>ENA-OURZ01000148-OURZ01000148.1-human-gut-metagenome-genome-assembly--contig:-NODE-148-length-93948-cov-8.209664_pt1 | contig 93948 bp, 89 predicted proteins | sample MGYA00242073_ERZ509195 | MGnify/ENA primary metagenome ERZ509195 (study PRJEB26280, sample SAMEA2338837) | human gut metagenome | biome: human gut; feature: human-associated habitat; material: faeces... | reverse complement strand
AACCAAGAATAACGGAAAACGGAATTGATTATATCCTTGTCGGAGATTACTACATCCCGGACTTGAAACTGTCGGAAGAACGCCGCCCCATCGGAAAGTATGGACGGATGCACCGGGAATATTTAAGAGAAGTCCACCCAGCCAGATTGAACACATTGATACTGACCGGAGAATTGTGGACATATCTTGCAGACCTGAACGAACAGGCACAGGAACGGTTAGACACCATCATGGAGCAGATGAAAATTGCCGAGGGCGTAACCGAGGAATTAAAGTGTACCCGTCAAATGGAATGGGTGCGGCGGTGCAATAATATCCACAATCGGGCAGAAGAAATTGTTTTGCATGAGATAATTTATTCATAATAGTATGGTGTCAGGATTATGACAAATCAGAGGTTAAAAGGTGCGTTATGTTAAAAAGCATAGGGTTATATTTTAGAAAAATAGATTTTCTGAATTTTGCAGTTGGAGCTATAATGCCAATCATTGTATTGTTTATAGTTTATTCATCAGTCAAATCAAATATAATTCTTCAGGACACTGATTTTTTATCACTGTTGATGAATCATAAAGGGAAATTCATATTTTATTTTTTCGTGTCCTTTATTGAAGAAGTTATTTTTAGAGGAATTATTTTTGGGCTGTTGCTGCAAAAATGTAAAAATAAGTATTTGAGTTGCGTAATAGCTGCACTTATTTTTACACTACCACATATTTTTAATACCGATAATATTTCTGTTCTGGTAATGTTTATTTTTCCTTTTCTATATGGAATATTTGCCAATGAAATGTTTTACACTACAAAGAGTATTTGGATGCCCACAGGATTTCATTGGTTATGGAATTATACAATAACAAGTTTGTTTCTTGTTACAGGAACACAAAGTTTCATATATGTACATATCATAGCAGCAATGATTATAATGATACCGTTGTTTTACATTGTTATTGGGAAAACACGCCTCAAAAAGACATCCCCTCAAAAACTTTGATTACCCCCCAAATTGGAAGGAAAGATAATATACATAATCATTTTCCACACCAACGATTCCTTTTTCCATTTCCGTGATAGGAATCCCTGACAGCCCGTCTTTTCCATAGATTAGAGCCATTAATCCCTGTTCAGAGTCTGAAAGGATAGCAGTCTTGCCTTCTATTGTCGAAGCTGAATGAATCTGAATCGGAATCTCCCCTTTTATCTGGCTTGCACTTCTGACATAATATTCTCTGTTTTCTATATTTTCTAAAATAGGAAAATCCGTAGAATATTTTGCATAATCATCTGCTACAATTAATTTTACCTTAAAAGATTCAAAATCCGGCACAACAGCAATGACACCTCTGGAAGGGGAATCGATTCCGTCATAGTCCAAATCAGCCACTTTACTTTTACTGATCAGTGTCCCAGACTGATATTCAGATACATAAATGGTGAGTGTTTTAAATTCATCTTTTGTAAAATAATGAAAAAGATATGCGCCGTCTGTTCCGGATAATAATTCTGCTGTTTTCATCTCAGTACTTGTCTGATCAACTGCGGTAATATAATTTTTTGGATGTATCAGTTTGTGAAAGAATAAAGTGCCAAGGATCGCAGAGACAATTACTGCAAAAACAGTTACTACAGCAAGAATTGTTTTTAAATTTTTTTGTTTCTTTTTACTCTCTTTTGTAATCTGAATAAGATTGCTGTCTGATTTTTCAATTACATTTTCAGCACCGATATCTTCACCTGCAAGAAATTCATTAATGCTGATTCTAAGTATGCTGCACAATTCCATATAAATTGACACGTCCGGCAGGCATATGCCACGTTCCCATTTAGAAACCGATTTGTCACTCATATTCAGTTTTTCTGCCAATTGCTTCTGCGTCAGTCCAAGAGCTTTTCTTTTTTCTGCAATATATTTTCCGATTTTGATTAAATCCATATAATTCACTTCCTTCTGTTTAATCTAAGCATAATATAAATTATAAGAAATGAACACCCCTTATGAGTAGAATGCGTTGAGTATTTGAGTTCTGGCTGAATTAGTGATAGATTAGGACGCAAGAGTTGATTGACGTTGGATAATGCTCCATAATATAATGAAAAGAATAAAAGGCAGATATCTATGCCTGGATAGATGGAGAAAAACCTATGGAGAAAAAAAGAGGAATTGATTCGTTTACACTACATATTCTGGCAATGCTGTTTATGTTATGTGATCATTTGTGGGCGACACTATTTCCAGCACAGGAATGGATGACATGCGTAGGAAGACTTGCTTTTCCGATTTTCGCATTTATGATCGCAGAAGGATGCTATTATACTTCGAATGTGAAAAAATACATGCTGCGTCTTTTTCTATTTGCCATAATTTCAGAAATACCATTTAACCTGATTATGGGAAGTTCTGTATTTTACCCGTTTCATCAAAATGTACTATGGACCTTTTTATTAGGGGTGTTATCGATACAGATCATTGAAAAGGCAAAGAAGAAACAAAAGAAATGGATATCGTTTTTTGTGGTTTGCCTCGTGCTTTTGATGGATTTTCTGCTTGGAACCATAACCATGGTAGATTACAATGCTGCAGGAATACTGACGGTATTACTTTTTTATTTTTTTCGCAAGAAAACCTGGATTTCTTTTGCGGCACAGCTTGTCGGACTGTATTATTTGAATGTAGTTATGCTGGGGAATCTGTATTATCCGGTAACGATTCTGGGACATCATTTTGAGATTGCACAGCAGAGCTTTGCACTGCTGGCACTGATTCCAATCTGGTTATATCATGGAGAGCAGGGGTACCATAACAAGTGGTTCAAGTATTTCTGTTATGCGTTTTATCCGGTGCACCTTCTTATCTTGTTTGTTATTTGGCAATGGCGTATTTGATAATAGATCAGCAGCGGAAATTCTGGATAAATTATTATAGAAAGTGATGGGGAAAGAATGCAGACTTATACTTATGTTTCAAAAGGAAAATTTGAATTAATGGAAAAGCCAAAGCCTGTGCTGATGCATGAAAGAGATGCCATTGTAAAGGTGACACTTGCCAGCATTTGTTCCAGTGACCTGCACATTAAGCATGGAAGCGTTCCACGGGCAGTGACGGGGATTACAGTCGGTCATGAGATGGTTGGAATTGTGGAAGAAGTCGGAACTGCTGTGAAGAATGTGAAACCAGGAGATCGGGTGACGGTAAATGTAGAAACTTTTTGTGGAGAATGTTTTTTCTGCAAGAAAGGTTATGTGAATAACTGTACCGATGAAAATGGCGGCTGGGCTCTTGGATGCCGTATCGATGGCGGTCAGGCAGAATATGTCCGTGTACCATTTGCAGATCAGGGGCTGAATAAGATTCCGGATAAAGTTACGGACAGACAGGCGTTATTTGTAGGAGATGTACTTGCCACCGGTTACTGGGCAGCACGTATTTCCGAGATCACTGAGGATGACACGGTGCTGATCATTGGAGCCGGTCCTACAGGTATCTGTACCTTACTGTCTGTTATGCTGAAAAATCCGAAGCGAATCATCATGTGTGAAAAAGACGAAAAGCGTATGCACTTTATCAGGGAACATTATCCGGAAGTTCTTACAGTTTCGCCGGAAGAATGTTTTGATTTTGTTCAGGCAAACACTGAGCATGGTGGAACGGATGTTGTTCTTGAAGTTGCAGGAGCAGAATCTACTTTCCGTCTTGCATGGGAATGCGCAAGGCCAAATGCAATCGTGACGGTGGTGGCACTTTACGATAAAGCCCAGACGTTACCTCTGCCGGATATGTATGGAAAGAATCTGACTTTTAAAACAGGAGGAGTAGACGGTTGTGATTGTGAAGAAACGCTGAGACTGATCGCGGAAGGTAAGATCAACACGGAACCACTGATCACACACACCTACCCACTTAGCAGAATCGAAGAAGCCTATGAACTTTTTGAAAATAAGAGGAACGGCGTGATCAAGGTAGCGGTAGAATGTTAAATATAATAGAAATAAAAGATTTCCAGGCATCGGAGTTAGAGGTTTTCGCAAGGCTCACAGAAGACAGCTTTTGAATAAAAATCACCCGGAGAAAGGAATTTTTATAGAGGAAAGTCCCAAGGTGATCGGGAGGGCGTTAGATAAATCATGAAAATAGCGCAGCAACTATCTGGGTGCGGTAGAATAGTGTTCGAAAATGGGTTAGTAGAAAAAAGAAAAACTTTTAGAAGAAAATTTCATTAAAAGATGTGCTGATACTTTTGCGGATGAACGAGGTCTTGTAATTCCGTTGGAAGATAGTGATTTAATAAAGACATTAGAGGATTATCCTAATATGGGAGTTGATGCAATAGAAAATATTCTTGCAAGCAAATATGAACAAATTGTTTTTGAAAAATAATCCTTAGTAGTAAGAATTTACCTGTTACTACTAATTTTACTACTAACAGGTAGTAACAACATGCCTAATTCTGCTCTGGTTTGCCACAATCTGTAATTTCAGAACAAATAGAAAAATCCTAGAAATCCCTCGCAAAACAGGGCATTCCGGGGCAAAACAAGGAGAAATAAAATAATGATAAAAGTACTTTTCATCTGCCATGGAAATATCTGCCGTTCCCCTATGTCCGAGTTCATCCTTCGGGACATGGTTGCAAAACGCGGCATAGCGGATCAGTTTGAAATCGCATCGGCTGCGACGAGTCGGGAGGAAATCGGCAATCCGGTCTATCCGCCGGCGGTGCGGAAGCTGCGGGAGCATGGCATTGATCCGTCCGGGAAGCGGGCACGCCAGATGACGAAGCAGGATTACAAATATTATGATTATCTGCTGGCAGCGGAGCAGTACAACATTCAAAATATGCTTCGAATCGTTGGCGGAGACCCGGAGCATAAAATCCATCGGCTGCTGGATTACTCAAAGCATCCGCGCGATATTGACGATCCGTGGTACTCCGGGGATTTCGAAACCGCGTACCGGGACATCGTGGAGGGCTGCGAAGCATTCCTGGAGAGTTTCAAATGAACAAAAATGACTGCGAAGCAGCGGAAAGTATCGCAGATTCGTTTCTGCGAATGGCGTGTGTGAACTGTAACTTTGCAGATGCTTCAGGAAAGAGAACCTCAGATTCCCCTACCTATTTAAGGAAATGTATGCTACAATAAAAAAGATATCAGGATCAAAAACTCTTTTGTCTCTGATATCAGGACAACAGTATCCGTCGCGGGATGACTGATTATCAGATTGCTGTTCCAAGGGTGCTGCGGGCAGCGAATAAGATCGGAGTTTTTGAATGAGTATCAATTCCATGATTTTTCTGACGGCTTTTTTGCCGGTTGTATTTGTGTTGGGCAGGCTGTGCGTGCGCAAAACAGCGCTGAAAAATATCCTGCTGCTTTTGGCGAGCCTTGTGTTTTATGCGTGGGGCGAGCCGGTTTATATTGTCCTTTTACTTGTTTCGATTGCGGCAAATTACGGTATCGGACTGCTGCTTGGATGTCAGCGGGATGAAAGCGTGGCGGCGAAGACTGTTCTGGCGGCGGGCATTTTGGTAAACCTGGGGATTCTTGGGTATTATAAATATTTTGACTTCTTTTTGCGGATTGTGAACCGGTTGACGGGAAGCGAGCATGAGATGCGCAATATCCCGCTTCCGATTGGCATTTCGTTTTTTACGTTCGGAGCGATTTCGTATCTGATGGATTTATACCGCGGTCATTATGAGGCGGAGAAAAATCCGCTCAACATGGCGCTGTATCTGTCCTTTTTCCCGAAAATTTCAGTCGGACCGATCGCGCGGTACCGCGATTTTGGACCGCAGCTGGTAAACAGACAGGAAACCGTGGAAAAGACAGCGGAAGGAATCCGGCGCTTTGCCTATGGACTTGGTAAAAAGGTGCTGGTCGCAAACATTGTCGGCGCAAGTGTAGATAAGATCTATGCGCAGGACATTACAAATGTTACGGGCGTTATGGTGTGGTGCGCGGCGATTTTGTATGCGATTCAGATTTACTATGATTTTTCCGGTTTCACGGATATGGCCATCGGTCTGGGCAAAATGTTTGGATTCGATATTTGTGAAAACTTTAATTATCCATACCTGTCCGGCTCGATTCAGGAGTTCTGGCGCAGATGGCATATTTCCCTGAGCAGCTGGTTTCGGGATTACCTCTACATACCGCTTGGCGGAAACCGGAAAGGAAAGATTCGGACATATTTGAATCTGGCGATCGTCTTTTTTGCGACCGGATTATGGCATGGCGCGACGACAGCGTTTATCGCATGGGGCGCGCTGCACGGATTTTTCATCATTGTGGAGCGGATCGGCTTTAAGAAAATTCTGGACAAAATCGGCTTTTTGCGTTATGTATACACGGGGCTTGTGGTGTTGTTCGGCTGGGTGATTTTCCGGGTGGCAAATCTGCAGCCGGCGCTGCAGTACATCCGCAGGATGCTGACGCCGTGGCAGTATACGCAGAGCACCTATGCACTGCGGGAGCTGATCGGAAACCGTTGTATCGTAATGGCGGTTGTCGGTGTCCTTGGTATGGGGCTGTTGCAGGTCGGAATCAAAAGGTTCTGCCCGACAGCGGAGAAATTAAAGGGCGGCGTATTGGAACTGGTTTACTGCATGTTCCTGATTGCAGCGTCGATGCTGCTTTTGGTCAACGGAACCTACAGCCCTGCAATTTATCTGAATTTCTGAGTGGAGAATGCATATGAATAAAAAAATGGCGGCGGCATGGCTGATTTGCTTTGCGCTTTTGCTTTTGATGCCGGGAGCTGTGTGGGCGGTAACAAAGGATCGTTTCCAGACGGATGCGACGGAAAATACGGTTTCAACAGAGATTCCGAAGCTGACGAAGGACAATTACAGAGATTATCCGGGATTGGTGGAGAGCGCGTTTAACGCGGCGGTTCCGTTTCGGAGTCAGCTGATTTCCTTTTCCAGCCTGACAGATTTAAAGCTGTTTTGTGAAAAATCCATCAACGACAAGGTTGTGATCGGTTCGGACAACTGGCTGTTTTACAGCATGGAATCGGATATTGATGATTATAAGGGAACGAACCTGTTTACAGAAGGACAGCTTGCACAGATCGCATCGCAGCTCACGACATCGGAGCAGTGGCTTTCCAACCGGGGCAGTGAATTTGTCCTGATGATTGCACCGAATAAGGAGACGATTTACGGAGAAGAGCATCTTCCTTCCTATTACAAAAAGGCAGAGGAAACGCGGACAGATCAGCTGATCGCTTATCTGAAGAAGAATACAGATATCCGTATTGTATATCCGAAAGAGGAAATGCTGAAATATAAGAAGGAATATTCCCTGTACTGGCACTATGACACGCATTGGAACGCTGCTGGCGGCTATATTGGGGCGAAAGCGCTGTTAAAGGAGTTGGGAGACGAGCTCCCAGAGGTGGAGGACATTACCTTTACTCCGGATACCTTTTCCGGATATGATCTTGCAAGAATGATGAATCTGCAGAGCTACTACGAAAAAAATATGCCTGCGGAAGAAAATTATATCGTGACTGGTTACAACGGCAACAATTTGCAGGCAGTCTCTATTGACGATGCGACGGCTCTGGTGTATCATTCAGATGCGCCGGATACGAGAAAGCTGTTCATGGTGAGGGATTCCTTCGCCGGAGGAATGGCGGGACCGGTGGCGAGCAGCCTTTCAGACTGCTATATGGCTCATTGGAACGGATTTTTTACGCAATCTATGGTAGAAGAACAAAAGCCGGATGTTTTTGTTCTGGAGCTGGTAGAGAGACGGCTGGATTATCTGCTTTCTTTCTGCCTGACAGACTGAGCAGAAAGGTAACGGATGGGAACAAAAAATAAGGGAGAAGGCAGTTCCTTTGTAAAACAGGCTGGCATTCTGGCTGCTGCCGGCATTATCTGTCGAATTATCGGCCTATTGTACAGAAGCCCCCTGACGGGAATTATCGGAGAGACAGGAAACGGCTATTATGCGCCGGCGTATCGCTATTATCAGATGATTTTGCTGATCTCTTCCTATAGCATTCCGTCGGCGGTATCCAAAGTAATTTCACAGAGACTGGCAACCCACCAGTACAAAAATGCGCAGCGGATTTTTCACTGCTCGATTATTTATGTTGTTGTCGTGGGCGGAATCGCCAGTCTGTTTGCGTTTTTTGGAGCAGATTTTCTGATTCCGGGACGGGCGGCGATGGTGCTTCGGACGCTTGCACCGACAATTTTCTTTTCCGGTCTTCTCGGCGTTTTGAGAGGATATTTTCAGGCAAACCGAAGCATGGTGCAGACGTCCGTTTCACAGATTCTGGAGCAGATTTTAAATGCGGCGGTCAGCATGCTGGCGGCATGGGGGCTGATGCAGATATTTGCTGGGGAAGACGAGCTGACCCGTGCTGCGTGGGGGGCAGTCGGAAGTGCAGTCGGAACCGGTGTCGGCGTGCTGATAGCATTGGCGTTTATGCTGATGATTTACCATATGAACCGGAAAATAATCCGCCGCAGGATAGAGCGGGATCGTTCCAGAGATTTGCTGGAAACCGGCGAGATTTTCAAGATCATTCTGTTTATGGTAACGCCGGTTCTGCTGAGTACGTTTGCATATAATGCGAGCGCACTGATCAACCAGACCCTGTATCTGAATCTGATGCAATCGGTACACAACGCTTCTTATGATGATATTACGATTATTAACGGTATTTACGATACGGAAGCGGTCGGACTTTCCAATATTCCGATTGCAATCGCGTCTGCGATGGCTTCCGCGATCCTGCCGAGCATTGCAGGAAGCTTTGAGACAAAGAAGAAAAAAGACGTCCGGCACAAAATCAGCGTGGCAATCAAGACGATCATGTTTATCGCGATTCCGTCTGCAGTCGGCATGACGGTATTATCCAGACCGATCGTATGGCTGTTATATAATACGAATACGGACAGCATCCGTCTGGGCGGACGACTTCTGGCGGCGCTTGGTGCGAGCATCGTGTTCTATTCCCTTTCCACACTGAGCAATTCGATTCTGCAGGCAGTCGGCAAGGCGTCGAAGCCGGTTACAAACGCGGTGATTGCACTGGCGGTGCAGACTGTGGTGGCGGCAGCCCTCCTGATCTTTACAGATCTTGGTATTTACAGTTTGCCGATCGCCGTTACGGTATATTCTTTTATGATGTGCCTGTTAAATGGCATCGCGGTGAAAAAAGCGACCGGCTATCATCAGGAAATCGAGAAGACATTTGTCCTGCCGCTGGTATCCTCTGCGATCATGGGGCTTGTGGTTGCAGGTATTTATTATGGGCTGACGCTGACAGTGCTGAAAGGATATCTCGGCAATGCGGTTGCACTGCTGCTTTCGGTGGCAATCGGCGGACTGACGTATTTTGCGGCGGCGTTAAAGCTTGGTGTCATGGCGAAAAAAGAACTGCTCGGAATTCCCGGAGGCAGTATGATTGTGAAATTTGCGGTAAAATTGCATTTGCTGAAGAATTAGACCGTAAATTTGTAATAGAATTGTAATAAATGCAGAAAAAGGCTGGATTTTTACCGCCTGCGGGAGTACAATATTTAAACTAGGTTGGTTTAACCTTTTCAAAAAAGAAAAATATTCAGGAGAATGATATATGAAAAAAACCAGTTTGTTCTGTCTGGCGCTGGGATTATCTGCAGCATTATGTGCATGCGGCTCTGCAGCGACAGAAACAACCCCTGTACCTGAAACGGATGCGGCTGTTGCAGCAACGGAAAGTAACGATACAACCGGAACAGAAAATGCAGCAGCGGAGACGGAAAGCGTTGTTACAGAAGACGCAGTTCCGACCAGCTACCTGACCGGTCTGGAATGCACCGAAGAGGAACGCGAACAGCGCCCGATGGCAGTTATGCTGAACAATATCAAGGCAGGAACCCCGCAGGCAGGAATCGGACAGGCATCCGTGATTTATGAAGCGCCGATGGAAGGCGCGGATGTGACCCGTCTGATGCCGTTGTTTGAAAACTGGCAGAATCTGGATACGATCGGCTATATCAGAAGCAGCCGTGATTACTTTGTATACAGCGCACTGGAATTCGATGCGATTTATGCGCATTTCGGACAGGCTACCCCTTATGTCGGCGATCTGTTAAACAGTGATCTGGTGGACAACATCAGCGGCGCGGTTGCAGGAATTGACCGCCCGGCTTCCAAAGCGTTCATGCGGACGGATAAGCGGAAAGCACCCCACAATGTGTATACAACCGGTGAAGCACTGGCAGAAGCGGCAGAGAAATTTGAATACAGCCTGACTTATCACGATACGCATAAGCAGAAATTTGCCTTTGCACCTCTGGGCGAAAAGGCAGACTATCCGGATAACGATACCGTTGTCCTGATGTATCCCGGCGGTGAAAAGACCGGTGTTGGAAACGGCTATTCCAATGTGCAGGCTTATTTTGAATATAACGATGAAGACGGAAAATATTATCGTTATCAGTACGGTGACAAGCATATTGACGAGACAACCGGCGAACAGCTGGCAGTCGATAACGTTATTTTCCAGTATTGTCACGGCGAGTTTCGGGATTCCAAAGGCTATATGGCATTTGATGTGCACGGCGGCTGGGAGCCCGGTGCAGATCTGACCAATTACAAGGTTCAGGTATTTACCGGAGGTAAGATGGTAGAAGGAACCTGGTCAAGATATTCGGATACCGATCCGGCGCTGTATGTGGATGCAGACGGTAACCCGATCCGGCTAAATCGCGGAAAAACATGGGTTTGCCTGATCTGGGACGAACATGCGGATGACGTTGTACTGAAGTAATCCGAAAATCTGAGAGGTACACGATAGTATGAAAGAAGTTTGGGCAAGTTTTCGTCTGGCTTTTTCGATGTATTCGATTTTTCCTGCCAGGCAGATCAAAAAAACCCGCAGAAATATGAAGTATATTTTGATTTTCGTACCGCTAGTCGGCGCGATTATCGGGTTCATTCTAAAACAGTGGCAGGTGATCAGCCCGTATTTGATCGATAAAGATCTGCTGGGCGCGGTTATCTGTGCGATGCTTCCGATCTTTTTATCGGGCGGCGCGTTTCTGGATGGTTTCTTCCGGACAGTAGATGCGCTCAGTTCCCATCAGCCGAGGGAAGTCAAGCTGGAAATCCTGCGGGATTCCCACAGCGGATACTTCGCAATTATTATCTGTGTCTGCTATTTCTTCCTGATCGTCGGTCTTTGGAGCGAAATGCCGCTGGACAGCTGGCCGGTTCTTGCATATGGCTTCATACTTTCCAGAGCGCTCTATGGTCTTTCGATCGAATGCTTCCCGCATTCGCAGGAAAGCAAATGCTCCCTGTATGTCGGAAAAGGCAAAAGCAGAGGAATTGTGATCGCATTTATGATCGCTTATATCGTGATCTCTGTAGTGGGCATGCTGATGTGCGACATTCAGGTAGCGATTCCGTGTCTGGTCGGTGCACTGCTCGCATTTTTGTACTATTGCTATGTGGCGTTCCATCATTTCGGAGGAATTACAGAGGATATCGCATGCTTCTTTGTTCAGGTGTGTGAAATTATGATGCCGCTCGTTGTACTGCTGACCAGCATTGCGACGAGACTGGATATTGCAGGGGAACTGTAAACAATAGAATGCACGCTCTGAGAGCATTCTATTGTCATGAATTAAAAACCGTTACGAGCCGGTGCAGATGTTTTAATCTGTACCGGCTCGTTTATGTTGTAGGGCGTGCCTGCACCGCAGATTGCCGCAGTGTATCGCACCTGCCTTTCATTTTTTTACTTTTGTCCGTTGTTCGCCGCGCTCAGCCTAAACTGCTCCTTCGCATAGACCGCTGCGCCCAGCATTCCGGCAGCGTCTCCGAGAACTGCAGTGACGATCGTACAGCAGCCATAGGGAATCCGCAATGCATGGGTATCCAGAATTTCACGGGTGTACTGAAGCAGGCGATCGCCCATACGGGACATGCCGCCGCCGACGATGATGATTTCCGGATTGTACAGGCTGAAAACGGCGCACAGACCGTAGCCGAGCAGCTCTCCGGTTTCTCTCATGGTCTCAATAGCAACAGCATCCCCGTCATCGTAGGCACGGGAAAGCATGTCTGCAGTGACCTTATCAAGGTCATTATTTACCCAGTCACAGATGATGCTGTGCTGTCCCAGTTGGACTTTCTCCCGGAAGGTGCGCAAAATACCGAGGGCAGAAACATAGCGCCCAAGGCAGCCGGAGCTTCCGCAGCGGCATTCCCGTCCTTCACGGAACATATTGATATGCCCGATTTCGCCTGCGGAACCGGTAGCGCCGTAGATCACGCGTCCGTCGATGACCGCAGCGCCGCCAAGCCCGGTTCCGAGGGTGATCATCAGGACGTTATTACGGTTTTTGCCGGCGCCGAATTTCCATTCCCCATAGAGATTGACACGTGCATCATTATCGATATAGGTCGGGATATGAAGATGGCTCTCCATCCAGGCGACGATCGGAACCTCCTCCCATTTCGGAAAATTCGGAGAAAAACGGGAAATACCGTTTTTGATATCAAGGATGCCGGGGACGCCGATGCCCATGCAGGTGATATCCTGACAGGTCAGGTGAAGCTCATCGAGAAGTGCCAGAACCGCATCATAAATGCGATTGAGAACGTGCTCCGAACCGAAGCGAACTTCGGTGGGGGTGCGTTTTTCCCCGAGCTTATGAAAAAAATCATCGAAAACAGAAATTTTGATATTGGTTCCACCGAGATCAAGCCCGATATAGGTTGCCATAAAATCCTCCTATTTACAGGTGCGTTTGCCGGAAAGCAGGAACTGCACTGTGTTTTAGATAGCTGAAAAACGTTTATATCCGTTCTTTTTTTCAGTATAACATATGCCCTGTGGAAGAAAAAGTGGAACTGTCAAAAATAGTGTGATAGAATATGGACAGATTTCAAACTCACAAAGATGCAGAAAAGAAGGATAATACTATGATTGCAGAACAATATCGAAAAATGCTGGATGCAAAGTCAGTGATCCGGCAGTTGTCCGAGAAGGCGACGAAGCGGGCGCAGATAATTGGTGCAGAGAATGTATTCGATTACAGCCTGGGAAATCCGTCCGTACCGGCACCGGCAGAGTTTAAGCAGGCACTGCTGGACCTGATTGAGAAGGAAGATCCGATGACCCTGCACGGCTACAGCCCGACGCTCGGTATCCCGTCTGTAAAGACGGCGATTGCGGAGTCCTTAAACTGCAGATTTGACATGAACTACGGACCGGAGCATATTTTCCCGGTTTCCGCAGCAGCGGCGGCAATCGCGCATGCGCTGCGTGCAGTGACTGTGCCGGGGGATGAAGTGCTGACCTTTGCTCCGTTTTTCCCGGAATATCATCCATATGTAGATCTGACCGGAGCCGTTTTAAAGGTTGTTCCGGCTGACACGAAGAGCTTCCAGATCAATTTCGAAGCGTTTGAAGAAATGTTGGGACCGAGAGTTGCGGCAGTGTTGGTGAATACACCGAACAATCCGTCCGGCGCAGTTTATTCGGCGGAGACGTTGACGAAGCTGGCGGAGGTTCTGACGAGAAAAGCAGAACAATACGGGCATGATATTTTCCTGATTTCGGATGAACCGTATCGGGAAATCGTATTTGACGGCAAACAGCAGCCGTATGTATCGAAATTTTATGCCAATACGATCAGCTGCTACTCTTTTTCCAAGGCGCTGTCGCTGCCTGGCGAGAGAATCGGCTATCTGGCGGTCAATCCGGCGTGTCCGTATGCGGCGGAGATCGTAAATATGTGCGGACAGATTTCGAGGGGAATCGGCCATAACTGCCCGACGTCCCTGATGCAGCTGGCGGTATCGAAGGTGCTCGACCTGACCTCCGATTTCTCCGTCTATGAAAAGAACCGCAACCTGCTCTACGAATGCCTGACGGACTGTGGCTTCGAGGTTGTGAAGCCGGAAGGAACCTTTTACATTTTCCCGAAAGCCCCGGAAGCAGACGCGGCGGCATTTTGTCAGAAAGCGCTGCAGTACGATCTGGTGCTCGTTCCGGCGGATTCCTTCGGCTGTCCCGGATATTTCCGCATGGCATATTGCATCGATACGGAGAAGGTGGAGCGTTCCCTGCCGGTGCTGCGCAAAATGATGAAAGAAATCTATGGTTGAATGGAAAGCCCTGATATCATAAAATGAGTGAAACGACAAATGAGACAGCAGGAGTTTTGCAGCAAGGAGGCGCATATCTATGATGTATCAGGCGGGACTGGTGCTGGAGGGCGGCGCGATGAAGGGCGTTTACACCGCCGGCGTGCTGGATTTTTTTCTGGATGCAGGAATCGACTTTGCCAAATGCTACGGCGTTTCGGCGGGAGCGTGCTGCCTGTGCAGTTATCTTTCCAGACAAAAAGGCAGACAGTACAGCGTTTTTACCGACTATCTTGAGGATAAAAACTATTGGGGACTTTCGAGCTTGTTAAGGACCGGCGATTATTTCAATGTCCAGATGTGTTATCACGATATCCCGGAGCACTTAAATCCGTTCGACTACGAGACGTTTGATAAAAATCCGAGTAAAGGATACGCGGTCGTAACCAACATTGAAACCGGACTGGCAGAGTATCTTCCGATGAAGAATATGCACAGGAATATCGATGCAGTGCGCGCATCGGCATCGATGCCGCTTGTGTCAAGGCCGGTAGAGATTAACGGAAAGCTGTACTTAGACGGCGGACTTGCGGATTCTATCCCACTGCTGCATGCCGTGACGGACGGATGCCGCAAAAATGTCGTTGTGATGACAAAAGAGGCGGGCTATCGTCGTGTCCAGCCAAAGCATCTGGAACTGATCAAAGCCAGATATGCGAAATATCCGAAGGTATACGAGCTGATGGCAAACCGCGCAGCAGCCTATAACCAGCAGCTGGATTATCTGGAAGCGGAGGTAAAAAATGGCACTGCGTTTTTGATTCAGCCATCCCACCCAAATGAAGTGGGACGCATCGAAAAAAACAGGAAAAAGCTGCGCGCGCTTTATGAAGAAGGATATCAGGAAGCAGCGCGCCGCAAGGAAGAGCTGATCGCTTTTCTGGAAAAATAAAGGAGGCAGAAAATGTTATCATTTATTGAAATTTTAAAGGCGATTCTGTTCGGAATCGTAGAGGGCATCACCGAGTGGCTGCCCGTCAGCAGCACAGGTCATATGATTCTGTTAAATGAGTTCGTTCATATGAACGTTTCAGAGGAATTCTGGGATATGTTCCTGGTTGTCATCCAGTTGGGCGCGATTTTAGCGGTTGTGCTGCTGTTCTGGAAACAGATCTGGCCGTTTAATTTTACCGGAAGGTCCAAAACAAACGGCATTGTGAAAAAGGACATCATGAAAATGTGGTTCAAGATCATTGTTGCCTGCATTCCGGCGGCAGTAGTCGGTCTGCTGTTCGACGATATCCTTGAAAAATATCTTTACAACCCGATTACGGTTGCAGTGATGCTGATCCTGTTCGGTATCGGATTTATCCTTGTAGAAAATGGTCATAAAGGAAAACGTGCAAGAGTTCGCAGTCTGGCACAGCTTACCTATAAGGATGCGATTATCATCGGTCTGTTCCAGCTGATTGCGGCAATCTTTCCCGGAACCTCCCGTTCCGGAGCAACCATTCTGGGCGGCCTGATGATCGGCGTTTCCAGAACCGTTGCAGCGGAGTTCACGTTCTTTCTGGCGATCCCGGTTATGCTGGGGGCGAGCCTGTTAAAGGTGATCCGCTTCGGCTTTGCTTTTTCAATGGCGGAGGCAGTGATTCTGCTGGTTGGCATGGCAATTGCTTTTATTGTATCCGTGCTTGTGATTCGCTTCCTGATGGGCTACATCAAAAAACATGACTTCAAGGTGTTTGGCTGGTATCGAATCGTGCTCGGTATCCTGGTGCTGCTGTATTTCTTTGTAATTAAACAATAGAATGCACGCTCTGCGAACATTCTATTATCATGAATAATAGAACGCACGCTCTGCGAACATTCTATTGTCATGAATAAAAGATTGCAAAAGCTGCTTTGCGGCGGGCAATTGGTAGAAACTGATCTGAATTGTGGACTGTCCGGTGCGACAGTCCCTTTTTTTGTTCCTGATAATAGAATACATGCTCGTAAGAGTCACATCTTGCCGGGAAATGTAAAAAATTTTACATGAATTTTACAAAAACGGTGGGCAGATTTTACGGACGCCTGTTACAATGGGCTGGAAATGAAGATCAGATCAAAAAGGAGAGAGTTATGCAACTGGAAGGAATTTCGGTATTGTTTTCATTTATCGGCGGCCTGGGGATGTTTCTGTACGGCATGCATGTAATGGCGAACGGCCTGCAGCATTTTGCGGGCGGAAAGATGCAGCGGCTGATGAGCTTTCTGACACAGAACAGGCTGATGGCAATCCTGGTAGGAACCCTCGTCACGGCAGTGATTCAGAGCTCTTCTGCGACGACAGTTATGGTGGTCGGCTTTGTCAATGCCGGGATGCTGAATCTGTCGCAGGCGGTCGGCGTCATTATGGGTGCAAACATCGGTACGACGATCACCGCGTGGCTGGTATCCCTGAGCGAGTTCGGCAGTTTTTTGAACCCGGAATTTTATGCACCCCTGCTGCTGGGAATCGGTGCGTTTGTCATTTTATTTGCAAAATCAGACAAAAAGAAACAGATCGGTGAAATCCTGATCGGATTTGCCGTGCTGTTTATCGGCCTTTCCTTTATGTCCGACGCGATTAAGCCCTATCGGGATTCGCCGATCTTTTCCAATGCGTTTACCATGCTCGGCAAAAATCCGCTGCTCGCGATCCTGACAGGTACAGTTGTAACGGCGATTATCCAGAGCTCTTCTGCCTCGGTCGGCATTTTGCAGACGCTGGCAATGAACGGCATCGTCAACTGGAAATCCGCAGTGTTTATCACGCTCGGACAGAATATCGGTACCTGTGTGACCGCGCTTTTATCCGGCGTTGGTTCCGGCAGAAACGGAAAACGCGCGTCTGTCATCCATCTTTCCTTTAATGTCATTGGCGCGGTACTGTTCGGCATAATCATGTATGTGCTGTTTTTGATTTTCCCGGCATGGGGCGCGTCTACGATGAGCAGCGTGGACATTTCCATTTTCCATACGGTATTCAATATCACCTGTACCGTGGTGCTGCTTCCGTTTGCAGAAAAGCTCGTCTGGGTTTCTGGCAAGCTTGTGCCCGGGACAGAGGAAACAGAGGACGAGCTGGAGGGCAGCGAAGCAAGAAAGATGGCGAAGCGCTTAGACAGCAGAGTGCTTGGGAATCCGCTCTTTGCGCTGGCAACCGTAGTGCGTGAAGTTTCTGTGATGGGGCATGCGACCTGCCAGAACCTGGAGCTTGCGCTTGCAGCCGTGTCAGAAGAAAATCCGCAGAAGGCGCAGAAGGTATACGAGCGGGAAAAAGATATCAACAGTATGGAAAAAATCCTGACGGAGTTTTTGGTAGAGGTAGATAATCTTTCCTTGACAGAGGGGCAGCAGGAGCAGGTGAAAAACCTGTTTTATACGGTCAGCGACATCGAACGGGCGGGCGATCATGCGGAAAACATCGCAGAGCTGGCGGAGACGCTATCGAAAAATTCCGGCAGTTTTTCCAAAAAGGGAAAAGCGGATCTGGAACTGATTTCCGCCCAGACAATGCAGTCCTTGCAGATTGCGGTAGAATCGAGGGAAACAGGTTCTGTTAAGTCTGCAAATGCAGTCCGTGTGCTGGAACAGAGCGTGGATCAGCTGGAAGGGGAGATGCGGGAAAAACATATCCGCAGACTTTCCAAAGGAAAATGTGACCCGGAGAGCGGCGTAATCTTTTTGGATATCATCAGCAATCTGGAGCGGATCTCCGACCATGCGGTGAATATCGCAGATTATGTAAAAGCGGAGTCGGAGGCTGGAATCCCGGCGATCAGGATCTAAAGCTGACGTAGCGCGCGGCAGTGTAATTCATGACAATAGAATGCTCGCAGAGCGTGCATTCTATTGTTGCATGGCGTGTCGGATGAAGATGTAATCGTGCGGCGCGGCAGGGTATAAAACGCACGGCAGCGCAAAACGCGTAGCAACGCGTTTATAAGAAAAGGAGAATCCGGAATGATCTATATTATAGAGGACGATGAAAATATCAGAAATCTGGTTCAGGTGGCACTGAACGGTTCCGGCTATGAGACTGCGGCATTTGAAACTGCGGAGGAAGCACTTGGCGCATTTAAAGTAAAGGCTCCCCAGCTGGCGATTTTTGATCTGATGCTGCCGGGAATGGACGGACTGGAAGCAATCCGTAAAATTCGCGCAAACGATGCATGGAAAAAGCTTCCGGTGCTGGTGCTGACGGCGAAGGATAAGGAATACGACAAGGTAGCAGGACTGGATGGGGGCGCAGACGACTATATGACCAAGCCCTTCAGCGTGCTGGAGCTGCTGGCACGGGTGCGTTCCCTGCTGCGCCGTACTAAAGAGGAGGAACCGGAACAGCCGAAGCTTTTCGACTGCGGTGCCCTGCATCTGGATCTGGAAACGCGGGAGGTAAAGGTAAATGGAAGTGAGGTTCTTTTAACCTACAAAGAATATGAGCTGCTTGTTTATCTGACAGAAAATCAGAACCGTGTGGTATCGCGGGATGAACTTTTGGATAAGCTCTGGGACTGGCGGGCGGACGTGGAGACGAGAACGCTCGATATCCATATCAAGACCCTTCGCCAGAAGCTGGGGGAAGAGGCGGGACACTACATTAAAACGGTGCGCAGTGTCGGCTACCGTTTTATGAAGCCTCAGGAATAGGAAAGCAAAAGGAAAAATGGGGAAATGAAAAAAATTATGATAAAAAATCCGGTACTGGTCCGCTTTGGCATGATCTTAGTATTGGCGCTGGCGATCAGCAGTATTGTTTCGTCTTTTTTTCTTGGAAGCCGGATGCGGCAGGAAAATGTGGAGATGATGGAAAAGACGATTTCCGTAGTCGAATACACACTCGATACGGATAAACCGTTGCAGGAGCAGCTACAGAAGGTTCATGCCTCTGCACTGGATGCGAATGTCCGGGTTACGATAATCGCAAAAGACGGGACAGTGCTTGCTGATTCTGATCTGAAAAATGTGGACGGTATGGAAAATCATCTTGACAGGCAGGAGGTAAAGGAGGCACTTGAAAAGGGTGAGGGCAGTTCGACCCGTTATTCTGAAAGTCTTGGTCAGGAGATGCTGTATGTAGCAAAGCTTTCAGAGGATGGAAAGGCTATTATTCGTATGTCGATTCCCTACACCGGCCTTTTCCGGTATATGATCGTAGTGCTTCCGCTTCTGCTTGTCGGAATGATGGTTGCGTTTGTTGTAAGCGTTGCAGTTGCAGCGAGATATTCCGGATATATCCGCTCTGATGAAATCAAACGGCAGATGGTGCAGATGGAGCGGGACCGTAAAATTCGCCAGGAATTTTTCAGTAATGCCTCCCATGAGCTTAAAACGCCGATTACGTCCGTGCGGGGCTATGCGGAGCTGTTGAGTCAGGATTTTGTCAAGGATGAGGCGACCAGGAAGGATTTCCTTGCGAGGATTTTAAAGGAAACAGAGCATATGACAAGTCTGATCGATGATATCCTGATGATCTCGCGGCTGGAAAGCAAGGATGCGGAGGTAACGCTGAGTAAGGTGAATTTAAAAAGCGTGATGGACGAGGTCCTGGAATCCCTGACACCACAGGCGGCATCCTGTAAGGTGGAAATTTCGGGCTCATGTGGAAATGTGATCCTCCAGGCAAGTCTGCAGCAGATGCGGGAGCTTTTATCAAATCTGATCAGCAATGGCATCAAATACAACCATCCGGGCGGACATGTCTGGACAAAAATCTGGCAGGAGCCAGAGGCAGTATATATAGAAGTAAAGGATGATGGCGTAGGAATCGATCCGGAGGATCAGAAACGTGTCTTTGAACGCTTTTTCAGGGTGGACAAGGGAAGAAGCCGAAAAATGGGCGGAACCGGCCTGGGACTGTCGATTGTGAAGCATATCACGGCGTATTATGGGGGCAGTGTAAGGCTTACCAGTGAGCCTGGAGCCGGAAGTACATTTTTTGTCGAAATTCCGATGTCCGGAATAAATAAAATGTAAAAATATTTTCTAAAAAGCGTTAATTTTTTCGGCGAAAACAGAGGAAAGGTTGACAATATCTGGTTTTAGAAGTAAACTAATCACTAAATTCAGGTAATTGCTAGATAATGATATGACAAGGAGAATGGATACCTGGGTGTTAAGGAGGAGATCATTATGAGAAAAAGCACAGTGAAGAAAACTGTAACAAAGGCACCCGTTAATAAAAAAGAAACCGTAAAAGCTGAGACTGTTGCGGCAGTAAAGACCGAAGAACCCAAGACAGAGGCTGCTGAAGCAAAGGTAGAAGAAAAAGCTGTTGAAGCAAAGGCAGAAGAAAAAGCAGTTGAAGCAGAAGCAACAGCTGCAGCTAAAGCAGAGGAAAAGCCCGCAGCAAAGAAAACAGCTGCAAAGAAAACCACAACAGCAAAGGCAACCGCTGAAAAGAAAGCGCCGGCAAAGCGCGCAACAAAAGCAGCAGCTGTAAAGACTGAGGTAAGCGTTCAGTTTGCAGGCAAGGAATACACAACTGAGAGACTGGTTGAGATTGCCAAAGATGTATGGCAGTATGACCTGGGCAACGCACCGGAAGAGTTCAAGAGCGTTGAGCTGTATGTAAAGCCGGAAGAGAGCGCAGTATACTATGTGATCAACGGTACAACGAGCGGAAGCTTCGGAATCTAAGTGTCTGAGCAGACACCGCAATCGAAAGCAGGCGTCGCCATAATCTGAGCGGGCGCTGCAGAGTCAGAACGTACATAATACACAGAAATAAGAACAGCCGTATCGGGGACGAATCCTTCCCGGTGCGGCTGCTTTTTTCATAAATTCTCCATTCCGCAGGCGCTTTGCGCCGAAGGAATCGCGAGGCGAACGTCCAGTTCGGCTCTGCGATCCTAACTACTTTGTGACGCCTGTGGCACAAATAGCTGTGCGAAAAATAAGCGATCACGCTTATTTTTCACACTATCTTCACAAGTATTTTGGGAAAATCTGTTGACAATAGAGTAGGGGAGTGGTAATGTAATCATCAGAAGGTGTTAGCACTCCAATTGGTTGAGTGCTAACAAATCAGAAAGCAGGTGAGAACGTGGAACTCGATGAAAGGAAAAAGAAAATTCTGCAGGCAGTTATTCGGAACTATCTGGAGACAGGAGAGCCGGTGGGCAGCAGGACAATTTCCAAGTATACCGATTTGAATTTAAGTTCCGCGACCATCCGCAATGAGATGTCCGATCTGGAAGAGATGGGCTACATTTTACAGCCGCATACTTCTGCAGGACGGATTCCTTCTGATAAGGGTTACCGCTTTTATGTAGACACCATGCTTGGTGAGCGGGAACGTGAAGTGGAAGAGTTAAAAGGTCTGCTTCTGGAAAAGGATGAAAAGATGGACACTCTCTTAAAGAGAGTGGCGAGAGTGCTGGCGACCAACACCAACTATGCGGCGATGATCACCACACCCCAGTATCAGCGCAATAAGCTGAAATTCATCCAGCTTTCAAAAGTAGATGAGCATCAGCTTCTGGCAGTTGTTGTAGTAGAAGGCAATGTGATCAAGAACACGATGCTTCAGGTCGAAGAGGATCTGGATGATGCGACACTCCTGAAACTGAACATTCTGCTGAACACCCATTTAAACGGGCTGTCGATTGATGAAATCAATCTTGCGATGATTTCGGAGATGAAGCAGCAGGCAGGCGTTCACAGCGGCATTGTAAATGGTGTGATTGATGCAGTTGCCGAAGCGATCCGGTCGGATGAGGATTTAAAGATCTATACCAGCGGAACCAATAACATCCTGAAATATCCGGAGCTGACGGACAATCGGGAAAAGACCAGCGAGCTGATCAATGTATTTGAAGAAAAGAAAGCGCTGGGAGAGCTGGTTCAGGATTCCCTTTCCGAAGAGAATAACACCGGCATTCAGGTTTATATCGGCAATGAGACGCCGGTTTCGTCCATGAAGGACTGCAGCGTTGTAACTGCAACCTATGAGCTGGGAGAGGGCATGAGAGGTACGATCGGAATCATCGGTCCCAAACGAATGGATTATGATAAGGTCATCGGTACCTTAAAGACACTGATGAACGAGTTGGATACTTTATATAAGAAGTAGAAAGGGTGACAGGCGTGGCAGAAGAGAGAATGGAAGAGGAAGTAAAGCAGGACACATCGGAAACCGAAACGCAGGAAAAACGGAATACGGAAGAATGTGAAGAAACTGCGGAGGCTTCCGCAGAAAATACAGAAACCCCGGAAGATGGGGAAGCTTCTGAGGAAAAAGATAAAAAAGGCTTCTTTTCCGGAAGAAAAAAAGAGAAAAAGGAAGATGCCGTAAAGGCACAGATCAACGAGCTGCAGGATAAGGTAATGCGGCAGATGGCTGAGTTCGAGAACTTCCGCAAGCGTTCCGAAAAGGAAAAGTCTGCGATGTTCGAGACAGGCGCAAAGAGCGTGATCGAAAAGATCCTTCCTGTTGTAGATAATTTTGAAAGAGGACTTGCAACCGTACCGGAAGACGAAAAGGATGCTCCTTTTGTAGACGGCATGAACAAGGTTTACAGGCAGCTGCTAACAGAGCTTGAAAACCTTGGTGTAAAACCGATCGAAGCGGTCGGCAAAGAGTTCGATCCCAACTTCCACAACGCAGTGATGCAGGTGGAAAACGATGAGCTGGAACCCGGAACTGTAGCGCAGGAGCTTTTAAAGGGCTACATGTACAGGGACACCGTGGTACGTCACAGCATGGTCGCTGTTGTGCAGGAGTAAAAGCCTGCAGGCAGCTTTTCATAGATTTGAACAGAACATAAGACATTGTTTGAGATAGCCGATAAGGCAGAAGGAGAAAAGTTATGAGTAAGATTATTGGTATCGACCTTGGTACAACAAACAGCTGCGTAGCAGTTATGGAAGGCGGCAAGCCTACAGTTATCGCAAATGCAGAAGGAGCAAGAACAACACCTTCCGTAGTTGCATTCACAAAGACCGGTGAGAGACTGGTCGGCGAGCCTGCAAAACGTCAGGCAGTTACCAATGCAGACCGCACCATCGCTTCTATTAAGAGACATATGGGTACGGACTACAAGGTAGACATCGACGGAAAGAAATATTCCCCTCAGGAAATTTCCGCTATGATCCTGCAGAAGCTGAAAGCTGACGCAGAGAACTATCTGGGCGAGAAGGTATCCGAAGCAGTTATCACTGTTCCTGCATACTTCAACGATGCTCAGCGTCAGGCAACAAAGGATGCCGGCAAGATCGCAGGCCTCGATGTAAAGCGTATCATCAACGAGCCTACCGCAGCAGCTCTGGCATACGGACTTGACAACGAAAAAGAACAGAAGATCATGGTATACGACTTAGGCGGCGGTACATTCGATGTTTCCATCATCGAAATCGGCGACGGTGTTATCGAAGTTCTGGCAACCAATGGTGATACTCATCTGGGCGGCGATGATTTCGATAACAAGATCATTGATTGGATGGTTTCCGAATTTAAGGCTCAGCAGGGCGTAGACCTGTCTAAAGACAAGATGGCAATGCAGAGACTGAAAGAAGCAGCCGAAAAGGCGAAGAAGGAGCTGTCCAGTGCGACAACAACCAACATCAACCTGCCTTTCATCAGCATGAACGCAAACGGACCTCTGCACTTTGATATGGATCTGTCCAGAGCAAAATTTGATGAACTGACAAGCGATCTGGTAGAGCGTACTGCAATTCCGGTTCAGAACGCATTAAAGGATGCAGGCATTACCGCTTCCGAGCTTGGCAAGGTACTGTTGGTCGGTGGTTCTACCCGTATCCCGGCTGTACAGGATAAGGTAAAACAGCTGACCGGTCATGAACCCAGCAAGTCCTTAAACCCTGACGAGTGCGTTGCACTGGGTGCTTCCATCCAGGGCGGTAAGCTGGCAGGCGATGCAGGCGCAGGTGATATCCTGCTGCTGGATGTAACTCCTCTGTCTCTGTCCATTGAGACAATGGGTGGTATCGCAACCAGACTGATTGAGAGAAATACAACCATTCCTACTAAGAAGAGCCAGATCTTCTCTACTGCAGCTGATAACCAGACAGCCGTTGATATCAACGTTCTGCAGGGCGAGAGACAGTTCGCAAAGGACAACAAGTCCCTTGGACAGTTCCGTCTGGATGGTATTCCGCCTGCAATGCGTGGTGTACCGCAGATCGAGGTTACCTTCGATATCGATGCAAACGGTATCGTAAATGTATCCGCTAAGGATCTGGGCACAGGCAAGGAACAGCACATCACCATCACTGCTGGTTCCAACATGTCCGAAGACGATATCAACAAGGCAGTGAAGGAAGCTGCTGAGTTCGAAGCACAGGATAAGAAGAAGAAAGACGCAATCGACACCAGAAACAGCGCAGACTCCTTCGTATTCCAGACCGAGAAGGCTCTGAATGAGGTTGGCGATAAAGTAGACGCAAGCGCAAAGGCAGGCGTTGAAGCAGATCTGAATGCACTGAAATCCCTGCTGGAGTCCACCAAGGATCAGGAGCTGACAGACAGTCAGGTAGCCGACATCAAGGCAGCTCAGGAGAAACTGATGCAGTCCGCTCAGGCAGTATTTGCAAAGGTTTATGAGCAGGCGCAGGGCGCAGCTGGTCAGGCAGGTTCTGATATGGGTAATGCAGCAGGTGCAGGCAGCAATGCAGGTGCAGGCAGCAATCCGGATGATGATGTTATTGACGGAGACTTCAGAGAAGTATAAAATAATACCCGGTAAATCGGCACAGTGCCAGATGACGCTGTGTCGGACCGGAAGAATGTACAATGGGGGCCGGATTCTTTCAGGCCCCTATCCGTGTGTAAACGCATATCTGCAACCTATGCAGGACGGATGCTTTGCAGTATTTTTGCATATGCTGCAGATATGCGTTATATGAAGATAAGCTTTAATAGAGGAGTTTGAATTATGGCGGAACAGAAAAGAGATTATTACGAAGTCCTCGGTGTTGACAAAAATGCCGATGACGCCGCTCTCAAAAAGGCATATCGTGCTCTTGCCAAGAAATATCATCCGGATATGAACCCTGGAGATAAAGAAGCAGAAAAGAAGTTTAAGGAAGCATCCGAAGCATATGCTGTTTTGAGTGATCCCGAAAAGAGACGTCAGTACGATCAGTTCGGACATGCGGCATTTGACGGTGGCGCCGGCGGAGCTGGCGGCTTCGGCGGTTTTGATTTTAACGGCGCAGATTTTGGAGACATTTTCGGGGATATTTTCGGAGATCTCTTTGGTGGACGCAGAGGTTCTGCCGGAGCAAGAAGCGGACCCATGAAGGGAGCAAACCTGCGCACCAGCGTCAGAATCACCTTTGAAGAGGCTGTATTCGGTACGGAAAAAGAAATCGAGCTGACGGTGAAGGAAGAGTGTAAGACCTGTCACGGCACAGGCGCGAAGCCGGGAACCAGCCCGGAAACCTGTCCGAAGTGCGGCGGCAAGGGTCAGGTTGTATTTACGCAGCAGTCTTTCTTTGGAACAGTCCGCAACGTTCAGGCGTGCCCGGACTGCGGCGGTACCGGTAAGATTATCAAAGAAAAGTGTACCGATTGTCACGGAAGCGGTTTTGTTCCGATGAAGAAACGGTTTGCAGTCACGATTCCGGCAGGTATCGACAGCGGTCAGTGCAAGAGACTGGCAGGACAGGGCGAGCCCGGTATCAATGGCGGTCCGAGAGGTGATGTCCTGGTAGAAGTTATCGTTGGACAGCATCCGATTTTCCAGCGTCAGGATACCAACATCTACTCCACTGTTCCGGTTTCCTTTGCAGTGGCGGCGCTGGGCGGCGAAGTTGTCATCGATACCGTGGATGGTAAGGTGATTTATGACGTCAAGGCAGGCACCCAGACTGATACGAGAGTTCGCTTAAAAGGCAAGGGCGTACCGTCTCTGCGCAACAAGGATCTGCGCGGCGATCATTATGTAACTTTGGTTGTACAGACTCCCGAACATCTTTCTGCAGAAGCAAAAGAGCTGCTGCGCAAGTTCGACGAAGCGACAGAAGACAGCTTACATGCGGCAGAACGCGTCAACAGCGGCGAAGCTCCGCATAAAGAAAAGAAAAAGCGCGGATTTTTCAATAAAGACAAATGACGCGAGTGGACTGTAACATGTAATTCAGGAAGTGGCAGGCGTTTTGTGCATTTTGCGGATGCACAAGCGCCTGTTTTTGTGTTATAGTAAAAAACTGAGTTAGTGTGTTTTCGGGAGGTGTTTCAGATGAAGTGGAAAAAATTTAAAATAAAAACCGTGACAGATGCAGAAGATATTATTATCAGCACCCTGTACGATATCGGGCTGGAGGGTGCGCAGATCGAGGACAAGGTTCCGTTGACCGCGCTGGAAAAGGAGCAGATGTTTGTAGACATTCTGCCGGACGGTCCTGCGGACGACGGCATCGCATATCTGAGCTTTTTTGTGGAAGAAAAAGAGGACGGCAGTCTGGAATTAAACGGCGAGCCTGTGACCGAAGCGCAGATCTGCGAAAAGGTGAAGGAAGAGCTGGATGGTCTGCGCATGTTCTGTGAGATCGGGGAAGGCAGCATTGCGGTAGATGAAACCGAGGATATCGACTGGATCAACAATTGGAAGCAGTATTTCCATCAGTTTTACATCGACGATCTTCTGGTAATTCCGTCCTGGGAGGAAGTCAAACCGGAGGATCAGGGCAAGATGATCCTGCACATTGATCCGGGCACGGCGTTCGGAACCGGTATGCACGAGACAACGCAGCTGTGCATCCGTCAGCTGAAAAAATTTATCACACCGGAGACAGAGCTTTTGGATGTGGGAACCGGCAGCGGTATTCTGGCAATTCTATCTCTGATGTACGGCGCAAAGCATGCGGTCGGAACAGACCTCGATCCCTGCGCAGTGGATGCAGTTGCGGACAATATGGCGAATAACGGCATCGCACCGGAGCAGTTTGAAATGATGATCGGAAATATCATCAATGACAAGGCAGTCCAGGATCAGGTGGGCTATGAAAAATACGATATCGTCGTTGCAAATATTTTAGCGGACGTTCTGGTTCCGCTGACACCCGTGATTGTAAATCAGCTGAAAGAAGGCGGCATTTACATCACATCCGGCATCATCGATGATAAGGAAACGGTCGTAACGGAGGCGGTAAAGGCAGCAGGCCTGGAACTGCTCGAGGTAACATATCAGGGCGAATGGGTCAGCGTGACCGCACGGAAGAAGGAAACGCAGTGCGCAGGATGAAATGAAATGCAGCGTACATTCTATTGTTTAAATGCAACACAGGTTGAAGCGCGTCGTACAGACGAAAAGAAACCAAAAGGGGCGTCAGGAATCAAATGTATCAGTTTTTTGTGGAGCCTTCCCAGATCCAGGGCAATCGGATTGTGATAACGGGAAGCGATGTCAACCATATTAAAAATGTGCTTCGGATGAAGCCGGGCGAAGAAATTGCAGTATCCAACGGTATAGACGGCAAGGAATACCGCTGCGGGATCGAAGAGCTTCTGGAGGAGGAAATTATCTGTACGCTGCGGTTTATCAAAGAAGACGGGCTGGAACTGCCGGCGCGGGTGACTTTTTTTCAGGGGCTGCCCAAGGCGGACAAGATGGAATTTATCGTGCAGAAGCTGGTGGAGCTCGGCGCATACCGGATTGTGCCGGTGGCGTTGAAGCGCAGTGTCGTTCATCTGGATGAAAAAAAGGCGAAAGCGCGGCAGGCGCGCTGGCAGTCGATTGCAGAAGCAGCAGCGAAGCAGAGCAAGCGCCGGATTGTGCCGGAGGTTGGGGCAGTCTGCACTTTAAAGGAAGCGCTGGAACAGACGAAGCAGATGAATTTAAAACTGATTCCCTACGAGCTTTCCGAAGGGATGATGCGGACGAGGAAGCTGATCGAAAGCGCTGCGCCCGGGCAGGAAATCGGTGTGTTTATCGGTCCGGAGGGCGGCTTTGAAGAGGCAGAGGTAGAGCTTGCGATGCAGTCCGGATTTATGCCGGTAACACTGGGCAAACGGATTTTGCGGACGGAGACAGCAGGGCTGACCGTGATGGCGTGGCTGATGTACCAGTTGGAAGACTCCGGCATATCATAAAGCAGGAAACGGTTTGCCCCTGTGGCGACCGGGTTCAAACGGATTTTTTCGAGATTTTGGAAAAAGCAGGTGAAAGGTTATGGAATGTTATCTGGACAACTCGGCTACAACGCGGTGTCTGGACAGCGCGGCAGCGCTGATGGCCGGGATTTTATGTACGGACTACGGAAATCCGTCCAGTTTGCATCATAAAGGGGTGCAGGCGGAGGAATATGTCCGCCATGCGCGGGAAGTGATTGCAAAGACATTAAAGGTTACGCCCAAGGAGATCTTCTTTACCTCCGGCGGGACGGAGTCGGATAATCTGGCGCTGCGCGGTGCAGCGTATGCAAATGCACGGCAGGGCAAGCATCTGATTACGACATTGATCGAGCATCCGGCGATCCTCAATACGATGCAGTATCTGGAGCAGCAGGGCTTTGAGGTGACGTATCTGCCGGTCGATGAAAACGGAAAAATCCGTTTGTCCGATCTGGAAGCGGCGATCCGTCCGGATACGATTCTGGTTTCGATCATGCACACGAATAATGAGATCGGAGCCCTTGAGCCGATCGCAGAGGCGGGCGAGCTGATCAAACGCGTCAATCCGAACACGCTGTTCCACGTGGACGCGGTGCAGGGCTATGGCAAGGCAAAAATTCTGCCGAAACGGATGAAAATCGACATGCTGTCTGTTTCGGGACACAAAATCCACGGACCGAAGGGAATCGGATTTTTATATGTCGGAGATCGCGTGAAAATCCGTCCCATCGTGTTCGGCGGAGGACAGGAGCGGGGACTGCGCTCCGGCACAGAAAACGTTCCGGCAATCGCAGGCATGGGAAAAGCGGCAGAGGAGATGTATCAGAACCTGGATACCGATCTGGATCGGATGTATGCGCTGAAACAACGGCTTGCCGACGGCATTTCCACGATGGAAAATGTGCGGATCAACGGACTTTGCGGACGGGACAGCGCACCGCATGTGCTGAGCGTGTCGTTTGCAGGGGTGCGCAGCGAGGTGCTTTTGCATGCGCTGGAGGAACGGGAAATCTATGTGTCCGCAGGAAGCGCGTGCGCATCGAACCATCCGGATACGGCAGGGAGCGCGACGCTTCGAGCGATCGGTCTGCCGAAGGAGCTGTTAAATTCGACGATCCGTTTCAGCCTTTCCGTCTTTACGACAGAAGAAGAAATTGATTATACGGTACAGGTGCTGCACGAGCTGGTTCCGATGCTGCGCCGGTTTACCAGAAGATAAAAGGATACCTCCGCTTTTGAGGCGCAGACGACCGGGAAAGCGGGAGAGCAATATGCTGCAGCCTGCCTGCGGTCGGAGGACAGACGGCAGGCAAATGCTGCGGATAAAGAAAGGAAATGAGCATGTATAAAGCTTTTCTGATTAAATATGCAGAAATCGGCGTAAAGGGCAAAAACAGGGATCTGTTTGAGGAAGCGCTGGTTCGCCAGATCAAGTATGCATTAAAGCGCTGCGAAGGAGAATTCCGAGTACGCCGAACGAGAGGACGTATCTATATTGATGTATTATCGGATGATTATGACTATGAAGAAACCATCGACAACTTGAAGACTGTCTGCGGCGTCAGCGCGATCTGTCCGATGGTTCAGCTCGAAGACGAAGGCTTCGACAAGCTGTGCGAGAGTGCGGTTTCCTATATGGACGAGCACTATTCGGACAAAAACATCACCTTCAAGGTCAATGCGCGCCGTGCCCGCAAAAACTATCCTGTGGAGTCGATGGAGATCAATGCATCTGTCGGTGAAAAGATCCTGCAGGCGTTCCCCGAGATCCGCGTGGACGTCCACAATCCTGACGTGATGCTTTATATCGAGGTACGCGAGCATATTTATATTTATTCGATCGAAATTCCCGGTCCCGGCGGTATGCCGGTCGGCACCAACGGTAAGGCGATGCTGCTGTTATCCGGCGGTATCGATTCTCCGGTTGCCGGATTTATGGTTGCAAAGAGAGGCGTCAAGATTGACGCGGTTTATTTCCATGCGCCTCCGTACACCAGCGAGCGCGCAAAGCAGAAGGTTGTAGATCTTGCAAAGCTGGTAGCACGTTACAGCGGACCGATCTATCTGCATGTCATCAATTTTACGGAGATTCAGCTGGCGATTTATGAAAAGTGCCCGCACGATGAGCTGACGATCATTATGCGCCGTTACATGATGAAAATCGCAGAAGACATTGCGAAAAAGACGGAATGCCTCGGACTGATCACCGGTGAGAGCATCGGACAGGTTGCGAGCCAGACGATCCAGTCCCTCGCGGTAACGAATGAAGTCTGCACCCTGCCGGTATTCCGTCCTTGTATCGGGCTGGACAAGCAGGAGATCGTGGAGATTTCCGAAAAGATCGGTACCTATGAGACGTCAATCCTGCCCTTCGAGGATTGCTGTACGATTTTCGTCGCAAAGCATCCTGTTACCAAACCGAATCTCGCAGTGATCAAGCGCCATGAAGAGAACTTAAAGGACTGCATCGATGAAATGATGCAGCGTGCATTGGATACGGAAGAACTGATTGTGGTCGAGGCGCAGTAAGGCACCTTTGGGGCGCGTGCGGCAAGTCGCGTAAGCGGCAGATTTCAAATTGCCGCACTGCGCATTCAGGCTTTTTAATTTGTTTTCATACTGAAAACAAATTAAAAAGCCCTCCGATCTCTCGGAGAGCTTTCTGATCCGTTTTGAATTAGATCATGTAGGGCTTAAGAACTTCCAGTACAGCATCAACATTGGTGTCTTCTGCATGGATGTTTAAGTCGATCGGCTTGGAAAGATCCAGGCTGAAGATACCCATGATAGATTTAGCATCGATAACGTATCTGCCGGATACCAAGTCGAAATCGTAATCGAATTTGGTAATGTCGTTTACAAAAGATTTTACCTTATCGATAGAGTTTAAGGAAATCTGAACTGTTTTCATGATAACTACCTCCTTTGGGTTCATACCTTCTGATCCTATATTAGCAAACTATTGTCACAAAAGTCAATTATCAAACGTAACAAAAATGGTGGAGAATAATATGAAAAGTGTTGCATTACATAATTTAGGTTGCAAAGTGAATGCGTATGAGCTGGAGGTTATGCAACAAAAGTTACAAGATCGGGGATATAAAATTGTACCTTTTGATTCCGATGCGGACATTTATATTGTAAATACCTGTACCGTAACCAACATTGCAGACCGGAAGAGCCGTCAGATGCTGCACCGGGCAAAGCACAAAAATCCGGACGCGGTTGTCGTTGCGGTCGGGTGCTTTGTACAGGCGGGCGAGGAAAACAGAATGGACGACTGCATTGATCTGGCGGTTGGAAACCAGCATAAAAAGGATATCGTGGAGATTCTGGAGGCGTATCTGGAGGAGCATACTGCAGACGCCAGCGCCGTGACAGACATCGGCGCCGTGCGGGAGTATGAGGAAATGCGCATGGAGCAGAGCACGGAGCACACGCGCGCGTATATCAAGATTCAGGACGGCTGCAACCAGTTCTGCTCGTATTGTATCATTCCATTTGTGCGTGGACGCGTCCGGAGCAGAAAGCAGGAGGATGTGTTGGCTGAGGTAAGAGGGCTGGCGGAAAAAGGCTTTCAGGAGGTCGTCATCACCGGTATTCATTTGAGCTCCTACGGCATGGATTTTATCGGAGAGACGGACGGAGATTACCTGAAAAACGGAAAAGATTTGCGGGGAACGGCGTTTGAACGCGCCTATCTGGTTTCTTTGCTGGAGGAAATCGCAAAGGTGGACGGCATTCGCAGAATCCGTCTGGGTTCGCTGGAGCCCCGTATCATCACAGAAGAGTTTGCCGGACGGCTGGCGGCGATTCCGCAGCTTTGTCCGCATTTTCACCTGTCTCTGCAGAGTGGCTGCGATGAAACGCTCAAGCGGATGAATAGACATTATACGGCGGAGGAATACTATGAAAAAGTGCAGATTCTCCGCAAGTATTTTGAACATCCTGCGATTACGACGGATGTAATTGTCGGTTTCCCTGGAGAAACTGCGGAGGAATTTGCGGTGACGAAGACATTTCTGGAAAAGGTTCATTTCTTTGAAATGCATATTTTCAAATATTCCCGCAGAAAAGGTACGGTTGCAGACAAACTGCCCGGACAGCTGACGGACGCGCAGAAGACGGAACGCAGCGGACAGCTGCTGGCGCTGGAAAAGGAACAGTCCAGAGAATTCCGTGCGCATTATCTGGGACAGGAAGTGGAAGTCCTGATCGAAGAGCAGAAGGAGATCGGCGGAAAGGTATACTGGCTCGGTCATACGGATACCTATGTAAAGGCTGCGTTTGCGGCGGACAGTGCAGAATGCATGGATTATTCGAACCGGCTGGTGCACGGACGAGCGGTTTCTTTCCTGTCGGACGAGGTTTTGGAAATTGCATTGAATTTTTAAGAGAAGTAGGGTAAGATAGGTTATAGAGCTTTGAACAAAGGACGTGACAATATGCAGGATTTGGAAAATACACAGTATTTTAAAGTAGAAGTAGAGCCGGAAAATGGCGTAAAAATGATCCTTTCTGAAGTGTATGAAGCACTTTCTGAAAAAGGCTATGATCCGGTGAGTCAGATTGTCGGCTATATTATGTCCGGAGATCCGACCTATATTACCAGCTATCGCAACGCACGCGGTCTGATCGGACGGGTGGAGCGCGACGAGCTGGTAGAGGAAATGCTCAAGGAGTACATCGAGAAGAATCACTGGAAGCGCTGAGCGACCAGAGGAACAACAAGGAGAAGCGGGATGCGAGTGATGGGGCTTGATTTCGGTTCCAAGACAGTGGGAGTTGCCATCAGCGACCCGCTTTTTGTGACTGCCCAGGGAATCGAAATCATCAGAAGAAAAGAAGAGAATAAGCTGCGCCATACGCTGCAGCGAATTGAAGAACTGATCGGAGAATACGAGGTCGGGCAGATTGTGCTCGGTCTTCCGAAAAATATGAACGCCACAGAGGGAGAGCGCGTGGAGAAGACGAAGGAATTTGCGGATAAGCTGGCACGCAGAACCGGACTTCCGGTGGCATTTATGGATGAGAGACTGACGACGGTTGCAGCGGACCGCACGATGATGGAAGTCGGCGTGCGTCGGGAAAACCGGAAAGAATATGTGGATATGATTGCAGCTGTGCTGATTTTACAGGAATATCTGGACAGACAGCGGATGCAGACAGAGAACGGACAGGAGAATTAAGCTTTGGAAAAGATTACATTTTGCCCGGAGGACGGGGAAGCCGTTGAATTTTTTGTGCTGGAACAGACCAGACTCGGCGGAGTTGATTATATTCTGGTAACAGACAGTGAAGACGACGATGCGGAAGCGCTGATTTTAAAGGACGTTTCTGCGCCGGAGGACGAAGAAGCCATTTACAGCATCGTAGATGACGATAAAGAAATGGATGCAGTGGCTGCGATTTTTACAGATATGCTCGAGGATATTGAGCTTGAAAAGGAATAAATGCGAGCACCTTTTTCGTGCAGCACAACGTGATTTATCCTTGCTATAAAAATAAAAATGGAGGTAATTTTGCTTGAAAAGAACAAAAAAAGTGAATATTGACGGCCCCAGCCTGAAGATTATACCATTGGGCGGACTGGAGCAGATCGGAATGAACATTACTGCCTTTGAATACGAAGACAGTATTGTTGTAGTTGACTGCGGCCTTTCTTTCCCTGATGACGATATGCTGGGAATCGATCTGGTGATTCCGGACGTGACTTATTTAAAGGAAAATGCGGATCGGGTAAAGGGATTTGTGATTACGCACGGTCATGAGGATCATATCGGAGCACTTCCGTATGTGCTGCGGGAGTTGAATATTCCGATCTATGCGACCAGACTGACGATGGGACTGATCGAAAACAAGCTGCGCGAGCACAATCTGCTGGGCCACACGAAGCGTAAGGTGATCAAATTCGGACAGTCCGTAAATCTGGGACAGTTTAGGATCGAATTTATCAAGACGAACCATAGCATCGTAGACGCGGCTGCACTGGCGATCCATTCTCCTGCGGGAACAGTTGTCCATACCGGTGACTTTAAGGTGGACTATACTCCGGTATTTGGTGAAGCAATCGATTTGCAGCGGTTCGCGGAGCTTGGCAAAAAAGGCGTGCTGGCGCTGATGTGTGATTCCACCAACGCGGAACGGAAAGGCTTTACACAGTCTGAGCGGACGGTAGGACATACCTTTGATACGATTTTCCATGAGCATCAGGGCTCCCGGCTGATCATTGCGACGTTTGCATCCAATGTGGATCGGGTACAGCAGATTATCAATACTGCGCATAAATATGGACGGAAAGTTGTGGTTGAAGGCCGCAGCATGGTAAATATCATTGATACAGCCATGAACCTTGGCTGCATCAACATCCCGGAGAATACGCTGGTGGATATTGACCGCCTGAAGGATTATCCGGACGACAGAACCGTTATTATTACAACAGGAAGCCAGGGCGAGAACATGGCGGCGTTGAGCCGTATGGCATCGAGCGTTCACAGAAAGGTTTCCATCGGACCCAACGATACGATTATTTTCTCCTCGAATCCGATTCCCGGTAACGAAAAAGCCGTAACGAGAGTTATCAACGAGCTGGAGATGAAGGGTGCAGAGGTTATTTTCCAGGATGTCCATGTTTCCGGACATGCATGTCAGGAAGAGATCAAGCTGATTTATACGCTGGTTCATCCCAAATACGCGATTCCGGTGCACGGCGAATACAAGCACCTGAAGGCCCAGGCTGGCATCGCGCAGGAGCTCGGAATCCAGAAGGAAAATATTTTCATCCTGCGCTCCGGCAATGTCCTGGAATTAAATGAGGAAAAGGCTGGCGTGACCGGACAGGTTGCGGCTGGCGCAATTCTGGTAGATGGGCTTGGTATCGGTGATGTCGGAAATGTTGTGCTGCGCGACAGACAGCATCTGGCAGAGGACGGCATCATGATCGTTGTTGTTGCATTGGACAGCATCAGCGGACAGATCGCAAGCGGTCCGGATCTCGTATCCAGAGGCTTCGTTTACGTCAAAGAATCCGATGCACTGATGGACGAGGCACGCGACCTGATGGAAAACGTTATGGAGGGCTGCGTGAGCAGAGGCTGTACCGACTGGGGCAGAATCAAGACCGCGATCAAGGACAATTTAGGCGACTTTATCTGGAAAAAGACGAAGAGACGTCCGATGATTTTACCGATCATTATGGAAGTGTAAAGTAAGGGGAAACATGAGCAGAGTTGAGGCAGCTTTGGAGGAACTGATTGCCGCGGTAATCGCTTCTGAAGAATACAGAGAATATGACAGACAGAAACAGATCATGAAGGAGCAACCGGAATTAAAAGCCCAGATCGACCGGTTCCGGCAGGAAAATTTTGAGCTGCAGAATTCGGTTCAGTCAGATGAGCTTTTTGACAGGACGGATGAATTTTCGAGGCGCCTGGAGGAGTTCCGCAAAAACCCGCTGGTGGACGCATTCCTGAACGCAGAGCTGGATTTTTGCAGGATGATTCAGGAGATCAACGGAAAAATCGTGGAGGCAGTGAACTTTGAGTAACAAGAAAAAAGCAAAGCATCAGTCGAAAAAAAGCTCTGTGGCCAAAAATATTGCAGGCGGTGCGGTCGGAACGATTTTTAATGTGGTTCTGATCATTGTCGCTGTGATGCTGATCTACTATTTCGCAGTTTCCGCGTATCAGTACGGTGTGCGGATTTACGGGGAGCCTGCAATTTCGGAGGAACCCGGAACCGAAATAAACGTAACAATTACGGACGGAATGGATTTTAAAGGGATTGCGAAGCAGCTCTACGAAAAGGGCCTGGTCCGGGAAGAGAGACTGTTTTATATTCAGGAGCGCTTATCCAACTATTCAGAGGACGGCTTTGTGGCGGGCGACTATGTGCTTTCCACTGCGATGACGCCGGATGAAATGATGGATGTGATGGGCGCAGGCGGAGACGATAAATGATTGTAGAAGAGAGAATGCGAACGTTTATCAATTCTCTGGACCCCGGAGAGCCTGCATGGCTGGACGAGATTCGCAGCGGTGCGCTGCAGGATAACGTGCCGATTATCCGGATGGAGATGGGAAGTCTGCTGCGTTTTCTATTGACTCTCAGACGGCCGTCTTCTATCCTTGAGGTAGGGACGGCCGTTGGTTATTCCGCTCTTTTTATGAGCGAATACATGCCGGAGAATTGCCATATTACGACGATTGAAAAATATGAAAAACGGATTCCGATCGCAAAACAGAACTTCAAAACAACCGGTCGGGAGGACAAGATCACGCTGCTGGAGGGCGATGCAGCAGAAATTCTGGCAGAGCTGTCGCAGCCGTTTGATTTTATTTTCATGGATGCGGCGAAAGGACAGTATATGCACTTTTTGCCGGACGTCCTGCGCCTGCTTGCGCCGGGCGGTCTGCTGGTTTCGGATAACGTGCTGCAGGAAGGCAATATCATCGAATCCCGCTATGCGGTGTGCAGACGCGATCGGACGATTCATGCGAGGATGCGGGAATATTTATACACCCTGACCCACCATGACGAGCTGGAAACAGTCGTGCTTCCGGTGGGAGACGGAGCGACGCTGAGCGTGAAGCTGCCCGAAAAAGAGCAGAACACGCAGTTGTGAAATGGAGAATGAGGAGAGCAAATCAGATGAAAAAACCGGAATTGCTGATTCCGGCCGGCAGTCTTGAGGTGTTAAAGACTGCGGTCAATTTTGGAGCGGATGCAGTTTATATCGGCGGAGAGGCGTTTGGACTGCGGGCAAAGGCGAAGAATTTTTCCCCGGAGGATATGGCGGAGGGGATCGCCTATGCGCATGATCGGGGCGTTAAGGTTTATGTGACAGCGAATATTTTAGCGCATAACGGAGATCTGGAAGCGGCTTCGGATTATTTTATGGAGCTGAAGCACTTAAAAACAAAAGACGGCAGACCGGTTCCGCCGGATGCGCTGATTATTTCCGATCCCGGACTGTTCATGATTGCGAAGCGAGTGTGTCCGGAGATCGAGCTGCACATTTCCACGCAGGCAAACAGCACGAACTACGAGACGTGGCTGTTCTGGTGGAATCTGGGCGCAAAGCGTGTGGTTTCCGCACGGGAGCTTTCCCTGGCAGAGCTGAAGAAAATCCGCAGCCATATTCCGTCTGATATGGAAATTGAGAGCTTTGTACACGGCGCGATGTGTATTTCCTATTCCGGCCGCTGCCTTCTGAGCAATTATTTTACCGGACGGGATGCCAACCGCGGTGCATGTACTCATCCGTGCCGCTGGAAATATGCGGTGATGGAGGAATCCAGACCAGGCGAATATCTGCCGGTTTATGAAAACGAAAGAGGAACGTTTATTTTCAATTCCAAGGATCTGTGTATGCTCGAGCATATTCCGGATCTGCTGGATGCGGGAATTGACAGCTTTAAAATAGAAGGACGGATGAAGACAGCGCTGTATGTGGCGACGGTGGCGCGGACATATCGGAAAGCGATTGATGACTGTCTGGAATCCGAAGAAAAATACCGCGCCAATATGGACTGGTACCACCGCGAAATTTCACGCTGTACCTATCGACAGTTTACGACGGGCTTTTATTACGGAAAGCCGAATGAAGAATCTCAGATTTATGATTCTAATACCTATCAAAGCGATGCAGTTTATCTGGGCACTGTTTACGAGACGGATCATAAGGGCCGTGCAAGAATCGAACAGCGCAATAAATTCTGCGTGGGCGATGTGATCGAGATCATGAAACCGGACGGAAGAAATGTGGCATGTCAGGTGCTGCAGATCCAGGACGATCAGGAGGAAAAAATGGAGAGTGCGCCCCATCCGAAGCAGGAGCTGTGGCTGACGCTTTCGGAGGCCGCAGAAACGGGGGATTTACTTCGTACAATTGTCGAAAAGGAGACGGACGAATGAGTGAAGTGCTGAATGTGGAAAAGCTGTTTGGAGAAAATGTATTCACCCTTGGAAAGATGCAGGAGCGTCTTCCTAAAAAAGCGTTCGCAGAAGTCAAACGCGTCATGGAGCATGGCGGTGAGTTAGACAACGCGACAGCGGACGTTGTGGCAAAGACGATGAAGGACTGGGCAGTGGAGCATGGCGCGACCCATTACACGCACTGGTTCCAGCCGCTGACCGGCATCACGGCGGAGAAGCATGATTCCTTCGTGACACATCCGGATGAGAACGGAAAGATGCTGATGGAGTTTTCCGGCAAGGAGCTGATTAAGGGCGAGGCGGACGCTTCGTCATTTCCCTCCGGCGGTCTGCGTTCCACATTTGAAGCGAGAGGTTATACGGTATGGGATATCACTTCCCCTGCGTTTTTAAAAGAAGATGCGACGGGTGTGATTCTGTGTATCCCGACGGCGTTCTGCTCCTTTACAGGTGAGGCACTCGATAAAAAGACTCCGCTGCTTCGTTCGATGGAAGCAATTTCCGAGCAGGCGATGCGAATCGTTCGTCTGTTCAACAAAAACACGACGGCGACAAAAGTTACTCCGTCTGTCGGCGCGGAGCAGGAGTATTTCCTGATTGACCGGGCAAAATATTTACAGAGAAAAGACCTGATTTTTTCCGGCAGAACGCTGTTCGGCGCGCCCGCACCGAAAGGGCAGGAGCTGGAAGATCATTATTTCGGCGTGATCCGCGAGCGGATCGGTGCGTTTATGAAGGATTTAAACGTGGAGCTGTGGAAGCTCGGCGTGACGGCAAAGACGCAGCACAATGAGGTTGCACCCGCGCAGCACGAGCTTGCCCCGGTCTATGAAACTGCGAACATTGCAATGGATCATAACCAGCTTGTCATGGAGACGATGAAAAAGGTGGCAGAACGTCATAACCTGCGCTGCCTGCTGCACGAAAAGCCGTTTGCAGGCGTTAACGGCTCCGGCAAGCACGACAACTGGTCGATTACGACGGATACCGGCATGAATCTGCTCGATCCCGGTGAGACGCCCAATGAAAATATCCAGTTTTTATTGGTGCTTGCCTGCGTTATCAAGGCTGTGGATACACATGCCGACCTGCTGCGCAGAAGCGCCTCCAACGTCGGTAACGATCTTCGTCTCGGTGCAAGCGAAGCGCCTCCGGCAATCGTTTCCGTATTTCTGGGCACACAGCTCGAGGATGTGGTAAGACAGCTTGTGGAAACCGGCGAAGCCCGTTCCTGCCTGGAGGGTTCTACATTACATACCGGCGTTTCCACTGTGCCTGATCTGCCGATGGATGCGACGGACAGAAACCGTACTTCTCCGTTTGCCTTTACCGGAAACAAGTTCGAGTTCCGTATGGTCGGCTCTTCGGATTCGATCGGAAGCCCGACGACGACGATCAACGCAATTGTCGCAGAGGCGTTCTGCGAAGCTGCCGACCGACTGGAAGCTGCCGGGGAAGAAAATTTCGATATGGCGGTGCACGATCTGATTAAGGAATATATGACGGCACATCAGCGCATTCTTTTCAACGGAGACGGTTATTCGAAGGAATGGGAGAAAGAGGCGCAGCGCCGCGGCCTTCCGGTATTCCCGGGTATGATCGATTCGGTGGAGGCACTGACGACCGATAAGGCGATCCGGTTGTATGAGCGTTTCGGCATCTACAACCGTGCAGAGCTGGAATCCAGAAAAGAGATTGTTTACGAAACCTATGTCAAGACGATTCATATTGAGGCAAAGACAATGATCGATATGGCGTCGAAAGATATTCTTCCTGCCGTTATGCGGTACACAAAGACGTTGGCGGATACCATCGCTTCCCTGGAATCAGTCGGTGCAGACAGCAGCGTTTCAAAAACGCTGTTGAAGGATACCTCTGCTCTGCTGTCTCAGGCTTCCGCCGCGCTGGAAGACCTGAAACAAAAGGAAGCAGACGGAAACGTGCAGAAGAAAGATGCGAGAAAGCAGGCATTTTTTTATCGGGACGAGATCGTTCCTGCAATGGAAGCCCTGCGCGCACCGGTAGATGCGCTCGAGATGAAGGTAGACCGTTCGTTCTGGCCGATGCCCGAATATGCGGATTTGCTGTTTGAAGTGTAAAAACGCGTCAGCGGATTCGACGCAGGAAATCCTCGTGAATCCGCTGACGAAGCGGCAGGTGGATCTGGAAAAAATAAAAAATAAAAAATTTAAAAAAAGGCTTGCATTTTCTGTGAATGTGTTGTATATTAAATAAGCGCTGTGAGACAGGGAAACAAAATCACAGAGAACAAGACTTAGGGCTATCGCCAAACGGTAAGGCAACGGACTCTGACTCCGTCATTTTCCAGGTTCGAATCCTGGTAGCCCTGCTACAAACCCCGAAGGAAAATTCCTCCGGGGTTTTTGTTATAACGGCACAAAAAGGATGTCGGGTTGCCGAACCAAGTGATTCCTGCTATAATAATTGCAAAAGAGAGCACAGCCAGTACCGGAGGAAAGACGGATATGTATACATTTGACAGCAGAGTGCGCTACAGCGAAACCGGGGAAGACGGATTACTGAGCCTGCCGGCGATCGTGGATTATTTTCAGGATGTTTCGACGTTTCAGTCGGAGGATCTCGGAATTGGCATTGATTTTCTGAAAGAAAAGGATCTGCTCTGGGTGATGAGCGCGTGGCAGGTGGTTGTACACCGCTATCCGGCGCTCGGAGAAAAAATCAGGATCGGGACGATTCCATACGAGCTGCGCGGCTTTATGGGACTGCGTAATTTTTTTATGGACACGGAAGACGGAGAGCGGCTGGCACAAGCAAATTCGGTCTGGTCTCTGATCAATCACAAAAAGGGCGTTCCGGTGCGGGTGCTGCCGGAGATGGTCGAAAAATACGACGTGAAAGAACGTTTGCAGATGGACTATGCGCCGCGTAAAATTGCAGTGCCCCAGGGCGGCATCAGACAGGAGCCTTTCCGAGTAGAAAGACAGCACTTAGATGGCAACCACCACGTCAATAATGGACAGTACATTTCGATGGCGATGGCGTATTTGCCGGAAAATTTTGCAATTAGACAGATGCGGGCGGAGTATAAAAAATCCGCACTGCTTCACGATATAGTGGTTCCGATCATTGTGACGGAGGCAGACCGCGTAACCGTTTCCCTGTGCAGCGAGGACGAAGCTCCGTTTGTGGTCGTCGAGCTGACAGGAAGATAAAGGAAAATAATATGCTGGAAATTGGAACAATTCAGAATTTGACAGTAGTAAAAAAAGTGGATTTCGGCGTTTATCTGGCAGAGCCCGGAGCAGAGGATAAAAGAGTGCTTCTTCCGGCAAGACAGGTTCCGCCGCAGACCTCGGTCGGGGATCAGATTGAGGTTTTCTTATATAAAGATTCGAGCGACCGGCTGATTTCAACAACGGCGCGCCCGAAGCTTTTGCTTGGTGAGGTTGTAGAGCTTACGGTTGCGCAGACTGCGAAAATGGGAGCATTTCTGGAATGGGGACTGGAAAAAGACCTCTTCCTTCCATTCAAGGAGCAGACCAGAAAGGTAAAAGAGGGCGACCGTTTCCCGGTTGCTTTGTATGTGGACAAGAGCGGGCGGCTCTGTGCGACGATGAAGGTGTATCATTATCTGCGCACCGACAGCCCTTATCATAAGGATGACAGAGTGAGCGGCTGTCTGTATGAAATCAGCCGCCAGTTCGGCGCGTTTGTGGCAGTGGACAATCGATATTCCGCGCTGATTCCTCCGAAGGAAATGTACGGGGAATTAAAGGTCGGTGACCATGTGGAAGCCAGGGTTGTCCGGGTGCATGAGGACGGCAAGCTGGATTTGAGCGTGCGGGAAAAGGCGTACCTGCAGATCGAGACGGATGCAGAGAAGGTCATGAAGCTGATCGACAGCTTCGACGGCGTGCTTCCGTTTACCGACAAGGCTTCCCCGGAGGTCATTCGCAGGGAGCTTGCGATGAGCAAAAACGAGTTCAAGCGTGCGGTCGGCAACCTGCTGAAAAACGGCAGGATTGAGATCACAGAAAAAGCGATCCGCAGGATATAAGGCGGCGGGTGCGCTCCGTGGGGGCGGAGAGTGACGAAGCTGATACAACGGGGATGCGTTTCAAAGGCGTTTCGTTGTGAGAAAAGAAGTGAGTAGAGGGTTATGAGAAGGTATTCAGTTCTGGGAATTTCCTTAATGGATGTTTCCGCAAGAGAGGGCCTGCGCAAAGCGGAGCATTTTTTGCAGACCGGGGCACTCAATACAACAAGCTATATTAACGCACAGTCTCTGTCGATGGCGTCCAGGGACGAACAGGTCAAGGAGTATCTGGAAGAGACGGATCTGATGTTCTGTCTGGAGCCGGATATTTTGGAGGCAGCAGGAATCGCATCTCCCGGCAGGGTTCGGGAAATCGAGGACCGGATGTTTTTGCGGGAGTTTTTGAAAAGACTGGCAAGACAGCATGACAAGGTTTATCTGCTGGGCGACACGGATAAACAGGCGCAGGAGCTGCAGGAGATGCTTCTAAACGCGCAGGAAAATTTAAATATCGTGGATGTGCGCGGCTACGAGGAATTTGAGTATCAGCCTCAGCGACTGATGAACGCGATGAACGAAGCTGCGCCGAAGGTGATTTTTTCCCGGATGACATATCCGCTGGATCTGGAGCTGATGCACAGCGGCCGCAAATTTTTAAACGCGGAGCTTTGGGTGGCGTTGCCGGAGACGAAATTAAAAGAAAAGGTGAGGACGACGTTCTGGAGAAAGGTGCGGAAAAAGATTTTTCAGAAAAAAGTTAATGAATATAATCTGGAAAAGGCGGAGCAATAAGTACTTCGCCTTTTATAGTTCCAAACAAAAGAACGTCTGGAATTCTGCTGTTATAGGTTTTGCATAAATTTTTTGCGATTTCCTATAGCTTTTTTTGTGGTTTTCTTTTAGAATATAGGTTGGGCATAGTAAAAATCGCAGGAGACAGACTGGTTTTTTTGTCGAAGAATGCGCGAAGTGAAGGAGACGGGGTTTATGATATCGAATCAGATTTTACAGAGTACACTGGATGGCCTGAAGGCGATTGCCAGAGTCGAATTATGTGTGATTGATGTGGATGGAAAGACCGCTGCGACGACAGCAGACGGACTGGAAGAATATCTGCCGCAGGCGAGAGCCTTTGTGGATTCCCCTGCAGACAGCCAGGAGGTTCAGGGAAATCAGTTTTTTAAGATCTATGACGAGCAGCAGCTGGAATATATTCTGATTGTAGGCGGCGCCGGTGAAAATATTTATATGATCGGAAAGATGGCTGCATTCCAGATTCAGAACCTGCTTGTGGCGTATAAAGAGCGCTTCGATAAGGATAACTTTATCAAAAACCTGTTGCTGGATAACCTGCTTTTGGTGGACATTTACAGCAGGGCGAAGAAGCTCTATATTCCGGTGGATGCGCAGCGAGTTGTCCTGATTATCGAATGCAGCGCGGGACGGGAGGATAACATCCTGGAGCAGATGCGTCCGGTATTTGGTAATAATAACCGGGATTTTATCACGGCAGTGGATGAGAATAACGTGATCATCGTGAAAGCGCTGACCGAAAACGATGAAATGAAGGAGATTGAGCATTACACTGCAAACCTGATAGAATGGCTGGAAACAGAGGGCTATTCCGAAAGCCGCATTTCCTACGGTACAATTGTACAGGAAATCAAAGAAGTGAGCCGTTCCTACAAAGAAGCCAAGATGGCAATGGACGTCGGCAAGATTTTCTTTGACGAGAGAAGAGTAATCGCATACAGCGAGCTGGGCATTGGCCGTCTGATCTATCAGCTTCCGATTCCGCTTTGTAAGATGTTTATCCGAGAGATTTTCGGTGGAAAGAGTCCGGACGATTTTGACGAGGAGACGCTGACGACCATCAGCAAATTTTTCGAGAACAGCTTAAACGTATCGGAAACGAGCCGTCAGCTGTTTATCCACAGAAATACGCTGGTATATCGTCTGGATAAGCTTCAGAAGTCTACCGGGCTGGATCTGCGCGTATTTGAGGATGCGATTACATTCAAGATCGCACTCATGGTTGTAAAGTACATGAAGTACATGGAATTTTTTGAATATTAGGATGGTGACAAGGTTTGGTACAAAACGATAAGAAAAAAAAGAAGAAGCGGGAAGGCTCAGATGCGGTCATCACGCTGGATCGCGTGAGCAAATCGTATTCGAGCGGCTCTCCGGCTTTGGATAATGTGAGCCTGACGATCAAAAAGGGGGAATTTGTTTTTATCGTAGGCGACAGCGGCTCAGGAAAATCGACCCTGATCAAGCTGCTTTTGCGGGAGCTGACGCCCACGAGCGGCCGTGTTATCGTAAATGGTGCCGATGTGGCGCGCTTAAAGCGCAGACAGGTGCCGAAATTCCGCAGAAATCTTGGAATCGTGTTCCAGGATTTCCGTCTGCTGAATGACAGAAACGTTTATGAAAACGTAGCGTTTGCACAGCGTGTTATCCAGATGCCGACGAAGCTGATGCGTAAAAATGTTCCGAACGCGCTGGCAGAGGTAGGTCTGGCAGGCAAATACAAAGCGAAGACCAAACAGCTCTCCGGTGGTGAACAGCAGAGAGTTGCACTGGCGAGGGCGCTGGTAAATGAACCGCCGATTCTTCTGGCAGATGAACCGACAGGAAACCTCGATCCGAAGAATTCCTGGGAAATCATGAAGCTGCTGGAACGCATCAACGAAGAAAGAGGCACGACGATTCTGGTCGTTACGCACAACCGTGAAATTGTAAATGAAATGAAGAAACGCGTAATTACGATGAAGAAGGGTGTCGTTATCAGCGACGAAGAAAAAGGCGGTTATATCGATGAGGATTAGTACATTTTTTTATACGTTGAAACAGGGCGTAATCAACATTTTCCGGAACAAGCTGTTTTCCCTTGCTTCCATTGCGACGATTTCTGCCTGTCTGTTTTTGTTCGGACTTTTTTATGCGGTCATTTTAAACTTCCAGAACGTCGTGCGCACGGCAGAAGAGGGCGTTTCTGTTACCGTATTTTTTAAGGACGGGACGACCCAGGAAGAAATGGAACAGATCGGCGCGCAGATCCGGGCGCGCGACGAGGTGTCCGAGGCGAAGTTTATTTCTGCAGATGAAGCGTGGGCAGAGTGGGCTCCCGAAAATATCGGAGAAGATTACAACGAGATCTATACCGAGAACCCGCTGGAGGGCATGGATAACTACGAAATTTATATGAACGATGTTTCGAAGCAGGAAAGCCTGGTAGGCTGGCTGGAATCCATCCCGCAGGTGGATAGCGTACGGCATTCCGAGGTAGCGGCGACGACGTTGACCGGCGTGAATGCGCTCGTGGCATACACTTCGGTCGGCATTATTGCAATTTTGCTGGCAGTTTCCGTATTCCTGATCAACAACACGGTTATGATCGGTATTTCTGTTCGCAAGTCAGAGATTGAAATTATGAAATACATCGGTGCGACGGACTTTTTCGTACGTTCCCCGTTTGTAATAGAAGGTATTCTGATCGGATTGATCGGTTCGTTGCTCCCGCTCGGTCTGATCTATGTCCTTTATAAAAAGGTCATTGATTATGTCATGATAGAGTTCCCGTCGCTTTCCGGGCTGATGCAGTTTTTGCCGGTTTCGGAGATTTATCGGACGCTTCTTCCGGTTTGTCTTGGACTTGGCGCAGGAATCGGTTTCCTGGGAAGCTTTATAACAGTGCGCAAGCATCTTCGCGTATGATGAGGAAGACAGCATGAGAATTGGGAAAAAAAGAATCACAGCCTGCCTTTTATCGGCAGCGCTGCTTCTTTTTACATCGATGATTCCTGTTCAGGCATCCACTGCGCTTGAGGAGAGCATCAAGCAGAAGCAGCAGGCGATCAGCGACGCGCAGTCGGAAAAAAAGAAGATCCAGTCCAACATTTCCGATATTAAGTCGATGGTAAGCCAGCTGCAGAAGTCGAAGAAGGATCTGGAAACATATGTGGCGCAGCTGGACGGTCAGCTGGATGATCTGGAAAATAAGATCGAAGATCTGAAAGAAGAGATCACAGCCAAAAAAACGGAAATTGAAGAAACGAAAGCGGATATTGAACAGGCGCAGGCGGTTGCAGATCAGCAGTATGAGGATATGAAAACCCGGCTGCGCTATCTGTATCGAAACGGCAAGGGCAACGGATACCTCGAGCTTTTGGCGAATGCAGGCTCGTTTGCAGATATGTTAAACCAGGCAGGTTATGTGGAACAGCTAAGCAGCTACGACAGCCGCAAGCTGGAAGAGTACCGTCAGAGCGTGGAATATCTGGAGCTGTGTAAACAGACACTGGAAGAGGAAGAAGACGTTTTAAACACCGCACAGGCGAGCCTGGAAAAGGAGCAGCAGGCGGTCAATACGCTGATTTCCGAGAAAGAGCAGCAGATTGTGGCATATCAGGGCGATATCAGCAATAAGGAGGCTGCAATCAAGGAATACGAGGCGGATATTTCGGCACAGAATGCGACGATCGCTGCTCTGGAAAAGGCAGTTGCGGCGGATAAGGCAAAGCTCGAAGAGGAAAACCGCTTAAAATATGACGGCGGTATGTTCCAGATGCCGTGTCCGGGCTATACCAGGATTTCGGATGATTACGGCAACCGGATGCATCCGACGTTGAAGGTTCAGAAATTCCATAACGGCGTGGATTTTGCGGCACCGAGCGGAACGGCGATTCTGGCGGCATACAGTGGAAACGTAGTAGCGGCGTCTTACAACAGTTCGATGGGCAATTATGTCATGATCGACCACGGCGATGGATTGTATACAATTTATATGCACGCGTCGAAGCTATATGTTTCAACGGGACAGTCCGTGAGTAAGGGTGCGACAATCGCTGCGGTCGGCTCGACCGGACGCTCGACGGGACCGCATCTGCACTTTTCTGTGAGAAGCAACGGCAGCTACGTCAGCCCGTGGAACTATTTGAAATGAGCCGAGGGAACGGCGAACATAAAATGGATGCTTGCATCCAATTTTATGTCTGACGTTCCCGTTAAATCATGAGAAAGTAGCGATTTACGCAGTAAATCAGCGGATTTCGAATGATTTAGGCGAACATAAAATGGTTACTGTTCACCCGCGCCATTCGCAAAACCGCGTCTTCGACGCTCTCCGCTGCTTCGCAGCTCATTTTTGCTCATAAAGTGGCGCTCCCTCGGTACCTTTTCGTAAGCAGATTTTCATGCGAGCATGAAATCTGCTTACAAAAAGGTACAAGTGAACTGTAACAGAAAATGAATGAAATAGCATCAATATGGAGAAGACATCAATGGAGAATAAGAGAGTTTTTGCAGGCGGCCTGATTGCCGGGGCAGTCCTGACCCTTGCAGTTGGTGGATGCGCATTTGTCGGCGTGACCCTGTATCAGGGAACAAAGAACGGTAGCTCCCTGGAAGAGGTCGGCAACAAGACGACGATGGAAAAGGTCAATGTGCTGGAAGGAATGATCGACGATTATTATCTCGAGGACGTCAGCGCAGAGGATTTGGAGCAGGGGGTATACAAAGGTCTTCTGGATGCATTGGGCGATCCGTATTCCGTTTATTATACAGCGGATGAGCTGGAAACGCTGCAGGAAAAGACGCAGGGCATCTACTACGGAATCGGCGCAAGGGTTTCGTTGGATACCGAAACGCAGCTTCCGAAGATTGCAAGCGTAATTTCAGGAACGCCGGCGGAGGAAGCCGGGCTGATGGCAAACGACCTTTTGTATAAGGCGGATGATACGGAGCTGCAGGGAATGGATCTTTCTTCCGCAGTCGCGCTGATCCGGGGTGAGGAAGGCACAACCGTGCACCTGACGGTGATCCGTAGCGGCGAGAGCAATTATCTGGAATTTGATGTGGTTCGCCGTAAGCTCGCAAACGAAACGGTTACGTCAAAGATGCTGGATGACAGCATGGCTTACATCCAGATTCAGGAGTTCGACGATGTGACGCTGGATCAGTTTACGGAAGCCCTGGACAATGCCCGTTCGGAGGGCATGGAAGGTCTGATTATCGATCTGAGAGGAAATCCGGGCGGAAACCTTTCGACGGTATGTGATATCTGCCGGGAGCTGCTCCCGAAAGGACTGATTGTATACACGGAGGATAAATACGGAAACCGGGAAGAATACTCCTGCGATGGTACGAATCCGTTAGAGGTTCCGCTCGTTGTCCTCGTAGACGGAAACAGCGCTTCCGCTTCGGAGATTATGTCCGGTGCGGTAAAGGATTACGGAATCGGAACTCTGGTTGGAACGACGACTTACGGAAAAGGCATTGTACAGCGGATTATGCAGCTTACCGATAATTCTGCAGTGAAGCTCACAGTCAGCAAGTATTACACGCCGAAGGGCAATAACATCCATAAGATTGGTATTGAACCGGATGTGGAGGTTGAATTTGATGCTCAGGCATATGTGGAAGACGGTACGGACAATCAGCTGAATAAAGCGATGGAAGTGCTTCAGGAAAAGATGGCAGAATAAAGAAAAATGGTAACTGTTCAGTACCCTCACAGTTACAAAAAAAGATACCCGTCGGAATCGGCTCACAGGGGAACCTCGATTCCGACGGGTATTTTTTTCATTTCATAGGAAAATGCGTCCTATGAAATAAAAACGCTCCGCGCGGATCGCACTGCAGCGGAATGGAAGGATGCGCACTCGGCGCAAGGGTAGATGGTTGCTAAAGCAACCGCGCCTCGGCGCAAAAATGTGCCAAGGCACATTCTTTTTTAGAAAAACAGATTCAAAAAATGGCTGAACAGGGAAACGCCGGAGGAAAATTCTGCGTTTATAAGGAGTAGGAACGTACATTGCGCCGGGAAATGCAGAATTGCGACCCCGCGTGGTTTACACGATCGGAACCCCTGCAGGCAGCATAATTGATTCAGCAAAAAAGCAGGCCGCAGTCGCGGAAGAGGAGAGGAACAATGGAGGACGATAAAATCATCGCCCTTTACTGGGCACGAAAGGAAGAAGCAATTTCGGAAACGGACAGAAAATACGGCAGCTATTGCCGCAGCATTTCTTTCCGGATTTTAAACGATAAAGAGGACAGCGAGGAATGCGTCAACGATACCTGGCTGCATACCTGGAACGCGATTCCCCCCGGGAAACCGGAATTTCTGGCGGGATTTCTGGGGAAAATAGTGAGAAACCTTTCGATCAGTAAATATCGGGCAGGGCATGCCCAAAAGCGCGGAAGCGGCGAGACGCAGGCGCTTTTGGACGAACTGGAAGAATGTATTCCATCCGGCAAAAGTGTAGAGGACGAGATCGAGGGCAGGGAAACCGCCGCAGCGATCAATCGTTTTCTGGAAACACTGGACGCCGAAAGCCGGAAAATATTTGTCCGGCGGTATTTCTGGGCAGAGCCGGTTAAGGAGCTGGCAGGCAATTTGAATATCAGCGAGGGCAAGGTAAAGTCGCAGCTGTTTCGGATGCGGGCGAAGCTGAAAATGCATCTGGAAAAGGAGGGGATTGCACTGTGAAAAAGAATGAAAAGCTTTTCGACGCCATCGGACAGATCGATGAGCGATATATTGCGGAGGCGCTGGAACCGATGTATCAGGAAAGCGTAGGGACTTCGGATGAAAATAAAGCGGCGATGCCCAAAAAAGGAAAATTGTTTTTTTACCGGCAGCGGCGCACAGTGGCGGCAGCAGCTGCTCTCGTTATCTGCATTGGCGCAGCCGGAATTGCACAGTGGCGGTTGCATTCGGAAGAACCCGGACCGGAGATGGCGGCCTATGATATGGAAGGGCTGAGTGCGGAGGATGGAATTGCACTGCAGGCAGAAGATGCAGCGGCTGTTGCTCCGGATGCGGGCGAAAATCAGGGGGCGGCAGCCGACCAGAATGCGGTACAGGGACGTATGGCCAACAACGCAGAGACCTGTTTCGCAGAAATTTATCTTGAGATTGCAACGGCAAACTCCGGAAAAATTACCTGGCGGATTGTCAATGAAAGCGACACAGAAATCGTCGGCTGGGGAACAGATTATACGCTGGAACGTTTTACAGAAAACGGTTGGGAAATCGTTGAAAATTCCGACGCAGATTTAGAAACACAAAAAGAAAGCAGTCAGGCGGTCGCAGGAGAAACCAAAGAAGGAACACTGGATTTGGCTGCTGATGGTATCCGGCTGGAGGCAGGGCAGTATCGTTTGAAAAAAGAATGCCGGATTTTTGACGACGAAAACAGCCGCCAGACCGAGCTGACCGCAGAATTTCAGGTTGAACCGTGACCTTTGGCTATAAAGATTTTATTGTGTGCCACAGGTTGTTTTCGAAACCTGTGATTCTGACATCATGATTGTCACAGAGCTGATTTTGTGGTAAACTGATAACAGTTTAGACACAGCGGTGGAGAACTCTGTGAAGCAGGCTTTAAGGCCGGGGCTTTTGACTCAGACATCATAATTCATGACAATAGAATGCTCGCAGAGCGTGCATCCCATTGTTTTACAGGCAGGAAAAGGAGGACAGACGGAAGATGGACGGAACATTTTTTCTTTTGGCAGGCGGACTGCTGATCATTCTTTTTGCAGTAATTGTGGCGGTTGTTTCCTCTGTGACATCGGCAGTAGCGGCGGATGTAGACGATGAGGAAGAATGATTTTCCTGAGAAAAGCGGCAGAAAAGCGGCAGAAAAGCGGCGATTCAAAATATCAGACGAAGATAAAAGGGCAGCAGGCGCAATAAAGAGCCTGACTGTCCTTTTTAAAGTTTATGCCCGGATATGTTTAAAAAGCAGAACGAATAAATTTTACGGCAAGACGAGCTTTTTATCTTTCCATTTCGATATCTATACAAATAGTTTGTAAAATCTTGACAAAATACAAACTAACTGATTGTAAAATACTGGAAAATACAAACAGTTAGTTTCTCTTCATCTGTGCAGTCAGAAGGTATGATAAGAATATCAGACTAAATTCTGGAGGTGGACATCATGGAGAAGGATGTTTATGTCAAAATTGGTGAACGGCTCCGAAAGCAACGCAGGATAATGGGCCTGACGCAGGAACAGGCAGCAGAGCTTCTTGGAGTATCAACCACCTATTATGGGGAGATTGAGCGTGGAAACCGCAAACTGACAATTCCGCGGATTCTGACCGTTTATGAAAAGATGAACCTTGAACCTACCTATCTTCTGACCGGAGAAATCCTGACAGACAAGGTTTATGATGAAATTTTTGATGGTTGTCCCAGAGAAAAGGAGCAGGCCCTGGAGGAGGTACTTAGAAGTATTTCACGCCTGTACTGAAGACCGACTGTTTCGAGACAAAGGGGGACCATGATGAGTGGGGAGAAAAATTCGTTTGATAACTTTGAAGAACTGTATACAAACTGTTATTGGCTTGTATACCGATATGTCCGTCATATGATTGAAAAAGATCTGGCGGCAGCAGAGGATGTGACACAGGAGGTGTTTCTGGTTGCATATCAGAAATGGCAGGAGGTGCGCAGACATCCGAATCAGAAAGGTTTTTTGCTGCTGACAGCTAAAAATAAATTGAAAAAATGGTATGAGCAGCAAGGAAAAATACAGACAGAAGGCTCAGGGCAGGAAGAAAAAGCTGCCCGAAGGCCGGATTCCGGTCAGGAAGGATATTATGTACAGGCAGAATGGAACGCCTTTCTGGAGCAGATTTTTTCCATGCAGGAGCTTTTGATCTGGAAGTTTTATTATGAAAACGGATTTTCCTGCGCGGAGATTGGGGAAAAGATTGGAATATCGGAAAGCAACACAAAAGTCAAGCTGTTCCGAATGAGACAAAAATTAAAAAGCTGTATGGAGGAGTAATCTGACAGGCAGGGGTATGAAGAATCCGGGGATGATTTTGGAAGGATAGCTGTTCGCAACGTATGACGGGCAACAAAGAAGGAGGACAGAAACGTGTCTGAAAAGAAGAATTCACTGGAAGAAAAACGTATTCTGCAGAAAAAGCTGCAATGGTATACGCTGGAAGCGGAGGATGGGGAGTTTAACGCGACGGAAGTGGAGGCAATGTTGGAGCGTTTGGATGAGCTGGAATCGCTGCCGGAAAAGGAGGACGGAGCAGATTTTTCGGAGCCCAAAGAAGCTTTAAAGCGATTTTACCAAAAATATGCAGGGGAAAATGTGGAAAATTGAGTAAAAAAAAGAGGGCGGATGTGGAAATCCGGTCTCTTTTGTTTTGACAACGTATAGGCGCTATGTTAAACTTAGGAAAGTAAAAAGTGGGGCAATATACCCGATTTTGAAAAAATATAAGACGGAAAAATGGAACGTTCGCGGAATATTTTGAAATTCTGTACCGAAGACACAGCTGCGGATACCTGACCGATAAGATAAAATCATGAGGTGAGTACCTTGGATAAGTACGAATATAAGCTGCGCCTTGAAGAGATCAAGACGCTGAACAAAAAGGGCCGTTTTCAGGAGTCCGCACAGATCGCGGATACGATCGACTGGAAAAAGGTCCGTAATACCTCCACACTTGGAATTATCAGCGATGTTTATAAGATAAACCGAAGATTTGACGACGCCAGGGAGATCCTGCTTCTGGCAAATGAAAAAAGTCCGCAGAACAGGCGGATTGTCTATGCGTTGTGCGATCTGGCGATCAAGACCGGCCAGGTTGTGGAAGCTGTGGAATATTATAAGCAGTTTGTACAGCTTTCGCCAAACGATAACAGTAAGTATATCCTGTTGTATAAAATTTACGAGGCACAGGATATCAGCCTGGAAGAGCGGATCGCTGTTTTGAAAGAGTACAAAAAACGCGAATATAATGAAAAGTGGGCATATGAGCTGGCATTTTTGTATCACAGGGTCGGACTTGCCACGGAGTGTGTAGAGGAGTGCGATCAGCTGATCCTCTGGTTCGGTGAGGGCAAATATGTGCTCAAGGCGATGGAGTTAAAGCGCCTGTATGTACCGCTTTCGCCTGCACAGCAGCAGCTTTACGACAGTCAGTACGGCGGCAGAAACGCAGTAGAGGAAGAACCGCAGGAAGCGCCTGCACAGGAACAGACTCAGGCAGTCCGGTCTGCTGAAAGCAAAGAAAAAGCAGATCTGGATATCCATGTAAAACCGATGGATATGGGACAATATAATACGATCAATTTACAGGAAGCGCTTGCCGCGAGCATGCGTGACGTGTTTGCGGTTGACAGGGAAGAGGTAAAGACGGCTTCTCCTGAGCAAGAAGAACCTGACCTGATGAAAAATCAGCAGACCGTTTACGCTGCAGAAAATGGAAATGGGGAATATCAGGAAGACATTTCCCGTGTCCTTGAAGAATCTGACCAGTGGGACGCACAGGCAACGGGACAGCTCGATACGGAAGAGACGAAGCTGGCGGCAGATGCAGTGGACGCGGCAGAGTCCGTCAGCGTGCAGCCTACACAAAGCACACCGCAGGTGTATGCTGACGTAGAACCGACATTACCTGTCGCATCGTCCAGCGAGGCATGCGCTTACGTTGCCGAGCCGGTAAACGCGCAGCCTGAGGCACCCATCCTCGCGGCGCAGGCCGCGCCGGAACAGACTCCTGCGGTGACAGATCCTGCGGATGCCGGAATGCAGGAAATCCATCCGGCGGTGGTGGAGACTCCCTGGATGCCGATGGAAACCGACAAAATCGAACACATACAGGGCGTGGAAATACAGGAAAAGGCTGCGGCAGTCCCGGAAAGACAGCCGGAAAGGAAGGCTGTTGTGGGAAACACTAAGATAGAACGCCAGACGACCGGCCAGATGAACATCGAAGAGGTGCTCAAGGAATGGGAACGGCTGAAAAAGGAAAATGAAGAAAAGAGAAAACAGGAAACCAGACAGTGGATGCTCCAGCAGACAGGTTCCCTGTTTGATGATTTTGATGAAAGCTCCAGAAACGGCGTGCTGGAACAGCTGCAGAGAGAAGAATCCCTGCCGGTAGAAGAGGAGAAAGCTCCTGCAAATGCTGAAAATCAGGAAGCGCCTGTAGGAGACAGAGCTGCTGTAGAGACGACTGCAGCAAAAGCACCGCTTGTCGATCCATCCAGAGAAACCGAGACGGAAGAACTCGAAGAGATCGAGGAAGCGCCGCCGGTGGCGGATGCCGCACAGGGCTACACAGAGCAGAATGCAGAAACAGAAGCGCAGGATGCAGAGCCGGTACAGCGTTATGCGAAACAGGCCGCACCGGAAAGGATCGGAGCACCTGCAACAGAAGAAACCAAAGCACCGCGTCAGGAAGCACCTACACCGCAGCCGGAGACCTCCGGAGAAGAAAAGCAGCTGCAGGAGCGTGTATCCCAACAGCAGGCAGCCGAGCGTGTGCGCAGCATGACAAAGGCAGAACGCAAGCTTTTTGCCCAGTTCATCCCGACCAAACGCGCAATGCGCCAGCTGGTCGCAGCGCTGGATGAAATCAGCCTTTCTGCGTACACCGGAAACGTTGTGATTACCGGTATGCCAGGCTCCGGTACACTGAAACTGACAAAATGTATGATCCGCGAAATTCAGGCGTCCGACGGAAACTTCTCCGGCAAGGTTGCCAAAGTGAACGCGGAGCTGATCAATAAAAAAGATGCAAAAGCGCTTGTGGAAAAGGTTGCAAACGGCGCGCTCGTCATTGAGAAAGCCGGAAAGCTTTCCAACGAGGGATGTGAGAAGCTTGCAGACGCATTGAATCAGGAACATACCGGCATCATTGTATTTGTATTGGATGAAAAACGGGCGATCGACCGTTTATATAAGAAAAACGGAAGACTGATGGAAAGCTTTACCGCGCGGTTTGATATCGCGGCGCTGGACAGCGCAACGCTGGTAAAATACGGCTGTCAGTACGCATATACACAGGAGTATTCGATCGACGAGCTCGGCAGGCTCGCCCTGCATACCAGAATCGAGGATATGCAGACCAGTTCGCATGCCGTTACGGTGGGGGAAGTGCGTGACATCGTTGATGAGGCGATTGCTCATGCAAACCGTAAGACGATCGGACACTTTATAGATATTGTGCTTCGGAGACGCTACGATGAAGATGACATGATTATTTTGCGGGAGAAAGACTTTATCTGAGCGTTTCAAATATATCCAAACAGGGGGTTATTATGGCAAAGGCAAAGACAGCGAAAGCAGTAAAAGCGGCGAAAGTGCCGGAAACGGTATACATTTCGGAGGCCGACCAGTATCTGTTTGCTCAGGGGACGCATTACGATATTTACAAAAAGCTGGGCGCACATCAGTCTGTAGAAGACGGGAAGAAAGGAATGAGCTTTGCCGTCTGGGCACCGCACGCAGCCAGCGTTTTTGTGATTGGAACGTTTAACAGCTGGAATGAGACTGCAAACCAGATGGAAAAGCTGGGACCCGGCGGAATTTATAAGACGTTTATTCCGGACGTTGGTCTGGGAGAGCTTTACAAATTTCTGATTATCACGCCGGACGGCAGAAAGCTGTACAAGGCAGACCCGTTTGCAAACCAGGGGGAGGTACGTCCGGGAACTGCTTCTGTTACGACAGATATTACCAATTTTAAATGGTCGGACAGCAAGTGGATTGAAGAAAGAAGCGCGCAGGATCCGGAAAAAGCGCCGGTTGCAATTTACGAGTGTCACATCGGTTCCTGGATGAAGCATCCGGATACGGAGGATGGATTTTATAATTACAGAGAATTTGCGGATCGTATCGTAGAATATCTGAAAAAACTGAAATATACCCACATCGAGCTGATGGGAATCGCAGAGCATCCGTTTGACGGCTCCTGGGGCTATCAGGTAACCGGCTATTATGCACCGACCTCCCGTTACGGAACACCGGAGGATTTTGCATATCTGGTCAACACGCTGCATCGCAATAAGATCGGTGTCATTTTGGACTGGGTACCTGCCCATTTTCCAAAGGATGCCCATGGTCTGGCAGATTTTGACGGCGAGGCACTGTTTGAATATCCCGATCCCAGAATGGGCGAGCATCCTGAGTGGGGAACAAAAGTATTCAACTATGCCAAGAGCGAGGTTAAGGGCTTCCTGATCACAAATGCCCTGTATTGGATTAAGGAATTCCATGTAGATGGTTTGCGAGTGGATGCGGTTGCCTCTATGCTGTATCTGGATTATGGCAGAAAAGATGGAGAATGGGTGCAGAACCGTTACGGCGGCAATAAAAACCTGGACGCGATCGAATTTTTCAAGCATTTCAATTCCGTGATCCGTGGAACTTATCCGGGTATCATGACGATCGCAGAAGAGTCTACGGCGTGGCCAAACGTGACCGGAAAAATCGGCAGTGACAGCCTTGGATTTACGTTTAAGTGGAATATGGGCTGGATGCACGATTTCTGTGAATATATGAAGCTGGATCCTTATTTTAGGAAGAATGATCATCATGCGCTGACCTTTGCGATGTCTTATAACGATGCGGAGGACTATATTTTACCGCTGTCTCACGATGAGGTCGTACATCTGAAATGCTCGATGGTCAACAAAATGCCCGGCTACAAGGTGGACAAGTACGCAAACCTGCGCGTCGGCTATACTTATATGCTCGGACATTCCGGCAAAAAGCTTTTGTTCATGGGACAGGAGTTCGGACAGGAGCGCGAATGGAGTGAGGCCCGTGAGCTGGACTGGTTCCTGCTGCAAAATGAGCTGAATCAAGGACTGCAGGATTACGTGGCAGAGCTTTTAAAGCTTTATCGAAAATATCCCTGTCTGTATGAGATCGACAACAGCTGGGACGGTTTTGAGTGGATCAATGCGGATGATGCAGATCGCAGCACTTACAGCTTTATTCGTAAAACCAGTGGAGAAAAGACAAAGAGACTGCTTTTTGTATTGAATATGACGCCGGTAGAGCGTAAGGATTACTGCGTTGGGGTACCGGAAAAGAAGAAATATAAGCTGGTGTTAAACAGCGCGGAAAAACGCTTTGGCGGCAGCGGAGAAGAACTGAAAACCGATTATACAGCAACTGCAGAGCCCAGCGACTACAAGCCGTACCGGATCACCTTTGACCTGCCTGCATATGGCGCGCTGGTATTTGCATTCTGAGAAATGTGTTGTGCGGGTATTCTGATGCCGCAACCAATAGAATACACGCATTGCAGATATTGTTAGAGAGAGAAAAGGACCAAGGGTTCCAAGGGGAATCCAAGGTCCTTTTTTACAGAAAGCGCATCGAAAAAGAGGCCCCTTTGTTTGCTCCTGTTTTCCACTTTTGTATCGTGTGAAAAATACGGTCATGAAGGATCTTATGCGCCAAATTACACGTCTCCTGCAGAGACTTTATCAAGTCCGTTCCACTGATTGAGGAGATAACGGTAACGTTTCATGGCGGCATTGAGCTGAAAAATGTAGCAGTCGATCAGATCGGGATCGGTCGCGTATTCGAACCCGGCATAGGCATTGTCCAGCTCCCATTTGGCGAGCTGCAGATTGTTTCTCAAGGCTTCTTCGGGCGTTTTTGAGGCAAGCTCAGCGGACGGTCTGCCGCCGATGCGAAAAGAAACTTTCATGTGTGTTCCTCCCGGACAGATAAAGTGGTAACGTTCGAAATCCCCGGTATTCTGACAGCTTTGGCAGGGGAGTTTGTTACAGTATAGAGAAAAACTGGAAGAAATATACATCCGGACAATGAATATCCGGGCAGGGAGAAAAAATATCTGCGGTTGTTTCCATCGTATGATACGAATATCTGCGTGACAGGCAGGAATATATATAGATCAACGAAGTCCGGGCGGGAGGGCTTATGAAAAAGGGAGCGGAGCTTGCGCTGAATTTTATGCTGCGGCTGGTTTTTGGAATGATCGCCATTTTTCTGATAAACGGATATCTGCAGGAAAAAGGACTGGATGCGTGCGTCGGAATCAATGCGCTGAGTGCGTTGACGTCTGGATTTCTCGGACTACCGGGTGTTGCATTGTTGTACGGTGTGCGGGTGTATTTGATGTGGTAAAAATACATAAAGATTGCATACCAGGTTTGTCAAAACGTCACAAGTAACATTTAAGGTACTATCTTGCGCTGGACAGTACAGAAAATCCGGTCTATACTTTGTCTTACCATCAGGCGGGATCAATGCAGAGGCATCTGATCCCGGTCCATACCGCTGATTAGCGGTTCTTATATTTTCTGAATTCTGTATTCTGTTATTTAGGAAATTACCAGGAGGAATACGAACAATTGAATAGACGGACATTGGCGATTTGCGATCCGGAGCAGGCGTATGCATGCAGGCTGATGGATGCGCTGAGCAGACGGGAGGATTTTCCGTTTGAGGTGTTGGCTTTTACGGGAGCAGAGCGTTTACAGGATTCTCTCGCCCGAAAGCCGGTACAGATTTTGCTGATCGCGCAGGGGCTTTTTCGGGAAGAGATGAAGGACTGGGTACGGCATGTCATTTTGCTGCAGGAGGAAGAAAACAGCCCGGTACAGGAGCTTCCGTGCGTGAGCAAGTACAGCAGTGTGCTCCGGATTGCCAAAAAAGTCACGGAGACGGCGATGCAAACAGAGAAATTGCCATTTTTGCAGACGGCAGGGAAGGCTTGCGTGTACGGATTTTATACGCCGGTAGGACGCAGCCTGCAGACAACGCTTGCGCTGACGATGGGACAGCTTCTGGCGGCAAATAAGAGGGTGCTGTATCTGAATTTTGAATGCTGTGCAGGGCTGACCGAGATGCTTGGAAAACAGGCGGATAACACAGAGTTTGCAAGTTTGCTGTACTATTTGCAGGAGTCTAAGGAGCAGTTTTTAGGCAGACTGTATCAGGCAGCGGAGTGCATCAACGGAATGGATTTCATTCTTCCGGCGTCATGCGGGTACGATCTGTACGGAATTGCCAGAGAGGAATGGCGGCGTCTGCTGGATTTATTGGATGACGGGCAATATGACGTCATTCTATTGGATCTGTCGGATGGGGTGCAGGGATTATTTGATGTCCTGCGGCGTTGTACGAGGGTTTACACGATCGTACGGGAGGACGGCTTTGCCGCCGCGAAGCTTGCTCAGTATCGGGAGACGCTGGAACGGACGGATTATTCGGACGTCTGGGAGCGCTCGAAAAAGTTAAAATTGCCATTTTTCTGCCAGCTGCCCAAGGACATCGGAAATCTGTCGTCCGGGGAGCTGGCGGAATATACGAAGAAAGTGTTGGATGCAGATGAGCAGGGCGGTGTATGAACAGTTCCGCGTGCAGGTGAAGCAGGAAATTCTGCAGAAGCTGGACTGCGGACTGGATTTTTCGGACGGGCAGGTACGACGGCTGATAGATGAAAGGCTCTGCAGAAGCGACTGTATCGGCAGGCTGGACGTGGCAGAGCGAAGAAAACTCGGCAGAGAGCTGTTTGCGGCGATTCGGGGTTTCGATGTGCTACAGGAGCTTCTGGAGGACAAGCGGATTACGGAGATTATGGTCAATGGGCCGGATCGGATTTTTATCGAAAAGGACGGCAGGCTTACGCAGTGGCAGGGACGGTTTGAAAGTCCTGCACGACTGTTGGATGTGATTCAGCAGATCGCGGCGGGCTGCAACCGGGTTGTCAATGAGGCGTCTCCGATTCTGGATGCAAGGCTTTCCGATGGCTCACGGGTAAACGTCGTGCTTTCTCCGGTTGCGTTAAACGGTCCTGCGATGACAATCCGGCGGTTTCCGGAAGAGGGAATGACGCTGGAAAGGCTGGTGGCGCTTGGGTCGATTACAGAAGAATGCAAAAGCTTTCTCGAACTGTTGGTAAAGTGCCGGTACAACATTTTTATCAGCGGGGGTACGGGGAGCGGAAAGACGACGTTTTTAAATGCGCTGTCGCAGGCAATTCCGCCGGAGGAACGAATCGTGACGATCGAGGACAGCGCGGAGCTGCAGTTAAAATATGCGCAAAATTTGGTTTCTCTCGAAACCAGAAACGCCAACATGGAGGGATGCAGAACGATTTCCGTGCGTGATCTGATCCGCAGCAGTTTAAGAATGCGGCCGGATCGGATTATCGTCGGGGAAGTTCGCGGTGCAGAGATCTGTGAGCTGCTGACCGCCTACAATTCCGGGCACGCCGGGAGTATGTCGACCGGGCACGGAAACACAGCGCGGGACATGCTGCTTCGGATGGAGACAATGCTCCTGATGGGAATGGACATTCCATTGTCTGCCATACGAAGACAGATCGCATCGGGAATTGATATTTTAGTGCATCTTGGAAGGATGCGGGACAAAACCAGAAAGGTACTGGAAATCGCAGAAATTACAGGATTTTCGGAAGGGGAGATTACGACCAGGACGCTGTATGCCTTTGAAGAGGACGAAAACAGTACGCGGGAAAAGGTCAGCGGCAAACTGGAAAAGAAAGGAGAACTTTGTCATGTGGAAAAGCTGGAAGCGGCGGGCTTTGGCTGAGAATAAAACAGACTATTCCAAATACCGGTTTTCCTGGCAGGAATATTTGCTCTGCTTTTTCAAAGCATTTTTTGCAACAGGCGCTTTTACAGGGATGTTCTACCGGTCATGGCTTGGAATGCTGGCGTTTCCGGCAGTATGGAAGGTTTTATACGGACGCGACAAAAAGAACAGAATTCAAAAAAGAAAGGAAAGACTCTCTCTGCAATTTAAGGATACCATCCTGATGGTGACGGCAGGTATCCAGGCAGGGAGCTCCATAGAAAATGCGTTCCTGGATGTGGAACGCGAAATCGGCGTCCTTTACGGACAAAATAGCGAGATGGGACAGGAGCTTGCACTGATTCGCAAGGGACTGACAAACCGGGTGGCGCTGGAGCAGATGCTTCTGGATTTTGGCAGGCGCAGCGGCATCGAAGAAATCCGGGATTTTACAGAGGTGTTTGCAACAGCGCGGCATCTGGGCGGCAACTTAAAGGAGATGATTCAGAGAACGGCAGACCTGACGGGACAGCGGATGGAAACGCAGCGGGATATTGCGACGATGCTGGCATCGAGAAAATATGAGCAGAAGGTGATGATGCTGATTCCGTTTTTACTCTACGGCTATATGCAGGTGTCGTCGAAGGGATTCTTTGACGGACTGTATCATAACCCGGCAGGAATCGCGATTATGACGGTCTGCCTCGGGCTGTATCTGGCGTCGTGCGTGCTGGCGGAGAAGATTATGGATATTCGGGCGTGATAGAGGACATGTGGAAACAGAAAAAAGGAAAAAAGGTTGGACTGTTTCATTCGTGTGCGCTGCGGTTGGTAGTGTTGCAGAAAAAAATGGAACGAAACCGAGGCGGCAGGAAAACGGGAAACAGGCAGGGACAGGAAATTTTGTGCCGGATCTGGGGGCGGGAAACAGGCGCTCTCAAATATCGGGAATTTCAGGTTCAAAAAACAGAGCGCTTGCTGGCGCTTCTGTCCGCCGGGCTGGCGATGGCACTGCTTTGTCAGATTTTTTTGACGACAGGAGGTTTAGAGCCATTGACAGAACTGCTTCGCCCGGACAGCGGGGAAGGAGACCGCACGTATGTACTGGATGCTGAGGTCGGAAACGAAAAGCTGCGGAAGATTTCGGTATCGGTGCCGGAGCAGGAGCTGTCAGAAAAAGAGGCATCAGCGCTTCTGGATCAGGCACAGGTAGAGCTGGAGCGCTGGGTAGCGGCAATTCCAAACCCAGACAGCGTGGAAGACGATCTGGACTTGCCGGAGAGATTCTGCGGCGGGCTGGTGACGGGACGCTGGCAGAGTGACTGCTATGACCTGATGGATGCTTCCGGACAGATTCGGAAACAGTGGGTGGAGGAAGGCGGAGAGCTGGTAGTGCTGAGCGTCCGACTGCAGTGTGTTGAGCAGGAGCGGGAATGTTCCTTTGCAGTGCGGGTTGTGCCAAAGGGAGACAGTCTGGCAGATCGACTGATGCGCGAAACAGGACGGCAGCTGGAAGCAGAGCGCAGTCTGCAGCAAGCGTCGGCAGCGCTGCCGGAAACACTGGAAGAGCAGCCTGTAAAATGGCGGCTGCATCAGGAACCATATGGGCTGTGGATTTTATGTCTGACGATAGCAGGGGCAGGTTTGATTTCGTTTGCATATGATCACGATTTGGAAAAAGAAGGAGAAGCGAGGCAGGAAGAGCTCGCATTGGCCTATCCGTCCTTTTTAGCGCGGTTGACGCTGCTTGCGCAGACTGGAATGCCGATCCGACAGATTTTTGCGAGACTTTCCAAAGAAAAGAATGGTGTTGTTTACGAAGAGGTGCGCCGGACATTTCGGGAAATGGAAAGCGGAATGACGCAGACCGAAGCGCTGGAACGTTTTGGAAAACGCACCCGTCTGCCGCAATATAAAAAGTGCGCGGCATTGCTGGCCCAGAACATCCGCAGGGGAACAGGAGAACTGATCACTGCACTCGGACAGGAGGCAGAGAATGCATTCGAGGAACAGAAAGCTGCCGCGCGGAGAAAAGCAGAGGAAGCGCAGACAAAATTGTTATTTCCGATGCTGCTGATGCTGAGTGTGGTGATGATTCTGATTCTGGTACCGGCGTGGCTCTCCTTCGGAGGACTGTGACGGGGCCTGGGAAATGTTGCATCGAACGCGCAGTAAGAAACGATAAATGATAGGAAGACGAGGAGGAACAAATATGCTGATGTATTGGAAAAACCGTGCAGTGAATGGAGCATGGAAGCTGCAGAGAAGAGTGTATGAGGTGCTCAGAAATGAAGATGGAGTCGGAACTGTGGAAGTCGTGTTATTGATTTTGGTCGCAACTGGACTTGTGCTGATTTTCAAAGACAGAATTACCGAGCTTGTGACGAATATTTTCGGCAAAATCACGTCCCAGGCAGGGAAGATATGAGGCAGAAAGCAGAAAAGTATGCAGACGTGTATCGTGCTGTATCCTGTGTAGATAAGCCCTGGAGCGAGAGAAAGCAGAGTACGCCTGGCTATATGACGGTGTATCTTGCACTTGTTATGGGCATTTTGCTTTCGCTGATTCTGGCCGTCCTGACGGCGGTCAGAATCTCCACGATTCGAATGTATATAGAGTGCTGTGCGGATATGGCGTTGGATTCTGCGCTGGCGGAATATCATCGGGAAATGTTGGATCAGTATGACCTGTTTTTTATCGATACGGCGTATCAGACCGGCGATCCATCCTATCATCGGACGGAAGAACATATTTTCCGTTATATGGAGCGGAATCTGCGTCCACAGGAGGAATTTCCGACAGCAGGGGCAAAAGACCTGCTGGGGCTTTCGACAGAAGCTGTGGAGCTTTTGCAGGCGGGCGTTGCAACTGACGATGGCGGGACGGTGCTGCAGTATCATATCGTCCAGTATATGAAGGATATTTCCGGGCTTTCTTTGGCGGAAACGTTGCTGGAGCAGGGAAACCAGCTGGAAGATTTGCAGGGACGCGATCTGGAAGCAGAGTGGGATGCTGCCGAGGAATCGCTGAAAGAAGAGATTTTTCGCCGGAAAAAGCTTCAGGATAAAGACTGGGACGGAGAAATTCCGGAAACACCGTCGGATGCGGTGCGGGCGACGCGCAGCGAGGGAATTCTGGGAGCAGCGGCGCAGGGAATGCAGCTTTCCAGTGCGTGTCTTTCCGGGGCGGGCAGACCGTCTGTGCGGCATTTAAACAGTGGAACCGGTTTGTCGGATGGAAAGGAAGCTGTGAACAGCCTGGTCGATCAGGGGCTTTTGTATGCTTATATCCTGAAAAAATGCGGCAGCTTCGGGCAGGAGAAAGAAAACAGCGCGCTCGCTTACGAGGTGGAATATATTTTGCAGCAGCAGACGCAGGATCGGGAAAATCTGAAAAAGACGCTGCAGGAGATTTTGTTGCTTCGGGAAGCTGTGAACGCAGCCTTTCTATTTGGAAGCAGCTTAAAAGCGGAGGCGGAAACCGCAGCGGGCGTTATTGCCATACTGCTTGGCTTGCCTGAGATAAAAGACCTTGCAGCGACCGTGATTTTATTTGCCTGGGCATACGCGGAAAGTGTCAAGGATGTCCGAATTTTGCTGCGGGGGGATAAGATTCCGCTTGTCAAAAGCGAGGAAAGCTGGAATACGCCGTTTTCTCAGCTGCTGACCTACAGAAGCCATCTGGATTCCTATCGTTCGTCTGCGGACGGGATGAGCTATCAGGATTATCTCGGCGCGCTGCTGGTATGTCATGGTGCAAAAAAGGCGATTGCAGGACTGATGGATGTGATGGAGAGCGATATCCGGCAGACACCGGGAAACAGCAATTTTCGGCTGGATGGGCTGATCGACGGGATGCAGGCATGTATCCGGGTAGTCAGCGGCTATACCGGAAGCTATGAAATCACAAGGCGGTACGAGTATGAATAAGCGATTAAGAGGGGAGGGTCGGGCCGGATGCCTTTTTGGAGAAACCTATTATCGAATGCGCTGCTGTTTTCTCTCCAGGACAGCAGTATAAAATACGGACAACATGCTCTCAATTCCCGGAAGCCCAAAGACCGAATTGCCGGATGGATACGCAGGTGGATCTGTCCGGGGCGAAAAAAGGCATCTCGCCGGGCGCTTCCGGCTGGCATGACGGTGGAGGCAGCAGTTGTACTGCCGGTTTTCCTGTTTGCAGTTGCCAATCTTTTATCGCTGTTTCTGGTATTTTGGACGTATTCCTCAAAAGAAGCGCAGCTGCATCAGACGGCCCGTCAGCTTGCGCTGTATGCCTATGGGCAGGAGGATGGAGAACCGGATGTACGGCTGATGCGGCTGACGCCGGTCTCTGCGCCATTTGGGACAGCCGCTTTTCGGAGCAGCTATGTCGTAAACGGGTGCGTGATGCACAAATGGATTGGCTACAGCGGGGACGGGACGGGAGAAGACTGGGAACGGCAGGAAGAAGAGCTGGTTTATATTACAAAATCAGGAGAAGCCTATCACCGGGAACGGAGCTGTCTCTATTTGAATCCGTCCATCCGCCTTGCAGACCGGGAGGAAATAACAGCAGATTATACACCATGCAGCGTATGTGTTGACAGGGGACAGTTAGAAAATCGGCTGATTTATGTGACGGACGGAGGAAGCAGATATCATAATACAGTAAGCTGCAGTGGGCTCAGACGGACGATTGAAAGCGTCACGCTGATGCAGGCGCTGGAGATGGGCAGACATGCCTGTCCACGGTGCGGATGACAGAGAGAAAAATATGGAAACAGGATTGGCGGTTTTATTTGGAGTGTGTTGTTCGGTAACGGACTGCAAAAGGCGGAAGATTACATTGTCGGTGCTTTTGGCTGGCGCGGCCGCAGGATGTATTCTGTCCGGGATTCGTATCTGGCAGGGAACGGAGAGTGCTTGGGAAATGCTTGCAGCAATTCTTCCGGCGGTATGTCTGGAAAGCGTTGTAATCCTGACTGCCGGAAAGGTCGGGAGCGGAGACGCGGGAATGCTGCTGGTATTCGGGTTGCTGTTGGGGTGGAAAGCATGTGTTTCAATTTTGTGCATGGGCTGTCTGCTGATTGGTGTTGTAGCTGGCTGCGGAATGGGGATCGGTGTGCTTCATCAGAACAGTAGGCTGCCGTTTGCCCCGTTTTTGTTTGCTGCGACGGTGATTACGCAGCTGTTGCAGACGTAAAGATGAGAAAATTATGGAAAAAAACCAATATCAGAAAAAAAAAGAAGCAGACGGTTATGTGGTCGTAGAAGCGGCGGTGCTTCTTCCGCTTGCCTCGATTTTCATTGTGCTTTTGATCGGACTTTGCAGTTATCTGTATCAGGGCTGTTTTCTGATGCAGGCGGCATATACAGTGGCTTTTCGGAGTGCGGCACAGGAACGCCCGGACGCCGGTTATGCGGATGGGCAGTTAAATCAGCTGTTGGAGGGGGAGGTTCTGTCTTTTGGAAAAGAAGAAAGGCAGATCAAAGCCGGAATGCTTCGGGTTGAAGTGACTTTGGAACGGGAAACGCCGCTTGCACGGTTGGCGGCTGTTGGCGACAGAGGACGGCTGAAGGTAAAGCAGACTGCGTATGTCAGGAATGCGGCGGCTTATATCAGAGGAATCAGAAGAGGAAAGGAACTGGGGGATGAATAAGCAGATGGAGCGAAAAAGTGGACAGGATCGGATTGCGGAAAAAGTGATCTATAAACGGGAATTGAACCATAGCTATATGGTATTACCCTGCCAGGACAAGGATATGGCGGAGCGGTATGATTACCGGATTATGCAGCACAACCGAATTGGAGGGCTGCTTCCGTGCAGCCTGCGGTATCTGGATGGGGAAGAGCTTTTATACTATGACATTACTTCCCGCCAGCCGCTTGCACGGCTGTATGAAAGCCGGAGGATGAAGGCGGCAGACCTGGAACGGATTATCCGGGATACAGCAGCGGTACAGGCACAGCTGGGGGAGTACATGTTGGATGAGTCCGGGGTTCTTCTGGAGGAAGAGGTAATTTTTGCGGATGTGGAGACAGGAGAGCTTTATTTTGCTTTTTATCCAGGCGGACTACAGACTGGAAAACAGTATGTAGAGCTGGCGGATTTCTTTCTGGAGCATATCGATCATGGACAGGAGCAGGCAGTAAACCTTGCGTATGAATTCTATAAGCTTTCCAAGGCGGATTACTTTGTGCTGTCCTCTTTTCTGCCGTTTCTGGAGAAAGAGATGGCGGCTTTGAAGCAGACCGGGCGGGGAAAGGAGAACGGTTGGTGCGTGTCAGGGGCGTACACGGAAAGCGGTGGACGAAACGGCGGAGAGGGAGATTCGGGAGATTGGAGCTGCAGGAGTACCGTTGGGGCGCGCATAACGCTGCCGGATGGCGAATGGCCTGTAGAGCTGCGAAAAAGTGAAAGTACGTCAGAGTCGGGAGCTGTAGGGCAGCGAGGTGCTTTGACAGGCGTTTCTTATCAAGACGCTGAATACGCCTCAGATATCATGACAGAGGGGGATGAACAGAAAGCAACGCACAAGCCCTGGTGGAAGCGGTTGTTTTCAGGATTTCGGAAGAGCAAGTCTGTCGGGGAGGAATGCGAGGAAGTGTCGGTCAGCAGGATGGATCAGATGGTATGGGACAGCTATGAGCAGCAGCTGTATGAAAATGGCAGTCAGGAGACGGTCTATTTTGCCGATCTGGACAGCATGACAGAGCAGTACGATGGGCTGTACTGCCTGAATGCGCAGGGGAAAGAGCAGCGTCTTGTGCTAAAGGGACTTCCGCTTACGATCGGAAAGCTGAAAGGAAGAGTTTCCGTCGTGCTGTCAGACCGATCGGTCAGCAGAATCCATGCACGGCTGGAGGGATACGGAGGAAGAATCAGTGTGCGCGATCTGAATTCCAGAAATGGAACGAGCGTCAATGGACATAAGCTTTCTCCGAACGAAAGCGTGCAGTTACAGGAGGGGGATATGGTATGCTTTGGAAGAGAGCGTTTTCGGTATGAAAGAGTGCAGGAACAGCGTTGACACCAGGACAGGTAAGTGATACCCTCATTTCAGGAGGAAAACGGCTATGGCATACCGGGAAACGATGGAAAACAACGGGATGGAAGCTGGTAGAGCAAAGAACCAAATCCCTTATTGTACAGTGGTGCTGGTAGCGTTGAATGTCATTCTTTTTCTGATCGGACTGATCCTGCCCAAAGCAGGAGAATGGATGGAATCGGAGGGCTGCTTCAGCGTGGTGTATCTTCTCTATGAGCACAGCGGGTTTTATCGACTGATTACGGCTGCATTTCTGCATGCCGACGTCGAGCATCTGCTCAACAACATGCTGCTGCTCTACTGCTGCGGCGATGTGGTGGAAAGATGCCTTGGAAAGGTGCGCTTTCTGATCCTGTATTTTGGCTCTGCGATTTTCGGAAATCTGCTTTCTGCGGCATATGAGCTTTCAACTGGAAGCTTTTATGAATCGATCGGAGCCAGCGGAGCGGTTTTCGGGCTGACGGGTGCGTTGCTTTTTCTGGTAATTGTCAAAAAAGGAGCGGCTGCGGGAATTTCCCTGAAAAGAGCGGTATTCGCCGTTGTCCTGTCTCTGTATGCAGGGTTTGGCAGTGCGTATGTGAACAATGCGGCGCATGTAGGCGGACTGTTGAGCGGTTTTCTTCTTGGGTTTTTATTAAGCATTATACCGCCGGTATTTAGAAAGAAGGGATTTTCACATGAAAAAAGATGATTGTATTTTCTGTAAAATTGCAAACGGAGAGATTCCGTCCAATACGTTGTATGAAGACGACAGCTTCCGCGTGATCCTGGATCTTGGACCTGCGACAAAGGGACATGCCCTTGTGATGCCGAAGGAGCATTTTGGAAATCTTTATGAGCTGCCGGATGACTGGTGTCAGAAAGCATTTTCCCTGGCGAAAAAGATGGCAGGTCAGATGACGGAGAAGCTGCACTGCGATGGCTTTAACCTCGTTCAGAATAATGGTGCGACAGCAGGACAGACTGTTCCTCATTTCCATATCCATCTGATTCCCAGATATGAAAATGACGGACAGACGATCAACTGGAAGCAGACCAGCCCGACCGCAGAAGAGCTGGCAGCTGTAAAAGAAGAAATTCTTGGATAAGACAGACGCACGTTCATCCTCTCAAATATCAGGAAAAAGCGCTGTGCATTTGATGTATCCGGAGTCTGGAAACTGCCGTTCCTAAAAGGAAAGGCTGTTTTCTGCCGAATCGTTCATTTGCACAGCGCTTTTTATTCATGTTCAGTCCGTTATCTCGTTTAAAATTTCAAGAATAGAAGGAATTGCATTGGTCTGGCGGCTTTTTCCCATCGCGTCAATATAGGTCTGTCTGGAGCAGTACAGTGCATGCACTTTTTCTGTCAGAAGACCGGGCGACAGGTAGTCTTCATCGATCACCATGGAGAAGCCCTGTGCCTCAAAGGAGCGTGCGTTTAAAATCTGGTCGCCGCGGCTTGCACCTGCAGAAAGCGGAATCAGCAGATTGGGCTTTTTGAGGGCGAGCAGCTCACAGATTGCATTTGCACCTGCGCGGGAAACGACGATGTCCGCCATGGCGAAGATGTCCTTTAAATCGTCTTTTACATATTCGAACTGCTTGTAGCCGGGTGTTTTTAATAACAGGTTGTCAATTTTATCCTTGCCGCAAATGTGCACGATCTGGAAATCATCCAGAAGCTTTGGAAGCGCTTCGCGGACGGACTGATTGATGACCGCAGAGCCAAGGGAGCCGCCGATGATCATCAGAACCGGCTTGTCGGAATGAAAACCGCAGAGCTTCCTTGCTGCTTCTTTATTTCCGTGCAGCAGTTCTTCGCGGATCGGGGAGCCGGTCAGGATACTCTTTTCAGCCGGAAGCGATTTTAAGGTTTCCGGAAAGTTGCAGCAGACCTTTCGGGCAACCGGGATACAGAGCTTGTTGGCAAGTCCGGGTGTCATATCGGATTCATGGATAACGCATGGAATTTTCAGGGAAGCGGCAGCGCGCACAACCGGGACAGATACGAATCCGCCTTTGGAAAAAACAACGTCCGGCTGCAGCTCTTTTAAAATTTTACGGGCTTCGGAAAATCCCTTGAGTACGCGGAACGGATCTGAGAAGTTTTTCAGGTCAAAATACCGCCGGAATTTGCCGGTAGCGATGCCGTAATAAGGAATGTGGTAATCTGCCATCAGGCGTTTTTCCATTCCGTCATAGGAACCGATATAAAATACCTCGTAGCCGGCTTTTTCGAGTTCGGGAAGAAGGGCAATATTCGGGGTAATATGACCGGCTGTTCCGCCACCGGTAAGTACGATTTTTTTACTCATGATGGGATCTCCTCAAAATTACTTTCTGTCGTAAAAATTACTGCGCCTGCACGATTTCTTCCAGCGCGCGGGCGAGCTGATCAGGACATGACGTGGGCTTGAAGCCGCATTTAATGCCCTTTAAACGTGCGATTGCGTCCTCGGCTTTCATGCCGACTACCAGGCTGGAAATGCCTTTTAAGTTGCCGTTGCAGCCGCCGGTAAAAGCGACAGATTTGATTGTATGCTGATCCGGTTCCATCTCGATATCGATCATGGTAGAGCAGGTACCTTTTGTCTTGTAGGTCATAGAATCCTCCTTGTTTTGCCGTCGAAAATTCGATTTTCTTGTTCCGATAGGGATTATAGCAGTTTTCCTGTGAAAAAGAAAGGCGGAAATTGGAAATCGATTGTGCGCCTGCGAGGATTGCAGCCGGGAATCCAGGGGCTTTATACTAAAGAAAAAGCGGAACCTGCGCGGCATCAGGACGCAGGAAAGCAGGATGGAGGAAAGCATGACAAGATATCTTTTGATGGGAACAGCAGCGGCGCTTTTGTTTTTTAGTATTTTATGCAGATTTTTTCCGGGTATGCGGCTGAAACGGCTGCTTGGGGAAACGGCGAATCTTTCTGTTTCACCGAATACAATTTTACGGCAATGCGTGTTGAAATACAGCAGCCTGTGCGAATTAAACGGCGGCAGGATGAATACATCGGTTTATGTGGAAAAATTTCTGCGACAGTTGAAATTCGGACGGTTCAGCCTGCGGTTCTGGGACAGACTTGGCGGGCAGCTTTTGCTTCTGTCTGTTTTTGCAGACGGAATCGGAGCCTGCATGGGGCTGATGGGCGGACAGACGCTTGGGAATGTGATCTGGTTTTATCTGCAGGCGTTTTTGAGTCTGTATCTGTATTTTGCGGTGATTGGGATGATCGATACGGCGTCGACGGCAGAGGAACTGAAAATCACGCTGGCGGATTTTCTGGAAAACCGTATGTCGGAGCGGCTGGCGCAGGTAAAGCGGGATAACGACTATCTGGATGAACAGGAGCGGGAGGTGCGTAGAGAGGTCGAGAGCGTGGGGCAAACCGCTGCTGTTTGCAGGATGCAGGAACCCGGGGAAGCCGAGTCCGAGCTACAGCGTTGGAAAGGCGAAATAGCTCCGCAGCTGGAATCCGATCAGGGATGCCGCGAATGCACGACGGCCGAGCCAGTCGCACCATCCGAGTTGACAGAGCTTTTGCGGGAGTTTCTGGCTTGAAGTGCTGTGCGTTTTTTGCTACTCTTATAGGAAAACAGCAGACGGCGCGAATACGCCGGATGAAAAAGAACCCAGGCGGTCGAAGGAACGAGCCGCAGAAATGAGAGGAACACATGAAGATTGTAGTATTAGACAGAAGCAGTGTCGGTGAGGATGTCTCCGTCGAAGCGATAAAGCAGTTTGGCGAGGTGGATTTTTACAATAGCACACCGGATGAGCTTGTGGCGGAACGGATCGCGGACGCAAATATCGTTGTGGCAAACAAAAGTCCGATGAATGAATTCACAATGAAGGATGCAAAGCAGGTGAAGATGATCTGTCAGCTTTCCACCGGCTATGATAACGTAGATATTGAATATTGTAAAAACAGAGGCATCCATGTGGCAAACGCGCGGAATTATTCGACGGCTGCAGTTGCGCAGCATACAGTTGCTCTGGCGCTCTCTGTGCTGGAAAACCTGCCGTATTATGACAATTACGTAAAATCCGGCGCGTATGCATCACAGCCCCGGTTTGCTCATTTTAAACCCTGGTATGAGCTGGAGGGAAAGACCTGGGGCATCGCCGGAATGGGAAATATCGGGAGACGGGTTGCGAAGGCGGCAGAAGCACTGGGCTGCAAGGTTATTTTTTTTGCAACCTCAGGACACAGCGACTGCAGGGACTATGAACGGGTGGATTGGGATACCCTGCTGGCACAGTCAGATATTTTGTCTCTGCACTGTCCGCTGAGCGACAGAACGTTTCACCTGATGAATGCGGACGCCTTTTCCAAAATGAAAAAGAGCGCAGTGTTGATCAATGTGGCGCGCGGTGCGGTTGTGGATACGGATGCGCTGTATGAGGCGTTGGTAAACGGAGAGATCAGAGGAGCGGGCACGGATGTGTTCGAAAAGGAGCCGATCCTTGCAGATAATCCCCTGGCGACGCTGAAAGAAACCGGAAAGCTGCAGCTGACGCCGCATATGGCCTGGGCGAGCATCGAAGCGCGGGAACGCTGCGTGGAGGAGACCTGTAAAAATATCGCAGCATTTATCAGCGGAGAGGGACGCAACCTGGTTGTGTAAATTTTTTACAACACTTTGCCCCTGCCATTCGTTTTCCTAATGAAAGCAGAATTACAAAGCTGCTCCTGTACAGGATGCCGGAAGACGTTCCGGTCAAGGAAAGGAACAAACTGGATAAATGATAGCGGGATTATACAGGCGCTATGCGCCGGAACTGGTGCGTTATATACGAAAATATACCGAAGATCAGGCTGCGGCGGAGGATATCGTGCAGGAAACCTTTGTCAGAGGCATGGAACATGGCAGTCAGCTGGACATGCTGGAAGAATCTCAGCGCCGGGCCTGGCTGTATCGGACGGCAAAAAATATCTGCATTGACCGTGCCAGAAGGGCACAGGCAGAGCCGCCCTGGGAGGGAGAAGCCTTTCAGAACGACGACCTGACAAAGCCGATGGTAATGCAGCTGTGCGAAATTTTGGAGCCGCAGGACAGAGCGATGTTCTGGCTTCGGTATTTTGAAGATTACACAGCAGCAGAGCTTGGAGAAATGTTCGGAATCCCGGCAGCGACCGTTCGCAGCAGAATGTTAAATGCGCGCAGAAGACTGCAGAAATATTATCCGGAAATCAAACGATGAAAAGGGGAAACGAAAATGGAAGAAAAAAAAGTACTGTCAATCGATACGATGATTTGCGATCTGAGAACGGTTTCGGAGGAAACGCTGCAATCCTATGAAAAAATCAATATTTCCGCAATGACGGTGTTTGTTACGGAAAGAACGCAGGAGCTTTTCCATCGCTATCCGGTTAATCTGGATGCAATGGCAGTTGAAAAATTAGATGAAAATGTCCGACTGGTGGAACAGAATGGTGTCTATAAGATCACAGACCAGGTGCAGGCGGGCGAACCCACCTACCTGACGGTAAGCGGACAGCTGCAGATTGCAAAGGGCGCAGAAAAAGCACTGGAAAGCTACGTGAAAATTGTTGTAAACGGTAAAGCGGTCTATCCAAAGAGCATTGAAAAAGCACTCGTTGGGAAGCTGACCTGCAACGGGGCGATGACGGTTTATCCGGATGATGCGATTTTTGTTGAAAAAGAGCTGACTGCAGATAAGGTGTTTGCAGCCCGGGCACAGGAAAATACAGCTTATTATACGGACAGAAAGGCATACCTGCTGGATGCAGATGCTGTAGAAAAGCTTGCAGAGAAGCATGTTCGGATTCTGACAGGCAAGGCGATCGCAGCAGAGTCTCTGTTAGACACTGCTGCGCTGCTTCTGGATGAGGAGGCAGAAATAATTCTGGTTCCAGAGGGCTGCAGCTGTGTAAAGGGCGATGTATGCCTGGATCAGAAGCTGGTACGTCGTTATGGAAAGAAGCTGCTGATCGCGGGCAACGTGACAGATGCGCAGCCTGGTGTCGCAGCGACGCTGGAATATCTGCAGGTGACCGGAAGAACTATGATTCCGGAGTCCGAGATGGAGGCGTTCGATGCGGTTTGCGAAAGCAGCGGTGAAGTGACGACCTACAAAGGAAAGCTGCTTCGGGATATCGGCGAGCTTGCAGTGGATCAGAAGCTTCTGGAAGCTGCAAAGGAATTGACTGTTGCAGACTGCGGCTGTGTCAAAGTGGTAGAAGACGTGACGGCAGAGCAGATCAAGGACAGACTGTTTTTAAAGGACTGCGGTGCGGTAGAATGCGCAGAGGAGCTTCAGGGAATCCTGCGGCTGCAGTCGGATGGAGTCGGGGCTTTTTCTGGAAAAGAAGCTATACAGGGAGTAGAAAACAGCACCGGGGAAGCTGATGGAAAAGTGACGAAAATTTCTGCTATGAAATATGTAATGTAAGTTTGAAAACGCAGAACCTGCGGATTTTCTGTATCGGAACGGGTTCTGCGATGTCCTGCATCCGGCACGGCAGGGACGGAATAAGTCCATAATTGTAGTATCTATTAAAATCCTGGACACAGCCGCTTTCCGGCGCTGTCAGATGCGGCAGCAGGGAAGCGGCTGTGAAAATTTTATTACTGTTTTACTTTTTCAATGGAAATAATTTCACCGGTAAAGCTTTCGATTTCGGATAAAATACCGGTATAGGTGACGGTCACGCGGTCGCCGGATTTGATCTGGTCGAGCCCGTCCGGTCGCTTATCGGAATCATAGGAAAATGCGTGGGGTGTCCCGTCATCGGAAACGACGACGAACATAAAGTCCTTCATTTCCTGAATTTTGCCGGTTACGGTGGATGTTTTGCCGGACATCAGACCGTCCTGTGTTTCGGCGGCAGTTCCGTTGGCTGCGCTGTTTCCATTGGAGTTGGAGCCGGACGCTGTTTCGGAAGGAGCGTTTCCGATAAGATCGGTGGCGCTGCTCTCCGGCGTGATGGAGTCGGTCTGTCCGTTCATCGAAGTTTCTTCGGAAAAATCAGATTCTGAAGTGATCTGGGTCTGCGGCGGAACGGTTTCGGTCGCAGTGTTTCTGCCGCATGCCGCAGCGAACAGCAAAATCGTGGTTAAAAGAATGGGACTTGCAAAAGAAAGTTTTTTCATAATTTCCCTCATTTCTGCGCACATTTTTTGCGCATGTCGAGTTTGTGTCAAGTGCGCACAGACACAAAGCTCGAGATTGAAAAATTTTCTTTTTCAATCTTTATACCTCCGTTTTCTTATTATGTGCAGAAAAAAATGAGATATGCGATATTATTAAAAAAAGGGCTTTTGGGGGTTTGGCTTGAAAAAACGGGAAGCTTTTGTTACGATGGGAGCAGAAAAAACGTCGGAGAGAGGGGACGACATGACAGCGCTGGAATTTATTCACAAACATCAGAACGATGAAGATAACGGGGAATGTCTGATTCTGCCGGATGGCAGTGTGGAAGAGCCGTTGCCTTCGCATATTGGCAGGCTGGTTGAACTGACCGGGATGGATGCCGGCGCTTTGCACGGCAGAATGGAAAAAAATATGGAGCCGCTGTTCTGGCTGGTGGAATACACCGGCTGCATGTCCGTGTGGCAGACGCGGGTAGTAGCGCCGACAGTGCCGACGGGGCAGCAGCAGGCTGCGCTTGAAGAGCTCCATGACGCTGCATTTCTGGCGCCGAAGTATCTGATGCAGACGCCGGGACAGGAATATGTGGAGAGCGTGCACCAGGCGAAAGAGGAGCTTGGGGGTAGATAAAAACAGCCGCTGCTGCCGGAAAAACCGATGCAGAGCGGCTGAATCTATAGGATGGGTCTGGAGCCTTACAGTGCTTCAAACATATCGGAAAGTCTTTTTGCGGATGCCGCGAGGTCGCAGAGCCCTTTCTGGGTCGTTTCCGGTGTAAATGCTTCGAGGTAGCTGCTCGCTTCCAGTGTAAAGTAACCGGAGTAGTTGATGTCCTTGAGCGCCTTTACGACAGCGTCGAAGTCGATGGACATGGAAAACGGGATCTGATGGGAATCGTGCCAGCAGTCGTTATCGTGGATATGCAGCGCCTGCAGACGGTTTCCGAGTGCGCGGATCATGTTGGCTGCACCTTCTCCGGAACCGCGCATTTCTGCATGTCCGATATCCAGGCAGGCAACGAAAAAGTCGTCGTTTACGATGTCGAGGTGCTCGTTAAAGCTTGCAGAGGTCGCACATGCCGCGAAAGAGGACTGATCCTTTTCCTTGTCCCAGCCCCACATATTTTCGGTTGCGATTTTAACGCCGCATTCTTTTGCAAACGGCAGCAGATCAAAGTACATTTCCGCGTTTTCCTGGGCGGACAGGTAGTTGTCCGGATGGATGATGCAGATTTTGCCGCCTGCCTCTGCGGTGCATTCCAGCGCGCGTTTTAAGTAAGGGATGATCGGTCCGCGGGACGGGAACGGCGCGTGCGATTGATTGCAGAGGATGCCGTTGTCGAGACCGATCTGTTTTAATCTGCGCGCGAAGGCGAGATAATTGTCGGAAGCGAGCGGATTGTCATTGGGTAAAAAGCATCCGGCGCTCCAATCATATTTGCACATGTCGAACATGGAAAAATCCCATGCGTCAAAGCCTGCTTTGGCGGTATATTCTACAGCCTTTTCTTCGCCGACCAGCGCTGCAGCCGAGGCGATTTCTGTCGATATTTTCATAAGTCCCTCCCGTTTGTAACGCACGCGAAAAAAGGATGGCGTGCGGTAATATGGAGCCGAGGCACGGCTCGTGTCTACGCACAGTATAGCATAGCAGAGGGGGGAAAAACAGAGGAAGTTTGCGAATTGAGAAAGAGTTTGAAAAAATGAGGTGTGGCTTTTGATGCCACACCTCAGAATTTTTGTAAACCTTGGTAAATACCGGATTTTTCATTAACCGAAGTATCTCTTTAACAGACCCTCAAATGCTTTTCCGTGTCTAGCCTCGTCACGGGCCATTTCATGAACGGTATCATGGATTGCATCCAGGTTCAGAGCCTTTGCTCTCTTTGCCAGGTCGGTCTTACCAGCGGTAGCGCCGTTCTCAGCTTCTACTCTCATTTCCAGATTCTTCTTGGTGGAGTCGGTAACAACTTCGCCTAACAGCTCTGCAAATTTTGCAGCATGCTCAGCTTCTTCGAAAGCTGCCTTTTCCCAGTACAGACCGATTTCGGGATAGCCTTCTCTGTGTGCAACTCTTGCCATAGCCAGGTACATACCAACTTCAGAGCACTCGCCCTCGAAGTTTGCTCTCAGGTCAGCGATGATATCTTCCGGAGCGCCCTGTGCAACGCCTACAACGTGCTCAGCAGCCCAGTTCATTTCGCCGGACTGAGCGACGAATTTGGAAGCGGGAGCATGGCAGATAGGACATTCTTCCGGAGCCTTTTCACCTTCATAAACATAACCACATACAGAACATACGAATTTCATAATTTTAATCCCCTTTCTTATTCATGACAATGGGTTTCATTGTCTGATTTGTTGTGAAAAATTAACTGTGCTGTTTGTTTAAACAGCAGTGGCAGATCCCCTGAAAATACACTGCATGTCCGTCGATCCGGTTTCCATCCACGGATGTCCCGTGAAGAGAATCGAAGGAATCCGGAAATTCGGTGTGCAGGTCGAGAACGCTGCCGCATTCCGAGCAGATAAAGTGATAATGACGGCTGGTATCGGCATCGAAGTGATCCACACCGTCCCCAAGCCGGAGTCTTGCGATCTCACCGAGGTCAGCAAGCAGCGTCAGGTTCCGGTAGACAGTTCCAAGACTGATGTTTGGAAAGTCTGCACGGAGAGAGTGATATACCACATCTGCGGTCGGATGATCTTTGCGTGTCATAAGGAAGCTCTTGATTGCCTCCCGCTGACGGCTGTACTTCAAAGCCGGCATTGCTTCATCTCCTATCCGATAACGATAATCGTTATTGTTATCATGGCTTTATTATAGGTCGCCGATCCGGAAATGTCAACACCATTTTTTAGATTTATACATTTTTTAGAAATATATTCTTTCTATTTTATAAAAAGAAAAAAAGGATGTGGTATACTGAAAACAGTAATGCAGTGCAGTCGGGAAATGCAGACTGTCTGCAGCAAAAGACAGGGAGTTGTCAGATCATGAAATTTAAGACAAAGCTTGCAATCACATTTTTGACGATCATCCTGCTTCCGGTTTTATTGTCCCTGTGCGCGTTTCTGGGTATTGGGACGGTCATGATGCGGTCGGGAGGCCAGACGACCTACGGCGAAGGTATGCGGGCGTACAGTATGATGTCGGAATCGATCGATGCGTTCAGTCAGGCGACGGATGAGCTGTTCGATACGATTCAGGAGCAGGCGCGGGAAAATACGCACCGGCTGGAGGACAAGGCGTATCTGGATAAATTAAATGAAGAAGCGACGGATAAATCTTCCTATATTATCATCCGAAAAGGGGATCAGATTTACTATGCCGGAAATGCAGCTTCCGCGCAGCAGATTTTTTCCAGGCTGCCGGCGTATGGGCTGGAGAGCGAGGAAACGGATTCCGCATATTACTTTAATGATATGCGCAAGCTGGTAAAACAGATTGATTTTCAGTTTGCAGACGGGACAGAGGGCAGCGCATTTATTGTAACGCGGATCACGAGTATATTTTCCAAGACGTTCCTGTTGGATATGTTTCTGGCGATCATATTTATTCTGGTGCTTACGGCGATGGTGCTGACCCAGTGGATCCATAAGGATGTATTTGCTCCGATCAACCGGCTGAATCTGGCGATGCAGAAAATCGCGGAGGGAAACTTCGATTATATGCTGGAATCCGAGGACGACAACGAAATTGGCGAGCTGTACCGCAACTATGAGGACATGCGTCTTCGGTTAAAAGAGTCCACAGAGGAAAAGATTCAGAACGAAAAGCAGAACCGCGAGCTGATCAGCAATATCACGCATGATTTAAAAACTCCGATCACGGCGATCAAGGGCTATGTGGAAGGAATTATCGACGGTGTGGCGGACACACCGGAGCGTCGGGACAAATATCTGCGCACGATTTACACAAAAGCGAACGACATGGATCGGCTGATCAATGAGCTGACCTATTATTCCAGTATTGATAATAATCGTATTCCGTACAATTTCCACCGGATAAACGTTGCAGAATTTTTCGCAGACTGCGTAGAGGACGTCGGGCTGGATCTGGAATCGAAAAATATCCAGCTGAATTATTCTAATCTGGTGGAGCCCGACACCCGGATTATCGCAGATCCGGAGCAGCTCAAAAAAGTCATCAATAATATCATTGGCAACAGCATCAAATATATGGACAAAGAGAAAGGCGTGATCGATATTCGCCTGCTGGATGAGGTGGATTCCATCCGGGTAGAAATCGAGGACAACGGCAAGGGAATCGCGGCAAAAGACCTCGGCAATATATTTGAGCGGTTTTACCGGACGGACGCATCCCGCAACTCCATGAAAGGCGGAAGCGGAATCGGGCTGTCCATTGTGAAAAAGATCATCGAGGATCATGGCGGATACATCTGGGCGACCAGCAAAGAGGGCGAAGGAACATGTCTGCATTTTGTGATTAGAAAATACAGGGAGGCGGAAGCAGATGAGTAAAATTTTAATTATCGAAGATGAAGTGGCAATTGCAGATCTGGAAAAGGATTATCTGGAGCTGAGCGGATTTGATGTACAGATCGAATATGCGGGTGACAAAGGACTTACGCGCGCACTGAAAGAGGATTTTGACCTGATCGTACTGGATCTGATGCTGCCCGGCATTGATGGGTTTGAGGTATGCCGCAGGATCCGGGAGGAGAAAAATGTCCCGATCCTGATGGTGAGTGCGAAAAAGGATGACATCGACAAAATCCGGGGTCTGGGTCTGGGCGCAGACGACTATATGACGAAACCGTTTTCTCCGAGCGAGCTGGTAGCGCGCGTCAAGGCGCATATGGCGCGGTATGAAAGGCTGACGAGCAGCCATCAGAAAACAAACGATATTATAGAAATTCGCGGCCTGAAAATCGACAAAACGGCAAGGCGTGTATGGATTAACGGCGAAGAGAAAGCATTTACGACAAAGGAATTCGACCTGCTGACCTTCCTTGCAGAGAACCCGAACCATGTTTTTACCAAAGAAGAGCTGTTTCGGGAAATCTGGGATATGGAATCGATCGGCGACATTGCGACCGTAACCGTCCATATCAAAAAAATCCGTGAAAAAATCGAAGTAGACACCGCCAATCCGCAGTATATCGAAACAATCTGGGGTGTTGGATATCGCTTCAAGGTCTGAAGCATATCCGGAAATGAGGGGAACGTGGCAGTAAAAATTATATACGAAGATAAAGATATTCTGGTTTGCGAAAAACCGGCGGGACTGGCGGTTCAAAGCGCCCGGATTTCCGAGCCGGATATGGTCAGTGAGCTGAAAAACTACCTGACGGGGAAGCAGTCTGCGGGCGCGCCCGGCAAATCTGCGGAAATCTCGGCGTTTGGAGGCACCCGACAGCCGGCATCGGCAACGACGTTCGTCGGAGTGCGCAAGCCGCAGTCGGTCTATCTGGGTGTCGTGCACCGGCTCGATCAGCCGGTTTCCGGTTTTTTGGTTTTTGCCAAAAATAAAAAAGCCGCAGGTGCGTTAAGCACCCAGACTGCGCAGCATCAGATGAACAAAATCTATTACGCAGTCGTGTATACGAAAGAAGACCTGACCGGAAAACGCGGAACACTGATAGACTGGTTGGTAAAGGAAGCTTCTATTGCTCGCGTCTGCGATGCTTCGCAGAACGGTGCGAAAAAGGCGGTTTTATCCTGGAAATGTCTGGCATGTCAGGGAAACCGGGCACTTTTGGAAGTGGAGCTGGAAACGGGAAGATTCCATCAGATCCGGGTGCAGATGGCGCATGCGGGAATGCCGCTTCTTGGCGATCAGCGCTACGGCAGCGAAGAGAGTCGGGAGGTATCCATGCAGCTCGGGATTCGGACAATCCGTCTGCAGGCAGTAAAACTTGCGTTTTGTCATCCGACAAGCGGGAAAAGAGTATGTTATGAGCTTACGGACAAACTTACACTTTGAAAGCAAATCTGCGGTTTCGTGGCTGACAGCCCTGTGGATTTTTCTGATGACAGCGGTTTTTCCTTATTATATGAAGGATCACTATTCCCAGATGGGCGTGCGAAAGTTTTCGTTTTTCCTGACGGTCAGTCTGGTGTGCCTGATTCCTGCAGGCGTGCTGGCGGCTGGAAGCTGGGGAAAAGACTGCGCAGCGAAGGTGTTTTTGCGGATGCACAAGCCGGAGTCAGACGCAAAGACGCAGACAGGTGTGCAGGCACAGGCACACCCAGCCGCTCGTTCTCTCAGCAATTTAGATATTGCCATGCTGTGTTACCTTACAGCGATTTTCGTTTCGTGGCTATTTAGTGTTGACCGTGCGGCGGCATGGACTGGCACAGATGGCTGGTCGATGGGGCTGCGGACGCAGGTAATTCTTGTGCTGATGTATTTTCTGGTATCGAGGTATCTGATCTGGTGGAAAGGGCTGCTGGCAGTACATATGCTGGCGTCTGGCGGCGTGTTTTTGCTGGGGATCCTGCACCGGTTTTCGATCGATCCCCTCGGAATGTATCAGGGTCTGGATGAGTCGTGGCAGCTGTTGTTTCTTTCGACCATCGGGCAGGCGTCCTGGTATTCCGGATATGTTTGCGTGGCGCTGACAGCTGGAGCTGCGGTGTTTTTTATTGCAAAAGACAATAGAATCCGCATGGCAGCAGGGCTGTACTGCATGCTGGGCTTTGGAACGGTTGTGACTCAGAACAGCGACAGTGCGTTTGCTGCGATGGTGTTTTTGCTTCTGGGATTGTTTCTTGCAGGATGCGACAGCTTCGATCGGATGGAACGGTTTCTGGAAACGCTGCTGTTGATGTTTGGAAGCTTTAAATTGATCGGAATTTTGCAGGAGTTATTCCCCGAGAAAGCAAAACAGCTCGGCAGCCTTTCGGAATTTTTCTCAAAAAGCACGGCAACATGGGTATTTTTCCTGATCGTGTGCATGGGATACATTGTTCTGCTGTTGTACCGGCAAAAGCATGAAGCTGCAGAAATTATCCGCTGTGGGCGGACTTTGCGAAAGATTGTAGTGATCGGCGTGGTCGGTCTGATGCTTCTTTTTGTTGTGACGATTTGGGCGAATACAACCGGTCTGCTGCAGAAATGGTTCGGGGTTTCCAGTACGGGCCAGTATCTTTTATTTGATGAATATTGGGGAAATTCCCGCGGCTTTTCCTGGAGCATCACGGCGGAAACGTTTGCAAAGCTGCCGTTGTGGAGAAAGCTTACGGGCGTTGGACCGGACTGTTATTCGGTTTACTGCTATGCAGACACAGATCTTGCGGGCAGACTGCATCATTATTTCGGGCAGAATCAGACGTTGACGAATGCGCATAATGAATTTTTAAACCAGCTGTTCTGTACCGGCGGGATCGGATTTGCAGCGTTTGTCGGATTTCTGGCTGCTGCGGTGTGTCGCTTCTGGAAAAACAGGGAAAAAGAACCAATGGCGTTGATGGGGCTGCTGGCGGTACTCGTTTACGGTGCGCACAACTTTTTCTGTTATCAGCAGGTTTGCTGCATTCCGTTTCTGTTTCTGCTGATCGCTATGTCAGAAAATCTGGTGCGGGAAGCGGCAGAAAAATAGTAGAAAGGAATACCCAATATCACGAATCGCTTTTTGAATCCTGATTCTGATATCATAATAATGTCGAAATTACTCATACTAAGTCTCAATGGAGATGGGAAAACATCTGCGGAACGGAGAATGGTATGGGTAATTTTTTTGAAAAAAACAGCTGTTTGGAGAAGAAGGATAGCGCTGCGGATGCAGAGGAAAATAGAGAGAATGCCCGGTCTTGCAGGCAAAAAGTGCTCTATGCTGCAGGACTTGCAGGCGGGTTATATGCAGTGCTTCGATATTTGCTGCCGCTTGTTGCACCGTTTGTGTTTGCTTTTTTCATTGTCCGAATTTTATATCCGCAGCTTTGCCGGGCAGAGAAAAGGCTGCGGATTCGCAAAGACATCCTGATGGCAGGATTTTTGCTGCTTTTGACCGGAATCCTTGCGGCTGGATTCTTTTTTCTGCTGTCAAAGGGAACTGCATGGGCGGTAAAAATCGGAAGTGAGTCAGGAGCGATCAAAGATCAGGTGAATATAGCGTTTGAAAATGGCTGTTGCAGGGCGGAAGAGCTTCTTGGGAGGGAACAGGGAGAAATTCGAGCGTTTTTTCAGGATAAGGGGGACGAAATGGCGAAAACTGTCGGCCGGGAGATTTTGCCAAAGGCTGCGGACTGGACGGCGAAATCCTGCAGCTTTGCGCTGCGGGCAGGAGCGTTCTGGGGGATCGGGATGATCGCGGCATTCTGGCTGTGCAAGGATTATGCGCGTTTTTCGGAATGGATGAAAAAGAGCGAGATCTGGGAAAATATTGACAGAATCTTACGGATGACAGGCGGTTACTGCAGGGCGCAGCTGAAAATTCTGGTGATCATATCAGGAATTACAGTTTTGGGGCTTTGGATTGGAAAAGTCAGAAATGGTCTGTGGATTGGACTATTGGCAGGGATTTTGGACGCATTGCCGATGATCGGAACCGGCATTGTGCTGATTCCGACTGCAATTTGGCAGCTTTTGAATGAAAATCCTCAAGGTGCGGTATTTGCTTCGGTTACCTACGTCGCGTGTATTGCAGCACGGGAGCTTCTGGAACCGCGCCTGTTGGGTGCGCAGATCGGTCTGCCGCCGGTGCTGATGCTTTTGTCAGTCTATGCAGGTGTGAAAGTGTTTGGAGCCGGCGGCATTTTTCTGGGACCGTTGTATACAGTGCTGTATACAGAAGGACTGCGGCAGATTTTCTGCAGAAGCTGAGGTTATTCAATTCCCATCAGGTGCTGCAGCTGAGAGAAACGCCTCTGTGCACAGGGGCAGACCGCGCCGTTATCCAGAACAATCTGGCAGGGGCGGCGATACAGCGTGCGGATATGCGCAGTGTTTACCAGGCAGGATTTGTGACAGAGAAAAAAGCTCTGGTCGAGTTTGGAGAGCGTTTCATTCAAGGAGCCGCTGCACTGGTAGATCGCAGTCGTCGTATGGACGGTGATGCGGTGCGCACCGGTCGCTTCGATATAAAAAATTTCATGGATTGGTATGAATAAATCCTGATCGGGCATCCTGAAATGCAGCCGACCGTTCGGAGAAGCCGGAATTTTACTTTTCTCGAGAACGCTCTGCAAACAGTGAAGAATCTGCAGGGTGTAGTTCGGATCGTCTTTGATTAAAAAACCCAGCGGTTCTACCTGATAGCGGAACGTTGTCATTGCCATTTCGGAATGCGTCGTAGTAAAAATAATGAATGCGCGCGGATCCTTCTGGCGGATTGCTGAGGCAAGTTCGATTCCATCCATGTCAGAGTGCAGATGGATGTCGAGAAAATAAACGGCATTTTCGGGCTGATCCGGAAGCAGATCCAGCAGCTCATGCGGCGTGTGGACGGCCTGTCGAATCTCCATGTCGTAAGCTTGAATGAAAATGTACTTTTCGATCATGGATTTGAGAAGATCAAGCTGAAGCGTGTTATCCTCACATAAATAAATTGGTATCATGTCATCCCCCATTCTGCCGCAGAAGCGGCATGAAATCTTTATGATTTAATGAGCGCAAGAGAGCGGGAACAGGCGAAGCCTGCTCATCGCGAACGGCGAAATTATTGAGTGAGCTATGCTCACGATATATTATGATAATTCTTTTTGAAGTTGGAAACAACAAGAATCTGTTTAAAAAGACCGTTTTCGCAGATCGTGTTGGAGGTCAGCTCCGGCGCATTGGCGATCAGCATATTTGCGGTGGGAAGTCCAAGACCGCTGTGCGCTTCTTTGGAAGAAATACTTGGCTTGAAAAGCTCTTCCAGAGGGAAAAGAAGCGGCTTCGTCGAGTTTTCAATATGAAAAATAACAGAATGCACCTTGCACACGATTGCAATATGAAACCGTTTCTGTTCGGTTTCGGAAGCAGCTTCGATCGCGTTATCCAGAAAAATACCCAGCACTCTGGAAAGAGTGAGCAAATCGGTGGAAAGTTCTGTGATTTCCTGCGTCAGCTCGAAGGAAACATCCAGCTGACGGTTCATTGCCTGTACCATTTTTGTATACAAAAGACCCTTGATCTCCGTCACCTTGATCAGCGACAGACGCGCAAGGGTGTCGTCCTGATTGACCAGAATGCTGCTGCTCGTGACGATACTGGAATCAAAATAATTCCGAAGCTTGTCCATATCGTTTTCCTGGATGTAGCCGGTAATGGTGGAAAGAATGTTCAGGTAATCGTGCTTGAACCGTCGGATGTCCTGATAATGATTTTCGAGCTGTGCCATGTAGTGTGTCAGATTTTCCTGCTCACGGGCCTGAAGCTCCAGCTTTTTGTTGGCTTGCAGTGTGTTGTAAAGCATCAGAAAAATCAGGACGTTTGCTGTTGCGAAGCAGAAAATCAGGATTCCGTTGAAGAACAGAATATCGCTCGGATAATGAAGCAGACTGCCGAAAATAATGTTGATCAGGAAAATACAGGAACAGATTGTGACCTCCAGAAACAAAAGCAGTTGAATCCGCGGAGGGATTACATTCTGATCCGTGACCAGCTTCCGGTGCAGACGGTTGCCGATAAACAGACACGGCAGGATGCAAAGGAGGGCGTGGAGGATGGAGAACAGGAGCGTGAGGGGAAGGGAAGTCAGAATGACATCAAAATCATATCCGGCGATACGCAGCGGAATAGTGACAGCGTAGTCAGTCAGAACGCTCCAAGCCCATAGAATCTGAAAAAAGAGAAGATTGTATAATCTGTAGGCTTTATTAAAGAAAAGCAAAATAGTAAATGAGCCCAGAAGCAGAAGTGGTGTTCCCAGTTGTCCGGAAAATGGAGCGATGCCGAGGCAGCAGAACGGAATGTAAACATATAGGGAAATAGAGAAAAATTTGGAAGTTGGTGCGACTAAAATCAATTTGCACATAATCAGAAAGGTAATAGTTGCGATTAACTGGCATAAAATAAAGTAAATGTTCATGAGATACTCTCCTTTTCAGAATAATATTAGCATAGCGTACTTCAAAGATGAAGCAAGAGAAATGTATGAAAAATCAGAAAAAAAGTAACTAATTGAAGCACTTGGGATAAAAATAGCATCGTTCAGGAATTTTTGAACCAGTGGAAATTGCATATGTTACAATACAGAAAAGGAGAAAGATATGATACGGAAACTTTCTTACCAATTGGCTGATTGGAGTCAAAAACAGTTACATATAGAAGAAGAACAAAAATTAGTCATTGAATATGGCTTGCAGGTTTTTCTGGATGGAGTGATTAAATTTTTGACTTTATTTGGATTAGGACTGTGTTTTAAGAAGTTCCCTGAAGTTGTGATATATCTGATTTCTTTTTGCGGCTTAAGATACTGGGCTGGTGGGGTTCACTGCAAGACGTCATTCCGATGTTTAGTTGCAATGGTGTTTTTTTGTTTTGGATGTATTGGTGTGAGTAATTGGATAAAGGAAATTCCATTTGTGATATGGATTTTTCTTTGGATTGTCGATATAGGAATTTTATTGAAGAAAGCTCCAGGAGAAACTGGAGCAGGAAATCATTGGTTTACAAATGCGGAAAGAGAAAATAAAAAAGCGGGAGCTTTAATTTTCTGTATGATTCTTTTTATATGGAGTTGGTTGCTGGATGATTCTGTATGGAGCAGTATTATTGAAATAGCAGCCAGCTTGGAGGTAGTCAGTATTCTTCCCTGTAAGGGGAATAAATATAATACTGGAAAGGGGATTTTTTTATGAAAAAAAACTTATTAGCAAGAGGAATCGAGAAGATTGGAAAGGCATCTGCAGAGAATTCGGCAAATAAAAAGCTGATCATTATGCTGCATGAGCCAGAAGTACCTGAATTTGTCCGGAAATACATGGAGAAAAAGGAAAAGTAAATTCCGGAAACCGACGTGTGACAGCGTTTAAGACGAATTTCGCTGCGTTTAGGAAATTTTGATCTGTGAATGGACAGGCTATGTTACACTGTGAGACAGATAAGGCAGAAGGCGGTTACATAAAAACTCCGGGAGCCTTATTCATTGCCGAAAACGGCATAAAAAACAAGCAGAGCATGTGGGGAATTTGTGTGGTGATAATTAGATCGTGGGATAAATACATTGCTTTGCCTGTTTTTTAGAAGGAAACGAAGGGCGTGCAAAAATCAAAAAATGGTTTTTGCGCGTCTTTTCGTTTTCCGGTTGACAAATCCGGAGAATTTTTTTATCATCAATAACAGATAGAAAAGAAGCGTAGAAAAGGAATAGTAGAGATGGGAGCGCACTTCAGAGAGGCTGCAATGGTGGAAGCAGCTGTGCAGAACATTTTGAACCGACCCTTGGAGCTTTGCCCCAATAAGGCAGCGTAGGTCCGGCGTTAACGGATGCAGAGCGAACATGCAGAGTGCATGTTAATTGGGGTGGTACCGCCGGATATCCGGTCCCTTTGGGGATCAGGTATCTTTTTTTTATTCATGGCAATAAAGTGTCCGCAGAGTGTGCATTCTATTGTTTTTGAAAAAAAATGAGGAGCCGCCAGTTTAGATTTACAGGGAAAAGGAGAAATAACATGGCAGACAAAAAGATGGTAGAACAGATTACGTCCATGGAAGAAGATTTTGCACAGTGGTATACCGATGTGGTTCTGAAGGCAGAGCTGATCGGCTATACCAGCGTAAAGGGCTGTATGGCGATCAAACCAGCCGGCTATGCGATTTGGGAGCTGATCCAGAAGCAGCTCGACGAGAGATTTAAAGCGGCAGGGGTACAGAATGTATATATGCCCATGTTCATTCCGGAGAGCCTTCTGGAAAAAGAAAAGGATCATGTAGAAGGATTCGCGCCCGAGGTTGCATGGGTAACCTATGGTGGTTTGCAGAAGCTTCAGGAGCGTCTGTGCGTTCGCCCGACTTCTGAGACACTGTTCTGCGATTTTTATAAAAATGATATCCAGTCCTACAGAGACCTTCCGAAGGTATACAATCAGTGGTGTAACGTTGTTCGCTGGGAAAAAGAAACCCGTCCGTTTTTGCGTTCCAGAGAGTTTTTGTGGCAGGAAGGCCATACGGCACATGCAACTGCTGAAGAAGCAGAAGAGCGTACGATCCAGATGCTGAATGAATATGCGGATTTTGCTGAGCAGGTACTTGCGATTCCGGTGATCAAGGGACGCAAAACGGAAAAAGAAAAATTTGCGGGTGCAGAAGCAACCTATACAATTGAAGCGCTGATGCATGATGGCAAGGCACTGCAGTCCGGTACGAGCCACAACTTCGGCGACGGCTTTGCAAAAGCCTTCGGTATTCAGTTTACAGATAAGGATAATAAGCTGAAATATGTGCATCAGACCTCCTGGGGTGTGACGACCCGTCTGATCGGTGCGCTGATCATGGTACACGGTGATAACTCCGGTCTGGTTCTGCCTCCTAAGGTTGCTCCGACACAGGTTGTGATCATTCCGATCCAGCAGAGAAAAGAGGGCGTACTGGATAAGGCATATGAATTAAAAGATCGTCTTTCCAACTTCCGCGTAAAAGTGGACGATACTGATAAGAGTCCCGGCTGGAAATTTGCAGAGGCTGAAATGCGTGGTATTCCGGTTCGTGTTGAGATCGGACCGAAGGATATCGAAGCAGGCAAATGCGTTCTGGCGCGGAGAGATACCGGTGAAAAGCTCGAATGCGCATTAGACGAGCTGGAAGCAAAGATTGCAGAGCTGATGGAAACGATCCAGAAGGATATGCTGGAAAAAGCAAGAAAGCACAGAGAATCCCATACTTATGTTGCAAAGAATATGGAAGAAATGGGTAATATCTTAAATAACACTCCCGGATTTGTAAAGGCGATGTGGTGCGGATGTCAGGAGTGCGAGGACAAGATCAAAGAGCAGTTTGCAGCAACAAGCCGCTGCATGCCGTTCGAGCAGGAAACATTGTCCGATACCTGTGTATGCTGCGGAAAGCCTGCAAAGAAGATGGTTTACTGGGGCAAGGCATATTAAATTCAATCAAAAGACAGGCGCTGCGTGCAACGAAAAAGGCATGCAGCGCCTTTTTCAGTGGTGTCATCGCATGGAAAATTGTGCTATAATGTGGATGAGAAAAACAAGCGACGCCAAAGGCGGCATTTAGAAATACAAAGTGGGGACAGGGTATGATATACGAATTATCAGATCTGACCAGGACGATTATGAATTTGGGGTTTTCTCTGATAGGGATCTATTTTGCACATACGTTTCAAAAGTCAAAACGAAAGCTATGGCAATGTATTTGCACGTGGCTTTTGGTATATTTATTCTGGATCACAGCCGGTGCATTCCTGGATGCCTGCTTTTTAAACCATTCGGCGTTTCCGAATATGACGCATGAAAGGATCGGCATGTTCATCGCACCGCTTGCGATCTTTGCATACCGGTTTCTATATCCGGAAGCACGACTGCCGGCGTGCATTTTCTACTATTATATGGCGGATAACGTGCTGATTTTGCAGATCCTGTTTTCCAGGACGTTGGCGATGCTGCTGGTACAGTTGTTTGGACTGCCGGATCAGGAGACGATCCTGTGTGTTTATGTTCTGTCTCTGGCAGTGGTGGTGGTGCTGTATCGCACCTGGGCCCGGGGAAAAATGCGATGTGTCCTGCGCGACTTTCAGGACAGGATGGGACTGCTGGCGGCCTTTGCCTTTGTCAGCTATTATGGTTCGCTGCTCTTGGTGGATGCCTGGGCACCCTGGCAGCCGCTGACAGGTGTAAATGCAGCACGGAACTTTGCGGCGATCATAATTCCTGCGTGCGGCTACGGTGTTTCTTTTCTGGGCGCGGAGGAGCATGTGCGGGCAGAAGAGATGCGAAAAAAAGCATCCATGGATCCGCTGACTGGTTTGAAAAACCGGCGCGCTATGCTGAATGATATCCAGGAAATGCTGGAAACGCTTTCGGAGCCGTTATGGCTGGTCTGTCTGGATCTGGACAATTTCAAATCGATCAACGATCAGTACGGGCATGATATCGGGGATCAGTATCTGCGGCGCTTTGGGACGATGCTGGAAGAAATGACAGCGCAAAATGGTCAGGCGTACCGAATGGGCGGTGATGAATTTGCGGTGTTGTACAGCGGAGGCCCGGCAGAGAAAATCGAAGCCCTTCGGGAATGCTATTTGCAGAGCTTCCGGAATGGAGAAAAGCCGGAGTTTCTGGGTGTGAGCATTGGCTATGAGCAGATACATGATTTCGAGTCCCTGGCAGAAGTTATGAAACGGGCAGATGAAATGATGTATGTAGAGAAACGGGAAAAACAATATGCCCGGGGATACGCAGCAGAGGATACAAAAGAAGTTCTTACGAAATAAGCACAATGGGAGACAGGAAATCGATCTGTATATGAAAAAGAAAAAAATATCGTTAAGGAAAATCATTCTTCTGCTGATGATACTCGGATGTCTGACGAGTGCAGTTGCTATTATACTGACCTCTTATTCCTCCCTGCAGCTGATGAATCAGAATAATATCGAAGATAATATGAAAATGAATCTGTATCAGTTTACAAAAGAATCGGATGAAGCATGTTATAAGCTTCTTCGTGTACTGAATCAGATGAGCGCAGACGGTATGGTTGGAAGCGCTGTGGACAAGTATCTGACACAGGAGGAGCATTACGATCAGTATGTCAATAAGAAAAACCTCCGCGCACAGCTTGTGAGTCTGAACAGCAGCTCGCCGAGTCTCTTAATTGCATTTTATTATGATCCGTATCGGAACCGTGAGCTTGTGCCGAACTATGCAAATGTCAAAATTTCCATGGAATATAAAAGAGCACCGGTTTTATTTGAGGCAACGGTAAATACCTTTCAGGGGATCCACGGATCTGTGTTTTATCAGAATCAGATGCCGGTTTATTCTGCATATAGAAGGGAACGCTTCGGCGACGGAACCTTGCTGGACTGTTATGCGGAGGTAAAGTCGGAATATGAGATCAGTCCGGCAATGAACCGACAGGGTTATGATTACAGTATTTTACAGCTGAATGAAAACGGAGTTGTGACCTATAGCACAAACCCCAAAGTGATCAAGGGGCAGAAGCTGCTTGATACAGCAATAGAAAAAGAAACCAGCAAGGTAATTGAAAAAGACGGCTACCGTTTTCTGATTTACAGGAGCAAGCTGGGATATATGAATGCCCTGTCGCTGCCCAAAGGAACTTATACAGATGAAATTTATGCATGGCGTTTTAAAACGATCCTGGTTGTTCTGATCATTTTTAGTCTGTTTATGTCCTTTGTGCTGTATTTATATCATTTAATTGGAAAGCCTATTCAGGAGCTTGGGACCCAGATAGAACGGATCGGTCAGGGCTCTTTGCAGGATGAGGTGATCCCGGAATGCGGAATCGCAGAATTTGATCAGCTGCTGGGAGATGTAGAGGATATGAAGCAGCAGATTCGGGAGCTGATCCAACGGTCAAGAGAGCAGAAAAAGGAAGCACAGCAGATGGAATACGAAAAGCTGGTTTACCAGATCAATCCGCATTTTCTGCTGAATGTGTTGAATTCGATCCAGTGGATGGCACAGATGAGTCATCAGAAGGATATCGGAGAATACACAAGTGCACTGAAAAAGCTGCTGTCGTATAATCTCGGAAAAGAAGGAAGGGAAACGACGCTCCGAAAAGAGATCGAGATGGTAAAAAATTATATCTTTTTGCAGCAGAAGCGCTATGATTTTGAGGTAGATATTGCGGTGGAGGAAGGCGAGTACCTGAATGTACCGACTGTGCGAATGATGCTGCAGCCTCTGGTGGAGAATGCAATCCGATATGGTCTTGGGGAGGAAGGAAAAATTGCCATCCAGACGTTTTTTGACAAAAAACGGAACCTGGTCGCTGTGACGATCGAAGATTTCGGACATGGACTGAGTCAAAAAGAAATTGATGAAATTAACGAACCCTTCGGATATCGGTGGAATACAGGAAAAGAGAACAGGGGAATCGGGATCCGCTATGTCAAGGCGATGCTGAGTACATTTTATCAGGGAAACGCGGATCTGTTTGTAAACAGCAAAAGGGGAACAGGAACAAAGATCACAATTATCTTACCTGCAGCTAAAGAGGTGGACGAACATGAATGTTTTGATCGTAGATGATGATAAGCTTGCCAGAAAGGGACTGATCGCAGTGATCGACTGGGAACAGTATGGACTTTGTGTTGTCCGCGATGTGCAAAATGGGAAAAAAGCGTTGGAGTTTTTGGAAAATCATCCGGTGGATCTGGTCTTTACAGATATTGATATGCCGGAGATGAACGGGCTGGAGCTGATGAAAATCTGTAAGGAGAACTATCCGGAAACAGATTTTGTCATATTTTCTGTATATGAGGATTTTTCCTTTGCCAGACAGGCGCTGCGTCTGGGAGCACTGGATTATATTTCCAAAATTGAATTTGATCCAGAGGAATGTGATGCGATTATGAAAAAGATCGTGGAGAAATATCAGAATAAAAGGCGGGAAAAAGCAGAACGAAATCTGCGGGCAGAGGAAGACTGGGAAGGAGAAAACGTTCGAAAGCTGGAAGAAGAGTTTAAATCGGGGCGATGGATCTTTGATGAAAACGAGCTGGAAAAAATGTCAGAGCAGCTTTCAGAGCTGCCGCTGCGCTATGCGGAACGGATCCTGGTAAGCTGCTTTAACCACCTGCAGCTGTCGGAGCGGGATAAAATTCCGGCATTTGAAACAATGCCGGAGTTGTTAAACTGGATCCACAGCTGGCTGCAGAACCAATATTTAAACAACAGCAGTAAAACAGATGATATCAGTCTTTGTATCCGTGCAGTTCAATACATTCAGGAGCATGTAACGGAAAGTGTACGGGTGGAAGCTGCGGCAGATGCAGTAGGAATGAGCCGCGGATATTTCAGCACCAAATTCCGGGAAGTGACGGGAGAAACGTTTCATAATTGTGTGATAAGATATAAAATGAAAACGGCGGCACAGGAAATCCGAAAAGGAGAGAAGAGTATGACTGAGATCGCATTGGAGCTTGGGTACGATAATTTTTATTACTTTTCCAAGCTGTTCCGAAAAGAGTACGGATGTACACCGGGAGAGTTTTAAAAAGGAAGATGAAAAAATGTCCGATTTATTTCGGACATTTTTTTGTGTACTAAAAAAAGAACAATAAAGAGAGAATGATCCGCGCTGTTTGACCAAAGAGCGGAACGGTATAATGCAGTTACAAAGTGAAGGAGGGAATGAAGGTGTATATTAAAAAGTTTTTAAAACACTATTATGTGATGCTGGTTCCGGCATTTCTCTGGCTTATTTTCTTCAGTATCGTTCCGATGTTCGGAATTATTATGGCATTCGAGGACTACAATCCGGGACTTGGAATGCTGAAATCGCCTTTTATCGGACTGGAGAATTTCCGGTATATGCTGCAGATCAGCGATGTAAGACAGGCGATTGTAAATACGGTGATCATCGCTGTGGCGAAGATCATCGGCAATATCATTGTGCCGCTTACCTTTGCGATCCTGCTGAATGAACTGTGCTTAAAAAAGATAAAGCGCCCGATCCAGACCATCGTGTATATGCCCCATTTCCTGTCCTGGGTTATTCTGGCAAAGATCGTGTTAAATATTTTTGGCTATACAGGACCGATCAATCAGATCCTTGGATTTTTTGGCCAGTCACCGGTTCAGTTTTTCGGAGAGCCGTCCCTGTTTCGACCGCTGGTCATCGGCACAGATATCTGGAAGAGCTTCGGCTATAATACAGTAATTTATCTGGCGGCGATTCTTGGAATTGACCCTACCTTATATGAAGCAGCAGCAGTAGACGGAGCGGGACGCTTCCGCAGAATCTGGCACATTACTTTACCGGGTATCCGAATGACGGTGGCACTTCTTGCGATCCTGGCACTTGGTAATATTTTAAATGCAGGCTTTGATCAGATTTATAACCTGTATAATCCGCTTGTATATTCTACCGGTGATATTATTGATACCTGGGTTTACCGATATGGTCTTCAGAACCTGCAGTTTTCACTTGCAACTACGGTTGGTCTGTTTAAATCTGTTATCAGCTTGATTCTGATCACACTTGGATATTGGCTGGCAGATAAATTTACAGGATATAAGCTATTTTAAACAGCAGAAGGCAAGGAGAAACAAAAATGATTGAAAATAGAACGCTCGGTTCAAAAATATTTGATGTGATCAATGTAATCATTATGATTATATGTGCGCTGCTTTGTATTGTTCCGGTATGGTATGTAATATGTGTTTCCCTGAGCAGCAAGGAAGCGGTCAATGCAGGTCTGGTATCC
>ENA-OURZ01000140-OURZ01000140.1-human-gut-metagenome-genome-assembly--contig:-NODE-140-length-96248-cov-66.513301_pt1 | contig 96248 bp, 92 predicted proteins | sample MGYA00242073_ERZ509195 | MGnify/ENA primary metagenome ERZ509195 (study PRJEB26280, sample SAMEA2338837) | human gut metagenome | biome: human gut; feature: human-associated habitat; material: faeces... | reverse complement strand
TTGGAGGTTATGTTCCTCAACGTGTACCAGTTCGTTCAAATATTGAAGCTCTTAGTCAAGCATTAAATAAAATTGATGAGCGTTCTGATAAAGCAATTCAACAAAAGTCTGCTATTACAAATGCTATTGGTCAATTAAAACTTAATGCCGCTGAGGATAAATGGAAATACGATTATGCTAAACGTATTGAACAAAAGATTAATGATGCTGCTCAATATGGTGATTATAGTAGAGCATTAGATGTTGCTACTGAACTTGCAGGAAGTGCTACTTCTTCTCCTGAAGTTATGGGTCGTATTCGAGCTAATGAAGCTTATGAAAAGAAGAAAGGTGAAGTTGAATCTCTTGCTAATAGTGGAGTTATTAGTGGTCTTACTAAAGAACGTTGGCTTGCTCAAAATAAATATACTTATGAAGATATTCGTGATGAGAATGGTAATATAGTTGGAGGTACAGATTGGAAAGCTGGATGGGACCCAGTTAAGAAAGTTGATATGGCTAGACTTGTTACACTTGCTGGTCAACTTGCTGCTCCTGTAAAACGCGCTACTAGTAGTAGTTCTCAACATAGTGTCTCTGATGAACAAGGTGTAGGTAATGGTGGTACTAGCACTCCTGCAGATCTTCGTTCTGTAAAAACTGGTTATAGTACTTCTAGTGGTTCTAGTTATCAAAGAGAAACTTTAACTAAACAAAAGATTGATGAAGTTTATAATAAACTTTTTGCTCTTGATGGAGATAATATGAATGCTCTTATTCAGCAATATGATGATATTAAGTGGAAAGTCAATCAACTTAAAGATGAACTTAATACTACTACTGACCCTGAAAAACGTAAAACTATTCAAGATAGTATCAATGCATTTAGTAACGATATTTATGATTCTAATGGTCAACCTCTTAAAGTTAAAGAATATATGCTTAGTAAGATAGGTATTATTACTAAAGATATGGCTTATGATAATATTACTGTTAGTCATACTTCAGGTAGTTCTGAAACTAGAGGTTTAACTTATGGTACTAAATATGCTCTTAGTTCTGGTACAAATACTAGTAAAATTACTGCTCCAGTTCCTAAATTAGGTGGAACATATTATAGTAATCCTGGTGAAGTAACAAGTAGTATTGAAAATGGTAGTTCTTGGTTTCAAGACCAACTTTCTCAAGGTGGTGTATTAAATTAAAATAATAAAATTATGCTTAGTAAAAAAATATATAATCAATTTATAAGTGATGGAGATTATATTGGTGCTGCTAATTATTTATCTCGTGCTCACTTTAGTGACCCAGTTAAACAGTCTCTTGTAAATCAAGCTATAAAGAAACTTAGAACTGATGGTCGTAGAATACAAGGTATGATGAGTAGAGCTGATGAAAATCAACGTAAAGCTTTTAGTTTTCTCAATGCAGTAAATAGTAATAGTATTCTTCCTGGTCTTAATAATGGTACAGATGCTGATGGTAATAGACGTGCTCCAGATAATATTTTTAGTAAAGATTATTCTGAAGCTAAACGTAGATTAGGTAGCCAAGGTTCTAAAGAAGCAGAAAGTTTATCTATTAAGTTTGGTGGACAAACTGAGAAAAGAAGACTATTAGGTTTAGATTGGCTTGCTAAAGACTACGAATATAAAACTGATGCTTTTGAAGATATGCTTAGAAGAAGCAGACTTAGTAAAGATGCATTAATTAAATCAGGAGCTAAAGTTAAAATAAAAGATGGTCAATATATTCTTGATATTAGTAAACGTAATCCTTTATTTAATAAAGTATATAATGCTTTACTTAGCACTAAAGGATATGATAATAATTATAGATTTCAAGTAGCTGGTATAGATGCTAAAGGTAAGCTTATAGGCATAGGTGATGCAGATAAAAATTGGATTAATAGAAGAAGTAGAACAGATATAACTAATACTGATGGTTATTATATTAATCCTACAGGTAATAATAATTTTGAAATGCCTAATAATATTATAGCTGCTGCAAATCAAACTATCCGCCCCGTAAAAGATATGAGTGGTGATGGAAGTGGGTTATCTACTGTTAGTTCTATGATTCTTCCTTTTAATAGTGCTCGTAGAAAACAAATTAGTGATGCTCTTAATACTGGTGGACTTAATACCGAATTAGCTAATGCTCTTGTAAAAGAAAATAATGAAGCTATTCTTAATGGTCTTATGAATGCTGATTTTACTCAGTATGAAATGTATGTTACTGATGAAGAAAATACTGATGACCATACTACAGTTCGTCATACAGTAGATAGTAGTAATGAAAAAGCTAATATTCAAGATTTAGTACGTGCAGCTATTGCTAGCGGAAAGTTTGACCCAGAAACCCAAGTTTCTCTTGGTATGCAAGGTAATCAAACTGGTTATGTTATAACTATTCCAACTAAGATGGATAATGATACAGAAACAGGTAATAGAATTGAAGATATTAAACAAAATAGTCGTCAAATATTTATTCCTGATTTTATGAATGGTGAAGCTGAGAAAGTATTCTCTCAAAATTCTCAGACTAGAGCTATGAAAGAACTTGCTAGTATGGAAATGTATAATTATTCTGTTGATATTCCTCAAGATGGTAGACTTAATGTTTATAATGACCCTTCTACTGGAAAGGCAATTTATCAAATGGAATATGATAGTGGTAGAGTACAACCTTTAACTAAAGAAGATGCACTTCGTAAAGTTAACAAAATGCTCATAGTTGAGGATGGTATTGATTTAGCTAATAAACAATTTTACGATGAAGATGGTAATCTTCGTAAAGGTCTTAGAAATAAAGATGGTTCTTTAAATGCTCAATTTCAACAAGATTTAAGTAGACAAATAGACACTTATGTTACTAGTGCTATGAGTGAACTTTATCCACAAGCTTGGCAAAGTTTTGCTCCTATTGCTAATAATGTTATAAATGGAGATTTTTCATCTGAAGATTATAAGACTAAATTAGCTAAAGCTATGGATAGTTTTGTAGATACAGATAATATTAATCTTATTAATAATCAAAGAGCTATTTATTCTAATTATATTCTTAGTAATATAGGAATGTATGATAATGATGCTTATAATATTGATTAATTATGAATACAGAAAATGTTTTTAATAACAGTGGAGTTATAGTTAGTAATCCTAATTATAATCCTAAAACAAAGAAGGGTCGTGCTCAACAACCCTTCTTTCATACTTTAGATGTAAGCCAAGATATTACATCTGGTGCAGCTAATGAATTTGCAAAGAACGCAAACAATGCTTGGGTAATGGGTGATACTCATAGTTATCAACGTTATGGTGTTACTCCTAATATTATTACTAATCTTGATAAAGAGCGTGCTGAAAATCAGTCTAATTGGACTAAAGCTGGTAATGCTTTAGGTCAAACTCTTGTTAGTCAAGCTATTCTTGGTACAATCAAAGCTGTGCCTGATTTGTTTGATGCTATTGCAAATGGTTTCTTTACTAGTGATGGTGATTATCAAAATCCTATTAGTAACAAAATTAAAGAATGGCAAGATTATTTTGACCAAGAAGTTGCTCCAATATATAGTGACCCTGAACATAATGATATTTATAGTGGTGGTCTTACAAATTTTGGTTGGTGGGCTAGTAATGTTCCTAGTGTAATGTCTAGTTTAACTTTGCTTCTTCCTGCTACTGGTATTATGAAAGGTGCTGGTGCTATAGGTAAAGCTCTTAAACTTGGTGCACGTAGTCGTAGTGGTCTTAAAAGTTTATTTGGTATTAACAAAACTCTTGATAATATTGAACGTGGAGTAGAAGGTGCTCAACTTAGTGGTTTTCAATCTGCTGCTGCTAAAATTATAAATAGTACTAGAGAAGGTGGAAAACTTAATACTTTTGCTAATGTTGGAGGTAACGCTGTACTTCAACGTATGATGGAAAATTATCAAGAAGCACAAGGAGTTTATCAAGATGTTTATAAAGATGCTACTGATAAACTTAATCATATGAATAATCAAGATTATCAAGCTTTTGTAAATAAGAATCAAGAACTTCTTCAAGACGTTGATACTTCTGATAGAAATGCTGTTGCTAGAAAGATTTCTAAAGCTTCTGCTGATGAAGACTTTAAATATAACTTTGGAAATCTTACTTTTGATATTATTCAAATGTATGGACTTAGAGGTTTTTGGAAAGGTCTTAAAGATAGAGGTGGAGCTTATAGTCTTAATCAAACTCTTCGTAATAATAAACTTGCTATAGGTAAAACTGAAGAAGAAATTAAAGCTGCTGCTGATAAAGTTTCTGCTTGGACTAAAGCTCGTAATAAAGTTTGGGATAGAATTAAAAACGAAAAACTTATTGTAGCTGGAGAACTTAGTGAAGGTCTTGAAGAAGGTGTAAACTATATTGCTCAAATGGAAGGTACTAATCTTGGTAAAGTACTTCTCGATGAAGCTGATGCTGACAAATCTCCTTGGGATGATAGAATGAAAAAGTATCTTCGTAGTGGAGGTCTTGCTGATTCTGCTTTTTGGGGAGTAATGGGAGGTGTTGTATTTCATCATTTAGGTTCTACTTTTGGTAAAATTCAAGCTACTATAGATGAAAAGAATAAGACTAAAAAAGATGATAAAACTGGTGAAAGTACTCCTAGTTCTTTTGGTCTTAGCGAAACTGGAGAAATTAAAGCTCGTAGAGATAATATGCAATCTTGGTTGAATACCTTTAATACATTCTTTGATAGAGCTGCTAAGATTAAAGAAGGTGTTAATCCTTTTGCTGGTCTTAATGAGAATTCTGATATTAAAGGTAATACTACTGCTCAAGAGATTGCTAAGTCTAGAGCACAAGATGAACTTATTACTGATTTGACTTTGAATGCAGCTCATCATGGTAACGCTGGTTATCTTCGTGAGTTTATTAAATCTAATGAAGTACGTGATGCTTTAGTAAATAAAGGTATTACTACTAAAGAAGATGCTACTCAAACTCAGCAAGAGATACTTAATAAAATGGATGAAGTTACTCAACAATATAATAATGAACTTACTAGAGTTATAAATATTGCTGACAACTATGCTGCTCATCGTAAAGATGACCAAGTTATTCCTATTGAATATCTTCAAATGATTGCTACAAACAATGTTAAGTATGGTCAAGATATTGCTCGTCAAGAAGATAAACTTAATTTAACTCAATCTAATATTAATGCTGCTCTTCAAGTTAAAGAAATAGCTGATAAACTTGATGATACTTCTATTGATGATTTACAAAGAGTTGCAGCTCAAACTATTCTTGCTAACAATCTTGCTGAACTTTATGCTCAACGTAGAGAAATTGAAGAATCTGCTAAGACTGATATTAGTCAAGCTGTTGCTCTTGATAATATTAATAAAAATATAGCTGCTGTTCAAGCACAACTTACTCCTGATTATCTTCGTGAAGCTATTCGTACTGGAATTACAGCTTTTCATGACGAAAATGGTGTTCTTAAATTTAAGCCTAATGAAGGTGCTAGTAAAGAACTTAAAGATATTATGTCTTTAGACCTTACTGATGCTGAAGGTAATGAAGATGCTACTAAACGTGATGATTACTTTAAAAGACTTGATGAGTATGCTATTAAGCATAACATTATTGGTGAACTTAGTAAATATTCTGATGAGCTAAGTATTGCTGAGCAAAATAAAGCTTTTGAAGATAATCGTAGAAAAGCTAATGAAGTTCTTACTGCTGTTGATGAATTTGGTATTCCTGGCGTTGTTGGTAAAAACTTTACTGATTTACTTGTCGATAAAGCTATTGCTGAAGTTAATAGAGATTATCTTAGAAGTAAGCAAGTTAAAAATAGAGAAGATATTGCTAGTGAACTTAGTTTCTTAAATCAAACTCTTGATGATGCTAGAGTTAAAGTTGTAAATAAAAGTTTCGATACTGTTAAGGATATAGCTAAACGTAATAAAGATAACCGTGATGTTATCATTAATGCAATCGGTGCTTATTACAATCAAGACTTTGAGAATTACGATAATTTTGTATCTATTCTTAATGATAAAGATAAAGCAAATTTAAAAGAATCTTTAGATGCTCTTCATCTTAGTGGTAATCTTAATTATCGTTTTGGTGAGCAAATACAAGAAATGCTTGCTAAAGATGATTTGTTTGAAGATACTAAACCTGCTGCTACTCAAGCTCAAGAAGAAGAAGCTGAACAACTTAATTCTACAACTCCTGCTCCTACTGAAGCACCACCGACAGTGGAACCCCTAAATCCTTCGCTCTCAGCCCCTCAAATTAAGCAGACGGATAATTCATCAGGTTCACCACTTGAAAGCGTCACAGCGCAAGGAAATACGCAATTATCGAATGTTGGTACACAACAGCCTGCTGCGAAACCGAGTAAAATCGGAAAATTAAACTTTACAAATAATAAATTTGTAGCTAGTACTGGTAATGAGACTGCTTCTGATGATTATCAACTTGTTCCAACTCAGAATAACGATGAGTATGAAGTTCATCCTACAAGTAATGATAGCATTGCAAATCTTACAACTAATGAAGATTTGTTTGCTAATTCTAATATTGCTACTCAAGATAACGTAGGTATAACTTCTTATCCTATTGTTAGACTTACTGGTAATAATTTTGAAGTTGTTAGTCAAGGTAAACTAGGAATTGAAGATGTAAAAGAAGAAGAAACTTCACAGCAAACATCTTCTACGGGGGGTCTAGAACAAACTGAACCAGTAGAATCTCAAGCAGCAACTGAACCTATTCCTGAAGTAGAAGAGACTACTCCTGAAGTTGAAGAACCTAAAGTTCCTGATTTTATGGGTAATGCTTCTGACACTAAAGTCATTAGAGATGTTATTACTGAATTAAAAACTACTCCTGATTTAGATTTAGATGCTAAAGCCAAGAGTATTCTTGATGATTATGTAGCTAAAGGATATAGTGAAACTGAAACTAAAAAACAAATAGATAGTGCTTTTAGACGTATTCGTAAGAGACAAGAAAAACTTATGAATAAAGAAAGTACTGTTGCTTCTGTTTATTTTAGTAGTTTTGACCAAGAAGAACGTAATGCCAAATCTAAAAATGGTAAAGCTGTAGTATTTGATGATTCTTATAAAAAAGCTGTTAGTGACCTTCTTGATGTATACGCTAAAGATGCTGAACTTCCACAAATTAATGGTAAGTATTATGGTAATCTTATGAACCTTATGGATTATATTAAGTCTGCTTATGATGATTATTCTATGGCTGACTTTATGTTTAATAGTTTGTCTGCTTATCTTAATACTCCTGAAGGTCAAGCTAAATTTAATATTACTGATGCCAATGATGTTAGTAATCCTGTTGCTTTCTTAAATAACTTCCATAAATCTCAAGCTGAAAGAGATGCTGCTCTTTCTAATGGAACTGTTCATCAAGTTAATATGAATCTTTCAGATTTTGGAACTGATGAATATATGAAAGAAAGTTATGCTGAACAAGTTAAACTTAAAAATGGCGATAAACTTACTATAGAAAGAGTTACTACAAGTAAAGGTACTAGTCGTTTAGGTATCAAATCTAACGGTAAACTTGTTGGTAGTATATCAATTCCTTCTACAGGAGAAAGAGGAGAATATGTTCAAAAGAATGATGGACTTATTTATCATATAGATAAAGCTGATGGTTCTAAAGATGGAGCACTTAAACAAGTTCTTAAAGATATAGCTAGAAGTAAAACTCCTGAGCATGAAAAACTTAATGAAATTATTCATAAAGCTGCTTTTGATAAGTTTAACGCTGAACAGCTAGTTAATGAATTTAAGAGTAATCCTATTGTTCAAGATATGGTTAAGAATCATATGATTAATTTTGATGGAACTGGTCCTGAATATGAAGTTGCTCTTAATGGTCTTGCTAAACTTTGGAGATATAACTATAAAGTTCTTACCGAAGGAAGGGTTAATAAGTTTACTGGTGCAGTAGTTGCTAATTCTATTGATAAATGGTTTGATACTCTCCGTGAAAGTTATAATGAAACTAGTAAATTAGATAACAATCCAAACATTGATATTGTAGCTAGTGATGTATTTGAAGGTGAGCTTATTCGTAGTAATGATGGTACTTTTAAAAGTGATGCTGAAACTTCTCTACCTATTCAATTAGCTATCGCTAAAGATACTAAGTTTGAAATTGCTGCCAAATCTACTACTGGTGAATTTATTAATGGTATTGGAAGTAATAAGTTTCTTGTTAGTGTTGGTCGAACTTATGTTACTGTTCCTCGTAGTAACGGTACTGTAGATATTGTAAATGCTTATCCAGTGAGTTGGACAGGTGCTACATATTATACAAAAGATGACAAACAACAACAAGTTGAGACAGGTAAAGACTTTAAGCAGCTTCAAAATGCTATAATTACTCAAATTAAAGATAGACTTGCTTCTATTAATGATGGTGATTTTGCTGAAAATAGAAATAACTTTATTGATTTTATTGATAATCTTCTTAATATCAATAAAAATCCTATTTTCCTTAGTAAAGAACTATCTGTATTTAGAACTGCAAATATTCTTGGAATTAACTTTGGTAATAAGAATAATCAACTTCTTTTCTATAGAGATAAGAATGGTGATGGTGTAGGTCAAATAATTAATAAAGTTGATGGTAAACCTAATTATATTTCTTACAATAGTGATTTATCTGCTGTAAGCGATAGACTTATTGAAGGAATAAAAAGTCTCAATTTCAATATTAACTTTGCTGTTTTAAAGTCTGATAATAATCATAATATTCCTCTTCAAGGTATTACTAGTAGAACTACTGACGGTAAGTTTAAAATTACTATTCCTGAATATAAAGGGAAAAATGGTGTAAATCTTACTTATGATAGTTTTAAAGATTTTATTCAACAAAACAATCTTCTTAGAGTTAATATGGCTCAAGAAAACGGTAGTAATATTAGAAGAACTGCTATTAATAAACAAGGAGCTAATGCTAGATTTAGTTTTCAAGTAACAAATAAACAAGAAAGCCGCCCCGTAGAAGATGTTAGTGATAGTTATATTTCTAAAGCTGATGAAATTAAATCCATTGTAACATCTGATTCTACAGATAAAGGTTTTGAAGTTGCTAGTGCTCTTTTATTAGATGATACATCTAAAGAGAAACTAAATAGTATTAAAAGTGATAGTTCTTTACGTAAACTTTTAGCTAAAGATATTATCTTTGACGAAGAATTTATGAGTAAAGAACATGCACAAGCTAATGCTGTTTGGAGCAAAACTAAAGGTGGTAAAGTTGTTATTGGTCAGAAATTCTTAGATATGATTAATAGTAAGAAACCTGGTGAAAAAGGTAGAGCTATTAGAACTTTGATGCACGAAAATCTTCATGGTTATATTGAAGATATGGCTAATAATAAACGTCATCCTAATGCGGTTGCTAATCTTAGAAATAGAATGCAAGATATTTATGATGATTTTGCTACTGCTATTAATCAAGATATTAATGATTTAAAAGCAGGAAATATTGATGAGATTAAACAACGTAGACATATTCAAGATAAAGCTACTCTTGAAAAGATTAGTGAGTGGCTTAATAATGTTAATACTTTTACTGCTGAAAGTTATGCTACTCGTGAGAATCCTCAAGATGCTCTAGAAGAATTTATTGTTGAATCTCTTACCAATGTTGATTTAATGAATTATCTTAATCAAGTTGACGCTGATGGTGGAGTAGTTAAAGGCAATACTATTTGGCAGAAAATACTCAAGTTTATTGGTGACTTGTTTGGTATTAATATTCGTCCTAATAGTCTTCGTGCTAAACAAATGGAAGCTCTTGGTGAAATATTTAAGAATAATCAAGAAGCTGAAGTTAAAGCTGAAGAAAAAGAAGAAGAAGTTACTCAACCAACAACATCTTCTACGGGGCGTATAGAAGAAGTTGAAACAGAAACAGTTGCTGATAATACTAATAGTGTTATAGATAATGATGATGTTGGAAATGCTAATGAGGTGTTTGATATTAAGGATGAAGATGTTGATGCTGATGATGAATATGATGCTGATGAAAGTACTAGTGAAGAAGTAGCTTTCAATTCATTCAACTCAGCAATCGAATCTCTTCCGATGTCGGAACGTGCCAAATTTGCCTCTCTCGTTAGCTCTGCTGCGATTTCGATGTCTTGCAAATAGATTATTCATAGAATATATTTCAGGGTTCTAGAGGAGAATTTAAAATCCTCTAGAACTTTAATTTTTAAATAACTAATTTAATTAATAAAGTTATGGCTTGTAATTTTAAAACAACAAGTGCTGGCACAAGCATTAAACGTAAGGTTGGAGCAAATAATGCTCGTTTTGTAGCGTTAATTAGTCTTATTAGTAATCCTGAAACTGGAGGTTTTACTGATGAGTTTGTTAAGTATTATCAGAAAGTAAATCATACTGATAATATTCCTAGTGTTGATAATTCCGAAAGAGGAGTTATCGCTAAAACTGCTATCCGTTATTATAATAGTATTCACTTTGATGTTAATGCTCAAAGTACAGGTACTTATTATGATAAGGATGTAGATGCTTTCGGTTATAGTGATAGTCATGCAAAGGTATATGCTATTACTAGAGCAATTCCTAATATTATGCGTAGTATGTATGTTAGTGATATTAGAAGTGGAGAAATTGTTGACAAGGATTCAATTCTTGGCGATTTAATTAAACGTACAAAAGTTAGGATAACTAAGGATGTTGCTGCTAATTATCTTAAAGCTATTGGTAAACCTGCAACTAATGTTGAAGTTAATAAGATAGCTGATGCTCTTCTTAATAATAATGAAACTTATTATAAGAAAGATGAACTTATACTTGCTATAACTAAAGCTTTTGACAAGAATGGTGATGTTCAAGTTCAAAATACTTTTGCTATTTATAAAGATATATTTAAAGATACTACTGGTAAAGATTTCTTTAATAGAGTTATTATTGCTGACCCTATTATTGGTAATCTAAAATATAGCGATGAAACTGAATCTAGTCTTGCTGAAGCTTATGCTGAAGATTTTGATTCAGTAGATGATTCTTCTTATAATAATAACGAAGATGAAGATGTACTTACTGTAGGTGATAGACAAGATAATACTTGGAATGATCATAGTGGTCTTGGTTCTAGTTATATGAAAGGTTTTGACCTTGATATTCGTCTTAGTCTTTCTATGATACCTAAACTTACTAGTAATACTGTTGATACTAAGACTTTAAAGTCTGGTAAAGTAAAGGATGTTTACGATTATGATAAAAACAATCCTACTGGTAATGTAGATTATATTGACGTAAAAGATATTATTAGTACTCTTAGTGCTAAGAAAGATGTTTCTAATCTTAATACTTTTATTGATAGTGTAAAAGAAGCTAGTAATATTCCTGGTATGGAAGGTCTTATTAAACTTTATAAAGACCTTACTTCTGATTTAGATTATGCTGCTCGTCTTTATACTCAATTCAAAACTGTAATTAACAAATATGAAACTCGTATTGCTGATGAGAATACAGCTATGAATAAGAGTAATAAGAATAGTAATGCTCAGCAAGTTCATGCTCTTAGTTTCCTTAATGATGCTAAGTTTACTCATATAAATACTGATTCTGATATTACCAATAAACTTGCTAATGAAGTAGATGAAACTATTGTAGAATATACTCAAGCTCTTGCTGCTGGCGATGAGTTTGCTTTAGACCAAGCTAAACTTTATAATACTATTGTTGATAGAATTGCTTCTCGCATTAAAGATTATTATCCTAGTGCAGATAAAGCTTCTATTGATAATTATGTTCGTCTTGCTAATAATGGTGAAGTTGCTACCAATATGCGTTATCTTACTGATAGTCTCAGAAAGATAGCTAAAGCTTCTGATGCTACTACTTCTCAGTATACTGAAAATCGTGATGCTATTAGCGGTATTAACAAAGAAATTAGGAAACTTCAAACTAAAATTGACGCTCTCAACGAAGCTGGGGAACATAAAGGTATAGATAAAATCAATGAAGAAATAGATAAACTTGTTAGTCAAAGAGATAATATTCGATTTAGTGATTATCGTTCTCAAGATAGTATTACTCAGAGTATTGCTTTATCTGATAAACTTTATCCTTATTCTTCTGTTAAAGTTGAACTTAATTCTCGTAATGGTTTGGGTAATCTTCAATCTGATATTATCAATAGTTCCATGATTACTTATCTTCTTAAAGTACTCAATAGTCCTAAGACTACTACTGATGAATTAGGTAATACCGCTCCTGAGTCTCTTGTTAACTTTGCTAAGTTTAAGTTTAAGAACAATCAATATAATCTTAGTAATATTCTTATTGAGACTAGAGAAAATGGTAAGATTGTAAATTATGGTCTCTTTTATTATGATGCTGACAAACAGAAATATGGTGTTACTAATTATGCTTCTGGTTTACTTAACGTTGCATTATTTAATGGAGCTGTAAAAACTGATGAAGGTACAGGTATTACTTATGCTCAAATGAGTAAAGGCGATTATGTTTATACTGCTTTTGCTAATTATTTTAATAGCGATAAAAATATTGATGCTGATAGAGTAACTAATAGCATTCCTCTTGCTAATTACTTTATGAGAACTCCTTCTGATGCTCCTAAAACATTTGTAGTTCGTGCTCCACGTTATCATATAACTAAGAGTAATCCAATTAGAACTGTAACAAATGCTGCTGATGTAGATAATTATATTAAGAATTATGTTGCAGAGCATATTGCTAGTATGTCTGAAGCTGCATTTAATCAAGCTAATCCTAGAGCTAAATTTATTCAACTTGAAGATAATCGTAGTGATCGTGCTCAAATTACTAGAGATTTAACTGATAATAATATTACTCGTTCTGTATATGAGAATGAGATTATTCGTAATGATGGTAAAACTGCAACTATTGGTTATCAATTTACTGATGAAGAAGGTAATGTAAATAAATATATTATTACCGGTTCTATTCGCCACGTAAAAGGTATGAATAAATTTGTTATTGAGAATGGTAAAGCTACTATTCTTGATAATAATGAAATGAGAGATAATCTTCGTCCTATGATATATGATAAGTATCGTAAACAAGCTTATCGTAACGGTAGAATTGGTGATGTTCAAGTTGATTATAAAGTTAATAGAGAACATCCTATTTATAAACAATTTAGAAAGATATTTAATCAAGAGTTGACTAATATGGCTGAGGCTATTAATATGATATTCTTGACTGGCGATGATGGTGTTATTCAGCGTGAAGCTGATGGTAAACCTAAGTTTAATCCTAATAATGCTTTTGGATTAGATAAAGAATCTGCTCGTAGACTTTATGCTAATTATCAAACTAAAAAAGATAAATATCTTGATTCTAATTATGGTTTAGTTGGAAATATGTTCCATAGTGATAAGTTCACTATTACTGATTATAAGACTGGTAAAATTCGTAATTATGGTCAAGAACTTCTTGATGATTATTTTGATAGTCTGTATAATGGTAGTAAAGGTGGCTTTATTCATTTTGGTTATGAGAATGGTAAGATTAAACTTAATCATACTAAAGACCAAGCTAAAGCTATTGATAACAAAATAGCAGAATTTATTAGTGATTATATTTATAGTTCTGCTATACGTATGGATGAATTTAAAAATCTTGATGTAGCTGGACTTATTAATGATGATAATGTTGCTGACTTTGCTCTTAATTATCGTCTTGCTTATAATTATTTTGATGATTTATTTGAAGGTGATGATAAGTTTTATAAGTCTTCTCAAGACTTCTTGAAACGTGCTAAGGAAGGTCAAGCTAGTGGTACTCCTTATAGTACTTTCAATATTTATCAAGATGAGAATATGATGTTGACAGACTTAAAGAAGATGAGTTATCTTAATAGTCAAGCTATTCAAGATAAACTTAATAGTCTTGGTCTTCATGTTACTCAACGTCCTGGTTTTGTTGGTATTACTATTAAGAATACTGTAAGAACTTCTCATGAAGCTTCTCAAAATGGTCCTGTTGTTCATGAACTTGCTCGTGTTTATATGAAACATGACCCTGAACTTACAGAAGATGAAGCTATTGCTAAAGCAAATAAGCATATGGAAGGTTATCAAAATACTACTGTAAACGATGCTCAATCTTATATTACTTTTGAAGAATGGATTCGTCGTGTTGCAGGTAGAGGTCAACTTAATAAATATATGCCTCTTATTGAGCGTATTATGGATAGAAGTAAACCTCTTAGAGTAGATGATATTAAAACTTTTGTTCAAGTACAAAAGAACTTCTATTATGATATGACTTATAATGATAAGATTAATACTTATGCTCCTCGTCAAATTAAAAATGCTGAACTTGTTCTTGTACCTAGATTTATTGAAGGTACTGACCTTGAGAAAGTATACAATCTTATGAAAGACCATGGTATTGACCAACTTAATACAGAAGAGACTTCTAAAGCTGGTAAAGCTGGAGTTCTTACTTTATTTGATGAAGAAACTGGTGAAGTTACTGATACTCATATTCAAGATTTTAATAACCATGTAGAAGATTATAAAGAGACTTATTCTTATAATTTCCTTTATACTCAGCAAGAAACTCCTCAACACATGAATGCAGAAAATAAAGCTGCTATTCAAATTATGAAGAAGATTGTTGATAATATTCCTGATACTGGAACTATTGGAGAAGTTAAGAAAGAGTTTTTTAAACTTTATGTTGCTAATATTAAAGATAGTTTCAATAGTCTTGTTAAGGAACTTAATATTCCTACAAATGAAGATGGTTCTATTAAACTCGATGCTAATGGAAATATTGAAGGACTTGATATGAAACTGTTCTTCAATAAGCTTCGTAAAGAATGTCTTCGTCAAGGTCTTGATAGTAATATTCTAGAGTTCTTTACTCTTAATGAAGATAGTCCTTATACTGAACTTGGAAGAGCTAATACTGTTATGCCTACATATATGACTAATATGATGAGTAAAGCTCAGAATGTTTGTCAGTCTATGTTTAATAATGCTATTACTCGTCAAAAGTTGCCTGGTTTTCATGCTGCTCAGGTAACTAATGTAGGTTATTCAAAGCATCTTCGTTATCATCCTGATGGTGGACGTTACATTGAAGTTCTTCTTCCTAAGAGCAACTTTGGTTTTGCTAAAAATGAAGATGGTACTTATAAAGAACCTGATGAAATTAGAGACAAAGATGGAAATCTTGTAGGTGGACTTCTTTATCAACTTCAAAGAGCTAAACTTGATACAATTATTGGTTATCGTATTCCTACTGAAGGTAAGCAATCTATATGTGCTATGAAAGTAGTTGGATTTACAGATGATGCTCAAGGTTCAACTATAGTTGTTCCTGATGATTGGGTTGCTCAAACTGGTTCTGACTTTGATATTGATTCTGTATATGGTATTCAACATAATACATATATAGATAAAGATGGAGATATTCAAAAAGTTGCTTATAAAGAATCATTTGGTAAATTATATGACGATTATGTAAAAGAACAACTTAATGATGAAGCTAAAGATAAACTAGAAGAAGCTGTTAAAAATGGAGTTAACGAATCTACTGCTTTAGCTAATGCTGCACAAGAGGGTGGACTTCTTAGTCGTGAAGAATTTAGTAAAGCTAATAGTATTGAAGAAAAGAATAGTCGTCAAGCTCGTAACAATCGTATACTTGATGATATGCTTCGTATTCTTCAATCTGATGAAGCTTTTGAAGAGAATACTGGTCAATCTCAATTTGAAGATATTATCAATGCACGTGATAATATTATGAATGATGTAGTTAAGAGTGTTCGTAATGGTCGTAGTTGTTATGATTTTATTGACCAAGCTGAATATCAAGAAGATGTTATGAGTGGTGCTAAACTTAAAGCATTTAGTGTTACTCGTGATACCTTTGTTTCTATTTGCAACAAAGTTCAACCAACTATTGATAAAAATTATGCTATTAGTGCTAGATATAAAGCTACTCCAAAACAAGCTGAGGTTTTAGCTAAACGTTTTGGAGAAGATAATGTTATTTACAAAGATGGTTATGTTACAATTAGTCATACTATGATTGGTTGGTCACACGATAATCATAATGTAGATGATGCTATTCTTACTGCTTATAGTTCTGAGACTACAGCTCATATTCTTGATGCTGTAAAAAAAGGTGCTGTACCTAATGTAAATGAGTTTACTTTTGCAGTATATAAAACTTTCCCTGATGTAGGTAGTAATTATAAGACTGGTGTTGCATTTATGATGCACCCTGCTGTAACTCGTATAGTTAATGCTTATAATAAAGGTAAATCTGTTTATAGTGAAGATTCTGCTCAACCTATAGTTGATGCTCTTAAAGAAGTAGCTGAAGAACTCGATGTTGATAGTAGTTCTTTATATTCAGGTAAAATGGTAGTTGAAGCTATTAATGATAAACTTGGTACAAATTATAGTTTTATTAAAAACAACAATATTGTTCTTGATGAAGAGCAATTAGCTAGTGATGTAAAGAATGCAAACAATGTTTCTCTTGCTCGTGAAGTAGAGATTCTTATGGCTTACAATGATATTAATCGTTTAGCTGATGTAATTCAGAAAACTGTAAGAGTTTGTAATCCTGATAAGTTTGGAGCTAAACAAACTATATTTGCTACTAATGAAGTATTTGAAACTATTAAAGATATAATTAATAGTAAACAAGCTAAAGTACTTAGTAAGAATGATATTCCTTTCCTTGAAAGTATTTATCCTGGACTTATTAAAGATGGTGTTGTAGATAAAGATAATTATGTAAAAGATACTCATGAATCTGCTTATCCTTCTCTTAATGCTTTCTTAAAGTATGCTTCAGTTACTAGTACTGTAGTTAATAGCATGCTTTTTGAAACTCAAAATTCTGCTTTTGTAACTACTATTAAAGCTCTTAGTAAAATGCTTCCTACTCCTCGTAAACTTACTGAGAAAGAATATAATGATTATGAGAAGTATGTTATTGGTGCTGCTTATAATAATGCTGACGGAATTAGATTAGGTTATACTATCAACTCTTCTACGGGGCGTCTTGAATCAACTAAAACAAGTGATTTACAAGAGCGTCTTCGTATTTATGGATTTAGTGGTAGTCCAGTATTTCATTTTGATGTTGAAGATATTACTGAACCAACTCAAGATGAAATTGATGCTTGGTCTAAACTTACTCCTGCTCAAAAAGTTGCTTGGTTACAAAGTAAAGCAGAAGATGGTGGTATATTTAGTAAACTTAAAGTTGACCTTCAAGATAATTATCGTGTTGGTAATAAAGAATGTGCTGCTCAATCTATTCGTTTTAATGATGATAATGTAGATACTGAAACTGCTTACAATCTTTTTGAAACTGCTACTAAGAGTCAGAATCCTCTTGTTAAACTTGCAGCTATAGACCTTATTAAATATGCGTTTGTAGTTGAAGGTTTCAAGATGCGTCGTAATGGTATTAATAAGATTATTAAGAATAGTACTCTTCGTGATGATACTTTGTTTGCTAATCAAGATGGAGAACCTACTAGTCTTCTTAGTCAAATTGATGCTAATTTTAAGCATATTACTTATGATGATTATCGTGATGATTATTTAAGAAGTCATTCTGATAATGGTATGGTTCCAAAAAGAACTGTAAAGAAGAAAAGAGTAGGTAAAATTTGGGTTAATGAACTTAGTGCTCCTGATGGAGTTATAACTCTTAATGTTCCTTCTCGTAGAAATGATATTACAGAAGCAGATATTAATGATGAATTTGCTGCTACTAAAACTATTGCAGAAGAGACGGAAATCCGCCCCGTAGAAGATGTAGTAGATAATAAACTTCAAGTTGTTCAAGATAATACTACTGCTCCAGATGATACTAAACTTGCTGTTAAGTATGGTATTTATAATGCTTGGACTGATAGAGTTAATCCTTATGTAAAACTTACTTTTAAGAATCGTGGTGTTAATACTACGAATCTTTATAAGACTGTTCGTCATGGTGATATAATATTTGCTTATCCTGTTAGTATGCTTGAGGAAAACGAACATGGTATTGTTTCTGTTAATCAAGCTAATAATACTCTTTATAGTGAGATGTATTATAGAACTATTATTGATAATAAACTTCAAGGTAATCAACTTACTAAAGAAGAAGCAGATAAACTTCGTAAAGAATACGCCAATGAACGAGCTATTTCTTCTAAAAGTAGAGTTAATACTGGTTTTGATATTAATAAAGATAGAACTACTGGCGATATAGGTGGTGCTCGTGATGCTTATAGTAAAATTATTAATCTTATTAAGAATGATGCTAAAGGTATTCAAATTATAAACAATAGGTATCTTTATAATCGTGTTAGTGAAGGATTTGGTAATTTCCAAATTATTCATGATGTAATTGATGGTAATGAAGTTACTAAGAAAATTGCTTTTGCTAAAGAAACAAAAGTAATATTTGATTCTGAAGGTAAAGTAATTCCTTATCCTGTTAAAGTTATTCAGATTATTCCTTCTACTAATGATAAAGAAAGTACATCTGTTGAATATAATTTTGACATGTTTACTGATATTAATCGTAGAGCACATGAAGGTGATGTCAATGCTTATCGTGAAGTTCAGTTTATGAATAATAATGGTTTTGAGAATGTTAGTACTGATTATACAAATATGTCTCCTAAACTTTATGAAGCTATTGATAGATTCACTAGTGCTACAGCTAAGAAACTTATCAGTGATGCTGACCAATTCTATAAAAAAGAAGATGGAACTTATGCTTCTATATTTGCTCCTGAAACTATAGAAATGATTCGTAATAATCCTAGTGAGCAAAGACGTTTTCAAAAGTTACTTCTTGATACAGATAGTATTATTAATAAATATGGTACTATATTTGATGTTGTAGTTGACGAAAATGAGAATCCTGAAGTAATTGATTTTATTAATCATATTAAGAAAACTATTGGAGATTTACGTAACAAACTTAATCTTAGTACTCTTAATGAAAGATTTGCTAGAGAAGTTGTTGCTAAATGGTCTAATGACCCTAATATTCAAAATGGTTTAGTTGATATTTGTAATGGTTATCATGCTGTTACTTGGTGTGATGCTTGGATTGGAGATTTACAAGATACTGGTAATAGTCTTATTCAAAATATTAGCAAACATATAGTTGATGATATTAGTGCTAAAGATATGCAAGCTGCTAAAGATGCTCGTGAATTTGAAAAAGCTATTAAAGCTCTAGGTCACATAGATTGGGATAAACTTGTTGATAAGAACGGTAAACTTATTAGAGATTATACTGACAAATTTGTTGAAGATTTAGATACTCTTAGAAATAAAGTAGATGAAGCTCGTAAAGATGTCATTAATAATCCTATGGCTTATCTTAAAGCTAAGCATGAATATGATGCTTTCAAGCTTGCTCATCTTAATCAACAATTTAAGGATGAGTATTATAAAGCTATGTATGATAATGATGATTACATGCTTAATACTGCTCCTACTATTTTTGCTGAATATACAAAACTTAGAGAGCAAATTAGAAATATTAATCGTCTTCGTATTAGTGGTGTTCTTAGTCCTGAAAATGAAGAAGAATATCGTAAACTTAGAAGAAGTATTAATCAACTTGAGTCTACAATAAATTTTGATGATGGTACTGAGAAACCTATTTATGATGAAACTAATCCTATTCCAGGTACTAAAGGTTTCGATGAAGAAGGTAAACCTATAATTGTAGATAAGGCTAAATATGATGAAGCTGTATTAAACTCTCAAGGAGCTGCTATGAAACTTAATCAATATCTCAAACGCAAACGTGATATTAATGAAGAATATAATGATACTCAAGTTAAGGATAGTTTTGAAGAAGAACTTGATAAGAGACTTGATATTATTAAGCGAGCTGAGAAACGTGATGCTTTTGGTAATAAACAAGTTTCTGATGAAGTTCTTGCTAATGACGAAAAGTATCAAAGAGCTAAAGAATGGCTTGAGCAAAATGCTACTTGGCATGTAGACCCTAAAGTTAGTGATGAAATTGCTGTAGCTTATGGTGTTCTTTCTAAAGGTAGAGTACAAAAGAATAATCAAATAACTTATAAGGCTAAACTTATCAAAATTAAACTTGCTAATGGTGAGAAAGTTTATGATAGTAAAGGTCGTATTCGTGGCGATATATTTACTGAAGAAGAACAAGAAGCTATAAGAAAAGATGAAGCTGGTCGTTATAATAATACTATTTATTCTGCTGGTAATGAACAAATATTAATTAATAATGCTCCTGAACAAAAGCAAGCTCTTCCTGCTGTAGTACAAAGAATGCTCACTTCTAATAGCAAAGAAGGTAAAGCTAACGTTGAATATCTTAAATTAGTTAATGAAATTAATGAAATTCTTCGTCCTTATTATGATACTACTAAGAAAGAAGTTAATACTATAACTGATAGACATCAAATTAGTATTGAAGAACTTCATAAACTTGCTGATTTGTATGAGAAACTTCGTAATACAAAAAAGACTATAGTTAATGAAGATATACCTGGTAATGGTTCTGCTGTTGGTAGTTTTATTCGTAAGTTTATGCATACTGAATATAGTTCTAAGTTTGATATTGAATACAGTAAAGCTAAAACTATTGGTGGTGAATATCTTAAAGCTTGGGAAGATGCTAATATGGAATATGATTTTGAATATGATGAAAAAGGTCATATTGTTAAAGACTCAGATGGTAATTATGTATATGATAAATCAGTTCGTCTTCCTAATCGTTTTCTTTATGGTACTCTTACTCTTAAAGATGAGTTCTATACTGGTATGAAGAATCAGAAAGTAGCTAAAGACTTGCGTAAAGAAGCAGAGATTAAAACTAAAGCTCTTGCTACTATTAACGAATATCTTGAAACTACTACAACTCCTTATTATAGTGATGCTATGGCTGAGGCTAGAGCTAAAGGTAAAGAAGAGTTTGATAAGTGGTTTACTCGTAATCATGTATGGAATGTTTATACTCATAAGTTTGACCCAATAGGTATTTGGCAAAAGACTAGTATTAAACCTAATTACGCTAATGGTACTTGGGCTGCTAATTATAATCAGTTAGATATTGTTCCTAAAGAAGAATATCGTAATCCTGATTATAAAGAGAATACTACTCAAGCTGAGAATTTTAAACGTGGTATAAACGATGAAAAATATGTTAACAATGTAACTCTTAGTGACAATGAAAAACAAGCTAAGAAACTTATTGAAACAACATTAGATAAGATTGTTAGAGATAAAACTAGTCGTCGTATTATTAGTCAAGGTTTTATTCCTATTACTGCAAAAGAAGCTGACCATGACTTTAAATGGTTTGGTAAACAAATAGCTGAATTTGCTGGTTGGAATGCTAATATTAGCTCTGTTGGTAAGAATAGTCTTCATGCTAATATGAATTATTCTACTGATAAAACTCCAGTGCTTCCTATGATTGGTAGAGAATTTACTAATAAAAATAGTGAAGACATTAATAAAATTAAAGCTGCTGAGCCAAAGAGAGATCAATATACTACTGATGAAGAGTATAATAAAGCTATGACTGAACATAAAGCTAGACTTGATGCTGCTGAAAAGAATAATAAAGCAATACATCAATCTCTTGTTAATAGAGATTTTGTTTCTAGTATTAGTCAGTTTATTAGACTTGCTGGTCATCAAAATGCTGTTCAAGATAATAAGTATCTCTTCTATTATGGTCAAAATATGATTAAAGCTACTCCTGTACTTGATGATAATATAGGTTTTAGTAATCTCAGAAAAGATATTAATAGAAGTACTACTGATGTTACTCGTTATGCTGAAAAGACTTATGATGAAAGACTTTATGGTCAGTTTACTAATTGGGGTAATAGACTTATCTACGATAGATATAAACTTCCTAATAATAAACTTACCAAAGCTGCTAATATTGCACAAAGTCTTACTAGTGCTAAATTTATGATGTTAAATATTACTGGTGCTATTGGTAACGTTACTGTTGGTCGTAGTGGTATTTTTGCTGAACATATAGCTAAAGCTTATTTTAGTACTTCTGCTTGGAATAAAGCTAAAACTATGTGGTATGGTGCTTCTTTATCTTTCCTAAGAGGAATGACTAGAGAAGATAGTACTAGTCTTGCTGATGCTATTGTTAAATTTATGAATGTTGTAGATTTCGATGAAGTACTTGGTAGACCTAGTGGTAGTTTTAAAGCTAGTGATGCCATTAATCGTCTTAGAAACCTTATGTATTCTCCTAATGCTATGGGTGAACATCACATGCAGAATAGTGCTATGTTTGCTATGATGTTTGAGAATAGAATTGTTCCTGTAGATGATTATCGAAATAAAGGTAGACTTCCTTATCAAGCTATGACTTGGTCTCAATATAAAGTTGCTTCTCACGAAGAAGCTATGAGACAACTTATTGCTGGTACTCCTCTTGCTGCTCAATTTGAGAAATTTGTAAATGATATAAAGTCTGACCCAAATCAACTTAAAGAATATGCTAGAGGAAGAAGAGATTTAGCTAATGAATTTAAGAACATTTTCCTTAACAATAAACAAAGTAAAGATTTTGTTGCTAAACGTAAGGAACTTGAAGCTAAAGCTAAGAAACAATTTGAAGCTAATCCTACTCTTATGGAACAGCTTGATTTGGTTGATGGTAGACTAGGTTTTAAAGATGGTTCTCTTATGGAACAACTTTCTAAACAAAGTACTAATGGAGAAATAAATGATGCTTATGCTCTTCTTGGAGAGTTCAAAGGTAAAGTTATTGCTGTTAATAAAGAAATACATGGTGTATATGATAGACTTGGTGCTGCTCAACTTGAAAAATATTGGTGGGGTAGTCTTGTTATGCAATATCATAAACATATATATCCAGGTATTCTTAAACATTGGAGAAGAAAAGGTTATTTTAATGAACAAACAGGCGATAGTCGTGTAGGTTGTGGTCCTGCTCTTATGGATTTCCTTACAATGCCTATTCGTCAATATAATGAAAGACATAAACTTTTAGATAATAAACAGCTTGAAGCACTTGAAGGTACTCAAAATCTTTTTGCTGCTTATGTAAACTTTGCTGAGAATATTCGAGTTAATTGGGAAGCATTACCTGAATATCAGAAAGCTGCTATTCGTAGAACAGCTGGTGATGTATTTGGTGCTTTATCTTCTATTATGGTTGCTATCGGTACTAATATAGCTTGGGATGATAAGGATAAAGATAAAATGCTTCTTCCTAATCTTATGCTTTATAGTGCAGACAAACTTGCAACTGAAAGTATGATGTATAATCCAATATTCCTTCCAAACAATGCTAAAGATCTTTGGAGTTCTCCTATTGCAATGATGAATATGCCTAATGATATTATCAATAGTCTTAATCTTGTAGCAAATGCTATGTTTGATGATGAATTTGATTATAATTATACTACTGGTCGTTACAAAGGTGAGAATAAATTTAAAGTTAAACTTATGAGACAAGTTCCTATTTATAGAGCTTATAATAATCTTGCTACTATTGATAAGAGTAATAGTTATTATCATTATGGTAAAAATATACTTGGATTTGTTCCTACATCATTTGATAAATAAACCGCCCCGTAAAAGAGTTGATAATGTGAATTCTACTAATAAGAATTAAATAAGACCTTTATCTGTTGGAGATATTAATATTAATAGTATCTTTGCAACAGATAAAGGTTTTCCTGTTTTTGCCATGAAATTACTACAGATATATGCGAAACTTTATTGCTCTATGGTGTAATGGTAGCACTACAGATTTTGGTTCTGTCAGAGCAGGTTCGAATCCTGCTAGAGTAACAAATGCTATAAGTTCTAAACTACTTGCTAAATTAATTGTTTATAGGGTTTAAATGTGGTTTAAGGTGATATTTATAAAGTTCTTGAGCTAGATAGTCGTGATGACTGTCTAGCTCTTTTTCGTTTAATGTGTTATAATGTGTCGCTACTAATAAATAAAAAAAAGAGTAACTCATCCTCACGGACAAGCTACTCATAATATAAAACAATGATTAAAATGATGCAGCCGCTGCTGCTAATGTTGAATTATGAATTCTTATAACATGGAATGCAAATATCAAAAACATAAGTAATATTTCAATTTCTTTCGTAAGCGGTCAAATAATTAAAGTAGTATGATTAATCGGCATTAATATATAAGTTGCTTAGAAATCATTTATTATGTAATTGTGGGAGTTTCCCACTAAGGTTGGCACAGATTAAACTCGTATGCCTGGAGCTGAAATAAGACTTACAAGTAAGAATGGTTATTAAATAAATTACACTTTAAATGACTTCTAAGCTACTTTAAGATTGCGACTGAATAACTATTCAGAAGAAGAGAATTAATGCGACAGAGGAGAATTTAAATTCCTCAAGAACGCAGCATCATTTTGAAACAATCTACTGCCATATAATTAATTAGCTTCTTGTTTAAAAGGAGCTTTAATTATATTACCATTACCATCAAGATAAATAACACTATCTGTGTCATATCCATCATTTGTAGAATCAACATCATTTATTTCATAGAAATCATCATTAATTCCACAACTATCTATACTTACAGGTTTGTTATTAGAAACTTTATTATAACTACAAGCACCAAGTCCGGCAGTTACAATAGCAAGTATAAATATGGCTATATTCTTATGTTTATTATAATTTGGATTCATAATAGTTTTAAATTAAAAACTGCTAGTACTTTCACAAGCACTAGCAGAAACATCAGAAGAAAAATTTCAGTATTTATTTCAAATACAAATCTATATACCTCTGTATACAGTTCACATGAGTACTTCCAACAAATTTAAATGTTACTTCATCATCTTTAAGAAATATTGTAGTAGGATAATCATAAGCTTTATACTTATGAATAAGTCTTTTAGGAAGCTCTGTAAAATCTTTAATTTCAAGAGCTATTTCTTTAGATGATTTAGCAATAACTGTTTGAATGTTATTTATCACTATAGAACAACCAAGACAATTCTTAGTCGTTATTATCAGGATTTTTCTTTTCATTTATCTCAGCTACTTTTTCATAATAAGAACCATCAGGAGTGAAATGAACTCCTTCATTGTTAAGAATAGTCGCATAAGTCTTTGCAGTATTCTTCAAATCTCTAAGAAGCAAAGCAAGATTAGCAAAAGTTACTTTATTAACTTTATCGCTATTCTTAGCATTTTCAATAAACTTAGATACATTGTTAACTTCAATAGCAGTATGTGCGTGCTGCTTAATCATTTCTGATACCCACTTTTTCATATTGTTTACTATTTAAATTATTAATTATTTCTTTGCTGTAGAACCAAATGCACCATCACCTCTATCAGTTATGCCAAGGTCTTCAAGATTCTCGACTGGTTCAAAACAAATTTGTCTATGATGAGGAATTTCAAATTGCCCAATAACATCACCAACATTAATTGGTGTAGGATTATCTACAATAGCTCTAAAAACAATGAAAAATTCACCTCTATAACTTTCATCCAGAGTCATTGGAGCATTAGCTACAACATAACCCATTTTAGTAATTCTACTATTAGGACGACAAGTCAGCGAATCTCTATATTCAAGAGCTACATGAATACCAGTTCCGCATTTAATGCGTCCATCATCTGTCTTTTCAATAGAAGTACAGACTACATCACAACAAGCATCTGTAGCGTGTCCATAAGCGTGACCATCTTTATCACCTTCACTCATATAATGAGCATACTCTGGAATTTGTGCTTTAACTTTAGGGTCAAGCCAAATCTTAACTGGAACAAAATCAATAGCTGTACGAAGAGCTTCTTTAAGTTCTTTTTCAGCTAACACTCTGTTGTCAGGAGTGTCTTTAAAAGCATTTGCATAATTAATAAATGCATCTGCAATACGATTACTTAATTGACTCATAATTTATTTATTGAAATTATATACTATAGCAGAATATTCATTAATCTGATAATTCTTACTATTTCTTATACACTTTAGAGTAGTATTAACTTGTTCTTTAAATCCTTCACAACCAATACATTTAATCATTTGAGGATTTAACAGATACCAATTATTACCAACTTCTACATTACTAGGAAGACCTTCAATGTCTTTCCATTTAATAATAGCTCCTACATCAATAAGTTCTTTAATAGCTTTTCTTATTGTGTCAGGAGTTTTAGCATTACACTGAGAAGATTCAATTAAAGTTCGAGAATTAAATTCAATACTAGTTTGTGAAGGTTTCATTGTATCACTAATCCAACAAGCAATATCACAAGCAGTTTTACTACAAGTTTTATGTATCATAGTAGACACAAATTTACCAGTACCTTTAAACACTTCATAAACAGTAGTTACTTTAGCATCTTTACCTTTAATTTTATTTCTAGCTTCATGTTCTTCCATAATAGTTGTAAAATTAAGTACTTCAATCATAACTTCACTACCTTAACTAATAACGACACTACAAAGATAGAAAAATTCCTCGTTTCTATCACAGAAACGAGGAAAAAATGTCGTTAATTTGTGTTAAGGCTAACTATAACTATCTGATAATCAATTAGTTACAGCGTCAAAAATTGGCTCTATATATATAATATATTAGTCCTATGATATTTGACACGGCAAAGATAACTAAAAAGTAGTATACTGGTACAACTTTTAAGCTAAATGTTGTATATATCTACAATATTTTCTATAGTAGCATTAACATCACCTACTTCACATCTTCTACGGGGCGGCTTTAGCTGCTTCTAGTATTCTAGCACTAGTAGTTGCTCTATCCTCCCCGTAAAGGACATCCTTAGTAACAAGCATTTAATTCATTTTGTAATTTTATAGTCCATTCTCTAGCATCTTCTTTATTATCAAATACTAAAGCTTCTGGAACATTAGGAACACCTTTATTTTCATCAATCATAATAGTGTAATTTACAACACTTTGGTTAGTATCAGCATAACTATTTACAGCACTAACTGTACCAACAAAGAATTTACCACTAATATGACTAAAAGCTAGTACCTCATCACCAACTTTGTAATGAGGTACTTTAAATTGATTTTCTTTTCCATTAAAATTAACTAGCATAAGCTACAACAGAATTAAGTGCTTTATTCATATTATTATTAGCACTACCCCAAACAAGACTATTCATACGTTTCTCACCTTCAAGATTAGCAACGTTACAATAGAAACCAGTTACAGCATTATATGCACCCCAAGCAGTACCACAAATATCTTTCTGACCAATACCATCATTATAGTAATCCATCATATTATAAAGTTGATTAGCTTTACGAGAAGATATTTCAACTGCTTCAAGAAGTCTATAATCACGAGCAACAAGTCTAGCGTAACCTTTATTAGGGTCGTACTGATTAATTCGTTCAATCTCAGCAGGAGTAAGTTGCAATTCACAAAGATACTTATAAACTTGTTCATCATTCATCTTAATAGTAGTAAGATGACGATAAAGTTCTTGAGCATCTAAAGCATGAGAACAAGCAACTTTAAGTACTTGAGCACCAAATTCAAGTTTCTCTTTTATAGACTTAGTATGTCTAAGTCTGATATGACAAGAAGCTTTATCTAATGCTCCATTAAGCATATTAGTACAAATAACACGAACAGGAGTAATCATAATATCTACAGATGAACCACCATCATGTCCATTACTAAACACAAGATAGTTATCTATAACATCGTCTTTACTTACAGAAGTTTGTATTGGAAGTTTAGCACTAACATATACTTTCTCTCCCATATTAAGACAAGCAGCTTTATCCCAAATTGCTTTACCTTCACCAATAGCGTTATTAAAGAAGTTGAAAGCATCCATATTTTGAACAACTTCATACTTATCTTTAACTATACCTAAAGGATAGTTACAATCTGTACGATAGGTAGCATAAGCGTTAGCACACTCACGATAAATATTACCATCATGTACAAAAGCATCTTCACCTAAATCGTTATTACTACCTATTCTAAAAGGCATTTTACCTACAAGTTCACACTTTTGCACAGACCAATCAAGACCTGCTTCTTTCATTACTTCTTGTGCAGTTGCACAACCTGAAACGTCTTTACCCATAGCCCAAGGAAGACCACCACGATTAAATTTACTCATAACTCAGCGTTATTAAATTGTTAAACATTAAATTAAATATTATCAGTAGGAGGAAGAGCTTCTTGATTATCTTTACTTTCTCCTGTATAGTCAGGATTTAAATCTTTAACGCTCCGTGAATCACGTATTACATTTGAAACAATAAGTTCTACACTAACTATATGTCTCTTTAGTTCTTCACCATTATATTTAAGATATGAAGCACTACTTGTAGCATCAGATAAATCTTCTGCTAGAATATTAACATTAAGAAAAGTATTAGCTTTTACTTTAATATTTGTTTTAACGAAATATACATTATACATAATATTATTATTTATATTAATAAGACTTTATATTTATACAACCTAAAGCAGAATCATAATTCACACTATTAGCATATAAATCATCAACCATAACTTGACAGTCTCCATTATTTTCTTGGAGACTGTTAAGTTTTTGTATTAATTCTGAAACTCTCATATTATTTGATAGTTAAATTATCATTTTCAACAAGTTTAGCAATATTGGAAACACAACCATCATCTTTGATTTTAACTTTCATAAGTTTCTTATCAATACTAGGTTTAAATTTCCAACCATAACGATTAACAGCTCCGATATTAGTCATAAGCTGATAACCATCACCCTTGAGAAGGTCTGTAAGTTTAACTGGAACAGTAACCTCAATATTAACATCATCAAGGTCTTCTATTTCAATTTCACTACATTCGTAATTACCAGAATCTTTAGCAGTATTAACAATAGCATCAAGTAATGCTTGTTCGTCTACAGAAGAATTTTGATTAAGAGTACCGGTATATATACCATTAGCAAAAGTTACTTTAAGCATATCATTAATAGCTTCGAGTTTCTTACTATTAACTTCAATAGTTTCGCTTTTACGAATAGTTACTTTACCAGTACCCCAATCAATCCACTTCTTACCTCTCTTATCTTCTGTACCATAATTTTTAATAGCAAAGAGAACAAGATTAGTAAGACCTTTAATTGTATTCTCTTTAGACTTCTTGAGTCTAGAAAGTCTATCAGTTTCAGACTTAATAGCAAGAATATCAGCATTCAAATTATTAATAAAGTTAGTTATATTCCTAACTTTATTAGTCATTTCTTGACCATTAATTTCAAGCTTTTCTTCTATTTCTGGAGTTATTTCTCCACCTGCTTCTTCAATCTCATCATAAAGAGAATATAATTCTCTATCAATATCAAAAATACTTTTTCCCATATTACTTAATTATTTAATAGTTAAAGCTATATCTGCTTTATGAGTAATTTTACAATCTTCAACAGCAGAATAATTACGACCTACAGTAACACGAATTTCAACTTCAGGATTAGCTATTTCAAAATCACTAATTAACTTGAGAATAGCATTCTCTAAAGTCTTTGCATTCTTCTTAACTTCATTAATTGTCTTTTCCATAATTTTATAAGTTTAAATGAGTTTCTACATTATTTACTACACACAAAGGACATTCGTCAGTTAGCATGAATACAGTTTCAGCAGAACAATAACCGTTTGATTCAAGCCAATCTACAGCTCTTTCATTATCATCAGCAGCAGTTTTGTTTTCTGCGAAATCTTCAGTTACATCAACAACTTCAATTTGTCCAGCATTATAATTTAAAATACTTATCCACATGTTGTATAATTAATTAAATTTTTAACTTTATCAGCAAGTTCTTTAGCCATAGGATGAGGAGCTCCACTAACACCATTAGAACGTAAATCAATATAATGCTCCCAATCATCAACAAAAGCAGTATGAACTACTTGAGTTTTAGTATTAAGAGGAAGAATTTCTCTAGCTTGTTGTGCAGTCCAACCAAGTTCACGAGTTTTACGATAAACTAAATCACAAATTTGAAGACCATATAAAAACCAATCTACAGCAACCCAATTATAAGTATTCTTAGCTTCAATAAGATGAGTAGATTTATCATAAATTTCTTCATCACTATAAAAACCATTATTATACGTAGTTACATTAAATTCGTCATTAGTATCTATAGTTTTAATCCAAGGAAGTTTAGCAACAGTTATTCCATTACCAAATTTACCTTTATCATAAGCACAATATCTAGTACTTTCTTCACTAATACTATTAACTCTATGACGATTAAGTTCACGACTAGCACCAATATCTGTTATAAAACAAACAGTAGGTCTTGGAATATAGTAAGGACAATTAGGAGTTTCATCTATGAAATCAAGAGTATCAACAGCATAATTTTCTATTATTACTCTAAGATTTGTAGTAACATAATTATAACCATTATGATTATTAATTCTACTATATTTATTATGTGAATATGTATTTACACACATATCAACAGCACTAGGAATAAAAGTAGGAAATTTAAGATGAACTGTTGCATGTTCACAACAACTTAAATGAAGACTTGTTAAATCTACATCACCATAAGAATTTTGAGCAAGTATTCGTTCAAATCTGTTATTAACATTTATCTTACTATAACCAAGGAAATCATGTCCTTTAAAAATAGTTCTAACAAGAAAATCATAGGCATTTTCATCTTTATTTTTAGGAGTACTTTGATAGCAAACACGAGCACATCTAGCTACATGTTTAAAAATACTCTCTAAATCATAACCATCTTGTTTCCAAAGTTCAACACTAGGATTTACAACTTTAATCATATTATTTACTTTTTATGTTTAACAAAATCTTTTCCAGCAGCATATTCTTCAGGAGAAATAGCTACTACATTTTCTTTATTTTCACTAGTAACAGGAATTTCTTTATTGTCAGCAGATAAATTATACACATATCCATCTTCGTCTTTACAAAGATGGTCAAAACCATAGGTAGCTATAATTTCATTAGTTACATCTTGTCTACTAGTTACTTCAATAAGAACAAGTTTATCTGTTTTAACAAGAGTAGAAATATCAATGAAAGTTGACTCTACCCGCCCCGTAGAAGGTATGGTAGGTTCATGCCCATCATTACTAGCTTGCCAAGCTAATAACATATTACAATAATTACCTAAATCTTGAATAGTATCAAACATACTTTCATCTTCAACATTAGGATTATTATAACCATTAAAATCATCTTCAATAAGATGAACTAAACGATTAGCTTTATCATACATTCTAGCTAGACCATATCTATAGCCTAGTTTATCACAACCTTTATTGAAAGCATTACCATAATCAGCATTTTTCTTAGCCATAAGATTAAGCATTTTATTTTGCTGGTCACGTAATGCAACAACTTCAGGAGTTACAAGATGTTTTGGAACTACTCCATTAAGAGCAGCTTTCCAATAATTTAAATCACTTTCTGTCATAACTAATTAATTAATACTTATAAGTTTATTTTCTACACACCAATTAAAAGCTAATGAAATAACTCTTTCAGGAGTATTAGCTTCAAAATCTTTAATAGTACAAAAATCTTCATCAACCCACATGATAATATAGTCATCATTTTCATGAATTAATGCAGGTTTTGCACCATCTTTATTAACAACATAAATGTCTGTATCATCCGTTTTACTAATAGAAGGAAGAGAAGTAAACATTTTCATTGCTAATGCTAATAAACTATCATTAGTTAACATAATTCTTATTTTATATAAGTAGGATTTATTATAAGACCTTTATCTAAACACCATTTAAAAGCATTTCTAATAGCTTGTTCTGGAGTAATACCACTAATATAATGAAGTGAATCTCCTTCATCACCTATCCAATCAATAGCATATTTATCTTCAAAACAATAAAGCTGAGGAATGTAACCACGGTCTTTTTCACATGTTACAAAATTATCAGCTTTTTCTTCTATTGTAATACATGGAAGTTGAATAAATAATAGAAATTCATCAGCAGCTTCAAAATCAGTTTTTAACTGTATATGAAGTCTTCCTGTAGTATCTAAACATCTGTTATTGGAAACATTTCTCTTTCTAGTAATTCGTTAGGAATTTCATGAGCCATTCCTTCATAAATACTAACTGAATAATGAGAATCTTTTGGGTCTGTTTCTTCAAATACAACTAGAGCATTATGAGAAACAGTTACATCAATAGCATTTTTTAATTTCATAATTTTACTTTTTAAATTTCACTAATTTGTTTCTTAATATTCTCTATTTCTCCTTTAACTTCAATACGTATGATATTTTCATACTTTGCCAAGATGTCTTTTATAGGAGACAAATCTTCAAGGTTACAAAGACTATCTCTATTACCTAAGTAACCTTTCTTATAATAAGAAAGATGAGTGTCATTGTTATCTAACATATGATACACTCCTTTCAACTCATTTAATCTCTTATCAAGAGAAATAACTTCATTGTACTGTTCTTCTGTCATAATTGTTATTTTATTAAGTTAAATATCCATTGTTCCTACAGCTTCAATAGTTCTTCCACTAGGTAAATGAATCAAATGATTCTCCATACATTCAGCAGTAGTTTTATCTAGAGGAAAACTAAGTCTATCTTGCAGATTATAATATCTAGCAAAATCTTTAATATCATCAAACCAAAGAGTATGACAACCTATTCTAAATCTCCATTCTTTATATCCTAGAAAATCAGATTTATCTTTATAATGAGTAATATCGACATATTTATCTGAATAGTCAATTCTTGAAACACAGAAAGAACCAATTCTAAACTTATCATATTTAAAGACAAATTCAGTTTTACCGCTAAGAATATAATTAGTATAAAGCTGATTAAATATATTAATAGCAGTTTCTAAAGGAACTAAAGCACCTCTACTAGTTTCAACCCAATTAGGTTTATTAGGTTTAAGTCTAAGTTGAGTATTAGGAAACATAGTATGATACAATACACTATCCATAGCTTTAATTTCTCTAGTATCAGGATTTGAATAATACATAGTATAATGGATTTCTTGTTTTGTACCTCCTTTTCTCCATTCATCAATAGTTTGATTAGCTTTAGCTAAAGCTGCTTTATAATTATTTTCAGTTTTAATATTATATTCAGCTTCTCTTTTACGAAAAGCTTCTTCTTCAGCTTTATCTTTAGCTTCTACTTCTGCAACATATTCATTAGACCATTTCTTGTTAAGCTCTGCCCAACTAATTCCTTTATGAAGACAAAACTTAGTATAGAACTTACATTTCTTAATATACTCTTTTTGCTCATCAGTAAATAGAGCATCATTAAGAATAGCATTAATTGAAGGAAAATCAACTTTATAGCTATTAATCCAAAATCCTTTATCAGATAAAGGCTTACATTTAGGAATAAACTTATATTTATCTACAAGAGTTTTAATAGCTATAAAATATTCATTTCTTTTATTTGCTATAAAACTATGGTCAGGAATTTGTTTACTTATAGAACTAAGTACTTTATATTCATGTCCAAAAGTCTCAAGATACTTCTTAATAAGATACTTTGCATACATTTTAATAAGTATCTTTTTGTTCTTTGGTTCAGTTATATCATAAATAGGAATATCTTCTTCTGTTTTATAAATAGCATAACCTGCTGGAAGACCACGTTCAATATCCCAATCATATTCAGTTCCTTCTTTAATTACAGCTATTTTACGTTTACGGTCAATACGAGCCATACAAGAACCTTTAAGACCTCCACACCAGCCTTCTTTATCCCAATTATTTTTAATATAATCAGGAGTAAGTTTTTCAGCTAGACCTTTTCCTCTATGAAAGAAATAACCATAAGCAAAACAATAGCAGTGATAACTACTATCATAATATCCATACTCATCACGATGAATACCTTCATGGATACCTTCACTTTTAGTAATAGCATGTCTAACTCTTTGTTTCTTAGGTTCAGCACCTACTTTACTTTTAGTCATAATTTTATTTTTTTAAATGTTCTACAATAAGTACATTATTTTAAATTGCATGATTGCGAATAGCATAATAAATAAGCATTAAAATTCCTATTATTACATAAGGTATAATAATAACGAAACAACCAAAGCAACCACTATTGTAATCTTCATTAGTCATATTATTAAGTTATTTAATATTTTAATTTTGTTTCTAACGAATTGAATTTAGTTATATGAATAACTAATAAGCGAGCATAATAAAGCCGCTCACACATGAAGTAAAGTGGAAATCTGCCACATTCTTCTACGGGGCGGCTCTAGCAATTTGATGTTATATGTTCAACTGATACACTTCACCATCAGGTTGAGCATCAACAAGTTTAACTTCAACATTAGTATCTACAGTCATAGTATTAAGAATAGAATCTTCAATAACTTCTTTAGGAATAGAAAACTTTAATCTACTATAATTATCTTTATTAGTTATACTAAATCTACCATCAACATTATTCATGCTAACAGCTAGAAAATAATCATCTCGTTTAATAGTTTCATTCCATCGTTTCATAAACTTATAGAACATTCTAAACTTTATTTCTCGACTATATAATCTTTTAAACTTTGGAGAATACCAAGTTTTATGTTTATCTAATTCTTCTTTTACATTATCATAAGCATTTAAATTCATTGTTATATTTACTTTTGAATGTCCACTAATTTACAATGAAAAGGCACGTTCTTTACACCCGACCTTTCACGAAACTCACAAGTTGCAAGTTTACCAATAAAATCTTCTTTATGTTTAAGAATATATTCTTGTCTTGAATGGTCAAAATTACCAGTAGCTTCAAATAGTTCATCATTGATGTCATTTTTAAGAACAAACTTACAAAGTGTAGTTCTAACTCCTTCAGGAACAACATCAATAATTTTAAACTTAGCATCATCAACTCGTTTATATTTAAGCATAGCTAAATTACGAGCACCAAATTGATAAGCAGAATCAACATCACGAATAATAAGACCTTCAAAACCAAGACTTATAAATTTATCTCTAAATCTTGTAGCATCATCAATATTACTAATAACTACATCTGGTAATAATACAAGTTTACTCTTGTTATTAAGATGCTGTTCATAAGTATCAAAAGTATAACATAGTCTACTTATGTTATCATTCTTAAACTTACGTCTAGCTTCATAACTCATATTATCAATAGCAATATCATAACACCAATACTGAAGAAGTAGATGTTGAGGAAGTTTTTCATTCTTAACAAAACTATTAATATCATTTACTTTATAACCAGGAATATAAAGTTCACCATCAAGGCAAGCTCCTTCTTCAATCATAGCATCAAGTAAATCATCTTTAATAGCTGGAAGAATTACTTCATCCATCCAAGTAAGTTTAGGAGTCCAATCAGTACCTTCTCTAGAACGATAAGTAAGTCTAACAGGATTAAACATATCATTAGTTTGTTCAGCACCAACAATACATCTAACTCCATTAATTTTATATTGACCTAAGTAACTACGTTTATCAAAAGGTTTATTATCTTTAAGTACTTTTGCAAGCATTGGAAGAACAAAACCTTCATCAGTAGTATTATTCTTTGGAAGATAAGTATTAAGATAATTAATTAAACTAACATAATCAGGAAAACTTTCAGGAGCATTATCTTTAAGCTCAGAAACTTCTTTATATCCTTCTTTACGTTTAGCTTTAATACGAGACTCAATCTCATTACCTTTAACTAACTTTCTAGCAACTTCTTCATCGTGAACAGTAGCTCCAGCTACTAAACCATATTTCAAAGATATGTTACCATTAGGAAGTTCAGATATATCCCAAAATTGAGGTTCGCCTTTAGCGTTTCTTTTATATAGTCTCATATATTAATTTTAAGTTTACTAATAAGTTTAGCTCTAGCTTGAGCATTTAACTGAGCAGCACTTTGAGTTTTCTCTTTCTTAGGTTTTTCAAAACCATCAAGAGTTCCTTCTTTAGCTTTCTTTTTAGTAGTACGAGTAGTCTTCTTTAAACCTTTCTTCTTGTCATATATGATAGGAGGATTATCTTCTTCATATTTAAGATTACGTTTATGTAAAGCTACAAGTTTAGAAACATATTCGTCTCTTTTATTTTCATCAATCCACCCTTGTTCAAGAGCATAATTAATTCCATACAGAGTACGACTAACTTCATATTGATAAGGAGTACCAATAGTTTGCATCATTCTCATATCATCTTTAATACGAGAACAATCAAGACGAACACAAGCTTTAGCAACAAATTCATCAGCACCACAAGTACTAATATCTTTGATAGCCATAACTTTAACTTGTTCATCTATTACCATAGTATAAGCTTTTGGAAATCTTACCATTGTTTAGCTATTAATCTGAATATTACAACTTTATCTGGTTTACCTAGACGACCATGAGCATATTGAGCCATAGCACCAATATCATCAGTTTCTCTAGTTTGATACATTTTTGTAGGAGTTTTACAAGTATGAGTATCATAATCGTAATTAAGAGGAATATGAACAACATCTTTAAAAGGAATTAATTCGTTTAAAGCATCATAATCTTCAGTACCATCATGAAAATCTACTTCTCCATACGAAAATATATTGTCTTTATCAAGATCAAAAGTAATACCACCTCTAGTTATAGAAATAGCTCTACCTTTATCAAGTAGAGCTTCTTCTTTGTCACTTATCCAAGTCATAAGAATACGAGTTTGTGATTTTATTTTATTACCAGCTTTCTCAGTATGGCAAATCACAGTCTGATAATCTTTTGAAATAGGCATCGGTATTACTCTTATCTTTTCTGTATCGGATTTCGACATATCTAATAGTTTCTTTAATAAAAGTATCTATTTCATCATTATTGAATTTATCATGTAAATCAGCAAAATCTTTACACTCATAATTCTCAAGTCCAAATTCTCCACGAGTAATAAAAAGATAAGGAATGCCATAAGTTTCCAAAAGATAATCAGCACCATCACGTCCAGTCCTATCAAAATCTAGAAGACTAACAATCATACCTTCATTATTAAGTCTTTTTCTAAGCCAAGTATATTCATTAGCTTTAAGTCTATAATTTTCACTAGGAAGATTAACAACTCCAATATTAAGAGTTTTTCCATCCGCCCCGTAGAAGATATGTTTGCTTAGATGACTACCTAAACTTAATCTATCTTTACTAGACTTAGTTATAATAATATAATCATAATCTTCTCTTTCTAGATTAGGAAGACCTTCAAGTACATTACAATTAGTTACAAACTTTAATTCCTTAGTTCTATCACGTAATGGAAAATATAGTTTAATAAGATATACTCCAGATTTATTACGACCAAGCATATAAGCATAACAAGGGTCATTTTTAGCATCTTTATATTTAGGAGTAGGATTAGTTACTCTATCAATATAATATTGTTCAACTGGAATAACAAAATGAGTATTAAGATAATTCAAATCTACATTTAATTTAGCCCATATAGCTTTATCTTGACGATTCCAACTACGAGGAACAATTTCAATAATAGCTTTTTTCTTACGAGCTTTAACGAGAGCATTCTTTATAGATTCGTCTACATCATAATCATTAATACGATTATCTATTTGATATGAAAACGTTCTATAAATATGACTTAGTACAAAATAAAAATCTTGTTTATTATTTGTACTAATCGGTCTTTCATATACAATACTTAGTACGTAAGCTACTACACCATACACATCATTAAAAAAACCAGCACCGCCAAAATCACGAACTTTAAGTCTACCCTTGGCATTGTATGCAATACCCATACTACCATCAGTATCATCATCACGAAATACAGAAGTAATAAGATGATTATGTTCAACACAATCTCTAACTACTTCTAATGGTATATCTAAGTATTTACTTACAATTTCTTCTTGACTTACTCTAGATTCTATAAAAGCTTTTGTAAGTTTACTTGTGTTAGCATTACGTTTCATATTGATAAAAAATTAGGGGCAACAACAGTATTACTACCATCGTTACCCCTTAGAACATTAAACTTTAGTTGAGAATAAGTAGGCAAAGAGATAACTCTTCACTTGTCTACTTAGAATGGAAGGTCATCTGTAGCAGTTGGATCAAATCCGGCACCAGTAGGAGCACCACCAGCAAACTCACCACCAACAGGAGGAACTACAGCACCACTAGTCATACCAGGCATACCAGGAATACCAGGAACACCAACAGTAGGAGTCTTATTAGTCTGCTTAGGAGTAATACTTTCCTTAACCTTATCGATAGCAAGAATAACAGGAGGAAGAATCTTTCCTTCCTTCATCTTAACTAGCTCAATAGCACCAGAACCAACAAATGAAGTAAACTGCAAATCTTTGCTCTTATCAACATCTACCCAATCACCTTTACGATTACGAGTAGCACGAAGCAACTTAATCCAACAAGAAATAGGTTTACCATTGCCATCCTTAAAGCAAGGCTTAGGAGTAGCACCATCAGCAAGATTAAATTGTCCATTAAGCATAGCAGCAACATTCTCAAAGATATGACGATAACCATTAAGAACATCCTGTGCATCTACTGCATTGTACTCCAAATTACCATTCTCATCTTCAGTGTAATCTTCAAATGTAAGAGTAAGAGCATCTTCCTCTTCAACAGTAAGTTCACGACCTTTAAGATAGAATACATCAAGAAGATGCTTTGTCCAATTAAGAAGAGCATCTACTTGCCAAGCATTCTTACCACCAGGAATAGTATCAACATTACTCTCAACTGGGAAGAAAGTCTTAGTAACATAACGACGTTCCTTAATATTCTCATGGTTACTAGCAAAAGTAACCACAAGACGAGGCATTTTAAGACCAGCAAAAGAATTACCTTCTCCACTTTGAGACCACTCTACACTTACAGAATCAAGATGAGCCATAAATAAACCATTAGCTGGACTAGCATCTTTCTCGTGAAATTTAAGACGAGCAGCAGCTACTGTGTTATTACTAATACCTCTACGATTCTTCTTTGCAGCACCATTTGCAACTGCTGCTGCTTCTTTTGTTACATCTGTCATAACTTAATTAAGTTTTAAACGTTTATATTAATTGATTAAAAAAGGGAACTGATTTGCTCAGTCCCCTATAATAAAAGCGAATGAATATCTAATGAATGAACTAATTACTCAGCAGATTCAGCAGCCTTATTAGCAGCTACACGAGCAGGCTTCTCATCAGTATACTCACCGAGTGGATAATAGATAACATCAACAATCTTATGACCATCGTTGAACTTACCTGTCTCACCATTCTTAATATCAACAGAGAATACACGCTTCAAAGCAGTCTTATCTTCCATATCAGCTTTAAGCTGCTCCCAGTTGTTTGTATCAGAGAAGTTAAGCTTCAGACCAGTACCAACTGCATTACCACTAGCAGCAAGCTTACAACCACTGAATGCCTGAGTCTGTGGACTCTGCATTTCATCAACTGTATAATGCTCCTTAATCTCATCAGCTGTAGCATTCTCATTAAGGTTGTAAGCAGCAATGAGCTGAGCACGATTAGCAGCAATGATAGCATCAACATTCTCATCATAGAGCTTCTTCTTCTCTTCCTTAGTAAGACGAACAGCTACAGTAGCTTCTGAACCATCCTTCTTAAACATAGGAACACCCTTAGCAATATACCAAACAGTAAGAGACTTAATACAAGCTTCTACACCCTCAGAAGTCTCAAGGTCGAAACCATTGTTCTTAGCATACTCCAACAAATCAGCATTTTCCTTAGCCATTACAAGTGCTTCAACATCAGCGATGTTATTAGCAAACATAATGTTATCACCAGCCTGCAAACCAAGAGCCTTAGATACAGAACCTGTGATAGCAAAACCACCCTTAGTAGTAGCAACAATAAGCTGAGGTTCAGCATTAACTACACTACTCTTAACACCACTTGCAACTGCTGAAATACCGAATGATAAACCGTTAATCTTCATAATTTTAAATATTTAAATTGTTAATAAAATAATTATATAGTATAATACTATTTACACACTAAATTGTTCCTTACTCTGGAGAAACTTTACCATTAGAAATTTCTTCAATATTTACAAAGTCTTCATCATTAGGAACTGAATTGGCAAAGACTTCGGATAATTCATCGTCTGACATAACACCCATAAGAATATCACTAGCTATATCACGAGCACCATACATAAAGGCACGATGACCAATCATAATACGAGTATATTTCTTAAAAGTATCTTTAGTAAATAAGTCAGCCGTATTAGCTTCTGTATAAGAGAAATGACCTACAGCATGAGTTTCAACTACTTTACCATATATTCTCTTAAACCTAGTAAACTTATATTCAGTAACATAATCTGTAGGAGTAGCCTGAGTTCTAATAACAGGAAACTTACCTTCTTGAGCTACTTTCATAGCTTGGGGTAGATTAATGCACTTAATACATTGTTCGTTAATTTGAAATTCGTTGTATACTCTACCTTTTAAATCTTTATAATATTTAAGAGGATAAACACCAACTATTTCATCGTCTGTTTTACTTTCAGCTTCTGCTTTGGTACGACATTTAACACAATACTGTGGAAGTAGTGTCTCATCATAAACATTATTGCCATCAGTATACTTATACTGAGGTACATAATCTTTAGTAGTTTCCCAGACTATACCTGCCCTTGACAACAACGCTTTGACGATATGAACATCAACACCGGTTTTACCATTAATTACATGGATATGTTCTATACAAGTACTAAAAGGTAATCTTAAATCTTGTGCTCTCATAAGAATAGCAAGACCTTCATTTACACTCTTAACACCGCCTTTTTCTGTAGCAATAATCTTCTTTAGAAATACTTCTGCATTAGCAAGTTGTTTCTCATCAAGAAGATTTAGAACATGAATACCAGTATTAACATCATCTTGTCTAATAATCAAACTACGATTGCTACCATTTTCATCTTTAGTATCATTCATTATTTCAAAGAGCTTATTAGTTCGTTTTCTAATTTCTGCTGCAAAGATAAGAACTTTTTCTTAATCAACAATACAATAATCATTATTATTATCAACTTTAACATTTCTATCAAAATCGTTAATTATTGTATGATTAGCTGGAACAGTCCTATCTTCTAGTTTTTTCTCCTCTAACGTGCTTTTATAGAATAAGGTATATAATAGTACCTCATTACTGAAATGAACCTTAGAAAGCCTATAGAAATAGCTCTCAATAGTATCACATAGCGGAGAAGTGATTATAACCAAATCAATATCAACATCTAAAGACTTATCAGGCGACGCACCACAAGAAATTACATTTATCTTATGACTATTCATAAGTTTCTGTGCAAGTTTCTTTTGAGCAATAACACCTAGAAGTTTAGGTTGACCTTTCTTTGGACCACTCTTTATAAGAATAGGATTTCCATAATCATCTACAGCAGGAACATTATCTACTTTATCATGGCAATTAGCACAAATTCTTTTACCAAATTTATCATTAAGATAATCAGTAACAAGATTAGCAAATTCACCATACTTGTTTATAATGAGTATATTCTTGTCTAAATTATCATTGACTATATCTAAGATATTACTAAGTTTATCTTTAGAACTAGCAAGTTTAGTACTACGTTCTCTAATAATATTATAAATACTATCAGCACGTTCTTTAATAGCAGAAGGACTATACAGTTTATCTATGTCTCTATTAAATTCTGAAGACATATCTAAATGATTATCCCAACCATTAGTACGAGCAATAGCATCACATATCATCATACTAGAACAATTAGTAGCACTATTTCCCAATCTAGCATACTTGATATTATCAAAGTTACCAAATATAGCTAGAGCAGTAGAAATTTCCCTATTATAATAAGTCATTTCTTTATCTAATTCAGTATCAGGTGTTATAGTTAATCCTACCAAACACTCTTTTACGGGGCGGTTAGTTCTAACTTCATCAATAACATTTTGACTAAAATTACCAATACTAGGAGCAACAGTATAGAAATCATCCATAGTTTTATTATCTAGTAGTTTACTAAGAATTACTAGATTAAACTTAGACTTTTCTATCATAGCTATATGTACAAAATGAAATATACTAGGATTATAAATTATAGTCAGTAAAGGACTATAATCATTAATATGTTCAGCAGCATATTCAGTAGTTAAAATCCTAAGACTTCCATTATGCATTACAGTACGAAAAGAATTATTCCATACTTCATTATTCAAAGTAGTTAGATAACTTTCAATACTACTTCTATCTGCAAAATCTTTCACAATAATAACAACACTAGTCGTAGGAGACTTATTGTAAAGTTGTGGAAGAATATAAAGCAGAGGTCTTAGAGCATCAAAAGGAGCAGGTATTACAAAAGTACCTATTCCTTTATTTAATCTCCAAGCATCAACAGCATTTAAATAAACTTGTTCTTCTGTCATTATTCTTCTTCATTATCAAATAAACTATTATACATACCAAAGTTCTTCTTTAATAGAGCTTTTCCAGTAAGAGTTTTATTCTTTACATTACCTTTCTGATTAGGACTTATTCCAAGCTTAATAGGATTAATAATCTTATAAGCTTCTTCATAATAATAAGCATAATCTATATTACGCTCACTAATATCTTTATCATCAAGTAAATTAAGAATTTGAACTGGCTTTCCACTAGCTAGTACACTACGTTTACCAGTAAGTTTATGCTCTTTCATAATCACAACTCCTCTAGTAGATACATAGAAACGAACATGAGGTTGACTACGAACTTCAACACGTTTTCCATCTACTACTTTTTCATAAACAACTTCAAATTGTTTACCAACATTTTGAGTTTTACAAAAATCAAGAATATCTTTATGATTACGAAGAGTTTCCATTACAGATATACCATGAGCAAAGTACTCAAATACAGCAGTAGCTACAATAGGCATATCATAACCTTTCTTTAAGTCTTTAATATACTGCTTTGGGTCAAGAGCACCTTTATACTCAAGTTTATTGTTACTTTGAATATCAAAATAGTTATTCACATTAAGACTAACAAGCATCTTATAATGTTCATCATCAGCAGACATTTTATTAGTCTCATTCCATTCCTTACAAATTTGATTATAAACATCAATTTTATCATAAGGAAGTTTTATAACGATACCATCTGTATTAGCACTAACAACATGTATTCCAGCAAGTTCAAGAGATTCACAAAGAGTCATTGTCATTAACTGACCATTAATAGTAACTCTCATTTGTGCAAGTCTATCATAAAGCCAATAATTTTCATAACCATATTTACCATAAATAGCATTGATTACAATCTTTAATGCTTCAGCTGCTAGACTATTATGTACACCAGGAACTACAAAACCATCTTCATCCTTAGTATGTTTACACTTAACACGCGTCTGTTTAAAGTAATCTACCATGTTTACAAACACCTTAGTATTAAGATGTTCAGGTACTACTTCATAGCTAATCATTATACTTGGATAGTAGGATGTATAATCATGATGAACATAAACATATTTATCAGTACTTTTAAACACTACAGGCTTATCTTGAGTATGAATACCTCCAGTAGCTAGAGTATATGTTGTACCATAAAAATCTATTTCACGTACAAAACTATCTTTATTAGTTCTATATATTACAACTTTCTTCATTTCTTCAAGTAAGTCTTGAAGTTGTTTAGTCTTAAATTTAATATGAGGAAATATAATACGTTTAAACGATAAAGCAGTTCTTTGAGTACGAAGATTTTTAAAAGCATCTTCTTTAAGTCCACTACGTTCAGAATAAAACTTATTAAGAAGTTTATCAGCAATATTACTTCTAGCACTACATAGAAGATTAAGTTTAAAAGCATGACCTAGACTATATCTAAGTTTAATCTCATCAGGCTTTTGTCTAGCTATCTCACAAACAAGAAATACATCATTCTTATTATAATGAAGCATAGGCTTTATATATTTAGGCATAAGATACCTATCAAAGTCAGCAACAAACAAGTGATTTAATTGCTCATTAGTCATACCTTTATATTCATCTTTTTTTCTATATACATCACCTTCTTCATCATCTATTGGAGGTAGCTTAAAATCAAGAAGATTATACCATTTAAGATTAATACTAACTTGCTTTAAACTTTTACCATACTTCTTACGTTCACCAGTATCTTTATCTACATTTACTCCAGCAGAATTAAGAGCATAAACTTTAAACAAATCAACAGTTACATAAGGTAGTCTATACTTACGAATAACATTAAGTAGAGGGTCATTCCATAAAGCATCTTTATCATCTTGTAGAGATATTAGTTTATCATTCACTTCTTTAAGAAATGAACAAAGTTGTTTACTAGTATCAAAACGATTCCAATACATAAGGAAAGCTCTAGTCATCATATCATCATAAGCTTGATTGTTATAGCCAAATAAATCATATCTGTCTACAGTACCATCATCTTTAGTTATAGGACGCATCTTCTCAAAGAAGTCTATCAACTCTAACATCTGTGAATCATCTGTATCAGTAACATAAAATATCCAACTTTTTACACTATCAAGTCTAGATTTAATTTCTTCAACTGTTAAAGTATCAGTTAAAGCACCTTTACAATCTGCAAATTTATCAAGATAATCTCTAACATCTACAAAAGTAAATGAAATCATATTCTCAAATACTTCTAAGTCTACAGCTAAACTATGAATCATTTATTAATTTAATTATTTCCATTCCATTATAATTATTATCTTTACTAGCAGTAAGCCATTTAACTAGACGATTACGAAATTCATTATATTTATTATCATCTATAAACTTAATAAAAGGAGAGTAATTTGTACTGTAAACATAAGGGGCTATATAATATAGTTTATCTTTACCTTTAGTAATATCAAAACCAAAATTAGTAGCAGCATTACCAAGAAGCATTATCTTCTTAATATTATTAATTCTAATATCAGCAAATGTATGAAGTATACATCTATTAGCTATATATTTATTTACAGGACAACGTTCATCAAGCTTACAACGAATAAGAGGAACAATATAAGGGTCTAGTTGTTCTAGACCCCCCGTAGAAGATGTGATAGTTTCCTTTACTATTTCCACATACTTACTAAATGTCATTCCTCTATTCTTATAAGCATTATAATCAACATTAGGTACAACAATAATCATACCTGACATTGGATTACCAACACCATCAAGACATTTGCACTTAGTATTAAACATACCTAAAGCACAATCATCACACACTTTAGGAATCATAATTACATATTATCGACGATAATAACCAAGAGCGCTTCCAGGATATTTACTAATAGTCATAAGACTAGGAAAGTTACACCATTTTCAATACGCTTACGAGCTTTAATTTTATCACTTCTTTTCATAATTAATTAATCTTTACTAGGTTCAACATAATTTTCTACTTTCTCATAATGCTTAACGGCAAAATTATCATATACAGAAACAATAAACATGAACATATTATCACGTTTACCCCAAGTTTTATCTAATTTACGTTTACGACCATAAACATCAACCGAACCATTAACATTGGCTTCAAGTTTAGCAACTTTATAATAATTACGTTTAACACTCCAAGCATTATTACTTTCAATTACATAAACATCGCCAACTTTAATAGGACAATTAGCTATAATATCAGCAGAAGCTTCTTTGTTAAGAGCTTCCATTTTACTCTTATATTCAGCTTCTATTTCTTCTTTTTTATTAATGTAACATTGCACACGTTCTTTAAAAGAAGGACTATTACTTGAACTACACATTTTATTTAATATTTTAATTTTTAATTTGAGCGCATCAAATAATTTTCGTGATTAATTAATCGACTAAACTATTCAAATCGCTTAAAACTCAACAAAATTGTCATCTGATGAATTTGGTATCACTTCAATGTTCCATTCTGCCAGCGAAAACTCGACACTTTCATAAACATAATCAGGACGAACAACAACACCTTTATGATAATTATCATCAATAATAACAATAGTAGCATCTAAGAGAGTACCGATAACAGTACGACTATTATCTTTTTTGGTTAACTTTACAGTATCACCAAGGTTCAAATCATTTTCATCAAGAATACCATTAGATATAGTATCTTTAATTCTAGCTACATCTTGTTCTTTTTGTTTAAGAACTCGAACTAGTCTAACAAAGCTATTATTATCAATATCCATATCTCAAATACACTTTTTCTTTAGCTCTACTAACAGCAACATAAAGCCGCTTATTAATATCACTAGCATTAGTATAAGGTCTACCATACTTATCATAAACAATATCCATAACATCTACCATGCTTACATTGTAAGTTGAGCCTTGAGACTTATGACTACTAATAGCAAAACCATAATCTAAATCTCTATAATAAAGAATAGAACCATCAGGTCTACCAATATTAACAAGAAGAAGACAAGATTCTTTAAACTTATAATAAGCTTTCCACTTAGTAGCACGAATATCTCTACGAGCATTCTTAGCTTGTTGAATTAAATCATCAGCAATCTTACAATACATAGCCATAGTATACTTATCTCTATGGTCTATAATAAATAATGGAGAAGTAACTTGACCACCAAATACAGCTTGAAATTTAACCATGAAACCTTTAAGTTCATATTGTGGATGAGTATAGTTAGCTATCTCTTTTACAATATAATCTTCACTATTCTGAATAATCGCATCATTAAATTGGTCTACAATAGTGACATAAGAAGTAATCAAATCATTCTTAGTAATAACAGATTTTTCACTGTCTTTAATTATAGTTTCTCTAATAAATTTATTCCAATTAGAAACAGCTTTATTAGTATAAGATATAACTTTGACATAATCAGTATTATGAGTAATTGATTCGTCACTAAATTGTTTCATAACTTCTTGCTGAAATTGAGCAGAATTACAAACTACAAATCCTTTAGTCATAGTATTATCAAATTTACTACGATTACGAGATATGTAATTTAGGAAGTTAAAAGTTCCATTATAAACATCACCACGAAGAAGTTCAGTAAGAGTTCTTATAGGATTATCTTCATCTTGTCGTACAACTTGAGTTAGCTTAAAAGATTGAACACCTTTAAAAGCATAACTATCTCTCTCATTTACAGGGGGGATTTGACAATCGTCCCCACATAGAATAAGTTTAATACTATACCTTTTCATCATCTTATCAATATAACCAACAAGACTACGATTAAGCATAGAACTTTCATCTACTATATATAGACGATAATCTTCAATCTTTATACGACCATAAGAAGCAAAAGTAACATTGTTAATATCAAACTTTTCAATATCATAATTAGGTTTAAAACCAAAATCAGATTGAATGGTATTAACATTACAATTAGTACCTCTAATACTATTTTTAAGAACCCTACAAGCTTTATGGCTTGGAGCACTTAATCCTATTTCAGAAAATGGTATGTTACAATCTTGAAGTAAAGCTTTAAGAAGGAAAGTTTTACCAGTTCCACCACGACCAATTAAAGCACGCTTAAAATCTTTAGGATTATAAGGTTCATTAATAAACTTAATAAGTCCATTATAAGCTTTTGTTTGGTCATCAGTAAAAGTAAACTTTTTAGCTCTATTTTTATTAGGAGTATTTATAGTAAATTCATCAGTATTACTCATTATATATCCTCCTCATCATCTATTAAATGTTTAACATTATAATCATGACCAACTAGAGTTAAAATTCTATTGAATTTAGCATAAAGTTTACCATCAATTCTAACAATCCAACAAGAACAAATCCAGTTATGACAAAAAGGTACATAACGATTAGGGTCTGCTTTCTTGAATATTCTATCACTTTCACTAAGAAGTAAACTAATATATTGTCTATTCCTTTGACCAACTCTAGTGAATATACGTTCACATTTAGTTAAATCATAAGAATCTTCAGTAAAAGGAAGAGTTACTCCATCTTTACCTATATCACTTATATTAGTATCTTTGGTAAGTCTATTAATATAATCAAAGTATTTAATACGAACAGTAAAATTACCTTGTTCATCTTGAATAACTTGACCAGGAACTAATTTAGTTAACTTCTTATTAGGAAGTATAGTTGGTGCTCTACGTTTAGTAGAAGCTTTAGGCTTAAATACAAATTTAAGCTTAGAATAATCTACATTCATTTCTTTTTGTTTGTTAGTTTATGTTCTTTCTTAATCTTCTTAGCTTCTCTAGCACTTACAGTAGCATCTTCAAAATTAAGATTACTAGCTTTAACGTTTTTAGCACGATAAAGAATGTAACCACAATAATGAATTAAGAAGTCAATTCTACCCCAAGTGTGGATACCAATTACAGCATCTGTTGGAATAATGATACGATTACCATTAATCTCAGCTACTTTTGATACACACTTTAAATCCTTTCTTTCATCATGTTTCTTTGCCATTTTACAAAAAGTTTAATTAATACTATTATTATTTAATACAGCATGAATGTAATCACGCTTTTCTTTATCATATTTAGCTCCAAGTATTCTAATCATATCTTGAGCACACATAAGATTATGTTTTCTAACTCCAAATATAACATTAAGAGCTTTATGAAAATCTTTAGTAGCAAGCATAGTATTATATATTAATTTAAAACCAGCTTTACTATTAAGAGTTTCACTATTATGAAAAGGAATAAATGGTGTTCTCATAACCTTATTATATTAATAAATTAATACTATTATTACCTCATCAATAATATAATTATACTAAACGTTCTATTGGTATTTTTTCATTAAAATATTTAAATCCTATAGGAGCAAGAATAACATATATAACGTTCTTACTATTTATGATAGCACTATGAACTTTATATTTTCTGTTATTATAAATAATTTCATCGCCAACATGAATATTATAAGATTCTAATACTTTATTACTTAAAGCAGTACGTTCTTTTTTATATTCAACTTTAGCTTTTTCAAGAATACCTTTAGTTTCTTTAAGTTTAGCTTTAAATTCTTTTGCTTCCATAACTCTATTATTTTAATTATTAATATTAGAAGTTCTGCTCGGTTTCGCACCATAAGCCGTATTACTACACTTAGCAGAACTTAAAGTATTACATTCTAGCCTCCCCGTAAAAGGAATGTTAGTATGTAATCATTTTCCTTTTCTAACTTATCCCATACATTAAGTATGAAATCAATACCAGCATGTCTAACAGCAATTATATCTTTAATTACAGTAGTCATATCATGCTGACTTAATTTCATAAGAAAATATATAGTTCTAAAACCTCTACGAGTATTAAGAGGAAAGTTATAAGGAATAATATAACCTTTACGTTTTGAAGAACATTTATAAAAGTCTTTCTTATAAACATAACCATTACATTGTACAACTTCTCCAAAATCAGGCGCACAACAATGTCTTATATCAAATTGATAAAGACAACTATTACATAGTATCATAGTCTACCCTTTCTTCTTCTAATAGCTCTACGTCTACTTTCTCTACGTTGAGCCTTACCATCAGGAAAACTACTACTACAAGCTTTTAAACCAGGTCGTTCATTATCACTAAGTATAATACTTTGAGTATTATAATAGTTTCTAGCATTACCTATATAAATATCTTCGTCACCCATAATTAATTCTTATTTTAAATGGTTTATTAATACCTTCATAAGAAACAAAAGTATGATATATTATATCATGTTTCTTATGCTTAAACTTATTATATAAAATTTCAGCTACAGCACTTATAGTAAAATAATCAATAGCATTAGTATTAAAACTAGCTTTAATTTCATTACGTAAAAGTATTATAGCTTCAGTGTCTTTATTCCTAAGTTGAGCTTGAGTTACAATTATCATTATTTGCTATGTTCATCTAAATATTTATATATACAATCAATAGCTTTATCAGGTAATTGTTTAGCTTTATCATTAGTACGAATATAATCTATAGTATTACCCATACCATATATTACATACAATTTAGATTCACTAGGAACAAAAAATGATATAATAATCATAACAATACCAATAATAAGTTTTCTATTAGCACGTTTAATAGCATCTTTTGCTATTAATCTATCTGCTCGTTTAGTATACTTATCTATATCAATAGCATCATAAAACCATTTATGATATGTATTACTATAATATCCACATCTATCATAATTATAAAATTGAATATAAATATAACAAGCGAATAGTACTAAAAGAGCACCAATACCAGCTATAATTCTAGCAAGTATAGGCACTAAATAAAACCAATATAATATACTCATTTTATTTAATATTTTAAATTCTTGTATAAAGCCCTCAATTAATTTGCCGATAAACTTATCAGCTAAACTAATTGAGAGCTATTAAACCTAGGAAATTACGTAAGAATTGAATTTACTCATCGTAAAGACCGGACTGCTCAAGCATAATTGCTTGGTCAGCCTGCATATCAGAGTAAATATCATTAAGTACATCATCACTAAGAATAATAGTACTTGGAATATCAGGAAGTTTATTATCTTTATTCATAACTAACTTGCTTTTTCAAGATGAATACTAGCGCAGTCAAACTGCACTTTACTACCTAATTTACCTTTAAGACAAAGGTCTTTTACGGCACATTGAGGACACTTAACCCCATTAGCCATAACATTGTATATATTACCAGCAATTACAATACCAGTTATAACATTTTCTTCCATAATTATATCTATTAAAATTAAAAAACCACTACTACTTTCACAAGCAATAGTGGTATATCCTTTGAATAAATTTATGAATACGTTTTTACACACTTGTAAAACACCAGTCTTTATATGAAAAATAGAATAATAACACTAATTACAAGAGCAACAATAGTAGCAAATAATATACGTGCTTCTTTATTACGTGTTCTAATAGTTTTCTCAAGAGAATCAATTCTACCATAAAGAGCTTTATTATGCTCTTCAAGAGAAGCAATACTCTTATTTTTATTATCTATTGTTGCATTAAGAGCAGCAATAGTTTTTTCTTGATTACTTTGAATCTCTTCACTCATATCAAGAGAATCTTTAAGAGTTTCAACTCTCTTTTCACTAGTAAGTTGAAGCTTTCTAAATGTATCAACAGTCTTACTAAGTTTACGTTCAACATCGTCTTTACGAAGAACGATATTAACTAATTCATCAACACTCTTTTTACGTAGTGTAGTTCTACGTCTTTTATCATTAGCTGATAATTCTTTTTCTTTCATAATACTCTTATGTTTTAATTATTCGTATAATATATTATTACTAAGTTCATCATAGCTAGCATCATCACCAACCATGATTTCACCAAATAAGTCATAGTCATCAATATCGTGACTAGTACAGAATGCGTCAATATCTTGAGCATTATAATCAAATTCATTATCTTGTATCATAACTATTATTATTAATTATAATGCAAAGATAATGAATTTAATCTATCATATCTTCTACGGGGCGGCTAGATTAACTTATATTTTAAGCAATACTAGCAGTCTTAACACTAAAAGGATGAATATTAACTATTCTACCTTTATAACCATAAGTCTTAAATCTAGACTTAGCAATTTTCTTAGCATGAGTAAGACCTTTACTAGTAGAAATCATAAGACTACCATCAGCACGTTCTTTAAGTCTACTACTAACAAAATAATATCTTGTACACATAAGTTCTCCTTATTTAAATTAATAAATAGTAGTAGCACTATTTCTAGCACTACTACTTATAGTTATTATTAAATGTCACCAAACATCATCTTCTCTGCTAATTTGTCTAACATTTTAAGACCAAAAGCACTAAGACGAATATTAAACACATGATTATAGAAACTATTATGCTGAACTACTGTAGGAACAGCATTATTACTAAATGGATTAGTATACTCCTGACCCTCAGCTACAGCTTCTTGAATGATGTTAATTTTAGCACCACTAAGAACTACATTAAGAGCTTTAGGATGCTGAATCAAATGATTACCAGCAAATGCTACATCCTCATTCTCTCTAAGAGCACCAACAATAGAATAGTTACCAACGAAGATGATATTGCTTTCACCTTCAACATAACTACCATCTTCTTGAGCAACCATAGCTTTTACTGGTTTATCAAGAGTAATAGCAACTCTATTATAAGTTTCACACTCAGTAACGTTAATGTTACGTACTACTAAATCCTTGACTACATTGTTAGTCTCAACTGCCATCAGCTGGCTAATAACTTTCTTTGTGTCCATAATTTAAATAATTAAAATGTTTATAATATTGTTAATTAACACGATTACTAATTAAACTAGTACTATCTTCACAGACCGTACTAGTAACAGAACTTTATTTATTGGAAATGGGAAGGCTTTATTCATCTTTATTATTTTTAGCATTACCAATTATATAACTACCACTTATAATAAGCAGTATAAAACCAATGACATTAGTAATACTTATATGGTCATCAGTACCATGACTAATAAGTACTAAAGATAATAGCAGCATTGGTACTACTATTATCTTCATTATATATTTCATTAAATCTATGTTCATAGTTCTTCTATAAGTTTAATATTTATATCATCACTATCATCAATATCAATTAAATTATCATTGATAATATCACAATCATCAACAACAGGATAGTCTTCAAGAGTAGCAAATACTTCTCTAAATTTATCAGTATCATTAAGATTATTATCACTATTAATAGCATGAACACGCTTTACTATATTAATAAGTGAAATAATATCACTCTTAGTGATACCTATTGTATTTTGTTTCCAAAGCATAACATTAATAAGTTTAAAAGTAAAACATTAGAATTATTATAAGTATCAGTTATAGTATCAATAGCAGTAGTAAGAATAGTAAAATAAATACTATTATTTACGTAACTAACTGAAAGATAAGATAGTATAAGAGATACAGTATGAGTAGTATAAGTTATAGCAGTAACATTAATAGTGTTATTTATATTATTACTATAAGGAATACGAGTAGGGTAAGAAAGAGTAATTGTAGTAGTAATTAGAAGATGAGAAAGTGAGGCTGTTTCAGCAACACTATCTTTAACTTTCTCACCTTCAATTACACTTACTTCTACATTAGTACAATTATTGCCATCACAATCATACTTATTACTCCGAGAATAATCTCAAAATTAGCACACTTATTATATTCTTTTTGATTAAACATATCTTTATTTGTTTTATTATTATTATTATTAACTCTTATTAGTAGGTGTAGCATTATCTGTACTACTCATTTCATTCGCAGTACGAACTATTTGTGCTCCATTACTAACTATATTATATATGTATATCTATATAAGATATAGGAAATTTCATAAGTATTTGATAATTAATTAGTTAGCTAAATTAGCAATATTGGAATACGACATTTCGGTACTCTAAAATAGCCAAAAAATATTGGATTCCGATATTTTAAAAGTTATTAATATCAGATTTCGATATTTTTTATTATCTTTGTAATATCGAAATAAGACATAAAAATAGCAATTATGAATCAAAAGTACTGTATGAAAGTAGGAGATAAGCTAATAGAAATAGCTAATCCTAAGATGAACGCTAATAAGCGTAGGTATATTAACAAAGCTAGTGAGAATTATGATAAAGCCGCTAGCAAAGTTATTAAAACTGTTTTTACTCTTAATACTAATCGTAATAAAGATAGTGAAGAAATATATGAAGGTTTAAAAGGTCAAATACTTCTAAACAAACCAGGAAAGATTAAGAGAAAAAGTTATCACACAGTAAATAATGATTTTTGGATTTATATAGAAGATTTAAATCCACAACAAGTAGTTCTACTTATTTATATATCTTGTCACTTAGATTATAATAGTAATGTATTTGTAGCTGATTATGAACAAATATCTAATGATTTACATCTTAGTTTGTCACGTACAAAGAACTTATTTACTGAACTACTTGCTATTCCTAATCAAATAATAGCTAAAACCAATATAGCTAAAGTATATCTTATAAATCATAATGTACTATTTAGAGGTAGTTATGATGAATTTATAGAAATATACAATGAGTTATATGATGGTGAACAAGCTTGTTTTGATGATAAGAATAGAGTCATCATTGCTTAAACTATTAAAGGTGAACTTATTAAAGTTCACCTTTATTTATATGATTATAAGGATATTCATAATCATCAATATTATCATAAATATCCTCATAATCAATATCATTAATCAACTTTATTTCTAACATTGATTTCAACAATTTTATCGTAAGCAACATAAGGTGCATATTTATCATTACTAAAATATACACCTTTTGTATCAAATCATCTACTTCAACGTTATTATAAACATTACCATTACTTGTAACAATAGTAACATTAACACTATCATCCTTTATAGGCATAATAGCTTCACAAATATTCATCGCTAAATAATTATTCATAATATAGTTCTCCTATTTTTAAATTAATACTTTTATTAGCAGTAGAACGCTTACTTTCACTATAAGTCATTTCCGCATCAAAACCTTTTTTGTTCTTGTTGACAAGACCTTTTTAGTTCTTGTCGAGTACTTTTTATTTCTTGTTGACTAGTAGCAACATGAGAAGCCACTCTAGCATAAGCTAGAGCAGCAACCATATTAACGTAAACTCTTGCGAGTAGCAGTCCAAGCAACTCTACGAGCTTTGCAAGTAGCATAAGTCGTAGTATCACCATCATAATCTAGAGCAAATCTACCAACAGCAGAAACACTGAGCAAATCAAACTTGCTAATATGAATACTGTCATAGACAGCAATAACCTTCTGACCATCACCATCAGTATACTCTTCACCAGCACTACGCTCAGTCTGCTCAATATCAACTTTAGCACCCATAAGAATATCCTCAATCTGTGCATCAGTAGGGTCAGTAGCCATAAGAGTAAATGCAACATCATCAGCAATATCACTGTTTGCTTCATTGATGAAGTGCATAAACTGCTTCATACTAATGTTGAGCATCTTACGCTTTCCATGGGCAAAAGCATTTGCTCTATCTAAGAAGTCAAACTCCTCAGATGTAGCAAGGTTAATCACTCTAGTACCAGTCTCAGCATTGCGAATTACATTCGCTGTAATAATTGTTGTCTCCATTTGTAATAAGTTTTGGAAATTAATAACAAACTAGTTCACGACTAGCTAGCAGAAGTCCTTCTCCTACCAAAACTTTTTTAGTTGTTGCATGACTAAAATTTTTCAGTTGTTGATGAGTAGGGGGGGCATCCAATCTTTATCTTGATGACCGGGGTGACTAAGTAATACCCTCTCCCTTACAATCATAAATATAATTTTCTATACTATTACCTTATTCTTTATCATTATCTCTAACATATTCTTTATCATTATTTTCTTTATTATCATTATTTTCTTTATTATTATTATTATTATTAGTAATATTATTATCATTAATAATATAATCATTTATTTTACTTTAATTACTTTATACTTTTACTTTATCTTTACTACCCTTACTTGTTTCATAGTTTTCTTTATTACTACTACTTGTTTCACTTTTATCATTATCATCACCATTACTTTTAATTAATCATCACATTGATTTTACTATTACTTTACTTACTAATCGTGCTGATAATTATCAAATTTAGTTAATTCCGTTTAACTAATTATAATTTATTACTAATACTATTATTACTTTTATTATTATTATCTATATTTGCAGCAGTATTTCTAGCACCTACAGTATTACTATTTACTAAGTTAAGTTCTGTAGGCTGAAATAACTTAATAGTACGGACACTATTCAAAGTATTAATTTAAAATATAAAGTTATGGTTGATTTAAAAGTTAATTATCTTGGTCTTAATCAGACCTTTCGTATGCCTACTAGTATGAGTGAAATTAACATGAATGTAATTTCTGATTATGTTAAGCATGTTAATGTTAGTAAGGATTATGCTCTTATTGCAGTTGTATTTAAAGAGCGTCCTATTACTATTGTAAGTGTTAGTAAGCAGAATAAGAACGCAAGTGTAAGCGGTGTTGCTGTTATGATTAAGAGTAATACTGATGATGAGTTTATTAAAGACATTAAACTTGGTGAAACTATAGTTATTTCTCCTAGTGATATTGCTATGGGACATCATGTTAATTCTCCTGCTAATCCTCTTACTCCTGGTTTCTTACTTAATCTTCTTCAAACTAATGCTGATTTAAATAAGAAACTTATGGGTATTGGAGTTCCTACTTATTTCGTAGATTTTAAGATTGTTCCAGTTTGTAATATTCATGGTTCTGTAGGAAAGTATATTCCTGTTAGTCAATATTATATTGCTCCTGATGCTGGAGAAACTGATATGGGTAAGTAATTCTACATTGAACATCTTCTACGGGGAGGCTTAAAAAGCTAAGGGAGTTTATGCTCCCAAAGCTTCATATTATAGTGTTAATAATATTACTAATATGAAATATAAAATAAACGATGAAGGTTTAGAAGAAGGTAAATTTCCTAGTTCTACTGGTAAACAAGTTCTTATTGAAAATAAAGCATCTATACTTAAAACTATAGATGATAATATTATAGATAAGGATGTTGCCATGATGATTCTAGTTCAACTTGAAAAAGATGCTCAACGTCATTTAGAAGCTGATGAAGTTACTGCTATTCCTTATCTTGGTAAGATTAAAAGAAAAGCTGGTTCAAAAGCTTATGCTGAAAACAAAGAAACTCTAGATGCAGCTAAAGAAGTTATGAGTCCTGAAAACTTTGAAAATTTTAAGGCTGCAATGATGAGAGAAGCTGTTATTAGAGACAATAAAGCAAAAGTATATAATTATCAAGTTGCACGTATGGCTAATAAGAATGGTAAAACTTATTGGAAATGTGTTGAACTTCGTGGCAAATATTATGCTAATATTAGGTTTTATTGTTTAGGTTGTTTAAATTATTCTGAACCATGCAACGAGATAGATTAATAATAGATAATCTTTTACTTATTGATGAAAATGGTATGCCTGAAGCTCCAACTATTCGTCAATTAATAGATAAAGACGTTAGAGAGCTTTATACTAGAGATAAGTCTAAAGATAAGTCTGGTTATGTAAAAGACTGTATAGTTATTTATTATCTTGGAGACCCTAAGTCTCCTGCAAAACAAAGTGGTTTAAGTGATGCTGAAGCTCTTAAAATGGCTATAGAACAAGCTGGTCTTCCAGCTAACTATATACCTAGTGCTCTTGTTTTGAAGATAATTAAAAGATATTATGCTCAAAATATAGGAGAAGCTGGTAGAGTTGTTGAGAATCTTCTTAAAACTCTACATAATGTAAATATTGCAGTTGATTCTATTAATGCTTTGCTTAATGAAAAGCTTAGAGATAGAGCTAATTTAACTATAGAGAATGTAAGTACTCTTTTAGATTTAGTAGATAAAGTTACTGCTAAAGCATCTGAGATTCCTAAGACTTTAAAATCTTTGAATGAAGCTAAGGAAAATCTTATGTATGAAAAAGAGTCTGAAAAAGCTAGAGGTGGTGGTGCTATTACTAGTAGTATGAATGCTGCTGATTATGTTTAACATTATATTGTTTAAGTTATGAATAGTATTTATGAAAATAACTTTCTTTATTTTGATGAAGGTCCACATAAATATACCGATTCTTTAGGTAATGAATATCTTAGTGTAACTACTAATATAGAGAATTACTGTCCTAAGTTTGATAAGAAGTATTGGCTTAGAAAGAAAGCTAAAGAACGTGGTATTAGTGAACGTAAACTTGAAGCTGAATGGGAAAGAATAACTAAAGAAGCTTGTGAACGTGGTACAGCTACACATAATGGACTTGAAGATGGTATCAAAGGAAGTAGTATGTTTAAAGATGCTATTCAATATCTTAATCAAGTTAAAAGTGGTAGATGTATAACTGTAGCTGATATTCCTAATCTTACAGCTCATCCTCTAGATATAGAACAATTTAAAGAAGCTACTAATAATAAGTATCCTGAAATATATCAAGTATTTCAATATTATATAGATAAAGGATATACTATTTATTCTGAAATTGGAGTATTTGTTCCAGAGTTACTTCTTAGTGGTACTATAGATGTTCTTTGTGTTAGACCTGATAGATTTGTTATTCTTGATTGGAAAACTAATAAAGATGGTCTTCATTTTACTAGTGGTTTTTATCGTAAAGATAAAACTACTAAACCTGTTCAACTTACTAGTGAATGGTGTAATACTCACGAATTTATGTTACCTCCTTTTGCTCATCTAGAAAATTGTAATGGTAATCATTATACTATGCAATTATCTACTTATGCTAGAATGACTGAAATGATATTAGGTATTCCTTGTGTTGGTCTAGGTCTTTGTCATATTCAAACTCCTTTTGAAAAGAATAAATATGGTATGCCTTATCGTGATGTTCATGGTATGTATAAGATTGATAAAGAAGGTAAGGAAGTTGTTACTTGGTTTAAGATTAATTATATTCGTAATGAAATAGATGCTATGTTTCAAGATAGAAGAATTAAACTTAATAAACAAGGTTTACTAACTCCACAAACTGAAATACAATGGTAATATGACAAGACGAAGACGAATTAATACTAGAGTTCTTCATGTTGAAGAAGTTAGTAATATTAAGTATGTTTGTAAAGGTGTTCCAGAAGATGGAACATTTTATGTATTTGGTGTATTAAAACAATAAGATATGAATGAAAAATTATTTAATAAAGCAAGTAAAGCTGATTTCAGCAAAATACTCATCAATAAAGGATATGCCTATTTTAATAAAGGTAAGTATAATCTTAACATTATTGGTATTAGAAATGCTGGCAATAATGTTACTAATAAATTTGATGATGTTATTGTAGTAGAATATATTGATATGTATGGTATTAAATCTAGAAATATATTTGCTGCTACTACTGAGCCTGGTATTACTAGTATGACTAAACCTGTAAGTTATAAAGGTTGTGCTATACTTGTTCCTGGTCAATATCGTTCTGCTTTGAAACTTGGTTATCATAAAGGTAAGTATGAAGCTATTGTTCAATATAAACCTGTAAAAGTTTATAGAGATAATAATAAAGATGCTGTTTACGATTTTAATCCAAAGACTATAGAAGAAGGTACATTTGGTATCAATATTCATAAAGCTGGAACACATTCTACTCAAGTTGATAATTGGTCTGCTGGTTGTCAAGTTCTTGCTAATAAAGAAGATTTTGATACTCTTATGAAACTTGCTCATAGACAAATTAGTCAAGGATATGGTAAACTATTTACTTATACTTTACTTAATGAGGAGGATTTATAATGAGTAATTTAATTAAAGAAATTATTAAAGGTGCAGCAATGTTTTTTGTTTTTGGCATTAGTGCTATTGTAATTATTAGTCTTATAGATAATAAAAAGACTTATACTATTGTTGAACAAAATGTTGAAATACAGAAGCATAATGATAGTTTAAGAATTGAAGTTGATAATTTAGATAGTATTAAAAATGCAAAAGTTATTGAAGTTAAAACTCTTGATAATGATAGTACTATTAAGTTGTTCTATAAACTCATCAAGTAAATCATTAACATCTTCTACGGGGAGGATAGAACAAGATAGTGTAACTATAGCGATTAGTGATATTCGTAAAGCTAATGCTAAACTAATAGAATTAAATTATGAAAAGGATATTAATAAGAATCTTCGACAAATTATTAGAAATGATAGTATTCTTGCAGAACAAGCTAGACAAAGATATATACTATTGGATAGGTCATGTAAGAAAGTAACAAAACAACGTAATGTTGCTTGTTGTAGTGCTGCTGGTGCTATTATATTACTAATTTTAAGTTTAATAAAATGAGTGATAATCATACTGTAGAAAAGTATATTGAAAGCTACCCTTTTCTTCAATATTTAAACGATAATCATGGACAATATAAACATGCTAGAGAAGCAGGTTATAAAGACCCTAATGATTTGTTTATGATTGGAGAAAGTGGTGGCTTTCTTCTTGATATACGTAAAGGAGATAAGTTTGTTAATACTAATCTTCTTACTGAAATGGCTTCTCTATATCATATAAATGGTGAGAAATATACTTTATATAAAGAAGATAGTATTCCTCATCGTCAATTACGTAAAAGAGAAGAGTATAGACGTAAACATGGATTTGATGCTCCATGTTTTATGCGTAATGGTGAAGTTCATAATCTCCATATTAGTGGAGATATGTATAATTATTTGAATTATACTATTATTGAACAGCTTGATGAAAAGACTATTATTCATACTGATAAAGGTTCTGTTGCTAAGAAGAAACAAGACTTTCCTAAGTTTATAGATGCTCAGTTTTGGACATTTGCTATTATAGAGTTTTGTGAACTTAATGGTTTTCATCTTCTTATTGATAAAACTCGTCGTGGTGGTTTCTCTTATATTATGGCTAGTCATAGTGCTAATAAGATAAATCTTCAACCTAATAAAGTTTGTATTCATGTTGCTGCTGATAGTAAGTATCTTACTAAGCGTGGTGGTCTTACTGATTTTACTATTCGTAATCTTTATTTTTATGAGAATAAGACTTTCTTTAAACGTGGTATTCTTTCTCGTGCTGCTGAAAACTTTACTCTAGGCTTTAAACTTCCTAATGGTGATATTAGTCCAAATAGTTGGAATAGTGCTCTGTTTAGTGCTTCTGCTAATAACAATCCTGATTGTGCTATTGGTAAGGATGCTGTTAGTGTTAAGACTGAGGAGGTTTCTACTATGGAAAACTTCGATGAGTACATGAATGTTACTGAACCTGCTATGCGTACTGGTAGTTATGTTACAGGTAACTTATTTGCTTGGGGTACTGCTACTAGTGGTAACATGCAAACATTTGAACGTAACTTCTATAATCCATCTGCTTTTCATTTTATAGCTTTTGAGAATGTTTGGGATAAAGATTCTCGTAATGAAGTTTGTGGTTATTTTAAACCTTATTGTTGGGGTCTTCAAGGTCAGATTGGTGATAGATATGCTATGGATGCTGATGGTAATTCTGACATTGAAATGGGTCTTAGAATTGCTTATAAAGAACGTACTGATAAGAAAGTTCATAGTAAGACTTTTAGTGACTATATTAATTATCTAGGTCAGTATGCTAATATGCCTAGTGAATCATTTAGTTCTACTAGTGAAAATTTATTTAGTTCTGAAGCTTTAATGAATTGGGAAGAAGTACTTAAAAATGACCCAGCTTATACTAATATATCTGATGATGGTATGTTCTTTGAAGATGCTGACGGTAAAGTAATATTTAAAACTAATGCTCGTATTAAAGCAGAAGGAGGTAAGTTTAATAAAGATTTCTTTGATTGGATTCAAGGTGTACCTCGTAAACAACATGAACATCCACATGGTTGTGTTCGTAAATGGTTTGAACCTATTAGAGTTAACCATGTTAACGAAAATGGTAAATATGAAGTTGGTATTCCAAAAGGTCAATATTCTATAAGTTATGACCCTGTAGGTGTGAATAAAGAAACTAGTGGTATCACTAATAAACATTCTCATAATAGTATTAAAGTTTGGGAGAACCCTACACAATATAATGGCTTTAAAGGTAAAGTAGTATGTGCATATTATGGTCGTCCTGAGAAACTTGAAGAAGCTGATAGAATATGTTACTTTATGGCTGTTTATTATAATTGTATTGGTACTACTGGTGTTGAGGTTAACCGTGGTGAAACTGTTAGTAATTTCACTAAATGGAAAGCTTTAAAGTACTTAATGAAAGACCCAGTAGAACTTTGGGATAGTTCTATTAAAGCTAAAGTTACTGCATCTTATGGTGTAAATATGGGTGGTGGTAGTGGTCAAGGTACTACTAAAGTTCTTGAAGGACTTCGATTACTTAAAGAAATGTTATATAGTGAAGTTGGTAAAAAACTTGATGGTACACCTCTTTATTTCTTTCAGACTATTTATGATTATCAAACTGTACTTGAACTTCTTAAATGGAATGATAAAGGTAACTTTGATAGAGTATCTGAAATGTTGATACATGCACTCCAATGGAAACTTGATGATGTAGAAGCTGCTAAAGAACTTGCTCATCGTAAGAAAGCTACTATTGAAAATTATAATGATAATATTTGGGAACGTCCATGGTTTACATAATAATTAGTTAACTAAATAAATATACGTATGTTTAATAACAATTTAACTTATCAATTTCCTAAACAAAAGGTTAGTGCTGAAGAAAAAGCAAAGCCTTATTGGTATACTAATAGTATTGATTATATTATTGGTTTAGGAATTAGTATGAATGACCGTAGTGATACTGAAACTAAAATTCGTATTCTACATGGTGAATTACCTCAAGAGTTTTATAGAAAAACTCTTAATCCTTATAATGCTAGTAAGGAACGTTTTAAGAACTTTCCTGCTACTCTACGTAACTATGATATTATGTCTGATATTATACGTAGATATATAGGAGAATATTTTAAAAATCCTCATGATTTTGTTGTAGGAGCTAATAATCCTGATATAGTATTTAATAGAAATGCTGCTCTTAAACAAAAAGTTATGGAAGCTGCTCAACAAGCTTTTCAAAAAGAGTTTCAAAAACGTTATCAGGCTGCTGTTCAACAAGCTGAAGGTCAAGGTCAATCTGTAGAAGCTATAAATCCTCAAGATGTTATGCCTGACCCAGAGGAGTTTATGCACAACTTTAACCAGGAGTATATAGATAAAGAAAGTAAGCAAGGTCAAGATATTCTTAATTATATTAGAGATATTACTAATGACCTTAATATTTATCTTACTGCATTCTTTAATTATTGTGCTTTTGGTGAATGTTATACATATACTGAACTTAGAGGAGATAAGATTATTAAAGAATGTGTTCCTTTGATGGAAGCTTATCCTATTCCTAATAGTGAATATATGATTGAAGACCATGATATGTTTGCTAGAAAGATGAAGATGAGTTATAATCAAATTCTTGATGCTTTTGATGATTATCTTGATGATAATGATAGAGCATTTCTTGATAAGTATTATAATGATGCAGCTTATGCTACAAAGACTGTTCCTTTGAGATATGACCAATACTTTGAACATTATGCTAATGTTTGTGATAAGTTTACTGATGAAGAACGTAGACTGTTTAGAACTAAAGATGAACATCCTAGTGCTCGTAATGGTAATCTTTATGAAGTTTGGCATGTAGTTTGGAAAGGTTTTGCTCGTCAAGGTATTCTTACTTTTGTAAATCAACTTGGTTTTCAGGAGCAAAGAGTTGTAGAAGAAGATTATGAATTGAATAAAGAAGCTGGTGATATTAGTATTGAATGGGAATATAAACCTCAAGTTTATGAAGGTTATAGAATAGGAACTAGATTTACTGGTATCTATCCTGTTAAAGCTAGACCTATACTTTATGAACGTAAAGGTAAACTTCCTTATAATGGTATTATGGAAGTACTTCCTTATTTTGGTAAGTTTAGTATTATTGAAACTATTACTCCTTTCCAAGTATTTCGTAATATAGTTTCTTATCATCAAGAAATGGTAATAGCAAAGAATAAAATGCTTATTATGCTTTTGCCTAAATCTCTTGTAGCTAATGACACAGAAGATGCTATATATAGAATGGCTGCCGATGGTGTACTTCCTATTGATGATGAAGAAGATGCAGCAGGAGTTAAGATGCAAAACATTAGATTACTTAATGTAAATATGGGACAATATATTACAGAACTTAGTAATCTAAAAGAAGCTATTAAACTTGAAGCTCGTGAACTTGTTGATATGAATGCTCAACGTTATGGACAAATTGCTCAATCTGCTGGAGCTTCTACTACTCAAACTGCTGTTGCACAATCAAGTACTGGTTCTGTTATAATATTCCAAATGTTTGACCAAATGAGATGTGCTGATTATAATAGAGATTTAGACTTTGCTAAATGTGCTTATATTGAAGGTCTAGAAACATCTTATATTGATAAGACAACAGGTAAGAAACATTATCTTAGTCTTGATATAAATTCATTTGTTGGTTCTGAACTTAGTACTACTGTTAGAAACAATGCTAAGGAAATGGATAAGATTCAGCAATTAAAACAATGGGCATTTAGTGCTGCACAGAATGGAGATTTGGATTCTGCTCTTGCTGCTATTACTGGAGATAATGTTGCTGCTATCAGTGATGCTGTTAAAAAATTTAGTCAGATAAAGCAACAACATGAAGAACAAATGAAACAAATAGACCAAGCTATTCAAGAACAAGCTAATCAACTTGAGTTACAAAAGATTGCTGCTAAAGGTGAACAAGATAGAGAAACACTTGCTCTTAAAGCGCAATACGATTTACAGCTTGAATATGCTAAAGGTGATATAGCTTTACTTGGTGATACAAATCCTCAAAATGATGAATATGCTAAGACTCAATTAGCTCGTATTCAAGAAGAAAGTAAGAGAGCTAGCGAAGCTGCTAAACTTCAACTTGAAAGACAAAAGCTTGCTATGGATGCTTATAATAAAGCTGCTGACCGTCAAGTAAAGAGAGAAGAAATGGCTAACCAATTAAAGATAGCAAAGACAAATAAGAATAAGTACGATAATAAATAAATTGTTTTTGTTTGTTGGTTTTGTTATGTGTAGGAGTAGTGCTCGTGAGAGTATTGCTCCTTTTATTTTACGTGATAAAATTTTATTTAATATTTTAAATTCAATTCTGAGACGTTATCTATAAATAGCTGATTAACTTATAAGCCACTTAGATTGGATTGATTGTACATTAAGGAAATTGCATGTACTTGAATGTTTGTAACAAACAAAGCCACTCGAAAACACACGCAAACAATAGTTTAGAGTGCTGGAGTTGCATAAGAAACTCATGCTCAAACTGATGACATTAATAACCTTTATTCTACTAATAATCAGTTTGCTGAAACTTCTAATAATGATAGTTAAATAACTTATGCTTTTCTTCATACTATAAATAAAGGTATTACTTTTGCAGCAACTAACAAGTGTTAGTGTATTATTAATCATTTAAATTATAAAGCTATGTTTGTATTTCGTAATAGTATTGGGTTCGGTCAGCATCATCGTTTGATGGTTGAACTTGATAATATTGATTTTGGAAATGGCGGTGGTAATGGTAGTGGTACTAACGCCAATAATAACCAAGGTAACGGAGGCGGCACTGATAATAATAACGGTGGTGGTAATGGCTCTGGTGATAATAAAGATGGTGACGGTAAAGAGGGTGATGGAAATGATAAAGATAATCCTGAGCCTGATAATGCCAATGATAATCCTGATAATAAGGATAATAACAAAGACAATCCATCCAACTCTTCTACGGGGGGTCTTGAGGTAGGTACAAATGTCGAGTTTGAAGGCAAAAAGTATACTGTTGCTGAAAATGGAGACCTTGTAGATGCAGATGGTAAAGTTTTTAAAGAAGCTAAAGATGTTGACGAGTGGATTAAATCACTCGAAGTTGATGAACCTGGAGCTGAGGTAAATATTGAAAATATTCGTAAAGCTATGAATATTGATATTACTGATGAAAATGGTAATCCAGTTGAATTTACTGATGACATTGAAGGTATTAAGAGTTACATTAATTCTGCTATTGAACTTAAATCAAATGAAGTAGCTGTTGCTGCTGTTAATAAAGTATTTGTTGACAATCCTATTCTCAAGCAGTTTGTTGATTATCTTACTGTAAATGGTGGTGATTCTCGTGGTTTTGGTGAACGTCCTGACCGTTCAGGTATTACTGTTGATGAGAAGTCTGAAGAGCAACAGATTGCTATTATTAAAGCTGCTGCTAAAGAATTTGGTAATGCTTCTCTTAATGATAATTACATTAAGTATCTTAAAGATTCTGGTGGTCTTTATGATGAAGCTAAAGTTCAACTTGCTAACCTTCAAAATGCTGATAAACAACGTGATGAAGATGAAGCTAAACAAGCTGAAGCTTATCGTCAAAAACAAGAAGCTGAAACTATTGCTTATTGGAAAGGTATTAAAGATACTATTGATAAACGTGAAATTGGAGGATATAAACTTCCTGAATCTCTTGTTAAAGAAGTTAATGGACAGAAAGTTACTGTTACTCCAAACGATTTCTATGATTATCTTTCTTGTGGTATTAAAGATGAAAATGGTAATATTGCTACTGCTTATGAGCGTGCTCTTGCTAATCAATCTCCAGAGGAAGCTACTAATCAAGAATTACTTAGTGCTTGGTTAATGTTCACAGGTGGAACTTATAAAGACCTTGTTAAAATGGCTATTAATAATGAGCAGGTTAAAACTTTAAAGCTTGTTGCCAAAGGAAATAAAGGTCATGGTGCTGTACGAATTACTAAGCCACAAACTAATAATAATAAAGCTATTGATAATATTCAATTTAGCTAAATGTTTAATTAATTAATTAATAACTATGTACGCAATTCGTGAAGTGCAACGTGGTAACTATGATGACCGTGGTTATTCTAATGAGGAAACTATTGCTCATCTTATGCTTACCAAACCTAGTGAGATTAATTCTATGCTCACCTATACTTTTGGTATGGATGATGATAGATTCCCACTTAATTTCCTTACAGAAGGACAAGGTACTGCTGGTGTAGTAGATATTGCTACTACTGATTGGACTTGGAAGACTATGGGTCGTATGAAGTTCAATGATTCTGTACTTTGGTTTAACACTGCTAATACTACTCCTGGTAAAGGTGGTGCTACTTTTGAAGTTGAGTTTAAGACACACTGGTTCATTGAGCAGTATGGTTTGATTGCTCCTGATGGTGTAACTCAAGTTCGTATTATGAAAGACCTTGGTCATGGTTCTCATGGTGGTTATTTGTATCGTCTTCGTATTACAAATCCTAATCCAAATGCTTACGTTAATGTAACTCAGAATCTTGGTGTAGGTATGTTTTGGTCTTTGACTGCTCCTACTATTCCAGAGTCTTTCTCAAAGGGTAATCGTACTAATACTATGGGACCTGGTAAGATGACTTCTCAACTTGAGTTCCATCGTTATAGTAAAGAGATTGCTGGTAACATTAGTAATACTGTTGTTACTTATGAGTTTAAGACTAGTGGTGGTGGTACTACTAATCTTTGGATGAATGAGGAGATGCGCCAGTTTGAGCTTCAGCAACGTGTTATGAATGAAGAGCGTCTTTGGTTTGCAGAATATAATAAGACTGTAAACGGTGAGATTACTCTTATTGATGAAGACAATGGTCAGCCTATTCCACATACTGCTGGTATGCAACAGATTTGTCGTGAAAGTAACTATGATACTTATGGAGAGGAACTTACTCTTAATAAGTTGAATCGTACTATCGGTGATATTCTTGACCGCAATACTGATACCGGTAATATGGATGTAGTTCTTGCTTGTGGTAAAGGTTTCGTTGAGGACTTTGACCGTGCTATTAAGAATGATGCTCGTGATAATGGTTTTATTACTCCTCTTGGTGACAAGATGATTACTGAATCTAAGAGTGGTCTTTCTTATGGTAATTACTTCCGTCAGTATAAGACTGTTGATGGTCACATGATTACTCTCAAGCATCTTGGTTTCCTTGACCGTGGTACTTTTGCAGACAATGCTCGTGACAATGGTTATATCCATCCTCGTACTGGTCTTCCAATGACTTCTCACCAAGCATTTATGCTTGATACATCTTCTTATGATGGTCATAATAATATTCGTAAGGTACGTATGAAGGGTCAAGAGCATATTGCTGGAGTTGTTAAGGGTCTTACTCCAATTCCTGCATCATGGGGTGGTTTCCCTGCTAATACTCTGTCTACAGACATTGACGTATCTCGTTATGAGGTTAAGGATTCTTATGGTCTTCAAGTTGACCGTAACACTAAGTTCTTCCAACTCAAGTGTGTACTCTAATATTTTAAAATTTGATTGCTATGACTGATATTAAAATTGAAATTCCAATGGGAAGTCCTGCAAATAGTGGAAACGATAATACTCCTGCTGAAGGTTCAACTCCTTCAGCAGACCAGACACAAGCTGAATTAGAAGCTAAAGAAAAAGCTGCTCTTGAGGCAGAACTTGAAGCTCCATATTTTGAAAAGAAGACTGTAGTTATTTCTTCTGTTCGTAATTATTCTGCTTATCGTAGAATTAATATGCAAGCTCTTGGTAAGCCTAAAGCTACTATAGGTTCTTCTGTTAAGTCTGTACGTATTCTTATGAGTGATAAAGGTGAGCTAGCTGCTTATTATCCAGAGATTATTGGTGTTGCTGCTAATCATCCAGACTTCGTTACTAGAGTTAAAGGTTATCTTAATAACATTTTCTTTGATGTTAATGATGGAGATAAGGAACTTAATATTTCTTTCCATTATAATCATAAAAGAGACTATCTCGCTGTTAAAGCTGAGGAAGATAAAATTCTTGCAGCTTATGAAAAGGTAGACCGCTCTAATGAAGCAGAGCTTTATAAAGCTGCTGTTAAACGTGATGAAGCTATTACTCGTCTTGAGCAAACTAAGTACCAGTATGGTATGCCTGATAACGTAGAGGAATATATTATTTGGCGTCATTGTCTTAACTATCCTGATGTAGCTAAAGATGAAGCGTTTATAAATAGTAATGCTACTCTTCGTTTCTTTATTAAAGATGTTGCTAAAGAAGAGAATCGTAAGGTTAAACTTATTGTTGAACGTAAGAAGGCTATTGAACGTCTTGTTGAACTTCAATCTTCACCTAGTAAAGTTAGTGCTACTTATATTCAGTATTGTAGAACTAACGGTCTTAACATTTCTGATGGTCTTAATAAGACTGCTCTTGAACAAGTTGATGACCTTATGAAGTTCGCTACTGAAGACCCTAAGAAGTTTAATTCTATAGTTACTGACAAGAATCTTCTCGATAAGGCATTTATCGAAATTCTTATTACTAGAGGTGAACTTGTTCGTTCAGAGTATAATCAACAAATAAATACTCCTGATGGTCTGTTTGTTGGTGCTAATATTAATGATGCTATTGCATTCTTTAAGAACCCTGACAATAACGGACTAAAGAATAAATTGGAAAACAAATTGAAACTCTTTTAATTGATAAAGATATGACTACTGCTGAAATGCACCAAATGTTCAGAAACTATGCCCAACAAATGGGTATGCAGAATGTGAGAGCAATACTGCCTTCACAGATAGATTTGTTGCTGAACAACTCTATTTCGGACACAGTAAATCAAGTGATTGCTCAAAACATTGGTTCTACCAGTGATAGAGTAATCACTGATAACTCAAAGCTTAATCAAGTTAATGCTCTTAAAAGTCTTTATAAAGTATGGAAAGCTAAAGTTAAACTTCCTGCTGCAAAGACTAACTACATTGCAAGTTATATTCTTCCTCTTGAAAATTTTGGTATAGCTAGCGAAGCTAAAGATAGCACAATTAAAATAGGTGATAACGTATATGCTACTCCTGGTAGTGCAGATAACGGTAAACCTAATAAGATTGAATATTTCTTCCTTGTAGATTTGAGCATTGATTATGTTAAAGCTGATGGTGGTAGTTCATTTACTACTAATATATTCCCAATTCGTCTTGTAGATGACCAATATCTTGCTGATGTTGTTAATGACTTTGTAATGGCTCCAAGTCTTCGAAGTCCTGTTGCTACTATTCACGATAACACTATTGAACTTTACATTGATAAACCTGATGCCAATACTAAGAGTACACCAGCTGCTTATAAGTTTGAAGGTGGTCTTGAAGTAAACGAAATTCGTTTATCTTATATTGGTAAGCCTGGTATTGTTAAGTTTAATGAAGACATTGGTGGTACAGACGTAGATTGTGAACTTCCTGAGAGTATGCACGTTGATATTGTTAAACATGCTGTTGATTTGTATCGTATCGCTCTTAATGGTAGTATTGTAGGTGCTCAAGGTGCTCAACAGCAACAACAACGTGAAAATGTCCGTAATAATGCTAGAGACGAAGGTTATGAACCTAATTCTCGTTAGTTAAACGTAATTTATAATTTAAGTAATAATGAGACAATTATTTATTTGTACTAGTGATGCAGTTCTTGCTGCTGCTGGTAAACCACAAGACTTGACCAATGTAGCTGCTGGTACTATTGGTATGTGGCAGAATGATGATGATTCTAAGTGGCTTTCTGCTACTCCTGCTGCTGATTTTAGTATTGCTTATGGTCGTCCTAATAGTCAAGCAATCGTAATTCCTATTGATTTTGCTTCTGCACGTGTTACAGTTTCTACTCCTCAAGCAGGTAAAATGTTTAAGGCAAAGATTACTATTCCAGAACCTGTTGCAGGTAAAGATTATACACTTCAGCTTATTAAACTTGGTACTGAAAAGCATGAGCGTTATTCTTGGACTGTTACAGATAATGGTTCACATAAGACTACTGCTGCTGCTATGGCTAAGTCACTTGGTGATCAATTCACTAATATGATTGAAGCTGGTAATGAGCAACTTGATGGTCTTAAAGTAACTGTAGATTCAGCTAAGATTACTATTGAAGCTAAGAAGAATTATCAAGGTTGGAATCTTATTGCTGCTGACGATTTGGTTGGTACTAATGTTAATATTACTGCTGCTGTAGCTCCAACACTTGATGCAGCTTATGTAAAGAACCTTGCTTCTTTCTGTTCTCAGAACCGTGGCTTCTCTAATGTATATCGTGATGGTGCTTCTATTTATCCAGGTTATCCTATGGAAGTAGAAGATAAGAACTACAAGATGTACTCAATCCAATTCAAGTATCCAAGAAAGTATGGTCGTACTCGTGACGAAGCTCCTATTCAAGAGTTAGCTATTGTTGTTCCTACAGACAATGCTACACTTACTTATCTGCTTGATACTATTCTTGCGTTTAATAGGTATTAGTTGTTCAAGGAGAACCTATCCATCTTCTACGGGGAGGTTCTCCTTTTTATTTTCGTTATGGAAGAATTTAATCAAATCAATGATATAATAGCTGAATCTATAAAAGATACTTCTTATATTACAGTGCTTATTAGTAGTGGAGTTTATCTTGCTTATACTCTTATTATTAAGCTTGTTGATTTGTTTAAAGCTAAAGACCGGAATAGACCTATCGTTGAAATGGCTGCTGCTGTAAAGCAAGTAAGCGAAAACGTAGTTAAACTTAATGGTGTCCTAGACAAAGCTTTTCAAGATGCTGAGACTAAAGAACGAAATAAAGTAAAGAATGCTATTTGTACTTCTTTTGATAGTTTTAAATGGGCTGTTGCTAATACTTGTCACGAAATTATTATTCATAACAATATTGAACAGAATAAGGTATTGATAAAACAAAACTTATTCAAAGTGATTAGTACAGAGTATTATAAACTTTATAATGTTTTCTCTGCTTATGAATTGGATGGAATTTGTGTAGCTACTAAACTAAAAGAAGAGTGGATTGATGCTGTAACTAATGAATGTCTTGCTATCATTTATGATGGTCAAGATTCTATAAATAGAATTGGTCAAATAAGTAATAAACTACTTATTCTTACTAATGAATATTCTATATATATAAATAACAAAGTGTTTAATTATTAATAAGATGTTCTTATGATAGATAAAAATGACACTATAAATAACCTTGAGAAGTTAGAGGAAGGAGTTGTTAAAACTCTTGAGTATCTAGCTGCTCAAGGTTTTATAGTTAATAGAGATAAAGTACTTAAACTTACTACTATTAGTATGTACAAAGCAGTACTTAATAACTCTGATAAAATTAAAGGTTTTGATATTGCTAAGTTTAATAATAAAGTTAGATTGTTATGAACGATGAAGAAATTATTGTTCTTTCTATTCCTAAAGAATGGGAAGATACATATATAAAACTACTTACTGTCATTAGTCAATCTGGTGAAGCAATTCTTAATGATTGTTCTTATGGTTGTAAAGGTGATGGTAGTATAATGTTTAACTGTTGGAATATATTCCAAGCTGCTTGTGCTGCTCATGCTTTAGGTAATACTAAACGAGCTAATCTTTATATTGACTATGTAAACAAACAAATAGCTAATAAATTTGGAGAAGTAACTATTAAAACTAAAGAAGATGGAGAATAAGCAGTTAGATAATAAAGATTTGCTTATGAACAAGAAAGAAGAATTAATTTGGAAAGTAATAGACAATGTTATCAGTTGTTGTGCTGTTACTAGAATTGATGGAACAAAGTCTATTACAAGAGAAGATGTAGTAGGAAAATCCAGAGAAGAAAATGTTGTATTAACTAGATGTCTTGTTGTTGAACAAATGGTTCATGCTGGATTTACAATTAGTACTATAGCTTTTATTCTAAATAGAATTGTTCAAGCTACTAGACATTTGCTTAAAATGAGTAATGACTATTATGAAAGTTCTAGAGCTTTTAGACTTGCTACTTCTGAAGCTACTCTCCTTAATAAGGATGTTGAGCCTATTTTCGTTTAAATAGAAAATAAAAAGAAAATAAGTATCATAGTAGTGATGCAATTAATAAAGATGATAATTGGAGCAAAATCCGATTATCATCTTTTTGCGTATAATGAAGTTTATGCTTATCTTTGCAACGTACAAAATACTAGTTAATGTACTATTCGTTATTTTATTAATCTTAATAATCATTGTAAAGTTATGGATGATTCTAAAATTTTTATGTTCCCTGATGGTGGAACTCGTCAGACTTCTAGTGATGTTAATAGTTTGCTTCCTTTACTTATGTGTAATGGAGGTCTTAACGGTGGCGGTAATTGGGTATGGATAATCTTCCTGTTCTTCCTCTATCCTCTTATGCGTAATGGTGGATTGTTTGGTAATATGGGTCAGAATGGTGGTGGTTGTCTTGGTCCTCTTGCTAATATGGTAAATAATAATGATGGTAGAGACCTTATCATGCAAGCTATTAATGGTAACGGTGCTGCTGTTCAGAGATTAGCTACTATGTTTGGTACTAAAGTTGACATGATTCAATCAGCTATTTGCCAGATTAATAATAGTGTTGCTCAAGTTGGTTGTAAGATTGATTCTTCTACTGGTGCTCTTCTTAATGCTGGTACTCAGAATACTATGACTCTTGCTAATCAGTTGGCTACTTGCTGCTGCAACTTGAAGAATGCTATTACTGAAGGTAATTATCAGAATCAGATTGCTACTATTCAGCAGACTGATACTATTAAGCAAAGTGTTGGTGATGTAGGTAGTGCTGTAAGCCGTGGATTCTCTGATGTAGGTTATGCTCTTCGTGACCAGACTTGCAACTTAGATAAATCTATTGATGGTGTTGGTGATAGAATTATCGCTAGACTTGATGCTTCTGAAAAGTCTGCAATGCAGGATAAGATTAATGCTCTGCAAACTCAGTTAACTACTGAACATCAAAGTGGAGTAATTGCTCAGCAAATTGCTGCTGCTGTAAATCCTATTGCTCAGGCTGTAAATGAGATTAAGTGTGCTCAGCCTCAGACTGTAACAGTTCCTTATCAGCCATTCCAAGCAATACCAAATTGTGTTGCTTATCAGTATGGTATGTATAACAATGGTAATCTTAATGGTTTTTGGCTTTAAATTATAGGAGGTAATATTATGGCTTCAAATAATGAATTCATTGGTAATCGTGGTGGTATACCTTTAGTAGCTGCTACTCAAACGACTGCTGGCAGTACTACTGCTAATGCTGTTTTTAGTATGCCTAATCATACTTTCAGAGCTATGGGAGTTGCTGGTATAATGGTAATTAATTTTAATGCAGCTACAACTACTGCAACTGGTTTTGAAATTATGATTAATAATATCACTCTTCCTCTCTTGGCAAGTAATGGAGAAGCTCTTACTGCTCTTACAGAAGGTCTTCACATTATAGTATTTGATAAACAAAATAATAAACTTCAACTCATAGTATAATGTTTTCAGGTCTTAATCAAGGTAGTCGAGTTTATATTCTAAACAAGACTAATGGTATAGAATTTAAGATTGGAGAAATTGTTGGAACTACTACACCTGTATTTGCTACTGATGGTACTAACATGATGGTTGTAAATTTAAAGGTTAAAGTAGATGGTAGTAACGTTGATTACAATAATATTCCAGCTAATAACACTTCTGTTAGTTATAACAATGGTAATCTTATTATTGCTGAAAGTAAACAAACTATCCAATCTGAAGTAGAAGCTACTCTGCAACATGCTAATTATGTCGTAGAACATATTGAAGATTATAAAAATCAAATAACTAAATGTGAAGAAGTTCTTAAAGAACTTAATCCTCAATTTGCTAAAGATAAAGCACGTGACGAAAGAATAGCAGGTATCGAAACTGAAGTTGCTGGAATAAAAGGCGATATAGCTAAAATTCTAGCTGCTGTAACTAAAAATTAAAATTATGATAATCATGGTACAACGTAATATGAATAAGTCTGAACTTAAAGAAAAGATTAGACGTATGAAGATGGAAATTCAAGAACTCGAAGAGTGTCTTGATAAGTATGAAGAAAGGGATAATCGTTATGACGATGACCCTCAGTATAGAAGTCGTAATCCTTATGACGATGAAGAACGTTATCACGAAAGAGAAGAATATGGGCATCGTGAGCGTGGTCGTTATGGACGTTATTAATATGAAATCCGCCCCGTAGAAGAGTGTAGTGGTAAGTCTTCTCTAACCATGCCTTCTACGGGGCGTTTATAATAACTAAGCTTATGTATAAAGAAGGTTTTGATGTTTATGATGAACTTCCTGAAGATATGGTTGTTTATCTTCGTTATAATGGTAGACATTTTAATCGTAAACTAGTTGAGTTTGCAACTAGTAAAATGACTACTAGAGATAGTAACGGAACAGAAATAGCTCTTGAACCTATAACAAGAGAACAGTTAGATAACATGATGAAACAATCGAATGTTCATTTAACTAATAATGATAATCCTTATGATGCAGTATTTGTAGCTAATATGTGTAAAGCTGATTACTTAGGTAGTAGTGTTCCTGATGGATTGCATTTGTGTCTATATGTAAAAGATGTAATAGATGATGTTGATGGTTATGATGGAATAGCTTTTAATCGTTGGTATGCAGACATGTGTCGTAAAGGTATTCAAATTGATTGGTATAATTGTCGATAACATTAATAATTTGAAGCAGCTAGTATTAATATAAATATTGGCTGCTTTAATTGTGTTAATTAATATATAGTTACTGCTGATATTGCTAATAAAAAACTATATTTGCAGCAATTAAAGATAATGATAATGGAAATGATAAATCAAATAATACAACAAGTAATAAATAGTTTTGATTTTACTTATTGTATAGTAGTTAATGTTTTAACTTATTTGCTAGTTACTGTACTTATTTATCTTTGTCGTGGTAATGTAACTAGAACAATTAAGAAACTTACATTGCTTTTTAGTATAGTAATTGTTAGTGTTATATATTATGCTATCGGTATTGATGTAAAACTTATTGTAAATAGTTCTATACTTGCTCCTGTAAGTTGGACTTGGATTATTAAACCAATCTTATCTAAGTTTGGTTATGATTATAAGAATATTGATAATAAAATAAATTGATATGGATAAGGTAAAAATAAATAAAGTTATTGACGCTTTAGGTCTTTCTCTTGATAATAAGAATATTCTTAAAGCAGCTCTTAATCAAAAAAGTGAAGCTGATATAACTGAAATAGAAACTAAAGTTGATACTATTGATAAAGAGCTTAATACTGCAAAAGCTGATATTAGTAATTTAGGAGTTAAAGTTAATGACTTCATTAATGCTAATGAAATTATCGAACTTGGTGTAGGTATCGACGAAGAAACTAAAGCTAATAATATTGCTAAACTTGGTGACACTCAACATACATTTATTACCAGTATTAATCATGCTTATGGCACAGCAAGTTGGATTCCTACTGATGGAGGTAATGCTTTTATTATAACAGATGAAGGTCACGCTGTAACATACAAAATTAGTACTGATGGTGGTGTTACTAAAGTTAGCGAGTTTACATTAGCTAAACCTAAAGAGTATACTTTACCTGCTGCTACTAAGACAACTCTTGGTGGAGTTAAAGCTATTACAAACATAGTAAATGTTGATACTGAAACTGCAACTGTTGCAAGTCTTGCTGGCGTTGTCAACACTCTACTTAATCAACTTAGAGCTGCTGGTATTATTAAATTATAAAATACCCTTGCTTCTTGCGATGCTAGATGTGTGTCCGTGACCCTCAAGGCTAGAGATTAGTCTTGGGGGTTTTACGTATAATGCAGACGTTAAAATTTTATTTAAGATTTTTATTTCTTTGAAATTTACGTTCTAAGCGACTTTTGGTCAATTTATGATTAACTAATAACGGACGTATATCAAGCATACTCAGAAGCTAAATAAAGTGGGTATATGGCAATGTTTATATCAAAGTTTGATAAGCTAAAATATAAATAAAGGAGGAGGCATATATAACTAAATTATTAACCTGATTGAGGTTTAAGTTACTAAGTATTTTGACATGAAAGTCCTCCTCCTTTTACTAATATAATTAATAATAATATGAGTAAAATTCCTGCTATTAATGAGATAGACGCAAATAGTCCTTCTCAAGAGTCTACAGAAGTTGTAGTTAAAGCTACTACAGTAACTCCTGATATTAATGAAATCCAGGAAACTATTAGTGGTTCTGCAACTATTCAAGAGATTGATGGTACTCGTAAACCTACAATTAGTGAGATTTATAAGATTGTTAACGATGGACTATTTGAATCTACAACTAATTGGTGGGATTACGCATATAAACTTTCTCAAGCTCAACTTAATCAAGATATTATTTCTCGTCTTGATAATGGTGTTATTGGTGGTGGTTATAGTAAAGGTGTTGATATTATAACTACTACTAGTAATAAACTTCCTAGTAACACTAATGTTTATTCTGCATTAAAGAGCGATTCTCTTTATCCTAAGAAATTAAATGATGAAGTTATTAATGGAATATATGATTTTCTTAATGGAATAACTATTGGTAAACCTACTTCTTATACAGGAGGTACTTGGTCTGTAGACCAAATAGGTAAGACACATCTTACTACAGATTATCTTTATGTTCGTCTTAAAGCTATATTTGAAACTCTTCAAATACTTAATGTTGATACTATTGGTGGTAAGTTAGTTATTTCTCCTGCCGGTAGTATTAGAGTTGCTTATGTAGATAGAATTAAAATTGATGCTCCAGTATTTACTCATAATGAAGAAACTGATGTTTGGAGTATTTCTCAAGTAGAAGATGAAGAAGGTAATCTTGTAAATGAAACTCTTAATCAAGAAATTTATCGTTGTTATTTTCTTGGTGAACAAGATGGTGAAGAAATAGATAATAAATGGAAAGTTGGTGATCAAGCTCAAGCTAAAACTTTCAATGTTAAGAAAGGTACTTATCATAAAGTAGAAAATAGTTATCTTTGGAGACTTGTAGTTAATGTTAGTTCTAATACTGTAGATATTGATGGTAAGAAATATCATTATGTTGATTTAAGTCAAATTGATTTTGACTCTGGTTCTGATGCTCCTGCTCCAGGAGATATTCTTAATCAATTAGGACATAGATTAAATGATGCTCAACGTCAAACAGCTTTAGTTCTTAATGCTGTTGATAATTATGCTCCTAGTATTACTCTTTATGCTGGAGTAAATTATTATACTTTACTCAATAAAGAGTATGTAGAATTTGGTGTTTATAATGGTAAAGCTTTCTTCAATGTATATGGCGATATGTATATTGGAGATAAAGGTGAGAATCCTAAAACTTATATTAAATATAAGAACGGTAAGATTAATATTAAAGCTAATCTTGAAATAGGTTCTAGTATTGGAGATAAAAATCTTGACCAATATATTAAAGAAAATGGCGGAGTTGATGAAGAAACTGTAAAGAATCTTATTAATAATGCTCAAGTAATTATAGACCTTCAAAATCAAGCTGATGGTGCTATTGAAACTTGGTTTTATGAAGGTGTACCTACTCTTGATAATCTTCCTGCTGTAGATTGGAATACTAACAAATTAAAGAAGATACATATAGGTGATTTGTATTATGACCAAACTACTGGTTATGCTTATCGTTTTACTAAATATAATGATGATGTTAATTCTTATCGTTGGAATCGTATTAAGGATAACGATATTGTTACTGCACTTGAAGCTGCCAATCATGCTCAAGCTACAGCTGATGGTAAAATGAAAGTATTCTATGGTGAGACTAAACCTACTAATTATAAAGTTGGTGATATGTGGGTTAATGCTACTCTTGAAGGAAAGTTTAATAATGATATAGCTAGAGCTGTTGCAGATAATGAAACTTTCAATGCTAATGATTGGGTTTTAGCTTCTCGTTATTCTGAAGCTATCGCTACTATTCAAAAGTGGACTAATGAATATGAAACTAAGTTTGGTGATCTTGCTAAGGAAGTTAAAAATCAAAAAGACCAAAGTATTATTGTTTGGTATCTAGAATATGAACCTACTGTAGATAATGCTCCTGCTAATACTTGGAATACTGAAACTCTTCGTTCAGAACATATTGGTGATATAGTTTATGATATTAAAAATAATCATTCTTATCGTTGGACTGGTACTGTTTGGATACAAATAAAAGATGCTGACTTTAATGAAGCTATGAAAGCTGCTAAAGCTGCTGACGATAAAGCTGGAGCTGCTGGAGATTTAGCTGATAGTAAGCGTCGTATATTCTATTCTGATACTACTCCTACTAAACCTTTTGATAAAGGCGATTTATGGATTAAACAAGTTAAGGATAAAACTGAAACTTGGGTTTATAATGGAACTGATTGGGTTAAATCTGAAGATAAAGATTTAGCTGATTTTAGTGAAGCTATAAATGAAGAACTTGGTGGTATTAAAGATCAGCTTGATGGTAAAGCTGAAATTTGGTATCAAGTAGATGACCCTAGTAAATCATGGACTGATAAATCTGTTCATGAAGGCGACATTTGGTATAATACTACTTATGGTACTACTAATTATTGGAATGGTAGTGCTTGGGAACAAATGGATATTCCTAAAGATGTATTTGATACTATAGATGGTAAGTCTTCTATATTTGTAGATTCTTATGATGATGCTAAAGCTGGAACTGGTGTTATATGTAAAGGTTATAAAGAACGTGACCTTTGGATTCTTCCTGAAGATGCTACTGTTAATGGTGTTAAGTATTATAAAGGAGATATGCTTACTGCTGTTTCTAATAATACAAACTTTGACGAAACTAATTGGAAAAAGAAAGTTCGTTATGTTGGGCAAGCTGAATTAACTAGTGCTATTGATATAGTAAACGATAAGATTAATACTATCAATAATACAACAATTCCTGGTATTAATAATAAGTTTAATGAGTTTGTTAAAGATGGAGTACTTGATTCTTCTGAGAAAGCTAGACTTACTGACTTATTAAATCAAGCTAATAATGAAGTTGCTGCTGTTGTAGACCAAGTTAATAATATTATTACATCTAAATATCTTACTAATGATAATGCTAATAAAGGTAAGTTGGAAGAAGCCAATACTGTTATGAATACAGCTTGGACTGAATATAAGAACCTTATTAATACGCTTATAGATGCTAATACTGAAATAACTAAAATTAATATAGGAGAAGCTAATACTAAATATAAGAACCTTCAAGAGAAGATTAAAGCAGTTAAACAATATCTTGCTATTTGTCAAGCTGATGTACTTAGTGGTATGGGTACTGATATTACTTCATACAAATATCTTAAAGAAGCATTTAAAGGTAAAACTGAAATAAATGGTGGTCTTGTAGTTACTAACGTACTTCAACTTCGTCAAACTTCTGATGCTTCTTCTCCTGTTACTGCTGGTATTAGTGGACTTCAAGGAAAAGCTAATGCTGATGGTATTGTAGATAAAAATACTTATGATATAACATCTATTGCTGCTTGGTTTGGCGGTCCAATGGTAGATAAAGATATATTTACAGATGAACAACTTAACAATAAAGTAGCTGGTACAGATTATGCTAGAAGTTTGTTTAGACATGATGGTAGTGGTTATTTAGCTAGTGGAGCTATTTATTGGGGAACTGATGGTGTATTACATGGCGACCCAAATAGTTTCATTCTTCAAGGTACTAGTATTGCAACAATATTTTATTATACTAGATTATTCTATTTACATTATGCTAATCAAGATAGTACAGATTTTAATGATATAGATTATATTACTCCTAAGAAAACTTTTAGTAGACTTAATATTTTACCTTTAGGTGGTATTGAAGATAGTCATAATCTTCCTACTGGTTTATTTATTGGAGATAGTAATACTGGTGGTTCTTTTCAAATTGGTAATGTAATTCTTAGAACAAAGAGTGGAGATCCTAATATACTTGAAATAGTTAGTGCTAGTAGTAATAAAACAGCTCATCTTGGAGTACAAGGTGGAGTTAGTGCTTATGGAACATACACACCTTCTACGGGGGGTGAAGGTGGACTAAATGGAACTATAATTCCTTATAGTACTGCTATTGCTTTTGACCCTCAAAATGAAGGAAGTAAAATAGCTAGTGCTAGTTCTATTTATAAGCTTCATAGTAGAATATCTAGTATTGAAAATAATGGTGCTACTAGTATAACTGTAACTGGAACAGGTAATGCTATTACTAGTGTTAGTAAAAATGGAACTAGCATTACTTTTACTAAAGATGCTACTTTCTTGACTAGTCATCAAAGTTTAGCAAATTATGTTACTATTAATGATAGTAGACTTAGTGATAGTCGTTATCCTAAATTTGCTAATAATACTTGGTATTTAGTAGGAGACGATGCTTATATTGGCGACCATAATAGAAATGGTATGTTTTGTATTAAATCTGCCAATTCTGATAATGTAAGTGGTATAGCAATCTATAATAAAGCTGAAAGTGGTGTTGCTAATATTTGGTTTGATAATACAAATATAAACCTTGATAAACAACTTGTTATGAAAAACAAGCGTATTTGGATTCAAGGTAACGGTACTGCTGGAGGTAATAATAATAGACTTACTATTGCGGCAGGTATGCCTGGTGGATTAGCATATAATACTTCATGTCGTGGAACTATTCTTTATTCTAATGGAATTGCATTCGCTGACCCATATAATGGTAATTCAAATAATGATAGTGGATGGATTAGACATTTAGAAACTTCTCCTAATAGTGGAACTTTAGAAATAGCAGTAGGTGATGATGCTTCAAATGAAGAAATTCATTTCAGATGGTATAATACAAATACTAGTGCAGAAACTATAGTACACGATATAACTGTTCCTAGATCTACAGGTACTTTAGTTTTAACTAGTCAAATACCTACAAGTCTTCCTGCAAATGGAGGTAATGCAGATACAGTTGATGGAATTCATGCAAATGGACTTCTTACTGCTCTATCTAATTCTGATAATGGAATTAGTATAACAGTTGGTGGAACTACTAAAAGTGTTAGTAATATAAATGTAAATGGCGCTAATACAATTTTAGGAATTTCTCCTCAAATAGCTGCGGCTACAGAACATAATAGTATATATGTATCAAGTCCTGGTTATTCTACTAACAAACCAGTTAAAATGTTATGTTTTGATTGGTATGGTAATTATTGGGCACTTAGCAATATAAGAAGTGGAGATGAACATAGTAATGGATTTGGTGTATTTTTTAAAAATACAGAAATAGCTAGATTTACTTCTGATGGAAATCTTAGTTGTAATGCAGCTTCTGCAACTAAGCTGACTTCTTCAGCTGGCAGTGATACATTGCCAATTTATTTCTCAGATGGAAAACCTGTCGCTTGTACTATGAGTACTGGACGAAGTTATGGAATAGTACGATCTTTCGATCGTAGAACATATACATCTGCTAATCAATATTTCGGAAATGGTACTATTGTAGCAATAGATCCAAAAGGAGAGGGATGTATTTCGACAAATGATACTATACTTTCATTGGGTGATTTGTCAATAAGAAATACTCAACTTTTAGTAGCATACGACAGAGATGGTGTTTATTATAGAAGAATAACAGATAATCTAAACTATGGGAACTGGAAAAGATTAGCATTTACATCTGACAATGTAGCTTCTGCAACTAAACTTCAAACTCCTAGAACTATTTGGGGACAATCTTTTAATGGCACTGCTAATGTTAGTGGGTCTTTATCTGGAGTTGGTCATATACAATTTAGTGCAGATAATTCTTATAGTATTGGAACAAATACTTCAGAAGCGGCTCACACTTATACAAGACAAGTATGGGCTAGACATTTAAATGCTAGTCGAGTTTATACTCGTGATACTAATTTATATATCGGTTATAGTAATACTGCGCAAGTAAAGTTATATTCAGGTACTAAACAATCAGGAGACGGCTCTAATGAACGAATGACCATATCAACTAATGGTAATGTAGGTATTGGAACTGCTTCTCCTTCTTACAAACTCCATGTTGAAGGTAATATTTATTCATCTGCTATTATTAGAACTGCTGCTAAAAATCAAGCTATTGTATTAAGTAACAATTCCCGTCCTGCTTGGATTAGTGCTCTAGAAGGTCAGATAATATTCAATACTGGTAATGCTATTCGTTTTGGTGAAACTGCTTGGGATTGGAATCAATGGGCTGGACTTAAATATACTCACTCTAATAAAACTATTTATCTTGGTATAGCTGATAATTCTGCATTTAATGCTAATCCTGCACAAAGTGATGGTACGCTTAGACTTGCAGGTATTAAAACTGTAACTCCTGATAGTGGAGCTAGAATTGGAAATAGTGGTGGTGATTTATATTTAGGTAATGCTAGTAATAGTGCTTGTGTGAAAGTTCAAGATATGTGTAGTCAAACTACTAGTGATAATTGGATTATATATCAAGGTGGTAGTGCTAAGTTTAAAAATCTCACTATTAATGGTAATACTAGTATTAGTGGAACAACTATTATAAATAGTAATTTAACAGTTAATGGTTTAATATATAATAAAGGTATACTACCTGCAAATTATGAAGTTAATAATAAAGGAACTAGTTGTTATGTTTCAGCTGATGCTTTATGTTCTGGAATTACTGCTATTACTGATAGTATACCTATTAGTAATGTAACTGTACAATATTCTAACGATAGCGGTAATAGTTGGACTAATTATTCTATGGATAATAATAATAAATTTAATCTATATGCTAATAATGCAGGTTTAAATAACGTTTACTTAGGTTATAATGTTATTCCTCCTGATATTGACCCTGATGTATTAAATCAAATAAAGGATGAAGCTGAGAAATTAGCACTAATAAAAAAGAATGAAGCTGAGAAACTAGCTCAAATAAAAAAGAACGAATTAATGGTTACATTTAATGTTCCTAATAATTGTTATTCTCAAGTTTATTTTGCTAGTGTTGATATGACAAATGGTATTAATACTATTTGTACTGTAGAAATAATAAACAATAGTGGTGCTGTAGTTGAAACTTTTACTAAACATATGGCTGGATGGAATCAAATTAATTATATAAGTCTATTACATGATAGTAATGTTGGTTATGGTGTAGGAAATGATAGTAGAAGATATATTAGATTTAGGTTTAAACATGACCAAAAGACTACTGCTTTACGTAATGCTGTAATATATAAAATACGAATATTTTCTTTTACTAAGTATTCATTTCCTACTGATAGATTTATGGGTCATACAGGTCATATATATAATTTCGATTATAATATGAATACTTACTTCCCTAATAGTATTCTTGCTAAAGGTGGAGTTACAGCTTATCAATCTTCTGATGTTCGTCTTAAAACTAACATTACTAAACTTAATTGTTTAAATGTTATTAAAAGCATTGGAGGTACTTATGAATTTGATTATATTCGTGACCATAAACATAGTATTGGTTTTATTGCTCAAAATGTAAATAATCCATTACTTAATGATATAGTTGCTAAAGATGATAATGGTTATCTAAAGATTAACTATTGGAGTCCTAAACTTATTAGTCTTGCTTTTGGTGCTTTAACTGAAATAGATGATGAAGTTGATAAACTTAAAGCTAGAGTTAGAGAATTAGAAAGTGAAGTTGAATATTTAAAGAACAAAGATTATGTCTTACAATAGTAATAGTGGAATTATTAGTGCTCCTGTTAGTATTGATGATGTTAAACAAGCTCTTGGAGAGAGTAGCAATGACCTTGCTACTCTTTGTAAGAGTGAAAATATAAATATATGGAGTAAGTATAAACCTATTAGTTGTAAAGGTGACTTTAAAGAATATCCTATTAGAGAAGACTATGAGGAAACTGTAACATCTTCATATAATAATTATACTTGTGCTGTTCGTTGTGGTATGAATATACCTATGGATACTTATAGAAACTTATATAATAATTATGGTGGAGAAGGTTTTGCTATTAACGCATGTGAAAATCTTCATAGAGATAATGTATATGGAAGAAATGGAGGTATTAACGATAATAAAAGTGCAAATGTATCAGGAAAACATTTTCCAAAAGGTGGTGCTAATTCTCCTTATAGATTAAGTGATTTTAGAAACTATAATGCTAAAGCAAAGTATAATGGTTTTCGAACTTCTCTTCCTCAATTTAATAATGTTGAAATTTATCATTCTTCAACTCCTAAATTTAATTGTGTTCTATATATGGATACAAGTGTTGATAATAATACAAATCTTACTATGGATGATATAATAACTGATTTATCTTTAGCTTGGTCTTTTTGGGTTCAAATTCGTTATGATTCACCATATAACACTGTTGATAAGATTTATAAAAATTATTATGTTGGTAATTGTCAAAAACCAACAGATTATATATACGCAAGCAAAGAAATAACTTTTGATATAGGTAACGATAAAGAAATTACTATTGTACCTTTTTTAGCATGTACTCGTAGTGCAACTTTATATGATAATACAAAAATAATTTTTATATCTCTTCCGGGTGATATTACTTTTAAGTATTATCCTAGACAAATTTATATGGAAAATATTAAAAGTGGTTCTAGTGGTTTTGTTGATTTCTCATCATTAAGAGAATTAGTTGGTGGTAGTTGTATTTGTAAAGCAAAAATATATAAACTTCCTGATGCTGAAATTACAATTAATGATGGTATGTTTAGAAGTATTGCTGCTTATGGTATTAATAAGATAACATATGGAAGAGGTTATGTATCTAATAGTTCTGGTCAAGGTATAGGTTCTGTAACTATTCCTAAAGGTGATAGAACAGATTATGTTGAAGTATATATAAGATTTGATAATGTTTACGAAGGAGGTTATTATGGAGAAAAATGTCAATTATCTTTTGAAATTAATATAGATGGTGGATGGAAACAAGTTCCTTCAGGAGGTAGTTATATTATGCGTTAAAACGTAGATGTTATTAATATAATAAATGTGCTAGAAACAATATTAATTTACTTATCAAATAAGTATAACTATTTAATAATACAATTATGGAAATTAAAGTAACTAAAATTGTAAGTATGACTTCTAATGTAGAAGCTACTGTAAATGAACTTAGTATAAATGCTAATGTTCGAGTTCGTAACAATGACACTATCGAAGGTATAGATAGCGGTAATGTAAAAGATAGTAATAGTAATCAACTAGCTAGCTTTAGTTATTATGGAAGTAATAATCTTAATATTAATTATAATAGTATTGAGAATGGTAATATTGCTTCTGTTAGTACTGCTGTTAATGATTTCATTAAAGAACTAGAGAAAAATCCTTCTCTTGTAAGTACTGCAAATACTAGTGAAAACTAAGTGATTACTTTGCAAATATATTAAAATATATTATTATATATATAACGTAGTTATATAATAATATATTATTAATATATTTGCATTACAAATTAAACATCAAAATAATAGAGTTATTATGATTAAAGTAAAACAAAGTAATGCTGTTAGTGCATACAATGTACTCAAGCAAATTAAGACTAAAGAACTTCCTGCTGAAGTAGCTATTGCTATTTGGAAGAACGTAAAAGTATTAAAGCCTATTGCAACTTCTTATGAAGAAGCTATTAAAGATTCTAAAGAATCTCTTAAAGGTGATAATGATGAAGAGATGTCTAAGCTTCTTGCTGAACTTCAAAAGAAAGAAACTGATGAAGCTGCTGGTAAATATACTTTTACTCGTACTGATAATGAAAATCGTGCTAAAGTAACTGAGTATTATTCTAATGCTCAAAATAAACTTAATACTTTTATTAAAGACCTTGATAATAAAGAAGTAGAAGTAGAACATACTACTATTAAAGAGGATGATTTAATTAAAGCTCTTATTGGTACTGATTTTAATATTGGTGTTATTGAACTTATTGATTTCTTATTTGAAGATGCTCCTAAAGCAGATGATAAAGAAGATAAGTAAAACATTAAACCCGCCCCGTAGAAGATGTAATTGGTAGAACTTCTACTAATCATACCTTTTACGGGGCGGCTTTCATATTAATAATTTAACTAATACTGATATGAGTAGTTTATCTCAACTTACTAGTGAAATTTTACATGGTGTAGGTCAGCCTAATAATCATACTCTACGTGAAAGAGTTCGTAATGCTATAATTCATACTCGTAATGAACTTATACGTAGAAGTTATGAAAACCATGCTTATGTTGATAAAATTCATACTCAACGTTTTAAAGTTTCACTTATTACAGTTAATGATGGTGATGTAGAACTACCTGAAGATTATGAAGGAGTTCCACTTGATAAAATTAAAAGAACTCTAGATAAAGTTCCAAGACCTATTAGACTTACTAATAATCTTCCTTTTGATAGAGTTAGTTCTGTAGGATATAAAACTAATAGAGAGTTTCCTTATATTAAAGAAACTACTGCTAGATTTAAAGGAAGTGTTCCTGGACTTTGTGGTGCTATTAGTTATGATTATATTAATGAATATCTTTATTTATTTCCAGCTAGTAAAGATAGAATTGTTCCAGTAGATACTATTGTTATTGAATCTGCTTTTGAACATCCTAATCAAATTCTAGATATTAATGGAGACCTTACTGTTGAGAATCATCTTTATGATGACAACGAGTGGTTACTTAGTGAAGATATGATTGGTCAAATAAAAGAAATAATATATAAAAGGGAACTATTAAATCAACATCAAGAAACAGATGAAGTTCCTAATACTATAAAATATAATTAGTGTATGACTGCTGTAAGACTTAATCCAATAAATATGAGTAAGTATCATCAAGATATGAAAGATGCTTTTACTCTAGAACTTGAAAGAGCTAGACTTTCTTATGATGAACTAGCTGGTAACATAGTTGAAAAACGTTCTAAGATTGTTCCTTATGTTGATAGTTTTGCTCTTCCTGTAATTGATTATCCAGAGTTTCAACAGAACAAGTATATAAATGGTCGTCTTGAAAATGCTGCAAAAGGTATGTATGAAGATAAACGTAATGACCTTGAACATAAACATCTATGTTTTAGACTTGTTGCTTATGCTGTTGATTTACGAAAGATGAGTGAGTTAGAACAAAAGATTAAACTTTATGAGAAATGTATTGCTCTAAATTATGCTGAATATAGAAATATAATTGGTATATTTTATAACAAAGTACATGATGTTCTTATTCTTAAAGCTCATGGTTATCGTCTTGAAGGTAAACTAGGTTATGTTTGCATTAATAGAGTTCTTAATACTGGTTGTAAGATTTGTGACTTTGTTGCAACTAATAAATACAAGAAAGAACTTGAAGCTAAAGGCATTAGAATTTGGAATAGAGAAGAAGCTGAATTTGCTAAAGCTAATGGCTTAGAATATGATGCAGTTGACCCTAGGATTTATAAAGCTGATGAAAGTTGGTATGAACTTGCTCTTTGTAATTGTACTCTTCATAGAGCTTATGGTTATAAACTAAGCATGATTGATTATCGTTCTGTAAAAGTCAGACAATATACTAATGAAGGTTTAATTAAACTTACTGGTGGCGACAAAGAAAAGATATGTCATTTACCTGTATCTCTAAAGATTAAACTAACTCTGTGTTTACAAGTAGATAAATTAATGTATACTAAATTTGTTAGAAATGAAAATCAAACAAAATGTGGATATGAAGCGCATCATTGGTAAAGTTGATAATGACTTTAATCTTAGTGAAAGTGATTGGATTCCTCGTGCTGCTGCTTGGATAATTGATGCACTTAGTCAAATGAAATGTCTTCCTATGGCTAAGAAAACTAGAAGACTTCAAATAGTTAATCGTATAGGTATATTTCCTTGTCAGTTAAATGCTACTGATATTAAAGTATTTGATGATTATGGTTGTGAAATAAAACAACTTGAAGCTAATAATAGTTGTTGTAATTCAGGATTTGGTTCTAAAACTAATGTAGAACCTAGTCCTGAAATTGCTGTTATAGATGATACCAATAAAACTGGTCGTAATTTTATGATGGTTGCAACTATTAGAAGAGCTGATGATAGTCGTAACTTTGTAATAACTAATAATGGTCATATTGAACTTAACTTTGATACTGATTGGATAAATGTTCAAAGTTTTGAACCTATGACTTATCACGATGATTATTATGATTGTGAAGTTCCAATGGTTTACGATAATGGTATTCTATTAGAAGCTATAAGTTTTTATATTCTATATAAATATCTTAGTCGTGGTAGTCATCATCCAGTTTATGATTTAAAGAGTAGTAGTCCTGTTACTAATCCTTATATTCAATGGAAAGAATTAAAAAGTAAAGCTATTGCTTCTGTTCGTAATGATTTATATAATGCTGATGGTTGGAGAAACTTCTTCTACAACTCAACATTTGACCCAAGAAGATAATAATTATGAATATAGTAAAAGAACTCAATTTAAATAAAACTCCAAACGTTGTTCCTAATGGAAGTTTGGTGTTTGCTAAGAACATTAAAGTTAGTCCTGATAATTCGTATATTACGAATGAAGAAGGATTAACTTATGCTTTTAGTACTCCAGTTGAAGGTAAAATAGTAGGTATAATTCCTTGTATGAAAGAGATTGTAATACTTAGTTACCTTGAAGCTGATACCGGTGAACATAGTTCTCATATTTATCGTTGTGTAGAAAATGAAGTTACTGGTCTTTTAGATTTAACAGAAATATATAGTGCTTGGAATTATAGTGGTGGAAAGATTGTAGGTACATATACTTATAATGTAAATAATGAACTTATTGTTGCTATTGGAGAATATGATGCTACTAAAATTGTTACTCACAATAGTAAAGACGATGATGGTGTTTATGAAGAAGTTGTAAAAAATAATATTCCTCTTAAAACTATTAATCTTTCTCGTTGTACAAAAGAAGATAATCCTGAACTATATTCTATTTGTGCTAATATTCCAGTAGCTAATCTTAGTCTTAAAGATAAAGTTCCTGGAATTAATATGCCAAATGGTATTTATCAATTCTTCATTCGTTATGAGATAGATAGTAATTATTATACTAATTGGTTTCCTATTGGTAGTAGTTATCATGCTATAAATCTAGAAGATAAAGTAATTATAAATCATGTTTATGATATAAAGAGTGATACTAATCTTGCTACAACTCGTTGTGTAGGTTCATACAATAATGATAAGAAAGATTGTAATTATAATCTAAAGTTTAATATTAACTTTGATGATAATTATAATTATAAAGCTTATCAAATAGGATATATACTTAAACATGAAAATACTGCTTTACCTCGTATTTGGAGAAAGTTTAGTTTTGATGTTCGTGAATTTATATTTGATGCTAGTAACTTTGAAGAAACTTCAATAGATGAATTGACTAGTAATAGTTTTAATTTATTTAATGTTGCTTCTCTTTGTAACTATGAGAATCGTCTTTATATTGCAAACTATGATGAAAGTGATTATAATGTAAACCTTAAAAATTATGCTACAAATATTAGAGCAAAGATGATTTATGAACCTTGTTCTAAATCAAATACAACTAATACTACAACTAAAGAATATGAAATATATACTTTTAGTTGGTCAACTAATGCTATATTTGCTGCTATTGTAGAAGTATTAAAACCTTCTACTAATACTATTGTAAATGTAGATGGAAATAAGATTACATATCATGTTGTTTTAAATGCTAGAGATTACAATGAGCTTAAACGTTATCTTTGTTTTGTAGCTAATGATAATGAAAATGTTAGTGATTTTGATAATCTTGCTCTTGGTGGTTATGAAGGTAAGCATTTATATCCTTGTTCTAATATAGCTTTTGGTATTAACAATGATGGTACTTTTGATATTATAAGTATTCCTGTAAATGGTAAATCTAGTAGGTTATATGGTGGTCTTGGAAAAGGTAGTGGTACAGACCATAAACATGTAGGTTTAAAAATTAATACTGCTACTAGTGGATTAGCAGGTATGATAGGTAAATGGAGACCTGCTGCTAATTATAGACCAAATAGATTTAGAATGAGTAAAGCTAGTAATACTAGAGTATATACTACTACTGTATTAGTAGATGATGCTGTTAGAACTTTAATGCCTAATAGTGTATATAATTTCTTTATTCATTATGTTCGTAAAGATGGTACTTATACTAATGGTTATCAACTTAGTAATGATATTCTTCCAACTACAATTTTAAATACTGTTACTATGACTGGAAGTTCTACAATAGATGTTCAACTTAGTAAGTTAACATCGTTGAAAGAACGAACTAGTAGTAGTACTTCTGGTAACGATAGAGATTTTACTAATTTACTTAGTATTGAAGCTCTTAAAGATAAATATGCTTATGAAGTTGTAAGTACTGCGCCTTCTCCTTCTAATGCAACTATTCGTAAAACTGCTAGTTTTGGATATTATAAAAACTATAATAATGACCTTTTATTTAAAACTGGTTCAAGTCATAGTTTTGATAGTGCTAACGATAATACTTTATATAGAATTAAAGTAGGTTTTACTAATATTGAAATACCTGATGATTATATTGGTTTCTTCTTTAGTTATGAAAAACCAGAAGTAACTAATAATTATCAAGCTTATTGTGCTAAGAATGGAGTAAATGCAAGTCTTTTTAAAGCTAGCGAAGTAGAAACTGGTAAAGTTAATTATAATGGTTCTATATATGTACCTGAATATAAAATAACAAGTAATGGTTATATACTTCCTAGTACTAATCCAGCTTATATTAATAATTCTAGTATAGTAGCTAGTAATGCTGTAGATAGTGATAGTCTTAGTAACACTATGAATACTGCTGGAATGGATGGAGGTATAGTTCTTAATTTAAAAGATAGTAAAGGTAAAATAACTCCTGATATTGGTGAAGTTGGAAATGTTATAATATTTAATCGTAATATATATTGTAAGAAAGATAAAGAACTTATTAGTTTTGGTCCTGTATGTTATAAACATGCTGATGTCAAAACTTATAGTTATGCTGATAGTAACGATGCTGATAATTTTCCTAACAATTATGTTCACGGTTATGATTTTAATTATCCTGCATTCTATGTAAATGATAAGAGTTTAATTTATCAACGTAGAGTATATATATCAGATACTGGTAAAGTATATGATGTGCAAGATAATAATTCTATAAATAAAGATTGGACAAGTTCTACTACAGAATATGCTAAGATTGTAAATTATAGTAAGTTTAGTAGAGTTAATACTAATGCTATTTCTATAAAGAAAGAACCTAGTTATTTGGTTGGTGTTTTAGGTGATGATGAAAGTGGTTCTGGTAGTCATCAACGTAGTGTTAACTTTATAGTTCAGCCATTAAATGCTACAGACCTTATAGAATTAAAAGATACGTATATAGAAAGTAATTATAAACTTTATACTAATTATAAAGATAATCTTAATTATGATTCTTATAAACGTGCTACTATTCGTCGTAGTGATGTAATTGGCGATGAAAGTCTTGCTAACTCATGGAGACACTTTAGAGCAAACAACTATAAAGTGCTTTCCAAGAACAAAGGCAACATTACAAATATCATTGGCGTAGGCACTGCATTTTTCGTCCACACGGAGCATTCTTTGTTTTACCTTAATAGAGATAACCTCCTCAAGACATCGGGCGACACAGCGCAATTAAAAATGCCAGATTTGTTTGAAGTAGAACCTATTGAACTTTTTACTAGTAATCATGGTTATGGTGGACTTCAACATCCTCAAGCTTGGACTGTTAATAGTAATGGTTATTGGTTTGTAGATGCAGACAATAAAAGAATATATAACTTTGATAATAATCATCTTACTGATTTAACTAGTGATATTCTTAATTGGATGAATAATGTTCAAATAGCCGATGCTCACATGGTTACAGATTTTGCTAATGCTCGTGTAATTATGTGTCTTGCTTATTATAGTGAAGATGTTGGAGATAGAGAGCATAATCAACCTGGTTATATTACTTTATCTTTTAATATAATTAGTAAGAAGTTTGTTAGTATTCACGATTATAAATTTAACATAGGTGTAAATACTAAAAATCATTGTTATTTTTATTATGCTGTAACAACTAGTTCTTTTCTTTATTGTTTCCATAAAAATACTCCTTTAGGATTCTATGGTAAAACTGGAGATTATGCTGGACTTGATGATCATGCTTATGGTTTCCCAGCTATGAGTACAAATCTTACTATACAAAAGGAAGATGGTACTGAAGAAACTAGAACTGTTCATCCTGCTATATTTGATGTTATCGTAAATGAGAATTACAATATTCCTAAATGTATTAATTCTATTAGTTATATACTTAATAAAGAGTATGCTTACTTTAGTAATCAAGTTACTAGAATGGCTGAACCGCTTATGGGCAATGGAACTTATGGAGATATAGAACATTATAGTGGTGATAAACTTCGTATTTATACTGATAGTAATGATACAGGTGACTTAGATATTTCAGGACATAAAATGATTAATGATGATACTGTAACTAGAGATAGAACTCCAGATTACAAAGTTCCTTATTATGATAAAGGTATTTGGAACTTTAATTATATAAGGAATTATATTAGTAGTAAACTTACTAAAGAAGAGATATGTAAACGTTATAACTTGGATATTAATAAACTTACTCCTGCACAAGAAACTAAGATTCAAACTATGCTTAATAATCCAAGTGATGAACGCAATCTAGTTTATGGTCGTTATTTCGTTGTTAGATTTATCTTTAGAAATATAGATAATGTTCCTTTTAGATTTGAGGATTTAAATATTAATTATTCAAAGTATTAAATTATGACTGTAAAAATTAAAAGAAGAAGTCTTCGTTGTGGTGGTAGACCTAAAGCTGACTTCGGTAGTATTTTTACTACATTTATTGCTCCTGCTTTAGGTGTTGCAGGTTCTGTAGCGGATTCTGCTATAAGTAAAACCCAAGTTTCAAAGAGCAATACTAAACAGGTTGTTAAAGATACTAACACAGAAGTTACTAATAATAATACTTCTGTTGAGAATCTTCCTACTATTCAAGTTCCTACTAAAGATCCAATTAGTGGACTTGTTACTAGTAATACTGTTATTCCTCCTGACCCAACTAAAACTCCTACTATGAGACTAGGTGGTAGAAAGAAATGTTGGATTGGTGCAGCCATTGGTGCTGCTACTAGTATAGCAGGTTCTTTATTTGGTGCTGCTGCTCAAAAAAGAGAAATGCGTCGGCAAAAGAGTATTCAAGATTGGCAGAATACAACTCAAGAAGCTGCTAATATGACTACTGCTCTTAATAATAGTCAAGATTATCAAGAAGATTATCTTAGACAATTTAGAACTGCTGCTAGACTTGGTAAAACTCTTGGAGCTAAAGGTATTTATATTACTGATGGTGGAGATGCTACTAAGATAGGAAACAACACATATCTTCTACGGGGCGGTTCTCACGAAGATGTGAATGAGACTGGTCAAACAGGTATTGGTATCAATGTTGGTGGTAATGAAGTTGAAGCTGAAGGTGGTGAAGTTGCTCAGAAGAAGAATGGTGCTCTAAGAATTTTTAGTGCTCAACCTATTCTTGGTGGTATAAGTCCTGCTCAAGCTGTAATTAATGGAGCTAACAAAGATAAAGTATTTAGTGCTCAACAAACTTTTAAGAAAAGAAATGGTCTTGAAGATGATGGTAGTAAAGCTCAGGTTGGTGGTTATTATGGAGCTAACTATCCTTCTCCTTTGTCTTTATTATCTGTTATTTACGATAAAACTTTAGGAAGATTTGATAATAAAAATCCTTTCCTTCAAACAGGTACTGCACCAACTCCTAGTAGAGGTTTAAATCTTAAGCAAGTTCGTGGTGGACTTGTTAATAGAAATATGCTTCGTACTAATAGAGTTTATCGTATATCAAATATGAGAGAAGTAAAAGATGCTAAATCTGTAGGACAATATAGAAAATTACCTGAAGGCGTTAGACTTCCTAAAAAAACTGTAGTAAGTAAAAATGGAAGAACTTTCTCGATTGGAAAAGTTGGTGGTAATAGTCATGGAGGAAAAGCTGCTGCTATGGGTGAACCTTGGACTGGAACAACTAGCGGAGGATACAATGAAAGTAAATATGTTATAAGTACTCCTTCTAGACATACAGTTTGGCAAGTAGGTCATCATGGAAGTTATTCTAAACCTCTTCCTGCTGATGCAATAAAAAAAGGTAGTGGTCTTTGGAAAAAATTCGATGCTGAAGGTAATACTGGAATTAGTACTAAACGCATGGTTGTGTATAAAGATTTAGGTAATGGTAGATATTTAAGATTAGCTAAAAGTAAATATAGACTTGGTGGCGGTTTAACTTCTAAAGATAGAGGTTCTTCTAAACATCCATATCCTTCTGTATCATCTAAAGATTTTGCAGGTGGTAGTAGAAGTTATCCTATTCCAACTAAAGATGATGCTGTTGATGCTTTAAGACTTGCTGGTCTTCATGGAAGAAGTGATGTTAGAAGTAAAGTATATAGTAAATATCCTAGTCTTAGAAAGAAGAGTTTATTAGGTGGTTGTAGCCGCCCCGTAAAAGGTATGAGACCTAAAGCTGATACTGGTATCTTTGTTCCTTTCAATAAACGTTATACTTCTATTTATGATGCTCCAGATTATAATTCTGATTATAATGGTGGTAATGTTTTAGGTAACGGTGAAGTAACAGTTACAGCTAAGAGAATTAAGCCTACTTTTATGAAACCAAATAATGATGCAATGAATATCATTAATCATCCTGCTAATGAAACTCCTTATATTCCACAAAGACATAATCGTAGTCGTACTATATTTAGTGGTGGAGATTATTTAGGATTAGGTATTGATACTCTTGCTGCATTAAGTACAGGTCTTGTAAATTATAATACTGCTGGTAAATATGTTCTTCCTGATAGAGCACCTATTATTCAGGCTAGTAAATTACCTACAACTTATAATGTTAATCCTGAAATAGAAGAGGTTAAACGTTATAGAGATAGACTTACTGGGCAAACATTCAATAATACTTCAAGTTCTGTAGCTGCTCTTAATAGAAGTGGTGCTATTAATCTTGATGCTCTTTCTAATCTTAGTAAACTTTGGGCTACTAAAGAGAATGAAGAGAACAAGATGCTTACAGAAGATGCTAAGAATCAACAAACTGTTGCAGCACAGAATGTACAGAATGAACTTGCTCGTCAAAGTGAAATTGCTAGAATTAAGAATGAAGCTAATCAAGCTAAGGGTGATGCTCTTAATGTTGGTCTTAGTGGATTGTCTCAAGCTTGGACTAATTTCTGGACTGCTGGTAGAACTGCTTATGAAGATGACCAAGCTAGACGTGCAATGATTGCTTCTAGTAAAGATGCTACTCCTACTAGACTTATGGAAATGGATTTTGATTTATCTCCTGATGTTATAGCTGCTCTTTATAGAACTTCTAACGAAGATAGAACTAAACGATTCTATTTGTCTAGATTGTCTCCTAAACAAAGACAAAAATATGGTATAAATTAATATTATATAAATACTTCTGATAGTACTATTACTATCAGAAGTTTTACTATTTTTGTAATCAGTAATTAAATAATAATATTATGGCTTATAAAAACAATCAAAATGGTATTACTATTGGAGGTTATGTTCCTCAACGTGTACCAGTTCGTTCAAATATTGAAGCTCTTAG
>ENA-OURZ01000134-OURZ01000134.1-human-gut-metagenome-genome-assembly--contig:-NODE-134-length-97643-cov-16.320214_pt1 | contig 97643 bp, 104 predicted proteins | sample MGYA00242073_ERZ509195 | MGnify/ENA primary metagenome ERZ509195 (study PRJEB26280, sample SAMEA2338837) | human gut metagenome | biome: human gut; feature: human-associated habitat; material: faeces... | reverse complement strand
TTGGGACTATGACCGCACAGGCGTGTCCCACGGACACTACTTCATGGAGAACTATGACGAAGCCAAGCAGGACTTCGCCACACGCTCAGGACTTATCCAAAAGGAACAGCTTTTCAGCCCGGAACAGCTGACTGAGATTTACCGATGCTGCACCGACTCTGTGAATGAGCACTTCTTTGAGCTTACGGATATCATCACCAACTATGATCCTCGGAAAGCCTGCTGGCAGCTGACTTTGGACAGCTTGCTGGATGGCAGCAGCGATACTCGTTATGAGCTGATGCACGAACCTACCCTCGCCATCAAAACACCTACCAAAGGAAAATGAGGAGAAACCACACTATGAACTTTATTCTTAGCCAGCCCTCCACTACGCTCGACATTTATACCCATGCCTTCGATAAGAACAAAAAGGCCGCCAGCGCGGGCTTGCGGGGGATGCTGGAGATATGAATATCGTCAGCATCGAAATAACAGTAGCTTTGTGCGGTGAGTTGTGGTATGTGTTGTGGCTGCAAAGGGAGGGATACCATGTACGACTACATGAAAGCCTTGCAGGAACGGTTTGACAAGAAGCCGCCGGAGCGGCTCGTCCGCGCTGTCCAATCCGCCCGCGAAGAGGTACGTGAGGGAGAATGGATGATGAGAAGCGCAAGAAGCTGCTCCGTCTGCTAGATGCACAGAATATATTGCTGGAGGAGGCCACGCTGCTGAGCTTTACGGCGGGCTTTAAGCTGGCATGGGGCATGGCAAAGGAGCTGGAAACAGATGGACTCTATGCTCCTACGCCTATTATTCACAATAATAGGTGAAAAACAACCTACGTTATTGAGCTCGGGTAGCTCGGTCGTCGCGGCTTTAGACCGCCTCGAGTGTATTTACGGCGCGGTGTTCTATGAGATTTTCAAAACGCCAATCGTAGACAACGGCTCCGAGTTCGCGGATGCTGACGGCATCGAGCGGAGCGCCCGGCACAAGGATGCAAAGCGGACGACGGTCTATTACTGCCATGCGTATAGCTCTTGCGAGCGCGGCACGAACGAGAATATTAACCGCATGATATGGCGGCAGTTCCCGAAAGGGACGGACTTCGACAAGGTGACGGTGGCGGAGGTTAAGTGCGTCGAGACGTGGCTCAATGATTACCCGAGAGAAATCCTCAGCTTTATGTCCTCGGCGGAGGCTTTCAAGATAGCGTTTGACCGGGCGGCGTGAACGCTCTAAAAATTTATTCTATCTTTTTCGCACAAAATACTTGACATTTGCGGAGCTCAGGTAGTTCTCCGCTGCAAGCAGGCGGATGAGCAGCGGCGAAAACGCGATGATACCGCCGAAGTTTATGCTTCGTTCGCCTCTGAAAAGGTGAAGAAAATGCCTGCTGTCAAGAATGGTTTCAAAATTGAGATTTAATGTCCCGACATCGTGATCGTGGAGATGCAGCCCTATTACTTTGCTTTTCAGTTTTCTGTTTGGAATTGCTTTTCAGCCTTCTGCCTGATATAATAATGGTAGCATAACGCGAGAAGCTTATCAATAGGATCGGGTGTATTTATGTGAACGCCAAGACCTGATCGGACAAAGAAAGGGTGGGGAGAATGTTATGTCAGAGATAATGTGGCACATCTGCATTTCGAGCATCTACACCCGTGACCGAGTTAGAATGCTTTCTACGATGGGAACGCTTTAATTGCAATTGTGGTCGGAATTCATTGATACTGTTATCTTTTTGAGCTTTGCTTATGGCTGGATACAAATGTTAAGGGAGATATTGATATGGCATTTTTAAATGAAAACGAATGGATACGCCTCAATGAGATCGCATACAATATTTCATTTATCTATACAGTAGAGGAAATGCAGCATGAAATTCTGAACCGATGGCTTCCTTTTTTGATTTCGTATGATAGCGCAATTTTTGCCCGAATCTCTACTGCGGAGAATGGATCCTATCAGTTTCAGGCCCCAGCGGCTTTTCATCTGCCTCAGCAGGCTGTCGATGTCTGGATGCAGGAAAGCCTGAATTCAGATGCTTTTCGCTGGGCGCTGTATACCTGTAAAGGCGGTGCTTTTCGGGAATCTATGGCATCTTCGGATGAACAGGTGAATAGCAGCGGAATCTACCGGAACTTCTATCTGCCCAATCGCTTGGCATATTCCGTCGGCCTTTCCATCTCCTTTCGAGAAGAACCGGTCGGCTTATTGAAATTGTACCGGCAAGCTGATAAGCCTCCGTTTAGCGAACGGGATATGTTTGTATTGGAGCAGTTGCACAAGCACTTTGCATACCGTTTAGTATATGAAGCAAAAAAGGGAGACACCCGCTATTTTTACGCAAAAGGATATCATGAAAAGTTGTGCAGCCAGTACGGCTTGACCAGTCGAGAAGGGGAAATGTTAGATTTGGCCGTACACGGGCTGTCCAATGAAGATATCGCTCAAAAAATGAATATCAGTATCCATACGGTAAAAAAACATTTCCACAGCATATATACCAAAATGAATGTGCGTAACCGGATACAGATGATCCAGAGTCTTCCTGTATCAACCAACAAGATCGATTTTGATGCGCTATAAATAAAACTCGGGAAAAATGTACCGCCTGCATTGGCTAAACTGCATTATCCTTTGGTAGTATATAAAGATTCGTTGGTCTTACATCGGGACACAGAAGGCTTGTCTAAATAATATACAGACTACATAAAATGGAACTGGCGCTGAATTTTAACGCCGGTTCCATTTTGCTATATTTGGGGTACAAAAGTTAGGGGATGCATATGAAACGAAGCGATATTTGGTGGGCAGTTGCTTATGGGTTGTTGGCTGTGTTTACGGTACTCTTTTGCGTCACAGGAGGCTTTGCCAAGGTCAATATAGCGTATCCTTATCTGGCAGGTTTTGCGCAATTCGCTGTCTATGCTACGGCGGGTGAGTTGCTCTCCGGACGTATGTTGGAGGGAACTTGGCAGATCAACCGGGCAACTTGGTTCAAAAGCCTGAGTTGGGGAATAGGAGGCGTCCTTGTCACGCTGGCCTTTACCGTGTTCAGCCAAGGTACCCGGCAAGCCATGGCAGCAGGTCTTCTTCCGGGATATGGAAATGCTCTGGCACAGGCCTTTTTTACCAGCGTTACCAATAATCTGTTTTTTGCTCCTATTCATTCCGCTCTGATGCGAGTATGTGGAAATTATGCTGAGATCCGCTTTTTGGCGGGGCAGCATATCACTCCACGCCAAGCGGTGGACTCTGTAGATTGGGGAGAATTGATCGATTTTACTCTGTTTAAAACGATTCCTCTCTTTTGGATCCCCGTCAATACCGTGGGATTTCTTCTTCCGCAAGAATATCGTATCGTATTTGCAGCGGTGCTTTCCTTGGCATTTGGAATATTGATGACTGTTCTCAAATTAAGGGAACGGAAGAATCAGAGTAGAAAGGAGTCACCTATATGATTCAAATTTCAGATAACACTCAGCAGATCCAACCCTCCAAGATTCGAAAAATGTTCAATAAGGCGCTGGAGTACGATCATGTAATTAGTTTTACACTGGGAGAGCCGGATTTTACTGCCTCGCCGAACGTAGTGGAGGCTGGGTGCAGGGCCATTCGGGAAGGAAAGACCAAGTATTCAGAAAATGCAGGGCTGCTGGCTCTGCGCCAGGCGATTGCAGAGTATCTCCATCGCACAGAGGGACTCTCTTACGATCCTGCAAGCCAAATTGTGGTGACGCCTGGAGCCATGGGAGCCTTGTTTTTGGCGCTGAAAGTGCTGCTGAATCCTGGGGATGAGGTTATCGTCAACGAACCCTGCTGGACTAATTATATCCAACAGATTCGGATGTGCGGCGGCGTGCCGGTGTCGGTGAAAACCAACGCACAACGGGGATTTGATTTGGATGTATCCGCTATTGCCGAAGCTGTTACCGATAAGACAAAGGCCATTATTCTAAACAGCCCATGCAACCCCACAGGAGCTGTAGCCAGCACTGAAACGCTGCTCCAACTGGCCGAATTGGCCCAGAAGCAGGACTTGGTGATCTTGGCTGATGAGGTGTATAAGCATATCCTCTTTGATGGAAGGACTTATACAAGCTTTGCTGCTCTGCCTGGAATGAAAGAACGGACCCTGGTTATTGATAGCCTTTCCAAAACCTATGCGATGACCGGTTGGCGTATCGGTTATGCTGCCGGACCGGAAAATGTGATCCGGAATATGGTCAAGCTGCAGGAAAATGTCAGTGCTTGTGCGGCCACTCCCTGCCAGGTCGCGGCTATTGAAGCTTTGGAAGGTCCACAAGACCACTTGAAGTATATGGTGGAGCAGTACCGCCTGCGCCGTGACTATGTGATGAGGCGGATATCTGAGATCCCTGGTTTGTCCTGCCATGCTCCGGCTGGGACTTTCTACGCATTTATTGACATCAGTCAACTGGGTATGCCTTGTGAAGAATTTGCCATGAAACTGCTGGAAGAACGGCAGGTGGTAGTGGTACCCGGTACGGCCTTTGGCGAATTTGGCGAGGGATATATCCGTCTGTCCTATGCGACATCCATGCAGTGCCTGGAGCAGGGGCTGCAGGAGCTGGAGGAGTTTGTCAGATCCCATGAGACTGAGGGGGACCCCGCATGAGTATGATCAATGGCACCCGCTTATATGATCATTTGACCCGACTTGGGCGAATCGGTTTTGTGCCGAAAGAAGGAACCACACGATTGCCGTATACCCCTGCCTATGACGAAGGACGAATCTATGTTCAACAGTGCATGGAACAGGCAGGACTTCAAACATCCGTCGATCCTGTAGGGAATCTGATCGGTACGCTTCCTGGTCAGGGAGAGATCATTTGCATTGGATCCCACATCGATACGGTGCCGGGGGGCGGGATTTACGACGGAACCTATGGTGTGTTGTCCGGAATCGAGTGTGTGCAGCGCCTTAAGGAGTTGGGATATCAAAATCGGCATCCCATCCAGGTGATTGCATTTACCGAGGAGGAGGGCAATGTCATTGGCGGAACTTTTGGAAGTAAGGCATTTACCGGCGGAGAGATTGATGAAGCTATGCGGCCAAATCTGGCCCTCCACGGACTTACAATGGAGCAGGTCGGTGCCTGCCGAAGAGATCTGACCCAATATCAGTGTTACTTGGAGTTACATATTGAGCAGGGCGGGGTATTAGAAGCTGAAAGGATGCAAATAGGCGTGGTTGATGGTATTGTGGGCATCGTGCGCTATCGCATGACGGTTTCCGGCTGTGCCAATCATGCAGGCAGCACACCCATGCATCTGCGGGATGACGCGCTGGTGAAAGCCTGCCGGATCATTACCCAGCTTATGGAACGGACTGAGGCCGCTTCGCCGGATATGGTCTGCACGGTAGGAACCCTTCAGGTGTTCCCAGGAGCGGTCAATGTGATTCCGGGCAAGGTGGAGTTTATTGTGGAACTGCGCAACCCAACGATGGAGCCCATGGATCAGGTCATTGACTCCGTGCTGAAAGAGCACCCGGAGCTGGTAGGCGAAGAATATATTCGCCAGTCGCCTACCCAGTGCAGTTCTAAGCTGATAAAGCTGAGCGAGACACTGTGCCGCAACCGCGGTATCCGTTTTCGCAGAATGTTCAGCGGTGCAGGACACGATCTGATGAATTGGGGAAAAGCGGTCCCCTCCATGCTTCTGTTCATTCCCAGCAAAGACGGGATTAGCCACTCTATCCGAGAATACAGCGCTCCTGAGGACTTGTACCAGGGAGCTGAGCTTCTGATGGAGATGGTTCAGGCTTTGGACCAAGAGGAGGGAAAATTGTGAAGATCAAAATCATCAATCCCAATACGACGCAATCCATGACTGAAAGTATAGAAAATTTAGCACGTCGAGTGGCACGCAGCGACACTCAGGTATGGGCGGTTACTCCGGCATCCGGGCCGGACAGCATCGAATGTTATGTGGATGAGTATTTGGCTGTTCCGGGGGTCCTGAAAGAAGTGATCCGGGGAGACCGAGAGGAAGGCGCCGATGCATTTATCATCGCCTGCTTTGGTGACCCTGGGCTTCAGGCAGCCAGAGAGGTCACCTCCAAGCCTGTGCTGGGTATCTGTGAGTCGGCCATTGCTGCTGCCAAATTTATAGCGCCGTACTTTTCTATCGTATCGGTGTTGGATCGGTCTCGCAAGGTTACAGAGGATGTGGTGTCCAACTATGGAGCGGAAAAGTTTTGCCGTTCTATCCGATCCACAGGTTTGAGCGTGCTGGAATTTGGCAGGGACCCCAAGAAGGGATTGGAAGCGTTAGCCTATCAGGGAAAGTTAGCCGTGCAGCAGGACGGCGCCGAATGTATTTTGCTGGGGTGCGCTGGTTTCGTGGACTTTGTTGAGGACCTGTCCGCCCAGCTGGGCGTTCCCGTGTTGGATGGGGTAATGCCAGCAGTTAAATTTGCGGAAGCCATGGTAGATATGGGGCTGCGTACCAGCAAGGTGTCTACTTGGGGCTTCCCAGAGCAGAAGAATATCGTAGGCTTTCCCATGTTTACCAAACAAGAATTGATATTTTAGGAGATGACAGTATGCGTACCTTGATTAAAGGAGGCACAATTGTAACCGCAGAACAAGAGTATGTGGGGGATATCCTGGTGGAGGGCGATGTGATCCGCGCAATGGGGACACATTTGGACGAAGCTGCAGATCGTGTGATAGACGCCAAAGGTAAATATGTGTTTCCGGGAGGCGTAGACCAGCACACTCACTTTTCCGCCCTGTGTAATGTCGGCAACCGTGACACCGCCGGATATGAGACGACCGACTCTGCTATTGTAGGCGGCACGACCACCATTGTGGACTTTGCTCCGCAGGATCCGGATCGCGGACTGCTGGATTCCATTGATTATCGAATCAATGTGCGGGCGAAGGATAAGTCTTGTGTTGATTTTGCACTGCATTCCATGGTAACATATATTATGGACAGTATCTTTGATGAGATCGAAGAATTTCCTCGGAGAGGCATTTCCAGCATCAAGATTTTTATGGCCTACAACGGCTCTCCGCTTCATGTAGATGACGGTACTTTCTTCCGTATTCTGGAGAAGAGCCGACAGGTTGGCGCTACGGTATTTGTGCACGCAGAGAATGGAGAGATCCTGAATTTCCTCCGCAGTGAGTGTGTAAAGAAGGGCCAACTGACGCCGCATTACCATTATGTTTCCCGTCCGCCTTTTACTGAGGCGGAGGCGGTGCGCCGGGCTATTTATCTGGCTGGTCAGACCGATACGCCTCTTTATATTGCTCATATGACCTGTCGGGAGGCCATTGCCGAATTACAAAAGGCCAAGGGAACTGGCCAGCGGGTTTCCGGCGAGACTTGCACTCACTATCTGACCACCACTAAGGAAGTTCTGGATAATCCGGATTTCAATGAAGCGGCTAAGTTCGTTTGCTCCCCCGCTTTGCGGGATCGTGAGGACTGCGAGGCTCTTTGGCAGGCATTATCCGACGGACTGCTGACGGCGGTCTCATCCGACCACTGCGGTATAGATGTGGCAGAGCTCAAGCAGGCCGGCAGAAATGATTTTACTCAGATTCCAAACGGTTCCCCCGGTGCCGGCGATCGACTGCATATGGTGTGGACCGAAGGTGTATGCACGGGAAAGCTGACCCGCCAGAAATTTGTAGATGTTATTGCCACTCAGCCGGCAAAAATCAACGGTATCTATCCGAGAAAGGGAACGCTGGCGGTAGGTTCTGACGCAGATGTTGTCATTTTCGATCCCAATTATGAGGGGACAGTTCATCTGGCAGATAACCCTAACGGCGTGGACTACAACCTCTATGAGGGCCGTCGTCAGTCTGGTCGGGTGGAGACGGTTCTGCTGCGAGGCCAGGTTGTAGTGGAGAACGCCAAGTTTGTGGGCCGCTACGGCCAGGGAAAATTCATCCCTGCAAATATGTACGCATCCGGTTACGAAAACCGAAATTAACCAAGTGTGATCCGTAGTTACTCGCGCTGCCAAAACCGAAGATGTTGGGAGCGGTGGGAGGCTGGAAACCGGAGTGTGCAAAACGTTTGGTCTGTTCATGAAAATATACGGTATATAGTATGATCAGTCTCGTTCAAAGCTGATATGCCGTGTCTTGATTTTGCAAGACTTACGTTTTGCGCATCCCTGGACCGAGAAAGTGAGGAGGTGTGATTTGCAGATTCGGATAGGGCCTGTAGTTGCGGAAGCAGAGATTCCATGAAAAAAACCATAGATAATTTATAACAGGAGGCTTGTTATATGGATACTACATATGGAGTGTTGTGTCTCATTCCCCCCATCGTGGCAATCGGATTGGCCCTGTGGACCAAACAGACGATTTTCTCTTTATTCATCGCGGTTTGGTTGGGGTCCACAATGATGAACGGCTTTAACCCTTTGGTTGGTTTTGTCAAAATTATCTCGGACTATATGATCCCCTCTCTCAGCGGAAATGCATCTTTGATTATTTTGGTTACACTCTCCGGCGGTATGATCGCCATGCTCCGTAACACTGGTGCTGCAGAGGCCTTTGCTACCAAGGTGACAAAGGTTATCAATACTGCCAAGAAGGGGCAGATCGTTACTTGCCTGAGCGCCTTCATTTTCAGCTATACGGAGCCCTGCCTCATGCTTGGTACTATCATGCGGCCCGTTACTGACATGGTGCGCATCTCTCGAGCAAAATTGGCTTATATCCTGGATTCCATGGGATGCAATTTAGCTGCGCTTTCTCCCATTAGCAGCTATGGTCCCTTTATCACGGGACTGATTGCCGCAGAGCTGTTGGCAAGCGGCGTTGAGGGCAACGAATGGGGCATCTGGTTGAATATGCTTCCGTTCAATCTGTACGGCGTATTTGCCATGATTTCTGTTTTGATCGTTGCTGCTTTCGGCTTGAACTTTGGCCCTATGTACAAGGAAGAAAAGCGGGCCAGAGAGACCGGAAAGCTGCTGGACGACGGGGTTCAGCCCTTGGTTCCAGAGGTGAAAAATGAGCTGCCCGCAGATTATAAGCTTACTATGTGGAACTTTATTATCCCTATTGTTTGCCTGTTTGGTTCTCTCTTTGCCACCATTTTCTGGTCCGGCGATCTGGTTAACAACGGGTTGGTGGGATGCTTCCGCAGTGCCAACATTACACTTGCTATTTGCATCGCCTTTATGGGTGGCGCGATGGGTGCGGGCATCATGGGTGTAAGCACCAAGCTCTTCAGCGTGACCAAGGCGTTCGATACCTTTGTCAACGGTATGGCCGAACTGATCTCGGTTCCCTTTATTCTGGTGTGCGCATGGTCCTTGGGCTCCATCGTCAAAGGTATGGGGACCAGCGAGTTTCTGATCCATATTGTGGAGCAGTACCTGACTCCCGGCATGGTTCCGGCTTTGGTATTCCTGTTTGGCGCACTCATTTCGTTTTCGACCGGTTCCTCTTGGGGCGTGTGGTCTATTATGATGCCCATTGCTTTCCCGATGGCCGTCGCCTTTGATATTTCCATTCCGTTTGTTGTTGGCGCCGTGATTGGCGGTGGCCTGTTCGGCGACCAGTGCTCCCCTATCTCCGATACGACTGTGCTCTCTTCTACCGGTGCTTCCTGCAACCATATCGTCCATGTTATGACGCAGCTGCCCTACGGAATTACGGTTGGTATTTCGGCTTTCGTGGGATTCCTTTTTGGCGGACTGACCGGACAGTATGTCTTGAGTATTGCGGTTACTGCTGCTATTCTGACAGTGAGCCTGATTACTCTGACTCAGCTTACCAAACGGCGTTACCCTGAGAAGGTACACTAACTGCTTTGCCGTTGGAATAGGAGACATTTATGAAAAAGATTGATACCATTGTGGTGGCCCCGCATTTCTATACGATGGAGGGAGCCGGCGTGGGCTATCATAGTGATGCCGCTATGGCTGTAGACGGAGGCAAAATCTTGAAGGTGGGCAACCGGGCTGAGATTTTAGCGGAGTATACAGCTGAGGAAATGATCACCTTGGATCATCATATGGTGCTGCCTGGTTTTATCGACGGCCATATGCATACTGCATGCAATATTATGCGCGGATTGGCCCAAGACACCAACAGTTGGATGATGTTCGGCCTCCAGCCCTTTGACAACGCGGTTAATGACGAGGAACGGGATGCGGGCAGCCGAGTGGCCATTCTGGAGGCCGTCCGGGCAGGCACTACCACACTGGGCGACTATGAATCCAAAATGGAAAATGTGTGTGCTTTCATCGATAAGGTGGGCGCCCGAGGGAATATTGCACAGACGATTCGAGCGGCTAAACGACGGGTTTATCAACCGGGCGAACTCTATGAGTTTGATGATGCCATGGGAGAGGAGAGCCTGAATCGAAACATTGATCTGTATAATAAATGGAACAACAAGGCAGGGGGACGGATTAAGATCCTGTTTGGCCCGCAAGGCGCTGACTTTGTCAGCCCGGAGATGCTGTTGCGTATCCAAAAGGCGGTCAAGGAGCGGGGTACCAAAATCCATATGCATGTGCAGCAAGGAGATCGAGAGACCTATCAGATCGTCCAGCGCTATGGCAAGCGTCCTACAGCTTTTCTGGATGAGTTGGGCTATCTGGATGAATCTCTTATTGCAGTCCATCTTACTGACTGCACAGATGAGGAAGCTGCCCTTATTGCCAAACGAGGTGCCTCAATGATCGTTAATCCGGGTTCGATCGGCATCATTGATGGCATTGTCTGCCCAAGTGTTGTTTTCCAGCAGGCGGGCGGTGTGGTGGCCTTGGGTTCCGATCAGGCTCCGGGCAACAACTGCCATAACATCATCAATGAGATGAAAAATGTTTGCCTCTTCAACAAGATCAAGTATCAGAATCCGGAAGTTATGCCCGCCTGGAAAGCCCTGCGTATGGCCACCATTGAGGGTGCCCAAGCGATTGGTTTGGGCGATACCGTAGGCTCTCTTGAGCCTGGAAAATGCGCGGACTATATTGCTATTGATCTCAGTTGTCCCTCCATGTTGCCGGTGTACACCTACCCAATGCGCAACATGGTACCTAATCTGGTTTACAGTGCCAGGGGATCCGAGGTTTCGCTGGTTGCAGTGGACGGCAAAGTCATAATGCGAGACGGCGCGTTTACCTATGTAGATGAAAAAGAGTACTTGAATGAGATATCTAAGTACCCAGATGACATCGGTCGGCGTGCAGCAGATGAGTTCTTCTCCATTGATGGGACCAATGCTCATTTTATGCGTGAGGATAAGCTGTAAGCGCCTGTTTTGGGGCCTGGGGAAGACCTCCTCAGGCCCTTTTTATCAAGGTGGAAAGCTGTATGGCGGTCGGATATTGCGCGGTTGAATGGTCGTAACTGATTGCTGCATTTCCACAAAACGGTAATGAAGCAGCCTATAATGCTAAGTATTTTCAAATTTCTGCGGTTATGAAACGCCCTCTTCCGGGTATCTTGGTACAGGTTTCCTCTTTTGGAATCAATTGGACTCGATGCTCCGACCCGATATCAGAAGAACAGACTGCTAAGAGCTGCCCCATGATTAGTGTATTGCAATTTACAATAGGACTTTATTTTTGAAAACCTAAAAAGGTGTTTTTAAGTATGAATCAGATTTTAGAACAAATATATAAAATTGGAATCATTCCTGTGATTGCTATTGACGACCCAGACAAGGCTGTCCCTTTGGCCAAGGCATTGGTAAAAGGTGGTCTGCCTGCCGCCGAAATTACGTTTCGGACCCAAGCGGCAGAGGCGTCGATCCGTGCTATCTGCAAAGAGGTTCCGGAGATGCTGGTCGGTGCTGGTACGGTTACGACCAGCGAGCAGCTGGACTGTGCGCTGGCAGCGGGAGCAAAATTCATCGTCAGCCCTGGCTTCAATCCGGATATGGTCAAATACGGCCTCTCCAAGGGGGCTTTGATGCTTCCCGGCACCGCCACCGGCGGTGAGATGGAGCAGGCAATGAGCATGGGCTTGGATGCGGTGAAGTTTTTCCCTGCCGAGCAAAACGGCGGTATTGCCAAGCTCAAAGCACTGGCAGGTCCTTACCGCACATTAAAGTGGATGCCGACTGGAGGCATAAATGCCAAAAATCTGATGGATTACCTCTCTTTTGACCAGATCCTCGCCTGCGGCGGAACGTGGATGGTCAAAAAGGACATGATCGAAAACGAGCGGTGGGACGAGATCATCCGACTGTGCCGGGAGGCGGTCAAAACCATGCTGGGCATTGAGCTTGCGCACGTCGGCGTAAACTGCGGAAGTGCTGAAGAAGCGGAGTCGCTGGCCCGTGCAGTCAGCGTACTGCTGGGACTGGATGTGCGCCAGACGAGCAAATCGTGGTTCGCAGGAAGCGCGGTTGAGTACATGAATAAGCCCGGTCCGGGGGTAAAGGGACACATCGGCTTCCGAACGAACAGCGTGAAGCGCGCGATGTATCATCTTGGCCGTGCGGGCGTTGTATTCGATGAGGATACGCTTCAGTATAATGACAAGGGCGAGCCAAAATTCGTTTACATCAAGGGTGACTTTGGCGGGTTTGCCATTCACCTTCTGAATCGATAGGAGGAAAGAGTATGCCGAAAGTAGTAACCTTTGGAGAATTGATGGTTCGTCTCCAGCCATACAATTACGAGCGCTTTGTTCAGGCGGACCACTTGGAGTTTTCTTTCGGTGGCGGGGAAGCTAACGTAGCTGTTTCGCTGGCTAACTACGGCCTTGACGCCGTCTACGTCACCAAGCTGCCCGCGCATGCCATCGGACAGGCTGCGGTCAACTCTCTGCGCCGCTACGGCGTGGATACCTCTATGATCGTGCGTGGAGGCGACCGTATCGGTATCTACTATAATGAGAAAGGCGCGTCTCAGCGCGGTTCCGTTTGCATTTATGACCGGGCGCATTCTGCCATTCAGGAGTCCACTCCCTCCGACTTCGACTGGGATGTGATTTTTGGAGGCGCGGACTGGTTCCACTTTACCGGTATCACGCCTGCGCTTGGCCCCAACATGGTGGATGCCTGCCGTGACGCCTGCAAGGCGGCGAAGGCACACGGGCTCAAGATTAGCTGTGATCTCAACTACCGCGGCAAGCTGTGGAGCCGTCAGCAGGCACGCGAGGCCATGACTGATCTGTGTCAGTACGTGGACGTATGCATTTCCAACGAGGAGGATGCCAAGGATGTGTTCGGCATTGAGGCGGAGGCGACCGATATCTATGCCGGCGAGATCAACCGCGAGGGCTACAAGTCCGTTGCAAGACAGCTTGCTGATCGGTTTGGCTTTGAAAAGGTTGCTATCACGCTGCGCGAGTCCCGCTCGGCATCCGACAACGGTTGGAGTGCCATGCTGTTTGACGCTGTCGGCAATGAATACCATTTCTCCAAAAAATATGACTTGCATATCGTTGACCGCGTGGGTGGCGGCGACAGCTTCGGCGGCGGTCTGATTTACGCTCTGCTCACCGGTAAGGGCAATCAGCGGGCTGTGGAATTTGCCGTGGCGGCCTCCGCGCTCAAGCATACCGTCGAGGGCGATTATAACATGGTTACAGCGGCCGAGGTGGAAAAGTTGGCCGACGGCGATGGTTCCGGCCGCATCCAGCGCTGAATTGATTTTTAAAATATTCCCTGAATTTATAAAGTGCCATTGTAAGCTGCTGATCACTTCAAGATAGGGACTCTTGCGATTCTTCACCTTCCTTTCCTGAGTACGGCATTGTTCGTTGGTGAAAGGGTCTGATACCCTGCCAAAGCTACGAACAATGCCAAGGGAGCGCAATGTTGGCAGACGAATAATAAGACCACGCAGCCCAGCGGGGCTGCGGTGCCAGAGGAAGCGGACGCACGCCAGAGGCGTGCATTCGCTTCCTCTGGCTTTTCTTTGCCCAAATGTGAGAGAGAAGGTAAGCGTCAAATGGGTAGAAAAATGGACCGACTCAACGAGTGCAGTCCATTTCAAATCAGGAGTTCTGTTGTAAAGAATGGCAGTCTGCCGGGGCGTTGGCTGGCAGGAACTTGTCCGCCCAGCTGTCGTCCCTGGCGGCCAGAATCGGCGCGTTGGTCAGCAGCCACGTCAGATAGCGGTACGGATCCAGCCCACTTTCTTTCGCCGTTTCAATCATGCTGTAGATCACGGCGCTGCCCTGTGCGCCCCAAGGCGTGTTGGCGAAGAGAAAATTCTTCCGGCCAATCACAAAGGGTTTTATGGAACGTTCGGCAAGGCTGTTGCTCAGCTCCAGCCGTCCGTCCTCCAGTACACGGATCAGATACGGCCACTGTTCCTTCAGATAGTATATGGCTTTGCCCAGCGCAGATTTTGGCGCAGCGTTGGTTGTTTCTGCCCATGCCAACAAAGCGTCCATCACGGGCTTGGACCGTTCCAGACGCTGCGTATATCGTTCTTCGGGTGGCAGTTCTGCTAATTCCTGCTCAATAGAAAACAGTCTGCTGCAATACGCCTGTCCCTGCAAAGCCGCAGCATTAGTAAGTTGCACGGGGCAGTTGAGCGATTGTGAGAAGTATCTCCAGAGAATGTTTGTGCCTCAGCTTTTGAACTACCAGCGTTTTTTTGCGCTGGCGTCGCTCGTCTTCCAAAACCAAGGCTTGCAAGTTTTTTAGGTATTCATTCTCCGCACGCAGTCGCTGCACTTCGGTCAGCAGATCTTCTTCCACCGCCTTGGGCAGCTTCTTCGGCCGGCCAGTACTGCCACGGCCTCGATGCTCAATTGCCAAGCCTTCCGGACCTTCTTCCAGATAGATTCGTTCCCAGTCTTGTACTCGTTTGTGCCGAATTTCAAATCTCTCTGCCGTTTCACTATACCCAAGTTTTCCTTTCAGCATTGTTTCTACCACCAGCTTCTTGAATTCTGGTGAGTATTTCTTGTTTGGCACTCTTTTTGGCATAACAAAACACCCCACTTGTTAGGTAGTATATCATACTGTCTAACATGTGGGGTGCTGTTCAAAAGCAACTGCTCTTTTTTGATGATGAGATACGAGACCTCAATATGCTTATTTTGAGGAGAGAGGGTGGGTGCCAGTCAAATCGCGGACACTATTGCCGGCGGTGAAGATAGGGTCAAGCACAGTGTTGGTGTTGGAAACCTGTAAAAGCCCGCGCTTGCCGCTGCTGCGGGCCTGGATTCGTGTGAACAGCTGCTCGGTTGCGGTTTTGCCGAGTAGATTCTGCGGTGCGCCGAATGAACAGAAGTCGATTTCGGGGGTAGGTGGCTCCTGTACAGGATCGAGAGAAATCATCCTTGCCATTACCACGCCGCAAAGCAATGAAGACCAGCCCTGCACAGGTCGGTCATTTTATCGAAGGCGATTTTATGGACTCCGCTATTCAGGCTGTTGACGAATCGTTTAAGGTCGTCGGCCCTGCCTTTACCATTAGTTTACCGACCAACGACAAAGCCATGCTCTACTATGCCATGAAGCAGGCACCGAAGGGCTCGGTTTTGGTCATCAGCCGTCTGGGTGAGGACCGCTTTGCCTGCTGCGGTGAGATCGTTGTCCTTTCCGCCAAATCTCTCGGCATGGCCGGTATCGAGGTCGATGGTCCCCACACCGACATTGTGCGTATCAAAGAGATCGGCCTGCTGCCGGTGCTCGTTATCGTTGTCGGTCTGGCAGACAGTCTGCTGCGTAAAAAGAGGTAAAAGCACCAAAGAAGCATTTTCGCCCGCTCCGCGCGCCGAACCGCACGGAGCGGGCGGTTTTTTGCCGAACGCAGCGTGTGCTGCCGCGCTTTTCTCATTGACAATTCGACGGGAAATGCTATAATCTGCTATGTCTGAAAAAATGTAAAATTGTATCGCAGAGGTGCCGCCGCAAGGCGGAGAATAGAGAATCCGGTGCGAATCCGGAACGATGCAGTCACTGTGTACGGGAACGGCCTGCGTAGCCACTGGGAAACTGGGAAGGGCAGCGCCGCGATGAACGAAGTCAGGAGACCTGCCTCTGTGAGGAATCTCAAGCCCGCTGCACACAGGCTGATATTTCTGCGAGTTTACCCGCGGCGCGATTTTTTCGCGGCGCGGTGTTGCTGGTTGGAATCGTGAGAGCGGCTGTGGGTCACCATGGCCGCTTTTATATTTCTTTCAGAACGATTTTTGAAGAAGAAGGTAAAGAGAAACATGAGAAAAGCACTTGCAATCCTGCTTACAGCCGTGATGCTGCTGGGCGTGCTGACCGCCTGCGGCAGCAAGAAGGACGATGCAGCCGACGACACGCAGAACACGGAGGACACCGACAAGGCCGCGGCCGACAATGTCGCCGCGCTCATTGACGCGATCTATGTTCAGGAGCGCACCGATGAGACCGACGCGCAGTGCGAGGCCGCCAAGGCTGCCTGGGACGCGCTGACCGACGAGCAGAAGGCCATGGTCGAGGGTGAGGAGGCGAGCCCTGAGTACTTCGGCCTTGACACGGGCGATGCGTCCAAGGACGATCCCCGCAACCAGGATGACATCGGCGAGAACGAGCTTCTGGTCGTTTCCTTCGGTACGTCCTACAACGACAGCCGCGTCAACGATATCAAGAGCATCGAGGACGCCCTGCAGGAGGCCTATCCCGACTGGTCCGTCCGCCGCGCTTTCACGGCTCAGATCATCATCAACCACATTCAGGCCCGCGATGGCGAGAAGATCGACAACATGACCCAGGCGCTCGACCGCGCTGTGGCCAACGGCGTCAAGAACCTCGTCGTGCAGCCGACGCACCTGATGCACGGCGCGGAGTATGACGAAATGTGTGCTACCATCGACGAGTATCGCGATCAGTTCGAGTCCGTCTCCATCGCGGAGCCCCTGCTCGGCGAGGTCGGCAGCGACGCGACCGTCATCAACGCCGACAAGGAAGTTGTCGCCAAGGCCATCACCGCCGCCGCGGTCGAGGCAAGCGGCTTTGACTCTCTCGAGGCTGCCAAGGAAGCCAGCACCGCGTTCGTCTTCATGGGCCACGGCACCGCACACGTCGCCAAGGTCAGCTACAGCCAGATGAGCGCTCAGATGCAGAACCTTGGCTATGAGAACGTCTTCATCGGCACGGTCGAGGGCGAGCCGGAGGAGACCTCCTGCGAGTCCGTCATCGAGGCCGTCAAGTCTGCGGGCTACACCAACGTCATCCTGCGCCCGCTGATGGTCGTTGCGGGTGATCACGCCAACAACGACATGGCCGGCAGCGACGACGATTCCTGGAAGACTATGTTCGAGGCTGCCGACTTCACCGTCGACTGCCAGATCGCGGGCCTCGGCGAGATTGCCGATGTGCAGGCGCTGTACATCGCCCACACCCAGGCCGCCATTGACGCCCTGAACGCGTAAATAGACCCAAAGGGCTCCGAAGCGATTGTGCACCGCTTCGGGGCCTTTTCCGGATGGAGGTATTTCCCAATGAAAAGAACACTGACACTGATGCTGACCGCGCTGCTGCTCTGCACGCTGCTTTTCGGCTGCGGGCAGAAGAGCGGGGACGGTGATCCGCAGGACACCAACACCGAGCCTGCGCTCGCCGACGGCGTTTACACCGCGGACTTCAATACCGACAGCAGCATGTTCCACGTGAACGAGGCATGCGAGGGCAAGGGTACGCTGACGGTCGAAAACGGCCAGATGACGATCCACATCAGCCTGCCGTCCAAGAGCATTCTGAACCTCTTCTGCGGCACGGCGGAGGACGCGCAGAAAGATGGCGCGGCGCTCTTGCAGCCCACGGCCGACACCGTCACCTATTCCGACGGCCTGAGCGAGGAGGTCAATGGCTTTGATATCCCCGTGCCCGCGCTGGACGAGGAGTTCGACGTCGCCATCATCGGCACGAAGGGCAAGTGGTACGACCACAAGGTCTCCGTGACGAACGCCGTTTTGAAGGAAGACGACGCCGCCGCGCCCGCCGAGACGCTGGCCGACGGCACCTACACGATCGCCGTGACGCTCGAGGGCGGCAGCGGCAAGGCGAGCATCCAGTCGCCCTGTACGCTGACGGTCGCGGACGGCAAAATGACCGCCACCATCGTCTGGAGCAGCAGCCACTATGACTATATGCTCGTGGACGGCGAGCGCTGCGACGTGCTCTCGACCGAAAACGGCTCGACGTTTGAGATCCCCGTCGCCGCGCTGGATACGCCGCTTGCCGTGGTCGGCGATACCACCGCCATGAGCACGCCGCACGAGATCGACTACACGCTGACGTTCGACGCCTCAAGCGCCGAGGTGAACGGATGAGACGCCTGCCGCGCGCGCTTCTCACGCTGTTGGCCGTGCTGACGCTCTGCGCCTGCGGGGACAAAGCGCAGGACGGTTCGAACGGCGAAAATGCGGCGGTCGCGTGGGATGCTCTGTCGTTTGATAAGACCATGCCGCTTGACTACGCCACGCAGTTTTCGGTTTCCTACGCGGACGACGACTACAAGCGCATCACCATCGGGCAGGATCAGGAGTTCCTGCTCGTGGCGGAGGGCGCGGCCGTGCCCGGCGGCGTGCCGGAGGGCGTGACGATCTTGCAGCAGCCGCTTGATGAAATTTATCTGGTCGCCAGCGCGGCGATGGACAGCTTTGCCCAGCTGGACGCGGTCGACAGCATCCGCTTCAGCGGACGCAAGGAGTCGGACTGGTATATCGAGCAGGCGAAGGAGGCCATGAGCGCGGGTGACATGCTTTACGCGGGCAAATACTCCGAGCCCGATTACGAGCTTATCTTGTCGCAGGGCTGCGATCTGGTGCTTGAAAACACGATGATCTACCACTCGCCCGAGGTCATCGAGCAGTTTGAAACGCTGGGCATCCCCGTGCTCGTGGAAATGTCCAGCTACGAGAGCGAGCCGTTTGGCCGCATGGAGTGGGTCAAGCTCTACGGTGCGCTCATCGGCAAGGAGAACGAGGCCGCGGCGCTGTTTGAGGAGAAAATGGACAGCGTTTCAGGCATTCTGGGCGCTGCGCCCACGGGAAAGACCGTCACATTCTTCTATGTGACGAGCAACGGCGCGGTCAATGTGAGAAAGTCGACGGACTATGTCGCTAAATCCATCGCCATGGCGGGCGGGGAGTACGTCTCCTTTGACAACACGGAAGAGGAGAACGCCCAGTCCACCGTCACCATCCAGATGGAGGCATTTTACAGCGGCGCACACGACGCGGATGTGCTCATCTACAACAGCATCATCGACGGCGGGCTTACGACGATTGACGAGCTTTTAGCGCTCGAACCGCTGCTTGGCGACTTTAAGGCCGTGCAGAACGGGAACGTCTGGTGCCTGACGAAGGACTTTTATCAGGAATCGCTCGAATTGAGCGACCTCGTCGTGGATCTCCACACCGTTTTGAGCGGGGCGGATACGCCGCTCCGGTTTTTGACAAAGCTGCAATAATTTTTGACTGGAAAGTTGAAACAGACAGGAGGGACGAGCATGGAGCAGAAGCGGAGAACACGGACGTGGTGCGGCTTTTTGCTGCTGCTCGTCCTTTTGGCTGTTTTTTTGATCTGGAATTTATTCGCGGGCAGCGTACAGCTCTCCGCGTCTCAGATAGGACAAATTCTGCTCGGCGGCGGGGATGACCTGACGCAAAAGCAGATCATTATGCAAATTAGATTGCCGCGCATGGCGTCGGCGCTCATTTTAGGCGGTGCGCTGTCTGTGTCGGGGTATCTTCTGCAAACGTTTTTCCACAATCCCATCGCGGGGCCGTTCGTGCTGGGCATTTCGTCGGGCGCGAAGCTCGCGGTGTCGATCGTGATGATCGTTTTCCTCAGCCGCGGCGTAAAATCCTCGTCGGCGCTGCTCATCGGCGCTGCGTTCGTTGGCGCAATGCTTGCGATGGGGCTCATCCTGCTCATCTCGCAGTATGTGGATCAGATGAGCCTGCTCGTCGTCTGCGGCGTGATGATCGGCTACATCTGCTCAGCGCTGACGGATTTTCTCGTCACATTCGCGGACGATTCAAACATCGTGAACCTGCACAACTGGTCGAACGGCTCGTTTTCCGGCATGAAGTGGGAAAACGTGACGACGATGGCGTGGGCCTGTGGGACCGCACTGATTTTGACATTTTTCCTCTCCAAGCCGATCCGCGCCTATCAGCTCGGCGAGGTCTACGCGCGCAACATGGGCGTGCCGATCAAGGCGTTCCGCGCGGCGCTCATCCTGCTCTCCAGCGTATTATCTGCCTGCGTGACGGCCTTCGCCGGCCCCATCTCGTTTGTCGGCATCGCGCTGCCGCATCTGATGAAGGCGCTTTTCAAGACGGCGGAGCCGCTTTTGCTGATCCCGGCGAGCTTCCTCGGCGGGGGCATCTTCTGCCTTGCGTGTGATCTCATCGCGCGCACGGCCTTTGCGCCCACGGAGGTCAGTATCAGCTCGGTCACGGCGGTGTTCGGCGCGCCGGTCGTCATCTACATGATGGTGCGCAGAAAGGCGGGGCGGGAATGAGCGGCTATTTGGAGACAAAGAATTTATCCGTCGGCTACCACGGCAAGCCCCTCATCGAGGATGTGTCCCTCTGCGTGCAGAGGGGAAAGATCGTTACGCTGATCGGGCCGAACGGCTCGGGCAAGTCGACGATCCTGAAAACCGTCATCGGTCAGCTGCCGGAGCTTTCCGGCACAGTGTATCTGGATGGCGAGACGATGCGCTCGCGCAGCCGAAATGATATCGCACGCCGCATGGCGATCTTGATGACCGTGCGCGTCGAACCGGAGCTCATGACCTGCCGCGATGTGGTCAGTTCGGGCCGCTATCCCTACACGGGAAGGCTCGGCGTCCTGCGGGACGAGGACAAGAAGATCGTCGAGCAGTCGCTTTCTCAGGTGGACGCGCTCGCGTTCGCCGACGCGCCGTTTTCCGCCGTCAGCGACGGCCAGCGGCAGCGCATTCTGCTCGCAAGGGCCCTGTGCCAGCAGCCGCAGCTTATCGTGCTCGACGAGCCGACGAGCTTTTTGGACATCCGCTACAAACTGGAACTGCTCTCCGTCCTCAAGCGCATGGTGCGCGAAAACGACCTCGCCGTGCTGCTCTCGCTCCACGAGCTCGATCTGGCGCGGCGCATTTCGGACACAGTCATCTGCGTCGCGGGAGACCGCATCGACCGCAACGGCACGCCGGAGGAGATCTTCACGAGCGACTACATCGCGCAGCTCTATCACTTGGAGCGAGGAAAGTACGACGAGTGCTTCAGCACATTGGAATTTGTACCGTAGCGCATACAAGTAAAAACGCTTTATAGAGATTGCAGAAGGAGGGGAGACCATGCAGAAGGCAGCGCCGAGATTGCTCATTGCCGGGACGAACAGCGACTGCGGCAAGACGACGGTGACCTGCGCGATCTTGCAGGCGCTCGTCGACGGCGGCGTTTCTGTCGCCGCGGCGAAGTGCGGTCCCGATTACATTGACCCCATGTTCCACCGCGAGATCATCGGCGCGAAGAGCAGCAATTTGGACCCCTTCTTTTTTGACGACGACACGCTGCGCTTCCTCCTCGCGCAAAACGGCGCAGGGAAGGACGTGACGGTCATCGAGGGCGTGATGGGCTATTACGACGGCATCGGCTTTGATTCCTCGCGCGCGAGCACCTTTGAGGTCGCGCAGCGGACGGAAAGTCCCGTCGTGCTCGTGCTGAACGCGAAGGGCGCGGGATTGTCAGTGCTGGCCGTGCTCGACGGCTTTCTGCACTTTACGCCGGAAAACCGCATCCGCGGCGTCATTCTGAACGGCTGCACGGCGATGAGCTATCCGACGCTCGCGCGGGCGATCGAAGAACGCTTCGGCGTGCGCGCCTGCGGCTTTCTGCCGCAAATGCCCGACTGCTCGCTCGAGAGCCGCCACCTCGGCCTCATCACCGCGGCAGAGGTGAATGATCTGAAAGAAAAGATGCAGCGTCTCGCCGCCAAGGCGCAGGAGACGATCGATTTGAACGCGCTGCTGCAAATCGCGAAGAGCGCGCCGCCGCTTACATTCACGCCGCCGGACATTCCGGTGGCGGGCGAGCATGTCCGCATCGGCGTTGCGCGCGACAGGGCATTTTGCTTTTATTACGAAGACAGCTTGGAACTCCTGCGTCGCTTAGGGGCGGAGCTTGTGCCGTTCAGTCCGCTGTCAGATGAACGCTTACCGGAAGACCTGCATGGGTTATATCTCGGCGGCGGCTATCCCGAGCTCTACGCGGAGCGGTTGGAGGCAAACGCCGCCATGCGCGCTTCTATCCGCGCAGCGGTGGAAAGGGGACTGCCCTGCGTCGCCGAGTGCGGCGGCTTTATGTACCTGACGCAGTCCATTGCGGGACATGCGATGGCGGGCGTTTTATCGGGCAGCTGCTTCGACGCGGGGAAGCTGACGCGCTTTGGCTACGCGACATTGACGGCGCAGCGGGATTCGATGCTGTTTGCCGCGGGCGAGCAGATCCCCGCGCACGAGTTCCACCGCTGGGATGTGGAAAATCCGGGCGAGGACTTCCTCGCGGAAAAGCCGAGCGGAAGAAGCTGGCGCTGCGCGTATGCGGGCGAAACGCTCTACGCGGGCTATCCGCACTTCCACTTTTACGCAAACCTGAGCGCCGCGGTGCGCTTTGTTGAAGCCTGCCGAAAGGAGAAACACCGCTATGAGTGAGCCGATGAAGCCGATGGAAATTGAACAGCGCAGCTTCGAGATCATCACGGAGCTGCTGGGGGACCGCGTGCTCGACCCCGAAAACGAGCTTGTCATCAAGCGTGTCATCCACACGACGGCAGATTTTGACTATGCCGACAATCTGACGTTTTCCGACCACGCGGTGCAGAAGGGCATCGCCGCGCTGAAAAGCGGCTGCGACATCGTCACCGACACGCAGATGGCGAAAGCTGGCATCAACAAGACGATCCTCGCGAGCCTCGGCGGCGAGGTGCACTGCTTCATGTCCGACCCCGACGTCGCGCAGGAGGCGAGATCGCGCGGCGTGACGCGGGCGTTCGTCTCGATGGAGAAAGCGGCGGCGCTTGAAAAGCCCTGCATCTTCGCCATCGGCAACGCACCGACGGCGCTGCTGTCGTTAGAGCAGCTGATGGAAGAGGGGAAAGCCACCCCCGCGCTCATCATCGGTGTGCCGGTGGGCTTTGTGAATGTGGAGATAAGCAAGGAGCGCATCATCGAAAAGGCGCGCGCGCCGTACATCGTCGCGCGTGGACGCAAGGGCGGCAGCAACGTGGCCGCGGCCATCTGCAACGCCCTGCTCTATCAGATCAAGCGGTAAGATGATGGAAGAATATCTCGTAAAGGACGGTAAGCGCCTGCGCCTCGGCTACACAACCGGCTCGTGCGCCGCGGCGGCGGCTAAGGCTGCGGCGTGGATGCTGCTGACGGGCAGGAGGAAGGAGTCCATCCGCCTGCAAACGCCCAAGGGCATCGAGCTGAACCTCAAAGTGCTGGACATTCAGATGCTCGCGGACGAGGTGCGCTGCGCCATTCAAAAGGATAGCGGCGACGACCCCGACGTGACGCGCGGTACGCTCATTTTTGCCGCGGTGAGAAAATCGGCCACGCCCGGCGTGACCATCGACGGCGGCGAGGGCGTCGGCCGCGTGACGAAGCCGGGACTTGACCAGCCCGTGGGCGAGGCGGCCATCAACTCTGTGCCGCGGCAGATGATCGAAGAGAACGTGCGCGAAGTCTGCATGCTCGTCGGATACAATGGCGGCCTTGACGTGACGATCTCCGCGCCGGAGGGCGAGGCGCTCGCGAAAAAGACTTTTAACCCGCGCCTCGGCATCGAGGGCGGCATCTCCATTCTGGGCACGACCGGCATCGTCGAGCCGATGAGCGAGCAGGCATTGCTTGACACCATCCACGTGGAACTGCGGCAGCGGCGCGAGAACGGCGCGGACTACATCCTCCTTGCGCCCGGCAACTACGGCGCAGACTACATCCGCGATTTTATCGGGCTTGACCCGAAGACGGCGGTGCTGACGTCGAACTTCATCGGCGACAGTCTGGAATTCTGCAAGGAATTCGGTTTTCACGGCGCGCTGCTCATCGGGCACATTGGTAAGTTCGTCAAGCTCGCGGGCGGCATGTGGAACACGCACTCGAAATTCGGCGACTGCCGCATGGAGATCATCGCCTCGCACAGCGCGGCGCTGGGCCTGCGCGCAGAACGCACGGAGGAAATTCTGCACTGCGCCACCTGCGACGACGCGCTGCGCATCCTGGACGAGGAGGGGCTGAAGGATGCCTTTCTCGCGCGTCTGGGACAGCGCATCGGCACGATGCTCGGCTATAAGAGCGGCGAACTCCAGAGCGGCGCGATCTTATTTTCGAAAGAATACGGTTTCCTCTGCGAAACGGAAGGCGCGGAGGAACTGCTCGAACAGATCAGGGAGGGCTGAACGTGGTACATTTTGTTGGCGCCGGAAGCGGCGCGCCTGATCTCATCACGCTGCGGGGCGCAAGGCTCCTTGGTGAAGCAGATGTGGTGATCTACGCGGGTTCGCTGGTGAATCCCGAGCTGCTTACACTCACGAAACCGGGCTGCGAGGTTCACGACAGCGCGAAGCTGACGCTTGAAGAGGTCATCGCCCTCATCGAGCGGGCGGAGCGCGAGGGAAAGACCACCGTGCGATTGCACACGGGCGACCCGAGCATTTACGGCGCGGTGCGCGAGCAGTTCGACGCGCTCACAGAGCGCGGCATCGACTTTGATGTCTGCCCCGGCGTCAGCTCGTTCTGCGGCGCGGCGGCGGCGCTGCGGGCGGAATACACGCTGCCGAACGTGAGCCAGACGGTCATCATTACGCGCGCGGCGGGCCGCACGCCGGTACCCGAGCGTGAGTCCATCCGCAGCTTGGCCGCGCATCAGGCGACGATGGTGCTGTTCTTGAGCACCTCACTCACAGAAAAGCTGCAAGGCGAGCTCCTTGCGGGCGGCTATGGAGAGACAACGCCCGCGGCTGTCGTTTACAAGGCGACATGGCCGGAGGAGAAGATCTTCCGCTGCACGGTGGGCACGCTGCATAAGACGGTGACGGAAAACGGCATGAAAAAGACGGCGTTGATCGTGGTGGGCGGCTGCCTTGGCGGCGAGTATCTGCGCTCGCTGCTCTACCACCCCGACTTTACGACGGAATACCGCAAGGGGAAGGCATGAAGATCGCAATTTTTGCCTACAGCCACGGCGGCTGCGCGGCAGCGCGGCGCGTTCGCGCGGTGCTGGCGGAGGCGGAAACCGTCTGCTACGCGGTACCGCGATTGGAAGAAGCGGGCTTCCTGCCGCTTGCGAAGGACATCTACCGCGAGCGCTTTTCGTCGATGGATGCGCTCATCTTCATCGGCGCGTGCGGTATCGCCGTGCGTGAGATCGCGCCGTATCTTGTGAGCAAAAAGACCGATCCCGCGGTGCTCTGCATCGACGAGAAAATGCAGTTTGTCATTCCGCTGCTCTCCGGTCATATCGGCGGGGCGAACGATCTGGCGCGCCGCCTTGCCGCGGCGCTCGGCGCATCGGCGGTCATCACGACGGCAACGGACGTGAACGGTAAATTTGCTGTCGACGCCTGGGCGGCGAAAAACGGCTGCGCCATCTCGAGCATGCCGCTTGCGAAAAAGGTCGCGGCGGAGATTCTGGAGCGCGATGTACCGCTTGTGAGCGATTTTCCGATCAAGGGTGCATTGCCCGGCGGGATTGTGGAAAAAACGCAGGGCGCGCTGGGAATTGTGATCGGATACTGCACGAAAGAACCGTTTGCCGAAACGCTGCGCCTCACGCCGAGAGTATTGCGTGTCGGCATCGGCTGCCGCAGGGGAACTGCACAGGAAACCGTTGAAGCCGCCGTTGCGGCGGTGCTTTCTGCGCATCAGCTGGATCCAAGCGCGGTCAAGGGCGTCTATTCCATTGACTTAAAGCAGAAGGAGGCGGGGCTGCTTGCCGCCTGCGCGAAGCACAACTGGCCGACGGTATTTTACACGGCAGAGGAATTGCGCAGCGTACCGGGCGAATTTACGGATTCCCCCTTCGTGCAGGAGATGACGGGTGTCGGCAACGTCTGCGAGCGCGCGGCGATGCGCGGCGCGGAGAAATTATTGGTGAAAAAGACTGCGGTGGACGGCGTGACCGTCGCTGTGGCGGCGGAGCATTGGGAGGTTTCCTTTGGGTAAAGTGATCGTGGTGGGCATCGGCCCCGGCAGCTATGAGGATATGACGATCCGCGCCGACCGCGCGCTGCAATCGTGCGACGCCATCGTCGGCTACGGAGTTTATGTTGACCTTGTGAAGGAGCGCTATCCGGACAAGGCGTTTTATGAAACGCCCATGACGCAGGAGGCAAAGCGCTGCGCGCTCGCGCTTGATCTGGCGCGCGCGGGCAAGACCGCGGCGATGGTCTGCTCGGGCGACAGCGGCATTTACGGCATGGCGGCGCTCGTGTACGAGCTGCGCGGCGAGAGCAGAGAACCGGAGATTGAGGTCGTCCCCGGCCTGACGGCGGCATGCAGCGCCGCGGCGCTTTTGGGCGCGCCGCTGACGCACGACTTTGCCGTCATCAGCCTGAGCGACCGCCTGACGCCGTGGGAGACCATCGAAAAGCGCCTGACGCACGCGGCAAAGGCCGACCTGACCATCGCCCTTTACAATCCCGCGAGCCGTTCGCGGCCCGCACATTTGAAGCGTGCGTGTGATATCCTGCTGCGCGACCTGCCGGACAGCCGCCTCTGCGGCATCGCGCGCAACATCGGCCGCGCGGGGGAAAGCTGGCGCACCCTGACGCTCGGGGAGCTCAGAGAGGCAGAGGTCGATATGTTCTGCACGGTGATCGTCGGCAACGTATCAACGAAGGAAATTGCGGGGCGGCTCATCACGCCGCGAGGGTACAAAAATGTGTAAGATCTGCATTTTCGCAGGCACGACGGAGGCGCGCCGACTCGTGGAGCTTTTGAGCACCCAGCCGGTCTCCGTCACGGCCTGCGTAGCAACGGAATACGGTGAAACGCTCCTGCCCGAAGGGGGCAACGTGACGGTGCGCTCGGGGCGTATCCCGGTGGACGGGATCATTCAAATGCTCTCCGACACGAAATTTGATTTGGTGATCGACGCGACGCACCCCTACGCGGCATCGATCACCGAGAGCGTTGCGCGCGCCTGCGCGGAGACAGGGACAGAATATCTGCGCCTTCTGCGCGAGGAGTCTGACAAGGTATCTGACTTTACTTGCGTGTTGAATGCGGAAGCAGCAGCGCTGTTCCTGTCGAAGACGGACGGAAATATCCTGCTGACGACCGGCAGCAAGGATCTGAAAACGTATAGCAAGGTAAAAGACTTTACAGATAGAGCCTATGCGCGCGTGCTGCCGCTGGACGCGTCGCTCGCGCTCTGTCGCGAGGCGGGCGTGCAGCCGTCGCACATTTTAGCGATGCAGGGGCCGTTTTCCGAGGAGATGGACACGGCCATGCTGCGCGCCGTGTCGGCTAAGTGGCTCGTGACGAAGGACGGCGGCGAGGCGGGCGGCTTTGCCGCCAAGGTCGCCGCGGCGCGAAAGGCCGGGGCAAATGTGCTCGTGATCGGACGGCCAAAGCAGCGGGAGGGGAAGTCCTTTTCGCAGGTGTTGGACAGCTTGGAGTGCCGCTTTGGCTTCCGATTCGCGCAGAGTGTGAAGATCGTCGGTATCGGGCCGGGCAGCAGGGATGCGATGACGCAGGAGGCGCGCCGCGCGATCGAAGAGGCGGACTGCCTCATCGGCGCGAGACGCATGCTGGATGCCGCCGCGCGCGGCGGACAGAAGACTTATGCCGCCATCGCACCACAGGAGATCGCGGACTTCATTCACGCGCACTGCGAATACCGGCAAAGCGCGGTCGTGATGTCGGGCGACACGGGCTTTTTCAGCGGCACGAGGAAGCTGCTGCCGCTGCTTTCTGACTGCGAGGTCAGCGTGCTGCCGGGCCTGAGCTCGCTTTCCTACCTCTGTGCAAAGCTGCAAACGTCCTATGAGGACGTTCATGTCGTCAGCCTGCATGGCCGCGCGCACGACATCACGGCAGACGTGCGCGCGCACGCGCGCGTTTTCGCGCTCGTCGGCGGCGAGAATGGCGTGAACGGCCTGTGCCGAACGCTGGCGGAAAACGGCCTCGGCACCGTGACGGTGAGCGTCGGCGAACGTTTAAGCTACGAGGACGAGACCGTCACCACCGGTACGGCGGAGGAGCTGAAAGACAAGGCCTTTGCGCCCTTGAGCGCCGTGCTGATCGAAAACGATTATCCCGACGCCGTCGTGACGCACGGACTGCCGGACGAGGCGTTTTTGCGAGGCGCGGGCGAGGGCGGCGTTGTGCCGATGACCAAGAGCGAGGTGCGCGCCGTCGCGCTCTCGAAGCTCCGCCTGACCGAGCGCGCCGTCTGCTATGATATCGGCGCGGGAACGGGTTCGGTCGCCATCGAGATGGCGCTTCAGGCGAAGCACGGTCATGTCTACGCCGTTGAGCGCAGAGACGACGCGGTCGAGCTGTTGAAAAAGAATCAAGCGGCGTTCCATGTGGAGAACCTGACAGTCGTTTCCGGCACTGCGCCGGAGGCGTGCCGCGATCTGCCTGCACCGACGCACGTCTTTATTGGCGGCAGCGCGGGCAACCTGCGTGATATTCTGTCGATGCTGCTTGCCAAAAATCCGCACGTCCGCATCGTGGCGACGGCCGTCTTGCTTGAGAGCATCGCCGAGCTGACGGCGTGCATGAAGGATTTTGCCTTTACCGAGGCGGAGGCCGTCTCCGTCCAGATCGCCCGCGGCAAAAAGGCGGGGCCGTATCACCTGATGACGGGGCAGAACCCCGTGTATATCTTCACGATGCAGTCGGAGGAGAAACCATGATTTGCCTCGTTTTGCCGCTTCTCATCGGCTTTGGCATCGACTGCGTTCTGGGCGATCCGCACAGCCTGCCGCATCCGGTCGTGCTGATCGGGAAGACGATCAGCGCGCTGGAGTGCGTCCTGCGGAGGATTTTCGCCAAAACGCCGCGCGGCGAGCGCGCGGCGGGCGCGGTGCTGTGGTTGATCGTCGCATTTCTCGCGGCGGCGGTGCCCGCGCTGCTTCTGTGTTTGTGCGGCAGAGTGAGCCCATGGCTGCGCCTCGCGGTCGAGAGCGTCATGTGCTGGCAGATCTTGGCGGCAAAGTCGCTGCGGGATGAGAGCATGAAGGTGTATCACGAACTCGAGCATGGCAGCATCGAATCCGCGCGCCGCGCCGTTTCGATGATCGTGGGACGTGACACGGCGGCGCTCGACGATGCGGGCGTGACGCGCGCCGCGGTCGAGACCGTGGCGGAGAACACGTCAGACGGCGTGGTCGCACCGCTGCTGTACCTTGCCATCGGCGGCGCGCCCCTGGGCTTTTTCTACAAGGCTGTGAATACGATGGACTCAATGCTCGGCTACGTCGAGCCGCCGTATAAGGACATCGGCCTTGTGCCTGCGAAGGCGGATGATATTGCGAACTATCTGCCTGCGCGCATCTCTGCATTGCTGATGCTCGCGGCGGGCGGACTTCTGCGCATGGACGTGAAAAACGGCTGGAAGATATTCCGCCGCGACCGCTACAAGCACGCGAGCCCGAACTCCGCGCAGACGGAGTCGGTCTGCGCGGGCCTTTTGGATGTGCGCCTTGCGGGCGATGCGTGGTACCACGGCGTGCTGCACAAAAAGGAGTACATCGGCGACGCATTGCGGCAGATCGAGTATGAGGATATCCCGCGCGCCTGCCGGCTGATGTACGGCACGACGCTTCTGGCGCTGCTGCTTGGCTGCGCGGTCCGGCTGCTGATTTTTTCGCTGTGAGGGAAGAGAATGCTTTATCAAACGGAAAACCGCCACGGCGGAGATATCTACGGCGGCATTGCGCTCGACTTTTCGGCGAATGTGAGCCCGCTCGGCACGCCGAGAAGCGTGACCGACGCGATCGAACGCGCGCTGCCCGAGCTCTACCGCTACCCAGACCCCTACTGCCGGACACTCGTACAGACGATCTCGGAATATGAGGGGGTGCCGAAGAACTTTGTCCTCTGCGGCAATGGCGCGTCCGAGCTGATCTATGCCTATTGCGGGGCCGTGCGGCCCAAGCGCGCGATGGAGCTCGCACCGACGTTTTCGGAGTATTCGCTTGCTTTGCGGCGGACAGGCTGCGAGGTCGTGCGCTTTGCGCTCAAGCAAGAGGAAAACTTTGACTTGCGGGAGAACTTTTTGCCGTTTCTTGCGCGCGAAAAGATCGACGCGCTGTTCCTCTGCAACCCGAACAACCCGACGGGACGGCTCATTGCGGACGATTTGCTGGAAGAAATTCTGCGCATCTGTCGCGAGAAAAATATCGCGCTTTTTGTCGACGAGTGCTTTTTGAGCCTGTCGGACGGCGGCGTTGATCTGACGCCGTCCCTATCTGACTTCCCGCAGCTTTTTATCCTCAAGGCCTTTACGAAGGGCTTTGGCATGGCGGGGCTGCGGCTGGGGTACGGCCTGAGCGCGGACGAGGCATTGCTGCGGAAGATGTCGGCGGCGGTGCCGCCGTGGAATGTCTCGACGCTTGCACAGGCGGCGGGCGTCGCCGCGCTGGGCGATGCGGAGTTTCTGGAGAAAAACCGAACCATCATCCGCGCGGAGCGCCCGTGGCTCGAGGAAAAACTGAGGAAATTCGGCTTTTGGGTGTGCCCATCGCAGGTGAATTACATCTTATTCCGTGGCGATGTGGGCTTGACGGAACAGCTGCGAGCGCGCGGCGTTGCGATCCGCGACTGCGCAAATTTCGAGGGCCTGACGTCCGGCTGGTATCGCGTCGCGGTCCGGCGGCACAAGGAAAACGAACAGCTCATCGCGGCAATCAGAAGCGTGGGAAAGGAGTGAGCGCATGGCAAAAACTATCATGATCCAGGGGACAATGTCCAACGCGGGCAAGAGTCTGCTGGCCGCGGGGCTCTGCCGCGTTTTGAAGCAGGACGGCTATCGCGTTGCCCCGTTCAAGAGCCAGAATATGGCGCTCAACTCGTTCATCACGAAAGATGGCGGCGAGATGGGGCGCGCGCAGGTGGTGCAGGCTGAGGCCGCGGGCATCGAGCCGGATGTGCGCATGAATCCGATTTTACTGAAGCCGACGACGGACGTCGGCAGTCAGGTCATCGTGAACGGACGCGTACAGGGCAACATGCCCGCGATGGAATACTACCGCAGAAAGCGCGACTTCATCCCCACGGTGATGGAGGCCTATGAGAGCTTGGCACGCGAGTACGACATCATCGTCATCGAGGGCGCGGGCAGCCCCGCAGAGATCAATTTGCAGGAAAATGACATTGTCAACATGGGGCTTGCCCGCATGGTGGACGCGCCGGTGCTGCTGGTGGGCGACATCGACCGCGGCGGCGTGTTCGCCCAGCTCTACGGCACGGTCGCGCTGCAAAGTGAAGAGGACAAAAGGCGCATCAAGGGCGTTGTTGTCAACAAATTCCGCGGTGACCGCGCTATTCTGGAACCGGGGCTCAAAACGCTTGAGGAGCTCTGCGGCGTACCCGTGGCGGGCGTTGTGCCATACATCCATGTCGACATCGACGACGAGGATAGCTTGAGTGAACGCTTCGGGCGGGATAAGGAGCCGCGGCTCATCGACATTGCGGTCATCCGCCTGCCGCGCATTTCGAACTTTACGGATTTTTCGCCGTTTGAGCGCTACGAGAATGTCTCGCTCCGCTATGTGGAGCGGGCGCGGGACCTGCGCGCGCCGGATATGATCGTGATTCCCGGTACGAAGAGTACGATCGCCGACCTCCAATGGCTCCGCCAGAGCGGGCTGGAGGCGTCGATCCAAAAGGCCGCGAGCGGCGGCACGCTGGTTTTCGGCGTCTGCGGCGGCTATCAGATGCTCGGGCGGCACATTTCCGACCCCGAACAGGTCGAGGCCGCGGGCGTGACGGAAATCGACGGCATGGGCCTCCTGCCGCTCGAAACAGTATTTCAGGGCGAAAAGGTGCAGACGCAGACAAACGGCGTCTTCTCCGGCGTCGCGGGACTGTTCTCTGAGCTGAACGGCAAGCGCTACGCGGGCTACGAGATCCACATGGGCCGCAGCGAAGAAGCGCGCGGCGCGCTCTTCAGCATGGGCAATGTCTACGGCAGCTATGTCCACGGTATTTTCGATGAACAAGAGGTCGCCGACACGATCTTAAAAGCGCTGTGCACGAAAAAGGGCGTTTCCTTTGAAACGCTCGGCACCTTTGACGCGAAGGCTTACAAAGAGCGGCAGTACGATCTGCTGGCAGACGCGGTGCGCGCGGGGCTCGATATGCCGCTCATCTACCGCATTTTGAATCGGGAGGTGTGAGCATGCAGGGGCTTATTCATCTGTACTTCGGCGACGGCAAGGGCAAGACGACCGCGGCGGTCGGACTGAGCATCCGCGCGGCGGGCGCTGGAAAGCGCGTGCTGTTTGCGCAGTTTTTGAAGGACGGCAGCTCGTCGGAACTGAACGTCCTGCGCGCGCTGCAAAATGTTGAGGTCGCGTGCTGCGAGCAGAACTTCGGCTTTTTCAAGGCGATGGACGGGCAGACGAAAGCGGCGGCGCGGCTGGCCTATTCCGCGCTGCTGGAAGACGTGATGCGAAAGAGCGCGGACGGCGTCGATCTGTTCGTGCTCGACGAGGCGGTCGCCGCCTGCAACCACGGCTTGATCGAAGAGGCAACGCTGATCGACTTTCTGCGCGGTAGACCAAAAGCGCTTGAAGTCGTGCTGACGGGGCGAGATCCGTCGCAGCATTTGCTGGACGCCGCCGACTATGTGACGGAGATGCGCAAGCGCAAGCACCCGTTTGACCGAGGAATCGCGGCGCGGCGCGGCGTCGAATTTTAAGGAGGGGAGAGCCATGCAGAAGGAATTGGACGCGCTTGTGCGCGAAGTTTTGCCGCTTGATCGCAGCGCGATGACAGCGGCGGAAGCGTATCAGGCGCGGCTTGCCAAGCCCCCCGGCAGCCTCGGGCGGCTCGAAGAGATCTCCATCCAGCTTGCGGGGATCACAGGGCGGGTGCACAATGCGCTCAATAAAAAGCAGCTGCTCGTCTTCGCTGCGGACAACGGCGTGGTGGCCGAGGGCGTTTCCAGCGCGCCGCAGTCCGTGACGAAGCAGCAGACCATCAACCTGATGCGGGGCAAGACGGGAGCTGCGGTGCTGGCAAAGCACTTTGGCTGCGGCTTGACCGTGTGCGATGTCGGCGTGAATGCCGATATTTGCGAGAGCGCCGTTTTGAACTGCAAGATCGCCTACGGCACGCAAAATATCTGCACCGGCCCCGCGATGACGCGGGAGCAAACCTTACAGGCCATCCTGACCGGCGCAGAGATCGCGAGGACGGTCGACGCGGACGTGATCGGTGTCGGCGAAATGGGCATCGGCAACACGACGACCTCTTCGGCGGTGCTGGCCGTGCTACTGGGAGCGGACGTCGAGGCCGTGACGGGCCGCGGCGGCGGTATCACGGAGGAGAGCTTTCGCAAAAAGAAAGCGGTCATCCGCACCGCCATTGAGGTAAATCGGACGGACAGGGACGACGTTGTCGGCGTCCTTTCCAAGGTCGGCGGCTTTGACCTCGCGGCGATGTGCGGCGCATTTTTGGGCGCGGCGGCGGCACGCCGGCCGGCGGTCATCGACGGCCTCATTTCCGCCGCGGCGGCGCTGTGCGCCGTCAGGCTGTGCCCGAATGTGCGCGGCTACCTGGTGCCGAGCCACGCCTCGTTTGAGATCGGCTACCGCCTCGCGATGGAGGCGATGGACCTGCGCCCGCTGTTTGACCTCGGCATGCGATTGGGCGAGGGGAGCGGCTGTCCGCTCGCCTTTCAGGTGCTCGACGCTGCGTGCGCTGTCATCAACGACATGGCGACCTTTGACGAGGCGGGCATCAACGACGACTATCTGGACGAAATTCGCCGGGGCGACCAGTTCACGCCCTGAGAGAAGGGAACGCGCATGGGAACGCTGATCATGATCTCCGGTGCAAACGGCAGCGGCAAGAGCCGTTATGCCGAGCGCATCGTCGCGCGCACGACAGGAGAGCGCTATTACATCGCCACGATGCGCCCCTGCTCGGAGGAAAATTTGCAGCGCATCGAAAAGCACCGCGAGCAGCGAAAGGACCTGCAATTTACGACGCTCGAATGCCCATATCAGGTCGGCGCGGCGGCGGTCGAAAGGGACGGCGTCGTGCTGCTTGAGGATGTGTCGAATCTGCTGGCAAACGCGATGTTCGAGCGCGGCGGGGATGAAGCAAGCGTGTACGCGGACATCGAAGCGCTGTGCTCGCGCTGTCGTCTGCTCGTCGCGGTGACGATCACAGGCCTGCGCGCCGACGGCTACGACGGCGAGACGGCGGCTTACATCCGCGCGCTGAACGGCCTGAATCAAAGACTGTACGACCGCGCCGCGGCGGCGGTCGCAATGAAAGACGGCGCGCCGTTTGCCGAAAAGGGAGACCTCGATGAGATTATTTGAATCGCTTTTGATCGCGCTGTCGACGTACAGCGCGGTGCCCGTTCCGCAGCTTGATTGGAACGAAAAAAATATGCGCTACGCGATCTGCTTTTTCCCCGCGGTGGGTGTTCTCTGCGGCGCGGCGCTCTGGCTGTGGGCTGTACTTGCGCAGGCGACGGGCATGAGCGGCGTGCTGTTCGCGGCAATCGCGGCATGCCTGCCGATTCTGGTGACGGGCGGCATCCACATGGACGGTTATCTCGACACGGTGGACGCACTCTCATCGCACCAGACGCGCGAGAAAAAGCTCGCGATCATGAAGGATGCCAACTGCGGCGCGTTCGCGGTCATTTACGGCGGCGTGTACCTGCTCGCCTACGCGGGCTTTGCCTACGAGGTGTTCGCCGCGGGGCATATTTTGCTGATTTGCCCGCTGTTCGTGCTCTCTCGCGCGCTGTCGGGCCTGTGCGCGGTGAATCTGCCGAACGCGCGGAAGTCCGGCATGCTCTGCGCCTTCACAAGCGGCGTCCAGCGCCGCACGGCGACAGCCGCGCTCGCGCTCGCCGGCCTTACCGCAGTTGCGACGATGGTTTGGATGTCTCCCGCAGTCGGCGGAATGGCGGCGGCGTTTGCGGTGGTTTCCGCGCTCAAGTATCGCAGATTCGCGCTGGCACAGTTTGGCGGCGTGACGGGGGATACGTCGGGCTTCTTTTTGCAGCTCTGCGAGTTCTGCGGCCTGATCGGCATTTGGATCGGTGGGCTGCTGTGATTGAGCTTCTTTTCATCCGCCACGGCGCGACGGAGGGAAATCTCCGCCGCCGCTACATCGGACGCACGGACGAGCCGCTGTGCGAGGCGGGCATCGCACAGGTCGAGACACTGCGAAAACAGGGACGTTCGGTCGACAAATTGTTCGTCAGCCCGCTGCTGCGTACGCGGCAGACGGCAGAACTGCTGTTCCCGCAGATGCCTTATACCGTCGTGGACGGCTTGATTGAGACGGATTTTGGCCGCTTTGAGGGGAAGTCCGCCGACGAGCTTTCGGGCGACCCCGCCTATCAGGCGTGGGTCGATGCGATGTGCCTGACGCCCATCCCCGAGGGTGAGAGCGTAACGGACTTCAAAACGCGTTGCTGCGAGGCGTTTGTGGAGACGATCAAAAATGTGCCGGACGGCTCTCACGTGGGATTCGTCGTCCACGGCGGCGTCATCATGGCGATCATGGAGGCCTATGCGCGTCCGAAGAAGGACCTTTATGCCTACCACATCGGAAACGGCGAATGCCTGCAAGGCGTGTATGACGGAGAAACAATTCAGATCAAATAGTGAACACCGCCCGCATTCCGGATATCTTTCCGGAACGCGGACGGTGTCTTTATATGGTATCGGTGTGGTTACACCGTCGGCGCGGCGTAGGCCACGTCGTACTCGCTCTACTGGATGCGGATGGAGCAGCGTGCGCCGCCCGCGGAAAGGAACGAATTGATCTCACACATCGACCAGAGCTTCGTGACGGGATCCTGCTGGCGGATGCGCATGTTGTGCGTCTCCTGCGAGTTTGTGTACACGGTGCCGTCGATCGCAATGCTTGCGGAAATGCTGCTGCCGTTGAGCGTCTGTATCTCGATCGTGCTGCCGTCGTAGATGGTCGTTCTGCGCAGGTCGACCAAAACGGGCGCGGCGGTGTTCTTCGGCACGATGCTGATGCGCAGCGCGCTGGCCGACGCGCGCTGATAGGTCAAAATCAGGTCCTTGAGCGGAATATTCAGCGTGCTGTCTGCCGCGGAGAGGTCGACATGGTACTCGGTGAACGGCGCGAATAGATTAGGCGTCGTCAACTCCTGCTCGCTGGTTTGGAAGTGCAGCTTGTAGCTCAGTGGGGTGTCCTACGCGACGGTGATGACCGGCGTTTCGCCGGTGTCGCCTTTCTCGCCTTGGATGCCCTGTTCGCCTTTTTCTCCGCGCTCGCCTCGGGGACCAATGGGTCCCTGCGGGCCGGGATCGCCCTTTGGACCGACGGGACCGCGGTCGCCCCCTGGATCGTGACATAGCTATACGGATCGAACGGACAGCAGCCGTTCCCGCGGCAGGACCCCGTGTAGTAATTCATAGACGTCTCCCCCTGACATGATATCGGTGCTTTATCCTATGCATCGGACGAAGAAACAGCACACAGCAGGGAAGAAAAAGGCGGCAGACATGCATCTGCCGCCCGCCGCTTTTATGAAAGACGGTTTTCATTGACGAAACCTCAACTTTGTATTATGTTATACATGGGAATCATATTGTCAGGCATAAAAGGAGAAAATTATGAACGATACGCCCGGATATGTGAAAAATTTGAAAAAAGAGTCTGTGGTGCAGAGTGTCATCAACTGCCTGACAGACGCCATGCGCAATAAAGAGCTCAAGCCAGGCGACCGCATCCCGCCCGAGCCGGAGCTGGCCGCGTCGATGGGCGTTGCCCGCAGTTCCGTACGTGAGGCCATCAAAATCCTCTCCTACCTCGGCGTGCTGGAGAGCAAGCGTTCAGAGGGGACCTTTGTTTGCAGCGGCTTCCAGGAGAGCATGATCGATCCGATGATCTACGGCATCATCCTGAATCAGGATTCCTTCGACAATCTGATGGAGCTGCGTGAGATGGTCGAGACCGGCATCATGCGCCTTGCCAGCCAGAAGTATGACGAGGAGGATGGCCATGCGCTCGAGGCGATGCTCGAACAGATGAAAGAGATCGTCCACAGCGGTGACAACGAGGTCGACCGCTTCTTCGCCGTGGACAACGAGTTCCACGACCTGCTCTCGCAGATGGGCAAAAATCCGCTGGCCGACAAGATCAGCCGCGTCGTGCGCACGCTGACGCACGCCGTCCGCTACGAGACCGTCAGCACGATGATCACGAGCGGCAGGGGCGACGAGCTCGTCGCCGCGCACAGCAAGCTCCTTGAGATCCTCAGGGGACACGAGGGAGAGGACGTGGAGGAGATCGTCCGCGGCACCTACTTCGGCGATATCATCCACGGCGAAGAGAAGTAACTGAAAATGCAAGGCCCGCCGTCGCAGATGCGACGGCGGGCTTTTTTGACGGAAAATCGATAGTCTAGCTGATGGAATTTGTGCGATTTGCGGAAATTGCCCTTTTCTTTTGTTTGAACCTGCGCGATACTGTCATCAAGAAAATGACGGCGGCTCATCCGGCAATGACGAATCGAGAGGAGGGAAGGCGATGTTCCATGAAAACGGTCCCGTACAGTCCGCTGCCAAGGCGCTGCGGCTGCTCGGCCTGCTGATGGAGGCGCACCAGCCGCTCACGCTGGCCGCGCTGAGCGAGCAGACCGGCTGGCCGAAGAGCACGATCCACGGCCTTTTGAGCACGATGCGCGAGAGTGCGGTCGTGGATCAGCAGAGCGACGAGCGCTACTGCCTCGGCGTGCGGCTTTTTGAGTACGGCTGCGCCGTGGGCGCAAGCTGGAGCGTTTCAGACCTGGCAAAGCTGCATTTGCAGCATTTGGCAAGCGTGACAGGGCCGTCGGTGTTCCTCTCGATGTTGAATCGCTCAGAGGTCATCACCATCGAACAGGTGCAGTCCCGCGCGGGACTGCGCGTCGTGTCGGAGGTCGGGACGCGTCTGCCGCTGCACTGCACCTCGCAGGGCAAGGTGTTTCTATCCGCGATGGCCGACCACGAGGCGAAGCGCGTCCTGTCGCGCCGCACATTGAAGCCCTATACGCCCAAGACCCTCGTCACGTGGGAGGAGCTCTTCCGTGTGATGCAGGCCGCGCGTGAAAACGGCTATGCCGTGGAGGATGGCGAGTACCGCTTCGGCCTGTGCTCGTCCTCCGCGCCCGTGCGCGACAGCTCCGGCGCGGTGCGCTACGCCGTCGGTGTTGTCGGCATGTTCGACAGTGTGCGTTCGCCGGCTTTCCAGCGCGATATTGACTTGACCTGCGCCGCGGCGGCGCAGATCTCAACGGTGCTCGGCTATCGGGCGTAAGCAGAGGAATTTTGTGGCGCGGAGGGCGGCAATATCAGAATGGAACAGGGGAGGAGACGCAATGGCGATCAAACGCAAATTCCCGCCCCGCGTGGCGACGGTCTATTGCAGCGGCGGCTGCCGCGCAAAAAAGGATGAGGACGGCGGAAAGATCGTCCAGCGCGGCACGCACGACGAGCTCATCCAGGAGGACGGCATCTACGCCGACTTCGTCGGCGGCAAGAAGGAGACCGCCGGCTGGAAGCTATAAAAAGGAAAAAGAGCGCGGAGAGGTTTGACCTCTCCGCGCTCTTTTGGTATGAGGACTCTTACGGCGGCGCACCGGTGCGAAAATGGAGAGGATGTTTCTGCAAAGCTGCGCGTTCGCTGTCTTGACAATTATCATGCGCAGCATTACAATAAAACCCATAAAAAGCCGCCTTTCGCGGCATTTTTACGGATCGGTGGTTAGATATAGCTAACTGATGAAATTGCGACATTTGGTTAGAGGAAACTAACTGCTTTGAGGAACTACCATCGCGTCGGACGGGGGAGAGGACATGCACATTTTGGAACACGGACAAGGGCAGGAAAAGACACTGTTGTTTCTGCCCTGCACGGCGGAACCCGTCTGGGCGTTTGAAAAGACGGTCGCGCGGCTTGCACAGTCGTGGCATGTCTTTCAGGTCGTTTACGATGGGCACGAGCCGTCTTATCCTGGTGACTTTACCTCAGTCGAGCAGACGGTCGATGAGATCACGGACTATCTTCGCGCGCAGGGTGTGACTTGCCTCAACGCGGCCTACGGCTGCTCGCTCGGCGGCGCATGTTTGACGCGGTTGCTGGCGCTTGGCGAGCTGCCGGTCAAGCGCGCCATCATCGACGGCGGCATCACGCCGTACCAGCTGCCGTATCTCATACGAAAGCTGCTGCTTGCGCGCGACATGCTGTCGTTCAAGCTCGCCGCGAATAACCGCAAAATCTTAGAGGCGGCTTTTCCGCCGGAACGATTCACGCTGCCGGGGCGCGACCCCAAAAAGGAATACGACGCCATCGAGGCATACTTAAAGACCTACTCGGATCAGACCATCCGCAACATTTTCTGGTCGGGGAACAACTATGTTCTGCCAAAGACGCCCGCAAAGATCGGCACGAAGATCACCTACTGGTACGGCGACGAGGAGAAAAAGGACCGCAGGAGCAATATCCGCTTCATCAAGCACTATTTTCCGCAGGCACGTATCCACGGTATCCCGAAGATGGCGCACGCGGAGCTTGTGATGATCTCCCCCGAGGAGTTCTGCCGCTATTTCGACAAATTCATGTGCAAATAAAGAGGAAAAAACGATGGATCGAAAAGAGAACATCCGCAATGCTTACCGCCTGACGGGCAGCAACAATTTTTACGACGGCATGGTCACCTGCTCCACCGTCTCGGGCAAGGCCGTGTGCCGCTTGGTGTGGGATATGGGCAAGGAGGAGTGCGGCGAATATCTGAATAAGGCTTTCACTGGTGTGCCGGAGGACTTTGCGGGAAAGCTCCTCGAGGTCCCCGTGGGCACAGGCATTCTGACGATGCCGCTCTATCAAACGCTGCCGCGCGCCGATATCACCTGCCTTGACTATTCACCCGACATGATGGGGCAGGCGAGGGAAAAGGCTGAGCGCATGGGACTCCAAAATGTGCAGTTCCGGAAGGGCGACGTGGGCGCGCTGCCGTATGAGGACAGCAGCTTTGATATCGTGCTGTCGCTCAACGGCTTCCACGCCTTCCCCGATAAGGAGGCGGCATACCGCGAGACGTTCCGCGTGCTGAAGCCGGGCGGTACGTTCTGCGGCTGCTTCTATGTGGCGGGTGAGTGCAGAAGGACGGACCGACTCATAAAAAAGTCTACGAGCCGATGAAATTCTTCACCCCGCCGTATGAAACGGTGCAAAGCCTGAAAGTACGCCTTGAGGGCATGTACGCTGATGTGCAGCTCGGCAATGTGAAGAGCATCGCGTGGTTCGTCTGCAGGAAGGCAGAGCGCGCGGAAAAGATGGAGGAAGGACACCATGAGTGAGAAGATCACGCTCTCCGGCGTGCCGGAGACGATGTTACAGACGGTTTACGCCCGCGCGAAGGAGACGAAGACGCGCGGCGCGATCACCGACAACAAGGCGGTCGAGATCATCGACCGGCTCGACTACGATTTTTTGATGGCCGACAAGGACGCGGCGATGCACAGCGGCGTTATAGCGCGCACCATCGTGCTCGATAAGCTTGTGAAGACTTACCTTGCGGGACATGGCGGTGCGGTGGTCGTGAACATCGCCTGCGGGCTCGACACGCGCTGCTACCGCATGAGCGACTATTCGCACTGGTACAATTTAGACCTGCCCGAGACGATCGCCGTGCGCGAAAAGCTCCTGCCTGAGAGCAGAAAGATCTCGCAGATCACCATGTCCGCGATGGACGACTGGGGCGGCGAGATCAAGGGGACGAGCACGGACGTCCTCGTCATCATCGAGGGCTTGACGATGTACTTATCGGAGAGCGACGTCAAGCGCATCTTCGACGTCATCGCGGCGCGCTTTGACCGCGCGACGGTGCTTGTCGAGACGATGAACCCGATGGTCGTGAAGCGCTTTAAGGAGAAGTCCATCGAGGCGAGCAAGGCAAAGTTCACCTGGGGCGTCAAGAACGGCGCGGCGCTCGCCGCGCTGCTGCCGGATTTCCGCTTTGTCGAAGAGCACAGCCTGTGCGAGGGCATGGCGGAATTTGTTTCGCCCATGGACCAGATCATAACCACATGCAGTATCAAATTCGCGACCCGCAGGGCTTTGCGGCGATGCTGGATCGCATCATCGAGCAAAACGAGCTGCCGCCGCTGCCGTTTTTGCGAAAGTGAGGAAAAGCGCATGAAGAGAAACTACATTATTGCGGCGTTCCGCGAGACTGTCGCGCAGCAATTCCCAGAACAGAGCGTCGAATTGAATCGGCTGCTGGACGAGAAGCTGTCGCGCCTGCGCTCAATGCATCTGAACGCGTCGAAAGGAAAACAGTTCCATTTGGAAAGTCAAATTTTGCCCGGCATCGCTGCCTACGAGACCTTGCAGACCGTCATGCCCAAGGACGAGGCGCTGCAAACCGTCCACGGCTATGTGGCGGAGCATGCGTGGACGATGAGAAAAACCATCCTCAAGCTGCTCAAGGTGCCGGGGCTCTATCGTCTGCCGCCGGTGCTGTTCAGCAAGCTGACGCCAAAATTCTACGGCGAGACGGCGGGCTTTGCGGCCACGGAGTATCAGACCTCCGGCGGCGTCTGGCGCATCGATATGACGAAGTGCCCCTATCACGACACCTGTGTCGAACACGGCTGTCCGGAGCTCTGCCCCTGCTTCTGCGACAGCGACGACATCGCCTATGACGACCTGCACCCGAAGCTCGTCTGGCACCGCACAAAGACGCTCGGCCGCGGGAATGAGTGCTGCGACTTCTGCCTGAAGCTCGCGGGAAAATGAAAGGAGAGACCGATGAAGTACCACATTGAGAAAAACACCGTGCAGGAGACGCTCGTCATCCCGCTCTACGGGCGCAAGATGTGCTCGGAGCTCTACCCGAACCTGTTCCGCGACGAGACGGCCATGCGCTTGATCGAAGAGATCGACTATGATTTTTCCGCGCTCGCGAAAAGGTCGCAGAGCATGATGCAGCAGTTCGGCTTTTTAGAGTGCGCCATGCGGCAGAGCGACCTCGCCTGCGAGGTGCGGGACTATCTGCGCTCGTACCCGAACGCGGCGGTCGTGAACCTCGGCTGCGGGCTGGACGCCACGGGACGCGCCTGTGACAACGGCACGTGCAAAATTTACAACCTCGACTTTCCCAATGTCATCGCCGTGCGCGATGCGCTCCTGCCTGCGGGAGAGCGCGAGAAAAACATCCCCTGCAACTTAAATGACACCTCATGGTTCAGTGAGATCGACGCGAGCGGCGACGCGGTGTTCTTCGCCGCGGGTGTGTTCTACTATTTCCTCACGCCGCAGGTCAAAGCGCTCGTGTGCGCGATGGCGGAGGCGTTCCCAGGCGGCAAGCTCGTCTTCGACGCGGCGAACCGCAAGGCGGTCAAGCTGATGCTCAAAACATGGCTCAAGGACGCGGAGATCAAGGACGTCGGCGCGTATTTCGCCGTCACCGACGCAAGGCGCGAGCTTTCGGCGTGGAGCGATAGGCTGCGTGTGTCCTCGCGCGGCTACATGCTGGGCTACAACGACTTGAGGAATCAAAATGTACGGAAATTCTTCCGCTTTTTATCGAAGGTCGGCGACGGCATGATGAACATGCAGATCGTCCGCCTCGACTTTGCAAAGGAGAATAAAAAGCATGAGTGACTTCAATGACATCGGCATCTCGCGTGAGCTTGACTGGCCGCACATCAAAAAGCTGCTGACCATCGGCCTTTTTGCGTCCGTTCTGCACCTCGCCGGTGACCTGATCCTCGGCTAGGGCGTGGAGAACGATGCGCTTGAAGGCGTTTTACAGATGCTATCGGCCTATACTTCTACCTCGGACAGCGGCCTTTTTGCCGCGGCGCTGCTGGGGCTTTTCGGCGTGGTGCTTGAGGGACTTGCCGCTTCGGTGTTTACCGCCTGATGGCGGCGAAGTCGCCGAAATACGCGCACCGCTGCCGCTCCGGCATTTTCGGCTACCTGATGTTCTGAGCGTGCGGCTTCCATCGGTGTGCGCGGCGGTGTTTCTGATGAAACACGGGCTTTCCGAAGCACTTTTGACGCAGTACAGCGCATACTTCCTGATGCCGCCGCTCGTGCTGTTCTGGATCTTCTTCTTTGTGCTGGTGATGACGCAGATCGTCGCATTCCGAAAGGGGCTGACACCGTATCGGTGCTGCGTCTTCTCTATGGCGTTCGGCATGCTCGTGTATCTTCTCGCGGCGCTGCTCGGCAACCGGCCGCTTGGCAACGCCCTGCGCTGCGCGTGGCTCGCCATCGGCAACGTCTGGATGTTCGGCGGGCTGCTCGTGACGATGAAAAAAGCGCAGCGAGCGTAAGACAGGGGAGAAGACCTCACGGCAAACCGACGCTCTGATATCGGCAAGCGTAAAAAATGCGGGAGGGAAGACAATGAACGACGATCAGCTGCAATTTGACCGCACCTGCCATGTGATCTATTCAAAGCCCTGCAAGGCGGAAATTCGGGAGAAGATCGCGCACCACTATCCGGAATCGCAGCGCGAAGCCGTCTGGGAGCGCGTGCAGATGCAGTATGTCGACTTTTTGAGCGACTGGCGCACCGACCTTGGCGGGGAGAAAAACTTCCACAACGGCCCGGGCGGCAATTACGACTGCATCGCGCTGATGGCGTATTACGTCGTCTGCAGGGACGTGATAAGCCTTCAAGAGATCGAGGAGATGGAGGGGAACCTTTTCCTGCCGTCGTTCCGAAAGCTCAGCAAGCTCAAATTCATCGACATCAACAAGCCGCTTTGCAAAAAGCTCCTGCACCGCGCGTTTTTGAACGCGAAAAAGCAGTGCGACAAGTGGGGCGACTTTGAGATGCACGTCGCGCCGTTTGACAAGGATCAGCCCATCTACTATGAGTTCACCGCCTGTCCGACCGCGGAATTCGCCAAAAAGCACGACCTTCTCGAGGTCATGCCCGCGCTCTGTAATCCGGATTTTGCCGGCATGGAGCTCATTCACGCGCGTCTCATCCGCAAAACGACCTGTTCGAACGGCTGCAAATGCGACTACACGATCTGCGGCGATAAGGACCCTTATTGCCGAGAGCATCCCGAGTACCGCGACGAGCAGGGCTACCGCAGGAACAAATAGAAATCAACGCGGTGAAAATAAAAACGGAACGCGAAAGCCATCGGCTTTCGCGTTCCGTTTTTGTGCGTATTAGGGCGAGGTTATCCGTTTATGAATGCTTCTCACAAACGTTCGTCCGCATGCTGTGGATTCGGGGGGGGGTAAGAAACCCTCTCATCGTCTTTTCGAGGATGGCCACGTCGATGGGCTTGGAGATGTAGGCGTCCATGCCCGCGGCGATGCTGTTCTGTATGTCGTCGGAGAAGGCGTTGGCCGTCATCGCGATGATGGGGATGGCCTTGCCGAGAGGGTTTCTGCCGCCGCGGATGGCCTTCATCGCCTCGTAGCCGTTCATGTGCGGCATTTGAATGTCCATCAGGATGGCGTCGTATTCGCCGGGCTTGACCATCTCGAAGGCCTTGACAAGCTCCGCGCCGTCGGGGCGGGTCGTGCAGCTCGCGCCGTACATCTCAAGGATGGCCTCGAGAATTTCGTCGTTGAGCGCGTTGTCCTCCGCGCAGAGGAAGCGCATCCCGCTGAGCACCGAGGAGCCGTCTGTCTCAGGTGCGGCGTTTGAACGCACGCGACCGATGGCAATCTCGAGATTCGAGAGGAAGGAGATGCTGGCAATGGCGCACATGAACTGGAAGCCGAAGCCCGGATATTCCAGCTGGCAGCGGCTAAAAACATAGCCCGCCGCCTCGACCTCGTCCTTGAGCGTTGCAAGCTAATCAAGGTTCGTCGGCAGCGTCCAGCCGTTGGCGTCCAGAAGCGTTTTGTTGTAGGTGATGCCGATGGCGCTGTAGCCCATGGGCAGCATATAGATCCCGCCGTTATAGGATACGTCGCGCAGTCTCGACGGGGTGTAGTTGTCCATGAAATCATAGCCCGACAGGTCGAGAAAATCGCCTTCATCGTCCGTGCGGCTCGGCGTATAGTAGGTCGTGCTGTAAATATCGGGCAGCTCGCCGGAAAGACGCATATCCTTCATATAGGAAGAGGTGTTTTCCCCGTTGTAGGGGATGATCTCGAGATTGATCTCCGGATACTTTTCATGCACCAGATCGTAGAACTGGGACATATTGCGGTAAGGCGCGTTCATGGTGATGACCTCATGCTCGCCGGAGGCGGCATTGTCGTCACTTGTGTCACTGCCAGCACAGCCGCCAAGCAGCGCCGCCGTGCAGCTCAACGCTAAAATCAGGCTAAGCACTCGTTTTTTCTGCATGATTTTCTCCCTTGATCCGATGGTGCCGCCGCTCTCTTTCGGAATGTGGAGGAGCAGCGCGCGGCAAGATCGCGGGCGAAATTTACGCAAAATGCGCCGCTTTTTTACATATATTTTTCCCGCGCGATACGAGAATTGTTCATACTTTATTTACACCAAATTTAGGTTCGCTTAAAGAATCCGCGTTATACTTCAGCCATAGCCTAAAACAAAGGGCGACAAACAAAAAATTCTGGGGTCCACTGTCCACCTCGCCGAACGGCCAAAGCGGCAGACCAAGAAAAACACCGCGGCGCGGTGTTATGATAAAGATCAAGGATCAGTGCAAGCAAACAGCACCGGCGAGAGTTTTCCATCTTTCTCTCGCCGGTGCTGCATTTTACATTTTGAGCTTAATTCGCTGCGGGGGCCTTTTCAAATTCTGCCGCGACCTGCTCGAGCAGTTTGCGGATGGGGAGGTGCTGCGGGCAGACCTTTTCGCACTTGCCGCACTTTAAGCAGTCGGACGCCTTGCGGCCCGGCGCGGTGTGGACATCTTCATAGTAGCAGTCCGCGTTCCAGTCGTGGTGAATCTGCTTGGCGTTCATAATGGCGAAGAGGTCAGGGATAGAGATGTGCTTGGGGCAGCCGTCCGTGCAGTAGCGGCAGGCCGTGCAGGGGATGAGGTCCTTGCTGTGGAAGATCTCCTGCACCTTTTCCACCGCGGCGCGCTCGGTCTCGTCGAGGGGCTTGAAGTCCCGCATGAACGAGATGTTGTCCTGCATCTGCTCCATGTTGCTCATGCCGGAGAGCACCATCATCATGCCGGGGAAGCCCGCGACAAAGCGGATGGCGTAGCTCACGGGGCTGCCGCCGTGCAGGTCTTCAAGCACGGCCTTTGCGTCCTCAGGCAGGTTCACGAGGTTGCCGCCCTTGACGGGCTCCATGACGATGACGGGCTTATTGAATTTGCGGCAGACCTCATAGCACTTGCGGCTCTGCACCGCGGGATCGTCGTAGTCGACGTAGTTGAACTGGATCTGGACAACTTCGATCTCGGGATACTCGGTCAGAATGCGCTCGAGCACCTCGGCGCGGTCGTGGAAGGAAATGCCGACGTGGCGAATTTTGCCCTCTTTTTTGAGCTCGAACGCCGTTTCATACGCGCGGCACTCCTTGAAGTGGTCATAGTTGACAAGACCCTGCGCGTGCATCAGATAGAAGTCGAAATACTCGACGCCGCAGATCTCGAGCTGGCTCTCGAAAAACGGGCGGATGTCTGCCTCGGTCTTGAAATAGTTCGCCGTCAGCTTGTCGGTCAGGATGTACTTCTCGCGCGGATAGCGGCTTGTCAGGCAGGTCTTGAGCGCCTTTTCGCTCTTGCCCTGGATGTAGCCGTGCGCAGTGTCAAAATAGTTGAAGCCCGCGTCTAAAAACGCGTCCACCATCTGCTTGGTCTGCTCGATATCCACCTCTTCGCCGATCATCGGCAGGCGCATGCAGCCAAAGCCAAAATTCTTCTTGATCCGATCCATAGTTTACTTTCCTATTCTTATCCTTTTCCTGCTTGCCGGCAGAAAAGCAGTTTACCTTTACTCCTGCGGAATCGTCTTGAGTTCGCGCCGGATGGCGCGGAAGCGCTCGGGCACGTCCTCGTCCGCCATATCCCTTGGGACGTCGATCGTGCCCGCGGCCTTTGCAGTTTCATAATACCAGCATTTGTACTCCACGGTCTCGAGCGTGTGGCGCATCTCCTCCATCTGCGCGAGCAGCACGTCGCGCTGGTGCGTGAACATCTTGAGGCGCGTGTCGATGGTGTCGTCGCCGCGCAGGGCAAGCTCGATGTACTGGCGGATGTCCCTGATGGACATGCCGGCCTTTTTCATGCAGCCGATGACCTGTAACCACTCGAAGTCCGATTCCTGAAACATGCGGATGCCGCCGGACGAGCGCTCCACAAAGGGCAGCAGACCCTCCTTATCGTAATAGCGCAGCGTGGAAGCGGGGACGTCCAGCTTTTTCGCCATCTCGCCGACTGTGTAGACCATGAAATCCTCCTGAAATGAAAGCGTGCTTTAGGTTGCAGCACAGTGAGTAACTTTAAGTTTCTTTTAGCATACCGCAGCGAAGGAGGCCTGTCAAGCGCCGCACAAAAAGAAAAGCCGCCGAAGGCGGCTTTTCTTAAATATGTAAGATCACGCGGATCTCATCCAGCGTTTCGGCGAAGTAGATGCCCTCCTGCCGCTCGGGCGTGGAGAGGCCCATGTCGATCATGTGAGCGAGCAGGGCTTTCAAGTGGTCGTAATAGCCGTTCAGATTATAGAGGATGCACGGCGCGGCGAGCTGCTTGAGCGACACCTTTGACATGATCTCGCTGATCTCCTCGAGCGTGCCCGTGCCGCCGGGGAAGGCGATGAACGCGTCGCCGAGCTCGATCATCTTCGTCTTGCGCTCGGTCATGTCGCGCGTGACGATGAGCGTCGTGATCTCGTCATACTCGTAGCCCTTGTCGATGAAAAACTGCGGCTCCACGCCTGTCACTTCGCCGCCCGCGCGCAGCACGCTTTCAGCGAGCGCACCCATCAGGCCGTTTTTCGACCCGCCGTAGACAAGGGCGTTGCCGCTCTTGCCGATGAGACGGCCCAGTGCGCGCACGGACGCTTCGAGCGTTGGATCATTGCCGCTGCTCGCGCCGAGATATACGGTGATATTCATAGAAAGAAGTTCCTTTCTGTCCAAAATCGTTGCCGCTATTCTATCACGGTACGATCTTTCCTGCAAGCGGCGGAAAATCGGCGTTGCGGGTGTAGTCCTGCTGTGGTATGATGTTCTCGCCGCGCACGCGGAAAAAGAGTAATTTTGACTGTTTTTGGAGATATCTTATGATCAAAACGATTTTGTGGGACGTGGACCGCACGCTTTTAGACTTTGATGCCGCCGAGCGCGCCGCCATCCAGAGCCTTTTTGTTGAGTTCGGCCTTGGCGAATGTTCGGAAGAACAGGTCGCGCGCTATTCCGTCCTGAATATGAAATACTGGGAAAAGCTCGAGCGCGGCGAGATCACGAAGCCGCAGGTGCTCGTCGGCCGCTTTGAGGAGTTTTTCGCGGAGGAGGGCATCGACGTTTCCCTCGCGCCGCAGTTTAACGATGCCTACCAGCTGCGTCTGGGCGACACCATCGTCTACCGCGACGACAGCTATGAGATCGTCAAGTCGCTGCGCGGCAAGGTGCGCCAGTGCGTCGTCTCGAACGGTACGGTCGTCGCGCAGACGAAGAAGCTGACGCGCTCCGGCCTCGGCGCGCTGATGGACGGCGTGTTCCTCTCCGAGCAGCTTGGCGCGGAGAAGCCGAAAAAGGAGTTTTTCGACCAGGTCTTCGCCGCCATCGGACCGGTCGAGAAGGGCGAGACGATGATCGTCGGCGATTCGCTCACGAGCGATATCCGCGGCGGCGACAACGCGGGCATCGTGACCTGCTGGTACAATCCCGAGGGAATCAAAGCGCCGGAGGGTTACCGCATCGACCACGAGATCAGGGATCTGCACGAGGTCTACGGCCTCCTGTGACAAGAAAAGGGAAGAGGATATTCCGAAAAGAATCGGAATGTCCTCTTTTTTGCGTTTACTGCTTGTCCTTCAGCCGCCGCAGGCAGATGCAGAGCGTCTTGACGTCGAAGGGCTTGGAGATGTGCGCATCCATACCGGCCTCGCGGCTGTGCTGCACATATATAACGCAGTGCATTGATAAAAGCTGTGGTTTTATTCAGTATTTATAAAGGAATGGGATCCTTTTTTTCTTGCCAGACGGCGATGGATATGCTACAATATGACCAATAAACCAAGTTGGTCAAAAATTTCAACAAAGGAGGGAATGCCAATGGCCTTTTCTGCAGAAGAGAACGCGGCCATCCGCGAAACGCTGCTGCGAGAGGCGCGCCGCTGCGCCGTCACGCTGGGGCTGCGCAAGACCTCGGTCGAGCAGCTCACCGAGGCGGCGGGCATCTCAAAGGGACTGTTCTATAAATACTTCGCGTCCAAAGAACTGCTGTTTTTCGAGGTGCTGGAGGATATCCACAGCGAGGTCTATCAGGTGGCCGAGCAGGCGCTGGAGGAGGGCAAAGATCTGCCGCCCGACGAGCGCATCGCGAACGTGCTGCTCACGGCCTGCAGCCGCTTATCCGAGATCGGTGCGATGAAATTCATCGAGGAGGACTCGGCCTATCTGCTGCGCCGCATCCCCGCGCAGGTGAAAGCCGAGCACTACCACAGCGACGAGGTACATATCCGCGACCTTTTGGAAGAGAGCGGCCTGACCCCGCGCGGCGGTATCGCGCTCGCCGCTGCAACGATCCGCGGCCTGATCCTCACGGTGTCGCATCAGGAGCAGATCGGCGCGCTGTATCCGCAGGTGCTCGAAACGCTGACGCGCGGCGCGTGCGAAGAGCTGTTTCCGCGGGCGTGAACGCCGCGTACGGCTTTTTATCACTTGGAGTTAGAGACGTTGAACTAAAAATCAAAACAGGGAGAAATCTGCCGTGTCCAAGCAAGCTACCGAATTTCAGAAAAAGAAAATGAGCAAGATGTACCGCGGCAAGGAGATCTTCAAGCCGCTGAACACCGGCTGGGTCGATGAACATGTCGCCTGCGTGCGCGAATGGGTGGCGAACATCTTTTTCTACCGCAAGGGCGAGACGACCATCATGGTCGACGCGGGCTACAACTATGACCGTCTTGAGGAAAAGATGGGCTGGCTCGGCATCGACCCGAAGTCCATCCGCCATATCCTCATCACCCATCAGGACACCGACCATGTCGGCGCGGTGGAGACGGACAGCCCCGGCCTTTTCCGTGACGCGAAGCTCTATATCGGCGAGATCGAGAACAAATATCTCACCGGCGAGGTGCGCCGCAAGGTGATCTACCACTTCTACAAGCTGCCGCAGGTGACGATCAACAACGAAAAGGTGCTGCTGCACGACGGAGAGGTCTTCGAGATCGACGGCATTAAGATCGAATGCTTCCTCGTCCCTGGCCACACGTGGGGGCATATGGTGTACCTCATTGACGACAGGTACCTCTTCACGGGCGATACGATCTGGTTCGGCGCAGACGGCGGCTACAGCTTCATTTCCGCGCTGGCGGAGAGCAACAAGCTCGCAGTCAAGTCGCTGGCGGAGTTGGAGCAGAAGCTTCGCACGCGCGGCCTGCGGCCCGTCATCCTGACGGGCCACACCGGCTGGACGGACGATCTCTACTTCGCCTTTGCGCACCGCGACAAGCTCTGCTCGCCGTTTAAGAAAAAGGTGCACGACCCGTCCGCGCCCTACGACGCCTACGACGAGTCGGACGACACAGAGGAGAATGCGAAGTGCGGCTTTTTGCCGCCGGTGCAGAAGATCTGATGCGGAGCGGAGAGAGGCGGGAAAACCCGCCTCTCTCCGCGGTTTTGGTGAATAAAAAGAGCGAAGCGTGCGCATCTATATTCTTACATTTTCTTTTCTCATGCCACTTGCGAAAACCTAATAGACATGGTAAAATTAACTAATCAAACGGACGCCGCAAGGCGCCCGTTTGACAAATGAGAGAAGAGAGATTTTAAGAAGAGAGAGGGAAAACCAATGGAACATCAGCGCAGGGCAGATCTCATGTTGCTGCTGGCGACGAGCTTCTGGGGCATTTCCAACTGCCTGACGGCAATCTGCCTGAGGGATATGCAGCCGTTGACGCTCAACGCCTTCCGTTTTTTGACGGCGTTTGTTGTGCTGGGATTCGTGTTTCGCAAAAATGTCTTCCACGCGAGCTGCGAGACCGTCAAGTACAGCATTGTAGTGGGCCTTTCGCTCGTCGTCGTGTACACGAGCGTGACCTACGGTGTCATTTACACATCCGTGTCGAACGCGGGCTTCATCTGCGCGCTTTCGGTCGTGACGACGCCGATTTTGGAATTTATCGTGTATCGCAAAAAGCCGGAGAAGAAATTCGGCGTTTCGATGATCTTATGTCTTATCGGCTTAGCGCTGATGACGCTGAACGAGACGCTCAAGCCCGCGTTCGGCGATATCATCTGTCTGTTCGCAGCGGTGTTTTACTCCGTCGACCTGATGGTCACGGAAAAGGCCGTGGCGAATGAAAAGGTCGACCCGCTGGCGCTCGGCGTGTGCGACCTTGCCGTCGTCGGCGTGGTGATGCTGATGCTCTCCGTATTTTTGGAGACGCCTGCACTGCCGGGTACGGCAAAGGTCTGGGCGGCGGCGCTGTTTCTCGGCATCGTGTGTTCAGGCGTCTGCCTTGTGATCCAGAGCGTTTATCAAAAGCACACGACGGCGAGCCGCGCGAGTCTCATCTTTACGCTCGAACCCGTGTTTTCGGCGATTTTTGCGTTCTTTCTGCTGGGCGAGCGCATCGGCGTCAAGGGCTACATCGGCTCGGCGCTGATGCTTGCGAGCCTTGTGCTGGTGGAGGTCGACGTGGGCGCGCTGTTTGGAAAGAACAAGAAAAAAGCGGACTAAATCCTCTTTGCCACGTTTGGTTGCGGACTTGCAAGCCTTGACTGGTGGCGCTTTTCGCCGCAGTCGGCTATACTGGGCGCATCAAAGCAAACGGAGGACAAATACATGACCCTGGGAGAAAAATTACAGATGCTGCGCAGATCGCGCGGTTTATCGCAGGAGCAGCTCGCCGCGGAGCTGGATGTCTCGCGGCAGGCCATCAGCAAATGGGAATGCGGCGACTCGACGCCCGACCTCGACAAGCTGCGCGCCATCTGCACGTACTTCGGTGTGACGACGGATTATCTGATCTGGGAAAGATCGGAGGACGCGCCGCAGGCAGCCGAGCAGAAGCAGGGTGGCGATACGCGCGGGCGGAGCGGTATATTCAGCGATGCGCTGCTGCTGGTGATGACAATTGTTGTGATGGCAGCGGTGTGGAGCGCTGCGCGGACGGGATTCGAGTCGTATACGGCGCTGCACTTCGTCCTTGGTGCAATGGCGATAGCCGCCGCTGTGCTGGCCTGTACGGTTTGGAAAAAGCGCGGCAGACCGATCTGTTTTGGCATTGCCGCAGCCGGTGCGGCGCTGGCGATCGCCCGCCTGGCCTCTATGCTTGGTTATCTGGTGGATCTGTGGTCGACGTCGAGAGAGTATGCGGACGGGGGCGACTGGCCGATCGTTTGGGAGAGCGCGGGGATATGGCTGCGGCACGACTGGCCCTACTATCTATTCTATCTTGTCCTGATCGTGGGCGGGCTGCTGCTCGCCCGCCGGCTCAAAAAGAGGGGAGAAGCATGACGACCTTTGACAAAGTGTACGCGGCGGTGCGGCTCATTCCGCGCGGAAGCGTCGCGACCTACGGCCAGATCGCCGCGGCAATCGGCAACAAGCGCCTCGCTCGCGTCGTGGGCTACGCGCTGCACGTGAATCCAGAGCCGGGCGTCATCCCGTGTCACCGCGTTGTTAAGCGGGACGGGGAGGTGTCAAGCGCCTTCGCTTTCGGCGGTGCGAACCGTCAGGTCGAGCTTTTGAAAGCCGAAGGCGTCGGCTTTTTGGATGACAGCCATGTCGACATGAAGCACTGCTGCGTCCGCGCCCTGCCGCTCATTTTGGAAGAGTAAAAAAGAAGCGTTCCATCATTCGATGGAACGCTTCTTTTTGCTTACAGAAACCGACACAATAGGATCGGCAGGAACACGGCGGGGACGTAGTTCATCACCTTGATCTTCGTCAGGCCCAGCATGTTGAGCGATAGGCCGAGGATGAGAATCGAGCCGACGCACTTCATCTCGAGGATGACCGCTTCTGTGAGATACGGCGCGAGGAACGACGCACCCAGCGCGATGGCACCCTGATAGAGGAAGATAGGGATAGCTGAAAGCGCGACGCCGATGCCGAGGGTCGAGGCGTAGACGACAGAAATGATGCCGTCGAGCAGCGCCTTGGCGTAAAGCGTCGAATGGTCGCCGGTCAGGCCGGAGTCGAGTGCGCCCATGATGGCCATTGCGCCCACGCAGAAGAGGAGCGAGGCGGTGACAAATCCCTCGGAAAGCGAGGTTTTCGACCCTTTTCCGCCAAATTTTCGCTCGACCCAGTCGCCGAGCTGATGCATGTGTTCATCGAGCTGTAAAAGTTCGCCGAGGATCGCGCCGATCGAGATCGAAAGGATGGCGACGAGCGTGTTTTCGCCCGCGAGCATGCCATCCACGCCGATGTAGAGCACGCAGAGCGCCGCGCCCTTTTCCATTGCGTCGCTGAAGCGCTCGGGGATAAACTTGCCGAGCAGAAGTCCGGCGATGCTGCCCGCGACGATCGCGGCGGAATTGACGATGGTACCGGTCAAAATCATTGGCTGCCGCCTTCTTTCTCTTTTTTGCATCCGGCGAGCGTCAGGATGACGTCGCCCGCCATCATCAGTCCCGCGCAGCCGGGGACCCAGACGAGGCTTGCCGGTACGCTGCGGCGGCCCGGCGGGGGCGCTTCCAGCGTCTCGGGCTTGGCGGGAAGCTCGTGGGAGTAGATCACGCGCAGGTGCTTGACGCCGCGGTCGCGCAGTTCCTTGCGCATCACGCGCGCAAGCGAGCAGTTGCGCGTTTTGGAGATGTCCGTGATGCATAGCTGCGAAGCATCCAGCTTGTTCCCCGTGCCCATGGCGGAGAGGATGGGAATGCCTCGAGCCTGCGCCGTCTGGATGAGGTCGAGCTTGCTCGACACCGTGTCGATCGCGTCGAGGATGTAGTCGTAGCGCGCGGTGAAGAAGTCCTCGCGGTGCGCGGCGTCGTAGCGCGCACAGATGAGGTGCAGTCTGACATCGGGGTTGATGTCGCGGCAGCGCGCGGCGAGCGCGTCGGTCTTATTTTGGCCAACGGTGGAGTGCAGTGCCTCGAGCTGACGGTTCAAATTCGTGGGGCTGACAGTGTCGTCGTCGATGAGCGTCAGCTCACCGACGCCCGAGCGCACCAGCGCCTCGACCGCGTAGCTGCCCACGCCGCCAAGGCCGAACACGGCCACATGGCTGCGGTGTAGCTGATTCATCGCGTCGCCGCCGAGCAGCATCTGCGTGCGTAAAAACTGATTGTCCATAGTGTTGCCTCAAAAGTCAGAATCAAAAAGAAATAAGCTGCCGGTCAGCGACCGGCAGCTTATTTTGTCGTAAGAGGGGATTACCCGACGTACTTCATGCCGTCAAGCTGCTCGGTCTCAACGCCGTCGGTGATACCGGCGTACCACTCGTCGTAAGCGTCGTTCTTGAGATCAAGGTCAGCCTTGTAGTACCAGTAGGGCTGGGGATTGGTCTCGACGAAGTACATCACGTGATAGCCGTTGCTGGACTCGACGATGCCCGTGTCGCCGCTCTGGCGCGCGGGATCGAAGCACCAGTCCTCGAAAGAGGGGACCATCTCACCCTTGTAGATGTTGGAGTACAGGCCGCCGTTGCTGGCGCTACCGGGGTCGGTGGAGTTGGCGACGGCCAGCGCGGCGAAGGCGTCCTCGGTCTTCTCGCCGTCGTTGTACTGCTGCAGGAGCTCGTTGGCCTTCTCCTCGCTGTCAACAAGGATATGACGCACGGAAACCGTGTGATAGTCGTTGCGGCTGCGGGAGTGGAAGAGCACAGCGTAATAACCCTTCTCGCCATAGGCGGCGACGGTGGTGTCGCCCTCCTGACGGGCATCGTCAAATGCCCAGGTCAGCATATCGGAAGCGCCGTTTTCAGCATAGCCGATGTGCGCATAGGAGCCTTCCATATCCTCGCCGATGGTGTCGAACGTCTCACCCTGCGCATAGCGGGAGAGAGCGGTCTCGGCCTTCTGCTTGGCCTGCTCGAGAAGCTCGGCCTTTTCTTCGTCCGTTGCGTCGTCGCCGGCAGCGGAGGTGAAGAGAATGTACTCAATGTCGGCGCTCTGATAGCTCTTGGGGTCGGCGTCATAAGCGGCCTGCACCTCGTCGGAGGTGTAGGACAGGGAGTCAGAGTAGCTGTCGGAGTAAGCCTGCGCGAGCGCGATCATGCGGATGTTGCGCTCGAAGACCTTCTCGTTGACCAGCGGGCCGCAGACGGCCTTGATGTGCTGCGCGCGGGTGTAACCGGCGGAAGCGGCGGCAGCGTCCAGATCGGCAAACGTATCCTGCACGGACTGCTCCACTTCCTCGCTGCCGTCAAAGCCCTCGGCCTCCGCCTTCTGCGCAAGCAGGGCGTAAGACTTGAGGCTCTCGAGCGCCTGATCGCGGAAATAGTCGTACCAGGTGCTGCCGTTGATAGGGCAGTCCTGCTCCTTGAGCGACTTGCTGGTGTCCAAACCGTAAACGCTCAGGTAATAGGAGTTCTTGGAGACAAAGCTGCTGTAAATGGTGTTGTAGAAGTAGCTCACGTCGGCGGCCGTGTAGGTCTCGTTGCCGATGGTCACGGCGTCGGCGTTGCGTTCGATCACCTTGGAGTTGGCGACCGTGACGACGATACCAACGATCACGAAGATGACGGCGATGGCGATATACAGGGCATTGCTGCGGCGATCCTTCGCCTGCTCGTCCTTTTCACGCTTCGTCCGGGGATCGACATAACCGCCTGCCAGACTCTCCTGGCGGCTCTTCTTTTCTCTGGATGCACTCATTTGTTTGTTCAGTCCTCTCAATTATTGGGTTTTGCAGATTTGCAAAAGTGCTATTGAAAATGCCCAATCATTATAACGAATGGAACACAATAATGCAATGACAAAATTGTGAAGATTCTTCGTACCATTTTCCGCCCGCAGGCGGAAAACAATTAAAATCGTAATTCCTGACGACATGTGCGTCAGGAATTACTCTTTGCGCAAAGCGAGTGTCGAATTGTCTGCTTGTGCAGACAATGAGGCACAGAGCGACGCGAATCTTTCTCAATGAAAGCGACGTAAGTCGGTTTCATTGAAGTTACTTCGTGCCGAAAATGCGGTCGCCCGCGTCGCCGAGGCCGGGGACGATGTAGCCGTGCTCGTTGAGATGATCATCGAGTGCGCCGGCGTAGATGTTGACGTCGGGGTACTTCTCCTGAACGGCCTTGATGCCTTCGGGAGCGGCGACGAGCACCATGAGCGTGATGTGCTTGCAGCCGCGCTTGACCATCTCGCCGATGGCTTCGCAGGCAGAGCCGCCGGTGGCGAGCATCGGGTCGACGATCATCACGTCGCGCTCGGCCACGTCCTTGGGCATCTTGCAGAAGTAGGGGTGGGGCTCGAGCGTCTCTTCATCGCGGTACATGCCGATGTGGCCCACACGGGCGGAGGGCACCATGCGCAGCACGCCGTCGACCAGGCCGAGACCGGCGCGCAGGATGGGGACGACAACGAACTTCTTGCCTGCGAGCGTGGGGGCGTCCATCTCGCAGATGGGGGTCTTGATGTGCTTGGTGGTCAGCGGGAGGTCGCGCGTGGCCTCGTAGGTGATGAGCATACCGATCTCGGACACGAGCTCGCGGAAATCCTTGACGCTGGTGTTTTCATCGCGCATGATGGTGAGCTTGTGAGCGACGAGGGGGTGGTTCATGATGTGTACTTTCTCGTTGAATTTGGCTTCCATTGCTTTGACCTCCGAAAAAATATATTTTAATGTGTTTTTGCTTACTGGTTCAATTGGGAGCTTCTCAGGCGCTCTGCCTGCGCGGGGCGCAGATAAACGGGGAGAAGCTCCTGCGCGCTCACGGCCTCGCCGCGCGCATAGGCGCGCTCGGCCGCAAGGCCGACGCCCACGGCGCTCTGATAAAGGAGCATACTGGGCGCGAGCGAGCACTTGACGCCGTGCTCTTCTAAATAACGATAGCACAGCACGCCGCCGTCGCCGAGGACGGTGATGGGCTGCTGCTTGCCTTGAAGCTGCGCGCAGAGCTCTTCGAGCGAGATCGCGCGGTCCGGCGTCAGGCGCGTGAGTTCGCCGCCCTTTGCCTCGAAAACGGCGTTATAGACCTGCGAGCGGCGCGCGTCCATCGCGCCGACGATAAGCCCGTCGATGTGCGCGGCATTCTGCGCCATGGCCTCGAGCGTCGAAACGCCGAGGCACGGCTTGTCTGCGGCCCAGGCAAGGCCCTTGACCGCCGCAATGCCGATGCGAAGGCCCGTGAACGAGCCCGGCCCCGCCGCGATGGCGATGGCATTGATATCATCGAGCGTCAGATCGGCGTTTTTGAGCATCGCATCCACCATCGGCAGAAGCGTCCGGCTGTGCGTCAGCCCCGTGCACTGATAGGCGGAGGCGAGCGGCGCGCCGTCTTCGACGACGGCGCAGGAAACGCTCTTCGCCGATGTTTCCAGAGCGAGAATTTTCATGCGAATCTGCCTCCCGTGACCGTGATGGTGCGCCAGTCTTCGTGCTCGTCTGTGCGCGCGATGTCGACAAAGATCGTGTCCTCCGGCAGCGCGTCGGAGACGCGCTCGCTCCACTCGACGGCACAGACGCCGCCGCGGGCGAGATAATCGTCCCAGCCGATGTCGAACAGCTCGTCCGACGAGCCGAGGCGGTACATATCAAAATGGAAGAGCGGCGTTCTGCCCTCGTACTCGTTGACGATGGTGAACGTCGGGCTCGTGACGCGTCCGCGGCAGCCAAGGCCGCGCGCAAGACCGCGCGTGAAGGCGGTCTTTCCCATGCCGAGCGAGCCCGTGAAGGCGAGCACATCGCCGCCGCGGAGCTTTTGGGCAAGCTCTTCGCCGATCGCCTCGGTCTCCTGCGTGCTGTGCGACAGAAATTGCATGGTTTCGCCTCCTTGACCCCATTTTCACCCATATTACCAAATAGTATAGCACAGCGCGCCGGCCTTTACAATTCCTTTTCTGCGGAAAGAGGGAGAAATGTGCGTTTACAGACGGGTAAAATTGTGCTAAAATATATCGAAAACTTTGTGCGAAGGGAGCGTGAGGCTGTGAACAGATTCCGCGATTTTTTAAGTGACGTGGTGCGGCAGTCGGATATGGTGCTGCTGTCGCTGTGCACCGTTTCCACGCTCTACGGCATGGTGCTCATCGCGAGCGCCACGCATTTCCGCAATACCTTTAAATATGTTGCCATTCAGGGATTTGGCTTGCTGCTGGGCGTGCTGCTCTACTTCCTGCTCTCCAGCATCGACGTGTCGGAGGTCGGAAAAAAATGGAAGTGGCTGCTGGCGTTCAACTTTGGCTTCATCCTGCTGCTGCGTACGCCCTTCGGTCTCACGCGAAACGGCAACCGCGCCTGGCTCGGCGTGAACGACATCGGCAAAAGGCTCGGCGTCGGCTTTTTGGAGAATTTTCCCATCACCGTTCAGCCCGCCGAGATCGTGAAGATCACGTTCATTATCCTCTTGGCGCGCCAGCTTGCGTTGCTGCAGGAGAAAAAGGACCTCACGCGCTTTTCCAATGTCATCCAGCCCACGGCGCACGCGGGCGCGATGTTTGTCTTCTACTATATCCTCTCCAAGGACGCGGGCAGCGGGCTTGTCTATCTCTTCGTCTTCTTGTGCATGGCCTTTGCCGCGGGCTATGCCCTGCGGTGGATCTTCCTCGGCGTGGGCGGCGCGGTGGGCGCGTTTCTCGCCGCGTGGAACCTCGGCCTTCTGCGCGGTGACTGGTACGACCGCATCAAGGTCATCCTCGACCACAGCTACCAGCCGGAAAAAAAGGGCTTTCAGCAGACACGCGGTATGCTCGCCCTCGGCTCGGGCAAGCTGACGGGGCAGGGGCTGTTCCAAGGCACGCAGACACAATCATCCGCTAAGTGGAGCCTTCCCGAGCGGCAGACGGACTTCATCTTCTGCGTCTGCGGCGAGGAATTGGGTTTTATCGGGTGCCTTCTCATCATCGTGCTGCTGCTTGCCATCATCGTCCGCTGCCTCATTGTCGCGCGCGAAGCGCCGAGCCGCATGGAAAGCCTTGTGTGCGTCGGCATGGCGGGCATGCTCATCTTCCAGACCATTGCCAACATCGGCATGTGCTTGTTTCTTATGCCGGTCATCGGGCTGACGCTGCCGTTTTTCAGCTACGGCGGCTCGTCGATCGTGACGCTGTTCGCTGCGATGGGGGTTGTGTCGGGCATCAAGAAGCGGTCAAGGCCGGAGTGGCTCATCAACTGACGTTTCAAAAGCGGGGATTCTCTCAAAGAGAATCCCCGCTTTTGAGATTATCGGAGAGATGGCGAAGCCGTCTCTCCGATAAAATTGCACTCCGCTTCGTGCCTTGCCGCCCGCAGGGCGGCTGCGACACGCGCGGAGTGAGAAGAGTAAATTCCGACGCACATGTCGTCGGAATTTACGATTAAGATCATTTCGCGCCTGCGGGCGCGAAAGCCTGCGGCGCATTTAATCCCGTTCGATTTTTTCGCCGCTGATGGTGTCTTCGGCGGTACCGTAGGAGATCACACTGCGGCCGAATTTTTTGCGCAGGGCGTCCATTGCGGATTCGACGGCTTCCTGCTTTTCCTGCTGTGTGTCGTCCGTGCCGAGCAGGTCGAGCTGGCGGTAGGATTGCGCTTCTTCGGTCAGATGCAGTGCCGTGACGGAGAGGAGCCGGATAGGGTCGGGTGCTTTCCACAAGTCCTTTGTAAGGCGGAGCGCGGTATCGTTGATCTCGCGCATCAGGTGCGTGCTGTGGTCGAGCATCGTCTGGCGCGAAAAGACCTGAAAGCGGCTGTTTTTGATGCCGACCTGTACGCCGCCGCAGTAGAGCCCGTAGCGCCGCAGGCGCATCGCCACACTGTCAGAAAGCAGCGAGATGCCGCTTTGCACCTCATCCCAGCGCGTCAGGTCGCGGCGGAACGTCGTCGAATTGCCAACGGATTTGATCGGCTCGCGGTCCGCCGCTCCGCGGACGGGGGAGTCGTCGAGGCCGTTGGCATAGCGGTAGAGCTGCGAGCCCATTTTGCCCATCAGGGTTTCGAGCATTTCCTCGCTGCATTTTGAGAGTTCGCCGATCGTGCGCACGCCGTAGCGGCCGAGCAGCTCCTGTGCGCTGCGGCCGACGAACAAAAGATCGCCAACGGGGAGGGGGAAGACGATGTCGCGCCAGTTGCCGCGTGCGATGACGGTCGTGGCATCGGGCTTTTTATAGTCGCTGCCGAGCTTGGCGAACACCTTGTTGAATGACACGCCGACCGAGATCGTCAGCCCAAATTCGCGCTTGATGCGGCCTCGCAGCGTGTCGGCGAGCGCTCTGGCGTCCCCGCCGAAGAGGTGGAGGGAATTTGTCACATCGAGCCAGCTCTCGTCGATGCCGAACGGCTCGACTAAGTCAGTGTACTCGCCGTAGACGGCATTGATTTTTTTCGAGTATTCGGCGTAGAGCCGATGGTGCGGCGGCAGCAGGATGAGGCCGGGGCACTTCTGCTTGGCCTTCCAGATGGTCTCCGCCGTTTTGACGCCGCAGCGCTTCGCCGGTTCATTTTTTGCCAGGATGATGCCGTGGCGCTCCGTCGGATCGCCGCAGACCGCGACGGGAAGCTGGCGCAAATCAGGATGGCTCAAAAGCTCGCAGGAGGCGTAAAAGCAGTTGCAGTCGCAGTGCAGAATGATGCGGTCCATCGCGTTCACCTCGTTTCACGAACAGTGTAGCATAAAATGCGAAATAGAACAAGCGTTTGAAAATAAAAAGTACCCGCCGAATGGCAGGCACTTTTTTGAATGCTTTGCGTCAATTTTCTCTCACGCTGTACAGCGCCGCTCCGATGGCGGTAGCAAACGTCGCGTTTTCGGGAATAATAAAATTGACATGGTAGAGCTGTTTGAACAGCTCGAACGTCTCCCTTGCCGGCGGCAGCATCGTCAGCGCGCCTGTGAGGACGACCGTGTCCGTGCCGCAGCACTTGCACGCGAGCACCGACATTGTGCCGATGGACTGGAGCACCAGGTTGACGATGCCAAGCATCTTGTCCGACGGCGTCGCGTCGTCGGCGACCTTGGCAAAGTTCGCCGCCGTGGCCTCGGGCGGCAGATTGCCCACCTGCTCGCGCGAGAGGTCGGCCATCGTCAGGTCGATGTGGCTGAGGTCACCGTCCTGGCAGAGCTTGCGGATCAGCGCGTACTGGTGCACGCCTGTCGTCAGCGAGCTGAGGCCCGCGAGCGTGCCGCCGCCCACGCCGCTGCCGATGAGGTGACGGATCTCTCCGCCCTTGTTGGCCCAGAGGAACGACGTACCCGTGCCCATACTGACGACGACCGCGTGCTCCTTGCCCGAGAGGGCGAGGCCGCCCACGCCGACGGAGGGGAATTCTTCGACCTTGATGGTCTTCACACCGTAGATATCGCCCTCGACATACGAAGAGCCTACGCCCGTGAGCGCGATGTGGCGGATGTCGGAGAGCTGGAGATGATGTGTGGAAAGGAAATTGCCCATCGCGCCGTAGAGCGAGGTGAGCGGATCGTCAGCCTTGACGCGCAGCATGTCGATGACGGAAAGATCGGGGGCAAGACCGACGATCTTCGTGCTCGAACCGCCGATGTCAATGCCTAAAATAACACCCATTGTGATGCTCCGTTTCTTTAGAAAGTCCCTTTATCATAGGGGACGCAATGGATAAAGTCAAGTAAAAAGCGGAAAAAGGGCGGAAAGCCTTGCTTTATTTTGGTATGCAGGATATAATGCACCTATTACAAGGCGCGGCACAGTCCGCGCCGTGACACTATGAGGTGACTATGAAAACCGATCAGAAGCTCAATATGACCATGCTCTGCGACTTCTACGAGTTGACTATGGGCAATGGTTACTTGAAAGCAGGGTTCCAGGATCGCATTACCTATTTCGACGTTTATTTCCGCTCGGTGCCGGACGGAGGCGGGTACGCCATTGCCGCCGGTCTTGACCAGCTGATCGACTATATCGAGGATCTGCACTTCGACCAGCAGGACATCGACTACCTGCGCGGGAGAGGTATCTTCTGCGAGGAGTTCCTCGACTATCTTGCAAACTTCCACTTCAGCGGCGACATTTACGCCGTGCCCGAGGGCACGCCCGTCTTCCCGAAAGAGCCGATGGTCGTCGTGCGCGCGCCCGCGATCGAGGCGCAGCTGCTTGAAACGTTCGCGCTTTTGACCGTGAACCATCAGAGCTTGATCGCCACCAAGGCCAACCGCATCGTCCGCGCCGCCAAGGGCCACGCCGTGATGGAGTTCGGTTCCCGCCGCGCGCAGGGCTCCGCCGCCGCCATCGACGGCGCTCGTGCTGCCTATATTGCGGGCTGCTGCGGCACTGCCTGTACCATCTCCGACCAGCTCTACGGCACACCCGCGCTCGGCACGATGGCCCACGCCTGGGTGCAGATGTTCGACACGGAGTATGACGCGTTTGCGACCTACTGCAAATACTATCCGCAGAACGCCGTCCTGCTTGTCGACACCTATAATACCTTAAAGTCCGGCATTCCCAACGCCATCAAAGCGTTCAACGACATCTTGAAGCCGCTCGGCATCAAAAAGTGCGGCATCCGCCTGGACAGCGGCGACATCGCCTATCTTTCCCGCAGGGCGCGCAAGATGCTCGACGAGGCGGGCTGGACGGAGTGCACCATCACCGTTTCGAACTCGCTCGACGAGTACCTTATTCAGGATCTCTGGATGCAGGACGCGAAGATCGACGCCTTCGGCGTCGGCGAGCGTCTCATTACCGCCAAGAGCGAGCCGGTCTTCGGTTGCGTCTATAAGCTCGTCGCAGTGGAGGACAAGGACGGCAATATCGTCCCCAAGATCAAGATCAGCGAGAACGTCGGCAAGATCACGACACCGCACTTCAAGAAGCTCTACCGCTTCTATGGCCGTGACACCGGCAAGGCCATCGCCGACTATCTGACGGTCTACGACGAGACCGTGGACGACAGCCGGAATCTTGAGATCTTCGACCCCGACGCCACGTGGAAGCGTAAGGAAGTCTATCACTTCGAAGCGCGCGAGCTGCTCGTGCCCATCTACCAGAAAGGCAAGCTCGTCTACAAGCGTCCCGGCATCGAGGAGATCAAAAAATACTGCGCCGAGCAGGTCGATACCCTCTGGGACGAGGTCAAGCGCTTCGATAACCCGCATAACTATTATGTGGACCTCTCGCAGAAGCTCTACGACATCAAGACCGAGCTTCTGAACGAGAAGAACGAGCGCTACGAGAAGAACTGAGGAAAACAAAAAATCAAAAACAGGGAACAGCCAACAGGAGGGGACTGAGACTGCGATGAAGGGATTCCAGATTCAGCAAAAGGGCGAGCGGCGCATTTCTGCGGCGCTGCGGATCATGCTGGTCGTCGTCCTGCTTGCGGTGCAGATCGGCTTTGTTGTCGCCATCTCCTACTTTATGCAGGAGTATCTGGCGCTGGCCTACGGCGTCGTACAGGTCGGCGCGCTGTTCCTTGCGGTGCATATCTACAATGAACCAGGTGAGCTTTCTTATAAGCTCATCTGGTTCATCCTGCTTTTGCTGGCCCCGCCGGTGGGTATGATTCTCTGGTTCCTCTGGGGCGGCGCGGCGCAGAAGCGCCATCTGCCGCAGAACACCAAGCGCTTTCCTGACGAGCCGGAGAGCGTGCGCATGCGCAGTGAGATCGCCGTCGACAAGCTCACGCGCCAGCTGCCCGCTTGGTCGCGCACGGCAAACTACCTCTGCCGCCGCGACTTCCAGCTCTATCAGAATACCTCTGTCACGTACCTGCCCGAGGGCGCGATTTTGCTGCGTAATCTCATCGACCGCGCAGCCAAGGCTGAGCGCTTCATCTTCCTTGAATACTTCATTCTGGCTGAGGGAAAGCTCTGGGATGAGCTTGAAAAGATCCTCTGCGCCAAGGCGCGCGAGGGCGTTGAGGTCAAGATCATCTTCGACGACTTCGGCAACATCAAGCGCTTTTCCGGCGAGACGATCGACCGTCTGCGCGAGGTGGGCGTCGAGGTATTCATCTTCAACCCCGTGCACGAGTATGTGAACCGCCTGCACTTCAACTACCGCGACCACCGCAAGATCGCCTGCATCGACGGTGACGTCGCCTACACCGGCGGCGTGAACATCGCCGACGAGTACGCCAATATCATCGAGCGCTTCGGCTACTGGAAGGACAGCGGCGTATGTCTTGAAGGCGAGGGCGCCTGGGGCCTGACGGCAAGCTTTATCCGCATGTGTGTGAACCTCGGCGGCGTGATGCACAACGAGCACGACTATTACCGCCCCCATACGCCGGTCAAAAGCGAGGGCTTCTGCCAGCCGTTTACCGACGGACCGCAGAACAACCCCGACAATCCGGCCGAGGATGTGTTCCTCCAGATGATCTCCGGCGCGCGGCGCTTCCTCTATATCACGACGCCGTACTTCATCCCCGATGAGAGCCTGATGCGTGCATTGTGCATCGCGGGCGACGGGGGCGTGGACGTGCGGCTGATGCTGCCGGGCAAGCCTGACCACTGGTACGCCGACTGCGTGGCGGAGTCGTACTTTGGCGAGCTCATCAAACACGGCGTAAAGGTATACCGCTATACCCCTGGCTTTCTGCACGGAAAAAGCATCATGGTCGACCGCGAAGCAGCCTTTGTTGGCTCGGCGAATATGGACTACCGCAGCTTTGAGCTCGACTATGAGTGCGGCGTGATGGTCTACAGCGCGCCGATGATCGAATCGCTGCTCGAGGATATGGATATGATCGTCGACCACAGCCGTCTCGTCACAAAAGAGGAGTGGGCTAAGCGCAGCGTACTGCGCCGCGTGTTCGAGCCGCTGCTGCGCTTGTTTGCCATCTGGATGTGACAGGAAAGTGTGGAAGAGGCAGGAATTTTCCAAATTTTGATTTTTTAGAAAATTTCCTGTTGACAAATGCAAAGTTCCTGCTATAATAACATTTGTTCGCTGAACGGCACAGCGCGGCGAACAACGCAATATAGCGGGATTGTGTAATGGTAGCACAGCGGACTCTGACTCCGTATGTGAGGGTTCGAATCCTTCTCCCGCTGCCACTGAGAAGTCTGAAACCGTAAGGTTTCGGACTTCTTTTTTTCTGTTTGACCCTTTATCTGACCCTTTAACCGTTTTGCAGCTTCTTCCCACAGATGGCGTGCTGCATATAGGCTTCCATTCGATTTGCACTGTCCTGTTTCAGCACCAGTGAAAAAAGGACAAGGGAAAAGCTCCTCAACGCTTTTCCCTTGCCCTTTTGCATCTGTCATGGTATACAGCTTAGCACCGGTTATTTGAGTGGCTCCTCGCCGCGGTGCAGATCATTCCAATCGCTGACGAATTCGTCGGGGGTCCAGTCGATGTCATCGTTTTCGGGGTGCGAGATCAGATTGTCGGCCGCGGCGGCGATGGCGGCGGCTTCGCTGCGGGGAAGGGACGAGAGGTATCTGATGCGGATGTCGCTGACGAGGTCCCAGTAGGCGGCGCGGGCAAAGGTGTCGATATTCGCAGCCTTGATGCCGAGAAGGCCGACGAGAGGTTCCTGCTCGTGTGCGTCATACTGGTCCTGAATCGTCTCGAAAATATCGTCCGCGTCGCCGCCGTACTTGGTCAGAAGAGAAATGAGGTTCGTTTCGGGAAAAAGCTCCTGAAAGCGCGCGGAAACGGAAGTGGTAGCCATAATTGTTCTCCTTGCAAGATCATTTTGTTGCCTATAGTGTCACACAACGGGGCGTAAAAGTCAACATGGATGAAATCACTTACTGCGCGGGCTGCGATTCTGGTCATGCGGCGGTTGACAGTGCTGGTCAACTCGTGCTATGATACGAAAACCAACAATCATACTATGTTTGTGGACGCAAAAGCTGTAACGCAGACATTTTTCCAACGTCAGGCGAAGGATCGGCGAGAGAGTATGCTCAATCAGTTTTCAAGAACGCAGCTGCTTTTAGGTCAGGATGGCATGGAGCGGCTGTACAACGCCTGCGTAGCCGTGTTCGGCATCGGCGGCGTGGGCGGCTACACGGTGGAGGCGCTGGTGCGCAGCGGCGTCGGCACGCTGGACCTCATCGACGACGACCGGGTGTGCCTGACGAACGTGAACCGCCAGATCTTCGCCACGCGCAAGACCGTGGGGCAGTACAAGGTGGACGTGGCGGAGGAGCGTATCAAGGAGATCAACCCGAACGCAGTCGTCCACACTTACAAGACGTTTTACGCGCCGCAGACGGCGAATCAATTTGACTTCACGCAGTATGACTACATCGTGGACGCCATCGACATCGTGACCGGCAAGCTGGAGCTCATCGAGCAGGCGCAGAAAGCGGGAACGCCCATCATCAGCAGCATGGGCGCGGGGAACAAGATGGACGCGTCCGCGTTCGAGGTGACGGACATCTACAAGACCTCGGTCTGTCCGCTGGCGAGAGTGATGCGCCGCGAGCTCAAAAAGCGCGGCATCAAAAAGCTGAAGGTCGTCTACTCCAAAGAGCCGCCCATCACGCCGCTGGACGACATGTCCATCAGTTGCCGGACATACTGCATCTGCCCGCCTGGCACGGCGCGCAAGTGCACGCAGCGACGGCAGGTTCCGAGCAGCAACGCCTTTGTGCCCGCCGCGGTCGGCCTGATTGTCGCGGGCGAGGTCGTCAAGGACCTGACCGCGTGGGAGAGACCGTTATGATCAATCTTGATTACTCTGCCAATACGCCGGCAGACCCTACCGTGCTGGACGCGTTTTATCAAACTGAGCGGCGCTATATCGGAAACTCCAATTCCACCCACCCCGCAGGGCGGGCAGCGCAGGTGGAAATGGCCCGGGTGACGGACGGCATCGCGGAACTTCTGGGCGCAGCGCCCGAGGAGATCATCTACACCTCCGGCGCGAGCGAATCCAACAACCTTGCGCTCAAGGGCATCGTGCAGGCGTCCCGCCATGTGGGAAAGCACATCATCTCCACGGCACTGGAGCATTCCTCCGTGGGCGGTGCGCTGTCCGCGCTCCAGCAGCAGGGCTGCGAGGTCGACCTCGTGGACATCCGGCGGGACGGCACCATTGATTTGGAACACCTGCGCGAGCTTTTGCGAAAGGACACGGTGCTTGTCGCCGTCTGCGCGGTGGACAGCGAGCTCGGCACGGTGCAGCCGATCCAAGAGATCGCGGATATTTTGAGAGACTATCCCAACTGCCGCCTCCATGTGGACGCGACGCAGGCCGTGGGGAAGACCAAGCTGGTGCTCTCCGGTGTGGACACAATGAGCATCGCGCCGCACAAGTTTTACGGCCTGAACGGTAGCGGCCTGCTGGTCAAAAAGAAGGACCTTGTCATCGAGCCGCAGATCCACGGCGGCGGCAGCACCACGCCCTATCGCAGCGGCACGCCCGCACTGGGCATGGCGATGTCGATCGAGAAGGCGCTGCGTTTGGCGCTCGAAAATCAGAACGAGCGCATCGCACACGTTGCGGCGCTGAATCGTCTGCTGCGCGCGGAGCTTGCGAAGTATCCAAAAGTCCGCTTCAACAGTCCGGAAAACGCCGTGCCGCACATTTTGAATCTGAGCGTCAACGGCGTCAAGGGGACGGCTTTTCAGCAGAAGCTGGGAAAAAATGATGTCTGCGTGTCCGTGAAGTCCGCCTGCTCGGTGGAGGGGACGCCGTCCAGGGCGGTCTACGCGGTGAGCCACGACCGGAAAAACGCGCTGTCCTCGTGGCGCATCAGCCTCAGCCACCTGACAACAGAGGCGGAAATCGCGGAATTTCTGCAAATTTTTGACCGTTGCTATCGGGAGCTTGCGCAATGAACGCTCCGCCGCGGCGGAAGCTATTAGAGAAGAGGGAGTTATCCATGCCAAGAACGTTAGAGCCCTATCAGATGATCGAGCGGAGCATCATCAAAAAATACCGCGACGAGCTGTGGAAGCCGTTTGTCTATGCGGTGAAAAAATATGAACTCATTCAGGCGGGCGACAAGATCGCCGTGTGCATCTCCGGCGGCAAGGACTCGATGCTGATGGCAAAGCTCATGCAGGAGCTGCACCGCCACAGCGATGTGCCGTTTGAGCTGGTGTTCCTTGTCATGGATCCGGGCTACAACGCCATCAACCGCCAGCGCATCGAGAGCAACGCGGCGCTGCTGCACATCCCCATCACGGTATTCGAGACCAATATCTTCGAGGTGGCCAACAGCACGGACAAATCGCCCTGCTACCTCTGCGCCCGCATGCGGCGCGGCCACCTTTACAGCAAGGCCAAGGAACTCGGCTGCAACAAGATCGCGCTGGGTCATCACTTTAACGATGTGATCGAGACGACAGTGATGGGCATGTTTTACGGCTCGCAGCTGCAGGCCATGCTGCCAAAGCTCCACAGCGACAACTTTGAGGGCATGGAGCTCATCCGCCCGATGTACTGCATCCACGAGGAGAACATCATCGCCTGGCGGCAGTACAACCAGCTCGAGTTCATCCAGTGCGCCTGCCGCTTTACAGAAAACTGCACCATCTGCGACAACGGTGGAGGCGGCTCAAAGCGTCAGGAAATCAAGACCCTGCTGCGCCGCTTAAAGCGGGACAACCCCAACATCGAAAAATCCATCTTCAATAGCATCCACACTGTCGCGCTCGACACCTTCCCCGGCTACAAGACGAAAGGCGAGGTGCACTCGTTTTTGGAGCATTACGACCAATGAGCAGGGGAGAGGGGCGGAAATACGGCAAAGGCCGAATTCTCGCCCTGCTTTGCTTGAAGAAAAAAGAGGTATTTGCCGCATGCTGCGGCAAATACCTCTTTTTATTATTTTGATTTGAAATTCAACGGAGCGACCGCGTTACGACAGCTCGTCCCCGTCCAGCAGGGCCTCTTTCAGCGTGCGCCAGCCGAGCACCGCGCATTTGACGCGCGCGGGCATATGGGCGATATCACGGAGAGCCGAGGCCTCTTCCAGGCTGTCGATCTCGTCCTCTGACGCCTCGCCCTGGATCATTTTCAGGAAGATCTCGCCCATTTTCAGCGCGTCTTCCTTCTTTTTGCCGACGATCATGCCGAGCATGATGTCCGCTGACGCCTGCGAGATGGCGCAGCCGTCGCCGACGAACGCGCCGTCCGCGATCACATCGCCGTCAAGCTTCAGCTTGAGGAAGATGTCGTCGCCGCAGCTCGGGTTGACGCCCTCGAGCACGATGTCGGCGTCCGGCAGGTCGTGCTTGAACTCCGGATGCAGGTTGTGCTCGGTGAGAATTTCATTGTAAAAGCTTCTATTTTCCATAACCCATTCGCTCCCTTAGCGTGGAAATGCTGTCAAGCAGCCGGTCGACCTCGGATTCCGTGTTATAAAACGCGAGGCTTGCCCGCGCGGTGGACGGATGCTTCAAATAGGCCAGAAGCGGCTGCGCGCAGTGATGGCCTGCGCGGATGGCGACGCCGTCGCTCGCGAGGATCTCACTGATGTCGTGCGGGTGAACACCGTCCACCGTAAAGGTGATGATGCCGCAATGCTCCTCGGGCTTTTCCGAGCCCAGCACGTGGACGTGCGGCATCTCGCCGATCGCGTCCATCGCGCGGCGTGTCAGCGCGACCTCTTGCTGATGCATCGCTGTAAAGCCGATGCTCTTGACATAGTCAATGGCCGCATGCAGGCCCACGGCGTCTGCCGCGTTGACCGTGCCGGCCTCGAACTTGTGCGGGAGCTCGGCGAAGACCGCACCATCGCGGGTGACAGATTCAATCATCTCGCCGCCGGTGAGGAACGGCGGCATGGCGTTCAGCAATTCTTCACGTCCGTAGAGAACGCCGATGCCCATGGGGCCGTAGACCTTGTGGCCGGAGAAGGCGAAGAAATCCGAGTCCAGCGCCTGCACGTCCACCGGAATGTGCGGCGTGCTCTGCGCGCCGTCGACGACCAGCACCGCGCCGGCGCGGTGCGCCAGCACCGCGAGCTCGCGGATGGGATTCACGCGGCCTAAGACGTTCGAAACGAGCGTGCAGGCGACGATCTTTGTTTTCGGCGTGATGAGGGCTTCGACCTTATTTAAGTCCAGCGTGCCGTCCATTTCGCATTCCATAAATTTGAGCGTCGCGCCGGTCTGGCGGCAAACCATCTGCCAGGGGAGAAGGTTGCTGTGGTGCTCCATGATGGAGACGAGCACCTCGTCCCCGGCCTTCACGCGGGAGAGACCGTAGCTGTAGGCCACTAAATTGATGCTCTCGGTGGTGTTGCGGGTGAAGATGATCTCGCGGCTGCTCTTCGCGTTCAGAAAGGACCGAACGGCCTCGCGCGCGTTTTCGTAAGCCTCTGTCGCGGCGATGCTCAGGGGATAGAGGCCGCGCAAGGGGTTGGCGTTCTTACTTTTATAAAACTCCGTTACGGCGTCCAGCACACACTGCGGGCGCTGTGCCGTCGCGGCGTTGTCCAGATACGCAACATCCTGACTCTTGAGCAGGGGGAAGTCGTCCCGATATGCATGCGCCATCTTACAGCACCTCCTCAAGCTCGGAGAGGATCGCGGCCTGCGCCGCTTCATCCTCAATCGTGCGGGCCAGCCGCTCGATGGCGGCGCGGGCCATGATGTTTTCCGCCTCGGCTGCGGAAATGCCGCGGCTTTCAAAGTAGAACAGCGTGTCCTCGTCCAGCTCGCCGATGGTCGCGCCGTGGTTGCCGACGACGTTTTCCTCGGCGCACAGGATCAGCGGCACCGTCTTGTTGACGACGCCGTCGCCCAGCATCAAAACCGTCTCCTGCTCGCTGCCGACGGAGCCCGCGGAGCCCTTCTTAAAGTCGATGGTCCCGCGGAAGATCTTCTGCGCGTCGTCCTTGAGCGTACCGGCGGCATTGATTTCGCTCGTGGTCTTCTGACCCCAGTGGTTCACGACAAGGTTCATGTCCACGGTCTGCTGTTTCTGGCCCAGATACCCGATGCCCGCCGTGAAGCCCGCGCCATTGCCGTTCAGCTCGAACTGGCCGTCGCTGTACACGTCGCCGCGGCCCAGCAGGACCTGGATCAGCTCTACCTGACCGTTTTCGGCGCACTCGCCGCTCGTCTCCAGACGGAGCAGCGAGTCCTGTGCCGCATTCTGAATCTGCACGAGCCGCACCTTTGCGTCCTTTTCAACGTGGAGCGCCGTGCGCACGAGCAGGCCCTTTTCCGCTCTCAGCGTTTCAAACACCGTGACGGTCTGGCCCGCGGGCGCGTGGATGTCCACCATTTTCTCGCCGCGCTCGCCGGAGCCAGTGATCTCAAGCCGCTCGGTCTGACCGGCGGCGGTGATTTTCTCTTCGCCCAAATCGTCGGCCTGTCCCCAGGTGATGGCCGTTTCGTTCACACCCAGCCGGTTCCAGGTACGGGTCGGGAGCCGGTTGATCAAAATCGTATCGTTCATGTCCAAACTCCTTTCAGCCAATGCTGCCCTTCATCTCGAGCCGGATGAGGTTGTTCATTTCCACCGCGTACTCCACCGGCAGCTCCTTGGAGACATTGTCGGCAAAGCCGCTGACGATCATCGCGCGCGCGTCTTCCTCGCTCATGCCGCGGCTCATCAGATAAAAGACGGCTTCGTTGCTGATCGCGCCGATCTTGGCCTCATGGCCGATGGCCGCGTCCTTCGTGCGGATGTCCATTGCGGGGATGGTGTCGGAGCGGGACTCGGAGTCCAGCATCAGCGACTGGCACGACACGGCGGACTTGGCGCCCTTGGCGCCCTTTTCCACGACAACGCTTGAGCGGAATGTGCTGATGCCGCCGCTCTTGCTGATCGAGCGCGTGTTCATATATGAGCTCGTATTTTTGCCCACATGGACGACCTTTGCGCCGGTATCGAGGTTCTGCCCCGCACCGGCGAATGTAACGCCGGTGAACTCCATGCGGGAATTGTCACCCTTTAAGATGCTCATGGGGTACAGGCAGCCAACATGGGAGCCGAAGGAGCCGGAGATCCACTCGATCGTGCCGCCCTCTTCCACCAGCGCACGCTTGGTATTCAGGTTGTACATGTTCTTCGACCAGTTTTCAATCGTCGAGTAGCGGAGTTTGGCCCCCTTCTTGACGTACAGCTCCACGCAGCCAGCGTGAAGGTTTGCCACGTTGTACTTCGGCGCGGAGCAGCCCTCAATGAAGTGCAGGCTCGCGCCCTCGTCCACGATGATGAGCGTGTGCTCAAACTGGCCGGCGCCCTTGGCATTCAGGCGGAAGTAGGACTGTAGGGGAATGGAGAGGTGTACGCCCTTGGGCACGTACACGAACGAGCCGCCGGACCACACCGCGCCGTGGAGCGCCGCGAACTTGTGATCGTGGGGCGTTACGAGCTTCATGAAGTACTTGCGCACCATGTCGGCGTATTCACCCTTCATGGCGCTCTCCATATCGGTGTAAACCACGCCCTCGGCCGCCACGGAATCCTTGACGTTGTGATAGACAAGCTCGGAGTCGTACTGCGCACCCACACCGGCGAGGGATTTTCTCTCCGCCTGCGGGATGCCAAGGCGCTCGAAGGTCTCCTTGATGTCCTCCGGCACGTCCTTCCAGTCGTTGCGCATCTTGGTGTTCGGGCGAACGTAGGTCGCGATATGATCCATATCAAGGCCCTCAATCGACGGGCCCCAGTTGGGGATCTTCATTTCATTGTAGATCTGGAGGGATTCGAGCCGGAACTGCTGCATCCACACGGGATCGTCCTTCTCCTTGGAGAGCTTTTCGACGATCTCCGGCGTCAGGCCGGATTCCATGCGGTACGCGTCGTTTTCCGCATCCCGCATGTCGTAGACGCTGCGGTCCACGTCCTCCACATAGGTCTTTTCTTTCAAATCTGCCATGTCAAGAGCCTCCCGATTCAGTCTTCCTTCAGGCTGCTGAATCCCTTTTCGTTGATCTCATCCACCAGTTCGGCGCCGCCGTTGCGGACGATGACGCCCTCTTCCATCACGTGGGCCGCGTCCACATGGAGCGCTTCCAGAATGCGCGTGGAATGGGTGATGATGAGAAGCGAGCCGTGCGTCCGCTCGCGGAACAGGCGCACGCCCTCGCTGACGGTGCGGACCGCGTCGACGTCGAGGCCGGAGTCGGTCTCATCGAGGATCGCGAGCTTGGGTTCAAGCATGAGCATCTGCAAAATTTCGGCCTTTTTCTTCTCGCCGCCGGAAAAGCCCACGTTCAGGTCGCGCTCGGCGTAGCTCTCGTCCATGTTCAAAAGCGCCATGGTCTCCTTGAGCTTTTTCTTGAAGTCCCACAGGCGCAGGCGGTCGCCGGTCTTCTGCTCCAGCGCGCTGCGGATGAACGCGCTCAGCGTCACGCCGGGGACCTCCAGCGGATTCTGGAAGGACAGGAAAATGCCCTTTTTCGCGCGCTCGTTGACGGGGAGCTCCGTGATGTTCTCGCCGTTAAAAATGATCGAACCGCCGGTTACGCTGTAGGTCGGATTGCCGGTGATGGCATAGCCCAGCGTCGACTTGCCGGTGCCGTTGGGGCCCATCAGCACATGGGTCTCATCCTGTCCCACGGTCAGATCCACACCGTGGAGAATTTCCTTTTCCTCGACCCGCACGTGCAGGTTCTGAATCTCTAAAAGTGCCTTACTCATATTGAACCACCTTATCTTCTTTCCGTGCCGTTCAGGACGGCCGGTGTTTTTTCATTGACTCGCATGAATTGCGCCAGCGTATGATTGTCGACATAGCTGTTGATCTGGTCTTCCAGCCCCTGCCAGAAAAGGCGCGCGTCGCAGTCGCAGGAAGCGCCGCAGCCAGAGCCGTCCTCAGACTGGCACGCGATCGGCGACAGATTTCCCTCCACCGCCCGCAGAATTTCACCTACGGGGTAATCCTCGGGGGAGCGGGTCAGACGGTAGCCGCCCGATTTGCCCACGGCGCTCTCGACCAGATTCGCACGGCTCAGCGCGGCCATGATGCTCTCCAGATATTTTTTGGAGAGCTGCTGGCGCTGTGCGACGTCGCTCAAACGATGCCACTCGCCGCCTCCGTGCTCGGCCATATCCAGCATGACCCGCAAAGCGTAGCGCCCTTTTGTTGAGATCATCATGCGGCATGCCTCCTTGCTCACAATTGCCTACCTTGCAGATAGGAATTTTAACGCTTAATTCCTACTGTGTCAATAGGTGTTTACAAAAAATTTGATTTATGATGATAAAAAGCACTGTGCAGCTGTGACAAATGTCTGCCGCGCAGCGCTTGGACGAGGTCTTCGGCCTGCCGGAGGGCTCGGAGGTGTATGTGCTGAATGACTTTAAGTCCTCTGCCTATGACGCGGTGCGCCTTTTTGAAACGTTGGGCCTCAACCAGTTCCGCTATATCCCGTTTTACCCCGGTGCGAAGGATGAAGGTGTTGCGCGCCCGCTTATCACGTTTGGCGAATACGACGATCAATGTCACTATTTGCCGCGGTGCATTGAAAAGATCATCGATGTCGGCATCCGCACTATCGATATCAGCACGATCGTCGAGATCATGCTGCGTCTCGGCCTGCCGGACGAGAAAATGCATCAGGTCACGGCGAAGTATGTGAAGGATCTGATCGCGCTCACGCGGGAGATCAACCACCTCAACCACAACAACGAATCCATGCGCCGCGAGATGGAGACGGTTGTGCAGACGGTGGACGAGGGGATCATCACGCTGGATGCCCGCGACAATGTCCTCGTCTTCAACGCGGCAGCGGACTCTACGATTATTATGGAAAGAGGCTTGCGATCTCGCTTTCCGAGGTCAGATTGAATGAGGAACATGCGGAAAAGGTCTATATGATCCGCGAGGTCACAGCGATCCAAAAGCTTGAGCAGGAGGTGCGCGTCAAGCTCGCAAGAAAGCGCTATACCTCGCGCTATACGATGGATGATATCCTCGGCAGCAGCGAGGAGATCCGTTTGCTCAAAAAGCTGGCCGGGCGTATCGCCGTCTTCGACCAGCCGGTCTATATCTACGGGGAGTCCGGTACAGGCAAAGAGCTTTTTGCGCAGGCCATCCACGCATGCTCACGGCGCGCGAACGGACCGTTCATCGCCGTCAACTTTGCCGCCATGTCTGAGAGCCTGCTGGAAAGCGAGCTGTTCGGCTACGCCGAGGGCACGTTCACCGGCGCGAAAAGGGCGGCATGACCGGCGTTTTTGAGCAGGCGCACGGGGGAACGCTGTTTCTCGACGAGATCGGTGATTCGCTGCTGAGCTTTCAGATCAAGCTCCTGCGTGTCTTGCAGGAAAAGCAGGTGCGGCGCATCGGGGACGACAAACTCATTCCCGTCGATGTGCGCGTCATCGTTGCGACAAACAAGGATATCGCCCAGCTCGTGCGGGAGAGAAGTTTCCGCGAGGACCTCTACTACCGCTTGAACGTGCTGCCGCTGCACCTGCTGCCGCTGCGGGAGCGCCGCGCCGATATCCTTCCGCTTGCCAGAGAGTTTTACCGCGAGATGGCGTCTTCACTGCCGAAGCTTTCGCTGTTTGACGTGTTCTTTGCTGGAAAGCTGGACGAGCTGATGCAGTATGATTTTCCTGGCAACGCAAGGCAGCTGCGCAATGTGGTGGAATTCCTCGTCTGCACGTCGGAAAACGGTTTATGTCCGGATATCTCGCCCGCGTTTGGCGAGGTCGTCCCATCCCGTCCGCGTCCGCTTCAGGATGAGCAGATCGTTTTGGAAGCGCTGCGCGAGCGCGAGAAGAGGGGAGAGGCATCCGGCCGGCGCAGCCTTGCCGTAGCGACGGGCCTTTCCGAGGACCGCGTGAAAAAGGCGCTGGCGATCCTGCGGGAAAGCGGTTCGGTCGAGATCCGGCGCGGCCGCGCGGGAATCGTGCTGCTGCATTAAAAAATAACACAGTGGGATGGAAAAGGTATAGTTTCATCCCGCTGATGCTATTTAATATACCATTTTTGACGTGCGAGAGGGGAAAATGTCGAAATATTTCTGTCCAAAGCAAACTTTTTGAGTTGGCACACTTTTTGCTTTCGTGCAAACAGAAGCAAAAAGACGGAAAGAAGGCTCTATTCCCCTCGCATTCAATCATAAAACAGGAGGTTTCTGAACTATGTTCCCCACTGGAACCCTGAAGTCCGGCCGCGACAACGACGACCAGCTCACTTACACCTGCAACGTCGGCCTCGGCCTTTACGACGTGGCGATCGCCGCGCGCGTCTACCAGTATGCCAAGGAAAACGGCATCGGCCAGAAGCTCAAGCTCTGGGACGAGCCCATCATGGTGTGATCGATCCAGACTTGATAGGTACGACCTCTCTTTACCAACCTTTTGGACAGGTCCGCTTTTTAGCGGGCCTGTCCACATTTTTTCGCGGCAGAGCAGCAGGGGAGATGCACCTGCAAGGGGATTTTGCCTTTACAGAGGACGATTCCGTGAATATAATGGATGCAGATATAATTTGGCGGCGCTGCGAAAAAGCGGCGCTGCGGTGAAATCGACAGGAAACGGAGATGTCATTATGCCCTGCACCACTGTACTGGCCGGTAAGCTGGCGACGAATGACCGCTCGACGATGATCGCCCGTACGGACGACGGTCATTTTGATGAGAAAAAGCTGATCGTGGTCGAGCCCGACCAGCAGCCGAAGATTTATAAAAGCGTAGAGTCCCACGTGGAGATCACACTGCCGGAGGACCCCATGCGCTACACGTCCTGCCCGAGCGTGGACCCGAAGCACGGCATTTGGGCCGCGACCGGCATCAACGCCGCGAACGTCGGCATGACGGCGACGGAAACCACGACCTCGAACCCGCGCGTGCTCGCGGCCGACCCGATGGTCGAGCTGCGCGAGGCGAAGGATGGGGAAGAGGAGCGCTGCGGCGGCATCGGCGAGGAGGACATCGTTGTCCTCGTCCTGCCCTACATCCGCTCCGCGCGCGAGGGCGTGCTGCGCCTCGGTGCGCTTCTGGAGCAATACGGCACATATGAGTCGAACGGCATCGCCTTCAACGACGAAAACGAGGTCTGGTGGCTCGAGACCATCGGCGGGCACCACTGGATCGCGAAGAAAATTCCCGAGGATCGCGTCATCATCAACCCGAACCAGTTCGGTATGGACTCGTTCGACCTTGAGGACGCCTTCGGTGCCCGGGAATCGCATCTCTGCTCGGCAGACCTCAGAGAATTCATCTCGGAAAACCATCTGGATCTGAATCAGAATGGCAAGTTCAACCCGCGGGACGTTTTCGGTTCGCATCGAGACATGGATCACATCTACAACACGCCGCGCGCGTGGTTCATGGGCCGCTGCCTTGCGCCGCACACCTACCGCTGGGACGGCGAAAACGCGGACTTCACGCCCGAAAGCGATGACATTCCGTGGTCCTACGTTCCCGAGCGCAAGGTTGCCGCGGAGGATATCCAATACCTGCTCTCGTCCCACTATCAGGGTACACCCTACGATCCCTATGCGGGCCATGCGGAAAAAGGCGGCATTTACCGTCCTATCGGCATCAACCGCACGGGCGTGACGACGATCTGTCAAATTAGAAGCGACGTCCCCGATGCCATTAAGGGTATCGAGTGGGTGTGCTTCGGCTCCACGACATTTTCCGCGTGGCTGCCGGTGTACACAAATGTCCCGCAGATGCCGGACTATTTGAGCAATGTGACGCTCGACGCCGAAACCGACAATCTTTACTGGGTCAGCCGCTTTGTCGGCGCGCTGGCCGACAAGTGCTACGGCTCGTGCATCCAGAATGTCTGGGGCTATCAGGACACGGTGAATATCCGCGGCAGACAGATCGTCCTTAAATACGACAGGCTGATGCGCGAGAGCGGCGACTTCACGCTCGCCGCGCAGGCGAACGACGAGCTCTGCGCGATGGCGAAAGAGGAGAGCACGCAGATCCTCAACAAGGTCCTGCGCACTGCCAGTGAGCAAATGAAAAACGGCTTCAGCTTTGCCGATACCTGCGTCAACAAGTGAATCGGAAAAGCGGCTTTCTCCCAAACGGGAGGAAGCCGCTTTTTGCTGTCTGAGGGAAGAGAGAAAAGAAGTTCGATCAATAAAAATCCTGCTTGCAGTCGATGAAAATACCGTCGCTGGCTGAAAACGCGTTGTTATTTCATCAAAGAATCGCGGTACTACAGTGCATTTTTGTTCATCCTCGACCAAAATAAAGAGAATGTGAAAAAACGTTGCGATGGCGCGAAAAAGATGGCATTCGCGCCGTTTGCGCCGATGCTGTGGCTGTCGATCGTGTTTTCTGTCATTTGCGCCGTGACCGGCATCGGCACGGCCAAGGCGAAGGAGGACTAAGGCATGGAACGGATTTTACAGCGCTGGTATGATATGATCTCCATCTGCTCGGTCAACGGACACGAGGCACAGATGGCGGATTACGTGGCGAATGTCCTGCGTGAGCTCGGTATGGACCCGCATTACAGCTATTTTGAAGAGGACACCGCGCGCGAGCGCCCGTCGGTCTGGTCGGTGCTCGACAGCGGCCGGCCGGGAAAGACCGTGCTGCTCATCGGACACCTCGACACCGTCGATGTGTCCGACCGCTGGAAGACCGACCCGTTTACTCCCACGGAGATCGACGGCAAGGTCTACGGCCGCGGCGCGATGGACATGAAGGGCGGCCTCGCCGCGATCCTGGAGACGCTGACCTACTACGCCGCCCATCTCGACGAAATCAACGGCAAGATTTTGGCCTGCTTTGTCGCCGACGAGGAGGGTCTGAGCAAGGGCACCTATCAGCTTGTGGCGGAGAACGTCATCCACGCCGACTACGCCATCATGGGCGAGTGCCGCTACGACAATGTGGCTGTCGGCTTCCGCGGCCGCTACAGCTTTGAGGTGACCGTCCACGGACAGACCGCGCACGCCAGCCACTATCCCGCGGTCGGTGAAAACGCTCTCATCTCCGGCGGACGCCTGGCCGCGGCCATCGAGGCGCTGCCGACGCTCCAGCACCCGCACCTCAAGCACGGCACGTGGTGCGTGCGCTATATGGAGGGCGGCAATCCTGGCACGCTTGTTGTGCCGGAGAAGTGCTACCTCTTCGTTGACCGCTACGTCGTTCCGGGCGAGACGGACGAGATCTGCATTGCGCAGATCATGGAGGCGGCGGAGCAGCTCGGCCTTTCCGGCAAGGTCGACGTGCGCCTCAAGCCAAGAAAATCGCCCTACATGCAGTCGTTTGCGGTGGAGGAGGATCATCCGCTCGTCAAAATTTTGCAGGAGGAGTTTTACTCCGTCACGGGCAAGGATCTTCCGTGCGCATACGACGCCTCGGTCTGCGATTCGAATATTTTAGCCGTTTCGCTCGGCATTCCGGTCGTGACGTTCGGCCCCTCGGGCGGCAACATGCACGGTGACAACGAGTACGGCTATGCATGGCAGGTGAAAAACTGCGGCGAGGTCTACCGCCGCACCGTCGCGCGCCTTTTAAGCGGCGAAGTATAAAGAGAAAAAAGAGGCAGCCTCGGCTGTCTCTTTTCCTTTTGCATTTCACGCAGATTTTACATTTCTTTGCTGGTTTTTGACAAATCCCTCTGCTATACTATATTTGATGAAATTTGGAGAGAAGAGAGGAGAAGTGATACGAATGGATACTTACAATATGATCGATTTTAACGAAAAGAAGGGCTTCATCTGCGATATGGATGGCGTCATCTACCATGGCAACCGCGTGCTGCCGGGCGTGGCCGAGTTCATCCAGTGGCTGCACGATGAAAACAAGGAATACTTGTTTCTGACAAACAACAGCGGCTACACGCCGCGCGAGCTGAGCCAGAAGCTTGCGCGCATGGGCCTCGACGTGACGGAGGAGCACTTTTATACGAGCGCGCTCGCGACCGCGGCGTTCCTGCGCGATCAGGCGCCCGGCTGCTCGGTCTTTGCCATCGGCGAGGCAGGCCTTTTGAACGCGCTCTACGACGCAGGCATCACGATGAACGATGTGAACCCCGACTATGTCGTCGTGGGTGAGGGCCGGTCCTATTCGCTCGATACGCTGACGAAGGCGACGAACCTCGTCTGGAAGGGCGCAAAGCTCATCGGCGCGAACTCCGACGTTTCCGGCCCCATCGAAAACGGCATCGTGCCCGCCTGCCGCGCGCTCGTCGCGCCCATCGAGATGGCGACCGGCACGCAGGCGTACTTCTGCGGCAAGCCGAACCCGCTGATGATGCGCACGGGCCTCAGAATGCTGCACTGCCACTCGGCCGAGGCCGTTATGGTCGGCGACCGTATGGACACCGATGTGATCTCCGGCATGGAGAGCGGTATGTCGACGGTGCTGGTGCTCTCGGGCGTCTCGACGCGCGAGACCATCAAGACCTACGCCTATCGCCCGAGCATGGTCTTAAACGGCGTGGGCGACATCGTGAGCTTCGCCCGCGGGGAAAAGACGGAAGATTGAAAATTAAAAAGGGAAGCGCCGCTGCGTGAGCAGCGGCGCTTTGTTGTATTATGGGGACGCTTAGTTTTCCTCCCGTGCACGCAGGCCTGCGACGGACGAGATCGGCAGCGAGAAGCAGATCGCGCCCGCCTTCGTGCCGGGACCGGCTTGCTCGTTGATCGAGCGCATGATGGCGGCCTTTTCGTCCTTGTGGGCGATGATGTAGATCATATCCTTTTCGTCAGCAAGGCTGACGCTGAAGAATTTTTCTCCGCGCGTGCCGCCCGTGCCCTTGGCGTGCAGCACCGTGCCGCCGCCCGCGCCCGCGGCGCGCGCCGCGTCCATGACAAAGTCGGAATAGCCTTCGTTTAAGATGACGGTGATGAGTTCATGTTCAAAGTTCATGTTCGGCGCTCCTCCTGCTTTGAGATCGTCGGTGAGATAGGACAGTGTCTTGCCGCCGGCCACGCTCTTGAGAGGCACGGTCAGCATGACGCCGTTGCCCGGAATGTCGATAAAGAGCTTGCGCTTGGCGGAACGGATAAGCGAATCCGCCTCCTGCGCGCTGCCGACGGCGGCGATAACGCACTTTTCCGTCGCGTCCAGCCCATAGATGGCGAGGTGCTCGCTCGTGGCTGTGCCGCGCGCGGGCATGCTCAAAATGAGGTGCAGCCCCGCCGCGTGGTAGAGCGAGCCCATCGCTTCGCCGCGGTCGTGATCCGTGATGGCAATGATGTAATAGAGTTCCATTTCAGCAGGCCTCCCACAGTTCGATGATCTCGTTGTCGCCAAAGTCGGGGAGCTGGGGCTCCTGCGAAGCATGACGGGATTTGACAACGTAGATGGCTCCCATCACCTGCACGGTGATGAGCGGCATCATCGCAACGAGCGCGACAAGGCCGAACGCGTCCGTCATCACATTGCCGCCGAGCGCTTCGCACGCGCCTGTGGCGAACGGCAGCATGAATGTCGCCGTCAAAGGACCTGACGCGACGCCGCCGGAGTCGAACGCGATGGCCGTGAACGTGCGCGGCACGAAAAAGCTCAAAGCCAGCGCGATAAGATAGCCGGGCACGAGGAAATACATGATCGAAATGCCTGTGATGACACGCAGCATCGCAAGCCCGCCCGCGGCGGAGACCGCGATGGATAAGCTCATGCCCATCGCCTTGGCGGAGATCGCGCCCGCGCTCAGCTCCTCGACCTGTTTGTTGAGCGTATGAACGGCGGGCTCGGCGTTAATGATGAACCAGCCCATGAGCATTGCAAGGGGGGCAAGGAGATAGGCCTTCCACCCCTCGGCCAGCGCGGCACCGAGCGCGTAGCCCAGCGGCGAAAAGCCGACGTTCACGCCCGTGAGGAACAGCACGAGACCTAAGTATGTATAGAGGATACCAATCACGATGCGCATGAAAGGCAGCTTGCGGAGCTTGAGCGAGACGACCTGAAAGATCAGGAAGAAGACAACGATCGGCAGCAGCGCCATTGTCACTTCCCATAAATACTCCGGCAGGGCATGCAGATAGTCCTTGCCGAGCTCCACCGTGGTGGCGACGCCAGAGACGGCGCTGCTCTCGCCCTGCGCGGGCTGCGTTTTGTAGATCGCACCGAGCAGCAGCACCGAAAGGATCGGCCCGATCGAGCACAGACCGACGAGGCCGAAGCTGTCTGCCTTGGCATTTTCGTCGCTTCGAATGGACGCAACGCCGACGCCGAGTGCCATGATGAACGGCACGGTCATCGGCCCCGTTGTCACGCCGCCGGAGTCGAACGCGACGGAGAGGATGCTCTCATCCGACAAAAACGCCGCGGCAAAGACGATGGCGTAAAATACGATCAGCATCGTGCGCAGCGAGATTGAAAAGAGAATGCGCACCATGCACAGCATCAGAAAGAAGCCGACGCCGACCGAAACGGTCAGAATCAGCACCGTCGTGTCAATCTCCGGCACGTTGCCCGCGAGCACCTGCAAATCCGGCTCCGCCACCGTGATGGCGACGCCGAGGGCGAAGCTCACGGTCAGGATGAGCGGCAGCTTGCGCGATTTCGTCAGCTTGGAGCCCATGTAGTTGCCGATGCGGCTCATCGACATGTCCGCGCCCAGCGTGAAGAGCCCCATGCCGAGAATCAGCATGGTCGTGGCGATCACGAACGAGAGCATCAGTCCCGCGTCTACCGGCACGAGCACAAAGCTGATCGCCATAACGATCAGGCTGATGGGCAGGACGGAGGCGGTGGCTTCTTTCAGCTTTTCCATTAAGATCTGTTTCTGATACAAAACCTCACTCCTTTATCAATTCAATACTTCCAAAAATATCATAGCAGAGATTCGCCGCGATGAACAGGAAAAAAGGGTAAAGGATGTGTTAAGCTTGTTCACCCGACGTGGACGAAAACAGCGGAATGGTCAAACCATCCCGCCGCTTTCCCATTTTTAATGCATATTATTTACTGTGCCGCGTGCGCACATCCGCGCTCGAGAGAGCGGCGGATGTTGCCGTCGAGCATTCCACCAAGATCATCGATGAACGAATCCGGCTCGCCCTTCATGCCGCTGCCAATCCATTCAAGCGTCAGCCCTGCGAGCGCTGCCGTGTAGAAGCGCGCGAGCGCCATGATCTGGCTTTCGCTGACGTTCAGGCCCTCGGCCTCCTTGCGGATGTAAGAAAGCATTGTCGTCAGGATCGTTTTATGATAATATCTTGCCAGAATATCGCTGTGGGCGGAGTTGTGCAGGTGCAGGATCATGCGCTTGTTCTCCGCGGCGAAAGACGTGGCGGTCAAAAATGCCTTCTGCCACGAGTCATAGCCCTCCACGCGCTCGGAGAGCTTTTCAATCTCCGACTCGAACACGTCCTCGGCCAGCGCGTAGATGTCAGTGTAGTAATAATAAAAAGTGTTCCGCGTGACCTCGCTTCTCTCCGCGATGTCGCGGACGGAGATCTTGTCGAAGGGACGCTCTGCCAGAAGCTCGATGAAGCTGCGGCGGATGGCGTTTTTGGTGCGCAGAGCCATGGGTGGGTTCCTCCCTTTCTCGATTCGGTAATATTCATTATATCTGATATGGGAAAAACTTGCAAGTGACAAAATCGTGAACATTTAACGAAATCTTTACACTATACTCGCCGCTTCCTGTCGGAAACTTGGTCAGCCTCGCGGGAGTGTGAAAACTTTGTGCGCCTTGCGGACTTTGCCACTTTTCCCGCTTTCATATTCCCGCTATCATCAGACTGTCAAAAACTGAGACAGCGCTCTTTCCCCATGCGAACGAGCAGAAAGGAAGCGAAAGCGATGAAAACCTATTTCACCTCTGAGTCCGTCACGTGCGGACATCCCGATAAAGTCTGCGACCAGATCGCCGACGCGGTGCTCGATGACATCCTTGCCAACGATCCCGACGCACACGTCGCCTGCGAGGTGACGGCCTGCACCGGCGAAGTTCACCTGATGGGCGAGATCACCTCATCCTATGTGCCGGACTATGAAGCCATTGCGCGCAAGGTCATCGCCGAGATCGGCTATACCGTGCCCGTCGTCGGCTTTGACGCCGAAAACGTGCGCATCCGCGTCAGCATCCACACCCAGTCGCCGGACATCGCGCGCGGGGTTGACCGCGGCTCGCCGGAGGAAGCCGGCGCGGGCGATCAGGGTATGATGTTCGGCTACGCCTGCTGCGAGACCGGCGCGCTGATGCCGCTGCCGATCACGCTTGCGAACCGCCTGACGAGAAAGCTCGAGCAGGTGCGGCGCGAAAAGCTGCTGCCCTATCTTCTGCCGGACGGCAAGGCGCAGGTCAGCGTCGAATACGAGGACGGCACGCCCAAACGCATTTCCGCCGTCGTCGTCTCCGCGCAGCACAGCGCGGAGGTCGGCATCGACGCGCTGCGCGATGCGATCTTAGAACAGGTCATTTTCCCTGTGCTGCCGCCGGAACTGCTCGACGAGCACACAGAGTATTTCATCAACCCGACGGGACGATTTGTCGTTGGCGGGCCCGCGGGCGACAGCGGCCTTACCGGCCGCAAGATCATCGCCGACACCTATGGCGGCATGGCGCGCCACGGCGGCGGGGCGTTCTCGGGCAAGGACCCGAGCAAGGTCGACCGCACGGGCGCTTACATGGCGCGCTATCTCGCCAAGAACATTGTAGCCGCGGAGCTGGCCGACCGCTGCGAGATCGAGCTTGCCTATGCCATCGGCCTCGCCGACCCTGTGAGCGTGATGGTCGACACGTTTGGCACGGGGCGCGTGAGCGACGAAAAGATCGCGAGCTGGCTTATGGAGCATATCGACATGCGCCCAGGCAGCATCACGTCGCGCTTTGAACTGCGCCGCCCGATCTACCGCCGCGTCTCCTGCGGCGGACACTTCGGCGAAAATGCCGTGGGTCTTCCGTGGGAGTGGACCGACATCGCCGAGGTGCTGCAAAAGGAAATTTTATCATAACATCATCTGCGAAGGCGGGGAGGAACAGCATTGAAAAGCAAACGGAGCAGAACCTATTTCGTCAGCGGTCTCACGCTGGCGCTGATCTTTGTTGCCATCATCCTTGTTTTCCGCGACGTGCTGCCCGATATCGTCAAGGACCTGAGTACTGTGCCGTTCTGGGGTGTGCTGCTCCTGCTCGCACTCGGCTTTGCCTACGAGGTGATGGAATCCGTGCTGTGCCTCGTCATCATCCACCACAAAAAGCCGGACTGCACGTTTATTGACGCGCTGCGCGTGACATTCCTCGGCGTGTTCGGCAATATCGCGACGCTGGGTGCGGGCACGCTGCCGATGCAAAGCTTTTACCTTTACAGGCGAGGCCTGGACGCAGGCAGCGGGCTCGGCATCATGGCGAGCGAGTACGTGCTGCACAAGATATCCGTGCTGATCTACGCGACGGTCGCGCTGCTGCTCGGCGGCGACTGGCTGGAGCAGAGCGCCAGCGGCCTTGCACGCTATCTTCTGATCGGCTATGTCATCGGCGCGCTCATCGTGATCGCGCTCACGCTGCTCTACACCTGGGATAAGGTGCTGAAGTTAGTGCTGATGCTGCTCGGCAAGCTCCCGCACACGCCGAAGTGGGACGAACGCCGCGAAAAGTGGGCGAATAGTCTCACCGAGCTCAACCGCGAGGCGAAAAAGGTGCTGCTCGTTCCGTCAATCCGCGTCAAAGGTATCGCCGTGAGCCTTGTGAAGCTCTTCGTGCTCTATTCCATCCCCTATGCCGCGCTGCGGCTCGTGGGCTGCACGGCGCTTAACTTCGCGCAGGCGCAGATGCTCGCCTCGCTGATGCTGCTCATCACAAGCGCGTTGCCGAACGTCGCAGGCGTGGGCCCGATGGAGTTTGCGTTTTTGCTGCTCTTCGCCCCGTGGGCGGACACGGCAATCGCCTCGTCGGCGCTGGTACTTTATCGCGTGGCGACGTATTTCTTCCCGTTCCTTCTGAGCGTGATCGTGTTTCTCCGCGAGGAGAAGAAATCTTTGAAAGGCTTTGATGCGCAAAGCGCTTGAAAATTATGACGGCCTGAGGCCGTCGGGGAATTCCCTGCGCCGCGCAGGGGAGCGAGTCAAAGGGGCCATTCTCTTTCACAAAAGAGAATGGCCCCCTTTTGATCCCCCAAGAGAAAGGTTTAGATTGGCAGTCTGGGGCTTGAATCATCTTTTTCCCTCCGGAATGGGAATGCCTGCGCGCGGCTTTGCCGCGTTGGGTGTTGCTATACGATTTGACTCTCTTCTATTATCCGCTGCCGCTCTGCCCATCTTGTAGAAGTGCGCAGTAATTCCCGTCTACCGCCAGTCTCATCAATGCGGCGAGCGCAGTAATGCCGCATTCCGTACGCAGTCTGCCGCCCAACTACCGTCACTCGCGCCTCACGATAGTAAGGCGCGGTTGCGAACAGGAATGACTCGCAGAAGATTCATGGCGAAGCCATGTACACCGTACCCGATTCCGCAGGCTGAGCAGCTCTTCAAGATCGAGACTGCCAATGTCGGGGGTCGAGGGGAACTCCCCTCGCGTTCTCTTGGGGGTCTAAGGGGGCCATTCTCTCACGTGAGAGAATGGCCCCCTTGATTCGTGCAGCGCCGGCGGCACTGCTATTTCTCCGCGCACGGCGCGGATTTTACGCCTTTTCCCATGTAAAGCTTACGCGTAAGCGCCGTCTGGGCCGCACCGGCCCAGCAGCAACATCCTTGTCGCGTACGACGCTGCCGACGCGCAGCGTGGAGAGTAGAAAACCGAGCTGTAGCATGTTGAGCAGGATCGTCTTGATGCCAAAGGTGAACAGCGGGAAGGCTACACCGCCGCTGATGGGGATCAGCGTGAGGTCGCAGCAAAGATAGGCGGCCGCCTGCGTGGTGAACGACAGCAGTATGGAATAGGAAACGAGGCGGGCGAGCATACTCTCCTGCCTGCGGCAGCGGCGGAAGGCGAGAACAAGCAGCACCGTCAGCAGCGTGACGAGTGCGATGAGTGCCAGCCAGCCGCAGCGGTGGACGAGCAGTGTCAGCGCGTGATCTTGCAAATCGACCATGCCGAAGCCCTCCCAGCGGGCAAGGTGCTGCGCGCTGTACGGCCCCACGCCGCCTTGACCGATAAATTTGGCATTTTGCAGCAGTTCGCGCAGTACAACGGTTCGATAGCCGTGTCCGTCAATGTAGGAGTGAGGATCAAGCACAATGGCGAGCTGACGCGCGAACCAGTTTGCACCGAGAACAAGGACCCACACGATGTCGGCGGCGAGCGGCAGGGTGGTGAGCAGCGTCTCCAACTTTTTGCCAAGGCCGAACCAGCCATTGCGGGCGCAGAAGATCAGCAGCGCGCTGTCACAGAGAAACAGAAAGCCCAGATCGAGCAGGCACGGGACGCGCAGGCAGAACATGCACTGCACCGCGAGGCAGACGAAGGCGGCAAAGACACCCCAGCCACGCCGCCCGCGCAGCGCATAGAGCAGCACGGCAAACATCAGCGGGAACAGCAGCGGTAGGCCGCGCAGGAGGATATGTGTCGAAACATAGGTGTAGCGGAAGAGCCAGAACCCACCGAGAGGCAGCAGGCTGAGCAGTACGAGCGCAGCGTGGAACACAAGCGCAAGCGGCAGGGCGAAGCGCCCGAGCAGCGTAAAATCAAGAAAATACGCCGCGAGCATCGCTGCCGTACCGAGCAGCAGCGCCACGCTCTGATGCACAGCAAAATAGGACAATTCGTAATCACGAAAGCTTACAAGCGCGGTGAACGCAAGCCCTGCAAGCGCGATGAGTGCCGCGAGCGCAAAAAGAAGCTTTGGTGTTTTCGGCCGGTGGACGCGGTCAAGCTCCGTGCCGATCTCATACGGGTCGCCCGTCAGACGAAGGGATTCTGCGGTCGCGACGGTCTCGTCCATGCCACCCGCCATCAGCGCGTCGCGCTGGTCGCAGAGGTGGGTCAAAAGCTCGTCTTCGACGAGCGGTCGCGCCTTTTTCCACCGCAACTGCTCAGCCGCGGTGCGGGCAAACTGGGTAAAGGTTTCAGGCAGAGCCAAGGCAGACGCCCCCTTTCAGCACGCGATCGACCGCAGTGGTAAATGTCGCCCATTCGACTTCTTTTTCGCGCAGCAAATGTTGCCCCTTGCGCTCCAAATGGTAGTAGCGGCGCGGGCGCGCCGCGCCCTCATCTTTTTCATAGGAGCGAATGAGCTCCTTTTCCTCAAGTGAGTGCAGCAGGGGATAGAGCGTGCCGGTCTTGAGCGCGAACGCGCGCTCGGAGCGGCGGGAGAGCTCTTCGATCATCTGATATCCGTACATGTCCTGCCCGTCGAGCAGCTTGAGCACGAGCATCGTCGTACTGCCCGCGAGCAGACTTTTGTCGACCGTCATACATACGCCTCCTGATAAGTAGATTGTCTACATAGTAGATTGCCTACATAATAGCGGGAGTGCGGCGCGTTGTCAAGCGGGAAACAGGATATTGCAAAAAAAGAGCGATTTTGCTATGCTTGGGATATCCAAGATAGGAGGGAGAATTTCCATGAACAAGATCACGCTTGGCAAGACGAATCTTGTCATCGAGAAAAACGGATTTGGCTGCCTGCCGATCCAGCGCATCAGAGAGCAGGATGCGGTCGACCTGCTGCACAAGGCGTATGACGGTGGCATCAACTTTTTCGACACGGCGCGCGCGTATTCCGACAGCGAGCAGAAGGTCGGCGCGGCGTTCTCGTCGATGCGCGACAAGATCGTGCTGGCGACGAAGACCGGCGCGCAGACGGCGGAGGGCTTCCGGAAGGATCTGGAGACCAGTCTCCGCACGCTGAAAACCGACTACATCGACATCTATCAGTTCCACAATCCCGCCTTCTGCCCGAAGCCGGGTGGAGAAGACGGCCTGTACGACGCGGCGCTCGAGGCGAAAAAGCAGGGCAAAATTCGCCACATTTCGATCACGAACCACCGCCTCGCCGTGGCGCACGAGGCCATCGACTCGGGCCTCTACGAGACCTTGCAGTTTCCGTTCAGCTACCTCGCGGGCGAGCAGGAGATGGAGCTCGTCAGAAAGTGCCGCGAAACAAACATGGGCTTTATCGCCATGAAGGGCATGGCGGGCGGCCTGATCCGCGACGGCTTCACGGCGGCGGCGTGGATGGCGCAGCAGGATGGCGTTGTGCCCATCTGGGGCGTGCAGCGCGAGAGCGAGCTTGATCAGTTTTTGCAGTGTATCCGCGAGGGCGTTGAGCTGACGGATGAGCGCAAAGCGACTATCGAGCGTGACCGCAAGGAGCTATGCGGCGAATTCTGCCGCGGCTGCGGCTACTGCATGCCGTGCCCCGCGGGCATCGAGATCAACCAGTGTGCGCGCATGTCGCTCATGCTGCGCCGCGCCCCTGCAGCGGCGTGGCTCACCGAGGAATGGCAGCAGAAGATGCACCAGATCGAAAACTGCCGCCACTGCGGCCACTGCATGTCGAAGTGCCCCTACGGCCTGAACACGCCCGAGCTTTTGCAGGCAAACTACAAGGACTACTGGGAAGTGCTCGCGGCCAGCAAGGCGGAGAAATGAAGCTGGATTTTTCACAAAAATACGCCGTCCGGCCGCTGACGGCGGGGGATGTAGACAAGATTTTAGCGCTCTGCGCGGAGAACGAGCAGTTCTACCGCTACCATCCGCCGCTTGCGACGAGGGAGAGCGTTTTGGAGGACATGACGGCGCTGCCGCCGGGGAAATGCGCGGCGGACAAGCATTATCTCGGTTTTTTCGACAGAGAAACGCTCGTCGCCGTGCTGGACCTGATCGAGCGCTACCCGCAAGATGACACCGCCTACATCGGCTTCTTTATGACGAAAAAGGAGCGGCAGGGCCGCGGCCTTGGCACGGCGCTGATCGGCGAGCTGTTGGACGAGCTGCGGCGGGAGAGGTTCCACAAGGTGCGCCTTGCGGTGGATAGGGGCAATCCGCAGAGTAAAGCGTTCTGGGAAAAGAACGGCTTTGCGCTGATGGGCGAGGAATTCCCGCACGGCGATTCGGCGTATCTGCTGATGGAACGCGCGCTGTAAAAGTAAAGAAAGCACCGCTGTGCAGAGGGTATCTGCACAGCGGTGCTTTTCATTGTTAGCGACTATTTCAATTCGTAAGTCCAATCTTCACCGTCCTGGCGGTAGAACAGCTCGCTGAGATCATCTTCTTCAAACACGCGGAGAAGGTCGAGCATGTCGGAAGATGCAAGATCGAGCGAGGGGAGACCGGCGAGCTCCGCCCACCAGACCTCGCCCTCGTCGGAAGAGCGCAGCATTCCGGTAAACTGCTCCGCGCGATAGAGCAGCACGACATGACGCACGCCGTCTTCGCACCAGTCCTTGATCCCGCACAGGCGCGGAGAGCAAATCGTCAGACCTGTCTCCTCCTAAACCTCACGAATGACGGAATCTGTAAAGGATTCACCCTTTTCAACATGACCGCCCGGAAAAAGCAACGCCTGGCCAGTTGGGATCTGTGCGGTCCTGCACCAAAACCTTGCTGCCGCGGCGGAGCACGCACATATTCATCAGTTCGACGGGCTCAGAGCGTTTCATGTACAACACGTCCTTTTGGGTTTGAAAACTTGCTTGCTATCCATGACTACTGCGCACTGTGCGGCACCTTTGCCTTGGCGCTGAGCTTGTCGGCGCGAACGGCAAAGACCTCGACTGTGCGGGCTTGCTGCTCGGTGAATTGATCTTCACGGCCCGCCATGTGGCGCATGAGGGAGGTCAGCGCGGCGAGCTTTTCTTCACCGTCCAAAAATTCGACATGGCCGACGCCGGTGACGGAGGCGAAGTAGTATCCGCACTGGCAGGCGACATCGTGCTCGTCGAGCACACCGCGGCAGTCCATTTCAAAGGCGACGGTCGGATTTTTGCGCAGAATGTCGAGCTTACGGCCTTCGCGTGCGCTGTGGCAGAAGAACGAGAACGCACCGCCTTCACAGGCATAGCCGAAATTCAGCGGCAGAAGATACGGCTCTCCATCGTCTACCATGGCAAGATGGATCACTTTACAATCGTTGATAATGGAGAGAATTTCGCCCAGATCGGTGATCTCGCGGTCGCTTCTTCGCATGAGAGATCCTCCTTTGATCATTTTCCTCATTTTACAGGGCGGAAGCGCAGGTGTCAAGGAGGCGCGGCAAAGAAAAATCAAAATACCGGCGGTCTTCGACAAAAAAACGGCAGGAGGACAGGCTATACTTTGAGAAACGAAAGGGAAAACGCTTGAAAGAAACGGAGGGAGAGCAATGGAGGTCATTTCATCGGGCGAAGGGCGTGAACTGACGCTCACGCTGCGCGGGGAGCTCGACCATCACGCGGCGAAGGAGGCGATGCGGAAGCTCGAATGGGAGCTGGATGCGGCGCTGCCGAGCAAACTGACGCTGGATTTTTCGGGTGTGAGCTTTATGGATTCGTCGGGCATCGCCGTCGTGATGCGCGCGCTCAAGCGTATGCGCGCCATGGGCGGCAGCACTGCGATCAAAAACGTTCCGCCGCAGGCGAAAAAAGTGTTTACCGCCGCGGGAATTTTCCGCATCGTACCGCTTGAGGAGGGGGAAAAGAGCAATGAAAGTAAAACCGAATAACTACATAGCCATTGAATTTCCGAGCCGCAGCGTCAACGAAGGGCTGGCGCGCGCCGCGGTCGCGGCGTTTGCCGCGCAGCTCGACCCGACGCTCGACGAGCTCGGTGACATCAAGACCGCCGTGAGCGAGGCGGTGACGAACGCCATCGTCCATGCCTATCCGCAGGAGATCGGCAAGATTGCGCTGCGCGCATGCATTTTCGACGGAAATCTCCTTGAGATCACCGTGCGCGACTGGGGGTGCGGCATTGCGGACGTCGAAAAAGCGCGAGAGCCGCTCTACACGACTGGCGGTGAAGAGCGCAGCGGCATGGGCTTTACGATCATGGAGAGCTTTATGGATTCGCTCGCTGTGCGCTCGAAAAACGGCAAGGGCACGGTCGTGACGATGAAGCGCAGGATCGCGCTGCGCACGGCGCGCCGATGAACGCCGCGCCGGAATTGCTCGAGGCCGCGGCGCAGGGCGACGAGCAGGCCTGCGAGCAAATGCTGCGCGAGAACAGCGGCCTCATCTGGAGCATCGTGCGGCGCTATTACGGCCGCGGCGTGGAGCCGGACGACCTCTATCAGCTCGGATGCCTTGGATTCATCAAAGCAATAAAGGGATTTGACTTTGCATTCGGCACGCAGTTTTCAACCTACGCTGTGCCGAAGATTGCGGGCGAAATTCGACGCTTTCTGCGCGATGACGGCGCAATCAAGGTGAGCCGCAGCATGCGTGAGCAGGCGGCGACGATCTTCGCCGCGCGCGAAAAGCTCAAAAATACACTCGGGCGCGAACCGGCGCTCTCCGAGCTTTCGGAGGAGACGGGATTCAATGCCGAGGAGATCGCGCAGTGTGAGCTGGCGGTCGCTGCGCCGGACAGCTTGCAGCGCGAAACGGGCGACGGCCTGACGCTCGAGGGGATGCTCGGCGGCGAATCGCCAGAGGACGGGCTCATTGAGCGCATCGCGCTGCGCGAAGCCATCGACGAGCTCCCCGAGCGCGAGAAAATGACGATCCTGCTGCGCTTTTTCAAGGGGCTGACGCAGGAGCAGGCGGCGCGCCTTCTGGGCGTGTCGCAGGTGCAGGTATCGCGGCTGGAGCGCCGGGCGCTGGAGAAGCTGAGGGCGTCTCTTTCGGACGAGCTTTGAAGTAGCTTTCGTCCTGAAACTCCGTCATCATGCCCCAGTAGCGCTTGGGCATGTGCGTCATGCGAAGCTTTTCATTTTTGCGCGCCTCGATGGCGACGGTGTCGTAAAAGCGGCGCCAGAGGCGGCGATAGCCCGCCTCGACTTCGTCCGGCTGCGCCATTTCAAAGTGATTGAGCGGCACGATGCGCGACACGCCGCCGCTATAGAGCAGCGCCTCGCGGTGCGTGCGGTCGTAGAGGAAAAACGTCTCGTTGTGATAGCGCTCGCAGAAGTGGCGGCGCAGGACAGGGAGCACACGGTTTTTCGGTTCGATTTCCGCGCCGAGTACGCCGTCAAAGTCGGAAAAGCGGGTGAAGCCGCGGAATTGCTCGACCTCGCCCGAAAGCTGCCGCACGGCCTTGAGCAGCGGCAGATAGGTGTCGTCGCTCAGGCGCGAGAGCAGCGGCGCGCCCTCGCGGTAAAATTTGACGATGAAGCGGTAAATGGCCATCTCCTTGTCGGGAAGGCAGGTGAGAAACGCGCGGCGCAGGAAGGGGCCGACTTCCGGACTTCGCTTGTAGAGGCTGCGGTAGATGCGCTGCGCGTGGGCGCGGTCCGTCGTGACCGCGCGAATTTCAAAAAGGGAGGGCTCGTCGTCCCCATCGCGCAAAATCGCGGTGGGGCGTTCTTTTTTTGTGTAGCTTTCAAACACGCAGCAGAGGAGCCCTTCAAAGCTGCCGTCGTATTGATAGATGATCTCGCGCCATGCCATAGCGGCCTCCTTAGCCGACCTGATCGAAAAGGGATAGCTGCTGTGCCTCGGCCTGTGGGAGCGCGCGGCGCTCCACGGCCATCAGGTTTTGCAACATGCCCTCCTGCGACAGCTTGAGCGGCGAGGCATAGCGCCCGCCGCAGGTGAGAAAGTATTGCGCACGCTTCATCACGACGCCGAGCTTTTTGAGGTCCTCCGCGCGCAGCGCGCCCGAACGGCGCGCGACCAGAATGCGCTTGGCGCTGACAACGCCGATGCCCGGCACGCGCAGCAGCGCTTCATAGTCCGCGCGGTTCACCTCGACGGGGAAGAACTCGGGATGGCGCAGCGCCCAGCAGCACTTGGGGTCAAGGGCAGGATCAAAGTCCGGCGCGTTGTCGTCGAGCAGCTCGTTTGCGCGAAAGCCGTAAAACCGCAGCAGCCAGTCGGCCTGATAGAGCCGGTGCTCGCGCAGCAGCGGCGGCTTGGTGTCGAGCGCGGGCAAAAGCGTGTTCTCGACTACCGGCACATAGGCTGAGTAGAACACGCGCTTTAACCGATAGGAATCGTAAAGCGCCTGCGTGAGATTCAGAATGTGCAGGTCGCTTTCCTTTGTCGCGCCGACGATGAGCTGTGTGCTCTGCCCCGCGGGGGCGAAACGCGGTGCGTGCTTGTATTTGACAAGCTCCTGCTTGCTCTGCTTTGCGCGGTCGCGGATCTGCGTCATCGGGCGCAGGATGGCCTGCTTTGTTTTATTGGGGGCGAGCAGCTTGAGTCCTGCTTCGCTCGGCAGCTCGATGTTCACGCTCAGGCGGTCTGAAAGAAAGCCGAGCTGTTCGACAAGCTCCGGCGACGTGCCGGGGATAGCCTTGGCGTGGATGTAGCCGTTGAAGCGGTACTCGCTGCGCAAAATCGACAGCGCGCGGATCATCAACTCCGTCGTATAGTCCGGCGAGCGCAGCACGCCGGAGGAGAGGAACAGCCCTTCGATATAATTGCGGCGGTAGAATTCGATCGTCAGCTCGGCAAGCTCTTCGGGCGTAAAGGTCGCGCGCGGTGTGTCGTTCGTGCAGCGGTTGACGCAGTATTTGCAGTTGTAGCAGCAGTCGTTCGAGAGCAGCACCTTCAAGAGCGTCACGCAGCGGCCGTCGGACGAAAACGTGTGGCAGCAGCCCGCGACGGACGTGGACGTGCAGCCGATCTTGCCCTCCTGATAGCCGCGCTTGGCCCCGCTCGAGGTGCAGGCGGCGTCGTACTTTGCCGCGTCGGAAAGGATCGTGAGCTTGTCGAGAAGGTTCATGTTCTCAGCGGGCGGATCTCGCTCTGCGGCGCTTGGGCTGGTCGAGCAGGAGCAGCGTGTTCATCACCTTGGTGGTGACGACGCTGACGCCGATGAAAACGAAAATAAATGTGGAAGCAGCCATGGAAAATTCCTCCTGACAAATAGAATCTTTGTTCGAGCATGATTATAAATCGAACAAACGTTCTTGTCAACAAAAAATCGAACAAAAAGTCGATTTTTGTCGAACGGAGTTGACCGGAGCACGAAAAAAGGGTAAGATGTGAAAAGATCAGGAAAGGTGAAAACAATATGAGCGATTTTATCGCCCGCTATGCCGCTGCGAGAAAAGCGGCCATTGCGCGGGATTTTGCAAAACTCAACCCTGAACAGCGCCGCGGCGTGCTGACGACCGAGGGCGCGCTGCTGCTGCTCGCGGGCGCGGGCAGCGGCAAGACGACGGTTCTCATCAACCGCGTCGCAAATCTTTTGACCTACGGGCGGGGGAGCGACAGCGCGGATGTGCCGGCGTGGGCGACGGAGGACGACCTTGCATTTTTGGAGAGCTATCCCGAGCATCCGACGAGCGACGAGCGCAGCCGCATGGTGCACCTCTGCACGCTTGAACCCGCCGCGCCGTGGTCGGTGCTGGCGGTGACATTCACGAACAAGGCGGCAAACGAGCTGAGAGAGAGACTCTCCGCCTTCGGTATCCAGGGCGCGGAGAGTGTTTGGGCGATGACGTTCCACTCCGCCTGCGTGCGCATCCTGCGCCGCGATATCGACCGCCTCGGCTTTTCGCGCGACTTTACGATCTACGACACGGATGACTCCAAGCGCGTCATCAAGGACATTTTGAAAGAGCTGAACATCGACGAGAAGAAGCTCACGCCGCGCGAGGTGCTTTCGGCCATCTCGAACGCAAAGGACGCGATGGAGTCGCATCAGGACTACTCCCGCCGCTGGAAGGACAGCGGCGACTGGCGCAAAGAGGCAATCGCCAAGATCTATACGCGCTACGTGCACCGTCTGGCCGAGGCGAACGCGCTCGACTTTGACGACATCATCCTCCACGCGGTCACGCTGCTGCAGCAGGAGGGCGAGGTGCGCGACTACTACCGCCGCAAGTTCCGCTATGTGCTCATCGACGAGTATCAGGATACGAACCGGCTGCAATACCTTTTGATGAAGCAGCTCGTGGGGGAGAAGGGAAACATCTGCGTCGTCGGCGACGATGACCAGAGCATCTACAAGTTCCGCGGTGCGGATATCACAAACATCCTGAATTTTGAAAAGGAGTACAAGGGCTGCCGCACGATCCGCTTGGAGCAGAACTACCGCTCGACGCAGAACATCCTCGACGCGGCGAATGCGGTCATTAAGAATAACACGGGCCGCAAGGGCAAGACCCTCTGGACCGATGCGGGTGCGGGCGATAGGGTGCTCATCAAGACCGTCTTCAACGAGCAGGACGAGGCGAACTTTGTCGTCAGCAGCATTATGATGGACTACAACCGCGGGCGGAAGTGGAAGGAAAATGCCATTTTGTACCGCATGAACGCGCAGTCGAACGCGCTCGAATACGCGTTCAAGCGCAACGGTGTGCCGTATCAGGTCGTCGGCGGGACAAAGTTCTTCGAACGCGCGGAGGTCAAGGACATGCTCGCGTACCTCGCGGTCATCAACAACCCGAGCGATGACTTGAGGCTTCGCCGCATTATCAACAATCCGCCGCGCGGCATCGGCAATACGACGATCGAGCGCGTGCAGGATCTCGCGAGCGAGCAGGGCGTGCCGATGATGGCCGTTTTGCAGCACGCAGGGGAGTACGCCGTGCTCAAGAGCGCGGCGGGCAAGCTCGAGCGCTTCGCCCAGCTCATCGCCGCGCTGCGCGAGATGGCGGACACGATGGAGCTCGCGGAGTTCTATGACGCGGTCTGCGAGCAGACGAGCTATGTGCGCACCCTACAGGAAAAGGGCGATATGGAGAGCCGTGGGCGGCTTGAAAACGTGCAGGAGCTCAAGTCGAACATCGTTTCGTTCCTCGAAAACGATCCGGAGGATGCGACGCTCTCGGGCTTTTTGAACGAGATCGCACTCTACACCGACCTCGACAGCGCGACGAGCGACAACTGCGTGACGATGATGACGATGCACAGCGCAAAGGGTCTTGAGTTCCCGTGTGTGTATGTCGTCGGCGTGGAGGAGGGCATCTTCCCCGGCGAGCGCGTGCGCTACAACGATGAAGAGGTCGAAGAGGAGCGCAGACTGTGCTATGTCGCGATGACGCGTGCAAAGGAGCGCCTGACGATGACCTGCACGCGCCAGCGCATGCTGTTTGGCCGCACGAGCGTCAGTGAACCCTCGCGTTTTTTGGAGGAGGTCCCGTCGGAGAATGCCAACTGGGTCGGCCGTCAGGCGCAGGGCACGTCCGGCTTTGGCGACACGAGCTTTGACGAGGGAAGCTCGTATTCTACGCGCGGCTACGGTAGCTACGGTCAGGGCGCGGCGCGCTACGACAGCGTCATGCAGCGCAGACCAAAATCGCAGGCGTCGCAAAAACTCGCGGCGCAGAAGCCCGCCGCCTCCGCGCCGCTGCTTCAGCTCTCCTCCGGCGACCAGATCCACCACAAGACGTTCGGTGACGGACTGGTCATCTCCGTCACCCCTATGGGCGGCGATGCGCTGCTTGAGGTGGCGTTTGATACGGTCGGCACTAAAAAGTTAATGCTGAAAACGGCGGGGGTACATATTACTAAGTTGTGATTGCCCCACACCGTGTGGGGATGCGGATAAGGGGGCCATTCTCTCACGTGAGAGAATGGCCCCCTTTGACCCCCAAGAGAACG
>ENA-OURZ01000116-OURZ01000116.1-human-gut-metagenome-genome-assembly--contig:-NODE-116-length-101574-cov-9.933825_pt1 | contig 101574 bp, 123 predicted proteins | sample MGYA00242073_ERZ509195 | MGnify/ENA primary metagenome ERZ509195 (study PRJEB26280, sample SAMEA2338837) | human gut metagenome | biome: human gut; feature: human-associated habitat; material... | reverse complement strand
AACGTACACACAAACACTTCGTTTAACGTGGAATAATCCACATACAAAAAAAAAAATGGCTGATGTTTCAAAAAGCTACGTGATTTGTAGCCCCGGAAGCGGTTCGGGTGACACCACTCTGAACCTGAACGCCAAGGTCGCTAACCTTGGCAACCGTCTCAACCAGACGGACAACTTCACGATCACTGCCCCCGGCGTGACGCCCAACAAGGCTTTCGCCGCTATCCTTCAGGCCGCGGCCGAGTTCGTCTCGTGGGACGACGGTGCCGAGGCTTCGGTCCCCAAAGCAGGCGGCTCAGTAGTACTGGACGGTATGTCCAACGCTGACACGCTGACGTTCTCGAAAGGCGCAGGAGCGATCATCGCTGCTGATATTTCGGCTATCTCGTACAAAGCTAATGCCGCTGCCGCTACGTCGGGCACGGCCATTCCCGGCGACCCCGGCGCAACGAAGAAGTACGCCTTCGAGTTGACACTGACCGCCGCGGCGAATACCACCATCTCGGAGCGTACCCAGCAGATCACCGTCACAACCAAGGGTTCGAAGACTGCTACCATCACGCTCAAGCAGGCTGCTGGTGATCCTTACCTGGACATCGACAAGACCTCGGTGAACGTTCCTCAGGACGGCTCCGCGGTTACGCTTCAGGTTACGACCAATACCACGTTCACGGTATCGTAATTTCCATCCACTGCAATCCCGGAGGCGGGGGTGACCTCCCTCCGGGAACAATTAAACTTGTATGGCTATTCAGAAAACAACAATTGCTTGGGGCGACGGTTCGGGTGACAATTTCTATGTGTCGTTCGACCCCGCCAAGTTACCCGGAACAACGTCGGTCGAGGTGACGTCGGACTTCAACTACACTGGCAAGCAGCGCGAGAAGACCGTAACCTTCACAACCAACGCGCCGGGTATTCCTACTGCTTCACAAGACTCACGGCAGTTGAAGGTCATACAACTTACCGACAATCTTGTTATTGCGGTATGGGATACGGCTCAGACCGTGGCTACGTACAATGACGTCAAAGCCGGATTCCCCAAGAATTAGAAACCTTTTTATTCACAATTTAACAACATCAAAATTATGACTAACGCAGAGAAAATTCAGGCCCTCATCGCCAAGATTCGCGAGAGCCTCTCGATCACTCCCTACGCCACGATGGAGACGGTCAACGATCTGCTCACGATCGTCGATCTGAAACTGGCTGACGCCGGACAGGGCGGTGGTGGCGCTACCACGGTCAACTGGGACGACGTTCAGGGCAAGCCCAACATGGAGGAGTACGCCAAGAAGACCGACCTCCTGCAGACCATCACCCTCACGGGTACGGCTCAGGGTAGCGGAACGGTTGAGGGTAACGCCTGCACCATCAACACCACGGCTGGCGCCTAAACACGTGAGGTATGTGGATTATCTTCAACAAGTACATTCCCGTCGGAAAGTTCTGGATGATGACCCTGTGGTTCATGATCTTCGTTCGCGAAGACAAGCACGGGCGTGAAGTCCCGGAGCGTGTCAAACGCCACGAGCGTCGTCACTGGCATCAGGTTCTTCAGATCATGATCACTTCCTTTGCGTTGTTCCTTACAACGTGGCTCATCTACGACTACAACCCTTGGTGGTGGTTACTTTGGGTGACGTCGTATTATGCCGTGTACGTGGCGTGCTGGTTGATCGAAATCTTCTTGCCTCCGTACAATATGGCGTACAAGAACATCTGCTTCGAAACCGAGTGCCAGTATACGCAGGATGACCCTGATTATTCGCGTCACTTCTGGAATCACTGGTTTGGGTGGTTTAAGTACATTTCTAACAAGAAATATCCCCCCAAACGATAGTAGACGTTCGTCGAAGAGGAGGCCCGGTTTAACGCCGGGCCTTTTCGCGTTTGAAGGCCGAAATTCTCATTGGCAGCGAGTTTTCTTATACGAACCTATACACGTACCTCGGTGCGGCGCGTAACGACGCATAATGGCCTACAACGTTTATGCTGTTACCAAAGCGTGCAACGGTGTTGGGGATGAACAGGGGTAAACCACTTCAACGACACGCGACCCATACAGCAAGACGCCACATTGGCAGTAGGGGGAAAGGGGGTAAACCTCCTTCGCTATGTCCCCCACCAGCAAGTGTATGTGTGGCGTGTGCGTGAGAACGCGATTGTGAAACAAAATTGTTGATAAAATGACTGTAACTGAATGGAGATTTAAGACATGCGTGTTGGCGCGTGATGAATGGCGAAGAGACCCTAACGCATACAACGGGATGTGTTCGTTGTTTCGATTCATAATCACCCGTACCGGTAGCGCCAACACCGATGACCATAACTTCAACGAGGCGTTGGAAAAACATTTACACACCAATGCTTTGATTGGCGGCGAATTGACGTTGCGCCGCTTTATCCCAGAATTCGTCCGGCCTCGTGATGCCAACCGAGAAGCGGGGTTTTGGTGGCCTATCGCCGAGAAGAACCGCCGCCTGGAGTTTCTGGAGTACCTTGTACAGTATTACGCTTACAAAATCGACAAAGAAAATGAGAAAGAGCAATAAGGTCCATATGGTGACCATCGAGTTGGAACAGATCATCGAGATTCGCGTCGTTGGCTCCAAGGATAACAACGAAGCGCGCCGCCGGGCTTACCAGCGGTTGAAGCGCCAATCGGCGTTGAAATACGTCGTTCGTAAGAATACGGATGTCACGGGGTATGAAATATACTAAATGTTACAGATATGAACGGAATTGAAAATATTGCAGGGCTGTTGCTGTTGGCGATAGTCGTTGCGTGGTTGGTGTTTGTGTTTATCTTCGTGGCTGAATCTGCCGCCAATAAGGGGCGTTCTACTACCGGGTGGTGCGTACTGAGTTTGTTCGTTTCGCCAGTGGTGGTGCTGATCTTGCTTCACTTGCTTGGCGAAACGCGCGAGTTCTACCGCGAACGGCTGACGCAGGAAGAGTTGATGCGGTTGGAGTTACACCGTAAGATCGCCAAGGCGGCTGATCCCGACGAAGAAATAGAGGAACTGATACGGGCGTCTGTGGCACGTTGTAAAAACTTATGCTGATATGGTATTCCGCAGAACGAAGACCAGCGTCACGGCTTGGAGCGTGATTCGTGAGTATATGTCCAAGTGCACGTATGGCAGTTTGGTGACTCAGAAGGCTATACGCAACATCTTGGAGGAACGCGCCGAAAATTACCGCAAGTACGGTTCGTTGACGACGATGAACGCCTACTTCAATCTGATGGCTGGAGCGGGCTACATCCGCCACTCGCCTCAGCACGGTATTTGGGTTGTTGTTAAACCCCTTCCGGCCGATCTGACATCGTCAAAGTTAAAGATTCAGTACCAGAACCGCTCCCAGCGGCGAGGCTATGCATATGGCAGCATACAGGATAGAAATAGTTCGCGTAAACTTTTTTGAGTACTCCTTTTCGGGGAGTGATAGCTTGGGTAAGCGTATTGTGGCGAAATCGCTCACGTACAACAACCCAAGCCCTTTTGCGTATTCCGACCAAATTCAGATGTTCGACCGCCGGGCGTTCACGTTTAAGGTCGGGATGCTACCTACGTTGTTGAAGAAACTGACGTCCGCCGGGCGCGAGTATCGGTTGACGGACTACGACTTCAAGTTGCCGCGGTCGGTGAAGATAGACGAACGGCTGAAGGGTAAGTACATCCACCAGCGCAAGGCCGTTGAGGCGTTCTTCCGGCGGCGCATAGGTATCATTGTGGTTCCTACGCGCGGCGGTAAGACGTTCATCGCTGGTGAATGTATACGCATCTTCCTTCAAACCGAAGGTGTTACGCGCAAGGCCCTGTTCTTGGTGGATAGCAAAACGCTCTTCCAACAGGCCATCGACGACTTCAAGCGGTATTTCGAGCCGTATGGCGGCATCGAAATTGGTGAAATACGCGCCGGGCGTATCGACACCGAAAAGCGCGTCACGGTGGGGATGATACAAACCATCCAGTCTACGTTGTCCAAGCGGTGTAAGGAAACCGGCAAGAAGAACCAGTTGAAGAATTTCCTGAAGACCTTGCGGTTTTTGATCGTTGACGAAGTACACGATAACGCATCATCCTCCAAGTTGAGGATATACCGAACTTGTAAGAACCTCACGCATCAGCTGAGCCTTTCGGCCACGCCGTATCGCGCCGAAGCGTTCGTTGAGAACTTACACTTAAAGGCTTGGAGCGGTGATGTTGTTTATCGTATCAAGGAAGAAACGCTGCGTGAACGCGGCGTGTTGACCGAGTACAAGGTCTTCCTGCTGGCCTTGGAACAGGACTCTCGCGCCGTAAGGGCCGCTACCTACGCGGCGTATCAAAAGGCGTTGATATTCAACTCTAAAATTCGCGACACTATCGTCGTTAAGGTCATCGAAATGTGCCGTCAACGCGGTTTCAAGACATTGGTGATGTTCCAAAGCGTCGATCATGGGCGCCACATTGCAGAACTCACCGGGTGTACCTTCATCCACGGTGACACCGATAACGAAACCCGCGAGTCGGTGAAGACCGAGTTCTTGGAGCGTACCGACGGCGGCGTATTGATGGCGTCGAATATCTTCAAGAAAGGTGTCACGCTGCCAGAGGTTGAGATATTGTTCAACGTCGATGGCGGCTTGGAGAACGCCAACACCATCCAGCGCAAGGGACGTGTTTTGGGTGCTACGGCTGCTAAAAAGCGTTCGGCCATTATCGACTTCATGGATATTGACGATGCGTACTTTTCGGAGCACTCATCGACACGGTTAAATACGTATGTTAAATCGGTCGGCGAAGACGGTATTGGAATACTGGACACGGCGGTCGATGATTGGTTAAAAACGTTAGAACGATGGCTGACGATTTGGTTATCCGTAAACCTTCACTCTACCGATACGCCGTGAGGCTGTTGGTGGACGTGTTGTACCAGATGGGCTGCGACATGCGTCAAACGTTCCGGGTGAACGATACCGACATCCATACGTGGAACCACTTTGTAGAACGCTACCCCTCGGCCAGCGAGGACTTCGTACGGCGTTTCATCCTGTTTCAATTACAATGTCGTTACGGCGACCGGGCGCGTGTTAGTCGTAAGACGCTGAGCCGGACACGCCTGACGTGGATGGTGAGTAAAGCCGCTATTAAGTCGTGGGAGAAGGTATATCCCACGTCAGCCACGCGCTTCACGGCTGGAGGTTTGAAAAGCCGTTTTGACGTTTCTACGCTCAAGAACGAAACCGAGTTACCAGCGTTATTAGTGAGGCTTATCGATCGCGAAGAAAAGGCTAAAGCAGCCTTCTACGGCGTGAATAAGGGGTTCGCGTGGTGTATCGTTAACACTACGCTGTATCACCACCGCAGTCCGTGGTGCGCGACGTGTAAGTTCAAAATACCGTGTAAAAAATTATTAGGTACTAACTACCCACTTGTGTTCAAAATACGGGGATATGTTGAAAGATAGACTATCGTCAAGCCTCATCACCGAGTTGCTTTCGGCGGCCATGCGTAAGCGCTCGGTGTTTGATATACTGAAACAATATTTGCGCTTTTCGTACCTTCAAGTCGAAGCCGAGAAGAAGGTTTGGAAACTGATGACCGAACGCCATTCGAAGACCGGACGCGTCCCGACGGTTGGTCAGTTGCAGCAGGCGTTCCTCGACGACGAAGGGGTTTTGGAGTTGATCGAGAACATACGCGACGTTGACGTGACGGATGAAGATGTACCGTCGCTCATAACGTCACTGGAGGCGTACATCCGCCAAATGAAGTTCTTGGACGCCAACGACCGCATCGCCGACGCCTACAACTTAGGCGACAAGGAAAAGGCGTATAATATCCTAATCACTTCGGCTGAAGAAATCTCCCACTTCACTATCCAGAACGCCAAGTACGACCGCGTGTTCAGCGACTTCAACCGTCGTCAGTTGGAACGCCGTTCTAACGACTGGAATTATCGCTTCCGTATCCCGACGTGTATCGACGAACTGGACTATCGGCTGGGTGGTGCAAACGGCGGCCCCGAAACAGGCGAAGCATGGCTGTGGATGGGTATTTCCGGCGCAGGTAAGTCGCAGGCGCTGGTTCACTTGGGTATCGCCGCCTCACGGCAGGGCTATCGCGTGGTTCACTTCCAGTTGGAGGGTACGCGCGAACAGGCCATGGCCCGCTACGACTCAGCGTGGCTTGGCGGTATCTATCAGGACGTGAAGGTAGGTAACATATCAGACAACAAACTGAAGATGGCGCAGCGCGTTGTAGCCAAACTCGGCAAGACCGATATCATCGTCGTGGCGGTGGAAAGTTTCGGCGGTATGACCGTTACCCAGATGCGTCAAGAGTTGCAGGACATTGAACGCGCCTACGGTAAGGTAGACATGATCCTTTGGGACTACCTCGAATTGGCCGAACTTGGCGACGGTCATAGCTATTCGATGAACGAGGAACGCTTCCGCCAGATGAAACTGGCCCAGCAGGCCAAGATGATGGCCATGGAGTTCAACGCCGTGGTTCATGTCGCTACGCAGGCTAACGGCATACCGCCGGAGTTACAAAACGACCCTGACTTTGTGATCACGCGCTACAACCTTTCCGAGGCTAAAGGCAAGGTGAACCCGATGGACGGTTTTGTGACGATGAATTTCACGTCCGACGAGCGCAAGGAAGAAATCATGCGGTTGTACCTCGATAAGGCCCGTGAACACAAGGCTGGCGATATCATCCGTATTTGTAACAACATGACCTATTCGCGTTTTTATGACCGTAAGCGCACGTTGGAAATGCCGTGGGAGGATATCATTGAAGAGCAACACGCCGTGAAGTCGAAGCGCGGGCGGCGTAACACCTCGATGGACGATGACGAATAATCTTTACTGAAGAATGAACAATTATAACCGTATAAAACTGGTAACATGTACGGTATAATTTACAAAACTACGAACCTCGTCAACGGCAAGATTTACATCGGTCAACACGTTTGTGAATCTGACGAATTCGACGGGTATTTAGGCAGCGGGAGTGAAATATTAAAGGCTATTGATGAATTTGGTAAAGAAAATTTTAAGCGCGAAACGCTTAAGATTTGTAACAATCAAATTCAGTTGAATGGCTGGGAATGTTACTTTATTTTGAAATTTAATGCCACTGACGAAAGTTGCGGATATAACTTGTTGAAAAGTTGTAGATTCAAACACGGTGCGCCGAGTAAACATCCTATTGTCAGGGCAAAGATATCTGCTTCAAGGATGGGAAAATTAAATCCAATATATAAACACGTTTTCACTGAAGAGGAACGCCAACGCGCTCGAGAACGGCGGCTTGGCGTTAAGATGAGTGAAGAATCTCGCCGAAAACTATCTGAAGCGAGGAAAGGTATGAAATTTACTGAACAACATCGCCTTAATATACGGAAAGCGACTTTGGGAGATAAGAATCCTAATTTTGGAAAGCGAGGCGCGGAAACGGCTTTTTACGGACATCACCACAGTGAAGAATTCAAAAAACGTCATTCAAAGAGAATGAGTGGTGAAGGAAATCCATCGTTTGGTAAATTTTGGATAACTAACGGCGTCGATGACGTTCTCATAAAACGCGGTTCGGATATTCCAGATGGATGGCGTAAAGGTAGGAGCAAGAATAACCGTATTTATGTCAAGAAGAGTAGGTAATATTGATTGGCGTGAGGTCTTGATGAATCCAGTTTTTGGAAAGCGAGACCAAATAATATGTGATTGCCTGTTTTGCGGGAAATCAAAACATATGTACGTCAATAAGAATACAGGCGCCTGGGATTGTAAAAAATGTGGCAATAGTGGTGGAATATATAAATTACTTGCAGCTGTTGATAAACTGTACCTGTTAGAAGGCGCCACCATCGAACAACGCGAGGTAATACCCAAAATCCGCGATTTGACGACGGCTGCCGCTGAAGACGTTAAACTGGAAGCCCTACCGGCGCGGAAGATGCCAGTAGGCTACAAAGTCTGCCTACACGATGCCTACCTCGAACGTGACCGCGGGCTGACTCCGGCGGTGATGAAACGGTACGGACTGGGGCGCACTCACCTCATGAAGCGGTACGCCGACTACATATTGATACCCGTTACTACCGACGGAGTCATCACGGCTTTTCAGGGCCGCTACGCTTCCAAAAAGGTTCCGCCCGACGCCCTACGCTGGCGAAACGATACCGGGGCTGACTTCGCCAAGATGCTGTATGGCTACGACGACATCCAGCACCCCGGCGCCACGGTGATACTGGTTGAGGGCGTTTTTGATAAGATAGCCGTCGACCGACGGCTGCGGTTGGACGAATGTGATGACGTGAAGTGCTGCGCCACGTTTGGCAAGAAGATAAGCGACTACCAACGCGCCATGTTACAACGCCGCGGAGTCCGTTCAGTGGTGTTGTTATACGATTTTGACGCCATCAAGGAGATCAAAAAGTACGCCTTCGAATTGGACAAGTACTTTTCTACAAATATAGTTTTCACAACCAAGAAGGATATTGACGAGTGCAACGAAGCCGAGACGCTGGAAGTCTTCGAACGCTTACAGCGCCCCCGCGATTTTGCTTGGAACGTAATTGGAAAACTAAAACGGTAGAACCATGAATAACAATTCACGGAGCCTCTCGGTGGCAGAATATTTCCACGTCATACAGCGTGAATATCTCATGGCCGAGTTCCGGCGCAAGATATATTTCTCCCCCAAGGACAAGCGGTATTTCTCCCGCGTTATGGAGTTTAAGCGCGAGAAGATCGAAGACATCGCCAAGCGTAACCAGCTGATGTCGATCTTCACGTCGCCGGACAAAATGCGCGACTTGCGTGCTGAGTTGTTCGATCCGCTTAACCGCCCGTTGTTCGCGATGGGTCCTAAGGACGTGGCGAACTACTACTCCATCAACAGCGATTTTTCATACCGCGGTGAGGTTTGGAAACTGGATGCCGTGAAAGACGATTGCGTAACGCTTTACAACGAGCACTCGCAGGTGTATGCCGATAACGTTCCCAAGGCCGAAGTGATACGGGTGTTGTAAAAAATTTTGAAAATTTCTTGGAAAGTTCTTTGTACATTGGAAATTTTCACCTACCTTCGTGCTGTGGATGTATGGAAAAGCGTCCAAAATCGTAAAACTAAATCGGCATGAAAGCGTCAGAAAAAGCCTACAAGGAATTAGAGTTCTTGGCTGTTAAGTACGCCAACAAACTCTACTCTTACGAGGAACTATCGTTGGAACGTGACGATCTTCTCCAAGAGTTCCGTCTCAAAATCTTCACCTCCATAAAGGCATACGGTCGCCGTTGGCTGGCATACCGCCGCGGTACAGCGGCTCGGCCCGTGCCGTTACGTTACTACGTCGAGTGTGCGTGTTCGAATAAGTGCACCGACCTCATGAGGGCCATCAAGAAGGAAAATCACAAACTTCGTATCGACCAGACGGCCTACGATTGCGGCATCGAGGATGTTGTTGAAACCGAACCCGAACTGAACCGCTTCGTTATAAACGGCGTGGACGTTTTGGCCAACCTTAAAGGGTTGAAACGGGTGATATTTTCGCTTCACATCCGTGGCCGTGGCCGGGCGATGATGGCGCGTATGTTACGAACCCCGCGGGCCGCCGCTGAAGGTTACGATCCTACCATGCTGTTCAGCGACGCTTGTTTGCTTGTTGACCAGATAATCGCCGACCAGCAGGCGTATTTGTTGGCCAACCACAAGTCAGCGTTATATTATACGCCAACGCGATATGACTACTACCGACTCAACGACGAATAATTCATACAAATTGTTTCACTAAAACGTACAAAAATCATGGCAATTAAAATTTCGAAAGTAAACGCCGAGCGTCTGAAGAAACTCGGTATTTCCGCCAAAACCGAAGAAGAGGCAAAGAAGATCCTGCTCGACCGTCTCGAGAAGGCTGGAATCCCCGGCATGGACGAGGAGACCATCGACAACCTGATCGACATCGTCGGTTCGTTCGCCGAACTCGAAGGCGAAGCCGAGGAGGAAGCCGCTCCGGCTGATCCTACGCCCGCTGAAGCGCAGGCTGACGAACTGGCTGAGGAGGCCGCCGAAGAGGAGGCTGAAGCCGCCGCTGAGGAAGACCCCGAACCGGAGGCTGAACCTGAAGAGGAGCCTACCGAGGAGGAAGCCGCTCCGGCTCCCAAGCCCAAGAAGGCCGCGCCGAAGAAGGCCGCTCCGGCCAAGAAGGCTGAAAAGGCCGCCGAGGACAAACCCGCCAAGGAGTCCAAGAAAAAGCCGTCCAAGCGTAACGAGAAGGGCACGCGTCTGAAGCCCCAGACCAACCCCGACGATCTCGAAATGCTCCGCAAGGCGCTGTCCAAGTTCTTCCCTGAGAAGGAGTTCCAGTACGTAACGGTGTCGCAGGGTATCTCGATCAAGTTCGGCGGCGCAAACTCGCACCCCGTGGCTATCATGTTCGAGAACGTGTACGCCAAGGAAGGCGAACTCGCTACGACCAACGTCGTCCTGAACACGTTCCGCAGTCAGGCATCGCAGGACAAACTGGCCGACGACGGCGTGGACTTTGTTCCTACGTGGAACAACCTGCCGTGGTTGAAGGGTATTTCGTGGAGCGACGCCATGGAGATCGTCAAGACCTACCTCCCCGACATCAAGTCCGCCGTATCGACCGCCGATACGCGCCTTGGCAAGAACCGCGAGAAGATGGAGGCCGATCTGAAGGCTACCGGCAAGAAGGCCGCTCCCGCTCCCAAGAAGGAAGCCCCCAAGGCCGCGCCTGCTGAGGACCCCAAGGCTAAGGCCCGCGCCGCTCTGGCTAAAGCCGCTGCCGCGAAGAAGGCCAAGGCAGCCAAGAAATAAACGCACCTCATGTCTTAAAAATTGCGTACCCCGGTCGTCATGGCCGGGGTTTTTCGTAAACCTCGCGCCAGCGTTATTAAGCCCAGATAAAACCGTATTACGATATGAAGCAAGAAACCATTTCTCAGGCCGAAAAGGGCGTCAGCCGTTTCGACTTTAATATTAAACGCCGGGTTGCGTTTACGGACCGCCGAGGGTCGTTTGCGGAGGTGTACCCGTTCATCAACCAGATGATGATGGACCTCCCGTTACGCGATTCACGCGCTGGTAAGGTACGCGAACTGCTCGACGTCAAGACCATCATCAACAACCCGTACCGGCGGTGCGTCGGCGGGTACGGCCGCAACATCAATATCTTCTTCTTGCTGGCTGAGGCCATGTGGATTGCTACGGGCCGCAAGGACTTGGAGTTCCTGAAGATTTTCAACAGCCGGATGAGCGACTTCTCGGACGACGGCGTAACGTTCCATGCTCCCTACGGTTGGCGGTTGCGTCACTGGGGTATTCCGTCTGAAGGTATGTCGCAGGACCCCGGTCTGGATCAGGTCAAGGAAGCCGTCCGGTTGCTGGCCGCCGATCCTGAAACGCGGCAGGTGGTGATGTCGATTTGGAACCCCAAGTTTGACCTCGGCGTGAAGTCGAAGGACTTGCCGTGTAACGATATGGTGATGCTGAAACTGCGCGGTGGCAAACTCGTCACCACCGTCCAGAACCGCTCGAACGACCTTCACTGGGGGTTGCCCACGAACATCTTCCAGTTCTCGTTCCTGACGGAGGTAATGGCCCTTTGTTTGGGCGTGGAGTTAGGCGTCCAGACCCATAACTCACAGTCGCTTCACGTCTACGAATGGAACAAAACGGCTCAGCAGATGAGCGAACTCTTCGTGTCTCACGCTACGCGCCGCAGTTTGTATTACGAAGGCGCAGTATCGTACATGATGGACTTTAATTTTGAGTCCGAAGTGCCGGTAAACCGCCTTTGTGAAATAACGGCTTTCATGGAGGAAATGATCGGCCGCTTGTTGGTTCGTAACGTCGACGGCGGTGATCCTGACGATGAAGCCGGGTACGAGCAGTACGTGAGCGAGAAATCGACCTACTTTTGGGCCGTTTACCAGATGCTGAAACTGTACGTGTTCTACAAGCGTAACCGCGGGGCCTGCTTGCCTGAGGACTTGGACCAGTTGTTGAATAATTGCAGCGAGATGCTGACGTTTATCAACAACGCTTGCGAAGTTGATAAGAACTGGGACTACATGATGCTGGCGCGCAACTTCTTTGCGGCAAGGTTATCTAACGCAGAACCGTGCAAAATCCTGTAATATGACCGAATCACTACGTCGCTGGGCAGAGGATAACTATTTGGCTATCGAAGAGAAGCGCGACGACGAACTGAATATAATCGCTATCGAGGGTGTGGGGGACTTCTTGTACCTCCACCCCGACGATAAGGGTAAGATCATCGACGAACGGTTCTCGTTCGCGGTGACGGCCGACGAATTCGACGCGCTGTACGACGGCGTGGTGAAATACATCCTGTTCGAGTTTGGCGGCAAGTTCTACTACTCGAACATCAAGAAGGATCACCTACGGCTGGACAAGACCGTGGTATTCCGCCCGGAGTTCCGCGACTTCAAGTACCTCGGCACCAGTACGGCCGAAGAGTTGGTTCCGTTCGTACACTTGGGGGTTCACAGCGAGTACGAGTTCCTGAACGGTTCGTCTAACTGCGACGAGTGGGCCGCTAAAGCCAAGTTCAACTGTATGACGGCGCTCGGCATATGTGACCGCAATACGCTGGCTGGAACGCTCGCCTTTCAGACCGCCTGTTTAGGTAAGGGGCTGAAGCCTATAATCGGCGAGACCGTCACGGTGGCGTGTAACTACGACCCCGCGGTGGACGTTCAGGAAACGTTCGCCCTGAAACTATATGCCGCTAACGCCGCTGGGTGGCGTAACCTGCTGCTGGTGAATAAGGCTATCAACGTCGATTATCAGGGGTTCATCCCTGCGGAGGAACTGTATAAGTTAGGCCGCGGGCTGGTATGTGTCATACCACCCGACAGCGAACTCAACTACTTCAAGGGCGACGTCGAACGGTGTAAACGGTTGTTGAAAGCCTATCACGCGGCCTTCGAAAGCGTCTATTACCAGATCGACACCGTGGAGTTCGCCTCCGAAAGCCTTTTTCGCGACCACTTGGAAAGCCTCGATACCTACGTGTGCCGCTGCCGTACCATAAAACTGTACCGTGATACGCCGCCGCTCGTCATCAACGACTCGTACTACCTCGACGCCGAAGAGGCTCCGTTGAAGTCGCTGTTGAATAAGGTAGCAGGCGTGGTAAACGCCGAAAGTGCGACGCAGTACTTTAAAAACTCAAAAGAGACGATTTTAGCCTACGAAGAGTGGATGGACGGAGCCGCGCCCCTCTACGAAAAGATAATTGATGGCATGGCTAATTCCACGACGTTGACGGAGAGTATTGACTTTAAGATACCCACCGGTATACGTCACCTGCCGAAATACGAGTTTGTTAAAACTACGGTCGAAGACGCCTTTTTCGAGAAACTGGAAGCGGGCGTACAGGAGCGGTTGGTGGGCAAGGTTGACAACCTCGATCAGTACCTCAACGAGTTGGAAAAGGAATGCGCCATTATCGTCCCTAACGGCTTGTGTGACTACTTTATGATACTTTGGGACATCATGCATTGGTGCCGCGAGCAGGGTATCATGACCGGGTCGGGCCGTGGTTCGGTGTGTGGTTCGCTGATTGCGTACTGCCTGTACATAACGGACGTTGACCCGTTGAAATACAACCTCATGTTTGAGCGATTTTTGAACCAATCCCGCGTTACCGTTCCTAAGTATTGGGATTTGGAAATAGAGGGATATGGTAAATTTAGATTACCTGAAAATGTCAAGATTCCTCTTCGAAACGGTAAAGAAATAGACATAGACTGTGATTTATCAAATATAGACCTGGACATAGATATTGATAAATTACGGACTTTATGCAAGGTATAATTTACAAAACTACGAACCTCGTTAACGGTAAGATTTACATCGGCCAACACCACTGCAAAACAGACGAGTTTGATGGGTATTTGGGTAGCGGCGTATCCTTGACGAATGCTGTTAGGTATTACGGCCCTGAGAATTTCAAACGTGAAACGCTCCGCGTGTGTGATACCCAGCTACAACTCGACGCTTGGGAGATGCTTTACATCAAGAAGCTACGTTCTACTGAAAAGGGTATAGGATATAACATCCTACCGGGTACGGCTAACCAGTTTGGAAGCGGTTCGCCGATGTTGATTCCAGAGGTCGCTGTTAAGGTTTCAAGGTCGCTTAAAAAGACGTTCAAGAATCGTCCAGAGTTAATGAAGCGAATTCACCAAAAACGCCAAATTACTTTGGACAATACTGACTACAAGGAAAGAATTTCGAAGTCCTTGAAAGGCAGATATGTAGGCGAAAAGAATCCAAACTACGGCAACCGATGGACAGCCGAACAAAAAGCGAACTTGTCGGCTAAAATGAGAGGTCGTTATAATGGTGAAAATAACCCTAACTGGAATAACCGTTGGCCCGAGGAACGGCGCAGGGATTTTGGTAAGAAAATACGCGATAGATACGAGCACGGGTACACGAATCCCATGCAAGGCAAAGTTAGGATAACTAACGGCGAAATAAACACTACTATCCCAAAGGGCGCTCCGCTCCCTGATGGATTTTGGTATGGCATGAAACCAAGAAAGAAATGAAAATTCTAAAGATAGAAAAGGTTGAAATTGCCCGTCAGGACAGCATGCCGGACGTGGATTGCGACTTCCCGGTGGCGTTCCGTGATACGGTCAAGGAATACATGGCTCGCCGTTACGGCGTCAATCACGTATGCTCCGTTGGTACGTACACCCGCATGAAACTCAAGACATGTTTGAAGGATTTCGGCAAGGTCATGGGCGTACCGTTCGCGGTGATGAATAAACTCACCAAGGATATCGACGACCAAATCGAGTACACATGGGGCGACTTGTTTAACTACGCAGCTACGTCGCGTGAATTGTTCCGTTTTGTGCAGGATCATCCCGAGTTGGTCCATATGACGAAATACGCCCTTACGCAGTGCAAAACGTCGTCAATTCACCCCTCAGCGGTTATTATCGTACCGCAGGAGGACGAGGATGGAAACCCGATCGATTTGTTCGGGTGGATGCCTATGAAGAAGATGGGCGACGTGCTTGTATCAGAGTGGGAGGGAAAGTATGTTGACAAGTCCGGCTTCCTGAAGGAAGATATTCTGGGGCTTAACCAGCTGGATAAGTTCTCATCTATCATCAAACTTATCGCCAAGAACCGCCGGGAGCAAATCGACGTCAACACCATTCCGTTCAATGACGAAGAGGTGTACCGCTATTTCCAGCGTGGGTGGTGCGAGGACGTGTTCCAGTTTGGTGCTATGGGGCTGATGAACTACTGCCGCGAGGCTAAACCTCAAAGCCTGGACGACCTAATCGCTATGACGGCGCTGTTCCGTCCCGGCCCTATGGATGTGAAGGCGCACGAAACGTTCGTTGATATCAAGAACGGTACCAGGAAGCCTAAGTTCGACCCCGGTATGGAGGAAATCACGCGCGACACCTATTCGCTTTATACCTATCAGGAGCAGATAATGAAAGCGATGGTTGTCGGAGGATTAACCCCCGTTGAGTCAGATGAATGTCGTACTTACATCAAGAAGAAAAACCACGAAGCGCTGGCCCAGTTTAAGGGAAAGTTCGTAAATGGATATTCGGCGTTGATAGAATCACGAGGCGTTGAATCTAAACGCGCCGCGGCCCAGGCTTCTGAGGTTTGGGACAAGATGCTGGCATTTGCTTCGTACGGCTTCAATAAGTCGCACGCCGTGGCCTATACCATGATGTCGTACTGGTCGCAGTGGTTTAAGGTGAACTACCCGTTGGAGTTTTGGACGACGTCACTTCAGTACGCTTCTAAAGAGGCTGATATTCCGTATCGGCTTGTCGAAATGAAGAAGACGGGTGTCGATATTGAGGTGCGTCCACCGGATATCAATTTCTCGGGCGAAACCTTCACTTGTGACCCTACCACGAACCGTATCTTCTTCTCGCTGGGGAAAGTTAAGGGCGTTGGTGAACGCGCGCTTTCGCTACTGAAAGCCATGAAGGAGGAGCACGGCGAAGTGTTCTCGTTTGAGGACTTCATAACCTCCGCGCCAAAGGGAGTGAACCGTACTGTGGTATTGCGGTTGATTATGGCTGGAGCGTTCGACTTGGTGGAGGATATACGCAACCCGCGCCAGCGCTTGGACATCGTCAAGCAGTATCTCGACCGCCGCAGCGAACCGCTACCCGAAGAATTCACTTCGCCCGATGCCCATACCAACGCTTGGTGGGTCTTCAAACAGCGTGAATTAACCGGGTACGGAGAAGTAGACTACGAGCGTATGATGAACGAATATGGGCTCGGAAAACGAATGGTCCGGCTGTACGTTACTGCTGCTGAATTTGAACGCAAGCGCGAAGGTGACGAAGTATGTATCGTGGGCCGCGTGAACAACGTATTCGAACGCCAAACCAAGCGCGGCGAGGCATACGGCGTTCTTCAAGTTGAGGTGAACGACCTTATCATTCAGGTTACGTTGTGGTCCGACTTCTGGCTTCATCAGCCGGAAAACGAGAGTACGTTGCTGAACCGAATAGTTGCCGTTTGCGGGCGTGTAAACTATTTTGCTGGTAAGAAGACCATCCAGTCTTCACAGTCTACAAGGTTAGAGATACTACAATAGTAAAACAAAATCGTATGGAAAACAAAGGGGATTTAGTCAAACTATTCAACCGTGATTATTTGGCGCGGTTGGATAACATTAAGCAGTGGCTGGAGTACGACCGCCACCAGCAGGAAAGCGTTTCACAACATTCGTACAAGGTGTCGGTCTTCGCGATGAGTATCATGGACTATTTCTGGCCCGTGGGGACTGAAAACGCCGAGGTGTTGAGGTTCAAATACCAGACGTTGAAGATGGCCCTGATGCACGACTTCGATGAAGCCATATTGCGCCGTGACATCACTCACGAAGTCAAATACAACGCCTACAACGGTTTCGAAGTGCGGAACGTATTGGACAGGTTCGTCGAACATCAGTTGTACGAGGAATTCGGCGAAGAATCGGATGTTGTAAAAACGCTTTCTAAAGATTGGGAGCATTACGACGTCGCTCACGCCATCGTGAAAGTAGCTGACTGGATGGCGTTGTTGTATTTTCTGAACCGCGAACTGGCTATCGGCAACCGCTCGTGGCCTTTGAACCTACTGCCCTATTGCAAGGACAATTACCGAAAAGCAATTTCAACGTTACAGGATACGTGCGTGGTTTTGGGTGTGTGTGACACGCCGCATCCGCTGTATGTAGCTTGTAACGACATCAGCGATCTTAAACTTAATATTGTCTAACATGAATCAATCCAAAAAAGAAGCGTTCATCAACGCTCTGTCGGTTGACTTCGCGCGTATCTGCGACGCCGAGCCGGAAGCCGCCCAAGCCGTACTGATGGTGGTAAACCATATCGCCGGAACGTATGCCGATAAGTACGCCGACGGCGAGAAGGTCATCGACACCAAGAAGATGCTGTACGGCGAAGAACACGGCGCAGCCATCAACGTCTATCAGGTAACACGCTATCTCCAGCGGTACATCACCCGCGGCCACAAGAAGAGCCGTTTGGTCCGCGACTTGGAGAAGGCCGTCCACTACCTCGTCATCGAAATCACGCGCCGTGTACGTTCCGGCGATGTCACTCAAGAAGAACCCAAGGAATGAAACGGAAACTGCTGATCGGAAAGAACGTCTATGAGATCGAATTTCAAGAATTCGAGGAAGAAATCGACGTTGACGACCTGATGACCATTCATTACGATAATCTGGTCGGTGAAGTCATTACCTTCCCGGTTATCGTGAATCGGTTAGGACTGCTGCTGGCCGACGCCGAACGTTCGTTGGCTGAAACGAAACTCACGTGTGAAATCATGGAGGCCAAAATCCGCGAGGAGGTACGAATTGAACTCAACATGGAGGAAGGCCGCCGGAAGGCCGTCACCATCGACGAGGTGAACACCACGCTCTACCAGAACCCGCTGTACAAGGCCAACAAGATCAAACTTTTCGAGGCCCAGAAAACGCGCGATTATGTAGCGTCGCTGCTGTTTTCGGCCAAGGACAAGTCGGCTAAACTCGATAAGTTGTCGCTGTCGATTCCCGCTGGCGACATCGAAGAGCACCTGCTTCAAGCCAAGGCCAATTCCGTGGCGAAGGTTCGTAAACGCCGCCAACTGATTCCCGACGCGGACGATATGTAACAAAGTTTATATTAACACCTTAACAAAATTAAAGTATTATGGCAAATGACCTGCGGAGCCGCCTCAAAGCGACTCCCATTAAAAAACTCAAAGCCCGCATCGACGAAGACAACTCGATGCTCAACAACGGCAACGCGGAGTTCCTGTCGTTGGAGGACGGCAAACTGATGAAGATTCGTGTGTTCCCGGCTCACCCCGACCACGACAACTTCTACGTTCCGCGCAAGTGCTACTGGCTCCCGTTCACTACCGACTCTGGCGACGAGCGCCGCGGTACGGTACTGGATTCGATCTTCCACGGCAAGACCGCTATGGACATCGTTCAGGAGTACGTGGCCTACGTGAAGACCCACGGGTCGGAAACCGCCGTGGCAGCCGTTACGGCCCAGCGCGATGGCCTGCTGCCTTCACTTTCGTGGCTGTGCTACGCTGCTGAAGTCAAAGACGACGAGATGGAACCCAAACTGTGGGAGTTCAAGAAGTCGGTCCGCGACGCCATGAACCGTCTGGCCATCACCGAGGAGGAAGACGAACCCATCGAGACCGATCCGTTCACCGACCCGGACGAGGGTCTGCCGCTGTTCGTCAAGTACATCAAGAACCCCAACAAGAAGAAGGGCGAGAACTACTACGACGTTTCGCTCGGCAAGAAGCCCAAAGCGTGCCCGCTGACCGACGAGGCTATCGAGAAATTCATGAAACTCAAGCCCGTCGAGGAGGTCGCCGGAACGTACACACTGGAGATGTTCGAACGCGCGCTGGAAGGCCTCCAGAATTTCGACGAGCAGCACGGTATCGACATCTTCGGCGACGACGAGTGGCTGGAAATCGTGGAGAAGGTCCGCGCCCAGTACGCCGACTCTGACGACGAACCCAAGAAGAAAGTCACCAAGAAGGCTTCCAAGCGTCGCGACGATGACGACGAGGATGACGTTCCGCCTGTTCGCACGAAGAAGAACCGCCCCGGCGTCCGAATCCCCGAACCTGAGGAAGAGCCTGAAGAGGAGGCCCCGGCTCCCGAACCGGACGACGAACCTGAACCCGAAGCCGGCAACGACGACGGCCTCGACGACATGGACCGCGCCGAACTCAAAGCCTTCATTCGTGACAACGATCTGGGTGACGCGGTGAAGGTCTACAAGACTACCACCGACGACCAGATTCGCGCGGCTATCCGCGAGGCGCTGGGTCTGGACGGCGGCGAAGAGGAGGAAGAGGCCCCGGCTCCGGAACCTGAGGAGGAAGACGACGCTCCGGCACCCGCCGCTTCCGGCGCAGCCCGTTCGCTGGCGGCTATCCGGGCCAAACTCGGCAAGAAATAATCCCCCGTATTACGTTTCCCGCGGCTGGCTGGCTTCCGAGTTGGCCAGCCGTTTTTAACTATTCACATTATGTCGAAAATTTCAAACGTATTGAGCAAACTCACCGCCCGCTTCAATTCCGACGACGTCATTACCTTCAAGAAGAAGGACGGCTTCGCCGAGGTGAAGTCGTGGGCGCATACCGGTAGTCCGGAGTTGAACTGGAACCTGCGGACCTACGGCTTGCCGACGGGTATCATCGAGATCGCCGGGCGCAGCCGCAGCGGTAAGACCACTGAAGGGTTGGAGGCGATGAAATACTTTCTGGACGAGAACCCCGAAACGGGGTTGGCGTGTATTCTTTCGTCCGAAAACCGCGACAATAAGGACTACGCCATCCAGTTAGGTGTTGACATTTCTCGTGTAGCAATCGTCAAGATTCACTACGTCGAGCAGATGTTCGTACGCGTGAGCAAGTTCGTGAAGGACGCACACGCCTTGTTCGAAGAAGCGGGGATCAAGGAAAAGCCGAAGTTCTTCTTCCTTTGGGACTCGCTCGGCGCCACGCTTTCCAAGGCTGAGTACGACGCCCTTCGCGCCAACGTCGAGAATATGGACAAGGCCGCGGCTAAAGGCGAAGAACTCGAAAAACTCCAAGAGCCGAAGATGATGGCGTTCGCTAAGTCGGCCAAGATGTTCGCCAAGGGGTTGGTCGGGCTTTGCTACACCAACGTGATCCACTTCGTGATCCTCAACCACCAGTACGAGCAGAACGTCATGGGCGTTACGTCGCGCAAAAGTACTGGTGGAGAGTGGGTTGAGTTACTTCCGACAATGCGCCTTCAAATGCGCGTGACCGAGATGAAGAAGATCGACGACGTGGAGGTGGCTCAAATCTCTGAAGTAAAGGTCATCAAGAACGACTTCGGTTCGCGCCAAAAGACCTACATCCGTATCTTACTGGGGTACGGCATCATCCTTTCCGAGGAGGACATCGACTACGCCGTTGAGCGCGGTATCATCCAGAAGCCGTCAAAAACCGTGTACACAGCCCTGAACGGTAAGTTGCGTTGGAAGTCGGACCGCGAACTCTACCAACTGTACTACGACCAGAACCCGTTGCTGGATACACTCGGCAAGGTCATCACCGCTTCGCGTCACAGGGACCTCCGTGAGTGGCGCAAGAAGATGATGGAGGAAGCCGAGGTTGTTGAAGAGTAGCCACCGCCAGCGTTTATTACTGCAAACTGATCTTTTATGAAGCGAAAATCGTACAAAAGCCCCGTGGCCATCTTGGGTTTCGACCCCCACTTGTCGAAGGACAACGTGGCGGTGGTCCGGGACTTATTCACCCAGACGTTTGCGCTGGCTGAAGAAATAGGTTGTAAGATTGTGATTCTGGGCGGTGACGTATTCACGTCCCGCTCGGCACAACCTTTGGAAGTCCTCGACACGTGGCGCGAAATCACCGAAGACGCCGAAGCGCGCGGACTGGAAGTGGTGGCCATCCCCGGCAACCACGACAAGACCGACCCTAACTCCGACCGCAGCTACCTCAGCGTGTGCCCCGGCGCAGCTACTATCGTAAGTCAGGCGTCGGAGTTCTACTGGGACGGCGTGTCGTTCGTGCTGATACCCTACTACGGTGACGCCAAATGGCTGGAGGAGAAACTGGCCGTTGATAACGGCTTGGAAGCCGAAGCCCGGCGCAACGGTAAGGAGCAGTTCCCGCGGTTCATGATCACGCACGTGGCCGTGGAGGGCGTTCGTAATAACGACGGCACGCAGGTTGAAAGCGACATCCGCCCGGATATGTTCCGTAACTACGACGCGGTGTTCGTGGGTCACTACCACAACGCCTCGGACGTGGGTGAAAAGGTTCACTACCTCGGTTCGATGTGCCAGAACAACTTTGGCGAAACGGCCGACGACAAGGGCGTTACTATCGTCTACGACGACGGTACGTGGGAGCACCACCCGCTGCGCTTCCCGCGGTATATCCGTGAAAGCGTCTCAGCGACCGATACAGCGACTTTACGGAACCTGATGGATAAGTACTCCGGCGAAACGTTTGATCGCGTCAGAATCGTCGTAACTGGCTCTAAAGCCGATTGCGAAAAACTGAACGCCTCGGAGTTCTCGGCCGCGGGCATTGAAATCAAGTTTCAGGCTGATGAAACTGCCGCGGCGATGGCTACGGCTTCCGACCCGGAGAAGATCGTCACGTTCCGTAAATCTACCATCGTTAAGAACTTCATGGAGTTCTGCAAAGAACGTGAAATACGCGGCGAACGCATGAAGGAAGGTTTGGCCATGCTTAAAGAATTGTGATATGTGGTATCCTGTAAAAATAGAATTTGGCGGCTTGTTCGCGTTTCGCGACCGGGCTGAGGTAGCGTTCAAGCGCGGTGAGTGTACGGTGATCTTTGGCGATAACCGCACGGACCGCGGGTCGTTGAACAACGGGTCGGGGAAATCGACGCTGTTCGAGGCAATATCGTTGGCGTTGACTGGCGACCTGTTACCGCGCGATACCCCTATCACGCGCGATAAGGCTATCAACCGTGAACGCGATGAAGCGTGGGTGACTATGTCCTTGGCGAACGACGTCCTTCACCAGACTATGGAGATTCAACGCCGCTTCTACCGTAAGCGCAGCGCCAAGGCTACGTTGTTCGAAAACGACCGCGAGAACACGCAGTTGACGTCGGTGGCCGAGGTTGATAAGCGCGTGTTGGAGTTGCTGGGGTTGAGCCGTGAGGACCTACTCCGCTACTACATCATCAGCCAAGACCGTCAGTACAACTTTCTGACCGCCCCCGATACTACCAAGAAGGAAATCCTCAACCGTATCACCAACGCCGATATGCTCCAGCCCGTGCTCGACGCCATCAAAGCCGATCACAAGGCCGCTGACGAGCGCGTGGCCGAGTACGAGACCAAGATTCTGACGCTGGACACCCGGCGTGAAACCCTCGAAGAGAACCTTCGCGAGTTGAAGGCCAACAACACCGCTGAGGCCAACATCGCTGGATTAGTCGGCCTCTTAGAAGGGTACATCAACGATTCGTTGGCTCTCGACAAAGAAGCCAAAGAAATACGAAAAGAATTCGAAGCCGAAAAGGCCAAGCGCTCTGACTTCGAACAACGGTTGGAAGCCGCGCCGAACTTTGAGGAAGATATCAACGCCGCTGAGGCTAAGATCACGTCCCTCAAGACCGAACGTAAGAAGAACCGCCGCGCCGCTGCTGACTTGGAGTTGGCGCTGGAAGGGGCGATTGAATGCCCCAAGTGCGGCGAGCAGTTCCTCCCTAACAGCGAACTGAACCTCACCCCCGCTCAAATACGCCGGATCATCGACCAGCGTGAGCGTGACGATATAAAGTTCGTGACGGATATTCAACAGGCCGAGAAAGCGTTGGAGGAACTCGAAGCCAAGCAGCGTGACTACGAGCAGTTGGCTTCGGAACTCACGCGGGTGAAGCGTTCCATGGTAGCTATCCGTGAGCGTGCCGAACGGTTGAAGCGTCAAATGGATGAGATCGATCGCCGTAAGGCTGATCTCGAAAAGCGCATCGAGGACGCAAAACGCGCCGTTGATAACGACGCTTCGGTAAAGACGGCCGAGGCTAAGATCAAAGCCGTTAAAGCCGAAATCAAGACCGCCAAGGCCGAACTGGCCGACTTCCGGTATTTGGCCGAGTCGATGGCGTTCTGGGACTTCCACATGGGCAAGAACGGGTTCACTACGTATCTCGCTAACAAAGCGTTGAAAGTATTGGAGGGCGTGACGAATATCTATCTGGAAAAGTTCGGCATGGATGTAACGGTTCTGATTAACGGCTTTACCATGACCAAGGACGGTAACGTGCGTGATAAGATTGACGTGTACATCCAGTCAGACGGCCTGAACGCCGACGTGTACGGTATTCATTCCGGCGCTGAGCGCGGGCGTGTAGCGTTGGCGTCGCTGATAGGGTTGAATCGGTTGATTAATATGGCTACCGATGGCCGCGGGTTGGACATGATACTGCTGGATGAAGCGTTCCACGGCATCGACTCCCTGGGTCAGGAACACATCATCCGGACGCTCGAAAATGTGGGCATAACGTCGATGATGATTACGCAGAACGTATCACCCGACTTCGCCGCGAAGAATAAACTCATAGTCAGGAAGATAGATAAGGTTTCAAGGTACGATTGATTACAACGTTATTATCTTATAGTTTCAAATAAGATATAACGATGAAATCATCCGTAACAACCTACTACAAGGACCGATTAATTATCGGCATAGACCCCGGCGCGGCAGGCGGTATAGGGGTCTACTCCCTCGACAAAGGTCAGCTGGTGGCGGCAATAAAGATGCCCGAAACACCAACTGACCTTTTGGCGTTCCTGAAACTCCATTCACTCAACTCGAAATGCTATTTGGAGAAGGTTGGAGGCATACCGGGTAACGGGGCCAACGCGATGTTCAATTTCGGCCGCGGCTACGGTCATTTGGAGATGGCGCTGTTGGCGTGTCGTATTCCGACCGAGACCGTAACACCTCAGAAATGGCAGAAGGAATTCCAACTCGGCGTTCGTGGTAAGATGACCAAGGTCGAGTGGAAAAACAAACTCAAAGCCAAGGCCCAGCAGCTATTTCCGCAATTCAACGTAACTTTGGCCATTTGCGACGCGATGCTGATTGCGTTGTACGGTAGCCGCCAATAATACTGCCCTATGGAATTTGTGTGTAAAAACCCCGAATGTTCGCGCTACGAAAAGCGTGACTACTATTCTTCCGTGAGCGTGGTACTACGCAACGGCGAACCCTTCTGTAAGCAATCGCCGTGCCCGGCCTGCGGTCAAATACGTGAAGAGATCAAGAAGGAAACGCCCACCGACCTGAAAGGTGTGTATTTTGGACGCTTCCGAGCCATGTCCAAGGAGCAAAAGCAGGAGTCGCTAAAACGGCGCTCGCACGAGCACTTCAAGAAGCAAATCGCTCCGGAACGTCGCGCCAAACTGGCAGCCGTTCGCGCCGAAGCCAAGTCGATGTTGAAAAAGTAGTGTGTTATGCGAAGAACGGTCGAGGGTCAAATGTTTCACCAGCTATTCAAATACCGAATCGGGCTGGTGAATAAGTACATTCTAATCATCCGCCATTGTGACGACCCACGCCGCGTGGCTGCGTATCGCAACTTGGTGTTCCGGATGATGGGGCATATCGTACTGAAGAATATCACTAACTACATCAACCTGCTCAACGGCTCAAACGCGCCTGAAATACCTTCGCGCGATGAAGCCATTGTCGATTGCTACGCGATGTTTGATAAATGCTTGGAGAAATTCACTATCCTTCCGGGAGCGAACTTCTACTTCTATTTCAATAAGTCCATCGCCCGCAATTTCTACACCCTTTATAAGAAGAACCTCAAAGCGCGTCATGGCGATATATCGGAAGCCGTTGAATCGTCGCACCCGGATATGCGGACCCCCGGCCACGTCAACGACATGGAGATCACGTTCGACACGTTTGGCTTCACAGCCTTGGAACGGCGTATCGTTATGTCGCGCTTGGCTGGCCAACGAAAGTCCGAGTTCTTGGCCGACAACCCCGACGTGACTGAGAACCTCTACAGCCGCGCGTTGGTACGGATGAAAAAACTATTAGAAAACGTCAAAAAAGAGTATCACAATGGAAAGAAAGATTGAAACCATCACCACCATCTTGGAAAGCGGTTTTGCCGTTTTGGAGGTTTGGATGTACACGGGCGAACCGCTTGTGTTCTTGGTGAATAAGTTTACGCCATCGGTTGAGTCCAACGTGGCGTCGATCGACTACTGCGAAGTGTCGGGCTACGACATTACAGCGTTTATACGCTTAGAGTCGGTGGAGATGAACCGGGGTAAGGCAGCCGTGCTGTCGAAACTGGAAGCCATCGTACAGAATCAGAAAGCGCTGAATTTCCAGTTTCACAAAAGCGTCAAATGGATTTACTGGACATCGACTCGCGGTTAACCCAGTACCCAAAATCGTAAAACAAGATCGTCATGGCCTTCGAGCCTTCCGTTTATCAACAAGCCATATACAATGAGGTAGCCACTACCGACCACAATATCAACGTCAACGCCGTGGCCGGTAGTGGTAAGACCACCACGCTGCTGGGGTGCTTGGAGCGCATTCCCCGTGGGAAATCGATCATCTTCATGGCTTTTAACAACTCCATAGTGAAGGAGTTGCAAGCCCGTAACACGCGCCCTAACGTCGATATCATGACGCTTCATTCATACGGGTGGCGGTTGTTACTACGCCGATACGGCAACACCGCCAAGATGAACCCTAATAAGTCCATTGCCAAGTTGGAAGTGGTGTTGAAACGCCATTCTAACGACGAAGAGGTTCAGGAATTGTTGTTAAGGCGCAAAAAGGGCTATTTGATCTATTTAATTCCGAAGATAGTAGACCTGATGCGCACGGCACTTTGCCGTCCTGAAATCGGCGAAATTGAGTCGTTGTGTGACTATCACGACATCGACTGCGGCCTGCTGGAAAAGCAGTTGGCCTTGGAGACCTTTCTGTTGAGCGTCAACGACCACACCCAGTTTGACTTTACCGACATGTTGTATATTCCCGTGACGGACCCCACGTTGCGGTTCCGTAAGTATGAGGTGGTGCTGGTCGATGAAAGCCAAGATATGAGCCTTCTCCAGCACGAACTCATAAAGCGCGTACTGGATCGCCGTTCACGGTTAATCACCGTTGGCGACCCGCGTCAGGCGATATACGGCTTCGCCGGAGCGGACGCTAACAGCTACGCCCGGTTGGCTGAATTAAACGGCAGTAGCGTCGAAATGCCGCTTTCGGTGTGTTACCGTTGTGGACGGCGCATCGTTGAAGAAGCCGAAAAGATTGTCCCCTACATACGCCCCTACGAACGCGCTCATGAAGGTGAGGTCGTACTCGGTTCGCTGAACGACATTGAGGACGGCGATTGGATAATATGCCGTAACCTACGACCGTTGGTAGAGGTGTACCTTTGGCTGTTGAAAAACAAGATCAAATCGCGTGTTCGAGGTAAGGACATTGGCCACAGCCTTATCGACCTAATCAACAAGACCGGAGCGCGTACCATCGACCAGTTGGAAAAACTTCTTTGGAAGGAAGCCGATAAACTGGAACAGAAATTGCGTGCTAAAGGTTGGAAAAACCCTAACGCATCACCCAAGATGGACGAACTCTACGAGAAGATCGAAGTGATACGCGCCTTGGCCGTTGAAGCCGATACGGTGATGGAATTACGTGAAACAATCGAGGGAATTTTTACCGACGACTTGGAAGGTATACTGCTGATGACCATCCACAAATCGAAAGGCTTGGAAAACGACAACGTGTTCTTCTTGGCGCCAGAGTTGATCCCCTCACGCTGGGCTACTCAACCGTGGCAGCAAGAGCAAGAACTCAACCTCAAATACGTGGCCATCACCCGCGCTAAGAACTCATTAATATACGTACCATTAAATCAATCGACCCATGACACCAGCCAACCCTTCCGAGGACGATATCCAGTCCAAGGCTTACGACGACGAACTCAATAAGGCTGAAGACCGCATTGAGGATCACGACGACGAATCCATCGAGCGTCGCCGTCCCGCACGCCAACAACGCGGCGTTCCGTCACCGCGTGAAATCGCCAACGTTATCAAGAAGTGATTACAAAAACACTACAATGAAGACTCTTTATTACCTTTTGAAGCGAACCAACGACTCCGGTAAGCCCTCCTATCACCAGTGGTTGCGGTCGGGGTTGATTGGCCGTGGCCGTGGCTTCTCCGAAACGGCCGACCCGGACTTTGCGTTCCGGACTCAGGACCCCATTGAAATGGTAGTCCACTACGATTATCTGAAGAACGTCCTCCATTCGCCCTACGAGTGGGAGGTGGTGGCCTATATGATGCCTACGGCGCAGCGTTCGTGGGCTGACCAGCGCCAAGTTTCCCAGTACGAAAACGTGTTGCCGGCGCGTGAAAGTATCACGGCTTGGCGTGAACGTATTGGCACGGCCAGCCGTCAAAACGAGTATCACCACAAATTCAAAGAACTTTCGGAAAACTACCAATAGCATGAGTCACATAGATCGTATTCAGAAATTCAGCGGTATGTGGTACTACCGCGGTGAGCAAACCAAGGCGTTCACCATCGTTGGCCAAGCCTGCGTGTGTAAGTCTTTTGGTGAAGACGAAGAAGGAGAGGCGGCGTTGATGATCGTGTACGAAGGCAAGGAGAAATGCTACCCTGACATCATCACCCGTGAGCAGTTCCGCGCCGCTCCGGTACACCCGGAATACCTTTTCGAAGGTGACTTGGTATACGAAGAGTACTGCGGGAAGGTATTGGGCATTTTCCGCGTTTCGCTGCACGAAAGTGAAGATTACGTGCGGTTGGTTCGTATGGACCCCATATCAGGGACGGTAAACGCCCAAACCGAACCGTTCACGGCTCATCGTCGGATACGCCGTGATGAGGAAGAAGTGATGGTTCCCTCCGAACATCACCAAACCGGACATTCGGTATTCAGATACGCTTCACCGCGCAAGATTGAAGCCCTGTTCTACGAAGCCCGGCGCAACAACGTGAGGCTGCTCGCCCACAACATCAGCAACCTCATCTCCGAGAAATGCGCCTACGTCACCGATGAAGGCCAAAAAACTCTCATCGACCTCGAAGCCGACTTCAACCGTATCATCAACCGTCTCAACACCCTCACCGATGGCCAAGACAAGTAAAGCGCGGTTCTTCCGCGTTGGCGGTACGTACACCCACCCTACGGGCGTTCCTTTTCAGGTACTGAAGATACGCCCTAACGACAAGCAACTTGGCGTTCAGTTTATTGGCGCCGACGGATCGCGTTCTACGACGTCGATCGACTTGGTAAAACACAAGAAAATGCTCCAACGAGGAGAAATCGAAGAAATCTAATATCCATGGAATTTACACCCGAAAATATTGGCCAACTCCCCGACGACGGCGTGTTCGTGTTTGGCTCTAACACCGATGGCCAACACTGCGGCGGCGCGGCCTATACAGCGTTGATGCGTTTTGGCGCCGTCAACGGCAACCCCGAAGGTCCGCAGGGCCGCAGCTACGCCATCCCGACGATGGGATACTGGGATTCGTTTTCACACGGAACTACAGAAGTCCTGAGGTATAAAATACGTATACCGTTTGACGAGTTGGTAGCAGCGTGCGACCGCTTCCTCGTTTACGCCAGCCAACACCCCGAACTGCGGTTCTACGTGACCAAAATCGGTTGCGGAATTGCAGGTTGGAAGGTTGAAGAAGTAGCACGGGCGTTTGCCTTGGCCTTGGGGTCATTCTTGGTACCGCTGCCGGACAATATCGTTTGGCCGCAGGAGTTCTACGAAATACTGAAGGATTATGGCGTGGTTGATTAGGCAGGAATCAGGCGGCTACGTCTTGGCTGAACAGCACCCCATCGTCCAGAACGGCGCGTTGTACTTCAGCGAAAGCGACACCGTGGGCGTTACCCCCCAACAGGCAGCCATACTGCTTCACGGCTCAACGCTCAAACCGGGTGAGTGGGTAGCGTTGAAACCCTCAACGGCCCACTTCCTGAAACCGGGTTACTACGCCGCCAACGCCGACGGCACGTTACATTGGTTCGAACGCCGTCCGCAGCGTTACGAGGGCCAGTGGTACCACACCGACTGCCGCTCAGAAATAGTCACGCGTGAACGCTTGGAAGGGAACTTGGAGCGTGTACCTGAGCCCACCGACGCCGAACCTACGCGCTACGGCTCGCAACAGGCCCGCCACGCGTCGGTAGTAGGCACGGACGTACTTACGGCCCCGGCGTCGAAAGAACTCTTGGATCGGGGCATAAAGCCGCGAAAACAGCTGGGGTTCTTGTTGCGTCGCCGCCGGTATTCCGGTACGCTGTTGACGGCTCACCCGGCACGCGTGTTTGACGGTTTGAAAGACTACCGCTATCAGCCAGCGTTTACTTTGGAAGACGCTATGTGGGAACTGTTGAAATACGGGCGTATTCGCTTTGAGCGTATGAGCGACGAACGCGTGATGGTAACCATCGACCAGTCTAACAACCTGTTCATCGATCGTAATATCATCCAGTCGGTGTTTGGTGCGCTGTTGTACGCCAACGCGATGTTGGAAAAAGAATTGCCGTAATGGAAAAAGAATCTAAATACTACTACGTTGCCGAACCGGGCACGGCGACCTACGCCAAATTAGACGCCTTGGCGTGGAAACGCTTACACGCTTGGACTGCCGCACGGGCGTTTACACGTAAAGTTGGCGGAACCCGTTGGAACGGACTGCGAATGGTCTGGGCTGGTGGCATTAGGTCGGTTGTATTCGAAAACGAACCGCCGCGCGACCCTGAGGCTTGGGTGATAATGGACAGTCCGCTGTTGAGGACCTACCGTCCGCGTGTCTCCAACGCCAAGGGTAAGGCCCTCTATGAAGAAATGACGCTCCTGCCGCGTGTTGGTATAAACGAAGTGAACGCCATTGTAAACTATACGGACTATTTAATGGGATTGTGCGTTGACGTTGAGGCCAACGTCCGCCGTGACCACACTCCCGCAGTCCACGGCTTTGGCGTTGGCGCGTGGTTGGTTGACACACACCGCTGCCGAATACCAGCCGATGTACGCCGCGTGACGGAGGAAGAGTTCAACCAACTCACAGGCCGTAACGACCGCTTGGCGTCAAAACGCAAAAAGAAATAAGAAATGGATGATCGAGTATTTGGCGACGTTAAGTTCGTTGACGAACCAGAAACCGCGCCGCGTGACGCCGAACGGTTCGCATTCGTTGACCGTGGACTGAAATCAGGCGATTTGACGACGGCTGTTGGCGGGTATATAGACCGCTCAGGCGTGTTTCACATCCAAGAAGTAAGTATCGTAAAAAGTGATAAGAAATGAAAGATTTTGTTAAACCACACGCGTTATGACTACGTTGGATGTATTGGCGCTTATCGGCGTGGCTATATTTATGGGCCTTATCTGGGGCTTGGCGATTTGGTTCGTCATCGTAAGCCACGGCGCAATACGCGAAGAGCGTCTCCGTCAAGAACAATATGAACGCCAAAAACGAAAAACACAATGAGTAAGCGAAAAGGCCCTGCGCTGTGTACTACACCGCGCAACAACGTCCGATTGAGCGTCAACGACCTGCGTTTGGTAGTCGATCTTTTGGAGGTCGAAGCAGGCATCAACCAAGCACACGTCGTGTACACCCCAGAACAGTGTGTTGAATTGGCCAACCGCCTGCGTTGGATTTTGGTGCGTGAACGTGAAAAAGAAAACCGTCAAAACGAAAAGCGATGATAACACTCAAGAAGGGAGCGTTAGAACACTACGTCAAAGCACAACGCCGGAAAAACTACTACAGCAACCCGGCGTACAAAAAGCGTTGTAGACTGTGCGGCGCAAAGGTATTATTTCGACATGAGGAAATCGTCTCGCGTCATTCGCTTCTATTTCCAGACTGTGTTTTGTGTCCCGAGTGTGGTCAAAAAATTGATGTGAATAAGGGGGAAGGCTATATGTCGTATTGGCGTTGGCGGTTGTTCTACGAGAAAAAGTGTAGTGAATGAAATACGAAATCTATAAAACACGCGACGGACTCCTGATCCCTGTACTCTACCCAGAGGACGCGGGTCAGGCGTTTCGCTTAACCGTACCCGACGCCGTGAAGGTCAGCGAAGGTACGGCGCGTAACACCATCGCTTACGGCGTGGTCCCTGTACGTATGCGCCGCCAACCCTTCCCGGTACGTAACAACATTTGGCGGGACCGTGAATTGCTTGGCGCCCTCAGTGGCGACCACAACCGCTGGGCCTTCATGGATTATCGTAACGAAGTGGCGCCACCGCTATACCTTCATCACGCCAACGAAGACTCCGACGACCCTACAATAGTAGACGTTTGACGCCAACAGTTATTATTTCCAAGAAAAGTAATTGTAAAACACGATGGAAAAAGATTTCAAACAACTCCTCAACGCCCCTATACCTCCGGAAATCACTGACCCTGTGGCTTGGAAGAAATATCTGGTGATGAAGGAATCGTCGACTTTGAAGCGTATTCACGTCTTGGCGTCGGACGGCACAGAGATCAACCTGATGTGGTTCCCGCGGACGTTGCGTGAGAATATAAAACACCTGTCTACCAGCGAGCGTGAAGAGATACTCGAAATGTACGCCGCGCGCCGCAAAGTCCAGTTGACGGCTAACCGCTTATTGGCCGTTGCGCGTGGATCGTTCGAAATAGCCCGTAAACGCCGCCGCGAAGAGCGTGGCGAATTCGACGCCTTAAACTGCTCGGACGTGACGCTGGTAGAGGACATTAAGGAACTTTTGGGGAAGATGTTCACCCCCAAGGAAGTGGTCCGTATTTTAGCTGAAAGCCGCGAAATACAGGTAGAGTTGGAATACGTCCAAGACGTGTTAAAACGGTTCATCAACGACATCGAAAAACGCCGTGAAGAATTCCGTAACCGCGTCCAAGACGTGCGTCTGTATTCGAAACGCCCTCGCTTAGAGGAACTCAGCTGGATGTACACCCAGATGAAGACGCGGTATAAGGCCCTACGTTCGAACGACGCCTATAATTCGATGCTTCGCACTCTGGAGCAGATCCGTAAAGAGGCCGAAGGCGACCAAATCTTCATCAACGGAGCCATAGACGTCAACGTCGAAACAGAGATACGCCTCCACATCCAGCAAACCATATACAAATCGGTCAACCTCAAGGAGATAATCCTTGGCCGCGTGGCTGCGCGTATGAATTGGGACTTGGCGAAATTAGTCGCTGGCCTCCACAACTCGTATTACGCCCGTTTTATGCCTACCAACGACGAATACGATCCCCAAGCCGAAATGGAGTACCCGTCGTCGATGAATTACGACTTCAACCGTATTCAACACAACCACGCGGTGAGTGGCGTTGACGAAGTGGAAGACGTTAAGGCCGAACCCCTCACCGAGCAAGAGCGTACCTCCAGCGAGGCCATAAAGCAGCTATTCCTCCAGCGTATCGCTAAACAGCGTGAAGCCTTGGAAGCACCTAAACAGCGTGCTGACGCCGAAGTGGACTTTTGGCGTTCAAAGTTTAATAAGACCGCGGACGAAGACCACGAACTCACACGCGAGGAAGGGCGCGTACCGCAGCACAAGTTCAATAAAAAGCAAAAATCTAAATTCAAGAAGTGATGGAAATTCAAGAATTCAAAAGTCGTTGGAATTGCCAGCCCATCGAGTTGATCTCCGGAGCGGAGGCTGACGTGTTGGTCAACTTAGACCGTGAGCGCGACGAGCGTGTACGCTACGTCACCGAAAAGGTTACGGCGTTCGGTTGGCAGGCGTCGAAAGTGATCCCTGTGGCCGACGGTATGTATGACCGCGTTCGTAACTTGGTGATGATTGGCGACGACGTGGTCGGTAAGTCTGTAACCACGACCACCACGGTACGTTCGTTCGCCGAGTTCCGCGCAGACTACGAAGCGATGATGGCCGAACTTCAGCGTCGCGTTGACGATTCGGACTACGTGCTGGGCGCCATCCGTTCGCTGGGCTTCGACGTACGTGAAGACACCGTCGTGGAGAAGGTGTCCAGCGTAACCATTAGCGCGATGCATACTCGTATGGGCGTGGAGTTTGTAACCGCGTTCGCTAACACCTCGGCAGTGGTGTACCTCCCGCTGCGCCCCGAAGAGCGTAACGTACGATTTGTGGCCGTGGCCGGAGCAGGGTGGTACAAGGTGACGTTCGCTAAACGATAACGAAAATTCAAGACCAAAATGGACGACAAATCGACATTATTCGCCGCGCTGGTGTGCGCCTTGGCTATCGTCGTGGTGTTGATCGTGGAACACCGCCCGTCTTTCTTCTGGTGGCGGTATTTGTTCGGGTTGGAGAAAACCAGCCCTGACGAAATGGAGTGGAACGAAGTGGTACAGCGTATTCGTAAGCGCGTATACAAAGCATACAAGCGCCAACGCAAGTGCCTTTCCAACGGTATCATCGCTACCTACGGAATAGAACAATACGACGACGGTGTATACCGTGAGTGGTTGACGCTTTACCCCAAACGCGGTTACAATCCTCAGGTCCCGATCGTCATCATCGACCTTCAAACCAGTATCGCCTCAGTTGACGGGCTGGGTCCCAAAGAGGACTTCGATCCGTACCAGTGGATGATGGAGCAGATGAGTAACGACACGTGCTACGAAATCGCCAAGCGGGCGTACATTTGCGAACAGAAGGGCCACCGGGGCGATACCGAACGCGCCAAGGTACAACAGGAATACATTTCGTGGATAGCGCGACGGTTCATCTAACAACGTTATACTACGTGACGCCGCGAGGCGATATAACTATCATTTTACAAGTTTCCCCCAGTAGACAAAACGTCCGCTGGGGGTTTCTGTTGGCGGTTTACGAAAAATAATTCTCTTTTGTTGGAAGATTTTTCGTAATTCTCTTTGAAGTCTTGGAGATTTACACTACCTTCGCTCTTGGAAATGAAACTTAAACACTCGAAAACTATGAAACGCTTTAATCTTATCTCCGCTCTCGAAATTACGGCCCGTGTGCTGATGATTGGTGGATTGGTAGCCGGAACGCTGGCTGTCCTTGGATTGATAGTTTCGTTGTTCTAAAAACTGCTTGGAAAATGGATAAGAATCGTAAACAACTCGAAGAGCGTGCCGCTTGGGCGCTGTGTATTATCGTAACCGTGATCGTCTTTGGCGCTACGAATATAGCCTACTTGGGCTGGCGCTTTGAAAACTTTTGGAGTAAGACCGTGTGGCTTTCGGTGGCTGGCGTGATGACGCTGGCTGGAATAGTAGCTATCGTCAAAATTATCGAACGTCTCAACCGTAAATAGCCCTATGACACGTGAAATGATTATCGCCGCCGCGTATGCCGCTGGCTACGACGCTGAAACGCCCAGCGTTACCGAGGCTGAAGCCTATTTGGCCGCCGCCGTAAGATTGTAAAACTAAATCGTATATCAAAATGAAATCCAAAACCCTCAAACAGTTTATCGCTGAGAAGCGCAAGAGCGACGTACAGCGCCCCGACGCCGTGATGAAAGCGTTGGATCGACTCACCAGCGTGAAGGACGGTGTGTATTACGGTTCGGCCGTTATCATCAACATCACCGACCTCGAAGGTAACGTTCTGGCCGACGCAGCTATCAACGGTGAGCAGTTAGACGGCCTTCGCGTTGCGCTCATCGAGGCGTATCGCCAGACGCTGATGGCCAAGGAGACTGTCGCTGCGTGCGAAGTCCGCAAAATGCAACGTTTTATTAACGAACTTAATCCCCAAAAGTGATGAATCCCCTGTACCGTATCGGCAGCCGCGTGAAGGTTAAGACGTGGCCCGAAATAGCTGAATACCTCGGTTTGGACTACGAAGAACGCGACTTCTTGGAATTAGAAGGTATCGTATACGACGAAGCCAACGACGACCCTATCGGGTTGTTGGACGAAATGTACGACGCCGCTGGTAAGGGTGAAGACCCGTGCCTAATCGTTGGCGGTGATACCGAGGACGAGTTCCCGACCTACCACCTGCGTAACCTACGCACAGGCCAGATGGTGGAACGAGAACCGCGTGCGCCGTACCAGTTCCGTGATTGGATGTTAAAACTGACGCGGTGATGACTAAGGACGAAATAATACGCCAAATCGAGGATGTCCGTCGTCAACGCGCCAAGACCGAACGCCAGTTGATAGCGCGAGGACGCGGTTATCCCGTCCACAACGACGCCGAGGTAGAACTCACACTGGAAGAATACCACTACGAGGGTTCTTCGTCACGCAGCGAGGAGCGGCTGTTGGCCCTCTTGGACGAAGAACGCGCTAAATACACCACCACCCTAACCTATCTGTGATATGTCGCGAATTGTTGGTAAACCATCAGTTCTTGTCGAAGGCAGCGACGCTTTACGAGAACTCATCGAAACTTACGCCACGATGGATATTAAGGCGTTTTGCGCTAAATGGGATTTGGCGATCGCTACGGTCCGCAGTACGGCGTCGCGAAGGGGTTTACTCCGGCTGAGGGTGAAAGTCCCTAAAAAGGACACCGCCAAAGCCGTGAAGCCCACCGCGCGTCGCGGTCGTAAGCCGAAGGCAGTTGAAACGCCTCCACCGCCACCCGTACCAGCCTACGAACCGCCAAAAGATATGATTCCGCCATCGTTACTTAAACAGGTACGTGGTCGTCGCTTGCGGGCTTGGAAAGAACCCTCGTCGCGTGCCGAACTCAACACGATGCCTGTACCGTATCCGTTCAGCGAAATCGCCGACGCACCCTACAACCGCGGGTTGGATGAAACACCAGAAGAAACGGGTCGCGTTATAAGACACACCAAAAACCGATAGCCATGGACTATAAAGGACGTATATGCCGCCTGATCGTTGACGAATTGCCTGTTGACGCCTATGGAATGAAGGTGTTGGCGGCGGCGCGTGACCTGTGGGCCAAGCAGGGTAAGGTGTGTATTTCCACGGGCCGCGCCTTGGGGCGTGAGTTCCCCGTGGTCCAGATTATCGGTGGTGAACCGATGAACTACCCCCAGCGCGTGATCGACGTCGTCAACGAACTCCGTTCAGCCAACACCAACGTGCGTATCAAACTCTTCACCGGGTTCCCCGACACGGAGGGGTTGTTGAAAGTAGCACCGCTGGTTGACGCTATTGCCGTGACCTTGGCCAGCCCGGACGACGAACACCACTTCCGCGTTTCGCGCTTGGGGTTTCGCGATTTTGGTAAAACCAGTATGGAGATACGCTACAACTCCACCACCGGAGAAGATCCTACAGGCCGCGTATTTCCCCAGTATTGGCGGTTGGTGGATATGGCTCGTGTTGGTGACTATCTGTTGGAATCGACGGCCTGGGTGATGAAATACGCCAACGGAACGTTATTTAACTAAAAATCTTGGAAACGATATGAACGAAGAACGTAACTACGATGACCCGCGGCTCAGCGAAGAAATGCGCCGTTACGGGTGTTACACTGTACCCAGCGCAGACCCCGCGCGTCCTAACGACACCCAAATCTGTTTAACGCCGGAATTTCTGGCCAACACCAAGGGGTACTCCATCACGATGGATATGGGGTTCGGTAAAGAACGTGTAAACTCGTGGACACGTAACGCCAACGGCGTACTGGAGTTTCGCCAGTTCCCCGACCGCCTGTACTTGGATGAAACGGCGGGTGAGGGTAAGTACACCGTTGAGGTGACGCTGAGGTGTGAGTGCGGTGAACGAATCCCCCTCACCTACGCTCAGACGCGCATATTCATACGCGGAGCACTCGAACAGCGCTACCTCCCCAAGGTGCTGCTCCGCTGTCCTAAGTGCAACAAAATGATCTTCAAACCGTGATGAAACCGTTGGTGTATATACTGAGGTTGGTGGTCCGGGTGGTCGCCAACCTCCTTTATTTTATAGCGTGGTTGGTAGTTTTGGCGTTATTGGCGATGATGCTATACTCGCTCTGGTGTTGATAAAACGAGGGTCTTGGAAAAATCTTCGTAAAAAAGAGAAAATTTCTTCAAATTCTCTTGGCGGTTTGGAAAATTCGCCGTACCTTTGCAGTGGAAAATGAAACTAAACCTTTTAATTATGAAAGCAACCGTTGAAACCATCCGCGAAATCGTAAAGGTCCTGACCCCTGAAGAACAGCAACTCTTGAAAGACACGTTCTTGTACGGAGGTTGGGGTGATACCGACATTGAGTTCCTCGACGAAGAGGGTAAAGTAGAAACCGTTGGCGCTTGGGGATATTGTACTAATGACGCTCGCGAAGGTGGTCATTTCGCCGGGCGTGTGGTATCGACGATGTTCCGGTCGATTTACCGTAAACTCTGCGCCGCTAACCGTAACACGATTGGCGCCCAGCTGTCGCACTGTAACGATTGGTGGGGTGATGGTAGCGGCGATATGCTGTTCGTTCGCTCGGCGTGGAATAAGGCGTGGATGGAATGGGCCAAGGAGCCCATCCAGCCCGACGCCATCAACGCCTGCCTCGCCAAGTAAAATAGTCAAAACCGCAAGACAAATAGCACGATGAAAACGTACCGTATTAACCAATTCAAGACCAAGGAGGCCGTCATGGACGCCATCATCGAGGTCTTCAAACGCCGCGAGGATTGGACCGAAGCCGAGGGCCGCCGTACCGGCATCAATCCCGAACCCACGTTCAAGGCCCAAAAGGCGTACGACCTGGCGTTCCAGTCGATGGGGGGTAATTCGTTCCGGCCAGGTGAATACCAAAAGTCGAAGCGCGAAATGGTCGATTACTTGAACAATATGGAGTCGCTGTTTCACGACGCCCGCCTTAAATGGTTCCGTTTCTACACCCAGCACACCTACCTCTCCACCGACGCCGGCAAGAGTGAACGTGAAGCCCTCTTGAAAAAGATTAACGTTTACAACGCCGCCATCGAGGAGTTGACGAACCGTTTTTCCGGGGACCTCGCTGAATTTTTGGAAGAAAACCGTAACTGCCCTGACTGGCGTGTGGCGCGGTATAGCGAGAACTCCGTAACGTTCGGGTTGGTGGATGCGGCCGATAATATCGACCAGCAGTCGCTGCTGACGTTTTACATCGATCGCGGCGTTACCGGCAGCGACGAGCCTACGTTGGTAACCTCCATCCAGAATCAGGGGCGCTGGTCGTGTGAAGAGGTCGGACCGCAGTACGTCCGATATGCATGGATGGGCCTACTGCTGTTGGACGACCGCCTCAAATCGCTTAAAGAGGCGATGGTAAGGTACGGGTCCGGCGTAAGGGAAAACGCGACTGCCATCAGCACCGCCAATGTTAGACTGAGTAAAGTGGGTCTCGACGACTTTCAGGCCCGTTTCACCGAGTACGAACTCCAAAACTGGTAAATCATGAACGCAGAAACTATCGTCAACCTCTATATCATCAACGCTACCTCGAAAAGCGACCTTCGCGATATGGGTGATAAGCAGCGTCGGATGATTGAAGAACGCCGCCTGATGGCCGTGCGTGAGATGTTAGGCGCCAAATTGGCCCACATAACGGCTAACGGCCAGTGGCGTGAAGCAATAGCGGTCCTCGGTATCACCCACCGCGAATCGGCAGAAAAGTGGTACGATTTGACCACTACGTTTGGCGACTTCGACCCTAACCGGATGATGTTCGAGAAAGTAGAAATTGAAGTTTAATCCCCTAATACAACGAATTATGGCACCTAATCGAGTAACCCGCGCCACGGCCATGGCTACGGCCCGTGACTACGCTAAAAACCATTCCAAGGAGGCTCTCCGCGTTCAGGTAGCGCTGTACCGTGAGCAGGTAAAGTCGCTTAATCGCGCCAAGGCCAACGCCACCGACGAAGAAGTGAAACGGCTGACCGAGCGTATAGCCGACACCCGTGAACTTTTGAGGGCATTCGAGAACGAGGCCAAATAACAACGCAAACCTTTTAATCACCAAATAGCAAAACGAAAATGGAAAATCAAACTATCACGAGCGTTTTCAACGCCACCGCCCCGTTGGCCATCAACGCCGAAGCCTCAATCACCAAGACGCAGGTTCTGTTCCTGTACGCCGTCGCTGCTGCCGCCGCTGACCGCCCCTTCATCCCTAACGTCGACGAAGGCCCGCTGCCGTTCACGGGCGTTGACGAAGTGGCTGTACCTTACAGCGAGGTTCGTGTCTGGCTCGGCCAGATGCTGGACGCCAACCTGCTGATGCGGCGCGTGATGCCTATTCCTGACGGCGCAGACTTCGTTCGTGAAATCAAGCGCGTGTCGTACGAGTGTAGCGACGCCGGGCTGTTGGAGTTGTGCGTTGACGACGACACGCTTCACTTCACCGCCCTTGGTGTTGAGGCCATCGAAAAGTACGGCCCGGTGTTGGACGCTGAGTGGCTGGTGATCGAGCGCTCGGTCCTGAAAATCGTCAACAACCGCTACGGCCACTGCGGTATCGGCGTTGAGGAATGTACGCGCCACGTCCCCACGCTGAATCCGCGCGAACTGAAGAACCAGTTCGTGATGGTCGACAACGACCTCATGGGTGCTGTATACCGCCGCACCGACGGCCTGCTGCTGGTGAACGTGTTCGGCGTTGGTACGTTCATCGTCGAACGCCTTGTGGCTATCAACACCGAAGTGTTGGCCACGTTGGCCGACGAAGGCTATCTCCAGCGTGACACCGAAGAAACCGTCAACGAGTACCACACGCGCTTCTCGGCCCTGTCGAAGGTCTACCAGCGCGAGCACGGCATTCCCGACGACGAAGAACCCGCCGAAGTCCCCGAAGACAACCCGATGGCGGCCTTGGCAGCGATGCTGGGTAAGCAACTCGGGAAGAAGGTAGGGCTGGCACGTATCGACGTCCCCAGGGACGGCAGCGCGCCTACGGTGGCCAATCTGGACGATAAGGTAGAGGAAGCCGCCGTGGTGATGGACGCCGAGGACAAACCCGTTTCGTAACCGCGCGTTGGCGTTGACGCTTTTAGCCGCTGGGGATTTAGGTCCTTGGCGGCTTTTTCGTTGGCACCCCCTTTCTTCCCCCTAATGGTTTCCCTCCTGCAACCTTCCTTTCCTTAACCCCCTATAATCCCCCTTTTCCGGTGTAAAGAGAAAAAGACACTTCTCTTTACACTCAACGGGAGACTTTCCTTCTCCAGATAAATCTGTCGAAGACGTCTCCCGACGCGCACATACGTGCGCACACGTGCTTACGCACGAGAGAACACACGCAAGAAGCAAACGCCAAACATCTCAAATCGCCAAAACGCCGTCTCTCCAGCACACACGCGCGTGTACAACCGCCAACAGCACTACGCAAAGACGCCAACGTTATTGAGGCTGAAAAACTCACAAACACGAAATGGAATCAAACCCCCAACACCCTGAAATCGATCATATGATCCAAGGCATGCAGCGTTTGGCGCAGAAATACGGAAAGCGAATCACAAATCGTCAACTCGATGTACGCTCGCTGACGGTATGTTCACTCAACGGTTGGCGCCTTACGTTGGAACGAGTAGAAACCACCAACGAAAACTCCTCACGCCAATGAAACGCTTAATTCGTCGCTTTGTAGAATGGCTCTGGAGCGAAGGCGTGGCGACGTTTTGTTCAACGATCGTCGCCACTGAACTGCGTCGCCGCTTCCCTGAAGAGTTCCGCAGCAAAACTCCTTGTCGCCCAGAGGTAATTCCCCAAGACGTTTACACCGCCGTCTTTCAACATCTACCAACTCCCGCCGATGTAATTCACGCCGATTACGGTGACTCCAACATCCACCACGTCCGTACGTTCACCATCCAGCGACCTGGTCGTGGTGATTTTAGGATGGTGATGATAGCTGCGCGAATGCGTTTGGCGCCTGAACTACGGAGTGACGAAATCTGTTGCGGAAGGTACGCTCACCTGTTGAACGTCGAGATTCACGGTTGGGGAAACGCACCGCGCAACACCCCCAACTACACACTGCAGTTTTCGCTGATGCAGTATCGACTTCAAGGACCCAACGTCGGCGGTACAGTTCCGTATTGGCGGTTGGAGGTTGAAAAGCCCGCTGTCCTTCACCGCCACACTGAAGCGGTGTTGGAAGGCGTGGCTCGTGGATTATCAAATTTATGAGACTATGGCAGAATTCTTTCGCGTTGGCCGTTATTTCGACACCCAAGACGCCGAACGCACACGCACCGAGCAATTAGAGCGCCAAAAAGCAAGAGCAGCGCTATCTGGGGTCTACAATCCTTCGTCCCGGGATGAGACTTTACCAGTTCAACTATAAGACCGGAGAATGTCGGGAGATTGGTACTGAACGGCGGTTGGAATTCGACCCCGTCAGCGGCAACAAGGTTACTCGTTCTGTGAAGGTCCAATACGACCCCGATTGCGTATATCTCCAGGCCCTCAACGAGCGAAACGCCATTCGTAAGTTAGTGAAGGCTGGATACATCAAAATGGTGAAACACGATGGTAAAGATCCACACGTCGAAGATCGATGAAGCCCAAGAGCCAGCGAAGGCTCACAAAATACAACGCGGTTCCAACGGGCTACCGCTGTTTGGCGGTAAGCACGTTGAGGTGAAAGCCAAGCCCTACTCCGCTGAACGCAACGCCGACGATGGTGTTGATTACGATATGTCGCTGGCTGACTTTCTGGGTCAAGCGGAAGAACTCACCAAGAAAAAGCGTTTGAACGCCGTTTTTATCGAGTTAGGCGGTACGTTGGTCCCGTGGTACGCCATACGGTCGTTGAGCCGCACAGAGCGCTACGACGACGAACGCCAACGATACCAGTACGGTATCATCGCCAACATCGACACCTTGGCGGCCGACGGCGACAATTTCGACGAGTGGTGGCTGGCGGAAGAAGCCCGCGACGAAGCGTGGAACGCCCTACGTGACCAGTTAACAGAACTCGGTATCACAATCGTACAAGCAAAGGTCTAAACAACCCTCATAATTATCAACAATCAAAATTATCGTACAATGAAAGTGCAAGATTTTTACGGTGCGCTGGCCAAGAAGGCTGGTACCACCAAGGCTCAGGCGATTGAGTTCGTCCGCGCCCTCGAAGAGGTCCTCACCGAAGAGGTCCGTGACAAGGGTGAAACTATTCCGCTGGGTAAGGTCGGCAAGTTTGTCCTGAAGGACGTTCCGGCTCGTACCATGCGTAACCCCTTCACCGGGCAGGACATCGAGACTCGTGCCTACCGGACCATCCAGTTCAAAACGGCGTATGCCATGAGGGCCGACGCTGAAACCGCCAAAAAAGGCAAAAAGTAACCTGTAAAATAATTCATTTACTGGTATATTAGTTAGCTTTCGCAGTCCGTCAGGGAAGTGGTTTGCCCTGACGGATTTTTCGTTACTTTCGCGTCAACGTTATACTACCTGAAACGAGGGAATGCTGACTTTCCATGCCAGTTAGTTTCGAGTTGCTATAAGCGAGTTTCTTTTCCAAAACAGGATCGGCCAACGCCGTGAAGGTTTGGTTGATCCAACTCTTAGCGTTCCCTCTACTTTAGCCAGAAGAGCGCTGGGGAGTCAAAGAGTGGCCACAATTTACTCCATACAGTATCTCGTTCCGACCTCCGGGTCGGCTGGCACCAATACGGCTGGCCCGAAGCCGATCTCGATGAAACCAGCGGTGCGCACGCTGAGGGGCTACGAAGGATAGTAGCTGGGGTGAAATTCCCCGGTGAAGCCGGACGAAGTCGACGCCGATAGACAATAAAGAGCCTACGCTCACTCGGCTAATCGTTCTACAGACCACGACCTTCGCGGTCCGGCGAGGCCCTCCGTGGGTTGTGCGAGTAGAACGAGGGTATATCTCCACGGCTGGGGGGATCGGAGTTAGGCCTCCGTAAGGTGTAAGCCCTGACGCCAGCCAACGGGCCGCAAGGTCAAACAAATTGTCTCCAAGGCAGCAACGCAGACTTCCTCCATAGCGAGCGCCGGAGCGGAGGAGACAGACTCTAACTGGGGGAAGAGTATAAGCGATTCGTCGCGCCCCCTACGCTGATTCGTGGTGTAACGGTAACACACCAGATTTTGGTTCTGGCGTTGGAGGTTCGAATCCTTCCGGGTCAACTCTAAGGGCTTTTCGCGAAGAGCCTACCGAAGATCGCTAACGCCGCTGGCTGCGCTTCGGGTCGTGATAACCGGAATCACGATGACGCCGCGGCAACCATAACCCCGAAGGTCAGGGGTTCAAAGAAATTTCGTTCGTCATCGTTGTGGCAGTTCGCCCGCCCGGCCGGCATGGGGAAGATCAATAGGAACGGCAACCGACGAGCGCGGGGCGCGAAATATCGCCCCGACCCTAAAAGTCTTAACAGACTTCCATCAATCAAAGGTTTAATTCACCCCGGACCGCCCCACAGTAGCGATACAGCGAGGCGGTTTTCTTTTACAACTATAAGGATGGAAAAGACTAATTAAATGAAGATAGGAATAATATACAAATTAACCATTTTAGCGAAGTACAAGTTCTACGGACAACGCCCCTTTTATGTCGGTCAACACTGGGGAATGGAAGACTTTAACTCGTATTTTGGCGGAGGTACAATTTGGAACGATTTTCTGAATGTCGTCAAAAAGGATTATCCGCTTCACTGGAAAAAGTTTGTTCGGCGTGAAATTTTATATCAAGGCGCGTGTGATCAACGTGCTTTGGACTTTCTCGAACAGTATTACATAAAGCGCGAAATGGCGCATTATACCGAAGAGAAAGGCGGTTGCAACGTTTTACGTGGTACGGCGAATGCGTTTGGCGCTGGGAGTCCGATGAAGGACGAAAATTGCAAAAGAAAGCAGGCTGAATCGTTGAAAAAGTATTATGATGAATACGGACATCCGTGTTTAGGTAAAAGGGCAACTCCCGAACTGCGTAAACGGTTGAGTGAAGCGCATCGAGGCAAGAAACTATCGCCAGAAACGGTTGAAAAGATACGTAAAGCCAACGCTGGAAAGAAACGAACGCCTGAATTTTGTGAGTTGATGCGTGAAATGTGGCGTAAACGGAAAGAAGCGGGTTACGTGCCAAAGAATAGAGGGCGAAAAGTCCCCAGGGAAATAGTTGAAAAACGAGCCGCAGGGGTACGTAAATATTATGCCGAACACGCTTCATCGTTTTTAGGTAAACACCACACCGAGGCTACAAGGTTAAAAATTAGTGAAGCGAATAAAGGCAAGAAATTACCGCCTTTTTCAGCTGAAACGAAATTAAAGATGAGCCAATCAGCCAAAAAGGCGTGGGCAATTAGAAAACAACAAAATAATTACAATGCGTCGTTCGAATTATCTTGTAATGGACACTGAAACCGGGGGCCTGGACCCCGCACAGAACCCCATAACGTCGTTTGCAGCCGTTGTGCTGGACTTTAACACCCTTAAAGAGGTAGACCGCTGGGAAACCTACGTAAAGCCGTACAACGATCTCCAAATAACGAAAGAATCCATCCAAAAGACGATGGTCAATATGGCCGAGGTGAACCGCGGTATGGACCTCAACGCCTTCATCGAAGCGTTCGGGCGGTTCTGTACCCAGAATTTCCCCGACGTGAAGGGTAAGGACCAACGGCGGTTGATAGGCGTTGGCCACAACGTGATGTTCGACGTGGGGATGCTGGAGGCAGCGTTCTACTACTCGGCCTACTCCAAAAAGCAGACTCTGTTCACCTACATCCAAGACCAGACGCTGGACACGATGTACCTCTCCAAAATGATGTACGGCCTCGCGGGCGACGAGAAGATGACGTTAGGCGCCACGTGTGAACGCGCCGGCATCCGCCTCACCGACGCTCACGGCGCGATGAACGACGTTGAAGCCACGGCCGAGTACTTCCGCTACTGTATCCAGCGTCTTCGTGCTACGGGCGACGTCTCGTCTTCTGCCGAGAAGAAGACTCGCCGCCGCGGGAACGAATTCTTCGAGTTCAAGTGCGCCAAGTAACGACCGCCAACGTTATACACCGTGTCTAACAACAAAACCGTATAACAAAATGGACAAGCAATCATTCATCACTGGCGTTAAGGCGTCGATCGCCGAAATCTTGGAGCGTTCCACGAATAAGTGGGTAAGCGTGCTGGAACCCGGAGCGTCGTTTGGCGCTATACTGGCCAAAAACGGTATCAGCCCCAAAATCACGCCGCCGCTTTTCGACGTTCTTACCGCCAACGGGCTGGTAGAGCGTTTGGGTGATAAGTCGGCGATTCGCTACCGCTATCAACCCCAAAACTCCACGACGCCCGATCTGGATAAGTTGGCCGAAAAGGTATTCGACGCCAACCAAGCCTACAACCGCCAAAAGAGCGTTTCCGGAAAGCAAAAACGTGTAACCCCCCCGCGGGAAGTCAACCAGAACGGACGGGCAGCGCGTTTTAAGGGCGATCTTCTGCCTCAGATTGGTGATTCGCGTTACGTACTTATGGACTGTGACACGGACGAAGGTATCAAAATCTCGATCGTCGAAGTGAAGATCGTCGCCGCCCGGCGTGAGATGGCCACGGGCCACTACTGGTTTGAGGCCGTGTATCGCTCCAAGGAAGATGGTGAAACGGGCTGCCTCGACGGTTTGAGTATTTCTGACCTGTACGTTTCAGCCGAAGCGGTGGCGCAGCGCCTGATCGCTCGCCAGATCAAATTCCGCGGTCCGCTGTTTCCAACTATAAAACCGGAAACCGTAAAACAAAATGGCAGATAACACACGCGTCGCTCAAACGCCCGAGGAGGTAGCAGCGACAAAACAGTACACCGAGCAGGACGAAAACCGTAAACTGGCCTTTTCCAAGGCTCTCGAACTGCTTCGTATTTTGGGCCTCGATGATTTGGAACGGGAGATGATAGCCCAGCGAACCTTCACTCGTACTGAGGTAGTCAAGAAAACTACGCTTTCCCACCGCAAGGCTCTCGACGTGTTGGAAACGCTTCAGACGTTCGGCTACGTCGCGCTGCTCGATACCAACAAGACAAAATTCCGCTTCACCTTTAACGCCGATGACCGCGCAGCGGTTTATAAGGCCAAGATCATACAGTTAACCACGATTCTGGGAACGGCCATTGAGGGGTACAACGCCCTGCTCCTGAAGGACTACCCCAAGGACGTTTACGAACGTGAGACGCTGGAGATGGAACGCTACCTGACTAAAGCGTTGGAGTTGAAGAGATGAGTTTTGTTGTGTGACCCGGTGACACCCAGAGGGATTTGCCCCTTTGGGTGTTGCTATTAAAATACTTTGACGTATGATGCCTCAAATTGCGATCCCGTCGTTGACGCACCGTTTGGCTTGTTTAGACCTCGTTGACGAGATAATCGAGGGTATGGACGAACGCGGCCTTAACGAGATGATGAGTGGCGATACACACGACGTTGACACGATATTTGATGCTTTGATGATGGACACGTACCGGATTATGTATACTGGCGACGTGTCGATTGATTTTAAGCCCCGCTATGAAGAGAACGTCTCGGCCGTGGTTGAAGACACCCTGCGGTGTGCCAATTTGACGTATTTCATCACCTCCGTCATCCCGGACTTCCAGCTGTCGTGGCACCACTTGGAGTGGGGTGAGTTAGTCCACAACCACAAGAAATTGTGTATCAACGCAGCACGTGACCACGGGAAGTGTGAAGCCGTCGGAACCCCTGTCCGGATGTACGACGGAACTATCAAAAAGGTCGAAGACGTTGTGGTTGGCGACTTGTTGATGGGCGTCGACTCTAAGCCCCGCCGCGTGGTTGCTACGCGCCGTGGCCACGATTCGATGATGTACCGTATCGACCAGTCGCGCGGTGATAGCTACACCGTCAACTCACGCCACATTTGTACGCTGATCGAGAAGGACCGCAACGGTTCCATCGCTACAGCGTCGAAGCGGATAGTGGATATTGATATTCCGACGCTTTTAAGCAAGACCCCGAACTGGGTGAAGGAACGTTACCGCGGTTTCAAGGTGGCAGTGCAGTACCCCACGCGGCCCGTGGGGTTGGAACCATATTTTCTTGGGTACTGGTTAGGCGACGGCAACTCCAACAACCAGAAGATCACCACCGCCGACCCTGAAGTGTGTGAGTACTTACACTCTTACGCCGAGCGCTTGGGGCTTCACTATGGCCAAAATGGTATGGTAGTGACACTTGGAATTGACGTTCGTGGCCGCGGTAAGCGTAACCCGCTGGAAAGGATGCTCAAGGGTTACAACCTGCTCTACAATAAGCACATTCCGGAGCAGTACCTCGTCAACAGCGAAGAAGTTCGTCTTCAGGTGTTGGCTGGGTTGATCGATTCCGACGGTAACTATTGGCAGGGCGGCTATCACTTCGGTAATACGAACTACCAGTTGGTGTGTGACGTGAAGAACTTGGCCGACAGCCTTGGCTTCTGTACCCGAATGGGTGGTGGAACGCGGTATTGTAAAGCGTTAGGCCGCGACTATTCGTCGTGGTGCGTGACTATTTCTGGTGAACTGGACCGCATCCCAGTAAAGATCGCTCGTAAAAAGGTCCAAACCGACTGGGCCGCCAAGACGTCACACAAGGACTGGGGCACTATCGACGGCGTACACCCTACGGTGGTATCGTCGTTGAAGATCACGCCCGCGGGTGAAGGTGACTACATATCTATCACCACCGACGGCGACCACCGCTTCGTGCTGGGTGACGGTACGGTTACGCACAACTCGTTCTATTTCTCCAACGCCTACGCCGCGTGGCAATTATACCGCTATAAGAAGCCGTCAACGACCCGTTACTCGAAGCGTCCCACGGTAGCGTCGTCGAATCGCGGCTTCTTGTTTTCGTTCTCACTCCAGCAGAGCGTTGACCTCTTGGAGATTCTGAAAGGAACCATCGAGGAAAACGAGATTTTGAAGGAACGCCTGCTACCCCAGTCCACGGCCAACAACTGGTCGGCTACCAATATCGTGTGCCGTAACGGCGCGCGTTTGACGGGTAAGGGTTTTGGGTCTTCGGTGCGTGGTGCTCACCCCTACTGGATTATCGTCGATGACGGCCTGAAGGACAACGTCATCTATTCCAGCCTCCAGCGAAATAAGTCTACCGACTATTTCCATTCCGTAATTATGAATATGCTCGTACCCGGCGGCCAGATCGTTGTCGTCGGTACGCCGTTCCACGCCGAGGACCTTTACGGCGACCTCAAGACCAAGAACGGTTGGTTCGTGATCGAGTACCCAGCCATCTTCCCCGACGGGCGAATCCTTTGGCCGCAGCGTTGGTCGTTTAAGGACCTGATGGACAAAAAGGAGACCCAAGGCTCGATCATCTTCTCGCGTGAGAACCTTTGCCGCCCGATCACCAACGAATCGTCGATCTTCCCGATGGAAATCCTCACTCGGTCGTTGCTGCGTATGGAGAACTACACGTTGGTGGATTCACGCGAAGAGTTCCCCGTTAAGTTCTCCAAGGTAGTCGTGGGCTGTGACTTCGCTATGTCGGCCAACGTCGGTGCTGACTACGCCGTATTCAGCGTGTGGGGTATTGACGAACTGACCGACGAGCGTTGGCTGCTTCACCTGTGGCGTGAAAAGGGTGCCAAGTTCTTCGAACAGATGAACGTCCTGCGCCGTATCAACTCGCGTTTCCGGCCCGACCTGATCGTGATGGAGAACAACACCTTCCAGCAGATATTCGTCGAAACGGCCGACACTGAGGGTATGCCCGTGATTGGCCACACTACGGGAATTGATAAGTACGACCTGAAGACGGGGTGGCCTCACCTGTCGACGCTATTCGAGCGGGGCAAAATCCACATCCCGGTGGGTAACGTCTACTCTCAGCAGGTGAAAGACCTCATCTTCCAAGACCTCGGTTCAGTGGCCTTCACCGAAAAAGGCTTGGAAAGCGTGGGCAGCCACGACGATATTTCGTCGTCGTTCTGGTTGGCTGACTTGGCCGCTTCGCGTATGACTACGGGCTTTAAGTTTGATATGTTAGGTTAGCGCCATCGTTTTAGGTGATATGAAAACTCTGATAGCACTATTCACCCGCGGTCGTATCGATCGCCAAAAGACCCTCCAACGGCTCACGCCTCAGGCGCGCCGCCGCGTGACGGTATTCTGTCACCCCGGCGAGTTGGCTGCTCACCAGCGTAACTGGGGCGGTGAGGTTGCCGCCATCGAGGAATACAGCACTGCGTGTCGCGGCGTGGGGGACATACGGGACTACATCGTTGTAGAGGCCCAAAAGCGGGGATTTGGCGGAGTCTTTTTCTTAGACGATAACGTGTCTTTCTCGCTGCGTTTAGACGATGCCAAGACCCCCGTGGTGGTAAACAACGACAATTTCACCGTCGAGGCCCAAGAATACATCTATTCGATGATGTTCGACTGGGTGGCGGAGCACTTGGACACCTACGCCGTCGCCGCGCTTTCGTATCGGCCCTTTAACCGCGACAAGGAACACGACGTACAAATCAACGGGCGATTCTTCTCCATTTGGGGACTGAACATCGCCCAGTACCTCAGCCAGCCCGTGAGGTTTCGCGATTGGCCTATCAAGGAAGACTTCGCCGTGGCTTGCGGTTTACGCCGCGCCGGGCTGGATAACGTGGTGTCGTACCAGTATTCGTTCGACAAGATGACCGGAGCCAACGCCGCTGGCGGTTGTTCCGTGTACCGCACTATCGAGAACTCCAACGCCGAGTCACAACGTTTAAGGGAAGAGTTCCCCGAATATATCACCCTTCGTACCAAGAAATGTACCAATTGGGGGGGTGAAATGAAGGACCGTGAAATGATTGAAGTTAAAATACACTTAAAAGGTTACAAGAAATGATCGTAAAATTCAAGAAAGTACACCCCGACGCCGTACTGCCGCACTACGCTCACCCCGACGGTGAGGACAACGGACTGGACTTGGTTGCCGCAGCCGTTTTCGAGTCCGACGACTACATCGAGTACGACACAGGTATCGCCGTTGAAATCCCCAAGGGGTACTGCGGCCTGTTGGTCCCGAATTCACGTTGTTCGAAAAAGGACCTCGTGATGTGTAACGCGCCGGGTATCATCGACCCCGGATATCGCGGTACGATGCGTGCCCGCTACAAGAAGGTTTGGCACCTTCCGACGCTGCTCCATAAGTTCCTCCGCAGCGTGTGTACGTTGTTCTCGAACGCCTTCGGTGAAATAGCCGGGTTGCGTGCACAGGAAATCAATTTCGACGTCAAGCAGTTTGAGGTCGGTGAGGTAGTGGCCCAGTTGGTTATCATCCCCGCGCCGCAGATCGAGGTTGAGGAAACTGACACGCTGACGCCTTCGATGCGTGACACCGCGGGGTTCGGTTCGACGGTAAAAGCGGTTCCCGAGAGCGAACGTGTTCAAAATGCCGAAAAATAGAACGCCATGGATCAACAACAATTACTGGCTCTTTTACTCGGAATAGGGTTCTTCTTCGTGATGCCGATTGCTCTTTTCCTGATCGGGTTGTCGAACGCTTCCTCAGATCGCCGTTTACGGCGTTATCGCGAAGAGTACAAACGAAAGTACGGATTTTATCCACCCGACGAATATTAACAAAATGAAAACGATCCTCCAACACAACCCCGCCAAACAGGACAACGTCGAAGCCATGGCCGACGCGCTGGTAGAGTCGATGCGCTTCGCTGACCCTACGGTTGATTATCCTGATATCTCCAAGGCCAAAGCCGACGACGGCGTTCCGGCCGAGTGGTTCCACAAGGCATACGCCGGCATTACCGGTACGTCGGAACTCACGGCCATTCTTCAGTACACGCAGCAGCGGATGATTTTTGACCAGATTGGAGAAACGTTCCTCGGTATCGCCCTCACCGAGATGAAGCACTACGACCGATTAGGCGACTTCATCGACCATATCGGGGGCAGCGTATCGCGGCCCGTATTTTCGGCAGCCAAAGTGGACATTACGACCGAAAGCGCGGCCGAAGCCGTCCAGATCAACATCCGCGCCGAGCAGGACACCATCGCCGAGTACGAGAAACTCATTCAGCGTATTCAGGCCAACAACCCTACGCCGACCGTTACATCCACGCTGGCGGTTCAACTTATCAACAAAATCATCGCCGACGAGCGCGTCCACGTGCGGTTGTTGAGTGAATTGGCGATTATGATCGATGAAACGTTATGATATCCGCCACCGCTTACCGAAGGTGCCGTGCGCTGTTGCTGGCCGCGGTGAAGAATATCGAAGCCGAACGCCCAGGAGTTATCGCCTGGGCGTCTCGTCAAGAACGGTGGTGGGAAGTGTGCGTGAGTGACTACGCGCTCTACCGCAGCGAACAATTTGCGCTGATACGGTCGGTGTACCGTAAGGCCATTTATGCCGCTGGCGGCGGTAAGGTGATATTCTGCTACGCCAAGCCCGACGCCGAACGGTTGTACGAGTTGGAGTTGAAAGGTAATTTGGTGATGGATTGTTGAAAAATTTCTTCAAATTCTCTTGGAGAATTCAAATTTTCGCCGTACCTTCGCTCTTGGAAAGAATCGTAAAACAAAATTGGTTATGGAAAACACTCAAGACATCAACTCAATCCTCGCGAAACTGAAGAAACTGCAGCGTCTGTACGAAGGCGCCAAGGCCATCAATTCTGAAGCCGAAGCCCAAAATGCTGCTGTTAAGATTCAGAACCTCCTCACCCAGTACAACCTTTCGATGGCTGATTTGGAAGCCGTGCCCGACAACGAGCAGAAGACCAACGTAACCGAAGAGCGCTTGGGTAGCGATTGGTGGCGTAAGTGCGGCGGCGCGTGGGACCAAGTCCTTATCGCTGGAATCTGTAAGTACAACTACTGCTACGCTATCACAAGTCAGAGCGTGCGCTACCGTATCAACCGCAACGGCAACGAGGTACGCGAAAAGACTCAAAAGTACATCATCATCGGCGAACCTCAGAACGTCGAGGTCGTAAAGTGGCTGTTCAACATTTTGGCGGACCAATTGTATAAACTGGCGCTGAAACGTTACCAAGAGTACCTCAACGACGACGGTCAGGCCGTGATGCGTGTGTTCATGGGCGAAAAGCGGATGCACCGCGGTACGTTCTTGCGGTCGTATTTGACCGGAGCCGCCATTGGCGTTAAGGCCAAACTGAAGGAAGAGCGTGAACGCGAACTCCAAGCCCAAGTTCAGGTAAGCGCGCTGGTGCTTCGTACGGACCAGAAATTGAACGACTACGTGGCTGAGAATTACAAGGACTTACGCTCGTCGCGTCCGGGACATATCGGTAGTGGCCACGCTATGGCGATGGGGCGTGAAGATGGCCGCAAGGTTAATATAACCCGCGGCGGTATCGCTGCTTCGAATACCAACTCTAACCAGATAGCGCAATGAAAATAAACCTCGTATTTGACGGGAATTTCCTGTACCACCTTTCGTTCTCGATCTTCTCGACGTACTACCGCGGTCAAGATATGTGCGCTGTACTCGAAGACCGTGAAAAGCGTCAGGTGCTGATCCGCAAGTGCGTGATGAACCTTTGCGCCGCGGTACGGCGTTTTGGTGATGACGTTGGTCGCGTGATAGTGGTCATCGACTCCCACTCGTGGCGCCGCGGCGTATACGACGACTACAAGTACGCCCTGACGCGGGTGAAAGAACCGTGGAGCGACGCATTCGTCGAAGTGTTGGGTGAGTTTGAAGCGTTGCTGCGTAAACGCGGGCTGATCGTTTCGCGTGTACCGGGCGCAGAGGGTGATGACCTGATTATGTTGTGGGCCTACGCGCTGGACGAACTCCCCGGCGAAGAAACCGTCATCCTCACGGCCGACAGCGACATCCGCCAGTTGATCACGCCAACGGTTTCGGTATTCAACTACAACTCCAAGTTCATGAAATTCTACACCTTCCCCGGTAAGGAAGAGTTCTGGAACGAACGGCTGGATGCCGACATTCAGGTCCTCGCCACCGAAGCGTTGGAGGTGTTGTTGTTTAAGGTGCTGATGGGCGATACGTCAGACAACATCCCCAAGGTTCGCCGCGGTTTTGGCGAAAAGGCGTTTGGCCGTTTCATCGAATCGCTGAAGCCGGAACTCAACGGCCGACTGGTATCGCCGTCGGCCTTCGAGGGGTACAGCAGTACCAAGTTGGCACTTTGGATTCAGTCCAAGTTTGAGCGTTTCTTGGGCAGCCCGCTGACGACGGAAGAGGTAGGGCGCATCCTTTTCAACGTCCAGTTGACTTGGCTGTCGCCGTCGGTTTACGGCCCCAAGCAGGAAGACCTGCTGATGGCGATGACCGAAGAGGTAGCCAACACGAAGGACTCCTACAACTATAAAAAGGCGTATACGCTGGAAGACTTCTACGGAATGTTGATAAAGTGATTAAAATCAAGATACGCTATGAAGAAATGGATGTGGATTCTTATCACCGCGGTGGTCCTTGTGATTGCCGCGGTGGTGTACGCTCATGAGGCGAAGATTATCCACACGCTGGTAGCCATCTTCTCGTTTGTAGCGGGAGTAGTGGCTCACTGGGCGTGGGTAAAGTATTTGGCCGCGAAGGCCGTTAAACAGGACAACAACGATGGAAAACATTCGTGACATCATCCTCGGCGCTCGTGCTCAGCGTCAGGATCACATGCTGAAAGGCTTCGCCCCGGTCCCTGAAGACATTGAGGAGGGTGAAAAGGTCGAGAAGGCCGACAACGTCTTTGAGAAGATGGCCGACGCCATCGAAAAGGCTGAGTCGGACGACGCCGAGGAAGCCCTCCAAGGCGAGATTCAGAAATCGGACATCATGCAGGCCATCAGCGGTTACGGCTCGGAAATCAAGTTCAGCCGCTTGGGGAAGGAAATCAAGGCTAAACTGAAGGCTGATATTCTTCCGCCGTTGAACGCCAAACTGCAGGTCCTTACCGCCGAACTGGAAAGCCTTTTGGGTAACTGCGGCGGTGCGCCTACCGAAACCGTTCCGCCGTGGTATACGGCCGAGATCAAGATGGACGTTCCGTTCCGGCTGTTCAGCTGGGAAGAAACCAGTGACCGTGAAGCCCCTGCGCTGGCTGGTACGCTGGTCGACAACCAAACCGAAAACGCCGTAACGCCCGAAATGTACAAGTGCCGGCGTGACTACAACGAAAAGGTTCGTGACTACGCCAACGTGGCTACCGATATCAAGGCGTGCGAGATTCTCGACACCAACCTCTCCGACAACGAACGTTACCAGCTGTCGCCTCGGCAGTTGACGATGTTCGGATTCTAAACCTCTTTTCTGTTTCCATTTTGTCAGGTTTGTTAGGACAGCGGCCCCGATTCGTAAGCGTTTCGGGGCCAACGTTTTTGAGCGTATGGACCGATGGAGATATTTCAAAATAGGTGATATCGTCACCGACCCCGAAGTGTGGGGAAAGACGATGTTCGTAATACGCACGCTGCACGGTAACGACTACTGCCCGCTGATCAGTGGCGAGTCCCTAAAACCGATCCGCGGTCGCCGTATAAGGGTAAACCTCGGCGTGGGGGAGACGCGTCTTGTAAACGCTCCTAAACGTCCGTTGATGAAGATTCCCGACGGTACGTTGGTGCGGTTAGCTGGAAAGAGCGTTGAAGCGCGGCGCGAATTGTTAATTAGAAGCTATCGTAAACAATATGGCAACGTTTGACCATTATGCTTGGGCTGATAAACTACCCGACGCGTCGCTCGACGTGAGCGCAGAACACCACACGGAGTTCTTCCGGACGATGTTCGAGCGTCAGATGATATGGAAACGGCGGTTCTTAGATCAGGCTCCGCGCCCGTGGACTGAAGACCCCATACTACGCGACTACAAGTTTACCAACGTCTACCGCGAACTGGACCGAAACTCCCAGTGGCAAATACGTAATATCCTACTCGATGACGGGTTGACGCTGGCGAATCTGGTGTGGAAGATGATGGTGTTCCGCTATTTCAACAATCCCGCCACGTTCGAATACGCTCGCGAAAAGTACGGTTGGGGAGCCGGCATCCCGGATCACGACCAATACGACGAAGACCTCTTTGCCGAGATGATAACGTCGTACCGCGCTACGGGTAACAATCCCTATACTACGGCGTATCTGATCAATTCGATGGCCACGCCCGGTAAGCCGCGCGACTACTGCTACACGCACTTGGTCGTCCCGACGCTTCACCGTCGGTTAGGCGAACTGATGCGGACGGTGTTGACGGCTGACACTCCGGAGCAGATCATCAAGTTCCTTCAGAGCCTTCCTTCATCGGCGACGTTTATCGCTCACGAATTCTACCAAGACTTCACCTACATACCGCGTTACACCTATCGCCGTTTTATGCGTTTCACCCAAGACGACTACACCAACGTCGGTCCCGGCGCGTCCATAGGGCTGCGGCTGGTGTTTCCGTCGTTGAAGTGCCAAATTGACGGTATCTACCGTTTGCGTGACGAAGCCCGCGAGGCTCTTCAGCAGTGTGGAGACTTTCCATACCTACATTGGGATCGCGCAGGGCGTTGCTACCGGGTGTCGCGCTGCGGCGACGTGACGCTTCATCAAGTTGAGATGTGGCTGTGTGAGTACCAGAAGTACTGGAAGATGAAGATCGGCGAAGGGAAGCAACGCTCAATCTTCGAACCGCGAACTCGTAAAATTGTAGGCCAATGATCACGTTCCACACCCCGTTGGAAACGGGCGAGTTTATGGGCATCGACTTTCAGGTGATGGCCGATGACCTTTCAACCAGTGCCGCACGATTAGTAGTCGTCGGCACTTTCATATCACCCCTTACCGTTGAAGAGAAATCACACCTCCAAGACCTCGTTCACTTAATCCGCCGCGACGGTGAGTGGAACGGTTCGTATGACGACCAGACGGACTACTACTCATGGAACGGTCATCAGGTAGCAGTTTGGGGCGATATCATCCATCAGGCTATCATCATACGCAAGACGGCCCGCAACGACTTTTTGAATCTGTTGAGTTGACAGCCAATTATAGCTTAACAAATCGCATAAAAACATTATGTCCGGTGTAAAAGAAAGATTGGAATCGGTAGAACGCGCCATGCAGGCTCTCACGATACGTAAATCGTTGTTGATGGAGCGAGCGTTGCGCAGCGACAACCCGTCCGACATACTCAAAGCCGCTGAGATATTCAATCAGCAATCCAAGCCCGCTAACGTTGCTCCGAAGGCGTACCTGATCGACCCTTTGGAGTTCAATTCGTTTTTGGGCTATAAGGATAAGCCGTTTTCGCTTTCGTACGAAACGCTCCGCCGGATGAGCCGCACCCCCATCATCAACTCAATCCTCAAGACCCGTAAGAACCAGATAGCCGACTTCGCTGAACCGCAGGCCGACCGCTATTCGACGGGCTTCGTGATTCGCCGTAAGCCCAAGCACGGCCAAGAGCAGAAGATGGATTCACAGGACCGCAAGATCGCGTCTTCCATCACCGACTTCATCCTCAACTGCGGCGATACCGCTACGTGGGACGGCGACGAGTTTGATGAGTTTATTCGTAAAATCGTTGACGACTCGTTGACGTTCGACCAGATGACGTTCGAGTGTATCCGGAACCGCCGCGGCAAACTGGTACGCTTTCAGGCCGTGGACGCCGCTACGTTCCGTCTTGCGGAATCGTACTTCGACGGCGAGTACAACAACCCGTACTTCGACGGCGCCATGACCGACGATCGCCAAAATTGGGGTCCCAAGGTCGACGGCTATTATCCGGCCTACGTTCAGGTGTACCAAACAGCCAAGGTGGCGCAGTTCTATCCGTGGGAGTTGTGCTTCGGTATTCGCAATCCGACCACGTCGATCTACGCCAACGGCTACGGCAACTCAGAGTTGGAAGAGTTGATCAACGTGGTCACGTCGATGCTTTGGGGTGATGAATACAACCGCCGTTTCTTCTCACAAGGTTCTGCGCCGAAGGGTCTGCTCCGCATCAAGGGTAACGTCAACGAGGCGTCACTCCAGCAGTTCAAGCAGCAGTGGCAGGCCATGATATCCGGCGTTATGCAGTCGTGGAAGACGCCCGTCGTTGAGGGCGATATCGACTGGGTTGACCTCCAGAAGAACAACCGCGACATGGAGTACAACTCTTGGATGGAGTACCTGATCAAGATCGCGTGCGCCGTATTCTGTATTGACCCCACGGAAATCGGCTGGGATATTTCACGCTCCAACGGCAGCGGCCTTACCTTCGGCGACGGCCAAAAGCAGCGCATGGAGCAATCGAAAGACAAGGGTCTCTACCCGATGCTGAAATTCATCCAGCGTAAGATCAACAAATTCATCGTCGAGCAGATCAACCCCGACTTCGAGTTTGTGTTCATGGGCCTCAACGGTATGACCATCTCCGAGGAATTGGAGATGGACATCAAACGCCTCCAAGCCTTCCAGACCGTGGACGAGATTCGCGAGAAGTGGGACCTCCCGGCTATCGGCGAAGAAAAGGGTGGCGATACCATCGAGAACGCCGTCATCCAGCAAGCACTCAGCGCCAAGCAACAGCAGCAACAGGCGATGGGTGGTATGGGCGGCGGCAACCCGTTCGAAGAGGCTGCGGGTATGGGTATGGAAGTCGCGGGTGGCCCGGCTGATGAACCTGTGGCTGGCGGCGAAGGTGAGGAAGACGATGAAGCGCAGGCCGGCAACCCGTTCGATCTCTACGCCCAAGGCGACGAAGAAGAAACTATGAAGGCCCGTGAGGCAAATCCGCTCGTGGCCGCATTCGATGAATACTTACAAAAAGCAATAAACCATGACGAGTAACGAGAAGAACACCGCGCCCATCGTACAGCTGTTGGCTGACGCTATGCCCAAGCCTATCATCGACGCTTCTGGCGGCAGCGTGATCTACCGCGGCTATGCCCCCATTGGTACGGGTCAAGGTGAGGCCGGGTGGCGCATCGAGCGTGAGACCACCGCCAACGGCATCACCATCACCGAATACCCCATCGGCGACATGAGTTACAATTTCGTGTGGGCCGACCGCGCTACCTACGTATATTCACGCTAAACCGAAACGCACAATGGCAACTATTGACGTCGGAACTGTAGCAGGTATATCCATCGGAACGACACCTCCGTCGAATCCGGCGATTATCTGGTACGACACCACCGACAAACTCCACAAGAACTACGACGCCTCACTCGGGCAGTGGATTCCGATGTCGCAGGCGATTGTGTCCGAAATAGGCGATTTTAACGACCTTATCAATAAAGCGAACCTTCCGGGCGGCTTACCTATCGCTGCGTTCTACAATGTCCTGAAACGCGACGCTGACGCCCAGTGGAACACCATGGTCTGGGTGGTGGGGCAAACGCGCATCCAGTACGTCGATAAACTCAACAACATCATCGTTGAAGACTTGGCTGGTCAAGGTACTACGACGCAGTATGTGGCATCGACCAACTACTTCTTCGACAACATCGTCGCTACGTTCGACCAAAAGACCTCGAAACTCAACTACACGTTCCAGCAACTGACCGACAATCCGGCCCTTGCAGACGTGTTGTACGGCATGCGGGTCATCAACAACATTCCTACGTTGGTGAAGCGGACGGTGAAGTCGCTGTTGTCTAATTCGAGTAAGAACTCGTTAGGGTTCGTCAATGGCTTGTACTTCGACTTCAGCGCAGCGATGAACGGCGTTATCGTCTCTGAACAGGCGGGCGATACCCAAGTCCCCGGCTACAAGCAATACAAGGCCGATTATGCAGCCATCGAAAAGGCTTTTGAGGACGTCAGCAAGATCATCAACGACTGGCAGAACGGGTCTCAACAGATGATCTTTGGCGCCAAGTTGATCGAGGTTAATCCCGTAACGGCTACGGTGGCCACGCCTCAGGACCTGACTACGCAGGACGATTTGAAGACGGCCCTCAACAAGATACAAGGCTGGTACAACCGTCTGAAATTGGCTACCGGCATGACCCTTTCGTCGGATTATGTCAAGGCACCATCTAAGACCCGTTATCCGCAAGGAGGCGATACCGTCCAGCAGGCAATAGCTATCCTTCATAAATTCGTTGAGGATTTTGACGGTAAGGCTACAAATGTCGTCGTTGGTGGTAGCGAAGGCGACTTCCCTGCCAGCCCTAACCCTTCGTATCAGATCAAGCCAACCGACAGCCTGTATCAGGCCGTTGCTAAGATCGTCAACAACTTGGCGTCGCTGTTTGGCGGTGGAGTGAGTGATGCAGCCTATTTGGCTGATAATTTCGTACGTACCCAGAGTATTCGCCCCAAAGCAGTCAACTCCCTGAAGATATCGGACGAACTCCACGACGCAATATTCTGTCACACGTACAATCCTGTTGATTGGAGCGGTGATGACACTACCAACTTCATGCTGGAGCCGGGGTGTATGTTCGACGCTATCAATTCCCCGCTGACGCTCATCGACCCGGTTCTTTCTGAAGCGGACGTTTTCCCGCCTAAAATGTGGGATACCTACGTGCGCATGAAATCGAACCAGACTTTCAAGGCCCCGACGGGTTCGGCTCTGGGCATCACCGTCAGCGCCGTTTATACGAATCAGTTAGGATCGGGCGACCGTAAACTTGTCCACGTTAGGTTCATTCCCGCGGCTCGCACTCCAACGACTGGTTTCTTCTTTGTTACGACGTATTTGTTTTCAAGTCAAGCCTAAAATGGTATCGTATGTGCAAGGTGGTCTATTTAACATCCAAGCGTTTTAACGCCGAGGCCCGACGCTTCATCCAAGCGCTGGCTGCTGAGTTGCGTCGGCGGCGTATTGAAGTGGTCGTCGGCAACGCTTACGATGTTTGGAATTATTTCCGGCCACATCGCACCTACGGTATAGCCATGGCGGTGGACTTCTTCGCCGACCAGAAGGACGGGTGCAGTCTGACGCTGAACCGGGTTTGCCCGGCTTTAACGCGGGACTTTGCCTACAACCTTTCGAACCACTACGATATTTTGACGCCTCAAATTCGTTGGCGGTCGTTTCTGTTCGTTGATTCGTATGACCGTCAGTGGTATCGTTTCTTCAATCGCGTTAGTGCGGAGGTGAAACTCATAATCTACCCCGCTACGCTTACCAGCGAGGGGGACATGGACGCCTACCTCAGTGCGCGTGACGGGATTATACGGGTATTTGCTGACGAAATTGTGAGGTGTCTTCGCTCTAATTACGATTACAACGCATATGCTCGCGCCGCCAAGGCCGCTCGTATACGTATTAACGAAAGAATGAAACACAATGGCTGACGGACTTTTCATGACCACCATCTTCCCTGTAATTTCGCTTCTGTTCGGGGCGGGCGGTATTGGCTACGCCATTGTGGCGCGTATGCTGGATCGTAAGAAATACGATCAGGAAGTACGTTGTAGCCAAGCCGACGCTGACCTCAAAGGCGAAGAGTTCTGGAAAGGCCGTTATGATACGCTGATGGCCGAGTTGGACAAAAAGGAGTCGTGGTGGAAGGAACGCTACAACAACCTCTATCAAGAGGTTCAGAACGAACGTAAGTTATCCAACGAAATGATGACGAACTTTCGTAACGAACTCAACAAAATACGTGACGAGTATGAGGCCCAGCGTCAGGCCGACCGCGATAAGTACAACCGCCTGATGGAAGAATTCCGCACTCAGGAGCGTGAAGCCAACAAGGCGGCGGAAGACTACAAGCGACGCATCAACGAACTCGAAGCCTCCATAACGGCCTACGAGGAGATGATCAAAAGCGGAAAACGGCCATGAAAACAGCAGTGCAAATAATTCTCGTTTTGGTGGCCCTAATTCTCGCGTTTTTATTCGGGCGAAGTACTTATACCCCTGAACCCCCTAAAGTCGTTGAAAGGTGGCGTACAAAGCACGACACGGTCGAATACCGCGATACAGTAAAGGTTCCGGTCCCGAAAATCATCATCCGCGACACCACCATCTACCTACCGGGTGAAATCGACACCGCCGCGCTACTGGCCGACTATCTGGCACGCAAGGAGTATCACCTCGACTTCTCCAACGACAGTATCGGCGAGTTCCGTGTCGACGCCACTGTCCAGTGTAACGCCATTACGGAGGCCGTGTCTCACGTCAAGCCGCTGATCCGCATCCACGAGATAGAACACACCATTATCGACAAGCGAATACCCTTCATCCAAGGCTACGCCCAGATAGGAACGTCCGTGGACTTTGGTACACAAAAGTTCTCCGCCGGAGCCGACTTTCGTCAACGCTTCATGGTTGGCGCTTCAGCTATAAGGGTTGAAGACCAGTGGGGGTATACGTTAGATTTTGGCATAAAATTTTGACGATTCTCTTGGCAGTTTGGAGAAAATTCAGTACTTTTGTAGTGGAAATGAAACTTATAAACCTATAACACCATGAAAGAAGTTATCAACTACGGCGAAGCACGTCGCCAGCAAATTCTTAAAGGGTTCACCAACGTCGAGGAGGTCGCGGACGAGCCGATCGAAAAAGCGCGTCACGGTGTCTACGCCGACAACGCTCAAAACCGTCGTCTGCAGCGCGTGGGACAGGAGTACGGTCAAGCCGCCAAGGAAGACCCCGAAGGTGAAGGCCAGGAGGGCGGTATGCCTGAGGGCAACGTCAGCCTCCAGAACCACGCTCGTCAGGCTTCAGAAGAGGCGCTGACGAAGGTCGCCAACGACCCGCAGGCTGACCCCGAAATGCGCAAGGTGGCTACCGCTGAATTGGAACGCCGCGGTGTAAGCGTTCGCGCCAAGAACAAGAACGGCGACACTTCGCTGCGTAACGGGTTGGCTGACGGTGACGCCAAATCGGCTTCGACGTTCGAGGGCATGGGCTTCCGCCAGATGGACGATCAGGACCTCCAACAGTACGCCGGAGTTGAGGACGCTTCGCACGCCTTCATCAAGCAGATCGGCAGTGACGAAGACGGCTTCGACCTTGTGGTCACCAAGACCAGCGAGGGCTACCGCGTGGACAAATACCCTTACGCCGACGTGGACAATTTCGAGTCGGTGACGGTGAAGGAGATTGGCGACGTTGAGGGAGCCGCGTCTAAGTTTGGTGATCCCGATGCCAAGGGTAAGGGCGGCAAAGCCGACGCCGCATCGCTCGTTGACAGTTTCAACGCTATGGCTGAGGGCGATGCAGACTTCGACGCCAAGTCGTTCAAATCGTTCGTGAAGGAAAAAGGCGGTAAGGCCGTGAAGGAAATCGCCGACGCCATTCGTAAGATGCCCAGCGAGGCCGGGCAAAGCGATCTGGCTGACGACGAGATCGCCGACATGATCGAGAATATGTTCGAGGAAGCCGGAACGCGCGTTCCGCGTGAGGCCAAGAAGGAACTCGACAACCTTCGCGGGTCGGGTGAAAGCGTTCTGGCCAAGTGGGACGCCTACACTTCGGAGTCGGGTGAAGACGATGACTTCAGCGCAGCGCTCGAAAGCCTCATCGACAACAAGGGCGAGGCTAAGGCCATCAAGGAACTCGCTGCCGCTATCAAAACCTCCGGTCAAGGTGAGGCCGCTCAGAGCGATATCCTCGACGACGAAATCGCTGACGAAATCGCCAATATCTTCGAAGAGGCCGGAATCGACCTGTCGAAGAAAGGTCAAGCCGCGCTCGACAAGATGCGTGCTGACTCGGACGGCGACGGTAACGTGAGCAGCGCCGAAGGTCTGGTCCAGAGTTTCGACGACATGGCCGAAAACGACACCGACTTCGACACCGCAGGCTTCAAGTCCTTCGTGAAGCAGAAGGGTGACGCCGCGGCTATCAAGGAACTGGCCGCAGCCATGAAAGCAAACCCGGCTGATACCGGCGGTGCTCAGTCCGACGCTACGGACGACGAAATTGCCGACACCATCGCCAATATGTTTGAGATGGCTGGTGTGAAGGTATCGAAGGACGGCCAGAAGGAACTCGACGCGCTGATCGGCGGCGAGGAGGAAAGCGCCACCAAGCAGGGCGAAAAGGCCGACGCCGCAGCCAAGGCTGAAGTGAAGAGCGCTGAAAAGGGTGCTAAAGCCAAGGCCGACAAAGCCGCGAAGTCTTCGCCTGAGAAGGACAACGCCGCCGCCGACAAATTCATCAAGAAAAGCGAAAACGGAGCCAACCCCTCTGAGTACGCCAAGATGATCTCCAAGAACCCCGAAGGTATCGCCCGCGTGCTGAAGGAAAGGATCGCTTCCGGCGACAAGGCCGCTAAACGCGCTGCTCTGAGTCTCACTTCGCTCATCGACCCGGAGTCCCGTGAGAAGGGTGTCGGCCAAGAACTCCTCAGCCACCCCGAACTCAAGAAGATTGCCGACGAACGTGCCGCAGCGCACAAACTGCTGACGGGCGTGTCTTACGACGATATGGACACGTACAAGAAGAAGTCAGACGAGCAAATTGAGATATTCAAACGTACCAACAAGGAGTTCGTCGACAAGTTCCTGGAGATTTACGGCGGTAACACCGAAGAGTAATGCCCTACAACGCCAAACATACCCACTTTCTGCCGTCGCCGTTCCCCACCGTTACTCAGTACGAAGATCGGTTCATCCGGGAATGGAACGCCAATAATGCCGCAGCGTTAGGTGATGTACTGAAATACATCGCCGACGCTACGGCTACGGCGGTAAAAGAATTAAAAGAAGATGGCAAAAAGCAAGACTAAAACATTTGTATGGTGCGTTTTCTCTGAACAGTATGCGGAGTACAAAGACGGCTTTGGCACTCACGTCAACAAGGATGTAAAGGTACGTCGTCTGTTGGAGATTTTCTCTAACGAAGATGCTGCTCATGAATACATTGCTGCTCAACCGTATCGTTTCTTTAATTATCGCCTTCCGAATCCGGAAAGCGCCATTATTGAAAAGCGCGAAGTCCTCACAAGCTACGATTAACAACGCGAAATGGAACATTGTTTAACATCCACCGGAACCCCTACGCGGGCCGAAAAAGTGTTGGAGAATACGTTCAATGAAAGCGAGCCTATTGAGTACTTCTGCGAACTGAAATCCGGCGACTGGGTTATAATCCAGCTGGGGAGCCTCAAACTGGGGTATCATTACCGGAGCGGAGTTGTCAGCGAACGGAAAGACGGTAGTATTGAAGTGAGGTCAGGAGGGCATCGTATTTTATTCAAACCGGGTAGCGAACACAGAATACGAAGATGCAAGTTGATGAAGTAACAAAGGCTTTTCACGAGGCCAGCCGATATCGCGCCGATCACTTACGTAAGGCCCTTGGTGGTTTTACGGAGAACGGCCTGATCGAAAAGGGCCGTTCAAAGAGCGGTCGCTACGCCAACACGGCTGAGAATCGAAGAAAGGGACGTGTTGGCATGCCTTATGAAAAGAAAGGCCGTGGACCAGCGCCACACCAGCGTCGAGATTCTGAACATCGCCGAAACGGTACGTATATTCGTACGCTTACTGCAGGTGACGGGAACGAGGCTCTCGAAATAGGCGAAGACGGCGTTGCTCGTAATGATTTTTACGACAACCAAGAAGTCGGCAAATACACCAAGAAATACGAAAAAGTCAACAACGGAGACAAGGTTCGTTATGGTAGTAGAATCTATACCGTTTACGCCACAAAGAACTTAACCGAAGGCGGGGTAACAACGCAATTCGTTCAATTCACTGGTAAGCCTTCTTACAGTGGTGCTCCGCGTGGAACGGGCAAGTGGGTTCCCCGAAAAGACGTCGAGAAACTATGATTTTCAACAATCGCCAAATAGACGACATGGTCGGCATTCTCCGGCGTTGGCAGTACCTGTTTATTGCCAAGCACGTCGGATTAGACTTTCTGACCCAGTCGGAGATCGACATCTTGGTGGCGTCAGGGGTCAACGTCGATAAGTACAAGAACACGAAAGGTATCATCGAACACGCTTTTCTGTTCGGTATCTTGGCTGAGGCACTCGGCGATCAACGCGCCAAGAAGATGAATTACAAGCAGTTTCTCCAGTACCTCAAATCAGGAAACTTCGTTCCGCTCACCGAGCAGGAGGAGAACGCGCTGAATTATCTCAAGAACCGCGCCTACACCGACATCACGTCGCTCGGAAACCGTATCGTTACCGGTACGCGCAACGCCATCCTCAAATCTAACTTTCGTCAGCAAGCCGCCATACGCCAGCAGATCAAAGATAAGGCCATGCAAGCCGTCCAACTGCGTAAGGGGGCGCGGTATATAGCCAGCGAATTGGGGAACCTTACCCAAGACTGGGGACGCGATTGGCTGCGTATTGCGTACTACCTTCTGCACGAAGCCTACAACGTGGGCCGCTCGGAAAGTATCTACAAGCAGTATGGCCCCGACGCTATGGTGTATTTCGACGTATACCCCGGCGCGTGTGCCAAATGCCGCGAGTTGTACTTGGAGGACCCCGAAGACCCTAATTCGAAGCCAAAACTGTTCCGCCTCGGAGACCTTATCGCCAACGGTAACAATATCGGCCGTAAGGTGGCTGAGTGGCTTCCTACGATCGACCCGACGCACCCCTACTGCCGCTGTACTATCAACCACGTACCGCCGGGGTACGAGTGGGACCCTGAAACACGCGCTTTCACCAAGCCTGTCAAGCGTCAGTTCAAGAACCCAAAGTTAAGGAACGTGAAACTCAACATTAAAGTAACAAAATAATGAAAAACAAAATCGTACAAGACCCCCCGTTCACCATGCAGATCGAGCCGACCGAGGGTTGTAACTTGGGGTGTTCGTTCTGCGGCCTTCACGGCATGCGTGAAAAGGGTACCAAACCGTGGAATTTCATGACCGTCGAAACCGCCGAGCGTATCGCTTCTGAGGTAGCGCGTGTGGGCTGGAATTGCAAGTTCGTGTTCGCTATGCACGGCGAACCCACGCTCAACCCGGCGTTCATCGACATCGTGGCCACGTTCCGCAAGCACTTGCCGAAGGCCGTGTTCCATATGTACAGCAACGGCTACGCCATGAACCACGCCGACGACACCGAGGCTTACCTCGACCGCCTGTTCGGCGCTGGCATGAACGACATCTTGGTGGACTGCTACACCGCCAACGGCGACTGGAATTTCGTCGAGAAGATCGATGTCGATAAGTACAACGTCGTCACGCTGGAACCGGGCGTTCCGTACTACTACCCCAAGCAGGGCCGTCGTATCTGCTTGCTGCCGCCCATCGCCCAGGACGATACCAACAAGATGACGCGGCGTCTGGCCAACCACTGCGGCGCGGCGTTCCCGCTCGACGATTCGTTCAACAACAAGCGTTGTACTTTCCCGTTCCGGGAACTGGACGTGCGCTGGAACGGTCAGGTCTGCTTGTGTTGTGACGACTTCCGCGGTGAGTACCCCATCGCCAACATCCACGACATGCCCATCGAAGACCTTTGGAACCACCCGCGCTTCCACGCCGCTCGCGTGATGCTGTACAATAACGACCGCCGCTTCCGCCCGTGTCAGGGGTGTACGCACGTCAGCGTTCGCGTTGGCTTCCTGCCTGACAAGAAGGGTAAGCAGACGCTGCCGGCTATCACGCCCGAAATCCGCCGTATGGCTGAAGAGGTATCGAAGGACGGCCCCTGCGCCGAGAAGATTTACCGACGGCCATGGGAAAAATAAAGTACCTTTGTGTCGAGTCTCAAGCGGGTGATCTCCTGATGAGTGCTTGTCACGTTTTAGTAGCACCTGAATATGACGTTCGGGTGCTTACTGTAGATAACGCCCCAAAGCCTTTGGCTGAGCAGCAGCGGTTGTACGATTTTCTGGGTATCGGGATGGACCGCTTGGACTTAGAGTTAGAAGATGTCCGTTGTGGCGATTTTAAGGCCCATTCTGCGGACTGCAACTACGAAGGCGTCTATACGTACCTTCGCGCGAAATACGGGAACGACGGACTTAATTTCGCCGAACAAACGCTTCGCGATTACCTGCGTAAGTTTATGCGCCGCAACCCCGGTTACGTGATACTGGCGCCGCTGGGGTCGGGACACCCCTTCAACCAGTTCGTTCACGATGTGGTGTTTGATACGGCGTCGGCGGCAGAATACTATCGCGACTTTCCATATTCGTACGTACCACGGGGTCGTGAACAGGTCAGGGTCCAGTGCTACGGCGGCGAAACTTTACTGATGAAACGCCGAGTTCCGTGCGACGATATGTTCGACGTGAAGTGGGAACTGGCTATGCGCTTCTACCCGTCGTTATCGCCGACGATACGCAAGTATCAGCGTTTTATAGAACAAAACCCGCCCGAAGAAATCTGGTACGAGGGCGATTTACCATTTTAAGCTATGGATTGTCAATTCTTCGTCGTGTCCAAGAACCGCCCCAAGTGCGTCACGACCAAATTGTTGGAAAAGGGCGGCGTCGACTACCACATCGTGGTCGAAAAGGAAGACGTTGAAAAGTACGTCGAAGCAGGTCACGACCGTAAGCGGTTGATCGTACTACCAGCGTCGAACCGCGGCTACAGCTACGTGGTCAATTTCTGCAAGAACACCTACCTCCGCGCCGGGCGGCCTGTGGTGGTGATGGATGACGATATCGCCAACTTCTTCTACTCGATCGACGGCGAAGCCAAATGCGGCCTTTCGCTGAAGACCCCAGAAGAACTGTCAGAGTTCTTTGAAGAGTTCAACCGCGAAGTCATGGAGACCGACTTCGAGTACGGCACCATGGGCAAGAGCGCCTTCGACTGGAGTTGTACCGACGTCAGCCCGCGTTTCAAGTACGGCGGTATCCCTCACCTCATCGTGTTCAAAGGGCTGCGGACGCTGGAGTTGGACTTTGACGAAAAGTTGGAGTTGAAGTGCGACATCGACTATTCGTTGAAGTGTATGTATCTGGGCATCGTCTACGCACGCTTCGTACGCTTCCTTCTCCAGAGTAAGATGAACAAGGAGGCAAATCAGGGCGGCGGCCTTCAAGACGTGTACGAGCGTCAGGAACGTGTTCAGCGTGCTCACAACATCATATTGAAGCGGTGGCCGCTGAACGCCCGTGTCGATGACAAGAAGAAGCCCATCAACGGCGTACCGGAGTTACGTATTGTGTACAAGAAATTTGATATTGACTTTGATGCGGTGGAGGTGTAGGATTCCAAGTATTTATTTGGAAAACTGCACAACGTATGTCAGACAATATCCAAAAAGCAAAGCACAACGTCGGCGATCATCATCCTACGCAACCGTGGGTGTGGACGGAGTACAAGCCCGGAAAGTTCAACTGGCGTGTCGACAAGAACGCCAAACCCAAGGACAACGCCGATACCGGTAAACAATCGACAGGCGGCGGCGCCACGAGCCTCGAAGAGTGGGCTAAGCGTACCACCGACGACAACCTGCTCAAAGTAGTAAACAACCCCAAAGGTAACGCGCAGTTGCGGCAGATTGCCTACAACGAACTGAAGTCACGTAACGCCGATCTTTTGCAGGTCGATACAAGCGGTACGTTGGCCACGCTGTTGAAGATGACCACCCAGCAGGACCCCGTGGCACCCACCAACGCCGCGGCTAAAGTAGACATCAACGACGGCGAGGGCGGAAACGACGACGGTGAAATCGTTGAAGACTGGTTCCTCAACCCTGACGACCCGCGCATTCAGAAGAAGTTCAACAAACTCCAAAGCCGTCAGGACCGTATTGCGTACGACCGCTTCGTCTACGCGATGAAGAAGAAGGACCCTGACTACCAGCCGCCTGTTGAGGTGATGTACGACCTGAACCGCCAGTATCTGGAGTTCTTGGACAACAAGGAGCAGCGGTTCATGATCTCGGCTGGTGGTGCCGGTATCGGTAAATCGTACGGTTTCAAGAAAATCGCCGAACTGCTCAACAAGCGTCCGTTTGACGCCGAAACCGACGCGCCGGGCGATGGCGACTATGACTACGTTGAACTCGGTGACATCAACTCCAAGAAGCAGCTGCTGGGCGTACTCAAAGCCCACAACGGCAAGATTCTTCTGTTCGACGATACCGACTCCGTTATCACCCGCGCCGACTTGGCTTCCATCATGAAGAAGGCCACTTCCGCTTCAGGTAAGCGCGTGGTCGGAGACCCGGACGACGTCAAGTCGAATTTCGTATTCACGGGCCGTATCATCATCATGACCAACAAGGACCTCGTGAACCTCGCCAAGAACGAGGATGCCAAGGCTATCATTTCGCGCGCTACGCTGACGTCGGAAGTCTACCTGACCGTTGACGAGACGATCGAGGTTCTGAAGGACCGCTACGAAGACATGGACGTTCCCCAGCAGCCGCACCTCGATGACCCCGAAGAGGACAAGCAGGAACGTAAAGAACTGTTTGACCTTATTGTCAAGAACAAGAATAAGATCGACCCTGCCAAGTTTACCACCCGTACCTTTGGCACCATCTTGTCGGAGAAGCGTTCTGCCGACCGCGCTAACAAGCGCGCCAAGCAGGGCGGTCAGTGGACAAACCTGATCGGCAGCCAGCAAAAGGAGTGGGAACGCGCCGCCGTTCGTGCACTGACGAAGGGACTCGCGTACGAGGCCATTCAACCCGTCGAAACGTCGGATGATATCAGTAAGGCCGAAGCCCTGCTCAGCGACGCAGAATCGCTCGAAAAGGCCGATTTTACCGAAGAGCAGCGTGAGAAACTTGCCAAGAAGAAGGAGGCCCTCCCTGACGGCTCGTTCCCGATTCGTAACAAGTCCGACCTGAAGAACGCCATCCGTCTTGCTGGTAACGCCAAAAACCCCGAACGCGCTCGGCGCTGGATCAAACGCCGCGCCAAGTCGCTCGGTGCTGAGGATATGATCCCCGACACGTGGAAGGCTCAGACTACTGACCTCGGTTCGCTGCCGGCTGACGACATGTCGATCGAAAAGGCTGAAACCCTCTTGTTCGGATAACCCATGGACGAACTGAGAAAAGCGCTGGAAACTTTCGCCCTCCGTAACGCCGAGGGCGAAGTTTCTGACGCCATGCTGGAGAAGGCGTGTGAGGCGTACAAGGTTCGTTCTTCAGAGTTCGTCGACGACTACCAGTATAACCTGTACGTGGCGAAGTCCGTCTACGATCACCTCCATGGCGTCGATCAAGACCCTGAAATTTCAAAGGCTATCATGCCCGGCCAGACTAAGGTTGTCGATGGCGTGGTGTATATTTGGACGCTTACCCCTAACGCCAAAACGAAGTACGACTGGCGAGTTTACAAGAATCCTCAAGGTACACCCGTTGGAAAGGGTCCTTTTCGCTCTAAAGCCATATTAGAACGGCAGCAGAAGGAAGTGAACGAAATGTTCCCCGCCGACCCCTCTGAATTGACCTTCGTTCAGAAACTGGGCGGTTCTACGGGGGCTGAGTTGATGAAAGACGCCAAGGGCCGTGAGTTCGTCGTAAAGAGTTCTAAGAACACCACCCGCGGTCACATCGCAGCGGAGTACTACGCCGCGCAGGTATACAGCCTTTTGGGGTTGGACACGCCTGACTATGAAATGTACGACGACGGAACGGACCTCGTGTTGATATCGAATTACATGCGCGGCATGTCCGAACCTCAAGTTAAGGACTACGACACCATGGCTAAAGGCTTTGTCGTTGACGCCTTTTTGGCCAACTGGGATATTTACAAAAACGACAACTGCTTGGTTGACGCCGCTGGTAAAGTCTACCGCGTCGACAACGGTAGTACGTTTGATTACCGTGCCCAAGGAGCCAAGAAGCCTTTTGGCAACCAAATCGACTGGGATAACATGGTGCGGTACAATTCCAGCGTGGTTGCCAACCTCAAGCCGCAGGACTTCATCGATCAGATTGACGCCCTGAAAGCCCGTAAAGACGAAGTATTGGCGTATTTTGACGCCGGAAGGCTCGGTTCCAAGCCGAAGATGCGCGCCATCATTGAGGCTCGTTTCAAAGACCTCGACCGCATCCGCGGTATTTATGAGATAGAAGTACGTCGTACCAGCAGACAAGTTGCGCCCCGAACGCTCAAGTCTCCGGCAGATATGTACCGCGACTTCACCGAAGATGAGATCAATGATTTTTGGAATAATCAGCCCGGAGCCGATTATTACCAAAAGTTACAACGTCACAGCGGCCATACGGGGTGGGAACTGCTCTCTACCATTTGTAGCGCTCGTGGCTTTGATGCGCGGCCTGATGTAGTCGACGACGCTACGTTCTTCGCCAAGGCTGCTCAGAATAAGTATCATATGTTCCGGGGAGTGGAACGTAACGGAACGGATAAAAACTACTACGCCGACGACTTCAAGTACAACGACGCTTGTTACTACGGAACTGTTGGTGTGTATGCTGAAGGAATCTATTTCCATGTGAACGATTCGTCTAACGCCGACCGCACTCCATCCGGCTATCAGAAGACTTCGGCTTATCACAACGCTCGCGGTTACGCGGGTAGTGGTGCCATTATCGAGGCAGTTCTCGACGACAGCGCCAAGGTCATAACCGTTAATGACGCTCGTGAAGAGGTCAAGCAACTGTCTGCCGGTAATTCACCTGCTTTCCAAAAGGCAAAAAAAGAACTCGACGACGCCAAGGCCGAATACCAGCGCGTAACCGACGAACTCAACAACCTTACCGACACTACCGAAAAGAAGGTAAAGTCCGATATGCACTGGGACGACGCTTCGTACGTCGATATCCCGTTACAAATCGACCAGATTATCGACTGGGGTGCCATCGACGATGACGGCAACCCGGCATACATGAAGTTTGACGACTTCATGGATAATCACCTAAAAGGCTGGATCAAGGCTAACGGCGGTACTATTACGGCCAAGGGTGGAGGCACCGACGACTACGTCATCAAGATGCCTAACACCAACGAACGGTTCGTCTTTTCGCGCTTTCGGTACGAGAACGACGCTATCAAACGTAAGAACGCATTTGCGCGTCCGTACAACTATCCCGTTCGCCAGCTGAAGGAATGGATCATGCGCGAGCACTTCGGTAAAATTGAAGATGCCGTAAAGAGTGCCATCAACAACTTGGATGACGAAGTGAAACGTTTGCAGGGCGAACAGCGCAAGGCGTATGTCGATTACAAAGACAAGGACAACGCCATGAGCAAGTTGAGCGTAAACGCCGTTGGTGATCCTGATAAGGACATCTATGCTGCCATCTACAAGAACGTTCATAAGGACGGCGAAAAAGAAGCACTGGGCGTATACGCTGCTTTGAAGGGATATGACGCCCTTATTCAGCCTAACGGAAACGGTTCCGGTAACTCGTTCATGATCGTGTTGAATCGCTCTAAAATCATTACTCGTAAATAGTATGAAAAAGGAACCCCAGTACGGAATAGCGCGCCTGCGAACGACTTCGGTCGTTGGCGGTATGGCTTCACCGTACATCAATCGTAAACAACCTTCGGCGTTGATCCCCTTCAAGGGTGATCTCCCGATGCTGAACGACATCGACACTCTCACGTTCCGTGAAGCTATCCGTGAGACGCTGTCGCTCGACGAACTTTCGTCAGAGTTTCAGCGTGTAGCCACCGAGGGTTATCGTATTGCCGTCATGGAAGAAGGATTCACCGCGTATCTTCGCGAGCGAGCCATAACGCCTGACGACTTTGTAAAATTAAGCAATCCCGAGAAATCGGACTATTTGCTGGATTGGATGAATTTGAACTCATTAGGTTTGGAATCGCTTAAAATCACAATCCGCAATGGCAAAAATTACGTACAATAATCCCGCGGCGTTCGCTATCAACGACACCGTGCGCGACCTCATCAGTAAGGTGGCCGATGATACCGCCAACCCCGAAATCGTCATCACCTCGACGCTCCGTACCCCTGAAGCGCAGGCCAAGGCTATGGCCGACAACCTGTATGCCGGTAAACGTATCCGCTACCGTGCGCCGGGTGCAGCCGTTACCAAGGTCTTTGACGACAACTGCAAAAAGCAGGCCCGCTCCGAGGTCGAGAAACTGATGGTGGCTGAAATCGAACGCCAAGCCGCCATGGGGCAGCGTGTATCGCTTCACTGTACGACGGAGGCGTTGTACCGCCAGTGTAACATCATCGACCTTTCGATCTCGCAGATGAAGAACCCGCGTGACTTCACCAACGCTTTGGCTAAAGAGGAGAAGTGCCGTAAGATCATCACGCCGCTTGGCGACGTTAAGTATGAAAGCCCCAAGGTGTCTATCGACGGCAATGAAGCCGCGCTCCACGTCGAGATTTTGGCGTAACAAGTATAATGTTAGAAACTTATAAAATTTAAGAATATGCCGAGTTTTGTAAATATGGCGTCGCTTACCAAGTTGACGTCGATTACGGGAAACGAAGAGTTTCAAGTCTCAGCTACCAACAAGATTAGTTCAAGAGACATAGCTTCATTGGCGCTTACACAGCAATTACATGGTTTATCGGAGGTCACTATTGGATCACCAAAAATATCAAGTACCTCGTTGTTGCTGTCTGCCATAGCAGCACTTTACAGGCTTAGTAGCGACAATGGTAAAATACTTCCAATTTCCAACGGTATTGATAAGTTCGGAAATGTCGTTTTTTCCGGTACTAATGCAGTCGGGATATTATTCGATGTGAAGGCATCCAAATACTTTACCCGATCAGGAGTGACTGCCACTGCAATCTTCAACAGCGCGCAATGGATTTCTTGGTTGCAAGACGGAGAGGCTCATGAGATGGACGGTGGTTCCGGTGTTGCCGATCCGATTCAGATTCACGACTTCGCCGAGGTCAGTGCTATCGACAACTGGCCGACGCCTAAAGACGGTCTGATTATTCCGTTTGTTACGGATTCAGGCGTTCTGAATAAACCGGGGAACGAATCCGAGTACGTGGGCATCATCATCTGCGAAGTAGATACCCAAAATACGGGCCGCGCCGAAGTAATTGCTTACGGATGTGGAACTGGTGCGTGCTATGTAGGATTACTGGATTATGCTTCGGTCAGTATCGAATGGATGGTAAACAAAATGTCGGTCGCTGGCAAAAAACTTAGCGCGTTTACCGGTACTGCAATCGGAAACTATATTCAGAGCATGGGAAATGCTGGTGACTTATTTCCGTTCGTCACTGTAAACGCCAACAAGACTACCGCTAACCAGTTTCCGGCCAACGGTGCATGGAGTGGATTCGTCACCATTGGTGACGGGGGTGGTGTAAACATTATTGCTTTCAAAAGCACCACTGATCCGAATGCCGAGGTTTATGTCGGTCGTTGTAGTGGCGGCACTACCCAATGGACCCTCGTCGGTGGTGGTAGTGGTGGTGGTGGTGGACTGGACGTGATTAATGTTCCTATGGGCGGTGATATAGGCTCCATCATTGCTGGTGCAAACTGGAAACAAACGGGAATGGAGGGAGAGATGAAAGCCGTTTTTGTCTTGGACCCTGCAAGTGTTGTTGGAGACTATTTTCCGAATCTTAAAAACGCTCAGACACTCGCAGGATTTGCTCAATGTGTCTATGACGGTTCAGACTATCAGTATTTCATAACCACCCTATTCCCGTATACAGACACATTACGCAATCTCTCAAAAGAGTATGGGCGAATTCTTTCAGAAACTAACGGGGATGTTATCGACTATGAAGAATATCCGTATTGTGGAGAGGCCCCTATTCCCGGTTATTCTACTTTAGTGAACGTATGGCGTGGTCCTTTAGTGACAGATAGTACCGGGGTTATAAATTTTAACGCTGAGATACCTACATCTTCAAAGATATTGGTTGTCGCAAAACTGCGTAGCTCAACTGCTACAACAGCCAATGTCGTAGCGAATATCCCTATAACTTTTGTTGATGTAAATTCGACAGGCCAAGGAATTATACTCGACTACACAAACCTACTCATAGGTAAAAACGGTGTTCCCGGTTCCATAAGGCTCATTTGTTCGTCTGTTATTACTGGAGCTACGGGTGTACAAGGTATGAATTTCGTGTTACAAGTGAGCAACGTATCAGATGTGTCTAATATTCTCGAAATAGCGATGTATAGCAATAGATAGATTAACAGTGGTGCATCTTCGGGTGGAATAGCTCCCGGTACAGTGATATTCAACGACGAATTTTCGTTTGATGGCTACACCAGCGCAAATCCCGGTCAGTTGTCTCTCTTACAACCTATTCCGTTAGGGTCCATAGTGACTTTCATAGGATCGTATTATTTTGGACTTCCCGCCGAAGAAATTTTACTTTCACCCGAAAGCCATACATGGTCATTTACAGTAGCTTTACCCACTGGAGCTTCCAGTGTCGCACACTATCTGAAAGACATGTTAGTCGTGCAAAATCCCGATACAAATTTGGTAGTAGACAGACAATCCGCGATGTACAAAATAGATGCCAAAAATCTCGTTAATGGCAAAATCAGTACAATAGATATGTACGCTACTGGAGTTCTGTTGTCTGATATGTATTTAACGATTGAGCAAATTATCTATGTTGCGCAGGTATAGAATAAATCCCCCTCCTATTAAGAGGGGGATTTTCTTAGATATTGGCATACACACCTTTAATCCGCAAAATATCAGATGGATTACCTAAATTGTTTGATGTTACAACTACTTGTAATCCCTGAATCCCTTTCGCTCCTGTCACAACAGAAGCAACATTCAAACGGATTTGCCCGATATTAGTTCCGGACGCAATACTTCGGGTGTTCAAATCCATAAGTGTTGCTGCTTGTACGGGATTAAAGAACGTTACAGGAATAGCCACTGATCGAATGTCAGCATTGGGACCAGCCGATGATCTGAGTTCGGCGTCAATGAACATTGCCGTACTGTTGATGACCTCATAGTTAAAATTCACAATCATCAAACTCCCTGCTGATAATGCCAAGTCATATTGATTGGCTATTTTGGTAAATCCGGGGATAGGGGATGCAAAGGTACCAATGGGGGTCAACATGGTCTCCATTACGTCACCGCTATTGTTCATCAGCACTTCTCCCCGGTAAGCGATCCGGCCTGATGTTTCCCATATTGTGAAGGTTAGTCCAATGTGTTGATAATCTCCGCCATCATACACACGCTGGGCATATCCAACAATAGTAGATTCAGCCTGCGGAAAAGAAGCGTTTTTGATCTGAGGTAATTGATCGTATATATCGGATGACGGCTCTATGAATACAGGCACTATTTCGCCATCCTTATCCCACGAGTGATTTTCAACAATCATCGTGATGGATTCATCCGACCCGATGTATATAGGGTCAACTGCCCCACCTCCGCCAACAGCGGTCCACTGGGTGGGGACGTGTTTTGCCCCACGTCAACACGATTCGCCATTACAAGTATAACGCTGATAACAGTACACTATCGTAAAACATGTTTAAGGACGATAAATTCAATTTCTGGTGCCCTATCGGGCGCATCGAGAAGGCCACCGACGAAGCGGGTGAACCCGTTATGCGTATCGGCGGTATTGCCTCTACCATGGATAAGGACGCCGATGGCGAATACCTCGATCCCACGGGGTTTGACATCGAGCCGCTGAAGAACTCCGGAATGGTTAACTGGCACCACCAAGCCAAGAACTCCCCAGCCGCTATTATCGGTGAGCCGTCGAAGGTCGAGTTGCGTCCTGAAGGTCTTTGGATCGAGAGCGACCTGTACGCTTCGTCGCCTATGGCTAATGAGGTCTACGAACTGGCCAAAACTCTCGAAGAAGACAGCAAGACGCGCCGCTTGGGGTATTCCATCGAAGGAAAGGTTGTAAAGCGTGCTTCTAACGACAAGAAGTCGCCCCTCTACAACAAGATCGTTAAGGCCGTTATCACTGGCGTGGCCGTAACCCACATGCCCAAGAATCCTCATACGTTCGTCAACATCATAAAAGGCCAAATCGACGCCGACGGCATTGAGGTCGATTTGGAGGAAGAGGACGACAACGCCGAACAGCGCGGTGGTGATACCGAGAAGAAGGCTCTTACTACGTCCAGTGGCGCAGCGTTGATGCCTGAGTCGGTCGACGGCCAACCGAAGAAAACGTTCTCGAAATCTTCCGTCATGGAATGTATCTTCCGCGACATTCCAAATATTACAATACCGAACGCCCAAGAAGTGTACACTTTAATCAAAAACATATCGGTTATGAACAAACGCAAATCCATCACTTCCGAGGACATCGAGAAGGCATACGACGCTCTGGGGCTGAATCCCGAGGGTAAGGTTGCCGCCGATGCCGAAGACGTGCAAAAGGGTGACGACGCCGACGGCCAGATGGGTAAGGAAGACGAAACCCACGACGACGAGCCGCGTCATAACGCCGCCAACATGAAAAATGCTAAGGCCGGCAAGAAGGAGGAATCCGAAGAGGAGACCGAAGACGACGACGAGGGCTTCGAGCAGTGCGACAAGAACGGAGCCAAGATGAAGAAGGCCGCCGACAACGACCTCATGAAGGCTATTCAGGGCATTGGTAACGACTTCAAGTCGTACATCAAAGCTACTGCCGTACTGGTGAACGATCTCCGTCAGAAACGCGCTGAGGACGCTAAACGTATCGCCGAACTCGAAGACGTCATCAAAGGCCAGACCGAGGTCATCGAAGGCTTCTCTACCAAACTGGAACGCTACGGCAGCGAGGTTCCGCGCCCCAAGTCGCTGCGTTCGGCTACGGTGGTTGACCGCGCTTTCGCCAAGGGTGACACCAAAGGCGACATCGAGAAGGCCGACGGCATTACCCGTATCTCCATGACGGAGCATCCCAAGGCCGTTGCTTCGCTGCTCGATCAGGCGTCGTTCGCCAAGGGCTACGACAAGGAGTACGGTGACGCGCTTTTGGCGTTTGAGGCCAGGCCGGAAGACGGCGTTCCTTCGAACATCATCGCTCGTCTGAAGGCGGAAACCGGATACGAGATCGTGAAGTAGAAACACCCAAACTATTCCATAACATAATCAATTCCAAATCATGGACAGACTTTCTATCAATCTCGCCGACTATGGCATCCAAGCGCGTGGTGCCCAGTACGGCTCGTCCAGTCAGGAAGAGGTCGCTGCGCTGAACAAAGCCCTCGAAGCCACCGACATCACGGGTCGTCAGACGACGAACCTTACCGATGCCTCCGGTGCGCCGCTGAAGGTGGAGTCGCTGGAGCGTACTCTGAAGCACCTGACGTTCCGTGAGAGCGACATCGTTCTCTGGAAGAACCTGCCGAAAAAGGCCGCCTACAACACCGTTGAGGAGTACAACCAGTTGGCATCGTACGGTGCTGACCGCGGTGGCTTCACCAACGAAGGCGAACTCCCCGACGAGGAAGACTCGATCTACATCCGTCGGGCTCAGCTGGTGAAATACCTCGGCGTCACCAAGTCGGTTACGCACCAGATGACCCTCGTCAACACGATGGTGGGCAACATCATGGAGCGCACCATCAAAGACGGTACGCTGTGGATTCTCCGCAAGCTGAACAAGTCGCTGTACTACGGCAACTCGGACATCATCCCGCAGGAGTTCAACGGTCTGCTGGCTCAGCAGCTGCAGTCGGACGCATGGAGCGGTCTGGACGCTTACCTCAACTCTGAGAACGTGATCGACCTTCGCGGTCGTGGCCTGACCGAGGACCCCATCGAGACGGCTGCCAACTCGATCGTCGAGAACTACGGCCTCGGAACCGAGCTGTATGCTCCCCCCGCCGTTCTTTCGGACTTCGTCAAGACGTTCTACGGCAACAAGTTCATCCAGCCCAACACCGCCCAGACCAGCGCCGGTATCATGGGTCAGCGCGTTCAGGCGTTCGACTCGCAGTTCGGCCGCATCGGCCTCAACTACGACGTCTTCTTCAAGAAGGCTCCGTTCAAGGTTGCTGGTGCTCAGTCGACGCATCCCAAGTCGCCCGCCGCTCCCGTATGGGACACCGCCGCTCCGGCTACGGTTGTTGCTGACGTGACGACCTCGAAGTTCAACTCGGAGGACGCTGGCAACTACATCTACGCTATCGCAGCCATCAACCGCCACGGCGAGTCGTCGCTGGTGGTGAACGAGACTCCGGTGGCCGTGACTGCGGGGTCGGTCGTTGACCTCAAGTTCTCGATCGTGGACAACGCTCACCCGGCTACGGGTTATCGCGTGTACCGTTCGAAGAAGGGTGGCGACAAGAACAGCAAACTGTACCCGATCTTCGACATCTCGGTGGCTCAGCTGAAACTGGGTTACGCAGGGGCTGCCGGCGATCTGTGCCGCGATAACAACTACTTCCTGCCCGACTGCGATCAGGCCTTCCTGGTTCAGTTCGACAACGAAGTGATCGAGTTCGCTCAGCTGGCTCCGCTGATGAAGATGGACCTCGCGATTCTGTCGCCTGCGTACCGCTTCATGGTGCTGCTGTACGGTACGCCGTTCCTGTACGCGCCGAAGAAGTTGGTCCGCCTGATCAACATCGGACGCGCCTCCAACTAACGAAACAATCGTTCAACCGAGAAGCGGGGGTGGGGGTAGCCCCATCTCCGCTTTCTCATTAAATCGTTTACAATGAAACTGAAAACCACCAATGCGTCCCTGTACGGTTCGCGCCTCGCTGTCCCCGTTGACGGCACCATTCAAATCGACCGCAACGGCGAGATCAACGTATCTGAAGCCTGCGCCAAACATCTGCTGACGCTGCCCGAATGGCAGGCCGTTGCAGGAAAGAAGGCTGAAAAGGCCGCCGAGGAGACCGCCGCCGAAGCCACGGCCGAGGATCAGGACAAGGTCGTCATTGACCAGATTCGCGCCATGTCGCTCGACGAGATGCTCGAGACCGCCGCCGAAGCAGGTTATCCTGAGGACGAGTTCAAGAAGTTCAAGAAGAACCCCAAATTGATGGCAGCCTATCTGGTGAAGAAATACAAGGCCGCTGTCACCTCTGAGGAGTAGTTTCCTCGTCTCACCGTTACGACTCGCAAAACAGACCAAAATGACTCTTCAATTAGACATCCTCTATAACAAGAACGAAGGCCTCGTGTTAAGCCCTTCGGAACTGGCTGAAAACTACCTTTTCGGCATTCCGATGTGTGCACCCGATGGCCAGCGCGTTTCGGAGTCTTCGATCAAGACCCAGATCAAGGTAGCGCAGGCGCAGGTAGAACACCTGTTGTCGGTGAAACTCAAAAAGCAGGTCATCGAAGAGAGCCGCGACTACATTCGCGAAGAGTGGAACAACTGGGGTTTCGTCCGCGCGATGTACCCCGTGGTCTGTATTCGTTCGTTGTGCGGTTTCATCAACTCTGTAATGCAGACCCGCTACCCCTCCGAGTGGCTTTCCATCAAGAAGATCGCTTCTGTGGCCGTGTACCGTAATATCTCGCTGATCCCCAATTCGGGTTCCGGAAAGGGCGCCATCATGACGCAGAACTCGTACGTGTACAACGGTATTGCCCCTAACTTGGGGTGGTTTGGTCAAAAGTACATCCCTAACTACTGGCGGTTGAAATACGTCACCGGGTGGGACGAAATACCCGCCGACCTGTTGAACTTTATTGCCAAGGCAGCAGCGTTGAACGTGCTGGCAGTAATAGGCGATGTACTTTACGGCGTGGGCATGTCGTCGGTGAGTATCTCACTCGATGGTGTGTCACAAAACACGCCGTTGACACGTTCGGCCCAAGGCGGCCTATTCGGCGGCCGCATCAAGTTATATCTGGACGAACTGAATCAACAACTGCCGAATCTGAAGAACCAATACCGCGGTATCGCGTTTGATGTACTGTAATGGCCAAAAAGCAATCCATACTGAGCGCGTCGCTCGTTGACACCCCACCCGTGAGCCTGACCCCCGCGCAACCGGGGCGTCCGGCCGTGGGCTGGGACGTCGGCCGTTTTGAACGCCTTATCTACGATCAGGGGTACGACGCCTACATCGACCGCGCCATGCGCTGCCCGTGCGTGGACAAGACCAGCGGTCAAGCCTCATCGACGTGCCAAAACTGCTACGGCCGAGGATGGTTCTTCGTCAATCGCCGTGAAACGCGCCTCATAGCCCAGACCATGGGCAACCGCCGCAAGTACGAAGAGTGGAGCGAACTCAACATCGGCACCGCCGCTATCACGGCCCGTGCCGTTGATCGTATGGGGTTCATGGACCGCGTCGTGCTGTTGGACTTGGAGGGGTATTTCTCTGAGATACTCCGGCCGACTATCTACCGTAACGAACTGTTCGCTTACCCAGTGTACGAACCCTTGGAAGTGACCGACATCTTCCTTCATGTAGCCGACGGCGAACCGTTGCGGCCGCTTACTACGGCAGAGTTCCGCGTGGACAAGAACAGGGTCGTTTTCAGCAAGGATTTGATCGGCATGGTAGAAAGTAACGACCCTAACGCTAAAGCCGGCAATTTGACCGTTTCTATTCGCTACAAGCACTACCCCGTCTATCACATAATCGACGTTGACCGCGAACTCATGCAAGTGCGCGAAGGTAAGCCCTGCGCCGTGGATCGCGGAGCGTTGACCGCTATGCCAGTGAAGGTCGTTGGCCGCAAGGCGGAGTACGTATTCCCGCCCATGCGCTACGGCGACGTCCCCTACGATAACACCGTGAAGTAATGGCACGGCCCATCAACATAGACGTCACGGGTTTAGGAGCCCAGTTTGGACTCACCCAAGCCCAGATCGACGACCTGACCGAGTTGTGTGTTCAGGCCGTCACGGCAGCCGTCTATGCGAATTGGCAGGCCCAAGCCAAGCAGGGACTCAATTCAACACGCCCCGAATACCTCCAAAATCTCAACATCATCGACCGTGGCCGCTTTGCCAAGTCGATCGTCCTCACGGGGGAACTACCAGTGATGCTGGAGGCCGGGGCAACCCCTTTCGACCAGAAGGAGTATTTCCAGCGGTCATCGCGTGTCCGCCACACCGTTCCCGTACTACGCAAAGACGGTACGGTACTGAAGCCCGGCGGCGATTGGTATCTGACTGTTCCGTTCCGCCATGGTACGCCCGGCACGGTTGGTCAGGCAGGATTCTCTGACGAAATGCCTCAAGAGGTTTACAACGTGGTACGCACGTTCGTTACCGGGCAGCGGTTACGCGCTTCGCAGATTCCTTCGCCGTACAACATACCGACTACACGCCGTGCCGTGGCAGCTACTGACCGCTCGCCGGCATACGGGGCTTACCTGCGTAAGCACTCCATCTACGAGGGCATCACCAAGATGACTGGCGTGTACGCGCGTACCACCCAGAACATGTACGTTTCGTTCCGCCGGGCGTCAAAGAACAGCGATCCGCTGAGTTGGATATTCCCCGGTTTGGCCGCAAGACGGTTTGCCGACAAGGCCCTCGACCAGACGGACGTTGAAACCATAGTACATAACGAATCGGTTAATTTCTTGGAAAACTTATGAAAGTAGACGCCATTATCTTGCCTGAAGTGATAATCGCCCGCGTGCTGAACGCCATCGTGAAGATGATACGCGACGATATCGCCATGACGCTACCCGCTGACGTCAAGAACACCATCCTGTATCAGCTGCTTGGCGCCAACGAAGACGACCAGCCTATCCACATGAACGCTTATAACTACTTCAAGCAGGCGGTCAAGATATTCTCTAACCCGGCGAATTTGGAGGTCCATTTGGGATACAACGCTCAGGTAACTACAGCCCTCGCCGTTCATATCATTTTGCCCGGTGAACAAGCCTCTAATGCCCCGCTGGGTGAGGGGCAGGAGTGGGACGCTGACGCCGAGCAATTCATGTACACGCAGTGGATGGATGCGCAGTACCAGATTCTCATCACGTCGGATAATTCATCCGAGGCCATGATTGCCTACAACGTGTTGAAATCCATGCTGCTGATGTACGCACCAAACCTCGACTTGGTAGGGTTACGCATCCCGCGGGTATCGGGCGGCGATATCATCCTCCAGCAGGACATCATCCCGCCAACCGTATTCCACAAAGCCCTCACGCTGGCGTTCAAATACGAGGTTACGGTTCCAACAAGATTGCGTGCCCAAGTCGTAAAGGCCATCAGCTACAATTATAACATTTGCGACCCGTTTGGCGGTGAAGTGATAATCCCCGGCGGCGATGAAACCGAATAAATACCAAACTTTTCTAAACATACAACATTATGAGTACTGTGGTAACGATGAATGGCAAAACCTACGTTGAGCCGGGTTCGTACGCAATCACTGTCTACCAGCCTACTTCGGTAGTCAACGTGGCCTCGTTTGGCCGCGTCATGATTATCGACACGGGCCTCTCTCAGGAGAAGGCAGGCGACGCGACGTACGAGTTCGCTGGCGGCGCGGGTATTGCCGGCGTTGACGCTTCCGGGCGCAAGGCCATTTACGCTTTCGAGAATTTCGAGGACTTCTCGGACTTTATGGGTGGCGGTATGATCACCGACATCGCTCAAAAGCTATTCACGCCGATCGACGGTGCGCTGGGTACGCCGCGTCTGTACTATACCCGTGCAGCCAAGACCACGCCTGCAACGTTGAGTATCGGCGCTGACACCAATTCTATCGTCCTGACGTGTTTGAACGAAGGCGCGGTTGGTAACGGTGTAGCTGAAGGCGATATGAGCGAACTGTCGAACGGCACGCTGGAGAACCTCAAGGTGGGCTACGCCCTCGCGATTAAGGCAGGCGTTGATGACACGTCGAAATTCATCGTCACCATCTACCGAGGTAACTACCGCGGTACGGACGCTGCGGGTGAACCTTACGGCACCTATTCGCTGGCTGACGCTTACGGTGAGATGGTTGCCCAGTCGGGTGAGATTGGAACGTACGACGAACTTTACAACTGGTTGCTGACGTCGTCGATGGCCATGGCCAACTTCCGCCCGTCGAAGGGTGCAGGCTATGTAGGCACGACCGCGCTGAAAGTAACCGCTCCGGCACTGTTCGCTGGTGGCACCACGTCGTATAAGGGTTCGAAGGGCGAGAACGAATACTACCCCGACGTGCTGGAGGCTATCCGCGAGTTGGAGGTTACGTTCTTCCTGTGTACGGACTACGGTGTAGTCAACGGCGCCAAGGCTTCGTCCAACGGCAAACTGTTCACCTTCCTGAAGAACGACGCCAAGTTTGACGAGTTTATGTTTGTACCCGGCGGCGAAGGAAAGGCTGATCTGCTGACGACCAACACCATTACCCAGACTTCGCAGGCGCTGGCTGTACACTACAACGACGAGAAGGTCATCGTCACCCACGGTTCGCCTACCGTACCGCGTAAGGACGGCAACGGCACCAAGAACCTGCCGTCGATCTATCTCGCTGCGGCTATCATGGGCCTGAACGCTGGTCTGGCTGCCCAGACTCCCGTTACGTTCAAGCGCGTGGGATACGACGCCTACGCCTACGATCTCACGTTCAGCGAGCGCGTGAAGGCCCTTCAGGCTGGTATTATGCACGTTCGCGAGGTTTCGGGTTACTACCGCGTCAATCAGGGCATCACGTCGCTTCAGAACAACAAGCAGACCATCTCCGAGGACGGCCAGACCTTCGAATTGTCGATCGCTCTGATCAAGGCTCAGCTGAACAAGGAACTGATCCTCGAAGGCCAAACGCGCTTCACGGGTAACACGGCGGCTCAGGCTTCGCCCAACACCGTGAAGGACTTCACCGAAACCAAACTCACGTCGCTCGTGGCCAAGGTAGGTGATGACAACCTGATTATCTCGTGGAAGAACGTGAAGGTTTCGGCCCGCAACGGCGACTACAAGGTAACGTACGACTTCGTCCCGAACGTTCCGGTCAACAAGACGTTCTTCGTCGGGAACATGCTCGACTATGTTTTCAACTCGTAATTAAAGAAAGGAGCGCTATATGTCGAATAAGAAAGTAATGACTGCACCGCTGGCGATTATCCGCATCAACAGCGTTGCTGTCGGTAAGATGAAGAACGTCCGCATCACGGAGAACATCCGCCGCGGGCGGGTCGTCGGCCTCGGCAGCCTCACGCCCAGTGAGGTTCCGGCGGTGGAATGGAGCGGATCGCTGAGTTGCAGTTCGTACTCCATCAATTTCAACCGTCTGGCCAACGTGTCCAAGAAGGGAACCTTCCGCCAGACTACCAGCGTCGAAGAGTGGGCCAACGCCATCCTGCTTCAGGAAGAGGGCTTGGAGTTCGCTGTTCAGCGTAAGGTCAAAGACGGCGAAATCGACCCCGAAACCGGAATGGTTAAGGCCACCTACGAAACGTTCGCGCTGGTGAAAGGGGCGTTCGTTACCCGCGAGGGCTTTGACATCCAAGAGGGGCAGATCTCGGGACGTGATACCGAGTTTGAGTACACCAGCCCGATCCTCTTTGACGGTATCAGCGAGTAACGCCGCGTTATCTACCAACACCAAGTATAAAGAGAGTGCTACGGAAAGCCCGTGGTGCTCTCTTTATTGTTAAACAAAAATAGTCTAAAATGGAAGATTACAAACAACAACTTTCCGAGGTGAAAGCAGTCGAGTTCCGTGGTGCGAAACTCAACGTCAAGTTCCCTAACGTCGGCGAGATGATCGACATCGAGAACCTCAAAACCGCATACTCTGGCGGACGCTACGGCGTTATGCTGGCCAGCGGTGTGAAGAGCATGATCTACGCCGTTGACGTGATCGACGCCATGGCCTTCATCGAGATCAAACTCAAAGCCGTACGCAACATGCTGAACCTTCCTGAAGGGCAGTCGCTGATGAGCGTCGATTCGGGGCTGGCGTCGGAACTCACGGCTTGGTACAAGCAGCAAATCGCCCCGTGGTATAACTCGATGATGTCGAAACTGTATGAGGCAGGAAATGCCCAGCCGTCTCTCAACGCAAAGGGCGGAGCCGACGCTGAATGACGTCATTGACCGTGGCGTCGAACGCTGGCTGAGTCAGTTCCCGATCGACCTTTGGTGGCGGAGGAAATACCGTATAGCCTACGGGTCTCCGCGTCACCGGGCGATGAGTTTCTTTGATCAGTTACGCGAGTACCGTGAAGAGGTGTTGCTGAAGCGTATCGCACAAGAGCAGTCAGAGCGTGAAATGATGGGCGACGACTACGATTCACGGGTTGTTAAACTGAGTCAAGAGGAGATCGACGAAGACTACGAGAATATCAACTTGGATGACTTTTAACGCAAATAACAATGGCCGAAAGGGACATAACAGTTAACATCAACGGAAACGGCTCCGGCGGCACCAGCACTCCCCCGACGCCTCCCGAACCGCCTGCGAGTGGCGGCGATACGCGGTTGAGCGCGTCGGTGTCGGACTTGGTAAGCGAACTTCGCAGCGTGTTGTCCCAAGGCGGCGGCCCGGCGTTCGGCCAGAGTGGATTCAAGGGTTATTTGGACGATGTCGGCCGGAGTATCGTCACCCAGCGTCAGGCAGAAATACGCAACCGATTCGACTTGGCTCGTGAGGAGAATTCGAGCCGTTACATGGAAGAGGTTAACCGCTTGGACGCTGAGCGTGAAGCGCGTGTTAACCAATATTCGTTCGCCCCTAACGGCACGCTGTTCAACCCCGAAGGTAAGCCGCTTCCGTCAGGCAAGACCATCGCTCAGGACCTCGATTCGTGGTACAACCCCCGGTTCCGGGCCATTGAAGAGCAATTTGCGCCGATTGACGAGCGTTTAGCCTCTGAAGAGGAAAGTGAGCGTGCCGCGGTAGAACGCGAAATGACGGACGCCCTGAAGGCCGTTGCGGAGGCGTTACGAACCGAGTCGCGTGAGAAGTCTTCAGGTAACGACGATTCCTACATGGGCCGCTTGCGTTTGCAGCGCAAGGAACTCACCGACGAAATGGAGCGGGCCGTGTCGCAAGACGACTACGTTGCCGCCCGCCGAAGGTTGCAGGAATTCGATCAACGCCAAAGCGCAGCCGGCAACGGCGATATCTTCGAAAACATCACCAACGCCCGCTTGGCCACTTCCGGCGCAGGCATGATAACCTCAGCCGCCAGCGGTAACATCACTGGCATGGGCATGGGGGCCGCTGGATTAGGAGCCGCCGCACTTGGCATTCCTATCGCAGGTATCATCGCCGGAGCGATCGTTGCTGCAATAGGGCAAACCGTCATAGCCACCACCAACCGCATTGAGTCCATGGGCGACATGGCCGCGATACGGGGAATTTGGGGTGGTAATACCGGTAATGCCGCGCTCCGTAACGCTACCGCTACCGTCATCAACGCCCGTACTCAAGGAGCCTACGGCGAAGAAATCACCCGTAAACAGCTGGGGCTGGAGGATGCCGAGTTTATGCAACGTGCGCTTGCCCTCATGACTACGTCTGGCGTGTTGGCTAACTGGGAGAACCGGACGTTCTACAGCTACGCCAACGAAAGCCAGTTCAATCTTCGCGAAGGCAGCGTTGCTCAGGCGTCCCGCTACGACCGCTATGGCTTGGAGGCCAACACGGCAATTTCGCGCTTGGCATACGAACTCGAACGCCTCAACGATGAAGGCGTGAATACCGGCATCGGCGGCGAGTTAGGATACATCCGGATGCAGGAGCGGTACGACATCCAGCAACAGCTGATGGGGCGGTACTACGCGGCGTACAATCGACCGAACTACGAAGTGGCTAACGCTACTCAGGCCGCTTACTCTGCAGCTATGGACCCGCGGTTCATTCAGGATAGCCGTTTGGGTGACGTTATCGCCAAGTTAGACTCCGCGCTGGGCAACCCGCAAAGCGAGAATATGCAGGCTATCTCGTTCGACGCCTTACGGGAGTACGGCGCAGGGTTCGGACTGGATAAAATGAACAATTTCCAACTGCAGTACGTACTGAGCAATCCACAGAGTTTTGGCCTCAATGAGACCCAAATAAACTCGATGGTGATTCAGCGTATCGCTGATATGGCCAATATCCCCAAAGACCAGCGTGGCGACATGAGCGCTCTGTTCGCTTCACCTGCGTTTATGAATATCATCCGCGGCGTTTTACCGAATTTGACCTACGACGAACTGGCTCAAACGTTGCCCGGTTTGGCTACGGGCGAAACGGCGCGTCAATACTCGCGGTCCAGTCAGGCTATGAAACAAGGGGCTACTGAATCGCATTATAGCATGCTTCAAAACATGAGCGACTACTCCGGATTTCGCACGGCCATTGGTAAACTGCTGACAGCTACGGAGGAGTTCGCTACACAGTTAGGTAGCACGCTGGCAAATTACAACATAGAAGAAAACGAGGTTCACCCCGGTTCGTGATGATAGAAGTTAAGGGATATGTCGATATAATCCACGACCAGAAGAGCGTGGTAACCATGAAGGATTTCATAGCCTTCTACCACATTGACGAGATAACGCCAGAGAAGTTGTTCGACGACAACCGTGACAACATCTTGGCGGCGATGTCGTTAGTCGATAAGTACACCTACATGTTCGAGCACGGCCTGACCGGGGTCTTGGACACTTTAACGGCCGATAAGTTGGACCCTGAAATGGCGTTGCCGCGGTTCGCTAAGATACGGGTGTACTACACCAACATTCGTCAAGAAGACGTTCTATACGTCAGTAACGTCAAAGCCAAGATCACTGACTACGCAAAATGGGCCGACGAGCAATTGCTCGAAATAACGGACTCAAACGGTTTCCGGAGCGAAGGTAACGTCGTAACGAAGGAATATCGCAAAATGGCCCCTAACATTCGCGTGTGCGGGTGGTTTCGGGCCTTAGAGTTCCTGAACAGTGAACGGTCGGATGACATGAAGGCTTCAGCGCTGCGTGACATATCCCGTTACGTTGGCGCCATGACAGTAAACGTCGCTAAAAATGGCGGTAATTTCACGTTGAGTCTGCCGCACATCGCCATTGAGGAAACTATTCGCGGTGAATCCGGTGTGTATGAAAATACCATCATAGCAGCCTCAATCGAAGAAAAGCCGTACTATAAAACGACTTTCGCTGATGACGTATCGCGGAACGAAAACGACTATTTCAACTGGCTCATATCGCCAAACGATTTGATATTCCTCCGGTTTGAAAAAACCGTCGAGGAAATCAACTCCGACCTCACAAACCGTACAGGCGAACCTCAGTTACGGGGCGACGTCTGGGATATGATCGGTTTGGTGGATTCGGTGTCTATTTCCACTGATTCGCAAGGCGCAGTTTCCAACGTCAGCGTCCGCGGTCGAGACCTGATGAAGCTACTGATCGATGACGGCTCGTTCTTCTTCCCGGTGGCTATGGATTTAGGCGCACGCGAACTCTTCGCTAACGCTTCAGGTATTTCGACTACCAACGCTGGCGACGGATTAGGCGTCCAGTTAAACTGTAAGACTGCCGTCAATCGCCTTTTAGGACGAAACGTCAACGGCGTTATATTGCCTTTCATGGGTAATATGTACACCTTGGAATTTGTACTCAAAGAAGTTATAAACTGGCTTTCGAATATCGCCATCGCCCCAGACTACTTGTTCACTCCGTGGGGTGATGACCGCACTACGATGGCCGATATTGAACCAGCAACGCCCGAAGACCCTAAAAAGAACGTGAAATGAGTATCGGAACCGGACTTGTACGTAAACTGGACCAAAAGGAAAACGAATACTGGGCCTTCAAAACGTGGGACCCTGAGTGGTGTGTGTACGGTCAATCACCCTCCGCGCCTCTTGTTATAACCTCCATAGTCGGCAACCGAACGCTGTCCATGGACGGCAAGAACAAGAAGGAATTCCACCAAGGGTTGGATATTTCAATGCCCGTGGGCACGGCTATCTACGCTCCGGGGTATTGCAAGTGCGTTCGCGTCAGCCGTACACCCAACAAACCCTCGGGAAACTACGTTTCGATAATCATGCCTGCATGGTGGTTTGGAAACGTCGGCCCGTTCGGTCAGTTTGAAACAGCCAACTTGGCGAATAACGCCATATCGCGTAAGAAGTGGGCCGAAGACGCGGTGGCGTGCTATGCATACGCCACGGTACGCTTTATGCATTTGAGTGAAATAGCCAACATCAGCGAAGGTGAATGGCTCGACCCCGGTACACTGTTAGGCAGATCAGGTAACACCGGGCGATCCACAGGTCCTCACCTCCATCTGGATTGTGCAGCCAACGGCGACTGGCTCAATCCGGCTCAAATGATGAGTAAGTGCTATTTCTCTATTTCAAAGAAGGAATTCGCCCCTTACATCAATCCCTACGACCGCCGCCGATTCACCACCGACGTGGGATCAAAGCCCGTGCCCGACTACCAGTGGATGATGGACTTCACGCGCTACAACCAAGTAGAAGTCCCGTTCGATTCCAAAGACACCGAGCCTATCATTCCCGAGGTTAAACTCGAAAGCCTTCAAGTCAAGCAGCGTTTGGCGCCCGGTATATGGCAAATCGTCAAACTAATCATTGACGAAAACGTGGCTCATCGACAGGTGTTCGATGGTACTATTACCAACCAAACAGGCTCGCTTCTCAACTGGTTCAACAAGGTTTGCCAAGAGCCGTTCGTTGAGTTTATGGGAGAAACTTGGGGTGATCAATACTACTTCATTGCCCGCCGCCCGCCTTTTGACCACGCCAGCGTGCTGAGGGCTTACAACTACGCGATGAGCGGTAGTGGCTTGTATCACGTGGTTCAGAAGGAGCAGGTCGTTGAAACGAATTTCACTCAAAGCGTTTCCAACGCTTACTCGTGGTACTACCTCCGGCCGCGCGTTTCGTTCGGCGGTAACGACGGTACGGTGTACTACATTCCAGCGGTATTCTTCCCGGAGATGGCGGCGTTATTCGGCGCTCGCGCTTGCCACGTTCAAAGTAACTACTACAACACCGTCAACGACGGAAAGGCTGACGTTGATAACGCCAGCGAAGAGATCAGCAAACAGGCGCGTGATAACTTCGCGAAGTCGTATCTTCAGATGATGCTCGATTTGAAGTACCTGATCGAAACGACGATCTATTTGCCTTTCACCCGTCAGGGGACCATCACCTTGTACGGCAACCGCCAGATCAAGCGCGGTACGTGGATGTATTTCGTCCCTACGCAGGAAATGTACTACGTTGACGCTGTGACGAATACTTTCCAAAGCGTCGGAAACCGCGTTTTCCGCTCGACCACATTACAGGTATCGCGCGGCATGAAGACAAGCCTGATAGACGGTACACGTCAAGATTTAGCTATTATTGATAAGGCTGATGGTTACAATAAATTGAGTGGATATTTCGGCTTGGTTGACTTCGGTAAAACAAAAAGCGGGGCTGCGTACCCTGAAAAGTGGGACGGCCTTATTGACGGGAAAACTACCTTCAATGAATGTATTGCTGACATCCACATCAATCAACATATTTTGAACATCCTGTGTAAAAAAGCCGGCTTTTTGCCCGGAAAATAGCCTATGGAAACAAAAGACTACAAACGCACCCCTGCGCCATTCGGCGTACAGATGAATCACCTTCATATGGGATGCGGCGGTATAGGTTATATCGTTATCCCTGAGGGAGGCGAGAACCGCGAACTATACATCCAGAACTGCATGAGGACCAACACCGTGTCTATTCAGGGCGGCGCAGGTAGGTCTATTTACAACAACGTACCTATCCCCCCGTCGGTTCTCGAAGCGGTGGAGTTTCCCGTATCAATCGACGAGTTCGGGACCCCTGTGGTTTGGGTGCTGGACGAATACAATCAGTGGCCTATCGTTGTAAATTCTTTGGACTTACGCAAGTTCAACCAGCAACAACCGGGTCAGCGTACTATGCGCAAGGAATCTAACGGAGTGGTTGCCGAGGTGAAGACCGACGCCTCTCAAGGTATCATCGACATCTACGTCGGCGGTACGGAGGACACCCCTGCCGAAATCAATATCCGAGTTCAGTCAGCCAACGTCGATTCCAAAGTGAACATCATTTCCGACGCCGATATCAGCGTATCGGGTGATAAGCACGTCGAGATCACTTCCGCAACCCGCGTAACGGCACACATAGTGAACGGCGTCGATACGGAGGCGGGAATTGAAGTAGTCCTTCAAGACGACGAATTGCAGTATACTACCAAGGGTGGCAAGTCGACGTTCATTGTGAAGGGTGAAAAGGCTTCGTTCAACGGCGGCTCAAACCGCGGCGTGGTAAATATCGCGCAAATCGAATCGCTGGTGCAGGCTCTCCAAAAAGACCTCCTGATAGCCTCATCGGGTTCGAACCTTTCGAGTTGGATGGCCAGCGAAATGCCAAAGATGGAGGACAAGAAATTATCGCATTAACGCCATGGGAAAGTTAGGAATAGACCCCAAAATGGTTATCCGCGCTACGTGCAAGGACTACCTCGCCACGCTGCCTGAAGAAGAGGCTAACAGCTACGTTGACGACATGGAGCAGTCGGTTGGTGATTCTATCCAGCAAAAGATCGATGAAGCCGAAACGTGGCTCGAAGCCGCTGAAACATCAGGCACCAACGCCATCGAGGCGTCCACTTCGTTAGGCGTTCAGGCCGTATGCGCTGACCCTATGGCAGGTGTAGCGTCCACAGGCGTCATAGCGTCAGCCAAGTCCGGCGCAGCTACCGCCAAAGCGCAGGTGGCTACCGGTAATGCCGCCATCCAGCAGGTTATACGTATCGTTGGTGGTTTCATGCTACCGCTTCCGGCCCCTGTAACCGCCGCGGCTCAAACTCTGGCGGCAGCCGACGCTGCGTTGTCGGCCATACCCGTGTAACAAGTATAATTGATGTAAATTTAAGACGATGCCGACCATAGCAGGAACAGTTCTCAATAAAGCCAAAGGCGACTTTGCCAGCGCAACGAGCGACGCGCTTGTTACGATGGGGCGCGGGTTGGTACACGCTGTTGCGCCGGACGACTACGAGTACTACATGTGTACGTTGGAGTTGATAAGGTCAAGCGGTGAAACCGCGGCTTTCATGAACCTGCCTGTCATGCCCAGTAACATCACTGAAAGCCGGACATCGCTCACTACTATCACCAAGACCAACAACGTGGTGGTGTCGATGATTAACCCGTCGTTCAACCCCGTCGATATTTCGCTGCGTGGTACGTTCGGCCGCAAGTTGCGCGTCTCGTTCGGCCAGCAGCAGTTCAAGGATCAGGCTGAAGAAGGAGCCTCCATCCCGTTCTTCAATATCGGCATGTTTACGGGAGCCGCCGGAGTAGGCGATAACCGTACGATGATTGCCAAAACGGGGTACGGCCTTACCAAGATGATGCAGAAAATCCTCACCGCGGCTACGAAGTTGGACCCTAACGGAAAGCCCTATCGGCTGGTGTTCACCAACCACGCCTTCAACACGGCGTACTACGTTGAGGTCGTTCAGGATAACTACTCGATGGACGAGAACAGCAACATGATCTGGAATTACTCGATCGAGTTGCGCGCCGTGGCCGCTTATACCACCATCAAGTCTCTCAACGACTTCTTGGGGCAGGTCATGAACCAATCGTTGAGTAGAAGTGTAACGCGGGTACTGGGACAGGTCAGTGATCTGCTCACGTGCGGTATCATGAATATGTTTTAGCCATGCTGATTCCTGAATACATAATCCGATTTTCCAACGTGACGAAATATCGTTTGACGGACTTCTTGGAGCGATACCAAGACTTCTTCGACAACGATTACACGTCCATCGACCAGTATTTTTCGGGCCTCAGTGAAAGCGTCGATCATGACCGCCTGCGTCGTCTCCAGAAATTGCTCGCCGACTGCCGTGAGTTACAAGCCCAGTTCAAGAACTACGACAACCGCTTTGATAACTGCGGCTATTGGCTGCTGATGGAGTGGATCGACAACCTCGTTATGCAGGTCGAAAAGGTTACGAAGCTACCCAAGTTCCGGCGCACCACGCTGACGGCCCGAAACTACAAGCCCGTTATTCAGGTCGAGTCGTCGATTGGCGCTCAGCGTACCATGGAGGACCTGTCCATAGCCATCCAATCGAACGGCATGGACCGCGTTTCGTGGGAGCAACTCATGCTGGACAACGACCTCGAAGAAGACCAGTGGGAAATCGACGAGTTGAAGCCTGTAACGGCTATGGTGAATAACATCACGCCCGCCGCCGTGACTACTATCTTGGAACCGCCTATCGGTGAACAGGTCTATGGCAAGGACATCGCCCGTAAGATCACCATCGAGGTTGAAGAGGAAGTGGCAACAAAGGCCGTTTTTCGGCGATCTGGCGACTCAACGACCGTCACCTCGGCCCGGCGTATAGGCGACCTTAAAATCGTTAAATACAAGGACAACATCGACCAAAAGGTGATGATCCTCATGGGACTCAACCGCGGGACCGTACCCGACAACCCGTTGCTGGGTGTCGATCCTAACCTCACGGCCGGAGTCACCGCCGCTCAGTTGTCGCTACCTACGGTTCGCCGCCAGATGGTAGACACGTTCCTCCAGGACGATTTATTCGAGGCTGTTGATATGGTTTCCATCGAACAGAATCAGGACTCGCTGGTTTGTACGCTGGAGATTAAGACCAAGTACAATGACAAAGTGACCAAAAAAGTGAAGCTATGATAACGCAGATAACGCCAATCGAGGAACTCAAGCAGATGTGGCTCGAAATATTTCTGAACAAGACCGACAAGGTTTCCGACGTGTCAGCCGAGTCGGTTTTGAACGCCATGGCCTACGCCGATTCCAAGATCGGCCAGAAGATCATGGTCAATCAGGCGGTGATCGAAGGTCACATATTCCCCGATACGGCAGCGGGCGAATACCTCGACGCCTTGGCTGCGCTACGTGGCGTGGCACCGCGCTTCGGAGCCGCTCCGGCAACGACCTACGTCCGTGTTATAGGCGACCCTGGTACGTTCTATCAGGCTGGTACGATGTTCACCTCAACGACCGGGTTGACGTTCGTTTCTACGGAAGACGTTACGATCGGTGGCGTCGATGAAAACACAGGCCGCGTGGTTGTAAACTCCCGGCTGGCGTATATCCCCGTTCGGTGTACGAAATCGGGTGCTGTTACCAACATCCCGCCGCTGTCGCTGAACCGCGTGAACCCTACGCCTCCCGGACACCAGAGTTGCACCAACGAGTACCAAGCCACCGGGGGTCGCGATCAGGAAGACGACGAAACGTTCCGCATCCGCATCAAGGAAAGCGTGAACCAGTTGGCGATGAATACGCTGGCGCAGTTGGAGCAGGTACTGATGAAGATCAACCCGCGTGTTCTGCGAGTACTCAAAGGCGGATACGGTGAATCGCAAACTACGGGTTCAGCCGCTGAAAGCCGCATCAACCTGACGGTGGTATCAGTTAACGGTCAAGACTTCACGCAAGAGGAATTTGATGAGATGTATTCACGCGCCGAGGAGTATTTGTGCCTCACCGACCTGTTGCGCGTTTCTATCGCCGGAGCGCGTTACCCCGCCATCAATCTGCGTAACGTCAACTGGCTGTTCGTTAACGTGGACTTCCGCGTTGATATCGACCCGGCGTACAATACCGACGACGTCCGCACCCAGATTCAACTCCAGATGAACAAACTGTTCGACTACCGTTTCTGGGAACCGGGCGACAAGGTAGAGTGGGAAGACATGCTGTACGTCGTCAAGAACGTCGAAGGCGTGCGATACGTCCCCGATACGCACTTCAACCCCGGCTATGACATCAACGTCCCCGAATATACGCTGCCGCGGGTACGCAGTTTCGTGATGCGTGACTTGGACGGCAACGTGATACTCGACAACGGCGGAGTACTTTCCGAAGTGTTCTACCCGAACGTCGAAGACGCAAACTACCAAGCAACCGTGTTAATGTCTATCTGATATGAATCTCACTACCTCCATACGCAGCAAGGTCGTTGTTTCGCCATCGAACGAAGTGACGATCACCGCCGCGGCCAGTGGCAACTTGCCTGAAATCTACGAGGCAGAGATTCTCCAAGAGCCCAAGACCGTCAACAATACGCCGGGTGTCCAAGGCGACCTGATGATCAGTTTGGATAAGCCCCCCGCTGACGCTGCCCTTACCAGTGATGGCAGGCTCGTTTTAACGGTCAGCGACGGTGAAGAAGGTAAGTACCATCGCGACGACTCCGATTTGATGTACGACCGCGCTGAGGACCCTCAACTGAATAACGTCATGGCCGCAGTCGGCGACATGCTGCTGGTGGCTATCACGTGCGACATATCAGGGCGCGTTTCACTGGCTTCTTTCACTGAGGACCTCACGGGCGTGAGCGCTCCGGCGGATGTAGCGCGACTGTTCCGCGTGTCGGCCGACGGGCTGTTTTGGAGCGAATGGACCGAACTGACCAACGCCGCTCTTCAGGCCGCTGAACCCGTAACGGCCGACGGCATGATGTCGATCGAGGTACAATACATCCGCCAAGGAGGTTCCGCGCCTATCACCTTCAATTCGATCACCTTCCAAGGTACGGTTGAACCGATTCAATTCGTTGCCCCTACGATTGACGAATCGATCTTTTCCGGCGTCGTTGGTTCGGAGCAAACCAAGCGTATCGAACGCAACCTGTTCAAGAAGTTGTATTACCGCGGCGTGATGGCCCAGTATGTAACACGCGGCGCTGATCGTAACTACGACGAAGACCGCGACTACGTTTCGCTGTTTTCGACCGTGGGGCGTTTCTTCGCTATGATGGTATCGTTCGCCAAACGGTTCGAAAACATCTACAACGACTTCGACATGCTGCGCGAGTACGTTCGCCAGATCGGGTTGTATTTCGACGAAAAGAGCGTCACGCTGGAAGAACTCCAGTATCTTGCGTCGCACTACTATGACGAAATACGCAAGCGCGGTACGGCTATGGTATTTGCGCGGCGCGGCGACGGTCGGCCCTATAACGGCGAGTTTGTACGGCTGTTCGGTATCGAAGATAGCGACGAGTTGCTGACTGATAATCTCCCGGCGTCGAAGATGGGTTGGTGCTTGGGACAGGCGTCGCCATTGTACCGCGGCGTTGGAGGTTCTAACCAACTGAACAAAACACGTGAAACGTCCCCCGACTTTGAGTCGTTGGATGACTTCGTGACCACGGGTAACGTTTCCATCGAAGAGATACCGGACCAGTATATCGTCGGTTACGACCGCGAAAAGAAGACTCCGGTCTACAAGAACAAGGTCTGCCTGAAGATCACGGGTGAAGGCGGCTTGGGCCGCGGCGATACCGCTACGCCTGTCGATGACCGCGTGTACACGGCCGACTGCAACCTTTCGTACGAAGTATCGTTTTGGATGAAGAGCGACGGTAAGGGAACGCTGAATTTTGGCGTTGAAGGTTTCAACATCTTCAAGACCGCCCTGTCTACAGGTTTCATCCGCTTGGATTCGACGCAGGTAACGGACTACTTCGCCAACGAACTGCCACTTTCCGCCATACAAGCCAACACGTGGTATCACGTCCGCGGTATCATCCACGCTTACAGCACGCAGCCCGTGACCGTAAACGCGCCAGGCCTGAATATCGCACCTCACTTGGGAACGCAGTTGTGCTACAACAACTACTCTGTCGAGTACATTCTCCCGAAGATTCAACTCGGTGGCGGCGACTCAACGGCTACGCTTTACATCTGGGATTACAAGATACGCCCCCTCGTCTATGGCCGCAATATCCTCCCGCTGAAGGAAACGGGCCGCGTCGATGCTCGGTCCAACGGCTTCATCCAGTCACAGCGGTTGTTCTACATCTTCCTGAAGAATAACAACAACACGATGTCACAGGCCCAGCTGGAACGAATCGTGAATAAGTACCTAATTCCGTACGGATTCCAGCCTGTATTCGTGTACGGTACTACGCCTGTTAACACCTCATCAACGCCGTCGGAGTTTGTGCCGTATCTGGTATTGACGCCAAATTCAATTATCATAAACTCGAACGGTGAAAAGGGCCTTGTGGACCTGAAGACCAACACCAACGCCATTAAAGTCGAATAGATATGTCGAAATTGAAACTCTCACCGAACCTCTTCTTGGAGGTGGCCGAACTGGAGAACTTTCGTCGCCTGATGGTAGACGAAGGCTATAAGGCCGCGTTGCAGTCGCTGGTGAAAAACTTCGGAATTGCTCGCAATTCCGACTCTAATGCTTTTGAAGTCACCGCCACTGGCGAGGAAAACACAATTTCTATCGCCCCCGGCACGGCATGGAACAAGGACTTTGATCGTATCATCAGCCGCGAAGCCGTTACGGCTCAGGCTATCCAATCGGACACCAAGACGTGGGTCATTCTTTCACGCGCCGTAACCAACTACGAGGCCGGAACGGTTTCGGTGACTACCGACGGCACGCTCACGGGCGTTGGCACTGAGTTTACGAAAGTGCTGCGCGGCGGCGACAACTTCCCGAATGCCGTCAAGTTCATCGACTCTACCAAGAACATCCTCAACTACGAGGTCATCAACGTGGTTTCTGACACGTCGGCCGTCATCGCCGTTCCAGCCGTGGCTGAAAGCAACATGCGCTACGGCGTTATCGGGGCTTTCACGCCGGGCTTTGTCCCGTCGAACGCCAACGAACTCATCTACGAGTACGACTCTTTCCAGATTCGCATGGTCCAGTCGGACAACGCGCCCGACATTCAGGAGGGGTACGAGTTTATCCTTGCGCAGTTGAACTGGGAAAGCGGTGATATGTCGATCGTCGATATGCGGAATTCGTACACGTTCAACACCGACCCCACGGAAGAAATTATCGCCGCTTCGACCAACATCGTCAGCGTCCTCAATATCGACCGTTACGGCGATATGCTGCGCATTGCGGTCGAAAACGGCTACACCGTCACGGGCTTCGAGATACGGGCGTCGGCTTTGCAGTTCCGCATCTTGGAGGGTAAGAACAACGTGCTGGGGCCGGTATCGGGTAACTCCGGCAGTATTCCCTCGTCGGCGTTTGCCGGTTGGACGCTGTTCAACCGCGCTACGGGTAAGGGCGTCCGCATCGTCGATAACGCCAATACGCTGTTGACGCTGGCGTCGTGGAGTGGAGACCTGTCGCTGGGCGAGGGGGACGATTTTGTGATCGTACCTGCGGTGGCCGACATCGAGTACCAACTGACCGCCGCCGGGGCTACTACATGGGAAGGCGTCCGCAGCACGGCCCGGTTCCCGGTTACGGACGTTCAGACTAATATCTTCGTACCGCTGAAAAGCGGTCAAACAACTCTCACGCTGCGCTACCGCGACATCGACGGACGCGCCGCAAGTGCCTTTAAGGCGTTCCCGCAGTCGGGGTATAAGGACCTCACCGACGGAATGTCAAAATTCTTAACCAACTCGGTATTGACTGTGAACCTATGATGTTGTATCTTACTGGCGCACCTAACTCGTTGATGGTATCTCCGGATGCGCCTCAAAATGACCCCCGCATGAGTTTGGGCGGCTACGTGAGTTCAACTCCCGTACCGAACGCCGCGTTGAACGTGCTGTTCGACCAGGTGTCGCTGCTCACGCTTCAGAACCGCCCGACCGAATGCATGGCGTTCGCCCTCATCAACAAGGCCGGGCAGCAGGTTTCGGACGTCGAAATCAAGATCGTTGGTGCTGACGATGACCTCTGTCAGTTTGAGGTAGCCGCCGTGGCAGTGAAAGACCTCCAGATGGAATCGCTCCGCAATCGGTACTCGCTGCCCATTAACGCCAAATTCTACAACGCCGACTTTCGCCGCGCAGGCGTTCAGGTGACCATAGCTTCGCCCGCAGCCGTGGGTGAGGAGTTTGTATTAGAGCCGTTCAATATCGTCGTCAAATCGCCTAAAACTGCCGATTACGAGGGAACGTTCAATGCCGTTAAGGCGGCGTTCGAAGGTAGTTCGGTATGGCAGGTGGTTTACGTGAGTGAAAAGGTCTTCCGCATCGAGCGTAAGGACTACGAAGCTATCGACCCGTTCCCCGTAAGCGTCATGGCTGAAGAAGACGGCCGCATCCGCTTAGAATTCGACGGCGACTTCCGCAACGCCATCAACAACACGTTGTTGCTGGCCGAAACCATGGACACCGACCAGTGCGTCGGGCTGTGGATCAAGCGTACAATCAAGGAAACGGCTCACAAAACCTGTGACCAACTGTTCGAAGAGTACGACGCAAAGGTCAAAGAAGAAACTCTGGAACGTATTTCTCTTGTCGTCAATTATAACCTTGTTGACACTCGCGAATACAGCGACGAGTATAACGAACAAGAATATTCATAGTCCTATGCCACTTTCTTATAACGACGTCCGGAAACTCATCCTTTCTACCCTCGAAGAACGGCCTGAGGGGACCAAAGTACAGGTTCCCAACCAGCAAAACTACGAGTTGGCGCTGCTGGACTACGTTCAGGAACTGGAGACGTCGATGAGTACGTCTATCGTCGGTATCGCTGACGCTGATACGGACCCTATCGAACCGCCTTCGGCCCGCGTGGCATACTTGTCTCAGGTGGGAGTCAATTCAGCCATCGTGTACAAGAAGTTCGTCGATGCCCAGCTGAACCCTATAACGGTGACGACTGACACCGCGCATGTGGCGTTCGTCACGCTGTTCTGGAATACCAACTACTGGCAGGTGCAGGCGGTGATGATTCCGGTGTTTGAGGGCGGCGGCGGTGAGGCCGCGGGAGCCGTACGATTCGACATCGCCCAAACGCTCAGTGCGCTTCAACAAGAGCAGGCCCGCGCCAACATCGACGCCGCGTCGAAGGAAAGCGTTGACGAACTCGCTTCGGTGGTCTACACCCAGTACACCGACCTGACGTTCCAAGTAGTTCCCGACCTCTTCGAAAACGACGTTGAAACCGAGGTAACGCTGAGTTGGGAGGCTAAGTTCAACGACCAGCCCGTAACGCCCGATTCACTCGAAGTGCGCAAAGGCGAAGCCGTTCTCACTACCGATCCTGCGCTCACGAGTATCACCGACCATATCAGCGCTACGCAGGAGTATGAAATCACGGCTGTCGTAAAGGGTATCACCAAGACAGCTACCGCGACGGCCAGTGCTTACGACCGTATGTACTTCGGTTCTTCGCCGAAGAGCAGTATCGAGTCGGAAGATGTTCTGGCGATGTATCAGCAGCCGATCAAGCCTTCGCCGGCAGGAGACGTTACGGTGGACGTCGGCGCTAACGAGTACATGTGGCTGTGTGTTCCTGCCAATATGACCATCAACAACGTGACCTCCGGCGGCTTCGACGTACCGATGGCCATGCCGGTATCGGTGATGGTCGAGGGTAAAGGCTATTACAACTGCTACCGCAGTGCAGGTCCGTTTGCTGCGGGTCGTTTTAACGGTGTAATTTCATAGCAACATGGCTGAGATCAATATCTACGGACTTCTAACCTCCAAAACGTCTGACGGTAAGTTGGCGCGTTCGGAGCAAATTTTTGACGAAACCGAACAAAAGTTTCAAAGCGATATTAACGCCGCGAGCGTTCGTTCGGATTCGGTGCGCGGCGTTGAGGTGGTGGAGGAAGCCCCCATGAAAAATGACAACATTTTGTACATCGAGGTAAAACCTGATGCTGATGGCCAGTAGGAAAATAACGGATTTGGTTTTGAACGGTCGCCAACTGTTGACGTCCGCCAAGATCAACCGTGTTATCTTCAATGGCAAAGTAATTTGGCCCCCTCAACCGGGCGAACCTACCATACAGCGAGTCGTGTTGAACGGCGAAGTGCTGTATTCACACTCTGCCGAAAAGCCTTATTTGGAGGTTGAAAAGTTGGTCGTCTGGCTTACACAGGACAACAACTGGTTCGGTCAAAATAACGTACACACAAACACTTCGTTTAACGTGGAATAATCCACATACAAAAAAAAAA